>Ga0210410_10000005_pt1 | contig 560335 bp, 455 predicted proteins | sample IncBWC4MmetaG_FD_161058 | JGI IMG/M metagenome (GOLD analysis project Ga0210410, IMG submission 161058) | Forest soil microbial communities from Barre Woods Harvard Forest LTER site, Petersham, Massachusetts, United States - Inc-BW-C-4-M | ecosystem: Environmental > Terrestrial > Soil >...
CACAGGCGGCTTCCCAATTGCCGACCGATGTCACCAATTACGGAATCACTGTACAGAAGACAGTGACGGCTCCTCTGATGCTCGTGACTCTCTACTCGCCGAACGGCACGTACGACGCACGATTTTTAGCGAACTACGCGTACATCAACTTGTCGGACCAAATCAACCGGTCTTATGGCATCGGCAGCGTTCAAGTCTTCGGTGCAGGCCAATATGCGATGCGTTTGTGGGTGAAGCCGGACCGGCTCGCGAAACTGGGTATCACGGTTCCCGAGATTGTCTCAGCCATCCAGTCACAAAACAGTGTCAACCCCGCTGGGCAAGTGGGCGGTGAGCCGGTTCCGAAGGGCCAACAGTTCACGTACTCCGTGCAGGCGCAAGGACGAATGACCTCTCCTGAAGAGTTTCAGGAGATCGTTATTCGAGAATCCGTCGGCGGGGCCGTAGTCCGACTGAAAGATGTTGCGCGCGTCGAGCTTGGAGCGCAGTCCTACAACCAAGTGAGCCGGTTGGATGGAAAAGACGCGGCCATCATCGCCGCGTACCAGCTGCCCGGTTCAAATGCTGTACAAGCTGCAAACGACGTCCGGAAGCTCATGTCGGAACTCAAAGGCCGCCTGCCGCAGGATGTGGACTATGTGGTTTCCCTCGACACAACGCAGGCCGTGAACGAGGGCATGAAGGAAATTGTCCTGACACTCGTTATCGCCATCGTTCTGGTGCTCATCGTCGTCTTCGTGTTCCTGCAGGGCTGGCGTGCCACGCTGATTCCGCTGCTTGCTGTCCCGGTATCCCTCGTGGGCACTTTTATTTTCTTTCCACTGTTCGGATTTTCGATCAATACGCTCTCGCTTTTCGGCTTGGTTCTAGCGATCGGTCTTGTCGTTGACGATGCCATCGTTGTCGTCGAAGCAGTCGAGCGTCACATCGAAGACGGTCTCGCGCCGAAAGTGGCGGCGCTCAAAGCGATGGAAGAGATTTCCGGCCCCGTGATCGGCATCGCTCTGGTCCTCTCCGCCGTCTTTGTTCCTACAGCTTTCATACCGGGAATTACTGGACGCCTTTACCAGCAATTTGCCGTCACCATCGCGTTTTCTGTAATCCTTTCTGCGTTCAACGCGTTGACGCTGAGCCCTGCGCTTGCCGCATTGTTGTTGCGTCCGAAGACCTCCCCCGGCGGACCGCTTAGAGCGTTTTTCGGTTGGTTCAATCATGTCTTCGCCAACGCCACCGAGTGGTACGTCCGCGTGTGCGGTTTTCTCATCCGCAAAAGCGCAATTGCAATCATCTTGCTTGCAGCTCTCGCGGTCGGAGCGGGTTGGTTCGGGAACAAAGTGCCTGCAAGCTTTCTTCCCGACGAAGACCAAGGCTATTTGTATGTCAATCTGCAGCTTCCTATCGCTGCTTCTCTTGAGCGAACGGACGAAGTAGCTGCGAAAATCGAAAACGCACTGGCCAAGACGCCGGGCGTTGAGCACACGACGAGCGTCATCGGCTTCAGCCTTCTCAGCTTCGTACGGACGAGTTACAACGCCTTCTTCTTCGTGACGTTGAAACCGTGGGACGAACGGACCTCGCGCTCCGAGCAACTCCAGGCGATCAAGCAGCACATCAACGAGCAACTATCATCGCTTCCGGAGGGCGTAGCCTTTTCCTTTTCTCCCCCTGCCATTCCAGGAGTTGGGACCTCCGGCGGATTTACTTTCGTTCTGGAAGATCGCGCCGGTATGGATCTCAAGTTTCTTTCCTCGAATCTCGATACCTTTCTTACGGAAGCGCGCAAACGCCCGGAAATTGCCGGTCTGAGCACGACCTCTCTCTCCAGCGTGCCCCAGTTGTATGCCAATGTGGACCGCGAAAAAGTTATCAAGCAAGGCGTAGCCGTTAAGGACGTGTACCAAACGCTCCAGACGTTCATGGGCGGTTTATTCATCAACTACTTCAATCGCTTTGGTCGCCAATGGCAGGTCTACGTCGAGGCCGAAGGCGACTATCGCACCCGGCCAGAAAATGTCGGCCAGTTTTACGTGCGAAATGACAAAGGCGGGATGGTGCCCCTCGCTTCTATCACTCGCTTTGAGCCTCGCGACGGCCCTGAATTCACGATGCGATTCAACGAGTATCGCTCGGCACAAATCAATGGCGCCGCTGCTCCCGGCTACAGCGCAGACCAGGCGATGACCGCTCTCGAAGACGTTTTCCGGAAAACGATGCCGCGCCAGATGGGCTTTGACTACCTCGGGATGTCCTTTCAGGAGAAGAAGGCGCGGGAAGGTGTTCCGGCGGCGGCTATTTTCGGGTTCTCTCTTTTGTTCGTGTTCCTGATTCTCGCCGGATTGTATGAAAGCTGGTCTCTTCCCTTCAGCGTGCTTCTCAGCACTCCGGTCGCAATTTTTGGAGCGTTTTTCATTTTGTGGTTGCGTCGGACGGTTCTCGCCGCCTTTCTGCCGAGCTATATGGTGCAGATCGAAAGCGACGTGTACTCGCAGATCGGCCTGGTGATGTTGATCGGCTTGGCGGCCAAGAACGCGATCCTGATCGTGGAGTTCGCGAAGGAGCAATACGAACAGGGCAAGCCCCTGACGGAGGCGGCGCTCGAGGGTGCGCGCCTGCGGCTTCGCCCGATCTTGATGACTTCATTCGCATTCATTCTCGGCGCTGTCCCGCTGTGGACCGCTTCCGGCGCCGGAGCCGTGGCCCGTCAGATCATGGGCACAGCCGTCATTGGGGGCATGCTGACTGCGAGCCTCATTGGTATTTTCTTCATTCCCGCCATGTTTTATCTGGTCGAGAAGTGGTCCGGAGCCGACAGGCAACGCCATCTGCTCGTTGCTACCGAAGGCGCACCCGCCGAGGCTGACTAGAATGAAGCCTTTTATTTTCTTGTTGAGCGCCGCTCTTCTGACTTCTGGCTGCACCTTGGGTCCGAATTATCAGCGGCCTACCGCCGCAGTGCCGCGTTCGTATCGGGGAACGATCCCAGATGAAGCCGCGCAAACGCAACTCGCCTCGCTTGGCGACCAAAAGTGGTGGGACATCTTCCAGGACGAGCGGTTGCGTATGCTGGTCCGCACCGCGCTTACCCAAAATTATGATTCGCGCATCGCGGCATCCCGCCTGCTCGAAGCCCAAGCGCAACTCGGGATCATCCGCGCCGACCAGTTTCCCGCATTGGGTGCCGGGGCAAGAATCTCCGACGTGCGCGAGGCCCAATCGAAGTTTCTACCAGCCTTCGAGACGGGCACCGGACAGGTGAACCTTTCCACCGCTTGGGAACTTGATTTTTGGGGAAAGTTTCGCCGCGCAACCGAGGCTGCAAGAGCGAATCTCGTTGCGAGTGAATGGGCCCGGCGGGAAGTTGTTTCGACGCTCGTGGCCAATGTCGCCAGCTCATACTTCCAGCTGCGGGCGCTCGACCTGGAACTGGAGATTTCAAAACGTACGCTCGATTCGCGGCAGGAGTCGTTGCGGCTGACACGAATCCTGTCAGACGGGGGCTCGACGTCACTGCTCGACGTGCGCCAGGCCGAGCAGTTGGTATTTACGGCAAGCGCGGAGATTCCCGCCCTCGAACAGCAGATAGAGCAGCAGGAAAATCTTCTCAGCATTCTGCTCGGTCAGAATCCAGGTGACATTCCCCGAGGGCAGACACTCACCGAACAACGACAGCCTCCCGAAGTGCCGACCGGGCTTCCGTCGTCTCTGCTGGAGCGTCGGCCCGACATTCGGCAAGCGGAAGCGCAGTTGGTTGCAGCAAACGCTCAGATCGGCGTGGCGCGTGCCGCCTATTTTCCTCAGATCTCTTTGAGCGGCGCCGGTGGCTTCCAGAGCTCTGCATTGAGCAGCTTGTTCAGCGGACCCGCCGGCGCTTGGAGCTTCGGCGCCTCACTGACTCAGCCAATCTTTACGGGGGGCAGGCTCCGCTCTGAGGTGCGTCTCGCGCAGGCACGCCAGCAGACGGCGGTGCTGTTTTACCAACAATCGATTCAGGGAGCTTTTCGCAGCGTCTCTGACGCCCTGGTGGCATACCACAAGACCCGGGAATTCCGCACACAGCAAGAACTGCTTTTCCGATCCGCCCAGGACGCGGCGCGTCTCTCCCACATGCGCTACACGGGTGGTGTCACGGGCTATCTGGAAGTCTTGACCAACGAAACTAACGCATTCTCGGCGGAGCTTGGCCTCGTGCAAGCACGCTTCAATGAGTTGTTGGCTCTGGTTCAGCTGTACCAAGCATTAGGAGGCGGCTGGCAGCAATAGCGCGTGGTCGCACGTCTAATGGTGTCAATTGATATTTCAAGTGTCCGTTCTACGGCGAGCTCGTTCGACGAGCAAGTGAGCAGTTGAGAGAACGGCGAAGCGGACTGAACTTCCAAGCATGTGACCCATCGCTGTGTGTTTGAACAGAATTATGAACGAAAGTGCGTAAGGTCCCCCCAGTTTTCCCCTCAACCTCTAATATTTCTCTAACCAACAAATTGATTGCTTGTTGGCAAGTTTCGACGTCTACAGAATCACGGATGCTTCCTCAAAATTCAGCCGTGGATTGCGTGGGTGGAGCTTGCTTGGGTCTCCATAACCCAGGTTGCAGAGAAGATTCACTTTCCACTTGCCGTCCGGAAAGAATGCCGCATTCAATTTATCCGCGTCGAAACCGGACATCGGCCCGCAGTCCAATCCCAGAGCGCGTGCGGCCAGGATGAAGTAAGCGGCTTGCAGCGAGCTGTTGCGGAAGGCGGTCTCGTTAATAAGGGTCTGGTTGCCGACAAAATAGGAGCGCATATCAAACTGCGGAAAGAGCCTGGGGAGATTCTCGTGAAATTCCGTGTCCCAGGCGATGATGACGGTCACAGGGGCGGCCATGGTTTTGTCGACATTGCCGGGCGCTAGAGCTGGCTTGAGGAGTGCCTTGGCGCCGGGGGTGGTCAGAAAAACGAATCTGGCGGGCAAGGCATTGGCGCTGGTCGGCCCAAGGCGCGCCAGTTCGTAAGCCTTGCGCAAGAGTTCTACCGGCACCGGCTCGGGAAGCCACGTAGAGTGGGTCCGCGCCTCGTAAAATAGTTGTCCAAGGGCCTCTTGCGAGATCGGCGTTCTGGTGGTAGCAAAGTTCAATGTTTCAGCTTGATTGCGCATTTTGTTTGTCTCCTTTTAGGCGCGTTCAGCGCGAGCGACGGGCATCCAGACTGAACGGCCCTGCTCCGAAGTGAGAAATCAGCAGGGCGCCACCGAGCATGGACACGTTCTTCATGAAGAGAATCATTTGGATCTGCGCCATCATGGGATCAGTTACCGTCCAAAACTTATGCATCATCAAGCTGACAGGAACCAGGAAAAGCACAATGAACCAGGCGCCCAGTTTTGCGCGATAACCCAACAAGATGCTCAAGCCACCGGCTATGGCCAGCACGCCGGAAAGTGGAACCGCGATCGCCGCCAAAGGCACACCTTGCGAAGCCGCGTAGCCGATGGTTTGCTTGTTAAAATGATTGGCTCCAGCCATCAGGAAAATCAGCGCGAACAAAAACCTTCCCAAAACGACTACTGCACCCTGCCAAAAGCTTGTTGCCCCCACATTCTTGGAAATTGCGATCGAATCCGTTGCCATATACTTCCTCCTTTTGTTTTTTCTATCTGCGAGCAACCGCGCAAACTAAGTTCGTCTGCATCGGCCAAAATCGATTTCCTTCCGCCTTCAATCAGCGTGCTGCTGACTGGGCGTTCTTTGGAGCCGGGAAATTTACTTGAGCCCACGCCGAAAACTCGATTGGCTGTCGGCGCGCTATTTTGTTGGCGAGCGCGATTTGGTCGCGCGAATCGGAACCTAAGTAAGTGTGCGTCTGGAAGTAATCGAACATTTCCGCTGTCTCAGCGGCTCCAGCAAAGAAACCCGCGAAGACATCCTTCGGCACTTGATGGAAAGAAAAGTTGTGGCCCTGTCGATTCAGCGTATCGATGATTTCATTGAAGCTCATGAAATCGCCGACTAGGGGCAGATGCTCGCCATGGCCTACCTGATCGGGACGAGCAAATGCTCCAGCGACGATGTTGCCAAGTTCCGTAATGTCCCCCATGTGGATGCTTCGCACTGTTGGGTCCATCGGGAGAGTCCAACCTGCGGATCCGTTAGGCTGTTTTTGCAGACCAAGAACGCCGATAAGGTTCTGATAGTAGAAAGGCGCGATCACGAAGCTATGATTCGTAAACCCGGCTTCTTTCACTATTCGATCAACCTTGGCCTTGCCGGTAAAATGAGGAACGTGAAACTTGCCTCTGCTGATTGCTTCCACATCCGGCAGCGTGGACCAGATAAAGTGCTTGACGCCGGCATCCTTGGCGGCATGTACCGCAGCCGTTGCCTGCTTCAGTTCGTCCGCTCCGTGCTCCTGGAAGTTGGTTACCAGAAATACGCCATGCGCCCCTTCAAATGCTGGCTTAAGGGTTTCGGGGCGATTCAAGTCCGCCTGAATCACTTCGTCGGCGAGTTCGCGATGCTTGGCAGGATTGCGAGTCAGGGCGCGTACCTTGAATTGATTGCCGGCTTGAAGGGCGCGTAGTACGGCGCCTCCTTGTTGCCCCGTTGCGCCGACTACGGCGATCACTTTCTTATTTGTGCGTTCCATATGCAATGCGCCTCTCTTTCCCTATCTATTGATGCCAATTCTATTGACATAGATACAGTCTTCTGGACATCGGTTATATAAAAGGGCAAAATAGTTTCGTCATGGATAAGACCTCGCGAGACCCGGTTCACTGTTGGCTGGTATGGGGGAAGGCCTTTCGGGCGGCCGCGAAATATCTTTATGCGGGACTTGAGGAGACGGGAATTGACGATACCGACTTCCGGATACTGGAGGCCCTCTTGAACAAAGGACCTTTACCGGTGAATGCGATCGGCCCAAAGGTCCACCTTACGCCCGGCTCGATCAGTACGGCCGTTGACCGCCTCGTCGAAAGGGGCTTGGTAAGCCGGGTCGAGAGTCCTGAGGATCGGCGCGTCCGCGTCGTGTCGCTCACGGCAAAAGGCAAAGAATTGATCGTGCCGATTTTTCGCAAACACGCCGCCGAAATCAGGAAAGTCTTTGCCGATGCGAGCCCGAAAGAGTTGCGAGCTCTTGAAGCGACATTGAAAAAGATTGGCCAGCGCGCCGAGAGTCTGGGGACCGGGGTCAACCCAAAGTGTTTAAGCCAACGATGACATAGCGGCGTAGTGCGCTCATCAATCGAACTGAAGGTTGTGGCGGAGAAGTGATTGAAAGTGAAGAAATCTTGGTTGCGGAGTCTTGACTTGAACCAACAACTGCGATTTGTATTTCCGATGATCAATGAGACGAGAAATGTGTAGGGTCCCCTGAATTTTCCCCATACTTGCCAAATAGTGCGCGCTTAACTTCCCTCCGTTCAATACTTTCTGTATAGCACCCCTGCCTCCTCATGTTTTTGCAAATTCGTCATGTGGCGAACTCTCGGAAAGTGAACGACTTGCGAATCCAGACCTCCTGCCTGCCAGAATTCCACACATGGGGTTTGAGGTGAACGGCCCTTTCAATGAAGAAGAAAACACGCGAGATATTTTTGGTCGGGGCGCGCGGATTTGAACTTGAGCCGTTCTGCGGGCGTCTGAGCCCGCAGGCGAACTCCCGAGCGCAGCCGAGGGACCTCAACAGAAAATGGTCGGGGCGCCGAGATTTGAACTCGGGACCTCCTGCGCCCAAGGCAGGCGCGCTACCAGGCTGCGCTACGCCCCGACACGATGGACATTCGATTCTAGCGTACTTTCCAGGACTGCTTCTACTCGACTCGCTTCGATTGTGCCGACGCTGCGCCGGGAGCGCGGCCCGAAAGCCCTCTAAGTAACCGTTTCCCTCGACAGCTCCCGCCGCCCAAACTTTCGGTCCCTCTCCGAACTGGTCATACCAGTATACCGCGAGCCTCGATCCTCCCCTCTATCGATTATTTTTCTCCATTCTATCAGCGAATTACTTGACACCCTGCATCGCATGGTGGTATAGCGGCTATACCTGTTTTGTGGTTCTTGTGGGTTTTGGGGGGAGGTCCTCAATGCATTCCAACATTTCTCGGAATTTTGCTCCGAGGCATATCGGTTCGGCGAGCGCTCGTCGCTTGGTGCTCGCAACGATTGTCATCTCTCTTGCCTGTTCCGCTGCATTTTCTCAGGGCGATACCGGCCGAATTTTGGGAGTTGTCACCGACCAGAACGGTGGCAATGTTGCCGGTGCCGCCGTGACGATCTCCGACGTGCAGCGCGGAATCACGCGCAACTTGTCGACCGGGGACGGCGGAGAGTACGTGGCCGGCGACTTGCTCCCTGGCACCTACAAGGTTCACGTCGAAGTCAAGGGCTTCAAACATTTTGAGCGGCAGAACATCCTCTTGGAAGTTGGTAAGGACCTCCGCATCGATGTTGTGCTCCAGCCGGGTTCCGTCAGTGAGACGATCACCATCACCGAAGAAGTTCCCATGGTTGATACTACCTCGACTACTCTAGGCGGAACGATCAGCAACGAAATCATCAACGACCTCCCGCTCAACGGCCGCAACTACCAAAACCTGTTGACGCTTCGTCCCGGCACCTCGATCTACCCGGGTGGCGGTCCTTGGACGCAGACTACCAACGGCATTCGACCCGAAGACACCAGTTTTATCGTCGACGGTATCACCAATGACGAAGCCTTCATGGGCCTGAGCGTAACCAACGCCGCTGCGGTCCTGGGCGACGCCGCCACGCTCATTCCCATCGACGCCATTCAGGAGTTCAATACGCAGGTGAATCCCAAGGCGGAATTCGGTTGGAAGCCGGGAGCCATTACCAGCGTCGGCTTAAAATCGGGGACCAACTCCATTCACGGCTCTGCTTATGCTTTTGGTCGTTCGGATTCCTTTGATGCGCGCAACTACTTCAATCCTGTGGGCACGCCGAAGCAGCCTCTCGAACTCGAGCAATACGGAGGCACTGTGGGCGGACATATCATCAAAGACAAGCTATTTTACTTCGGCGGCTACGAAGGTCAGCTTTACACGGTCGGCAATTCGCTTCCGGGGAGCGTTCCGACAACGGCTCATGTGGCTGTGCCGGGGCTTGCAAACGGGTGCACGAAACTTGCCATAGGCGACTGCAAACACAGCATTCCGGACGCTACGGCCGACCTGGTCGCCCAAAATCCAGCGTTTGTAGTGAACCCTCTTAGCAATTACTTGCTCGGGTTTTATACGCCGAACGCTAGCCAAGGAACGACTGTCGCGCTCAATTTCCCCAACGTCAACAGCTCAAAGAATGTCATAGGGAAGGTTGATTACCACGCGAATGACCATAACGCCCTAAGCGGCTCCTATTTCTTCGGCAATGACACCATCGTGGGCATGGATGCCACCGAACTCCTTGCGCAATTCCGCACCCAAGTTCATTCCCGCGCGCAAGATGTCTCCGGTCACTGGGCCTGGACTCCTAGCTCCACTTGGGCCAACGAGTTCCGGGGGGGCTTCACACACTACGTTCTCACGATTATCCCCGATGACGTCACTTTCCCTTACAAGATCACCACCGGCATTTCTACTCCAATCTTGCACGGGATCCCGAATATCAAGCTCGGAGGAGGTTTCACGGAGTTGGGTGCTTTTCACAACTTTCCAAAGATTGTGGGTCCCGATAAAGTTTATGACTTCATCGATCAGGTATCCTACCTCCGCGGCAAGCATGCCTTCAAATTCGGCGGCGAGCTCCGAAGGGACCTAGTGCATCAGGGCACCTTCCGCGGTGGGCGAGGCAGGGTCACGTTCGGCAATTTGGAGGCCCTCATCGCTGGCAAACCCACCAGCGCCGGTTTGCAGGCCGGGGATCCCCTTCGTGACCTTAGCCAGTGGCTTTACGCTGGCTACATACAGGATGACTGGCGCATTAAGCCCCGGGTTACCTTAAACTTGGGACTTCGCTACGAGTATCAGGCTGTTCCCACCGAAGCCCACAATTTGCTGGGGAATTTTGAGCCTTCTGTCGGCTTTGAACAGGTGGGCAAAAATATCAGTTCCATCTACAACGGCGATCACAAGAATTTCTCCCCACGCTTTGGGGTGGCTTGGGACGTTACCGGCAAAGGCACCACGGTTGTCCGCGCCGGCGGCAGCATTGTTTACGATCTGCTATCTATGAGCACCTTCATGTCTCAGCAGAACCTGCAGAGTGGCCCGGTACTTTTTGGCCTCGGCGTCGTTCCCACTGGCGCGACCATTATTACCTGTCCAGCGGGTACACTTGCGGCGCCTGCTTGCTCGGGGTCCGGAGGAACTGGGAAACCCGTTGTTACGCCCGGCGTCGGAACTATTCTCACCACCGGGGTCACGCTTGCTGGCTCTGGGCCAGCGGGCCTCAACTGGGCGGATCAAAATACCGCAATCTATCCATCCGGCGTCACGGGATTGGTTCAGTGCGGCGACGCCGTCGGTACCGACCCCGGTCCATGCAATACCTTCGCTATGCAGCGCAATTTCCGCACTCCTTACGTCGAGAACTGGACGCTGGGCATCCAGCACGCTTTCTCTAACAGAGTATCTCTTGATGTCTCATACGTCGGGAATCATGGAACAAAACTCCCCGGTGTTATTGATCGCAATCAGCCCGCTCCGGGCGGTGCGGGGCCATTCACCGCTCAATTCCCGTATATTGGGTCAATTAACTACCTCTCGAACATTTACGGTTCGACTTACCACGGATTGCAGACCACCCTGACCTCTCGCAACTATCATGGGCTCGATTTCGTGGCGGGCTACACATATTCTCATGCCCTAGATGATTTGTCCTCGAACTGGGTGGCATTCCTGCCCATGGACAGCACGCGTCCGTTCCTCGAACATGCCAGCGGCGACGAGGACATTCGCCACCGCTTCACTCTTTCCGTGACCTATTCGCTTCCCGAGAAGAAGACATGGACCCAGCTCCTTGAAGGATGGCAGCTCAATACCATCATCACAGCGCAGACTGGGCAGCCGTGGAACGTCAATGACCAGGCCAACAATTTCAGCAATACCGGCGAAGCTGCTGATCGCTGGGACTTCTTCGGCAATCCCGCAGATTTCAAGTCGCCGGGACAGAGCACGCTTCCTTTCTGCAGCGGCCCCGCCGGTTCCGCCGCTTGCTCCTACGTATCTCCGGCAGGAACGGTTAACCTTCCGGCTGCGCAGTCCGCCGCTTTCTTCGCTTCCTGCCAGGCTGCGGCCCCAAGCGCCGCTACGTTGGCGGCAGCCGGATGCTACGTGAGCCTGAACGGAAAGTCCGTTTTGGTTCCTCCGGCATTTGGAACCTTCGGCACTATGGGCCGCAACATCTTCCGAGACAATGGTTTCCACAACGTCGACCTGTCCGTCAGCAAGAGCTTTAAGTTGGGCGAACGGTTCAAGGCGCAGTTCCGCGCTGAGATGTTCAATGCTTTCAATCACCCCGAGTTCGCAAACCCATGGGGTGGCACCAATACCTATGGCCAAGGAGCATTTTCGGACCCATCAGTGACCGCTCAGTTCGGCTGCGGCTGCGCTACGCCCGACAACGCCTCTTTCAATCCGGTGCTGGGCTCGGGGAGCAATCGCGCCATCCAGTTGGGGTTAAAGTTCCTCTTCTAATTGCAACCTGGCGTTTTGGACCAAAAGGGCCGGACGCGAGTCCGGCCCTTCTCAATCTAACGCCAGCTTACCAACGCAAACATTATGAAAGGCACACCATGATTCGCTTTCTTAGATTCACCCTGGTTGTGAGTTTCGTCTTCGCTACCGCCTTCAGTAGGCCACTGTGTAGAGAGGCCGCTGCCGTAGGCGACGATGACACCGTCCTGCAAGCCGATCACGCCTTCATTCAGGCGCTCGCGAAGGCCGATACCGCCGCCGCGATCAAATTCCTCGACTCGGAATTCTCCTGGACCGATTCAGCCGGCGCAACGCAATCGCGCGCGGAAGTTTTGAAATCCTTCCCCAAGCCCGTTTTGGGCGACGAAAGTGACGCCGAAGTGAAAGAGCGCACGTATGGCGAGGTGGGGACCGTCATGGCTGCTCGCGGAAAAGTTCACGTCCTGCGCGTCTGGGTGAAGCGTCCCGCAGGCTGGCGCGCTCTCGTCTATCACGAAGTCACCCAACTCGACCACCCGCCAACTTCGGCCGGCTCCGGCGTGAACGATTGCGAAAATCCCTGCAAGACCGTCCCGTTCCAACCGAAAAATGAAGCCGAGCGCGCCATCACCGCTGCCTGGCAGGCACTCGAGACTGGTGTCACTGCGCACGATGCAGATGCCTGGGCTCTTCACGTTGCCGACGAGTTCGTGCAGATCAGCTCGAATAACGACCATCCGATCGACAAGGCCAGCCGCATCGCCACGATCAACAAGCAAAAGCAGAGCGGCGTCGGTTCCGCGCCTCCTCCGCTTGTGTCCGCGCACATGCTTGATTTTGGCGATACCGTCGTGATGATCTGCCTTCACCAACCCTACACCGGCAAGCCCATCCACGTCAGCCGCGTGTGGATCAGGCGCGACGGCAAGTGGATCATGGCTATCAGTTTTCAAACGACGATTCTAGCCGCCCCTGCCAAAGGCGATTAAAGGGACGGAACTCTAGAGACAGAAATCATCCACTGGTGAATTTCTATGAAAAACTTATCGGAGTTCGCACTCGCCGCTGGATTAATCGCCCTTCATGCGGTTCAGGCTTCACCGGCGAGATCTCTAGCGACCGATGACGCAACCGCCGGCGTTCTTCAGGCTGACCACTCGTTAGTCCAAGCCTTCCAGAATGCAGACCGCGCCGCCGCAGATCGCCTTCTGGATGCGGATTTCACCTGGATCGATTCGCGAGGGCAAAACCAGAGCAGGGAACAAGTTCTTCAAAGTTTTCCCACGCCTGCAAACGCTGACGTGGATGTGCACTCGCGAGTCTACGGCCAGTCAGCGGTCCTTCGCGCCAATCGCGGAAAAGTTCAAGTCCTGCGTGTTTGGATCGAACGTTCCTCCGGCTGGAAACTGATCCTCTATCAGGAAGTCACTCAGGTGGAGAAGTCAGAGCCTCCTGCAGCGGACGATGCTTCCAGCGCCTGCGAAAATCCCTGTAAGTCCATCCCCTTCGAGCCCGAGACGCAATCCGAAAAGGAGGCCATCGCTTCCTGGCAGGGCGTGATGCGAGCCATGGCCACCAACGACGCCGATGCCTACACTCCCCTGATTGCCGAGGAGTTCACCGCCACCGACACGCATCGCGACCGGCCGTTTACGAAAACGGACCGGCTCGCTCAAATCCAGAAGCAAAAACAGTCGGGAGCCAGGTCGATGCCGCCTGAGTTGATTTCCGCCCGCATGTTCGATTTTGGCGAAACAGTGATGATGACCGCCCGCGAACACCGCCCCGGCGCAAAGTCCTTCTTCAATACGCGCATGTGGGTGAAGCGCGACGCGCGCTGGCAGATGCTCTTCAGCTTCAATACTCGCATCGAATAACGTCTCACGCGCTCTGGTACAGCTTCGTCATCACAAATTCTCTGTGTCCCAGCGCTTCGGCGCAGGTCAACCGCCCATTGCACGTCCGGATCATGATGTCGATCAGCAGATCGCCCGCTTTATCGAGCGTCATTTCCCGCCGCAAAATTCCGGATACGTCCAGATCAATGTGCTCCCCCATCGTGCGCGCCGTTTTGGGATTCGCGGTGAGTTTGATCACCGGCTCGATCGGATTGCCGATCACGTTGCCCTGTCCGGTCGGAAAGAGGTGCACCACAAATCCGGCCGCTGCTTGCAGCGTCACGCACTCCGCCGCCGCGGACGATGTGTCCATGTAATAGAGCCCCGGCCCTTTCGCGGGCGCCTCCGCCGGCTTCAGCACGTCGATAAATTTTGCTTTCTTCCCGATTTTCTGTAAATTTCCGAACGCTTTTTCCTCGATCGTGGTCAGCCCGCCGGCGATATTGCCTTTTGTGGGTTGCGATTCGGAAAGATCGCTCGTCTTGTGCCGGTCAATCACCTCTTGGTAGGCCCGGAAGACTTGCATGAACCGCTCGCCGACTTCCTTTGACGCCGCGCGCGAGGCGCAGACCATTTCGGCGCCCGTTAGCTCCGACGTTTCGCCGAAGCAGGTTGTTACGCCCACGGGATCGAGCTTGTCGATTAAGTTCCCGACCGTCGGGCAGGAAGCCAGGCCTGAAGTCGTATCGCTTTCGCCGCACTTCGCCGAGACGAAGAGTTCCTCGATGGCACACTTTTCGCGTTGCTTCTCGCTGGCCCACTGCACAAATTCCTTTGCCTTGCGTGAAGCGCTCGCGATGGTCGCGATATCGCCGTTGCCCTCGATCGCGAAACCTGCCACCGGCTTGCCCGTTCTGGCGATGCCTCCGACTACCCGGCTTGTCCAGCCCGGTTCGATTCCGATGACCACGCAGGCCGCGACGTTCGGGTTCGCGCCTGTACCGATCAACGTGCGAAAAAAAAGCTCGAGGTCCTCACCGAACTGCAATCTCCCGTATGCGTGGGGCAGCGCCAGCGTCCCCTTGATATTATTCGCGACCGCCTCCGCCGCGGCGTTCGAGAGATCGTCAAGCGGCAGGATGACCACGTGATTGCGGATTCCCACTCTCCCGTTTTCGCGCCGGTAACCCAAAAAATCGTAGCGTCCCATCCTCACCACCTCTTGGTCTTCATGTTGTGAACGTGAACGTGCCGCCCCTTGCCGATTTCCGCGATCGCGCGCCCGACATCGTGACCGTACTTGAGGATGGTGTCGCCGTTCTTGATGTCGTTCAGCGCGATTTTGTGCCCCAGCGGCACAGCTTCGAGTGACTTCAGCGCAATAGTCTCGTCGGTTTCCATGATCCATCCCGTCAGGGCCGTACCGGCTTGCACATCTTCGGTGACCACGACGCCGACCGTGTCCGCTTTGTCGTGAACAATGAAATGAGTGGCCATGCTCTTTTCCTCGCCCGCCGTCTCTTGCGAGGCATGATGGTAACAAATGGAAGGGCGCATCTGCCATTTCGCGCTCGATGCCGCATTGTCAATGGGGTGGGAAGCAGAGAAATGTCACTTGAACTTTCCGTTCCCACGGAAGAGCTATCGGCGTAGAAAAGGGCAGAAGCCCCTGACTTTCAGTCAGGGGAGCTGCCCAGTCCGCGATTTGAGAATCTCAGAACTTTCTATTCGTTCGGATAAGTTCCTCGATATGTTCCGGGATTGTCATACTGCACTTTCGAAAAAGCTGACTAAACAAGGGCCGCAAGGCCATCGCCGCTGGTTGGTCAGGGTTGTACGTCCCGCTTGCAATAACTAGACTACTGAGACAGGTTTCACCCAAAGAGGTGCTGATATAGTTCGGTGGGGGCGGCACCTCGAGCCTCCATCCCTTCACTCCATCCAGGCCGGCGATCCACTTGTAAGGCGCCTCGATCCCAAGGCACCGGAGAAATCCCCCATAACCGCGGAACTTCTGAAGAAGCGTCCTCGCAATGTCCAGAAAGTATAGATGCTTCTGCCCAGAAATTTGGAGCACGCCCGTGTCTACACACCATATCTCTCCAGTATTGAAGGCGAATGCGACAGAATCCGTCTCCGTCTCTTGCCTAAGATTGGCCTTGGTGGAATACGCGCCGATACCATCTTCGGCTCGCAGATACAGCAGATTGCTCCAAGACAACGGCTGTAGTGGCACTTCCGGCCCCCTGCCACATTTCAGCAACTCATCGTGACTCCATTCGCGCGAAGTGCACTCACGCGGCATAAAGCGAAGCCACATTGCTGCACCCTTCGCAAGGAAGACTTCATAGTCGGGACTCTCAGCAAACGGTAAGCTGCTCCAGGACAATCCCAGAGGCTGATCAGGAGCGCGGAACCGTGCACTTCCATCCTTGGGCTCCACGGCAACAAAGTCGGCGGGCTGTTGGTTCAATGGGTGGGTTCTTGAGAACTCCGGTTTGCTTCCAAGAGGAGGCGGCTGGACGGGTTCTCTGTGAAGCACGCGAAGTAGCCTCTCGTACTCGACTTCGCGATACGGGTCGTCGCTGAAGTCCACTCCCATCCGGCTCTTCAAATAGACCGGCAGGGACGAATTCCACGTCCCCTTTCGCAGCACGGGAATGAATTTGTTTGTCAGCATGCGGTCAGCCATTTCAGCCGTGATGATCGTCGATTCGTACCCTACCCCGCCTTGGCGTGTGTTCGCACGCTCCGCATAGGTCGGTGTGCAAACCATGATCACAAAGTCGCTGTCCGCGACCGCCTGCTCCATAAAGTGCAGTCTGTCGTCCCCCGGATTCAAATGCCACGTGTCGAGGATAATCTCGACACCGCTCTCCCCTTGGAGTCGCTCAGCGAGTTTAACGACCCACTGTTGATGCTCTGGACTATCCCACGAGTAGGAGAGAAGAGCGCGAGGCCCGCGCATTGTCTTAGGGTTCGAAACTCTAGCAGAAGCAGGAGACGGTTCTGCTGGCAGTTCCTCCTGATCGAGATATTGCTTGCCCTCCTCAGTCACTTTGTAGAAGCCTTGGCCCGTGGGATCGACCAGATATCCTTCGTTCACTAGCCATGTCCAAGGAGCACCCATCAGGTGCTCCCGTACAGGCATCTTCTCGGCGTCAGGGTATCCGCACGCCAAAGCATAAGGGTCGCCGGGCATCATGAGATTGTGTTTGTTGAGGGCATTCGGATGCTGGCCGATCTCAGCCAATCGGGCCAGAAGAAGACAACGTTTCCCTTCCATCGGGAGCTTCTTCAGATCCGCCAGGGTTGGGGCAACCTCGAACAATGTGTTTGGAGTGAGTTTCATCCTTCAGCATCAATATTGCCACAATCGAAGGCGCTTTCAACACGCTCGACTTAGCGCTACTTAATCTGCGCTTAAACGGGATCACCATTACGGTTGGCAACGCTGACCTGCTTCCCGAAAACTAGTCCAGGCGTCCTCGTAGTTTCCACGCGAGCAAGACCAGAGGCGATCTCTCGAGGAACAAATCGCTCAAGAACAAAGACGCCAGAGAATAATTAGCAAACTGAAAATTTAAGAATTCAATTGGCCGGTAGACCAGCCCCCCACAGCCAAGAGTATTCCTGAAAGATTTCACGCTATCACCTGCTAGCACTCGATTGGTCGCCCATCCGGTCCTCTAGATTGGAAAACAGCCAGGACGCCCAATCCTTATACTCTCGCGTTTGTTGATTCCCGGCCGTGATCCACTCAAAAGCCGCCTGCATGGTGACTTGGAACTGATAGGTCTGACAGCGACCAGCTACTTCCGGCTCGGTGACCGAAACACCTTTGGGAAAGATCCCCATTCCGGTGGCTAAGAGAGGCTCAACTGTGAAGTCGATGACAAAAAATCTGGCCTTCTCCAGTCTTACGATGAACTTCTCAGTGCTCTTGGTTGATGAAGGGGGCAAATGAATGAGGGTCACCTTGGTGTCTTTGGGCAGAGAAGGTGGCCGTGTTCCCAGCCGAATCTCTCCATGTCACTGTTGGAGAAACGATTGGCGGCCACGACATTCAAAAAGGTCTTTCCAGGGTAATCCTGTGTGTTCGACAATTTCATCGGCTTGGTAAGCGTAGCCATTGAAGCACCGTATAGCATGCCAGCCTTCCATCCTCCTCGTTGGAGCCTCTCGATAGCATGGAAGAGATGGTACTGGAGCAATTCCCCGCAAAATGTAAATCGCTCGCCCTCGTCATTTGGCTTCTGAATAGTAACTACAGTTTTACCATTCTGATTGATTGCCGGCTGTCCTAAGCGAATGAATTCAGAGAGGCGATCCGAGAGCCGAGTGTTATTCGGATCAACATTTAAGAACGGTGGTGTCCCCGCGACGGTGTCCAACACAACCGAGGTCGTAAAAGCAGATTCAATCGTAGCGGACTTTAAGCTCACTATCACGGCGGCGAGCGTAGTGGCAGTTCCGACTACCAGAATCGATAGCACCGGCGTGAGAGTCTTCTCGCTCCAATTCAAGAAGACGAGGGCGACAGTCGATCCAAATAGAAGTAGGAAACCAACAGACGCAGCCACAATAATGACAGTTGCCATAGGAACCTCTTTCAGATTGGGGAACGCGCTCATCGAAGGGCATTACCTTACGGCCATGGTATGCTCAGTTCGCTCGTGCCGGCAACCCAAGTTCTCGGGACTGCGGCCGGTGCGGAGAAATCAATGTCGCGCCACGAGGACGGAACACCCTTTCACACACCATGCTCTACCGCCCTGGCCAGTCTACCCCTTTCTTTTCTTCACTTGGCCGTGCCCGCACGCTTCATTTTTCTCAAGCGCGCAGTTTTGAATTTTCTGTCCAGTCTTGAAAATCTAGGCCACCTGCACCCAAACTCCACTTCCGGCCAGTTGCCTCCGCGTATTCTCCGCCGTACTTTTGTCCATGAAGTCTGATCATGGAAGCGACAACGACGCGCATGACATTGCACGCAACGCGAAAGAATCTCACACCGGGCGCTCCCGACCACGAACGCAGCACCTGTAAGTCCCCCGCAAACCGTGCCGCATTTTGTTTCGTTCTAACCCCTTTAGAAGCAACACTTATAGCGATGCTCACAAGTGTTGATTCTAAACTATTTACAGGAACACTAAATTCTTTAGATGCAACACTTATAAAAAACCCGGGGGGGAGGGGGTGCCGTTATGTCGGAGCTAAAGCTCCGACCCCCTATAGGAGCAAAGATGCCCGCCTGCCGGCAAACGGGAAAGGGTGCCCTTCACCCGGGGTGGGGATATAATCTCCGTCGACGAGCGCGAAAATATGAAACATGGCATCGTCCACTTTCTTCAGAAATATCTGCTGAACCCACCTATCAAGTTTCTGTTTGTGCTTGGCGTGGTTCCGCCGGGATACGCGCTCCTGGAAACGACGGGGCGCAAGACCGGAAAACCGCGCCGCACCCCGGTAGGCAACGGACGTGTGGGCAATCAGTTCTGGATCGTGGCAGAGCACGGGCAGAAAGCTGGCTACATTCGCAATATTGCCGGTAATCCGCGCGTGCGCCTGAAGCTGCGCGATGGGTTACGGGCTCGCTGGTACACCGGCACGGCCCAGGTGCTTTCCGACGATGATCCACGCGAGCGCCAACGCTGGCTCGCAAAACAGTTGCCGAAGAGCGCCAGCAATGCCGCCGCAGTGCGTTTATTCGGCACGGAGCTGCTTACGGTTCGGATTGATCTGGACGCTTGACAGTTCGGGCTGGCTCCATCGTTGAAACACGGAGAACATCGGTTGCGCGAAAATTATTGGATGGGCTGCATGGAAGTGACGGGGTGCAACTCGTTCCACCCGTGCTCGGCGTCGTTGACGTGAGCGCCCCAGACTAGATAGCGATGTCCAACCTGCGGCTGAAAAAAAGGCCCGCTGTAAGGCTTGCAGGGTGCTACAGCGTCCGCCTGCGTTACGTGGAGCTGGCAAATGGGCTCGAGGACCAGATCGCCCTGCTGGCTTGAGATGTTCCCCTGGTTGAGAAGGGATGCAAACTGTTGGTCTAGGCGAAACCGGACGTGCAAGTCGCCGTCCGGTTCCTGGCGGACCTCGTCCACGGCGCCGGTGACCGAGAGGCATGGGTTCAAAACTTGGAGCCGGTTCGGATGATAGACGAATTGCCAGAGGTTTTGATCGCACTGCAAAGGCGTCGCCTGTGACTTAGGAGGTGCGGTGGGTTGCCGGGAGCGCCACAGCTCGTAGGCCAGCAAAGCGACCCCTGCGACAATCAGTAATAGTGCGATGGCCGTTGTTCGCTTCATCGTGAGACAGGCGAAGTCTAGCACGACGCCCTGACCGCGTGGCTACGCTGTTCCGGATTGTTTGTGCGGAGGCGATCAATTTGTGCTTGTGGCAGCGAGGTTACGGACGAGCCAGGGAATGATGACCTGTCGGAAGATGACGGGATCGGGCCAGACCTTGACTTGGCGGCCGAGATGACCGCCCTGGGGATTGATCCAGGCTTCCTTGGGAACATCGCCGCTGCTGAGGATCAGGTAGGTGTCGGAGATGGGAACCTGTGTGTCGAGCGCCCCGCCGACGATCAGCATGGGCGTGGTGGGCTTGCCGAGGAGTTGCTGATCCACGAGAGACAACTTGGGAAATTTGGCCACCATGTCGTCCACGTTGCTGACTCCTTCGATGATGGACATGAAGGCGGGAGCGTGGTCAAACAGGTATTCCCGGTTGCCGAACATGGAGTTCAGAAAGAAGTCTTTTTGAAAGAAGAGATGCGCCGCGGGGGATTGCGCACTCACGGCCTTTAGGCGCGCGCGCTCGACGATCGCTAATTTTGTTCCCCAGTAGGCGCCCCAACTTACGCCGTGAACGCCGATTCTCATTTTGTCCACTTCCGGCCTGGTTTGGACGTAGTCGAGAACGCGGGAGAACATGCGGTCGGCGGTTGGGCTGACTTTGATCGGCGCTTGACCCGTGCCTGGCCCGTCGACCGCAAAAAATCCGATGCCGTAGGGGAGAATCGCGGCGAAATTTTCGGAGAGATCTTCTTTGCGACTGTCGAGACCGCTGATGGCGAGCACGAGAGGGACGGGCCCCTTGGGATTTTTTGGAAGGCGCAGGTATCCGACGATTTCGGAGTTTTCGAAGGGAATGCGCACGATTTCGAGAGGCGTGTCGAAGAATTTGGCGTGGGCGAGGAAGGCTTCCAGAGCTTTGGCGTAAGAGCGCTGTTTGCCGGGAGAGGCGGGAACGGGCCAGCGGCCGAAAGAATAGAGACGCCACGATTTGACATAAAGCGCGCTGGCTTTTGCGGGGTCGGAGGTTTCTGCCGCTTTTGCCTGAGCCATGTAGCGATCGGCGACCGCCATGAATGCGGCTGCCCATTCATCTTTGTCGCGAGTCTTTATCGAAGCGAAGGCTTCGCGGACATCAGCGGGATCGAGGCCGATGAGCGGGTACATGCCGTTTTCGGCGCGCTTGAGAGCTTCGGTCTTGATTTCGTCGAGGGTGCGTTCCTTGTTCTCTTGCGCGGATGTGATGAGCGAGGCGGCAAACAGAGCCGCGAAAGCAAGCAACGCGAAAGAGAAGCGGCGATGGATTCCTGGAAAATTCATTTTTTCTCCTTCAACACATCGAGAGCGGAGCGGTAGTAGGAGGCGTCATAGTATTTTTCGGGCGCGGGAGGATGGCCGCCCCACTGGCCCTCGACTTCAGCACGAAGTTTGAGGACGTTTTTGAAGCCATCGAGATCCAGGCGGGCGTCCTGAGCGTATCCGCCCGGGCGCGTCATGTGGGAATCGTAGGTTTCGGCAGCGACGTCGGGCGCGAGACGCGATTCTTTGACGAGCAGGTCGATCACGGCTTGTTTGTTGGCGGACGCCATTAGCCAGCGCTGGGCTTCCACGAGTGCGGCTAGATAGCACACGAGAGTTTCGCGATGATCCTTGGCCCACGCGCGCAAAACGAAATTGCCGGCGGCTTGGTACGGGCCGATGAGATCTTGCACTGTGCCCAGGCTGACGAAGCCACCGCGCTTGGCGAGAATGGAAGTGGGAGGACCAAGCATGGAGCCGGCGTAATCTTTGTTCTCGCGCATGGCGATGAGGCGCTGGGGCGTGGCGCCGACGGGCTTTATCTCGTAATCGCGGCCTGCTTGCAAGCTGCTGAGAAGAAGGATTTTTTTCATTTGCAAAGCGTAGGCGGTGTTGGGCGCATCGACGATGAGCGTCTTGCCCTGGAAATCTTTCACGGACTTGGTGCCGGGCTGGGCGATCAACTCATTTTGCGAGCCTTCGCCACCCATGACGATAATAACGTCCGCGCGGGCGAGTTCGACCATGGCGACAGCGTTGTCGACGGCGAGGTAGGCAAGATCGCCCTTACCAGCCGCGAGGTTCGCGCGCACGACGTCGGAGTTGGGCAAGTTTTCCGTGGTGACTTCGACGCCGTACTTCGCGAAGAGGCCGCGCGAATCGGCCACGACGACAGCTAACGGACGTCCAAGAAGAGTGAGAACACGGATTTTTTGCGGGCCGGATTCTTGTCGACGGAGGGGCATGGCAGACGGCAGGCTGTTTGCCCAGGTGGTGAGGGTCGAGCATGCCAGAGCAGTGCCTGCTCCGGCAACGCTGCGCATGAACTCCCTTCGGGTGGGGCCAGGCGAACCTTGTTCATCTTTTTGGGGATAAGCCGAATTAAAATTGGGTCGCTTACCCTTCGAGCTGGCTTTCATCGTCCGGCCGCACCTTCTTCCCCAATGCCAAGTCGCGAGAGAAACGGAAACATGGTCAGACCGCTGTACCACCTGGAAGCGAAGAGTGTCAAGAATAAATTATGAAGGCCGCGAAGAGAGAACGGTAATTGTATGGGCTTTGGAACTTGGGGTATAGTGGTCGGACCAATTGGAAGGCAACGGCCGAGGATCAGCGAGAAATTCTCCACGCCCAGGCATACATTAGATTGAATTCTTGCTGATCGCTCGAACCCGGGTTGCGCGCGCGATTCCGCGTGCTCGTATACAAATAGAGTGAGCGTTCGCTAGATTGACGCGAAGTTTTCAGCGAGGAGAAATGAGATGGCGATTGCGACGGTAAATCCCGCGACCGGGCAGGTCGTAAAAACATTCGAGGCCTTGTCCGACGCGCAACTGGAAGTGAAATTACAGAAAGCAGCGGATACGTTTGCGAGTTATCGGCATGTCCCGTTCGCGGAGCGCGCGAAGTTGATGATGAAGGCCGCGGCGATTCTGGATAGCGACAAAGAGATTTTTGGCCGGATGATGACCACGGAAATGGGCAAGACGTTACGGTCGGCGATCGATGAAGCCGTAAAGTGCGCCTGGGTTTGCCGCTACTACGCGGAGAACGCGGAGAAATTTCTGGCCGATGAAGTGGTGGAGACGGGAACCGGCCGGAGTTACATACGATACCAGCCGCTCGGGGCCGTGCTAGCGGTGATGCCGTGGAATTTTCCGTTTTGGCAGGTGCTGCGGTTCGCGGCACCTGCATTGATGGCCGGGAATGTGGGACTGTTAAAACATGCATCGATTGTTCCGCAGTGCGCGCTGATGATCGAGGATCTTTTCCGCAGAGCCGGATTTCCCGATGGAGCGTTCCAAACGCTGCTGATTGGCTCGCAAAAAGTGGAAAAAATCCTGGACGATCCGCGGGTGGCAGCGGCCACACTCACGGGAAGCGAGGGAGCGGGAGTTCAAGTAGGAATGGCCGCGGCGAAGCGAATCAAGAAAGTGGTGCTCGAGCTCGGTGGTAGCGATCCCTTCATCGTGATGCCGAGCGCGAATCTGGAAGCGGCGGTGACGACGGCAGTGAAAGCGAGGATATTCAATAACGGGCAATCGTGCATCGCAGCAAAACGGTTCATCGTGGCGGAGTCCATTGCGGATGAATTCGAGCGCAAGTTTGTGCAGAAGATGGAAGCGCTCAAGGTGGGTGATCCGTTTGAACCACAGACTGAATTGGGACCGCTTGCGAGCGCCGACGGCGTAACCGACCTGGAGCGCGACGTTCGGAAGACAGTGGCTGCGGGTGCGCGAGTGTTGACGGGAGGGAAGCCGCTGAATCGCCCGGGGAATTTTTATGCGCCGACTGTGCTGACGGACATTCCCAAAGAGTCGCCGGCATACAAGGAAGAATTATTTGGTCCGGTGGCGAGCGTTTTCCGTGCAAAAGGTATTGATGACGCGATTCGAATCGCGAATGACAGCCGGTTTGGATTGGGGGCGAGCGCCTGGACCAACGATGCGAAAGAACGCGAGCGCTTCATCAACGACCTGGAAGCAGGAATGGTATTCATCAACAAAATGGTAGCTTCGGATCCACGAATCCCGTTCGGAGGAGTGAAGTGGTCGGGACACGGGCGGGAACTGGGAGTCCATGGCATACGAGAGTTCACGAACATCAAGACAGTGTGGGTAGAGGAAGTGAAATGAAGAAGTTGCGAGGAGGAGGGCCGTGTGGTAGCGTGGTCTGACAACTCGACCGCGTTCCCGTGAGCTCATTTATTTTGCCACTGCCCGGCGCTCCCCGGTTGAGAGGGTTTCCGCAGGGCCCTTGTTTGGTGAGGGAGAATTCCATGTACAAAATCGTGCGTACCTCTCGTCTATATGAACAGATCGTGCAGCAGGTCGAGGAATCCATTCACAAAGCGGCGTTGAAACCGGGAGACCAACTACCTCCCGAGCGTGAATTGGCGCAGCAGTTTGGCGTGAGCCGGACGGCTGTGAGGGAAGCTGTTAAAGCCCTGCGGGAAAAAGGTTTGGTCGAAGCCTATCCAGGGCGGGGAACGTTCGTAACGGATGGTACCTCGCATGCGATCAAGCAGTCCTTAGATCGCATGATCCGAATTGGGCAGCCTGAGGGCTCGACCTACCTGGCCGAAGTACGCGAAATTCTAGAGCCGGAAATTGCCGCCTTGGCCGCCACGCGGGCGGACACTGAAGATTTGACCTCGATGCACGAGGCCGTGAGCATTATGGACAATGCGAAGCGTGATTCAGACGCCTTCATTGAAGCGGACCTCGATTTTCACCTGGCTCTAGCGGAAGCAGCGGCGAACCCGCTCATCCTTTCTCTGATCGATTCGATTGTGGGTCTCCTGCGGGAACAGCGCCTACGGATTTTCCAGGTGGAGGGCGGCCCGGAGCGAGGACAGTATCACCACAAGCGAATTATGGAAGCGATCGAGCGGCATGATCCGCTGGGAGCCCGGGAAGCAATGAAGGCACACCTGAGGCAGGTTCGAGAGGACTGCCGGGAAGCGCCCAGCGGGCAAGAATCGAATCTTTCGAAAGCCGCGTCCTAGGCGAGCTAAAGGATCTATGGCCAATCTGGGATTTGTCGGGCTTGGCGTGATGGGCAGCGAGATGGTCAACCGTCTACTCTCCAAGGGCCACAGCGTCAGGGGATATAACCGCACGAGGGCGAAGGGGGACTGGTTAGTCAAAAAAGGGATGAAGTGGGCAGACTCGGCGCGAGAGGTTGCGGCGGCTTCCGATGTGACTCTTTCCATGGTGACAAATTCCGCGGCGCTGGGCGCGATTGCGAATGGGCCGGACGGGATCCTCGCGGGAATGACCGCAGGCAAAATTCTTGTGGATATGAGCACCGTCAGCCCGGCTTTCAGCCGGGAGATTGCGACGAAAGTGCGGGAGAAGGGGGCCGATATGGTGGACGCTCCGGTTTCCGGGAGCGTCATCACGCTGCAAGAAGGAAAGTTGTCGGTGATGGTGGGAGGCCGGAAGGAAACGTTCGAGCGCGTGAAGCCTCTGCTGTACGACATCGGGCCTAAAGTCACGCACGTCGGCGATAATGGCCTCGCCCTGGTAATGAAAATCGCGACGAATTTGAGTCTCGCGGTGCAAATGCTGGCGTTTTCGGAAGGCGTACTGATCGCAGAGAAGGCAGGGATAGCAAGGGAAACGGCCGTCGATGTTCTCACGCACAGCGTGATTGCTTCGCCGATGGTGCAATACCGCGGGCCATTCGTCCTGAAAATGCCGGAGGAAGCCTGGTTTAACGTCAACATGATGCAGAAAGACATGCTGCTGGCGTTGGAGCTGGGCCGGCAACTGGATGTGCCGATGCCCACAACCGCGGTGACCAACGAATTCCTGACCGCGGCGAGAGGCATGGGCATGGCCGAAAAAGATTTCGCGATTGTGTTCGAAGTGCTGGCGCAAATGTCGGGAGTCGAGCAATGAGCATTGCCACAGATCCGTCCAAAACAAACGCGGGAATAGCGGCCGAGCAATGGATTCGAATGTACCGCCGGATGGTGATGATCCGGCTTTTCGAAGAGCAGGTGAACGAGCTTTACACGCGGGCACTCATGCCGGGTCTGGCGCACCTGTACATCGGCGAAGAAGCGGTCGCGGTTGGGATTTGCGAAGCTTTGCGGCCCACGGATTACGTCACCAGCACGCATCGCGGGCACGGGCACTGCCTGGCAAAGGGAGCTTCGCCGGACCGCATGTTTGCGGAATTGCTTGGCAAAGAAGCGGGCTATTGTCGCGGCAAGGGCGGGTCGATGCACATCGCCGATCCGGCCACCGGAAACCTCGGTGCAAACGCGATCGTGGGAGGCAGCACGGGGATTGCCACCGGGGCGGCGCTCTCTTCGAAGCACCTCGGAAAAGATGATGTGGCGGTTTGTTTTTTTGGCGAAGGGGCGCTCGGACAAGGAGTGCTGTACGAAGTGATGAACCTGGCGGCATTGTGGAAATTGCCGGTGATTTATGTTTGCGAGAACAATCTGTACACCGAATACACGCACTATTCGGAGACGACGGCCGGCGACATCTTGGCGCGAGGGACGGCATTTGGAGTGCCTGCGGAAAGCGTGGATGGACAGGATGTGAGGGCAGTCAACGCCGTGGCGAAGAAAATGATTGAGCGCGCGCGGCGCGGGGAAGGGCCGTCATTTCTGCTGTGTAACACGTACCGCTACACCGGACATCACGTCGGCGACATCAACCGCGAGTATTACAGGTCCAAGCAGGAAGAGCAGCAGTGGAAGACGCAACGCGATCCGATTCAGAATTTCGGCGCGTGGTTGATTGAGCAGAAATTCGGGGATGCCGCGAGCCTCGAGGGGATTCAGAACGAAGTTCGCGCGGAAATGAAAGCGGCGGTGGAGTTCGCCATCGCGGCTCCTTATCCGAGCCCGGAAGAAGTGGATCAAGATGTCTATGCCTGACGCGGCTCAACGGGAATTGACGTTTGCGCAGGCCGTGCGCGAGGCGCTGGCCGAAGAGATGCGGCGCGATTCACGCGTGTGCATTTTCGGAGAGGATGTCGCGGAAGCGGGAACGCCGTTCAAGGTGTTGTCCGGACTCGTCGAAGAATTTGGGCCGGTGCGAGTCGTGGACACGCCCATCTCCGAGGCGGGTTTCACGGGAGTGGGAGTGGGCGCGGCGATGACGGGCTTGCGGCCAGTCGTGGACATCATGTTCGGCGATTTCCTGACGCTGACGATGGACCAGCTGGTGAACCAAGCGGCCAAAGTGCATTACATGTCCGGCGGAACGTGGAAAGTTCCAATGGTGCTGCGCACCACGCTTGGCGCGACGCGGCGATCGGCGGCACAACATTCGCAATCGCTTCATGCATGGCCCAGCCACATTCCCGGATTGAAAGTAGCAATGCCTTCGACGCCGTACGACGCGAAGGGGCTTTTGAAGACGGCGATCCGGGACGAGAACCCGGTGGTCTTTTTTGAAGACAAGATGATGTACAAGCTGAAAGGGCCGGTTCCTGAGGAGGAGTACACGATTCCGTTCGGCGTAGCTGACGTGAAGCGCCGCGGAAGCGACATCACGATCGTGGCGACAAGCAGCATGGTGCAAGTGGCGCTGGGAGCCGCGGAGCTCTTGGAAAAAGAGGGGATCAGCACGGAGGTGATCGATCCGCGGACGACGTGGCCGCTCGATGAGAAGACGCTCATAGAATCCGCGAAGAAAACTTCGCGGGCGATGGTGATCGATGAAGGCTACGGGCGATATGGCGTGACGGGCGAAATCGCCGCGGTGATCGCGGAAGGCGCGTTCTACAACCTGGAGGCGCCGGTGAAACGCATGGGGGCGATGCATGTACCAATTCCATTCTCTCCGCCACTCGAAGATTTGACCGTGCCGACGGAGCAGACGGTTTTCCAAGCGGCGCGGAAACTTTGCGGCCAGGCATAGCGGTTCGGTGACAGGAGGGGCGTCATGGCACTGAAGACTCATGGAACGATGGCGGTGGATTGGGAACAGCGCATTGACTTTGACCGGCTGCGGCGGGAGCGCCTAGCGCGCGCGAAAGCATTGCTCGCAAAATCAGAAATGGGCGCGCTGCTTTGCTTCGACATGAACAATGTGCGGTACATCACGTCGACGCACATCGGAAGCTGGGCGCAGGACAAAAACAGCAGGTTCACTTTGTTGCCGCAGAATGATGAACCGATTTTGTGGGATTTCGGTTCAGCGGCGAGGCACCATCAACTGAATTGCCCCTGGCTGGGGGAGCGTTCGCGGCCAGGAATTGCTTTGCTACGCGGAGCGATGTCACCGGAAATGGGGCGCGCGGAAGACGTGGCGCGGAAAATAAAAATCGAGCTGGAAAAGAGAGGATTGCAGAAGCAACCGCTGGGCGTCGATATCGTGGAGCCTCCGGTGCTCTTCGCGCTGCAAAGAGAAGGAATTACGGTTGTGGACGGGCAGCAATTGATGTCCGACGCGCGCGTGATCAAGACGCAGGACGAAATCGCGCTGCTGAATACTTCGGCGATGATGGTGGACGCGGCGTACGATGAACTCTACCGGGCGATGAAACCGGGGATGAGCGAGAACCAGGCGGTGGGGCTCGCGAGCAAAGTGCTCTACGATCTCGGCTCGGAATATGTGGAGGCGGTAAACGCGATTTCCGGGGAGCGCTGCAATCCGCACCCCCACGTTTTCTCCGACCGCATACTGCGGCCGGGCGATCCGGTGTACTACGACATTTTGCATTCCTACATGGGCTACCGGACATGCTACTACCGCTGCTTCACGATTGGGTACGCGTCGCACGCGATGATCGATGCGTACAAGCGCTGCCGCGAGTATCTCGATGCGGCAATCACGCTGGTGCGTCCGGGACGCACTACGGGAGAGATCGCTTCGGTGTGGCCGAAAGCGCAGGAGTTCGGTTTCCCGAACGAAGAGGCGGCGTTCGCGCTGCAATACGGACACGGCATCGGGCTGGCGATTTGGGAGAAGCCGGTGATCAGCCGGCTGGTTTCGCTCGAACATTCCTACGAGATCAAGCCGGGAATGGTGTTTGCGCTGGAGACGTTCTGGCCCTCGACCGATGGGTGGAGCGCGGCACGAATTGAGGAAGAGATCGTGGTTACGGAAACCGGACACGAAGTGATCACGCGCTTCCCCGCGGAAGAGCTGATGGTTGCCGGCGCGCATTACTTCACCGTGAATGGACCGCTCGCAGCCGCGCGGGAAAATGAACAAGCGCCGACCCGGCGTGTGGTCGAAATGGTGGAAGCCAGCGCGAAAACGGAAAGGGTAGGCGCCACCGACTGAGGAGGAGTTCCTCAGACACCGGCGAAAACTATGGCGATCAGCGTCGTAATGCCCGCGCTGGAGATGGCGCAAGAAACCGGGAAGCTGCTGGCATGGCGGAAAAAAGAAGGCGAACGAGTCACCAAGGGCGAACCGCTGCTGGAAATCGAGACAGATAAAGCGGTGGTGGAGGTCGAAGCGCCTGGGGATGGAATCCTCGCGGGAATAACGGCGGATGTGGGCGCTGTCATTCCGGTGGGCGTAACGATTGCGTGGCTGGTCGCTGCGGGCGAGAAGCCACCAGCAAAAACCGCATCGACCGCGCCGAGCGCGCGAGCCTCGAGCGGCGCGGATCACGCCACGGCAGCAGCTGCCACTCAGGTTACTGAACCTTCCGCGACGTCAACTCCACAAATATCTCCGAAGGCCAGACGGCTCGCCAAAGAGTTGGGTGTGGACATCACGCGGCTCCGCGGTTCAGGGCCCGAGGGAACCATCACGACGGAAGACGTGCGGAAGTTTGCGGACGCGACAGGCGCGGCCGCGCCTGCCGGAAGCGCAGCACTCAGTCAGGTAGCGCGGCTGATGGCGGAACGGACGACACAAAGCTGGACCACGGTGCCGCATTTTTTTATGGCGCGCGATGTGGATTGCAGTGTTTTGGTGGAAACGCAGAAGCGGCTGGCGGCCGAAGTCGAAAAACAGAGTGGGGCGAAGCTCACGATCACAGACCTGCTGATTGGAGTGACGGCGCGTGTTTTGGTAAAACATTCGCGGATGAATGCGAGCTGGTCAGGAGATGGAGTTCGCTCGAATCCCGAGATCAACATAAGCGTCGCCATGGCGGTGAAAGATGGTGTGGTGGGCGCAGTCGTCCACAAAGCGGACAGGTTGAAGCTCAGCGAGATTGCCGAGCGGCGGCGCGGCCTGACGGAGCGAGCGAGGGCCGGACGGTTGCAACCTGCGGACATTTCTGGCGGCACATTTACGATTAGCAACCTGGGCATGTACAAAGTGGACGCGTTCACGGCGATTATCGCCGCGCCGCAAGCTGCAATTCTCGCGGTGGGAAGCATCGCGGATCGCGTCGTGGCGTTGGAAGGAAGACCTGCTGTGCGGCCGATGATGACGATGACGCTTTCGAGCGATCACCGGGTCGTGGATGGGACGCGGGCCGCTGAATTCCTGAGCGAATTGGCGGAAGCGTTGCGCGAGCCGGGGAAGTGGATTCAATGATGCGCGCGGCAGGTTTGTTGTTGAGAGAAAGTGCATGACGTTGCCGGACCCAGTAAGATCCTCGTCCGTGAGCACACCGGCATCGACTCCAAACAAGAAACCGTTTTACACCAGCTTGTCCACGCAAGTGTTGATCGCGATCGCCGTCGCGATCCTGCTTGGCTATTTGCGGCCCACTACCGCGATTGCGATGAAGCCGCTTGGCGATGCGTTCATCCGGCTGATCACGATGATTATCACGCTCGTGATTTTCTGCACCGTGGTGACGGGCATCGCCGGCATGGAGGACATGAAGAAGGTCGGGCGCGTCGGCGGGAAGGCGCTACTGTATTTTGAAGCTGTTTCGACGCTGGCATTGGTGATCGGCCTGATCGTCGGGAATGTTGTGCGTCCCGGCAGCGGCTTCAACATCAACCCCGCGACGCTGGATGCCAAGGCGGTGGCGGACTACGCCGGTCAAGCGAAAGCGCAAAGCGTGACGGATTTCTTGATGCACATCATTCCCAATACTTTGGTGGACGCATTCGCCAAGGGCGACATCCTGGAAGTTCTGCTGGTCTCCGTGCTGTTCGGATTCGCGCTGTCGATTGTTGGCCAACGCTGCAAACCATTGGTCGAGCTCTTTGATGCCTTGACGCACGCGGTGTTCGGGGTGGTCGCGATCCTGATGCGCCTCGCGCCCATCGGCGCCTTCGGCGCCATGGCATTCACCGTAGGAAAATTTGGTATCGGGGCGCTGGGACCTTTGCTGAAACTCATCGCCACGTTTTACATCACCTCGCTTCTATTTGTTCTCATCGTGTTGGGCTCAATCGCTCGGTTAGCAGGATTCGGGATTATCAAGTTCCTCTGGTACATCAAGGAAGAAATCTTGCTGGTGCTGGCCGTCAGCTCGTCGGAACCCGCGCTGCCCACGCTCATGGCCAAGCTGGAAAAACTCGGTTGTTCGAAAGCACTGGTGGGACTGGTTGTGCCCACCGGCTATACCTTCAACACCGACGGCACGAGCTTGTACATGACGCTGGCGGCGTTGTTTGTGGCTCAAGCTACGAACACGCACCTGACGCTACTGCAGCAACTGACAATTCTGGGTGTGGCGGTGCTGACTTCGAAGGGCGCGAGCGGAGTGCAAGGCGCGGCGTTCATCGCGCTGGTGGGCACGATGATGGTCATTCCCACGATTCCGGTGGCGGGAATGGCGCTGATTCTGGGAATCGATCGTTTTATGAGCATGTGCCGCGCCGTGGTGAACATGCTCGGCAACGGAGTCGCGACGGTCGTGGTGGCGCGTTGGGAGAAAGAGCTCGATCGCACGACTTTGCAAAACAATTTAGCAGGAACCAAAGCCTAGCAAGATTCTGAGGAGGCTGCATGCGCGTAGTTTACTTTCTCGCGCTGGCGGGCGTATTCGGAGCAAGCGTCCGGGGCCAGGAAGCCTCTGGCAACGCCAGCATCGACCCTGAACACATCTTCTTCACGCAACCGGTCAAAAATCCCCTAACCGACGTGATTGAGCCGGTGAGGGATTCCGAATTTCCCCTTCATTTGATTTATGTCGAGACTGTCGACGGAATGTACGCTCCGATCGGCCTACGAAAACCGCCTGGAAACGGCCCATTTCCCACCGTTTTGTTCGCGCACATGAACGGCGGCCTCGGGACGCAGTGGATCCGGGAGTGGACGCAGAACGGAAGTTGGACGCTGGAGCAATTTCTGAAGGCGGGATATGCGGTGGCCTTGATCCGCTATCGCGCGGAAGTAAAGGAAGGATATGGAACTCCGCTGGTGGAGGGCAAGCAGGAAGGGCGGCAGATTTTCAACCGTGGCCCGTTCGAATATGAAGATGCAATCTCGATCATTAAGTTCGTGAAGACCCTGCCGTACGTCGACCCGGACAGAGTGGGCTACCTTGGCCTGAGCCACGGCGGCGAGATGCTGATGAAAATCGCCTCGGAGTACAGCGGATTGCGGGCGGGCATCGCCAGTGAGCCGGCCTCAATCGATTATCTGGCGCGGCGGCCGCAGCCGCGCGATCCCAAGGCTCCCCCTCCGCCGGAAACCATGAAGGTGAACAGCGACGAGATGCAACGCAAAGCGGTGGAAGAGTTGCGCGGGCGCATCGATACGAACGTGGCGATGCATCGGATCAATGCGGTGAAAATGCCGATTCTGGTTCAAGGGCGGGAGCGCGATCACAACCAGGCGATTTTCCGGCTGAACTATGAACTTCTTCGCGACGCCGGGAAAAAAGTGGAATGGAAATCCTACGATCACGACGAACACGGCTTCATTTTCGTAAGGCGCAACGCCCAGGGAGTCTATGCTCCGGATGCGGTGCAGCTCGAGATTGTCAAGGATTCCATCGCTTATTTCGATCGCCAGATGAAGAAGCCATAACAGTCCGGCAAGACGCGGCGGTGGAGTGAAGAGGGGAGAACGAGGCGAGAATACGGGATGGCTGAACGATACGATGTCGTGGTTGCCGGCGCCGGGCACAACAGCATGATCACCGCCGCCTATCTGGCCAAGGCGGGCTTCCGCTGCGTGCTGCTCGAGGAGCGGCCAATCGCCGGAGGCGGCGTCAAATCAGCGGAATTGACGCTGCGCGGATTCACGCACGACGTGTGCTCCTCGGCGCACAACGTGATTCACGACAATCCGCTGCTGCGCGACGACGAGCTCAAGCTCGGCGATTACGGGCTCGAATACATTTTTCCCGACCCGGTATTTCACATGCCGTTTGCCGACGGGAGTTATCTGACCCAGTGGCGCGACCTCGACCGCACGTGCGCTGAATTTACCAAGTTTTCCAAAAAAGATGGGGCGGCATACCGGCGAATGATCGCAGAGTACGAAGCCGTGAAACCGATTTTCGAGGACGCGACATTTTCACCGGTCGGTTTTGGCAAATCCACGAACGACCGATTGGCCGAGCTGCCTCACGGGAAAATTTGGCAGCGTCGCTTGGCGATGTCTGTCTGGGAAATCATTCGCGACAGTTTTGAGGATGATCATTGCCGCGCGTTCATGCTGGCCAGCCCTTGGACGCTGCAGCCTCCTCAGGAGCCGATGACCGGACGTCTTGCTTATATCGGATTTCACCAACAGCGGCAGAGCCGGCCGCTGCCCAGAGGAGGATCCGGAGCGCTCACGCAGGCGCTCGCACGCTTCATCGAGGCGCACGGCGGAGTGATTCTAACGAATAAATGGGTCAAGCAATTGATCATCGAACAAGGAAAATGCTGCGGCGTTGAATGCGCCGACGGGAGCGCCTATCGAGCCGAGAAAGCAGTGGTCTCGACGATCCACGTCAAGCATTTGGTGGATATGGCGCCGCGCGAAATGTGGGGGCAAGGGTTTATTGATGGCGTGGATTCGTGGACGGGCGGGTGCACGATGTTTGCCACGAACTACGCCACGACCGAGCCGCCGAAATACACGGTCGATGGCGGGACGCTTTCTCCAGTGCATTCCGGATTGATGGCGAGCCCCGAACGGACGTTGCGCCTGGGTTACGACTTCGCCGCCGGAGCGGTCAATACGGAGGAGCCGCCACTGCACGTGATCTGCTGCAGCCTAGCCGATCCAACGCGCGCTCCTGCAGGGATGCACACCGTAAAGATAGTTGGCTACCAACCTTATCAACTGAAAGAAGGGCCGCAACATTGGGACGCCATCAAGCGGCAAGTTTCCGACGCGAATCTCGATTATCTGCGACGATTTTCCCCCAATCTTACCGAGGACAAAATCCTGGCGCGCGTGATCGACAGCCCGCTCGATCTCGAGCGGATGAATCCGCATAACTGGCATGGCAGTTGTCATGGAGGATCGCAAAACGCGGCGCAGTCGGGGCCACTGCGTCCCGTTCCTGGCTGGGCACAACACCGCATGCCAATCCCTGGGCTATATCAAACGGGTGCCACGACGCCTCCGGGAGGTTCGGTTACGGGAGCGCCGGGACGCAATGCCGCGATGGTGATGCTGAAAGATTTTGGGACGAGCATCGAGGAAGTGGTGAAGAAAACATAGACCGACCGATATTCGTTTTGTGGCGCGAGTGCGAATAGGATGTGCGTCCCCCGGAGCGTGCGGGCGTAGGAGCGAATCGATGAGGAAGATGACGCGGCGTGGTTTTGTGAAGAATGCGGCGCTGGCGCCGCTGGTGGTCACTCCGTTCACGCTGGAACAGCAAGCGGCCAAGGCGGAACCCTTCGACATCGTTGTCGCGGGCGCGGGACACAATAGCCTGGTCACCGCGGCATATCTCTCTAAGGCCGGCTATCGTTGCCTCGTGCTCGAAGGCCGGCCGATAGTGGGCGGCGGGGTAAAAACCGCGCAATTGACGCTTCGCGGATTTCACGACGACGTCTGCTCGACCGCGCACGCCTTCATTCAAGACAACCCGATGTTGCGAAACGACGAGCTCAAGCTCGGCGATTACGGGCTGGAGTACATCTTTCCCGATCCCATCATGCACATGCCATTTCCCGACGGCAGCTACATCACGATGTGGCACGATCCCGATCGCACGATCGCCGAGTTCGCAAAGTTTTCCAAAAAAGATGCGGCGATGTACCGGCGCATGATGGAAGAATTTCAATCCGTGAAAGCTATCTTCGTGGCCGCTAACTACACGCCGATCGGTTTCGGCAAGCCGGTCAACGACCGCCTTGCAGAGCATCCCCAGGGGAAGCTGTGGCAACGCCGGCTGGCCATGTCAGCATGGGACATCATTCACGACAATTTTGAAGACGAACATTGCCGGGCGTTCATGCTGGCACTTGGCCACGTGTCATTGATACCGCCCGAGCAGGCTGTGACCGGGCGGCTGGCATACTCGCCGGTTTCCCAGCAGCTTTCCGACCGCCCATTCCCGAAAGGGGGATCGGGTGTACTGACGCAGGCGTTGGCGCGTTTCATCGAAGCTTACAACGGCACGATCCTGACGAACAAATGGATTCGAAAGCTGATCATCGAAAACGGAAAATGCACCGGTGTGGAGTGTTCCGACGGCAGCGCGTACCGTGCGGACAAAGCCGTGCTTTCGACGATTCACGTGAAGCACCTAATCGATATGGCGCCGCGCGAACTTTGGGGTTCGGACTTTGTCGAGGGCGTGGAAACGTATCAAGGCGAATGTGGGACGTTCGTGATCAGTTGTGCCACGAGCGAGCCGCCGAAATACGCGGTTGCGGAAGGGACTCTGGCGCCGGTGGAGTCTTTGATCTTGTCGAACTCCGAGCGCCTGCTTCGTCTCAGCTATGACGATGCGCGCGGCGTCGTGAATCTGGAAGATCCGCCATTGCAAGTTATCTGTTGTAGCGTCGCGGATCCCACGCGCGCACCCGCCGGCATGCACACGCTGAAAGTCCTCAGCTTCCATCCCTACAAGCTGAAAGAAGGAGCTGAACATTGGGATGCCATTAAGGAGCAAGTTGCCGACGCCACGTTCAAGTATCTGCGGCAATTCGCGCCCAATTTGACGGAAGACAAAATCCTGGCGCGGTTCGTCGAAAGTCCACTGGATATCGAGCGCATGAATCCGCACTTCTGGCACGGCAGTGTGCATGCCGGGGCGCAGACGCCCGCGCAATTGGGCCCGATGAGGCCTGTGCCGGGATGGGCGCAGCACCGCATGCCGATCCCCGGGCTGTATCAAACGGGAGCAACCACTCATCCGGGAGGTTCCGTGACGGGCGGGCCAGGACGAAACGCGGCGACGGTGATGCTGAAGGATTTTGGGACGAGCATCGAGGAAGTTGTGGGGAAGAAAGCGTGATGGTATTGGGCGGATTTTGTCCCGAGAGGTGAGCTTGTGATGAGAAATAATCGAGTGGTTCGAATAGTTCTGAAGACACAAATTCTGGCGGCGCTATTTTTTGTGACGCAGATAGCGGCTGCGCAATCCGCGGCTCAATCGCAAAACGCGAAGCCGATGGTTCCCGAGAATCTCTCAGTACATACGCCGCCGGTGCAGCCGCTTCCTTACAGCCACAAGACACACTTGGCGGTGGGACTCGAATGCAAGGAGTGCCACACGAATCCCGATCCCGGCAAACTGATGACGTTTCCGGCGACGACCAAGTGCATGCAGTGCCATGTTACGATCGCCAAGAACAAGCCGGCGATCCAGAAGCTCGCGGAGTTCGCTAAGTCGCAGAGGCCGATTCCCTGGGTGCGTGTCTACACGGTTCTCACGGGAGTATCATGGAGCCACCGGCCGCACCTGGAGGCGGGCCAGAAGTGCGAGACGTGTCATGGCCAAGTCGCGCAGATGGAGGCGATGTCGGAGGTCACCAGCGTGACAACCATGTATAGCTGCCTGAACTGTCACGAAATGAATCACGCCAAGACGGCGTGCGAGACCTGCCACAAGAATTAATTCCGCGGAAGATTTTTCTAGTTCGGAGGACTCATGGCAACTGCAATGGAGATCGAAGTCAACGGCAAAAAGTACCCAGTCCGGTACGATCCCGACACGCCGCTCTTGTACGTGCTCCGCGATGAGCTCGGACTGACCGGAAGCAAATACGGCTGCGGAGAAGGGCAATGCGGGGCCTGCACTGTGCTGATCGGCGGCGCGCCGCGAAGATCATGCCAGATTGCCGTGAACGCGGCAGCGGGAAAATCCATCACGACGATCGAAGGACTCGAAAAAGATGGCAGGTTGCACCCGGTCCAGCAGGCGTTTCTCGACACGGGCGCGTTTCAGTGCGCGTATTGCACTCCGGGAATGATCATGAGCTGCGTCGGACTCTTGCACGGAAATCCAAATCCGAGCCCGGCGGAAATCGGGCAGTTCCTCCAAGGGAATATCTGCCGTTGCGGCGCGCATCCGCGCATCGTCTATGCGGTTCGGCAAGCGGCCAAGACGATGCAGGAGCACCGATCATGAGCAACGCAATCGACAAATTTGTTCCCGAACCGGAGCGCTACGAATTCAGCGCTCCGCCGATGCATCATTTCGAGCTTCAGCGCCGCGATTTCTTCAAACTTCTAGGCGCAGGAATCGCCGTATTCACGGTTACAAAAGACGCTCTGGCTAAACAGGAAACCGCGCCGACGCATGGCTTCCACATGGAAGAGCCGTCGAAAGAGATCGATGCGTGGCTGCACATCGGCGAAGACGGTCTAGTGACCGCGTTTACGGGCAAGGTTGAGATCGGCCAGAACATCCGTACTTCGCTCGCGCAAACGGTGGCCGATGAACTGCGCGTGCCGTTCGAAAGCGTGCGCATGGTGACGGGAGATACGGCGCTGGTACCGTTTGATTTCGGCACGGTGGGAAGCCGCTCGACGGCGACGATGTCGCCGCAGTTGCGGAGCGCTGCGGCGGCCGCGCGGGATTTGCTGGTTGGAGTTGCCGCGAAAGAGTGGAATGTCGCGCCGGAAGGTCTGAAGGCAGCCGACGCGAAGGTTACCGATCCCGCTTCGGGGCGGTCGCTTCGTTACGCGGAATTGGCACGCGGCAAGACCCTCGCCCACAATCTGCCGGCCGAAGATCCCATCACACCCCCGACCGAATGGACGATCGCAGGCAAGGCGATTCCAAAGGTCGATGGGCGTTCTTTTGTTACCGGCAAACACGAATACACGCCCGACCTGCATCCTTCGGGAATGCTGTACGGCAAAGTATTGCGCCCGCCGTCGTTCGACGCGACGATTGCTTCTTACGATGATGCAGCGGCGAAAGCCACGCCAGGTGTGGTTGTGGTGCGGGACGGGGATTTTGTCGGCGCAGCAGCGCCAACCGAGCAACAAGCGCAAAAAGCGCTCGAAGCTATTCAGATCAACTGGAAGGAAACTCCGCAGATTTCGGACAAAGAGATATTTTCTTATCTCAAGAAGAATGCCGCCGCCAAGTCCGAGGAACGATTTCGAAAGCAAGCCGGATCCATGGAAGAGGGACTGGCTCACGCCGCGCATCGCCTGGATGCGGCTTACAACATCTCTTTCATCGCGCACGCGCCCCTCGAGCCGCGCGCGGCCGTGGCGCAGTGGACAGACGGCAAGCTGACGGTTTGGACCGGAACGCAGCGGCCCTTTGCCGTGCGTGATGAGCTCGCCGCGGTTTTCCATATTCCAGAAAGCAACGTGCGCGTGATTGTGCCGGACACGGGTTCCGCGTATGGCGGCAAGCACACGGGCGACCCGGCGCTCGAAGCGGCGCGGCTGGCTCGCGCTGCGGGGCGTCCGGTGCGCGTGTTCTGGACGCGCGAGGAGGAGTTCACCTGGGCATATTTCCGTCCCGTCGGAGTGATTGAGATTAAGAGCGGGATCGCGCCGGATGGCACGCTGACGGCGTGGGAATTTCACAACTACAATTCGGGCATGTCCGCGATCGAGACGCCATACGTCGTCCCGAACCGGCACATCGAATACCATCCGGTTCCATTCAATATGCGGCAAGGGTCGTATCGCGGCCTTGCGGCAACGGCGAATATCTTCGCGCGGGAAACGCACATGGATGCCATTGCGCGCGCGGCGCAGATGGATCCGGTGGAATTTCGTCTGAAGAATATTTCCGACGCGCGTCTTCGCGCGGTATTCGAAGCGGGTGCTAAATCCTTTGGCTGGCCGCGGAAGAAGACGCAGGAAGGTCAGGGCTTTGGCCTCGGCGGTGGCATGGAAAAAGGCGGATATGTTGCCACGTTCGCGGAAGTTTCCGTCGACCACAGTTCCGGAGCGGTCCGCGTGGTGCGCGTCACTACGGTTTATGAGTGCGGCGCGATTGTGAATCCCGACGGCCTACGCAATCAGGTTGTCGGAGCAATTATTCAAGGAATTGGTGGTGCGCTCTTTGAGGCCATCGAATTCGAGAACGGCCGCATTACCAATCCGCACTTCGCAAAATACAGAGTACCGCGTTTTCGCGACGTGCCCGAAATTGAAGCGGTGCTACTTGACCGGAAAGACCTCGCGCCCGCCGGAGCAGGCGAAACTCCCATGATGGGAATTGCGCCAGCCATCGGCAACGCAATCTTTGATGCCAGCGGCATTCGCTTTAATCGATTGCCGTTGGCTCCTAATGGCGTGACGACCTGATAATCTTTTTTTGTGAAAGCCTGTTCTCTCACCAAACCGGCCCCGATTGAAACGAATCCGCTCCAGTATGGAGATGTGCCCGCGCCGCAGCCAGCAAACGGTGAATTGCTCGTGCGAGTCCGTTATTGCGGCGTGTGCCGGACGGACCTCCATGTCATTGAGGGAGAGTTATCCCCGCGCAAGTCGCCTGTAATCCCCGGCCATCAAGTCGTGGGGATTGTCGAAAAATTAGGCAATGGTGTTACTAAACTTAAGATTGGCGCGTGCGTAGGAGTTGCGTGGTTGTTCCGCACCGATGGCGTATGCCACTACTGCCGGTCTGGCGCTGAAAATCTCTGCGACAACCCAGCATTTACGGGTTACACCGTGGACGGCGGCTACGCCGAATACATCGTCGCGCCGGAAGATTTCGTCTACCCGATCCCCGCGGCATTTCCCGATGAGCAAGCAGCTCCGTTGCTGTGCGCAGGCATCATCGGATTCCGGTCGCTGCGGCTCAGCGGCGTCAAGCCCGGCGGCCGCCTCGGCTTTTATGGATTCGGAGCGGCCGCGCACGTGGCCATCCAGGTTGCACGCCACTGGAATGTCGAGGTTTTTGCCTGCACCCGCGACGCGCGCCATCAGCGGCTCGCGCTGGAACTCGGCGCTAAGTGGGCTGGCGGCACGTTCGCCGAGCCGCCAGTGAAACATGCCGCGATCGTTTTCGCCCCCGCCGGAGAAATTGTTCCGGCCGCGCTGAAAGCGCTCCACAAAGGTGGATCACTCGTCCTCGGCGGCATCCACATGAGCCAGATCCCGTCGTTCGATTACGATCTCTTGTATCAGGAGCGCGTGATTCGCAGCGTCGCCAACAACACTCGCCAGGACGGCGAAGATTTTCTTCGGGTTGCGGCGGAGATCCCTATTCGCAGTCATGTTCAGATCTATCCCCTGAAGGAAGCCAATCAGGCCCTCAATGCATTAAAGAATGACGCGATCCCCGGCGCGGCGGTCTTGAAGATCGAAGCCTAGCAGTGAAGATCGCTGTGGATGTGGTCAGTAGTCTGTGTTCGTTACCAGGAAGAAGTCTTTGTTTGCGGAGTTTTCAGCCCAGCTGAGGGCCTTTCGCTCCCTTCGCTGCGCCAATTCAAGTTCGCTGGAAGTTCAAATCGTTTTGTCCTTCGCGTAGCAGAGCTTTTCCATATTGCACGCGGCGCATTTAGGTTTGCGCGCCACGCAAACCCGGCGTCCGTGCCAGATAATTTGGTGCGAAAATTTTATCCATCTGTCCTGCGGAATGATTCGCATCAGGTCCTGTTCGATTTTTTTCGGGTCCTCGTTCCTCGATAAATCCAGCCGGTTCGAAAGCCGCTGGACGTGCGTATCCACGACCACGCCGCTCGCTATTCCATACGCTGTGCCCAGCACGACGTTCGCCGTCTTCCGCGCCACCCCCGGCAGCGTTAGCATCTCCTCCATCGTTCGCGGCACTTGCCCGCCGAACTTTTCGAGTATCGCCTTGCTGGCACCCATTACCGACTTCGTTTTATTCCGGAAAAAACCTGTTGGCCGAATCTCCTGCTCCAATTCGCTCGGAATCGCGTGCGCAAACGCCTCCGGGCCGGAATATTTTTTGTAGAGAGTCTCCGTGACTTGATTTACCCGCACGTCCGTGCATTGTGCTGAAAGAATCGTCGAAATCAGCAATTGAAACGCATTGGCGTGTTTGAGCTCGCACGTCGCGTATGGATACGCCTCGTCCAACTTTGCGAGAATTGCCGACACGCGCTTCGGATCTGTCCCAGCGCCGCCGGTTCTTTTCGCTGCTTGGGTTCGTCGGGCGGGCTTTGCCGGTTTCGCTTTCCACCGGCCTGATTTTTTCGCTGCCTTCTTTTTCGTTCTAGTCGCCATGGGAGGCAGAACTATAGCATGCCGGGCAGGATGGCAAGCAGTCGGCGAAACGCTTTGCCCCGGTGACTGTGTTTGTTTTTTTCTGTCGCCGTGAGTTCCGCGAAAGTTTTCTTCAAAGGAGGAAAATAAAACACTGGGTCATAGCCAAATCCGCCGCTCCCCCGGACCGCTTCCAGGATTTCTCCGTTCACGCGATCGGTGACAACGGCAATCGCGCGGCCCGCTTTTGCCAGCGCAATCGCGCAGTCAAAATACGCCGTCCGGTCTTGGCCGGTTTTTCCCTGCAGTTCGCGCAGGAGTTTCGCGATCCGCTCCGTGCTGCTCGCGTGAGCTCCCGCGTACCGCGCCGAATGCACTCCCGGCGCTCCGTCCAGCGCCGGCACGACCAGGCCCGAGTCATCTGCGAAAACGCACCCTTCTTCTTGCAGGCGCGAATAATGCAGGGCCTTCCCCAGCGCATTCTCTGCAAATGTGGGCGCATTTTCTTCGAACAAGGGCAGGGAATCGAATCCCGGCAGCGACTCCATCTCAACGGGCAGGTCAATCTCTGCTGTGCGGGCAAGTTCCCGAAATTCACCGAGCTTTCCCGGATTCGATGATGCCAGAAAAAGTTTAGCGGGCGCGCGCACTGAATTTCATCGGCAGGATCGCGCGCTGTTCTTCCGTCAGGCGCCGAATCCCTGCGGCCGCCAGCGCCAGCAAATCCTGCATCTCGCTTCCGGTGAACGCACGTCCCTCGGCCGTGGCCTGGATCTCCACAAAATGTCCGCCGCCCGTCATCACCACATTCATGTCCACTTCGGCGCGCGAATCCTCTTCGTACGCCAGGTCGAGCAGCGCGCGATCATCTACGATGCCCACGCTCGTCGCCGCAACCGAATCGATGAGCGGCGACCTCTTTAGCATTCCCGCCGCCACCAGCCGTTCGAACGCCAGCGCCAGCGCAACGAACGCTCCGGTAATCGAAGCCGTGCGCGTTCCCCCGTCCGCCTGGATCACGTCGCAATCGATCCACACGGTTCGCTCGCCGAGCATCTCCTGGTCGGTCACCGCCCGCAGCGACCGCCCGATCAACCGCTGGATTTCCTGCGTCCGCCCCGATTGTTTCCCTCTCGCCGCTTCCCGTGGAGTCCGTTCTTCTGTCGCCCGGGGTAACATTCCGTATTCGCTGGTCACCCAGCCCTTGCCGCTGCCCTTCAAGAAAGAGGGCACGCCGTCATCCACCGTCGCCGTGCAAATCACGCGCGTGCCGCCCAGCTCGATGAGCACGCTGCCTTCGGCCGTGGAAATAAAATCCGGAATGATCTTTACGGGACGCATCTGGTCTGCGTTGCGGCCGTCGTTCCTCACTCTACCTCCTCGAGTTTCGCCATGCTCGGTACGCAAATTCAACTCCCCCGCTCGGGCAGCGCCAGTTTGCCGGGCGTGCTCTCCCGTGTCAACTTCACAGTCGCTCTTTGGCTCCGGAGGTCGGCGGCTTATCTGCCGCTGGTGAATTATTTCCTGGAATCGCCGCTCCTGCCGTCGGCGGAGCGAGTGGTGTCTTTCCAGGGGCCTGCGAGGGCTTGGTATTCACCACGAAAGTCCCCGTCAAATCCAGATGTCCCGCCAGCGTTTCCGTCTCCTGTCCATGGATCAAAATCCTCAGCCGCTGCACCTGCGGCACATTTGCTTCCAACGTGCGCGCGATTGAATCTGCCGCCAGCTGCTCGCTCTGAATCCCGGAAGGTAGGGACGTCGCCAGCGCCTCCGAAAAATCCGCGATGCCCGTGCCGTCCGGCAGCAAGTAAAATTCCAATAGCGCCGCATCGGGAGGCAGAGTCCGCAGTTCAGCATCCACAGGCCCCGCAAGCAGCGTATTCAGCACTTGTTTCGCGCGCAGCACCGGGTCGTTCGAAAGCGGCAGCTCCACCGTCGTGGGCGCAAGCGAGCCGTCCTCGGCGCTCGACGCCCAAAACAGCATTGACTTCACGCGTGGCTGGCCGGGACTGACCGGCGCCGCCAGCGTCAACTCGCGCCGCGCCTGCTCCTCGCTCTGTTGCTGCAATCGCGCCGCCCGCTGCACCCGGCGCTTCAATATCGGAAAGTAGATTGCCGCTCCAACTACGGCAATTGCCAGCCCGCCCAGTATCCGGTTGCGCCATCGCGGGCTCAAGGCACGGCTCCCGGAACCGGGGATGCATCATAAATCGGCCGGAACGCCGCCACCCCGCGCGCAATCGCATCCGTAACTCCTGTTCCCATCCGTGCGAGTTCGGCCGGGTCTTCTACCAAAATGCTCGATACTTCTACGGCAATCGCAGGCGCGGCTGTGGTGCGCAATTGCCGCACGGTGGCCGGCTGCGCCGTGTTCGGTGATCCTTTGAATTGCAGCGTAAGTTGTCCTTGAACCAAGTCGCCCAGCCTGTGGCTCAATTCTAGAAATGATGCTTGCGCCCGGTCCCAGGGAATCAATCCCGTGGCGTTGGGAGCCGCCGGGAAATCCGACATCGTGTAAACGCGCATCGTGCCCGGTGACCCCGTTGACGAAACGTGCAGCGTCACAAACACCGTCCCGCGCTGCGCGTTTGCCATGGCCGATCGATCGTCGAACGATGGATTGTCGTTTCCCTGCCGCGTCAAGCGCACCTGGAAGCCGTGGGCCTCCAAAGCTCTGCGCGCCTGCACCGCATACTCCAGCACCAGGTCGCTCTCCCGCATTCCTCCCGCGCCTCGCGCGCCCGGATCTGTCCCGCCATGAGCGGGGTCAATCACCACAACGGTCAGGCCTCCGCGCTGCGTTTGCGCTTGTGGAGGTAAAATGCTCGAAGGCGCGGTGCCCTGTTGTACCACTGCCGGCTGGCCGCTCGGCGCCTGGGTTGTCTGTGGCAGCTGTGTTTGCGTGGGCGCTTGCGCGAATGAACGCAGGCCAGCCCTCGCCAAAACGGCGAGGAGAAGACCCACCACGATAAGGACCCCATTCCGCAAAGTGATTCGCACATCGAGCAGCATACCAAAACTGCCCGTACGTTAGTGCCGGTTGAATCGTGGCTCCCCCGCAAAAAAGGGACCACACAATCATGGCCCCCCGCGTTGCGGCCAATTCCATCGCTCAAAAACCAAACCGCCCGGCTCATTCGAACCGGGCGGCAGGGAACTCCAGTTTTTGAGAACGTTCTACGCAGCTTCGGCATCCTCAACCACCACAGGCTGAATCTCCGGCCGCAGTTTTCGCGTGGCGAAGTACAACACAAAGCCCGCCACTATGATTAGCGTGCCGAACGCCAGCCCGTTGATCCCTAGCACGGTTTCGCTGTCGCTCTCGATCAGGGCAAGGATGAGCAGCAGAAACGGGAACACGCCGGCGAGAATAGCCCCGGTAAGCCCACCGGGGACGCGGAACCCTCGCTTCAACTGCGGTTCGCGGATGCGCAGCGCCACCAGCGTCACGAATTCCAGCATCAGGCTGGCGCCGTACAGCATAATGTCCAGCGTTATCAGCCGTTTGAAGCCCAGCCCCAGGCACAGCGCCCAGCACGCCGCGCAAACCACGATTGCCACCCACGGGGCCTGCGTCTTCGAGCTCATCTTCCCGAAGACCTTGGGCAGCATGCCATCGCGTGCCATGGCCAGCGGCAGCCGCGAATAGCTCATCACCAGCGCGTTAAACATTCCGAACGCGCTCATCATTCCACCAAGCACGATCAGGAAGCGCAGCCACTCGAATCCCAGTACTTTTCCGCCGACGAGCCCGCCGATTTCTCCCCAGGCGCCGTCGGTTCCGAAGGTCGCCGCCGGAATCCCCGTCATATACACGGCCAGGAACGGCAGAACATACGTCAGCGAAACGAGGATTACGGCCGCAATCATAGCCCTTGGATACGTGCGCTGAGGTCGCTCGACTTCCTGCGCGATGGTCGAGGCGTTATCCCAGCCCATGTAGTTCCACATCGCCACCATCACGCCGCCCAGCAACCCCAGGCTGGTCGTCGTTGTAGCCGCATGCGGAACCGCGAACGCTCCCGGCTTGAAAGGCGCCATTGCCACGATCACCGCAAACGGCGCGGACAGAAGAAAGAACAGCCAGAGCGAAGTGATGCCCACGACGCGGATCCCCGCGATGTTCAACGCCGCGCACGCCACCACCACGAACAGTCCCGCCAATATCGCGTGGTTCCCGTCGCCAAACCACGGCGCCACCTGCTTCAAATAAAAAACAAACAGCGTGGGGTAAATGGCCATGTCGAAGATGCTGGCCGCGAGCGAAAGCCACGCCTCTTGAAAGCCCCAGAAATTTCCGAGTCCCCGCCGCACCCACGCGTAGTAGCCGCCCTCTGCGGGCAGCGCGCTCGATAGCTCTCCGATCATGAACGCGGTTGGCAGGCTCCACAGCACGGGCAGAAACAGCAGAATGAGGATCCCGCGACCGTAGCCGGCGCCGTGCACGATCTCTTCCGTGCCGTAGGTGCCGCCGGACACCATGAAGAACGTCGCCGCGACGAGGGGCCAGAGCGTTAGTTTTGCGACTCTTTTTTTCGCAGTGGAGATTGCCTGGGTGGGAATGTGGGCGGGCAGTGATAACGTGCTCAATTTTTACTCTCGTCCTCCTAAGCGATCCTCACTCTCTCTGTTGCTGTGAAGCGAGTTCGCATTCGCAGGATACAGGGTTCGTCCCCGCATGCAAGAGAAAAATGCATTTCCACAAAATATTTTTTTCTCGCGCACACCGCTATTTCCGTCCCCTGGCGCCTCCGCCCGCCTTCCGCTCTCGGATTTCAGGGCTCACCTCCCCCCAGCCCGTCCGTCCCACACGGATGTGCTAAACTCCGCCCTCTGCTTTTGTCTTCATTCTTCACAAATAGGAGCCTTGTCCATGAAATTTGCCGGCCACTTCCTCGTTCTGACCGCAATCTTAGCCCTGCCCCCAGGCGCTAATCCCCAGTCGCCCTCCCCAGCGCCCCGCGCGATCACCTTGGACGACCTGTTCCAGCTCCGCGAGGTCGACGATCCCCAGTTGACTCCCGACGGTCAGCGGGTGGCCTACACCGTGAAGATTTCCTTGCTAAAAGAAGACAAGACCGAGGAGCGCATCTGGAGTGTCCCGGTCGCAGGCGGCGAGGCCACTCCCATGACCGCGGAAGGGGTCTCTTCCTCTCACCCTCGATGGAGTCCCGACCGCAAATACTTGGCCTTCCTTTCTGCTCGCAATGAGGGCAAAACGCAGGTTTGGCTCCTCAACCTCGGCGGCGGCGAAGCCGAGCGCCTTGCCAACACTCCCCAGGATGTCGAAGACTTCGCCTGGGCGCCGGACAGCCGCCGCCTCGTCCTCGTTCTCCGCGATCCGTCTTCCGAAGAGCTGGAAGCCGCCAAGGAGATGAAGGATCAAGGCGATAAGGCGGGCGCAGAGAAGGAAAAGAAGCCCAAGACGCGAAAGCCTTGGGTTATCGACCGGTTGCAATTCAAAGTAGACGAGGTCGGTTTCTTGGACCGCCGCCGCACCCACCTTTATGTCTTCGATCTCGCCGCGAAGGTCCTGACACAAGTGACTTCCGGCGACTTCGACGATGCCGAGCCCGCTTGGTCCCCCGACGGCAAGCTGTTGGCCTTTTCAAGCAATCGCTCCACTCCCGACCCCGACCAGACCACTAACTCAGACATCTGGGTTGTCGCCGCGGACAACTCTGACAAGGGCGCCCATCTTACCCAGGTCACCACCAATCCCGGCTCCGATCAGTCTCCCACTTGGTCCCCCGACGGCAAGTGGATCGCCTACGTCACCCAACTCGACCCCCATCTTTTCGACTACGCCACACATCACCTTGCCGTCGCCCCTGTCTCCGGAGGGCCAGCCAGGGTTCTCACCCAAGCCTTCGATCGACACGTCAGCTCACCGCGCTTTTCCCCCGACGGCAAGTCCATTTACTTCATTGCTGATGACGACGGCACGCAAAATCTCTACCGCATCCCCGCTGAGGGCGGAGACATCTCACGCCCTATCGCCGGTCGCCTCATTCTGTACGACTACTCCCTCGCCAAATCCGGCGAAATTGCCGCGCGGATCCTTACCGCCGACCACCCGGACGAAATCTTCTCTTTGCCTGCAACCGGTGGAAAGCTCACCCAAGTTACTCATGTCAACGACACCCTGATCGCGAATTTGAAGCTCTCCCCCGCCGAGTACGTCCATTTCAAAAGCAAGGACGGCACGCCCGTCTCCGGCTACCTCTACAAACCCCTCGATTACGTCCATGGCAAGAAGTATCCGACTCTCCTTTTCCCCCACGGCGGCCCCGTTTGGGCCTATTATGCCGAATTCGATCACAAGGCCCAGCTTTTTGCCGCCAACGGCTACGTTGTCCTCCTCCCCAATCCCCGCGGCTCCTCCGGCTATGGCCAAAAATTCTGCCAGGCTATCTTCGCCGATTGGGGCAACAGGGATTTTCAGGACGACATGGCCATCGTGGATTACGCCATCGCGCAGGGCATCGCCGATCCCGACAAGCTCGGCGTCGGTGGCTGGTCCTACGGAGGCATCTCGACCGATTTCATCATCGCCCAGACGACGCGCTTCAAGGCCGCCATCTCTGGCGCTGGCTCCGCTCTGTTCAGCAGCATGTATGGCCACGACCAATACCAGAAAGACTACGAGACCGAGCTGGGTCTCCCTTGGGAGAACAAAGCACTCTGGGAGAAAGTCTCCCCCTTCTACCGCGTCACCAACATTACGACTCCCACGCTCTTCATGGGCGGCGAGATCGACTGGAACGTCCCCATCCTGGGCGGCGAACAGATGTACCAGGCCTTGAAGCGTCTCGGCCGTACCACAGAGCTCGTCGTTTACCCTGACGAGTATCACGAGTTCAAGACCCCCTCGCACCTCAAAGACCGACTCGAGCGCTACCTGGCTTGGTACGCTCACTTCGTCAAGGGCGATCCTACTCCCGCCCGGCCAACCCCTCCGCCCACCGATTAACAGCGTGAGAGCAGGCGGTTTAGCCCGCCCACTAAAGGAACAAATCCGGTTGTTGTTCCTGAGTCCGACGGAAACTTGGCATCTGTAGGCATGACTTCTTACCCTCCCCGTCGTCTGATACGTCAGGGGGATGATATGGCCTCACTGTGGCAGAGCCTGTGTTATTCCTTCCGCCTTCTTCGCCTAAGTCCAGGGTTCACGATTGTCGCGATTCTCACCCTCGCGCTGGGCATCGGTGCCAATACCGCCATTTTCCAGCTTATCGATGCAATCCGCCTCCGTTCTATCCCCGTGAAAAACCCCCAAGAGCTGGGGACCGTTCGGATTGCCGACCGCCACTGGGGTTCCGGCCAGTTCTCGAGCCGCTATTCCCAGCTTAGCTTTGCCATGTGGGAGCAGATCCGCAAGCGCCAAGATGGATTCGCCGAGATCGCCGCCTGGTCCGGCCAGCGATTCAATCTGGCGACCGGGGGAGAGGTGCGCTACGCAAACGGTATCCGGGTCAGCGGCGATTTCTTTCGTGTGCTTGGTGTCGAGCCAATTCTTGGGCGGCTGCTTGGCCCGGAGGATGACCAGCCGGGTTGTGGCACGGGGGGAGCAAACATCAGCTACGCCTTCTGGCAGCAGAATTTTGCCGGTGACCCTTCCGTAGTTGGAAAGCCGCTGACGCTGGATGGCTATTCCTTTGCCGTTCTCGGCGTCAGTCCGCCGGGCTTCAATGGCATCTCCGTGGGAGAGACCTTTGACGTGGCGGTGCCAATCTGCGTCGAACCGATTTTGAGCCCGCTCAACAACCGGCTGACGATCCGTCATGCGTGGTGGCTAGCCTCGATCGGACGACTGAAGCCCGGATGGACGATTGCCCGTGCCAATGCACAAATGAACGCGGTGACTCCCGCGATCCTGCAAGAGACGATTCCGCCGTTTTATGACGCGGAAGGAGTAAAGAAATATCTTGAGTACAAACTCGGGGCGTTTCCCGCCGGCACGGGATTTTCGCGGCTGCGGGAGGATTCCGAAACGCCCTTGCGGTTGCTCCTGGGGATTTCCGGACTGGTCTTGCTCATTGCCTGCGCAAACCTGGCCAACCTAATGCTGGCGCGCGCCGGTGCACGCGAACGCCAGATTACTATCCGCCTGGCGCTGGGAGCTTCGCGGTGGCGGATGATTCGCGACCTGCTTTCGGAAAGTCTGCTGCTCGCGGCGGCTGGGGCGATTTGCGGGTTGTTCCTGGCATTTGCCGTGAGCCGGATGCTTGTGGCGTTTATCAGCACACCCGAGAGTCGGATCTTCCTGGATCTAGGGACGGACTGGCGTGTTCTCGCGTTCACGACCGTGCTTGCGGCGCTGACAACGGTTTTCTTCGGCCTGGCGCCGGCGGTGCGCGCGACTCGCGCAGACCCCGCCACGCTGCTGCAGTCAGGAAGCCGTGGAATGACTGGAGGCCGGGAGCGGTTTGGCCTCCGGCGCATCTTGGTCGTTTCGCAAGTGGCGCTATCCCTTGTTCTCTTGGTGGGCGCGCTGCTCTTTCTGCGGAGTTTGCGCAACTTGATGACCCTGAACACGGGGTTCCAGCAGGACGGAATCTTGATCACCAGCGTCGATTTCCAGCGGTTACGTATTCCCGAGGACCGATACACCGAGTACAAACGGAACATCGTTAAGCGTGTGCAAGCCATGCCGGGCGTGGAATCCACCGCAAGCGCGATGCTGGTCCCATTTGGCGGGAACACTTGGAATGACACCGTCATCACCGAGGGTTCCGATGACGATAAAGGCGAGGCGTGGATCAATTATCTTGGCCCGGGCTATTTTCAAACCGTCGGGACGCCGCTACTCGCCGGGCGGGACTTCGACGACCGCGACACGGCCACCTCGGTGAAGGTAGCCATCGTGAACCAGGCCTTCGTGCGCAAGATTCTCAAGGGTGCAGATCCCCTTGGCAAAAGGTTCCGCATACACGAGCCGCCGGGAAAGCCACGGCCTCTTTATGAAATTGTCGGAGTCACAGGGGACAATAAATTTCAGGACATGCACGAGGAATTCCTGCCGTTCATGTATTTCCCGGCAGCACAGCAGGAAAAACCCAGCCCCGATGATCAAATCCTGATTCGGTCGTCTCTACCCCTGACGAGCCTGCTCGCCTCGCTGAAGCAATCGATTGGCGATGTGAATCCCGGCATTGACCTCGAGTTTAAAGTCTTCCGGACGCAGGTTCGCGAGTCGCTTTTGCAGGACGAACTCATGGCCACGCTTTCCGGCTTCTTCGGTTTTCTCGCCGCGCTCCTCGCCGCGATCGGCCTTTACGGCGTGATTTCCTACATGGTCGTTCAGCGCACCCGTGAGATCGGCATTCGAATGGCCATCGGCGCGGAAGGCAGTCACGTCGTCGGCATGATCATGCGCGAAGCGGGCATACTCACGAGTATCGGCCTCGTTGTCGGCGCCGCACTCGCCCTCGCTACCGCCCAGGTCGCCAAGTCGCTCCTCTTCGGGCTCAAGCCGCGTGACCCGTGGACGCTCGCCCTGGCCGTCGTAACCCTTTCAACTGTGGCCGCGCTCGCCAGCTTCTTGCCCGCCTATCGCGCCTCCAAACTCGACCCCATGCTCGCCCTGCGCGACGAATAACGGCGGCATGTCGAGTCGATCGGAGCTAACTCGCCACATTTTTTTTCGGCGAATTCCGCTCGGACCATCTGTTACACTACGCTCCCGAATTGAATCGCATTTTCACTTTAGGAGTCGCTTCCATGAAGATTTTCTCGTGCATATTGTGCGTTCTTCTGTCTCTCTGTCTTTCTTTTCCTCTCTTTGCCCAGGAGGCAGCTTCCAAGTCTGCTCTTTCTACTCCCCGCAACATCACCATCGACGACCTTTTCCAGATTCGCGACGTTTCGCAGCCCGAACTCAGCCCCGACGGCCAGTGGGTCGCTTACGTCGTGCGCACCAGGATGCTCAAGGAAGACAAAAACGAGCAGCGCCTCTGGATGGTCTCGACTCGCGGTGGCGACGCTATTCCCTTGACCGCTGAAGGCGTTTCCTCTTCGCATCCCCGTTGGAGCCCGGATGGAAAATTCCTCGCTCTCCTCTCCGCGCGCAATGGCGGCAAAAACCAAGTTTGGCTCCTGAATCGTCTCGGCGGTGAAGCCGTGCGCCTTACGGACGTTGCGCAAGGCGTCAACGATTTCGAATGGTCTCCCGACAGCGCGCGCCTCGTCCTGATTCTTCAGGATCCCAAGCCCGAGGACTTAGAAACCCCCAAGGATAAGGATAAAGACAAGCCCGCGCCGGCCAAGCCTAAGACCCCGCCCCCGTTCGTCGTTGACCGCCTCCAATTCAAGGAAGACACCGTCGGATATCTCGATCGCCGCCGCACTCACCTTTACGTTTTCGACGTTGCAGCTAAGACCACCACGCAAATATCGTCCGGTGATTTCGACGACACTGAGCCCGCCTGGTCACCCGATGGGCGCTCACTCGCGTTCACCAGCAATCGCAGCACTCCCGATCCGGATCGCACGTTCAATACCGATATCTGGGTTGTCGCCGCAAACAATACGGACAAAGGCGCTCACCCCACGCAAATCACCACGAATCCTGGCGCTGACCGCTTGCCCACTTGGTCCCCCGACGGCAAGTGGATCGCGTTCGTGAGTCAGACCGATGCCAAAGCCATCGACTATGCAACGCATCATCTGGCCATTGCTCCCTCCACCGGCGGCGAAGAGAAAGTTCTCACGCTGGCGTTTGACCGCACCGTGCGCCGCCCGCGTTTCTCCGCTGATGGTCAGTCGATCTATTTCCTCGCCGAAGACGACGGCGCGCAGAATCTTTGCCGCGTCGCGGTTTCTGGCGGCGAAATCACGCGTCCCATCGGTGGCCGCCTGACCGTAGGTGCTTATTCCCTCGGGAAAGATGGTTCCGTCGCGGCGCAAGTCGGCGTGTCCGAGCGCCCTGACGAGATCTACTACTCATCCGGCGGCGGTCTCACGCGCCTCACTAAAACGAACGATGCCCTCATAGCACAGCTTCGTATTACCCCGGCGGAGTACGTCCATTTCAAGAGCAAGGACGGCACGGAAGTCGCTGGATACCTTTACAAACCTCTCGATTACGCGCCGGGGAAAAAGGTTCCCACGCTGCTGAATCCCCACGGCGGGCCGGTCGGGCAATACACAGCATCGTTTGACCATCTCGTGCAGCTTTATGCAGCCAACGGCTATGCCGTGCTGCGCCCGAACCCGCGCGGTTCTTCGGGTTACGGTCAGAAATTCTGCGAAGCCATTTTTGCCGACTGGGGCAACAAAGACTTCCAGGATGACATGGCCATGGTGGACTACGCCCTCGCGCAAGGCATCGCCGATCCAGATAAACTCGGCGTCGGCGGCTGGTCCTACGGCGGAATCTCGACGAACTTCATCATCACCCAGACCAATCGTTTCAAGGGGGCGATCACCGGCGCCAGCGAAGTTCTCTACGCCGCCAACTACGGCCACGACCACTATCAAAAGCTGTGGGAACTCGAACTGGGGCTGCCGTGGGAAAATCGCGCGTTGTACGAAAAACTATCCCCGTTCAACAAAGTCACGAACATCACCACGCCCACGTTAATTATGGGCGGTGAAATCGACTGGAACGTTCCTATCATCAATTCCGAGCAGCTCTACCAAGCGTTGAAGCGCCTCGGCCGCGTACCCACAGAGCTTGTGGTTTATCCCGGCGAATATCACGGATTCACCACGCCGTCACACATCAAGGATCGTCTCGAGCGCTTCCTGGCCTGGTACGCGCATTACGTTAAGGGTGAGTCCACGCCCGCGACCCCGCCAGAGCCGGCGCCTGCAGCTGCGCAAAAATCGGGCGAATGAAAATTTTTTCGTAACGACGCGCAATTCATTGTCAATTCCGGAAGCGCGGGTGAGCTTTCATTTTTGAATTTTTGTTTGCATTGCTCATCCACGCTGTCCGCGCTATCCTCACTGACCTTGCGGAGGAAAATCATGCGTTATTGCCGTTCCATTCTCGCCATTTCGTTTCTGATTTTTTTCTTTTCAGTTTCGCTGCGCGCGCAAAATAAATATTCCGTCGGCACTGCTACTGCCGCTCCCGGCCAGAAAGCTAGTGGCTTTCTGGAAGTTCCCGCGGGCGTGGACACCGCCACGAATATTCCCGTCGTTGTCGTGAACGGCGCCAAACCCGGCCCGGTTCTGGCTCTCGTTTCCGGCGCCCATGGCACCGAGTATGCTTCCATCATCGCGTTGGAAAAACTGATTCCCGGCCTTAATCCCGCGGAACTCTCCGGCACGGTGGTAATCCTTCCGCTCGTCAACATTCCGTCGTTCGAGCAAAAAGTTCCGCACGTGAATCCTGTCGACAACAAAAGCATGAATCGCTTTTATCCTGGCAAAGCAGACGGCACGCAAACGGAGCGCGCTTCTTTTCTCATCACCAAGGAAGTCATCGACCGCTGCGACTACCTGATCGACTATCACGGCGGCGATCTCGACGAGAGCCTCCGCCCTTACAGCTATTGGGCGCCCACGGGAAAAGAAAAGCAGGACCGCACCTCGAAGGAGATGGTCCTCGCTTTCGGCCTCGATCACATCATCATCTGGCGTGAGCGCCCCACCGACATTTCCGCGACGCGTTATCTGGACAACACCGCGTCCGTGCGCGGCAAGCCTTCGATCGTTGTCGAGGCGGGCCACGCCGGAACGGTCGAGACCGACGATGTCGCGCTGCTCGTAAACGGCACGCTCAGCACCATGCGCGCGCTGAAGATGATTCCCGGAGAGCCGCATCCAATCGAAAATCCCGTGTGGCTCGAGAAAATCATCGATGTCCCGAGTGAAATCGAAGGTATCTTCTATCCACTGGTCAAGCGCGGGACTTACGTGCAAGAGGGAATGAAGCTCGGCTACGTGACCGACTTCTTTGGCAAAACGATTTTTGAAGCGCGCGCTCCCGCCGCCGGGGTTGTCCTCCACCTCAACGCTGTGCCTTCCCTTAAAAAGGGCGACAATATCGCCAACATCGGAGTGGTCGCCCCCAAGGCTCCGTAATTTGACATGCGAAGCACGTAAGAGTGGACCACCTTGTAGGTCGCCAAGCCCTTAGAACCATCCGCTCGACGAGCAACATTTGCGGAACTACGCCGATCGTTCCGGGAAAAACTCGTTCAAAGTGGCGATTACGACCGGCCAAAGACGGGGCAGGGACGTGCGGATGGGATCCATGCGCGCGAGGACTTGTTCCCTGGATAAATTATGGATGCGCCAGGAACCGCCGTGCGTCTCCCTGTTTTGCAGGAACGGCTGGATGCGGTCCACGGCATTTGCGAAGCGGGCTTCGGGCGTCCCGGCTTGGTCAAATTCTTCCCAGAGGCTGCGCAGTTCAGCGCGAAGCTCTTCTGGCAGAAGCCCGAAGATCCGGTCGGCAGCGCGCCGCTCGCGTTCTTCTTTCGTCGCGTTTCCGGCCATGTCAAAGGCAAACGTGTCGCCCGCATCGATTTCCACCACATCGTGCACGATGAGCATGCGGAGAACTTTTGCCATATTCACGGGAGCCGAGGCGTATTCCTCGAGAACCATGGCGGTCAGGGCAAGATGCCAGGAATGCTCGGCGGAATTTTCCTGCCGGGAGCCATCCGTCAGCATTGTGCGCCGAAGGACGTTCTTCAGGCCGTCGGCTGCCACAAGAAAGGCGAGCTGTTGTTCCATGCGTTGCTCAATGCGTTGGTCAGTAGATTGGTCGATGCGGGGTTCTGATTTTTGTCCGGGGGTTTCAGATTCCATTCGATGTCTCGTCTTAACTGGAATTTCCACTTGAATTTTCAACCGACCGATAACGTATACCGAACGCTGCGCGTATGCAATGTTCGAGAAAAATTCTTGAATGAAGAGGCTGCGAATAGTAGCCCCACCCTTGCCAAACCCGCAAAGATGGGCGACCCTGTTGGCTGTCAAGCACTTAGAGTGATCCACAGTGGGCACCCTATGAGTCGGAACCGAACCGCGAGAGTCCTGCTTTCGGCTACAGCCATTTCAACTCTGATCCAGTTGCCACTCATTTTGCTGTTGAACCTGGGAGTTCACTCACAGTTCGGTGGGTTTGGTTATCTTTTTTACTATCCCTGGATCATATTTCTCGATCGTCTCGGCCCAGGATCGTGGCGATGGGAAAACAACATTTTCGTGTTTGAAGCATGTCTGTTTATTTTGCAATCGCTTGTCCTTGTATCTTTGATCTCTCTGCTGCTCGTGTTTCGAAATGCCAGATCCAAGAGAGAGCCGAAGTGAAATCCACCCAAGCAATACTCACTTGAGAGCGCACAGAGAGTTTTGAAGCGCGGTGCTCTACGCCGGTTGCCGATGTGCGTGGGCCAAGGTATGCTCATGCGTTTCGGGAGGTGTTGAATGGGCTGGAAGATCCACACGAGCGTTGCGGAGAAACTTTTTGTTGCAGGGAGTGCGCTGGCAATCCTCGTCGCGCTTGGCTCCAGCGTTGCGACGGCGCAGGAATCCGGTTCAAAGGCCGGCCCGCAATACGATCCGAAGCTCTACTCCGAAATGAGGTGGCGGTGCATCGGGCCGTTCCGCGGCGGGCGCACGGTGGCGATCACTGGCGTGCCGCATCAACCGAATATTTTTTACATGGCGGCGGTGAATGGCGGCGTTTGGAAGACGACGGACTTCGGCAACACGTGGAATCCGATTTTTGACGATCAGCCGACGGGTTCGGTAGGGGCCATCGCCGTCGCGCCTTCTGATCCGAACATTATTTATGTCGGAAGTGGAGAGGGTTTGCAGCGGCCGGACCTTTCGACGGGCGATGGTGTGTACAAATCGATGGACGCGGGAAAAACGTGGACACATTTGGGACTTCGCGACGCGCAACAGATCACGGCAATTTTGGTGGACCCGAAAGACGCGAACCGCGTTTTCGTGGCTGCGGAAGGACATCCGTATGGTCCGAACGCAGAGCGCGGAGTTTTCCGCTCGACCGATGGAGGACAGACGTTCCAGAAAGTTCTTTATAAGGATGAGAACACGGGCGCAGCCGATCTGGCTTTCGATCCGGGGAATGCGCAGACGGTGTACGCGGTTTTGTGGGCGGCTCGCGTGGCCCCGTGGGAAGTCCGCAGCGGTGAATCGTTTATTTCCGCGGGCAGCGGATTGTTCAAGTCCACGGATGGCGGGACGACCTGGAAGCCGCTGATGAAAGGATTGCCCGGCGCCGCGGACGAGGTGGGCCGCATCGGAATCGCTGTGGCGCCGAGCCAGCCGAGTCTCTTGTATGCCACCGTGGAGGCGAAAAAGAATGCAGGTGTGTACCGCTCCGAGGATGCGGGTGAAAGCTGGAGACAGGTGAGCAGCGACCGGCGCATCGGGGGGCGCGGGCCCGGTGCGATGGGCATTGCGGTGGCGCCGGACAATCCGGAAGTCATTTACGTTGCGAACACGACGACGTGGAAATCAACCGACGGCGGAAAAACTTTCACGGGCTTCAAGGGCGCGCCGGGCGGCGACGACTATCAGCGCATCTGGATCAGCCCGGAACATCCGCAGATTATCGCGCTGTCGAGCGATCAAGGCGCGGTGATCAGCGTGAACGGCGGCGCGACGTGGAGCTCGTGGTACAACCAGCCGACGGCGCAGTTTTATCACGTGACGACGGATAAGCGGTTCCCGTATTGGGTGTACGGCGCGCAGCAGGAAAGCGGCTCCGCGGGGACGCAGAGCCGGAGCGACTATGGCGAGATTACGTTTCGCGAGTGGCACTCGGTAGGCGTCTTCGAATACGGATACATCGCGGTCGATCCGCTGGACTCGAATATTTTGTACGGAGCGTGGCTGACCCGGACGAATCAGGCGCTCGGGGAAGTGGCCAACGTCACGCCGGAAGCCATCCGGCGCGGCGAGTACCGCTACGCCCGCACACTGCCGGTGGTTTTTTCAGCGCTCGATCCGCACACGCTGTTTTTCGCGGCCAACGTGCTGTTCAAATCGACGGACCGCGGGAATAGCTGGCAAGTGATCAGCACCGACCTCACGCGCGAGTCGTACGAAATTCCCGCGAACCTGGGAGTTTTTGCCGCGAGCGATCCGGAGAAGGGCAAGCATCGCGGCGTGATTTACGCGGTGGCGCCGTCGTTCAAGGAGGCGAACACGATTTGGGCGGGGACGGACGACGGGCTGATTCACATCACGCGCGATTTGGGGAAGAACTGGCGGAACGTCACGCCGCCGCAGCTTAAGCCGTGGAGCAAAGTTTCCATCATCGAAGCATCGCACTTCGATGCGGGGACGGCGTACGCCGCGATAAACGCGTTCCGGTTGGATGATCTTCATCCGCACATTTATCGTACGCGCGATTTCGGGAAAAGCTGGCAGGAAATTGCCAAGGGCATTGCGGACAATGCTCCGGTGAATGCTGTGCGGGAAGATCCGGCACGCAAGGGGTTGCTATTCGCGGGAACGGAAAATTCCGTTTATGTATCGTTCGATGACGGAGATCGCTGGCAGCCGCTGCAGCTTAATCTGCCGCACACTTCGATGCGCGATCTTACGATTCATGGTGACGACCTGATTGTGGGCACGCACGGGCGGTCGTTTTGGATTCTGGATGACATCACGCCGCTGCGGCAGATGACGGACGAAGTGGCAAAGGCTTCAGCAACCCTATTTGCGCCGCAAGAGGCGATTCGCTTCCGCTGGAACCGCAATACGGACACGCCGCTTCCCCCGGAAATTCCGGCCGGTAAAAATCCGCCTGACGGCGCGATTATCGATTATTACCTGGCGTCGGCGACAAGCGGCGCGGTGCGGCTGGAAATTCTTGACGCGCAGAATCATGTGGTGCGGCGGTATGCCAGCACGGATAAAGCGGAACCGATCGAAGAGATTGCTGGAAAGCACCCGATCCCCATGTACTGGGTGCGGCCCGCTCAAATAGTTTCGGCCGCGGGGGGCATGCACCGCTTCGTTTGGGATTTGCATTATCCAGCGCCGGATTCGTTGAGCCATGAATTTCCAATCTCCGCGATTTACAAGGACACGCCGCAACTTCCGCTCGGCGCGTGGGCGCTGCCGGGAAATTACACGGTGAAACTCACGGTGGATGACAAGAGTTATGCGCAGCCGCTGGTCGTGAAAATGGATCCGCGGATCACGGCTTCGCTGGCTGAACTTGCCAAGCAATTCGAAATGCAGAGCGGCTCGGTCGAAGGGATGAACGAAAGCTACGAAATGCTGCAGCAAGTGCAATCGGTGCGGGCGCAGTTAAAGAACCGCTTGGGTGTGTCTAAGTCCTTACCATTATCCTTGCTCGATTCGATCCGCACCCTCGATAAGCAAGCTGCCGAACTTGAAGGAGGCGCGCAGAGCAGTTTCTATGGCGTGCCGCCGAAAGGAAAGCCGGCTGAAAATCTTTCCACGCTGAACCAGCACTTCGGGGCCACGCTGGCGCTGGCGGATTCGGCGGACGCCGCGCCCACTACGCAGGCCACGGCGACATACAAGGAACTCGAGAGCGCGCTGGAATCGCTTCTTGGCCGCTGGGCAAAATTGCGCAACGATGAAATTCCGGCGCTGAATACGCAACTGAAAAATGCAAGTCTGCCGGCGGTGGATCCGAACCTGCTTCCCGCGAACAAGCCGGCCTCCGATGCGGAGGGCGATGACGAGCCGTAATTGTGGACAGTTTTCGCACGAAGACAAACTGATTAGGTGTCCCGACGAGGTCAGCCGCCCGTCAGGAATTTGTATTGAGCGGGCGTAAGCGGAACGACCGAGAGCCTTCCCATTCGGACAAGGGGCGAATCCGAGAAAAGCTTGTTGGCTTTGACCTGCGCGAGCGAGACCTGCTTCGAAAGCGCCCGGCCGGCCTTGATCTCGAGGCGGGGATTTTTCGGATCGGCGGCCTTCACGGAGACTACCGAAGCAGTGCCGACGGCGCTCTTGTGGTCTCCCGTTTCGTAGATGACCAGCCGGTCACCGGGCTTCATTTCGCGTATGTTCCGCAGAGCAACGGGGTTCGAGACACCGTCCCAGACTGTGGCTTTGTCGCGCTGCAGATCAGCGAAAGAATATTCGGAGGGCTCTGTCTTGAGAAGATAATCTTGTGACACGAGATTGTTACCTCGACGATCCACCCTTTATGGCTTCCTGCGAATCGCTCACGAGGGATGGTGTATTGGTCCGACGCCCGGACTTTACAGGGTTTGCCTAAGAGGATGCAAGGTGGGGGTACTTTCCGTTCTTAAAGTTCCAACTGCTGCAGCTGCACGAATTGTTCCAATGATGCGCAGGAACCCTCCTATCGCGGCCTTGCCGAATCAGAGGATTTCAGCCGAACTTGCAATTCTTTTCTTTCTTCCTCCGACAGGCTTTCATACAAGAGCAGGATTTCCTTCATGACCTCGGGCTCATTCTTTACGGAGGGGTCAGGATTCGGTTTCTTGCCATGGGCCAGGCGCTTGTGTGAGTTCACATAACGCTTGTTAAATGCCTTGCCACAAATCCCACATTTGACGATTTCCGACATCTCAATCAGCCTCCGTTCGTACTGTAGGACGGGCTCCTTGACCCCCGGGTTTCTTTCCTGCGGGCGAATTGGACGGATGAAGCTGTCCCAATGCGGCGCGCGAGAGGAAACACTTTGGTTTAGGCGCGGTTAGCTTAAAGAAGCAGGGCAGGAGGAGATCGGTGTCGGAGGGAAGCGGCGAGAGAGATTTGTTGAATGTGAGGCTCTTCGAACTGTTTTAGAAGCGAGAAACGAAAAGCCGGCTGTTCGGGAACCACTGGCGAAACGAAGGGCAGGGGTTTGGCGGCGTGGATCACCGAAGGATGCCCCACGTTCAACTTAGTCGCAATCGACAGATAGTGGGAAGGATTTGATGCGGGCAGGTATTCGTTACTCTTGGCCAGAGTCTCCAGTCCTCCAACCGAAAGGAGGAGAAGAAAGACGGCTACTCTTGCAAAAATGCACGCGAAAGAACCTCTCGGCAGCACGCTGCCTGCGGCCCGCATGTCAATACCCGTTTGTGCAGGCTCAGAAATAAGAGAACTCCCCAGCCGAGAGTCGCGGGACGTAGGCCGTCCCACGCATGTAACTAGTTTGAATGACTACAGCGCGTAGTCTCAAGATGCGGGCACGTATCGGTTACCTCGGCAGAATGTTTCCGCAGCTTAAAAACGGGTTACTCTGCTTGTGCCGAGTTTAGGGGAGCAGCGGGGACTGCGTGATGTCAGTTTGGTTTTCCTATCAGCTGGTGAGCGTAGGCTGGCGCTTTGCCGGCATCCTCATGTTTGCAATAGGCATAGACGTCGACGCCCTCGGCAAGCCAGGTGTCGAAGCGTTTTTTCCAGGCGGCCAGTTGCTTCGGAGTGTAGTTTTCGAGGCGCAGGCGGGCGTAGGTGAAGCCGGTGGTGAGCACATCTGGCGGCGTTTGCTTTTCGGTTTCCGACAGGCAAAGTGCTGTCCCATGCTGACGAAGAACGGCATAGGTTTCATCGGTGTACCAGGACGCGTGACGCACTTCAAAGGCGAAAGCGAAAGCTGGCGGGCGAAGAGCAAGAAAGTCTTCCAGCAGGGGACGATCGAACTTGAAAGTGGGCGGAAGCTGGACAAGGATCGGGCCAAGGTGGTCGCCATCGTTCAACACACTGGCCACTTCCAGGAAGCGTTTGAGAGTGCTCTCGCAGCCGCGAAGCCTTTGAATGTGAGTGATTTGCTGGTTGGCTTTCAAGGCGAAGCGAAAGCCTTCCGGGACGCTCTTTGCCCAGTTCAGGAGCGCAGTTTCCGTGGGCATGCGATAGAAACTGTGGTTGATTTCGACCGTCGAGAACTGCTTGGCGTAGAAGCTGAGCATTTCGCGGCCCGGAAGCTTCTCAGGATAAAAATTTCCTTTCCACTCTTTGTAGGAGTATCCAGAAGTCCCAACGAGAAGCCTACCCGCTCGAAGAATTGGCACACCTCCTTACGCAAACATTTAATCACAGCCGGCGCCCGCGTAAAAGGCGATGGCCCGCGTCCGCTTTGCGATCAAGTGATCGTCTATTTTGTTCTCGGCGGCATGCGCTCGCTGAGAAGTTCGATCGCCTGTTCCAGTCTTTGTCGCCTCTTCCAGAAATCGCCCCAGAGATCGCCTTTCTCTTTCAGCCGCGCAAAGACGGTATTGATATTCAAGGTTTCTGGCCTGAGGCTTGTCCGCAGTTCGCGCGGCGAGACGGGCGCGGAAACGGGCGCTTTGGGAAAGGCGCGCACCGCGTAAGCAGCGGCCAGCGGACGGCCGAGCGCATTCTGCTGGACGTCGATCAGGACGCGACCCGCAGGGCGACGCGCCACGGACCGTTCGTTGGTTACGAGATTCGGATGCTCGGCGGTTACGGTGCGCGCGACGATCTCGGCGAAAGTCCGCAACTGCTCGTAGGTGTAGACCGGTTCGACGGGGATGAATATATGGAACCCGGTTGCTCCCGAGGTTTTCAGGAAACTGGAGAGCTGTAATTCTTCCAGCTTCTTATGCAGAGCTTGAGCGACCCTGACGACCACGGAGAAATCGGTGCCCTCAGAAGGGTCGAGGTCGAAGAAAAAGTAGTCGGGATGCTCAAGATCGGTATAGCGGCTGGACCAGGGATTGTGGTCGATGCAACCGAGGCCAGTCAAAAATAGAAGGGAAGCGCGGTCACTCGCGGTTGCGTAGTGAATTTCTTCGCCACGTTTTTCGGAATCGAGGGGCACGGTGGTAAACCATTCCGGTAGGCCATCGCGCAGATCCTTTTGAAAGAAAGCCTGGCCCTTGATTCCGTCCGGATAGCGGCGCAACACCAAAGGCCGATCGCGGAGAAAAGGCAGAATGAACTCGGCCATGCGGTAATAGTAGGCGAGCAGGTTGCGTTTCGTGTACCCGGACTCCGGGAAATAGGTTTTGTTCAGGTTGCTGAACCGGAGACGTTTGCCGTCGAGTTCGATGGTGACAGTTTCTGAGCGGCCCTTGAATAATTCGGCTTCGATTTGCGCTTTTGTGTTGAGCACTCGCCCGACGACCGCCGGCGCTTGCACTACAGTTGGGGCAGTAGGGGCATCGGCAACCTCGCTCTCCCACTGGCAATCTGCCGGACGCGCGTCCTTGCGAAGCGCGAGGAAAACAGGATGGCGCAAGGAGTGTTCCTGCGTCCATCCGCTGAACTTGACGCGCGCGACCAGGTCGGGAGTGACCCACGATGGCTTCTCGTTGGTCTCGGGCACAGTGTCAAACGGGCAAGCGATGGCGGCCAGCTCCTTCAACTTGCCGCTCAATTCTTCCAGCTTCTTTGCGTCGAATCCGCTGCCAACGTGGCCGATGAAGCGCAGCTTCTTGCCTTGATACAAGCCCAGCAGCAGTGAGCCAAAGGGAAGCGCAGCAGTTCGAGCTTCGGTCCAGCCACCGACAACGGCATCGAGTGTCTTCGTTACTTTCAGCTTTACCCAGCTCGTGCTTCGATCCGAAACGTACGGGCTGTCGGTGCGCTTCGCAACGATCCCTTCCAAGCCCGTCTCTTTCGCCAACTCGAACAACTCCTTTCCGTGTTCCACCTGATGGTCCGAGTAGTGAAACCGTTCGGATGTGTGCAGCAGGCGTTGCAGGAGTTGCTTGCGCTCCAGCAGGGGCGCTTCGCGCAGGTCGTATCCGTCGCAGTAGAGAAGATCGAAGACGAAATAAGTGACAGGTATTTTCGAAATCAGGTTCTCGCTTGGAACGCGCACGTGCATGCGTTCCTGCAACTGCTCGAAGTTGCTTAGACCGCGAGCGTCCAGGGCGACGATTTCCCCGTCAACAATTGCCTGCCGCGCAGCCAAGGCTTCGGGAAGGGAAGTCAGTTCGGGGTAGCGTCCGGTGATGTCAATGCTGTTGCGGGAACGCAGCGCGAGGGCGCCATTCTCGATTCGCGCCAACGCGCGGACGCCATCCCACTTGATCTCAAAGAGCCAACCGGGATCGGAGAAGGGGTGCTCGGCGAGCGTCGCCAGCATTGGTTCCAAGCGAGACGGCATCGCGCCTTTGCGCGCACCTTGCAACTCCGACGGCTGAATTGGGATTGCACGGCGTTTAGGTGGCAGCTCCTCCTTAATCTCTTCTATCGTGCGTCCCGTCAGGACCGAGCCGTCATGCTCGTCGATGTTCCACTTGGGATCCTCGGCGGCGTCCTTGTGTTTGATCATCAGCCATTCGTTGCCTTTTTCGCTGTGCCGAAGCTTGACGAGGGCGAAACTCCCACGGAGTTTCTCTCCGTTCAGGTTGAATTTGATTTCTCCCTTTTCCAATTGCTTCAGCGCGCTGGAGCCGCTTTCAGGGGTGCGCTCGACGTAAAATGTGCCGCGGTCCCACACCATGACCGTTCCCGCTCCGTAGCTGCCTTCCGGAATTTTGCCTTCGAAGCCGCCGTACTCGAGCGGATGATCCTCGACATGAACGGCAAGGCGTTTATCGGCGGAGTTGAGCGAAGGCCCCTTTGGCACCGCCCAGGATTTCAACGTGCCGTCGATCGCCAGGCGGAAATCGTAATGCAGACGCGTTGCCCGGTGCTTCTGAACCACGAACGTGTCGCCGTGCCCAGTTGCGGGAAGGACTTCCAACTGCAGATTCGGCTTTGGCAGACGTGTGCGCTTGCCCGCCGCGGCTGGTTTGGCCGCTGCGGAAGCCTTTTCCTGGACTTTACCCTTGACCGGTTCCGGCTCGCCGGAAGGCTCCGGCGTCCGGTCGAAGCGCCGTTTCCGCTTGTACTCTTCGAGCTTGGCCATCCACGGATTCTATCCCATGCCGTCCTGTGGAGTGCTTCTATGTTCACAAAGCGTTGTTTTGTGTACATGAGTACGGTAGAATGGGACGGGAGGACAATCGAATGGCGACTGGCAGAACTCGATCGCACAAGCACTTCCGATTGGATCCGGTGAAAATCAAGCGCGCCCAGAAAGTGTTACGTGCCGGTACCGAAACAGAGGCCATCGAGCGCGCATTGGATTTGGTGATTTCCGAACACGAAAGGAACCGGCTCGCGGTTGAAGCCAATGAGCGCTTCGTGACAAGCGGCATTGACATCAAAGATGTGTACGGAACCTTGGAAAAGTAGATGCAGCCGGTCCTCTTTGATTCATCGATCTACATCACTGCTTTGCGCACAAGAGACAATGCAACCCTGAGTCTGAGACGGTTCGCCGGCAGTGAGCCGGTATGGCTGAGTTCGGTCGTACTCGAAGAACTCTACGCCGGAGTGACCGAGCGCAGTCGTCACGTTGTCGAGCGTCTCGAACGTGATTTCGATAGGGCAGGACGGATCCTAGTGCCTACTCTGAACGACTGGACGCAAACTGGGAAAGTGCTCGGTAGTCTGGCCGCAAAATACGATTACGAGCAAATAGGACGGGGACGATTAACCAACGACGCACTGATTGCCATGAGCGCAGGCCGTTTGGGAATAACTGTGATAACTGCGAATGTACGTGATTTTAGCAAGCTCGCGGAATTTCGCCCCTTCCGCTGGCGAGTAGACAACCTGCGAACCAGCTAAAAGGAAAGGAAATGCTCGCAGGCTGTCCCGCTGAGACAGTTGCCTTCAGGTGTCCGGTCGAAGCGCCGTTTCCGCTTGTACTCTTCGAGCTTGGCCATCCGTGCATTCTACCCCACGCCCTTGGCAGCACAGGCACTCCTGCCTATGCGCTTAGCCTTGCGCCATCCGCCCTGTTGTAGCGCCGGGCTTTGCCCCGCTTTGTGGGGACTCCCGACGCTTTGTGTTGGGAAGCCCGGCATCTTGGCGCGTTTAGTCCGGGCGGAACCTGTCCCGATTCCGATCGGGAGCTCTGACATGCGCCAGCCCCCATCCCCGCCCCGCGCGGCCGTCTCGCCTCCGCTTAAGAGTCAAAGACCGCACCCTTTGAAATAACAAATGCCAAAGGGTGCGCCACCCGCCTGCGGGTTTGTAGGGGCCGGGCTTTAGCCCGGCGCTTTTGGACTTTGCTCGCTCGTCACTTCCCCTATGAGAGAGCGAAGAGAAGAATGGCCCACCCTTTAAAAAAGCAAACGCGAAAGGGTGGGGCACCCTCCGTAGTTAAGTTACAGGTGCTCCACCCGCCTTGAGGTGATTTGAGGCTGTTTTTGGTGTAGTCAGTGAAAGATTCCGAGAAAATTCTCAGGTGTTCACCGGGCCAATCCACCACTTCGGAGTGCTAATGTCTATTCCGGGATCGATCCGTCCCTTGTAACTATCCACGAGCTTTATGGTCTCATTCACCCAGTCGAATGCGGTTGATGATGGAACGTCACGAAAGAATTCCCACCTTAGCTTGTGGGCCAATCCACCGCCAGCCTTCATCCACATGACCTCTTGTTCCGCAAATTTTCTGACGGCTTGAGCACTACATACTGCCTCTGCAACACGCTTCGAAACGATGTTCGCATCACGCTCGGCGGGAATGTCAAGTTCTGTCGCGGTCTCCAAGAAATCTCTTAACTTTCCACGAAGCGCAGAAGTCGCCTTCATTAGCTTTGGAAACTGATCGTGCTGCACAACGTGACGCAGTTCGTGTGCATAGGTTATTACGCAGCCGGTAGGATCGAGACAGGTGCTGTGGCGAATGTAGATTAGGTCATCGAAGGCCACAAGATCCTCGTAGGGACAGTCCATTGGAAGTTTGCCGAGTTCTTCCTCGGAACGCATGAAGCATTCCCTAAGATACAGAGGCAATTTCGACACATGCTCGCGCTTGAATGCAATGTGAAACCCGCGATACTGTGGGCCGAGTTCGGGCGTGTTGACGAATGCGGGGTCTTCCCAAGTGGCGAAATACCTGTACAACCTCCGTGCGGGGAGCTGATAATGCTTCTCCACCTCTTGACAAAGTGGTTTTAGAGCAGACTCATTCTTCGCTGAATTGTTGAAATTCCAGCCGGTCATTCCTGCGAGGATTGGGTTGGCAGCTATCGCCTTTCCTCCTGAGCACCCATTATACACTTTCGTTTTTTGTTTGGGGGTGGCCCATCCTTTCTGGCGGGTGGAGCTCCCTTGCGGGGATTGCCCGTTTACCCTGAGGCGGGTGGAGCACCCTTCTCATGGAGAGAGCCTTGGGTGCCGCACCCTTCGGTTGCAAGGGTGCGGGTTTCGACTTTCTCTCATCCTCACACCAATTCCAAACCCGCGCCCCTATCCCGCAGCAAGCAAACGACTTAGAATTCAATTGACAATACGTAACCACATGGTATAATGGTTTGTTGAATGGGCGATCTTCCACCGCCCGCCGCAGGCTCGGCGAAGGAGGATGCCCTGCGAACCATGCACGCCCGCCACGCGGTCCTTCTAACTCCTTCAAAATCATCAGGCCCCAACCAGTTACTCTTTTGCAAACAGACCTGGCCCGTAAACCCTTTGGAAGCAACACTTACAAAGATGTCCATAAGTGTTGATTCTAAAAGACTTGCGGAAAACCTAAGCCCTTTAAAATCAACACTTACAAAAAATAGGGGGGAGGCCCTTGCCACATGCGCATTCTCAATCACGAATTCGCCTTGCATTCTCTCCAAGGGCTCACTAACCTTACTAATTGGCCCATTAAATTATCCCTGGGAGTCCTCGCAAAGGAGTTTCCTCATGGCCTCGACCGTCTGGAAAGGTCACGTCACCTTCGGCTTGATTTCCATCCCCGTCCGTATGTTTGCCGCGGCGCGCGGCGAACGGATCAGTTTCAACCAGCTCCACAAGGAGTGTCATTCGCGGCTCAAGCAGCCCCTGTTCTGTCCCGTTCACAACCGCATCGTGGAGCGATCGGAAGTTGTGAAGGGCTATGAGTATGAAAAGGATCAGTACGTCCTGTTCAGCGAAGAGGAGCTTGACAAGATCGAACCTTCCTCGGCGCGTGTCATGGAAATCCTGGAGTTTGTGAAGCTGGACGAGATGGATCCGCTCTACTTCGACTCCTCCTATTACGTCTCGCCGGAAGACGCCGGGGTGAAGGCCTATCAACTGCTTATGAAGGCCATGGAAGAGTCCGGCCACGGAGCGATCGCCAAGCTCACCATGCATCAGCGGGAACACATCGTGATTATCCGGCCTGGCACCAAGGGCATGACGCTGCACACGATGTTCTATTCCAGCGAGATTCGCGCGGCTGAGGCCTTACCGACCGACAAGATCGAAATAAAGGATCAGGAAAAGAAGCTCGCGCAACAGCTCATCGAGAGTCTTGCTGCTCCTTTCGAGCCGCAGAAGTATCGCGACGAATATCAAGAGAACCTGCGCAACATGATAGCCGCCAAGCTCAAGGGCCAGGAAGTAACCGAGGTGGCCCAGCCGCACATGGCTCCCGTGATCGACTTGATGGAAGCCCTCAAGAAGAGCCTCGCGGAAAAGAAGGCGCCCGCTGCGGCCTCCGTACCCGCAGTTGCAGCGGAAGCCCCCGTGGGCAAGAAGCCACCCGCTCGAGCCGTGCAACCGATCTCCTCCGTTCCGAAGAGGGCGGGAAAGAAGGCCACCGGTTAATTTCAAGATGGGCGCGACGGACACATTCAGCACAGAGGATGTCCAGCGCATTCTGGGTTTGACCTCGAAGCAGCTGGAATATTGGGATCGCTTACGACTTGTCTCTCCTCGAAAAGACCTTGGAAACCGCTTCTATGACTTCCGCGATTTAATTGGCCTGCGCACCATAAAGCAGCTAATCGAAAAAGGGGTGCCGGCCAATCGCTTGCGCCGTGCCCTTGCCGCTCTTCGCGAAAAGCTTTCCCAGGTCCAAGCTCCATTGGCGGAGCTTCGCGTTCTTTCCGACGGAAAAGACATCATTGTGGAAAGCGAAGGAGCGCGGCTGGAACCCCTGTCCGGCCAGTTCGTACTGAATTTCGAGATTCGCGAGCTCGGCGAAACGGTACGCGTCATGACCAGGCGCGGGCCCAATGCCAACGAATGGCTCGCCACCGCACTCGAGTATGAAGCGGAGGGGGAAACCAGGGCCCAGGCAATCGATGCCTATGAGCATGCCCTGTGCCTCGATCCGGAAAAACTGGACGCGCTGCTCAATTGCGGGACGCTTTGCTACGAGGAAGGAAATTTCAAAAAGGCCGCCGAGTATTTCAACCGGGCGCTACGCGTGGACCCCCAGAGCGCCCTGGCCCACTTCAATTTGGGGAGCGTTCTCGAGGAAGTTGGCAGGCTGGAAGCGGCACGATTGCACCTGCGCGACGCCGTGCGGCTTGATCCCAATTATCCTGACGCTCATTACAACCTGGCTTTCGTATGCGAGAAACTGGGCGCGCACAATGAGGCGCGCCGTCACTGGCAAGCGTATATTGAGCTGGACCCTGCCAGCCCCTGGTGCAGCTATGCCCGCCAGCGTCTCGTTCTTTCGGGGACGGCAAAATCGGCTGGGAGTCCGTAACGGCTTTTCCGAAGAATGACGCAAAGGCTGGCCATTATCATCTTCAAGAGGTGTAAAAGGAAATGTGCAGAAATATAAAAAACCTTTTCAATTTTGACCCGCCCGTCACTCCCGAAGAGGTTCGAGATGCTTCGCTTCAGTTCGTGAGAAAAATCACCGGGTTCAACAAACCATCGAAAGCAAACGAGGCCGCGTTCCTGTCCGCCATCGATGAGATCGCCGGCGTCTCGACTCGTCTTATCCACTCGCTCGAAACGAACGCGCCGCCGAAGAATCGAGAAGAAGAAGCGATAAAGGCGAAAGCCCGCGCTGCGGCGAGGTTCGGCGATTAAGTATCGGAAATGGTGGAGGCGGGGGGAGTCGAACCCCCGTCCGAAAAGCGCTACGAACCGAAGCCTACATGCTTAGCTCAATTCCGTTTGGTTCGCCCGCCACGCTCAGAATGAGCAAGAAACGCAGCCGGCTAGTCCGATGGTTCTCGCCCGGGTCTTACGGACCGAAAGACCCCGGCCAGCTCACTGTGTGACGCCTCTTGCCGGGCCCATGAGCAAAGCCCGGGGAAGCGTGCGCTTAATTAATTAAGCAGCAAGTGCCAAGTTGTTGTTGGCATTTCTAGTTTCCACCAAGTTACGGGCAGGTGGGTCCCGGCATGCCTTCGGGCCGCGACAGCTTCCGTCGAAACCGTGTCGCCCCCTGGCTATAGTTAAGGATACCATCGGCAAGAAGGCCGCTCCAAGCGCAGACCGGTGACAACTGGGTTACATCTGGGCACAAAGGGGAGCACTGGCGGTTGACGGGAGGCGAAACACCTCCGAAAATTGAAAAACGGGGAATTACATGCAAAACACCCCTGAAAGACGGTATGCAGCCGGAATCTAACGCCATGGAACAAGCCGTCTCGCGCGCACTGCGAGAAAATCTGGAACGTATCCGGCGCAACTCCGATGAGCTTCACCAGGCCATCGGGGATGTGGTGTCCGCCTGTGCGAGTTCCCGGCCGACGAACGCCCTGCCATCCCTGCTTCGCGCCCAGGCCTCGGCGGCATCGCTTTCTGCCGCGCTCGATGTTCTTGCGCGATTTGTGACGATGGCGCTACAGCCGGGGCAACGCATGGCTCCGGAACCTGAAGTGACCCGGGTCGCCGGCATTCCGGCCCCGGCGCAAGCTCCTGCGCCCCAGCGTCCGCAGCCGCAGATTCCTACTCCGATGGCCTCGAAGGCGCAACCCGCGCAGGTAGCTCCACCTCCACCTCCTATTGAATTCGAGCTTCACCCGGAGCCCTTACCGGAGGAAAATGAACCGGACATCGCCGCGGAAGCCGCCGATGCCGCCACTGCCGAAGGGGAATACGAGGGCGAGTTCGATGTCAACCGGCTCTCCACCGAGGAGCAGGAACTCCACCGCCGCGCGAATCGAGTTGCCAAAGTTTCGATGCAGGATATTAAAATGCTACGTCCGGAGCAGTTGCGGGTGGGGCGCGAAAAGAAAGACATCTGCATCCGATTGAAAGACGACATTGAAAAAGCTCATCGAGAATACGACCGCCGCTTCAAACCGATCATGGACCACCCAGTGGATTATTTTTACCGCTGGATGGTGGAAATTCTCGCCGATGGCGACCCGCAGGCCCTCGGGGATTATCCCTACGCCAATCACGCGCGGCATCGCTAACCAGAGCCAAGAAGACAGCGCGCGCATGCCGGTGTTGGAGCGCCAGCGCTCCGCTTTTTTGTTTCGTGGCAGCGCAGCTCTGCTCGGCCTCTGCCTATTTCTAACCGGCTCGATCGACGTGTTGGGACAGACTCCTCCTCATAAAAAGAAAAAATCCAAGAACCCACCCGCGGTGCCTTGCCGCGCTGGCTGCAAGCCAGATACTTCGGCGCCGCAGGTTGCCGCGGACACGCCGGAAGACAGCGCCGCGCAGAAGGAACTCGCCGAACTTTCGCGCGCGCTGCGCACAGCGACACCCGGCGCCTATGAAAAGCTATCCGCCTTCGCAGTGAAAAACACCGCCAATGTATGGGGCGCGCGTGCCGCTCTGGCACTGGGATACGAAGACTACAACAAGAATCGCACCTCGCAGGCTCTGGGCTGGCTGCTCAAGGGGCAAAATGACGCGCTTCTTCGGGAATATGCGCTCTACTGGACGTCGCAAGCGAAACATACACTCAAACGGACCGCGGACGCTTATCGCGATTTGCAGACCATCGAGCGCGAGTATCCAAACTCTGCGATGAAAGAGCAGCTTCTCGAAAGTTTGGCACCGATGGCGGTGGAGCTGGGACGTCCGCAGGAAGCCATCGACGCCCTAAATTCCTATTCCGCCACGGCGAGCAAACCCGCGCTGTTGCTCGCCCGCGCGTCCGCGTTGAGAGCCTCGCATCAGCTTGCTCGCGCCGCGAAGGACTACCAGATTCTTTTCTACAAGAATTCCCAGACAGACGAAGCCAAAGCCGCAGGGAGGGCCCTGCCGCAAATCATGCACACGCTCGGCAAAGAATATCCGTATCCCGGCGTGGAGATGCAGGAGCAGCGCGCGCAGGCTTTTTACGATGCGCATAAATGGCGGGAAGCCCGCTCTGAATACGAAAAATTGCCGACCATGGTTCGCGACCCCGCGAATCCCACGCGGCAGCGCGCGCAGCTGCGCGTGGCCGAATGCCGCGTGCAACTGAAGGGCTCTCCGTCGCTAATCGCCTCGGTGAAAACTCCCGATCCGGACGTGGATGGCGAACGCCTCTACGCGCTGGCGCAGGCCGAGCGCTCCGAGAAAAAAGAATCGGAGATGCTCGCGGCGCTGGACCAAATCGCCCAAAAATATCCGCAAAGCAAGTGGAACGAAGATGGCGTGATGGCGGCGGGCAATTACTACTGGGTGGAGCTCAACCGCACCAAGGCCGCCAGCTATTACCAGCGCGAGCTGGACGTGTTTCCCGGCGGAAAAAACGCTTTTAATGTCGAGTGGCGTATCGCCTGGGTCTCCTATCTGAATCGGCTGGCCGATTCAGACGACAGGCTCACCGCGTTTTTGCTCAAATATCCCGCGTCTGCAAACACCGTGGACGCCCTCTACTGGCTCGGACGCAACGCCGAGCGCGCGAACAATCCCGCAAGAGCTCGCAGTTATTACAACAAGGCTGTCGAGCGTTTTCCGGAAACGTATTTTGGCCACGCCGCCGCGGCGCGCCTCGGCAAACTTGGACCGGGCGAGGAAAGCCCCGCCGAAATCATCGACAGAATTCCACCCGCTCCCCCGCTGCGGCCCTTTGACGAACCCGTTCCCGCGGCAGCTTCCGACCGCTGGGCGCGCGCCCAGGCTCTGCGCACCATCGCGTTTGACGCTTCCGCAGAGCAGGAGCTGAAGAACGCGTTCTTCGCCACCGGCTCACCGCGTTTCCTGGCGGAAGCCGCGGAGGCCGCATTCGACCAGGGCCATTTTGCCGCCGGCATGGCCTACGGGCGCATCATCGTCCCGAATTTCGACGCCCGCAAATTCGAAGACGTTCCGGTCAATATTTGGAAGGTGCTTTATCCGCTTCCCTATGAAGCGGCCGTGCGCCGCGAAGCCGCAAGGAACGATTTCGATCCCATGCTCGCCGCCGGCCTGATGCGGCAGGAATCCACGTTTCAATCGGACGCCGTGTCTCATGCGGATGCGATTGGCTTGATGCAGGTCCTCCCGAAAACGGGCAAGCTCCTCGCCAAACAGCTTAAAGTTCGCTACGCGCGCAACAAACTCTTCGAGCCCGATTACAACCTCGAACTTGGCATGCTTTACATTGCCAGCCTATTGCGAGCCACCGGCGCTCCAGAATATGCTCTCGCGGCTTTCAACGCCGGTGAAGACCGCATCGCTGCCTGGCGGGCGGAGCGCAGCTATGAGGAAATCCCGGAACTCGTCGAGTCGATCCCTTTCACGGAAACCCGCGATTACGTGCAAATCGTCTTGCGAAATGCTGAAGTCTACCGGATGATTTATGGGTCCGGCGGGGCGGCGCCCGCGGCAACCACCACGGGCCGCGGCCGCTGAGGATTCACCTCGCACCCTCGGTCCCGGATGATTTTTTAAAAGTAATTTTCGTTTCGCCGAGACCAAATCGCTAATTTAGACACTGGGCAGGTCCAATGAATCCCTCTCGAACCGGAGTCGCTCCCTTGCAGGCCGGCGAAATTGCCCGCCGCATGCTTTCCGCCAAGGCCGAACAGTTCACCGAATCCGTAATCCGCGAGATGACGCGGCTGGCGCTGAGGCACGGCGCCGTCAACCTGTCGCAAGGGTTTCCGGATTTCGCCGCGCCCGCGGAAATCAAAGAAGCCGCGCGGAAGGCCATTTCCGACGACATCAATCAGTACGCCATCACCTGGGGCGCGAAGCCGCTGCGTGACGCCATCGTGGAGAAATTCGAGCGCACGCAGGGCATCCGCGTCGATCCGGAAAGGGAGATCACCATCTGTTGCGGATCAACCGAAGCGATGATGTCGTCCATGATGGCTATCATCAATCCCGGCGACGAAATCGTGGTGTTCGAGCCGTTCTATGAAAACTACGGGCCGGACGCGATTCTCTCCGGCGCTACGCCGCGGTTCGTGAGGCTGCGGCCGCCGGATTGGAGCTACGACGAAAGGGAATTGGCCGCGGCGTTTGGTCCGCACACCAAGGCCATCATTCTCAACACGCCGAACAATCCGACGGGAAAAGTGTTCACCCGCGCCGAGCTCGAATTCATCCGCGACCTCTGCGTGCGCTGGAATGCTTTTTGCATCACCGACGAAATCTACGAGCACATCCTCTATGACGGCGCCGAACACATTTCCATGGCGCGCATCGACGGGATGCGCGAGCGCACCATCGTCATCAACGGCATGTCCAAGACCTACAGCGTCACCGGTTGGCGCGTCGGATGGGCGATCGCTCCGCCCGAGGCTACGCAGTCGATTCGCAAAGTGCATGATTTTCTGACCGTGGGAGCCGCCGCGCCCTTGCAACAGGCCGGCGCCAGCGCGCTTCACTCGCCGCAGTCGTATTACGACAAACTCGCCGCCAGCTATGCGGAGAAGCGCGAACGCCTCCTGAAAATTCTTACCGCTGCGGGCTTCACCGTTTTCAAGCCGCGCGGCGCGTACTACATCATGACGGACATTTCGCGCTTTCCCGATCCCGATCCGGCGCGATTTCCGGCGGATACCAAGGATGTGCGCTTCGCCAAATATCTCGTGGAAGAAATCGGAGTTGCGGTCGTGCCCGGCTCGAGCTTTTACAACGACGCGCGCGATGGCGCTTCGCAAGTGCGCTTCACGTTCTGCAAAAAGGAAGAGACCCTCGCCGCAGCCGAAGCGCGGCTTTCCCGTCTGCATGCCTGAGCTGGCCGATTCTTAACAGATTGTGTCTAAGCGACGCCAGCGTTGTGGCGTAACCGCTTTGCTCACATTATTTTTCTGCGGAAAGTCTATGGAGGATGCCGGAGGTAAATTCTCGTGCGAGCCTTTCTAACAGTCGCGCTTTTCCTGTTCACCGCACCTTTGTTTGCTCAGGACGCCGGCCCCGCACACGCGATTGATTACGACCAGCAAGCTTCGCTCGATATCCAAGAAGCCGGCGTCGAGCATCGCGGCACGATCGCCATACACGACATTTCCTTTGCCAGCCCCAAAAGTGGCCGAGTGCCTGCCTATCTCGTCGTACCAGAAGGGAAGGGCCCGTTCCCGACCGTGCTATGGGGCCACTGGTACTGGCCGAACTCTGAGTTTTTCAATCGCAAGGAATTCTTGGAGGAAGCTGTCGCGCTCGCTCACTCTGGCGTAGTATCGCTCCTAACGACCGGGCCAAACGCGCGCCCCGGCCACGTAAACGACCCCGATGAGCTTAGCGACCAACATGTCACCGATCTAATTCAAGCGATTGTGGACATGCGGCGCGGCACAGATCTCCTTCTGGCGCGTAAAGACGTTGATCCTGCGCGGCTCGCCTATGTGGGTCACAGCTATAACGCTACTGTTGGCGGTCTCCTCAGCGGGATTGATAAACGCTTCAAGGCATTCGTACTGATGGCCGGAGGATTGTCCGACGATGCTGACTTCAAATCGGATGAGTACAAGAAATTCCGTCAAAAGTATGGGCCGGAAAAATTCGACAAGCAAATTGCAAAAAGAGCCTGGCTCGACCCGGGCAAATTCGTTTCACACGCCGCGCCAGCCACCGTTTTTCTTCAATATGCAATCAAGGAGGACTTTCTCACACCCGAACGCGCCAAGTCCTACGCGGCCATTGTCAGTGAGCCCAAGCAATTCAAACTCTATGACGCCCCGCACGCCCTTAACGCCGAAGCCCGACGTGACCGCATCGCCTTTCTCACAGTACAGCTAAAGCTTCGTCCCCTTCGATCCGCGCTGATCGACGCTATTCCCGACCTTCCCCAACCTCCGGCCCCGCCCCAAAGTGAATAGCGAAGTGTGTCTCCTTGTCTCCGATTGCAAAGAACTTCCAACTTTGACGAGTTGGAGCGCTGGCAATGAAAGTAGAATTGCAAGCGTCCCATTACCGGACATGCTTCAGTGCCTGTGTCCATAATTGGGGAAAAGTTATCGGATTTATCTAAAATTCTACACAAACTGCGCTTGCAAATTGTTTAGGGGTAGGAGACTGACGGTCGGTTGCCCTGTGGTGGTTAGCCCCCTACCCCGCGAGTGGTCTTGCCTACATAGACGACGTTTCCCCGCGAATAGTTTCCTGAAATGCGCGATTTTTTTTCGGCCTAAGCCCCCAAATCCACCGTGTCCAGATACCTGGCAACCGCCACCTTCCACTGAAATTTCTGCTGGATGGCCTGCTGGAGTGCTTGCGCCGGCCCCGGTTCTCCGTGAACCAGGTAGGTTTGCTTGGGAGGGGCGGGCAGAGCGCTTAGCCAGCGCAGCAATTCACTCTTCCCGGCATGCGCCGAAAGCTGCCCCATTTCAACGATTTCGGCCCCGACGACTACATCCTGTCCAAACACATTCAATTTCTTCGCGCCGTCCTGCAAAAGGCGCCCCCGAGTGCCCTGTGCCTGGAAGCCTCCGAGGATGACGGCGTTGCGCGGGTCCGGCAGCCGTTGAGCGAGGTGATGGAGCACGCGTCCGCCCGACGCCATGCCGCTTGCCGAAATAATAATGCAGGAGGTCTTCACATCATTGATGGTTTTTGATTCCTCGACCGACCTCGTCAGGTGAAATTCATGCACGCTCAGCGGGTCACCTTTCCCGTCTCCTTCCTCGCGCGTAAATTCGAGATCGTGGTCCTCATGATGCCTCAGGTACAAGTCCGTGGCGCTCAGCGCCATCGGGCTGTCCACGTAGACCGGCAACCGCGGAATTCGTTGCTGGTCTTCGAGCTGCCGCAGGTAGTACATGAACGTTTGGGTTCGTCCGATGGCAAACGCCGGTATCACGATCGATCCGCCGCGCTTCGCGACGCGGTTCACGATGCCGGCAAGCAATTCTGCCGGATCACCTTCTGCGTGTTCGCGGTCGCCGTAGGTCGACTCACAGAGCAGCACGTCCGCCTTCGACGGTGGAGTTGTCGGATCATTGAGAATTGGCTGGTTGTACCGGCCGACATCGCCGGAAAAAACCACCACGGTCTTTTTCCCGTTCTCGGTAATCGTCAGTTCCAGGCTTGACGAGCCAAGGATATGTCCTGCGTCGTAGGACTCCACGTGAAACGCGGGGCTGATATCGAAGCCACCGCTTCGCGGCATCGGTTTCAACAACTTGAGCACTGGATCGACATCGTCCGGTCCATAGAGCGCCTGGGGTTCCGCATGCTGGTTGTATTTCTTGTTGCGCGCATGCTCCGCTTCTTCCTGTTGCAAGTGCCCCGAGTCTTTCAGCAAGATTCCCGTAAGTTCGATGGTCGCGGGATTGGCGAAGATCGGCCCGTGGTAGCCTGCCTTCACCAGCACTGGCAACCAACCGGTGTGGTCGAGGTGCGCGTGCGTGAGCACGGCGTAGTCGATCGAACTTGCATCGATTGGCAGCGGCTTCCAGTTACGGTCCTTCAATTCAGTGGTGCCCTGGAATAATCCACAATCGACCAGCAGCCGCTTGCCGGTCGCCTCCACCAGGTATTTCGATCCGGTAACGCTTCCTGCCGCGCCCAAAAAGGTAAGTTTTGCCATGCCCCCGCCCGTTTGCTGGATTGATCGTGCCGTGTCACTTTACCACGCGGCTCCAAACAAAACAGGGCGGGCATCTCTGCCCGCCCTGTTTCGTGTTTCTGTTTCTGCGGGTTTCTCCCGCCGTACCCTTCAGTCGGCCGCGACCGCCGTCTTCTTCGCAATCACGGACTCGATGTTCAGGCCCAGGCCTTTCGCCACGCCGGTTCCGTATGCAGGATCGGCCTTGAAAAAGTGCTGGATCTGAAGTTCCTGGATACGCTGGGGAACGCTCTTCATACTGACCACGACATTGTCGATGAGCCGCTGTTTTGCGTCCGCGGGAATCAAGCGAAACAGATTGCCGGGCTGCGTGTAGTAGTCGGCGTCCGCGCGGTGATCGTGGCGATCCACGATGCCGCTCACCGGCCGTGGCCGTTCCCGGTACGCGGGATCCTGTTGCGGTCCGCCGAAGCTGTTCGGCTCATAATTCACCGCCGAGCCGCCGTTGCCGTCGAAACGCATAGCGCCGTCCTTGTTGTAGGTGTGATAGGGGCACTGTGGTTTGTTGACCGGCAGGGAATCGTAGTTCACTCCGAGGCGATAGCGGTGCGCGTCCGGATACGAAATCAGCCGCGCCTGAAGCATTTTGTCGGGAGAGAAGCCCATGCCGGGCACGACGTTTCTCGGTTCGAACGCCGCCTGCTCCACTTCCGCGAAATAATTTTCCGGGTTGCGGTTCAGTTCCAATTCGCCGACTTCCAGCAGAGGGTAATCCTTGTGCGGCCACACCTTGGTCAGGTCGAACGGATTGATTCGATAGGTCTCCGCATCTTTTTCCGGCATGATCTGCAGGCACACGCGCCACTTTGGGAAGTCGCCCTTGGCGATGGCGTTGAACAAGTCGCGCTGCGAGTAGTCCGGATCCGTTCCTTCCAAAGCGCCGGCCTGCCCGCGGAAGAAATTCTTGATCCCCTGCTTGGTCTTGAAGTGCCATTTCACGTAGAACAGTTCGTTCTTGGCATTGATCAGGCTGAACGTGTGGCTGCTGTAGCCGTTCATGTGGCGGTACCCGTCGGGGGTGCCGCGGTCGGAAAACAGAATCGTCACCTGGTGCAACGATTCCGGTGAGAGCGACCAAAAATCCCACATCATCGTCGGGGATTTCAGGTTTGTTTGCGGATCGCGTTTCTGGGTGTGAATAAAATCGCCGAACTTCAACGGATCGCGAATAAAGAAGACGGGCGTGTTGTTTCCCGTCATATCCCAGTTGCCCTCTTCGGTGTAAAACTTCAGCGCAAATCCGCGCGGGTCGCGCGCGGTGTCCGCTGAACCTTTTTCGCCGCCCACGGTCGAGAACCGAATGAACGTCGGCGTTTTCTTGCCCACTGCGGAGAATAGCTTTGCCGTGGTGTAGTTGGTGATCTCGGCGTTGGTGCAGGCAAAATGCCCGTGCGCCCCCGATCCCTTCGCGTGCACTACGCGTTCGGGAATTCTTTCCCGGTTGAAGTGCGCCATTTTTTCGAACAGCAGGAAATCTTCAAAGAGCACCGGCCCGCGAGGTCCTACCGTAAGCGAGTTCTGGTTGTCGCCTACCGGCCGGCCTGCGTCCGTAGTCATTCTTTTCTTTTCTTCCGCCACAGATTCCTCCTCAGTTCATTTGCGGCGCCTGCCAGGGGGAGCAGAACACTGCAACCTTCGCTAGGAGCGTATGCCTCGTGCTTCTATACTTCCAATATATAGTTCGGATACGATGGATAGGTATTACCTATGGCAACATGAAGTCGGGTGGCACAGGCTTCAGTCTGTGCTCTGAAGATAGAGGCTATGGATTCAACACGGCTACAGGCGATTATTGCGCAATAGCTGATCGGAATCACCGTTTGCAGCAACTCGTCAGGGTGAGGACCAATGGAACTCCACCAACTGCGCTATTTTTGCGCCGTCGCGGAAACCGGCTCGTTCAGCCGGGCGGCCGAACACTCCCACGTCTCCCAGCCTTCGCTCTCCCAACAAATTCTAAAGCTCGAGGATGAACTGGGCGCTCGGCTCTTCGACCGGCTCGGCCGCTCGGTCCGCCTTACCGATCTCGGGAAGACCTTCCTGCCACGTGCCCGCGCCGTTCTGCGTGAGCTTGAAGCGGCGCGTGGCGAAGTCGTCGAGCAGAAAGCATCCATTTCCGGGACTATATGCGTAGGCGTGATTCCGACCGTGGCTCCGTACTTCCTGCCGCAGCGTCTCACCTCGTTTTCGCGCAAATTTCCGCAGGTTCGGCTGACTGTCGTCGAGGAAATCACTCCGGTCCTTCTCGAGCGACTGAGAACCGGAACCGTCGATGTAGCCCTTCTTGCTTTGCCCATTCGCGGACACGAGTTTGAGGCTACGCCGATTCTCACGGAACGCGTGTTTGCCGCCTTGCCGAAAAGGCACAAGCTCGCAAATCGCCGCGCAATCCCACTGAAAGAACTTCAGGCGGAACCGTTCTTGCTCCTGCGCGACGGGCATTGCTTCCGCGATACCGCCGTTGCGGCATGTGACCGCGCTCGTATGCATCCGAAAATTATTTTCGAGAGTGGCCAGTTCAGCAGCTTGCTCAGCTTGGTGAGCGCTGGCATGGGCGTGTCCATTGTTCCGGAAATGGCGATCGAGAAAAACTCCCGCTGCCGTTACATCCCCATCGCGGACGAGGAGGCAATTCGCACGATCGGCTTCGTGGTGCTCCGCGGACGTTCATTGCCCCGCGCGCATCATGCCTTCCTCTCGCACCTCCGCGCTTCTTCCGGGCTCGCCTCCACCTAGCGTTTGTCTTCCTTACAGATTGAAAAACGGGACCCGAAAAATGGTCATAGGGATGGGCTGGTTGATTCGAGGTTTAGCAAACCAGCACGGCGAGTGCCCGAAGTGCGGGAAGAGAGAATGAATGCAGATCACCCTTTGCTCGGGATTTTGAGTGTCAACTTCGAATTCTGTTTTCCCATTCTTTTCGGGAATGGCAAGAATTCGCGTTGAAGTCGGGGATTCGAATGGATCGGTTGGTTTTGGATGAATCAAGCGAATGCGCACCGAGAGATAGTCAACCGAATAGCAAAGGGCTAGCGCAACAGCGACAGCGATCAGGAGGCGCTTCACGCGGATTCGCAAGGAGATCACTGTGAGTTTGGTGGAGCCGATGGGATTCGAACGCACGGCCTTCCCGGTTTCACCGGGACGCGCCTGCCAAGCGCTCGATCATTGACCGGTCCTTCCAGGCCTTGAGCTGGCGTTCCCGCGGCACTGCTGCGCTTCGCGTGGGATGCTGCTCTTGATACACCAGAATCCAAGGGCCGCGGTTCTTCAAGGATTTAGAGTAATTCGCGTTGTGGTGGGCGACCCGCTCTTCGATGTCAATGGTTTGGCCGACATAGTAGCGATTGGTGGCTTGGCTTTGCAGGATGTAGACGTAGAAAAGCACTATTAGAATTCTTTGGTGGAGCCGATGGGATTCGAACCCACGACCTCCTCGATGCCATCGAGGCGCGCTCCCAACTGCGCCACGGCCCCACCGGGGAACAACAGCGATTCGATTTTACACCAGCCCAAAGGTGCCGTCTACGAATCGCTGTCAAATACTAGCCAGTTTATCGGCGCCGCAACACGTCAACCTAATGTGGAGCGTCTCTGCCCGCCCGCTGCCACAGCTCTCCGCCAACACTACTCCACTGTAGTTCGTTACAATCTTCCAGATCCAGCTGGAGCCCGCTTTTTGAGGAGTCGTGATGAAATTCAACCGCACTCTTTCTCTTCATCAGATTGGAAAATGTGTCTGTGTCGCATCTTTCGTCCTCTTATTTTTTGCGGCTGCCGCGTCGCTCTCATCCCAGGAACAACATCACGGCATTGTCAGGCCACTGTCTGACGTAAAGTTTGAGCCCGACGACGATGTCAAGTGTCTCGACTCAACACTCGAGAATGGCGATCCCGTAAAAGGCGCTTCGACCTTCATTCTTCGCGCGTCGCCCAATTGCATGGTTCCGTTGCACTATCACACGGCGGAAGAGCAGTTGATCGTTGTTCGCGGCGACGTAGAGACTGGAATGGAGGGCGTTACTCCGCGCGTTCTGCAAGCGGGCGGCTTCGCTATGATGCCCAGCAAGGAAAAACACTGGTTTTCCTGCAAATCGAAGGACGGCTGCCTGATGTTTGTCACCTTCGATCGCGCCTACGATATTTTCTGGGTGAAATAACTGATCTTCAAGCGCAGAGAAAAATACCCTGTCTTTGGCCGCGCTCTGATCTCCGCCCGCTCGCTAGAGCGGGCATCGCTCGTCAGCGCGCCGCCTGCGCGGCTTTCTTTGCTTCCGCCGAATCATAACTCTCGCCGTAAATCGCAGGCACTTTGCCGCCCATCGGCCGCAGATATGTGGATAGCTGCCCGCGATGATGAATGGTATGGTTGAGCCCGACGTGCAAAAAGACCACGGCGGGGAATTGCAGCAGGCCGCGGAAATCCACCATCTTGCTGAGCTGTTCGCCGGAAAGTTTCGTCAACCGTTCAAAATCCTTTACGAACGATTCCGCATACCACTTCGCGATGTCCACCGAATTCCGTATATTCTCCGGACGGGGACTCGGCGTCAAATTGAATTCTCCCGACGCCACCGCGTCATGAAAGCGGTGTTCCGCCGTGGCGATATGCCACGCTAGTTCCAGCGCGCTTTTCGCGCACGAATCCGGGCGGTAATCGCCTTTTTCCGCCGTGGCCTCCGGCGGGATCGCTTCGATCACGCGTTTCGTTAGCGTATGCTCGTTCTTCACGGCGGGCAGCAGCACGCTCTGCAGCAGAAATGTCGCTTGTTCGGGTTGAAATGTTCGCATGTTCGCCTATCCTCCTATAGTTTCGTAAGCCTACTCCACTTTCACGTATTGCGCAGCCAGTGAAATCCCAGTCCGCGCGCCGCGGACATATTCGCTGATGACTTTGTGGCGGCCGACCACTACACCTGCTTGCGGATGCGCGAATACTGTTGGACCAGCGGCCGACTTAATGCTGCTCGCGAGTTTGCTGCGAGAAAGCCGACCCAAAGCTAGGCTTCCCCCCACTTGAGTTTGCTGCGCAAAATGTCGAAATAGGATTTTCGCGGAGGCTGGATAAGCTTGAGCCGCTCGGGCGCGCGCGCGATGTGAACGCTATCGCCAGATTGCATGAGGATGCCTTTCTGGCCGTCGAGGGTGAGAAAGACGGATTCCGCGTCACCAGAAAGAATTACTTCGATCGAAGAAGAATCGCGGACGACGAGCGGCCGGTCGCTGAGCGTGTGCGGGCAAATGGGCGTGATGACGATTGATTCGACGCTGGGATGAATGATGGGCCCTCCCGCGGAGAGGGAATAAGCGGTTGAGCCAGTGGGGGTCGCGACGATCAAGCCGTCCGCGCGGTAACGGCACACGAAGGCGTCATCGATTTTCAGCTCAAGTTCGATCATGCGGGCGAGCGCGCCTTTGTTGATGACGGCTTCGTTCACGACGCGCTGACCGTCGACAACGTGACCGCCTCGGGCTAGTTCGGTGCGCAGCATGATGCGTTCGCTGATGGCGGAGCGTCCGGCGAGAGCATCTTCGAGCGCGGGAAACATTTCGTCGAGAGTGAAGCTGGTGAGAAAGCCAAGGCTGCCCATGTTGACGGGAAGAATGGGCACGCCGCGCGGCGCAGCAACCCTGGCGGCGGCGAGAAGCGTTCCGTCGCCTCCCAACACGAGCAGAAGATCCGATTCCGAAGCGAGCTCTTCGCGGCTTCTGGCGGCTGAAGGTTTTTCCAGCGAGTCGGCAGTCTCTTCATCGTATAAAGCGCGAGCTCCACGCGCGCCGAGCCAGTCAAGAAGCGGCGGGAGGACGCCGGAGAGTTGTTCGCGGCGGGGACGGGAGATGATTCCGACGGTTTTCGGAGATTTTCCGGATGCCATGTATGCCTGCGATTCTACTCTATGAGCTTTTACGTGCGTGCAGAAAATACTCCTGATTGCCTTCGGCGCCGGCAAGGCGGCTGGGGCGCACGCTGAGGCATTCAAGTCCGGTTGATACCGCAGTCCGGCGGACTTTCTCGATGGCTTTTTCGTGCAGCGCGACGTCGGCGACGATGCCGCCCGAGCCGACGTCTTTCTTGGGCAGTTCGAATTGCGGCTTGATGAGGATAAGGAAAACGGCTCCAGGTTTCGCGATGGCAGCGACGGGAGTAAGAACTTTTTCAACGGAGATGAAAGAGACATCCACCACAACCAGATCAACCGGTTCGAGGAAGTCCTCGGGGCGAATTTCGCGGGCGTTGCATTCGATTCGCGTTACGCGCGGATCTTGCTGAAGCTTCCAAGCAAGCTGGCCGATATTCACATCCACGGAATAAATCCGCTTCGCGCCATGTTGCAAAAGGCAATCCGTGAAGCCGCCTGTGGAAGAACCCACGTCGAGGCAAACGCTCCCTGCCGGGTTGACGGAGAAATCATCGAGGGCGCCTTCGAGCTTGAAGCCACCGCGGCTTGCGAACTTCAACGCGCGGCCGAAGATTTCGATGCGGGCATCGGTTGCAATTGCGTCACCCGCCTTGGCGGCGCGCGAGCCGTCCACTTGGACTTCACCGGCGAGAATCATGGCGAGAGCTTTCTGCGTGGAGTCGGCCAAGCCACGCTCGACGAGGAGAATGTCTAGACGTTCGCGCCGTGCCTTTGCCTTCATGGTGCGTTCGAATTGTCAGGTACGGCGCTGAACAAGATATTCGGCGAGTTCCCGTAGGTGAGCGGCTCTGTCCGCATAGGGATCGAGCTCGGCAATCGCCTTGGTAGAGAGCTGATTGGCAATTTCATGCGAGCGCTCGAGGCCGTAGACGGCCGGATATGTCGCTTTCTGCTGCGCAACGTCTTTGCCGGCAGTTTTGCCGAGAGCCGCGGAGGATTCCTCCACGTCGAGAATGTCATCGGTAACTTGAAAGGCCCAGCCGATGGTTTCGCCGAAGCGGCGGAGCCGGGAAACCTCGTCCGGAGAGGCGCCGGCGGAAAGAGCGCCCGAAGTGACGGAAGCGCGGATGAGTGCCGCTGTCTTCGAACGGTGAATGTATTCGAGCATTTGAGGCGCGACGGTCTTGCCCTCGGCTTCGAGATCGGCCATCTGGCCGCCAACCATGCCGTTGACCGTGCCCGCGGCAGCCGCGACCTCGGTGAGGATGGCGACGCGGCGCACGGCGTCGACGGGAGCGGCGCCGATTGTTTCAAACGCCAGCGTGAGCAAGGCATCGCCGGCAAGGATCGCGGTGGCCTCGCCGAATTTTTTGTGGCAGGTAGGTTTGCCGCGGCGAAGGTCGTCGTTGTCGAGCGCGGGCAGATCATCGTGGATGAGCGAATAGGTGTGAATGAATTCGACGGCGCACGCAGGATGAAGCGCGAAGGTAATGTCGGTTGCAAAGATGCGCGCTGTTTCGAGGCACAAAATGGGGCGCAGGCGCTTGCCCCCAGCGAAAACGCTGTAGCGCATGGCTTGATGGATCGAAGGCGGCGGAGTGGATTTCGCGGGCATCAAGTGCTCGAGAGCCGCCTCAACGAGCAAGCGATCTTCTTCAAAGAAGGGAGGAAGCTTCATCGGCGAGGGGAAGTCACGCGGCGAAAGCGCGAGCGGCGGCTCATGATTCGTTCTCCCGTTCGGGATCGAACGGCTCGGCGACGAGCTTGCCATCAGCTTTTTTCAGAAGAATTTCGACGCGGCCCTCGGCTTCTTCGAGCTGTTTCTGGCACTCGCGCGAAAGCGTCACACCTTCCTCGAAAAGTTTCATGGCATCGTCGAGAGAGATTTGCGGGCTTTCGAGGCGCCGAACCACTTCTTCGAGACGCGCGAGCGAGCGCTCGAAATCTGGTTTCTTGAGAGGCTCGGGCTTCTTTGGTGCCGGTGTATTCACGCTATCGCCTGTGTGATTCTCGGAAGCAACTATTTTTGACAGTGCAAGCAACAATACGTCGACCGGCCGCCCTGCTCGATACGCTGAATCAACTCCCCGCAGCGACGGCAGGGTTCTCCTTCGCGGCCATAAGCGCGGAGAATGCGTTCCAAACCTTGAAACCACCAATCTGGGTCGCGAAAATCGGGCGCCGGATGCAGACAGCATTCTAAAGCACGCGCGAGAACGGAAACAATCGCTTTATGGAGGTGGCGCGACTCCGCGGGTTTGAGCGTGTTTGCGCGGCGGCGCGGGTCGAGCCGGGCATGCCACAGCGACTCGGCGGAATACATGTTGCCGATTCCGGCGATTTTGGATTGGTCGAGGAGGAACTCTTTCAACGGTCGCTTTGATGACGCGAGAAGAGCTGCCAAGTGCGCTGGGCGGAATTTGGGCGAGAGCGCGTCGATGCCCAGTTCTTGAAGAGCGGGGCACTCCTCGAGGGAGTCCCAACTGTGGACTCTTCCCAACTGGCGGCGATCGGAGAAGGCGAGGACGCCTTTGTCCAGCTCGAGAGCAATATCTACGTGCACGCCATTTTCAAGCTGATTGGCGCGAAGGAGCAGCTCTTTCGCATTCGCGAACCAAACGAGCTGACCGTCGAGGCGAAAGTGAAACGTGAGCAACCCGCGGTCGAGAGAGAGGAGCAAGTATTTGCCACGACGCTCGACAGCTCGAATTCGCCTTTTCTCGGCGAAGCGCGCGAGTTGCGAAGGTTTTTGTGGCTTCGTGGCCCGCGGGTGAAAGACGTGGACGCAGCGAATCCGCTGACGCACGACCAGCGGACGCAGAGTGCGCGCGACGGCTTCTACTTCAGGGAGTTCGGGCATTTTTAGTAGAGACTATCAGGAAGCGGGTTTCAAAGTTAAAGTGTGCCGGCGGGCATTCGATTCGGCAGCGTCGCTGAACGGCGCAGGGATCGGCTTGCCCTCGTACCAATACGAAAACTGGTCGGTGTAGTGGCTGCTGCCGAATTGGCCGGACTGACCCGCAGGGAGCAGAAGAATGGAGTCATCCCAGTTGCCGGGGTTGGCGACAAAACGCATTGCGGGGCCATCGTGCTGCGTCGCGGCACGCACGCTGTAGCCGGTCCCGGACTGTGGCTTGCCGGTGATGCTGAGCAACGCCTTCAACAATCCCGTGCGGCCGATCGGGTGAAACATGTCGAGAGAATCGAAGCGCTTCCAGGGCCAGTCCTCAATGCGCTGACTCCCGGATCGCTCCGCGAGACGAGCCACGGCGCGGTCAGCGGCCGCGACGAGCAGCTCATCATAATTTTTGTAGGACGACGGCAGCCATTTGGCGGGGCGGTCCGTCAGGATTTTTTGTGTGAACGCGATGGTTCGCCACTGGTAGAGATCTGTTTCCTTGCCCAGGTAAGGCTCGAGCAATAGCGCCAGTGTGGCGTTGCGCGTGGCGTCGAGGAAGGGAACCACAGGAGAATCCGCGTCGGCGATGCCGTTCCAGTCCTTGGCTCGCTCGATTAGCTTCTGCGCGCGAGGATCCTTGGGCTGCGCCGTCTTTACGGCGTTCAACAACTGCTCCGCAAAGAAAAAATGTGGGAAGCTGTATGTGTCGGTCTGGACCTTGAGCATATCTTCAGGGCGCAGGTCGTGCTTGTCGTGGAGAAGGTCGTAGATACGCGCGGTGCGGTAGGGCTCTTCCCAGCGATCCGTCAGATAAGGTTTGTAGTTAGGGCCGACGACGCGAGCGTTGGCGGTGACAATCAAGCCACTATCTGGGTTGAGGGCCTGAGGGAGTTGGTCGAAGGGAATGTAACCGGTCCATTCGTACTCGTCGGTGTCACCGGGAACCGGGACTTCCCCGTGGCCTTTTTTGCGAACGGGGACGCGCGCGCCCATAATGTAGCCGATGTTGCCGTCCACGTCAGCGTATACAACATTTTGCCCGGGACCCCAAACACGTTTCATCTCGTTGCGAAATTCGTTCCAATTCTGCGCGCGGCCAAGAAAATTGTAAGCGTAGGAAAGACCGCCCGGCTCCGTGGCGGTCCAGCGGAGGGCGTAGTCTTTGTTTCCCTCACGATGAACGATCGGGCCATGGCGCGTGACGAAAACTTTGAGATGCTCGTCGGCGTGATCTTTGACGCGAATGACTTCGTCGAAGATTTGTGCTTTAGCCCACCCACCGTTGGCATTGATCCTGTAGTTGTCGTCCTCCGGGGGAATAAACGATTCGACGTAAAGATCCTGAACGTCAGCGCCATTGTTGGTGAAGCCCCAAGCAATGCGGTCATTGTGGCCGATGATGACGAGCGGCGCGCCTGGCAAGGTGAATCCTTTGACGTTCCAGCCCGGCGCCGTGAGGTGAATCTCATACCAGATCGGAGGAATAGAGAGTTCGAGATGCGTGTCGTTGGCGAGGAGAGGCTTACCGGTCGCCGTGTGAGCTCCGCTGACAACCCAGTCGTTGCTGCCGAGGCCGTGACGAATCTCGCGGCGGGAATTTTCGAGCGAATCGCGCAGGGAAGGCCAAAGTGCAGAAGCGAGACCCGTAAATGGCTCGGGCGCGGCAAGCGAAGGGATTTTGCCGGCGCTGGCTTTGAGCACGGTATCGGTCTCGAGGTCGTCATCGTCGTCTTCATCGCCGCTGTTTGCGCGTGAACGCTCAGAGCCGTCCTGTGTGACGTTTGGATCACCAACGACGAAGTGATCCATAACGGCTTCCTGTGAAAAAAGATCCTTGGCGCGGTCCGCACCGGCGCGCTGAGTTACCGTTGCGCGATTGAGCTCCTCCTCCCACGTGTCGGTGAGCGTTTCGTACATGTAGCCGGCAATCACCAGAGAGTCGGAGGGTTGCCAAGGTTGCGGCTTGTAATCGAGAAGAGAAAATTCAAGTGGCAGACGGCCTTGATTCCGCTCAATGAAGTGATTTACACCGCTGGCATAGGCTTCGAGCATGCTGCGAGCTTCGGGGTCCATAAGCAAAAGATCTTTCTCGGCAGCCCGGCCGAAGCCGAAGGTTCGGAATTGCCTGTCAAGCGGAAGCGCATCCTTGCCCACGATTTCAGAGAGCTGGCCGCGCGCCACGCGACGCAGCAGGTCCATTTGCCAAAGGCGGTCCTGTGCCATGACGTAGCCCTGCGCTTCGACAGCATCATTTAGAGAGGTAGCCCGGATATGAGGAACGCCCCAGGTATCGCGATCGACGCTTACTTCTTTTTGCAGGCCGGGCAGGGAAGCGGCGCCATCGATTTGGGGAAGCGGACGGAAAACGAACCACCAAACGGCTGCGGCAGCCGCAATGACAATTAAGGCAAACGCCCAGTAGAAAAGACGGAGGATGACGCGCAAGTTTAGTTCTCGCCCACTATCGTACCAATTCAGTGTAGAGGAGGGCTTAGGGTCGCGCAACCGGCGCATGCGGTGGAGTTAGGGGATGAAGTGCAGGAGCCATTACGCACTTACCAGCTTCGACGGGAAAGTTGCGATGTCCGCCGTAGGGGTGCTGATACAATGCGGCAGGAGGAAGCAGAAGCAGAATGTTTGCGGTACGACTGATCGGAGTGCTGGCGCTGGTCGCGCTAAACGGATTTTTCGCAGCGGCAGAATTCTCGCTGGTGGCAGTGCGGCTGTCGCGTGTGCGGCAACTGGTCGCCAAAGGAGATGCGCGCGCACGCGTGGTCGAAGCGCTGCTTGGTGACTTGCACCGAGTCGTTTCCGGCGTGCAGCTTGGCATCACGCTAACAAGCTTGGCGATTGGCGCGCTGGGCGAAGCAACCCTGGCAAAAGCGTTTCAGGCGATCTGGCCGGGCACGCCGGGCGCAAGCACGGCGCTGCTTGCGCACGCGTTTGCCCTGACGATTGCTTTCGCACTGCTGAGTGCGCTGCACGTGGTGTTCGGAGAGTTGGTGCCGAAGACGATCAGCCTGGCTAGGGCCGAACGCGTGGCCCTGCTGATCGCGCGTCCGTTTAGTTGGTTTGTGCATACATTTCGTTGGGCGATTGACCTTCTCGAAGGAGTGTCAAGCGCTGTCGTCAAGACGCTGGGCGTAGCTGGGCCGCAAGTGCATGGCGTTGCACATTCGACCGAGGAATTGCAGATTCAGATCCAGCAGGCGCGGGAACGCGGGCTGCTCGCGCCGGGAGAAGAAAAATTCATTCTCAGTGCCATCGAGCTGGGCCAGATTCAAGTTCGCGAAATTATGGTGCCAAAACCCGACATGCATACGTTGCCCGTGGAGGCGTCGTTGGATGATGTCATGCGCGTGTTCGCCACGACGCAGCGGTCGCGCATTCCTGTTTATCGGGGCACGCAGGATCAATTCCTGGGATTCGTGCACATCAAGGACATGCTGTGGATTTTGCTCGACCGCGAGAGAAGGCTTCAGGAAAACCTGACCCCGCCTCCGTTTGACTTGCGACGCGTGCTTCGTGAATTGCTGATTGTGCCGGAAACGAAGCCTGCGAGCGAACTTTTGCTGGAATTGCGCACGCGCCACACCGGTATGGCGCTGGTGGTCGACGAGTTCGGAAGCATTTTGGGGCTAGTGACCCTGGAAGACATTCTCGAACAGATGGTGGGAGAAATTCACGACGAATTTGATGTGGTGGAACGCCCGCTGACTCTGGCGGACGGAGCGGTGGTATTTGACGCCGCAGTGAACGTGCGCGACCTCGACACGCAATACGACATCACGCTGCCGGAAGATCCCGCTTACGCCACGGTCGGCGGATTCGTGCTGGACCAACTGGGGTTCATCCCCCGCGGAGGAGAAAGTTTCGAACACGGCCATTTTCGATTCAGTGTTTTGGAGATGGATGGCAAGAGAGTAGCGCGCGTAAAGATCCAGCTGCTCCGGCCGCCGGCAGCGGGCGGACCGCTGCCCGATTCCACGGCTGGCCCGATGCAACCGGCAAAGAGCTCGCGAACCCGTGCAGGGAACTCGTAGGAGCCTACTGCCGCGGCCAGACGCCCGACCGCCCTGTCGGAGTTGTGCTATCAGAATGATTGGTGACACGCGGTAGAGTGTCAGCATGGACAAGATCCGGTGGTATGAGCGTTGAGTTTCGTGAGGCGCCCTTAGAGAATGAAGGCGTGAGTTCGCAAAAGCACCGGCTCGCCGATTACCTGCGGCCCAAAACGCTGGCAATGTTGTTGCTCGGGTTTTCTTCAGGCCTTCCCTTTTACCTGGTCGGCAATACGTTCGGCTACTGGCTGCGCGATGAACACACCTCTCTGACGTGGATCGGTTTTTCTGCCTGGGTAGGTCTTGCCTATTCGCTGAAGTTTCTCTGGGCGCCCCTGATAGATCGCGTCGACTTGCCGCTGTTTAAGCGCCTTGGACATCGGCGCGGGTGGATGATGTTCTCGCAGATCGCCGTCGGGCTGGCGCTGGTTGCCATGGGCGGAACCGGTACGAAAGCGGGGCTAGGCCGGCTTATCGTTTTTGCGCTCGTCGTTGCGCTTGCCTCCGCGACTCAGGACATTGTGGTTGATGCCTGGCGAATTGAATCGGCAGACGACGGAGAGGAACAAGGCCTCCTCGCGTCTGCCTATCAATTCAGCTACCGCCTGGCGCTCCTGACTACGGATTCCCTTATCCTCATCCTGGCTGCGGCCGTGGGCTGGCGCATGTCCTACGGTATCTACGGCGCATGTATGGGCATTGGAATAATCGCAACCTGGTTTGCGAAGGAACCGCAGCCCGCGAATGCGGTGGTGCATGAAAAAGGGCGCGAAGCGCCGTTTTGGACGCCGCGCGGTTTCCTCGACGCCGTTGTAGGGCCGTTCACCGTTTTCTTCCGGGCGCATGGCTGGCTCGCGCTTGTGATGTTAGCGGCAATCAGCCTCTACCGGCTGCCGGACTTCATGATGGGCCCAATGGCGAATCCCTACTACCACGACCTCGGTCTTTCGAAGCAAACGGTCGGAGCTGTGCGCGGCTCCATCGGGCTCATTGCTACGTTTGCAGGCATCGCAGCGGGCGGATTTTGCTCGTTGAAGCTAGGCTACATGCGTGCGCTAATTATTGGGGGTATTCTGCAGGCAGCTGCGACCGCCGCATTTGCGACTCTCGCGTTCGCGGGCTTGAGCATTCGTCTTTTCGCTCTTGTCATGGTGGGCGACAATTTCAGCCTCAGCTTTGCTGGCGTCGCGCTTGTGGCATATATGTCGAGCCTCACCAATCTGGGATACACCGCCACCCAGTATGCGCTCTTGAGTTCAACCTACGCCTGGCTGGGAAAGATCTTGAAGGGATTTTCCGGTGCTGCGGTCGAAAGCCTGAGCGCCACGCACGGCCTCATTCACGCCTACGGCATTTTCTTTATCGCTTGCGGACTGACCGGCGTGCCTGCGGTCCTTCTGTTCGCCGCATTGGGCTACTGGCACCGGCGGAAGCAACCGGCGCGAGCCGCTGCCTAGGAAAGTCTCACTCGTAACGCAAAGCCATTGCCACGCGAAAAAAATCGACCCTTAGGTACTGAGTACGACGGCCGCGCCACGGCCGAGCGCAAGCGTCCGCGAAGCGTTGGCTTTGTTGACCGCGACTTCGATGTAGCCGCTGGACCCAATGTAAGCGATCGGTTCTCCTTCGTTGCCCTGCGCAAACGTGTCGACAAGGCGTGTAACGGCAGTGGTGCCGACCTGAAATTTCACGGCGCCATCCTTCAGCGCGGTCGCCGGCAAGTCTTCCCCGCGAAAATTGGTGATGAGATTGCCGAATGTATCCACGCGCAAGACTACCCCTTTGTTTACGCCGTCTACGGTTTTCGGCCTCGGCATCGCGAAACGCTTGTAATCGCTAATCTCTTCTCCCATGCTGGCGATCTGCGCGCCCTTCGAAAGCCACCCCGCCACGGGAGCAAAAATGTCCCGGCCGTGAAACGTCTTGCTCAGTGGCTGCAAGTAGTAGTGCTCGACGTTGGCGTGCCGCACGATAATATTTTCCTCCCGCTCGTACACAAGGGAGAGGACGCCGTTGTCCGGCGCGATGAAGTATTGATTTTCACCGCTTACCAGAAGCGGGCGGCGCTCGGTACCCACACCGGGGTCCACCACGACCACATGAATCGTCCGCGGCGGGAAATAGGAATAAGCCGAACCAATGGCGAGCGCGCCATCCAGAAGATCGTAGGGCGCGACGTTATGCGTAATGTCGACAATCGTTGCGTCGGGATTGATTTTCAGAATGACGCCCTTGAGAGTGCCGACCAGATGGTCGCTCGTACCGTAATCGGTGGTCAGTGTGATGATCGCGTTTGGCAATGGATGCTCCCGCCCTGCTTTCTGTCCGAAGTCATTGCACCAACGAAGTGGGGAGACACTTCGTACCTATCGACGCTAACGGAGGCACGCGCCGCCGTCAAGAAAAGGCGCAAGGACTGCTGTGCAATTGTCAACGGGCGGTTGGAACGTCCGGGCGAACCGGGAGAACGCCGAGAAAAATACCAGTCAGCTCGGGAGCTGGAGTGAAGCTCGCGTTCCTCGCATTGTTCTCGGTAGATATTTTTTGATAGATTCTTTTGAGTGGAGCGTGCTATTCGGGCTAGGTATGCGATCCGCGACGGCAAACTTCGAGCCTGATATTCGGCCGCCGGCCAGTGTTTTTCAACTTTATCGTTGAGATTTCGAAGGAGGCAATATGGCAACTTCAAAAGTGGCAATTGCACCGATGAAAGCGGCGCAGATTCCTAAGGCGGGAGCTGATTTCCAGATTGTTGAGCGCGAAATCCCCAAACCAGGCGCAGGACAGGTACTCGTCAAGGTGCAGGCCTGTGGTATTTGCCACAGTGACGTGCTCACGAAAGAAGGCGCTTGGCCTGGAATTCAATATCCCCGCGTCCCAGGACACGAAGTCGCGGGCATCATCGATGAGATTGGCGCCGGTGTTACCGAATGGAAGAAAGGGCAGCGCGTCGGTGTCGGCTGGCACGGCGGCCAGGACGGCACGTGTCTTTCGTGCCGGCGGGGAGATTTTCGCAACTGTCGCAATGTGAAAATTCCGGGCATCAGCTATGACGGGGGATACCAACAATACATGGTGGCTCCCGTGGAGGCATTGGCTGCGATACCGGAAAGTTTAAGTGACGTTGAAGCAGCGCCGCTGCTGTGCGCCGGAATTACCACCTTCAACGCGCTGCGGCACAGCGGTGCGATGCCTGGCGACCTTGTTGCCGTGCAGGGCATCGGCGGTCTGGGTCACCTCGGAATTCAGTTCGCGAACAAGTTTGGTTATAAAGTCGCGGCCATCGGGCGCGGGTCCGAAAACGCGGCACTCGCGAAGAAACTCGGAGCGAGCGTGTACATCGACAGCAAATCGACGAACGCTGCACAGACATTGCAAAAGCTGGGTGGCGCGCAGGTAATTCTGGCGACAGCCCCAAGCTCGAAAGCGATGTCCGAGCTGATCGACGGTCTGGGGCCGAACGGCAAGCTGATGGTAGTGGGGGCGACATTCGATGCCATCGAGGTCACACCCATACAGCTCATTATGGGAAGTCGAACAATTCAAGGCTGGGCCGCGGGAACACCGGCTGATTCCGAGGACACGCTGCGCTTCGCCGAACTATCCGGCGTGCGTCCCATGATTGAAACATATCCGCTCGAAAAAGCCGCCGAGGCGTACGAGCGCATGATGAGCGGCAACGCACAGTTCCGTGTCGTTCTGACGATGTGAAGCTGGCCAGCAACACAATCCGCTCAATAACATCCCGACATTCGATCGCGCGAGGCCGCGTCCAGCAAAATGCGCGTCGGTTCGGGACAGGGAATGGATCTCGCGCTCCTCGAGACTTCCCCTGGTGCACCATTTCTTGGCGAACTCTTGAAGGCCAATCGCTATTTTGTTAGCTTAAAGAACAGAGCGGGCGTCGTACAATGGCAGTATAGAAGCTTCCCAAGCTTCGGACGTGGGTTCGATTCCCATCGCCCGCTCCAGACAACCTGTTGATGCAGTTGGACCTGCTAGCTTCCGCCCTAAAAACTGGCCTCTAAGGAGCGCGATTCTTGACGCTGTTGTACACGAACGATTCGCGGCACCAAGAGAGGTGGAAGTTAGCGTGTTTTGGGCGTGGGTGACCGCGTTCTGAAGCCTGCTGATTACGGTTCGAACTGGAAGCGGATAGTGACAGTGACGTGCGCGGGAACTGGCTGGCCGTTCCGAGTGGCGGGTTCGTATCGGTACTTCTTCAAGGCTTCCACGGCCGCGCCGCGCAAGGAGGGAGGTCCCGACAGTACGTTCATCGACGCCACTTCGCCCGCCGTGCCCACAAGTGCGTCGATCACGACGTTCCCTGTTTCGAAGTCCCGCACAGCATCCATGGATGCCACGGGTCGCACTGATTTGATCAGCTTCGGCGGCACAATGATGCCCTCTGCCTCAGAAGACGCAGCGGTGTCAGAAGCGGCGTTTGCCGCCGCAGGTATTGTCGAACGTTTCGATGCCAGCGTCGCGGAAGCGGGAGCTCGCGTCTTCGACGGCTGCACCACGGCTTCACTGGAATCGGGAATTTGAGCGGAGGCTTCTTTTGCATCCGCAGTTGCTGACTTAGGTTTACTGGGCCGCGCCGTGCTCCGTGGAGGCGTGCCTCGCGAATCCACACGCGCGTCACTCACCCCGGAATCCGGATTCGCCTTGGCTGCCTCCTGGCTCCCCGGCGCCGTCGATGCCTCGGCGTTCACAGGGCTCGCGGGTGTGCTGACCGATGGTTTGTTTTCCGCAGATTTCCAAGGAATCCAATGCTTGTACCATGCCGCGCCGATTACAGTGATAACGAGCGCCGCGCTGAGCAGCGCCAGACGCAGCGCTCCTTCCCGAAAGCCGGGAGTGAAACTTCCTCTCGCTCGTGGTGACCGCTTGCGCTTGGGGCGCGGCACTGTAAAGCCCCGCGCAGGCATCGGCAGAGGAGCTTGCTGCGCTTCTGTCAATTGCGCCGCATCAGGATAGTGTTCGCTTGGCGTGGATTGAGGGACGAAGGGAACGTCTGGCGCCTCTTCCGATCGAGCGTTGGAGATGGATTCTGTGCTCGGTACATCGCCTATCGCACGTGCCGGAAAAGCATTTGGAACCGGAGGTGGGGCCGTTGCGAGTGTCGCTGCTTGCTCGTTTCCGGCGGGCGTTTGCTTCAACTTTGCTTGCTCCCGCAGGGTTTCCACTTCGCGCTTTAACGCCTGCACTTCCTCGGTAGTGGGCGCGGCAGGCTGTTCGCCCGGCTCATCGGCAGTGGGCTCCGCTAGCATCACCAATGCGGCAGTTTCCGCGTCCTGAGCATTCTTCGGCAATAGAGCTGCCGCAGCGGAAAACTCTCTGCCCCAGAAGCGTTGAGCAGGTTCGGCGAATTTCAGCTCCACGTAGCAGCTCGTGGGCTTGAACGTCCGCTTGCGCTTCACTTGCGCGACAACTTCGCGCTTCGATTCCTCATTGGTGAGAAAGAGCAATTGGCCGGGAGCCACGGCCGCGGACAACCGGACCACCCCGCCATTTTCTCCGATTAGCACGGAAGTCGTTTCTTCGGTGAATAGCTCGCGCTCGTCCTCACTTTTACCGAGACGCGCTCCGGTGGCCTTCACCCGTACTTCCTGAGCGACCATATTTGTCCTTATCGTTGTTTTCGGACCCAACTGGCGTGCTTCGACTTCTTCCAGTTCGACCGGAAGCTCCTCGGGCCCCGGCTCTGAGGGAGTAGCCGGCGGCGAGGCAATCAAAGGATTCATGTCATCTGCGGAAGACAATTCGGTCGTTCCTTGTGCCGGGACTGCGAGAGATCCCGGACGAAATTCACGGTGCGAAGCACCGCCCCTTTGCGGATGGTTCACACCCTTCCATTTTCCCTGCTCGACTAGCCCATTGACCATAGAAAAAAAGTCCTTCGTGGCGCATTGAGCACAACCGGACCGCTCCAGAAAGTCCAGTTCATTTGCACCCACGAAGGAGGGGAATTTGATTACTCGTGGGCTTCTAACGTCCGTTTGATTCCCATATTCTTTCCTAGCTCGTTTTCAAGCTTGATGGGGGGAATTAGTAACCAGGCCAGTCGAGACTTCAGTTTGTACTCGCTGACTGGAGCCCCTGCCGCTTTAACGGTCTCCATCTCATGTCTCCTCGGAGAAATTGCCATAATCCATGGAGCCGCCAGATCATATGCGCCTGCCGATAAGGGAAGTGTTCCAAGAAACAGTAGCTCAGCAGGCGCGCTACATCCCACCAGTCGTTATAACGCTTGTACGTGATCTCTTCTTGAAATACCGAGCCGATTGAAATTACGGTTGCGAAGGCATACCCAAAAATTAGGAATTGAAGGAAGAATTGATGACTCAGTTGCCCCAGGGACGCCGCAAGAAGGATTATTGCGATCCCGCCGATTTCTATGATCGGCGCGAACAACTCAAAGATCCACAAATAGGGCAACGCTAGAAACCCAATTCGGCCATAACGCGCGCGAAACAGCATATCGGCGTTCTTACTCAGCGTATCGAGTAATCCTTTTTGCCAGCGCGCGCGCTGCCTCCCAAGCGACCGCAAGTCGGAAGGCACCTCGGTCCAGCACACCGGGTCCGGAACGAACTGGATCCGGTAGGGGGTTCCCTTTTCGAGCATGTACCGATGTAGCCGCACGACCAGGTCGAAGTCTTCACCGATGGCCCGGGCTCGGTAACCGCCGATGGCACGGACGAGATCAGTCCTGAACAATCCGAAGGCTCCCGAAACGATCATCATCATGTTTCCCTGCGCCCAGGCCTCTCTGCCGATGAGGAACGCCCGCAAATATTCGACCACCTGAATAACTTCAATACCTTTCCGAGGAAGACGCACCTGCTGCATCTGTCCTTCAGTAATGACGGATCCGTTCAGAACGCGGATGATGCCGCCGACGCCGACCACGTGGACGGGGTCGGCCATCACGGGAATCATGATCCGTAGCAGCGCGTCGCGTTCGAGTACGGAGTCTGCATCCACAATGCAGACGTAGGGCGAGGAAGCCGAATTCAGTCCGGCATTCACGGCATCTGCTTTGCTTCCTCCGGCTTCTTTATCGATAACCGTCAGCCGCACGTCTGCGTCACTTCGGTAAATTCCCCGTACGCTCGCACTGGGTATCTCTGGTACATAAACCGCGCGCACGGGGCGCAGACGGAACTCCATTTGCAACTCTGCGAGTGTCCGGTCCACGGAACCATCATTGACGACAATCACCTCCAGTTCCGGGTAGTCCATGTCTAGAAGGTTCCTCACGGCCACGCGGATTGAACTCTCTTCATTGTGAGCCGGGGCGATTACCGTGATCGGCGGGGCGAATGGTGAATTCTTGATCCACTGCGGCCGCAAACTTTCCAGCCGCCGCTGGTGCCCCGTGCTGGTTTTGATCGCTACTATCAGCGCGATGAGGTACACCAGGTTGCTGACTAGGTAGTAGAAAAAGAGAACATGATTTGCGATGTCGAGGAAGCGAATCATAGCTGTGCCACGACGGGTTCTTCGAGCAGCTTGCCGCTTCGCAAGACCTTCAGGAGGACGTCCTTTTCGGGTCCTTCCAACCAGGAGGTATTCTGCAATTCGGTTTCGAGTGGCACTTCCCGATTGACATTCTCTAGTGCCGCAAGATAGGCATGCAGCCCGTACCGGTCGCGTGCCGCCACGACTTGAGCAAAGATCGAAACCACTTCCTCTCTCAAGTCCACAAGGCCTTCCGCTGCGCGCATCCGTACGAGGCGATTTGCATCGGTCAACGCGACCAAAAGCTGCGGAATCGCTCTCGGCTCGTGCAATTCTCCAAGCGCCACCACTGCTCGAAGCCGAACGAACCATACGGGATCCCGGGCTAGTTCAATCAAGACCTCGAGAGCATGGCCGGAGTGAGTGTGCGATAGGGCCCGCGCCGCCGAGGCCCGGAGTTCCGGCAGCTTGTCCCCAGCCAATGGGATGAGTTCCGCTCCCAGAGATGGGCCTGCTACCTCTCCAAGAACCCGGCCCAGTACCTCGCGTAGCGGACCCTCTGCGTATTGCAGGTAGGGAAGCAGGACCTGGGGCCGCTCGCGGCAGCAGTTGACCAAAGCAGTTTGCAACGGCAGCGCCGGCACCTTCAGGCCGGATTCTGCAATCCACGACAAGATTTCCTCAGCAGCTTCTGGCGAGCCTACGCGTCCCAAGCCGCGCAATGCTGCGTTGCGATTTTCCGCATCGTTGTCCCTAAGTGCTTCCGCGAGCGCCGGAATCCCTTCCGGAGCTCGTGTACGCCCCAACGCCACCAGCGAGCGGCGCCGCTGCCAGCCATGGAGTTTCCTTGCCTCAAATATCTGTTTCTCGATTAGTCCGCTCGCGCGCAGGAAACGCAAGAGCCTCGCTGATTCTTGCGCTCCCGATGATTCAAAGGCATCGAGCACTAGGTCCTGGACGATGCGCCTGTCAAACGAATTCCTTCGCCAACTTTCGTAAGGAATCTCTCCCGAAATGAGGGCCGTCCACTCCTGACGCAATTCGAGCACCCGAACATCACGCTTTGCGAAAAACCGCTTTCGATAGAATCTTCGGACCAGAATGACACCCAGGAGCACAGCGTCTGCGACGATAGCGGCGATGATCGCCTTCAGGACGAATGCTGCGGGCCCATACTGGCGCAGCGCTTCAAAAGTGGATGCCATAGCTCAATCCGTAGCTTGTTTCGGTGCGGCCCTGTGTTCGCCTTTGATAGACGCCGTATACGCCGACGTCCTGCCGCGCCGTAAACTGATAACGGAACCCCCCTCCGTAACTCTGCGAAGCGAAACTTCCGATTTGATCCACGCGTGCGAAATCCTCCGATCCGACTGCGTACACAACGTTCCCGGACAGGTTTTGCACTCCCCAATTCGCTAGCGGGAAGCCTAGCCGTGTGCTTCCGGATGGTTTCCACCCGGCACCCAAGCCGGAGAAATGGCTCCGTGCTTCCGTTAGCGTCACCGACCATGTCCAATCGCGCGGAAGATAGAGGATGGCAGTCTCATTCAGCGCCAAAATCCGGGCGCTCCTGTACCAGAACCAATGTTGACCGTAGATAAATTCCAGACCCCGTACCCAGCCTTCCTCGTCCACCCTGACTCCGCGGTCGTATTCGAAGAATGCTTCGCTTTTCGGAATCACCCCATTGTCTCGGCCGACTGCGCCTCCCGCCGTCAGTGATCCCAGCAGGGGAATCTTTCTTGTCACACCCCCTGTGAATTTTCCGGCGTTCGTTGGATCACGCTGATAAAAACTTCCCCCCTCGCTGGTCGTCCAGGACGAAGTCCAGTGCGATACCAGACTCAAAGATTCGTCATGATTGGCGTCCGCAAAGTTAAAGAAGTCGTTGTTTTCCCCGAAACGTAGCTCGTGTTTCGGTTTGTCCACCAAAGAGAGCAATCCCGCGTGCCCTTCGGAATTGCCAGGATCCAATTCCAGTGACCTTTGAAACTCCAATCGCGCCTCCCGCCTGGCACCCTGCGCACGCAACGCGCGCCCCCTTGCAGCACGCAGGTCGGCTCGCCTGGGATCAAGCGCCACAGCCTGGTTGAGCGCTTTCACAGCCTCATCCGTTTGTCCCTCGCGCAGGTATACGTTTCCCAAGCCCGCCCAAAGATCAGGATCTCGGGGTACCAACTTTACGAGTTCGAGGTATTCATGCTCTGCCTCTTCCAATTTTCCGGACCAAGCCAGAACTCGGGCGCGCCAGGAGCGAATGTCCGCGTCCTGGGGGGCGCGAGCAATCTCCCGGTCGATAAGCTGCAGTGCAGTCGTCCAGTTTTGCGCTTCAACGTACTTTTTCACTTCGGTGGTCCAGCCCCCTGGTTTAGGGGACTGTTGCTCTTGAGCAAAGGAGCATGCTGGTATGACCGAAGCGAGGAGGAGGAAGGCGAGTGTTATTGCTTTTCTTGGCGCAGGCCACCAGCACCCATCCTGATCTGGGACACTTGTCAGATTGGAATCGTGCGGATTCATCGTTCAGAAGAAGACTGTGCAAGACTCTGGCCATAGAATCGGATTATGAGAATTCCATAATTAAGTTAACTGACATATAATTAACCACTTGCAGAGAATCAATCGATCGTTCTTGATGAGTTTGGCCTTTAGTGGGATTTGTCTGGAGGAAATGTCATGTTGAGACCCGCTCGTCTCAAGTATGTTATCCGTGCTGTCCTAGTCTGAGTCAGCGTAGGCACGTTTCATTTCGGGACTGAGATTTCTTTCTAGCTACTCAGGCGGTTCTAACTCTGCACTTCCGCACCCGCCCTTACTCGATTGTTCTAAACATACGGGCTTCACGGAAATCTTGCGTCGCGGATTTGCGCGGCTTACACGCTACATAGAAAAGTGCCACTCAAAGCCGGCCATCGTGCCTAGCTCGTCACGCGCTCGAAAACCATGCGCGCGCCTAGCACATCCTCTTCTAAGGCTGGCGCGCATTTCGTGGCGTGGCGAAAAATCTGGGCCTTTGTCCGTTGGTTTGATGCGTACAAAGATTGCTGTGCTCCGCGATGGATATTCTTAGCAGCTGTGGTTCGGGCTATCGCGTGGTTTCAAATCCCGTGGTCTCTAAGGCAAACATTCGGTTTGGCAGAGCGGTTGCTACCTCGCAGATTAACGGCGCATTTTCGTGAGGGGTTTGCAAAGCTGACCAGGTCACCAGAAAACACGTGCGCGCCAATGCGTAAAGTTGGTTCACGCAAGAGGATTGGCTCCGGGGCCTGGACTCGAACCAGGATAGCCAGATCCAAAGTCTGGAGTCCTACCAATTAGACGACCCCGGAGCCGATGATAGCAGTGTAGCAGAGGCCCGCGAGGGTTCCCAACGGAGCGATTATGCGTGATTCGGCGCTTTCTGCTAAATTGGTTAGACGTCTCTTGACGGGGAGAGGTGTCCGAGCGGTTTAAGGAGCACGCTTGGAAAGCGTGTGTAGGAGAAATCCTACCGTGGGTTCGAATCCCACCCTCTCCGCCACTTCTTCCTGAGGCCAATGCCGTTCCAACTTATCAGAGACAGTCTTTCCGAGACGGCCGGCCTGCACCCTCAGATCGGGGCGAACAATCGATATCCAGTTTGGAATGTTTAAACGATGCTAAACGGCGTCAGCGCCCCACGCATCGTTATGCGCGCACTCAGATATGGCAGGAAGCGGCGCCGCGCTTTTCCAGATAACGCTGGTGGTATTCCTCAGCGCGATAAAACGTGCCCGCCGGCGTAATCTCCGTCGCGATGGGACGCCGGAACTTGCCGCTCGCTTCGAGCGCAGCTTTCAATTTTTTTGCGTCGGCTTCTTGCTCGGAGGAATGAATGAAAATAGCGGAACGATACTGCGTTCCAGAGTCCGGCCCCTGCCGATTCATCTGTGTGGGATCATGGAGCATCCAAAAAGCCTCCAGCAATTTTTCATAGCTGACCTGTGCCGGATCGAAAGTAACCTGGACAACCTCGGCGTGTCCGGTCTCGTCCGTGCAAACGTCTTTGTAGGTGGGGTTCTTGGTATGGCCGTTCGAATAGCCAACGACGGCGTCCACAACGCCGGGAATCATTCGAAATTTTGCTTCCACGCCCCAAAAGCAACCTGCGGCAAACGTGGCAATCTCAGTCATGTGCATCTCCTTTAGTTCCGTCTCTATTCTACCGCCGACTCGATTTTCGCCAAGCCTTTTGGATGCGCCGCGGCCGCTCCGCGATTCACCGCGTCGCGCGGTTGACTTTCTGCGCTTGCATCGCATTTGACGCCACAGGGCGTTCCGCGAGACGATTACCAGTTTGCGTGGACTGCGGAAATAGATCTAGGACGATCGGGGTGCGCGGCCATTGTGGCAGCGGCTAGTAAAGGACCGGGCCACGCGGTTGGCAGCCTCCTCTAAATCAGTGACCGTTGCTTCCCGCCGCCTCGAACTGGCGTTGCTTCAAGAACGCTTTGCCGTTTGCCGGCTTGCTCCCGATGCGGCGATTCCTTCATGGGCCACCGGCGGGAGTTTCTGCTCGATCACCCGCACGGCAGAAGAACTTTCTGTTGTGGTGGAAGAAGCTCGCGTCCCCGACGGCGTTACCTCCCAACCGGGCTGGCGTGGTTTCCAGGTGCAAGGGCCGTTTGCATTTTCTGAAATTGGAGTGCTGGCCTCACTTACGGAACCGCTCGCCGCAAGGGAAATCAGTCTTTTTGCGATTTCCACGTTTGACACGGATTACTTGCTAGTGTCCGAAAAAAAGCTTGCCGCCGCTATCGCCGCTTTGGAGCATGCCGGACACACGATTCACAGGAGCCATGGCCAATGACAATTCTAGGATTCAATGTTCCCGGGAGTGCGAGGTCCCGCGCCATAATTCTTGCGTTCGCGGGCCTGTTGGTGATTTCCCTTTCTGCGTCCCGCAGCGGAGCTGACGAGCCCTACGCGCGCACCCGCGACTACGATTTGCAGCATTCGAAAATCGCACTCCGCTTCGATCTGGAGGACAAGAAAGTGTTTGGAGATGTGGTTCACTCGGTCTCCATCCTTAAAGACGGAACGGCCAAGCTGGCTTTCGACTCGGTTGGACTCACGATACAAAGCGTTGTCGTGAACAAGGCGGCCGCCAAATTCGAATCCACGGCGGACAAGCTGATCGTTCCATTGCCTGCAGCGGCAAAAGCAGGAGAGAAATTTGACGTACAAATTCGCTATGAAGGGAAGCCCACAAAAGGCCTCTATTTTATCCTGCCGGATAAGGACTATCCCGACCGGCCGAAGCAAATTTGGACGCAGGGTGAATCGGAAGATACGCGGTACTACTTGCCGACATACGACTATCCGAACGATCGCCTGACCACAGAGACAATTCTCACAGTGCCGGCTTCGTGGATCACCGTCGGCAACGGAAAGCTCGTCAGTGTGAACGATGCGGGAAATGGCCTAAAAACCTGGACGTGGAAGGAGTCCGTGCCCAGCTCGACCTACCTCATTACGGTCGTGGCGGGAGAATTCGATGAATCCAAGGATTCGTGGCGCGCCATTCCCGTCACGTATTACGCGCCGAAGGGCCGCGGTGACCGCCTCCCCATCAACTACGGCCGCACACCGGCGATGATCGAACTGTTCAGCAGGAAATTGGGTGTTGACTATCCCTGGGAAAAATACGCGCAATCGATGGTCGACGACTTTGTTGCGGGTGGCATGGAAAACTCGAGCGCCACCACGAATACCAGCAGTTCGCTGCACCATCCAAAGTTGGCACCGGAATTCGCGACAGGCGAGGACGACCTCATTTCCCACGAACTTGGGCATCAATGGTTCGGCGATCTGGTTACCTGCAAGGACTGGGGCGATATTTGGTTAAATGAAGGATTCGCCACTTTCATGGAAACGGTCTGGACTGAGGCGCATTTTCCGAAAGAGCAGAGCGAATACGAGCGCTGGACCAACGCGCGGGACTGGTTTAGCGAGACCGGTCTCTTTGCGAAACCGATCGTGCGTCATGATTTCGACGACTCGAGCGAGTTCGATGGCAACGCTTATGGCAAAGGCGGCTGGGTGCTGTACATGCTGCGCCACCAGCTTGGAGAAGAATCTTTTTACCGCGGGCTCAAACACTACCTCGAAGCAAATCGAGGCAAAAACGTTGTTACAGCGGATTTGATCAAGGCAATCGAAGAGGCCACGCATACCGATGTGGATGAATTCTTCAACCAGTGGATTTACGGAGCGGGAGCCCCCAAGCTCGACCTGAGCTATGCCTACGATGGCGCGAAACACCAGGTTGGCTTGACTGTAAAGCAAACACAAAAGCGCGAAGGGCACGTAGGACTTTTTCATATTCCGACGGAAGTCGAAATTACGACTGCGACCGGCGCGCGGCTCTATCCGGTCAAAGTCACGAAAGAATCGGAGACGTTCCCTTTTCCCGCCGATGGAGCGCCGCTGATGGTTTTGTTCGACAAGGGCGGAAACGTTCTGAAGTCCTCGGAATTTCACAAGGACAAGAAGGAATGGCTCTACCAACTGAAAAACGCGACGGAAATTTCCGATCGCGCGGATGCGATTCTGGCGCTTGGCAAAGTCAAAAACGACGAAGAGGTCGTGGCGGCGCTGGCGGGCGCGCTCCGGGATGACAAGGCGTGGGGCATTCGGGCAGAGGCTAGCGAAGCCCTTGGCCGGATCGGAGGAGCCTCGGCGTCGAAGAAATTGCTGGAAGCGCTGGAGACGGCGAAGGAGCCGTGGGTGCGCAACCGAGTTGTGACTGCGCTGGGAAACTTTAAGGACGATGCGGGGGTCGCAATAAAGCTCAATGCCGTCGCGCGTGAAGACAGCTCCTATCGCGCCCGCGCTGCGGCGCTGCAAGCGCTCGCCAAGGTGAAGGCACCCGACGCGCTGACCACTCTCAGAGAGGCGGCCAGCGGCGATTCTCCCGACGGCTTCCTGCGGAACGCTGCGCTGCGTGCGATGGGTTCACTTGGCGACGACAAGGCCGTGCCTCTGCTTCTTGAATGGTCCGTGGCGGGGAAGCCCATTGAATCCCGCCAGGCCGCGATAGCGAGCCTAGCGAGACTACAGAAAGACAACACGGAGGTTACGAAGCAAATTGCCAGCTACTTGACGGAAGCGCATTTTCCGGTTCGGCTGTCGGCCGTTCTCGCGCTCGGGTCACGCGGAGACGCATCGGCCGTTCCGGCGCTCGAAGCGCTCCTGAAGAGCGACGAGTTAAGCATCGCGTTTGCCCCCCTGATTAAGGAACAGATCGAACGCTTGAAGAGACCTAAAAGCGGCAAATCCAGCGAAAGCGTGGACGATGAGGAAGAAGCTGGCGAAAAAGAGAATTCCGGAGAAGGAGACAGCGGCGTCACGCAGCGCCTGGACAAGCTCGAACAATTGATTCGGGAAATGAACGAACGGCTGAAAACGATCGAGACTCGTTTGCCGCCGGCAAAAAAGTGAGTTCGTGGAAGCTTTATTGGTGTTGAGCCCTCCGCGCGCTCAACCGTGGTCATGCGAATGCTTCGCTGCGGAACTCGCGCTCTCGAACCTCAGGATTCCGCGATCAAGACTCGCAAATCGCGGAGATTATTCTCCGTGTGACCTGTCAGGAGTGCGTCGTCCAACTTCGCGAAAAACGTGTACGAATCGCTGCGCTGAAAAAATTCCCGAGGGTCCATTCCCAGCGCTCGCGCCCTCATGAGCGTTTCGCCATCCGCCACGGCGCCGGCGGCGATGCTGTTTCCGTCAATTCCATCCGTCCCCGCGCTTAACACGGCTACTTGCCTGTCCGCAATTTTTTCGACGCACGCGAGCACGAAAGCAGCGTTCCTCCCCCCAATCCCCTTTCCCTTCACCGGCGAACTTACCTCTCCATCTGCGATGAGCGCCACGCGCCTTCTCGGATGGATTTGGCGCAAATCATCGAGCTGCGCCAGCAGATACTCCGCTGCTTTCGCGACTTCCCAATCGTCCGTCGCATTGTCGCAGATCGTGACGCAGCCTTCTGCCTCCGCCGCGCGATGCGCAGGATGAAAGAGATCATCCATTCCCAAGAGAAGCTGAAATTGCGCATTTGCAAACGTGGGGTCGCCTGGCTTCGGCGTTTCGAGCATCTTTCGATCGTCCAGCCATTGGCGCAACCGCGCCGGAAACTTCTCGCGCAAGGAAAAATCCCGGATAATCTTCTCAGCGTCGGAAACCGTCGTCGGGTCGGGCAGCGTGGGCCCGCTGGCCAGCGCTGATTCATGGCCGGCGGGAACATCGCTCACGGCCAATGTCAACTTCGTCGCGCGGCCCGCCGCTGCGGCCAGGCGTCCGCCCTTAACGGCCGACAAATGTTTCCGCACCGTATTCATGGCGTCAATCGGCGCGCCGCAAGTCACCAGCACGTGATGCAATTGCTGAACATCAGCAAGCGTTTGCGCGGGATCGAGCGGCAATTCGACCAGCGCCGAGCCGCCTCCGGACACGAGGAAAATCACGAGGGTGCGTTCGTCGCAATTTTTCAAGAGCGAAAGAATGGATTGCGCTGCTCTCCAACTTTCTTCGTTTGGCACAGGATGTCCAGCAAGGAAGTAACGAATCCCAGGAAGAGGATTTTCCGGTGCCGTTGATGAGGAGACTAAGCCTTCGAAGGGGAGCCCCCGCGGGAGCAGGATGGACAATCCCCCGACCATGGCGTGAGCCGCCTTGCCGATGGACACAACCCGCACTTTATCGAAAGTGCGCAGATCGAGTTTAAAGCCCTCGCCATGCAAAAGCGGGCCTTCGCGATGCAGCTTTCGCTGCATCGCCGCCGGAATATCGATAGCGGAAAGGGCTTCCTGAAAAATGCGGCGGGCAAGTTGCTTGAGATTCGCCATGGACGAATCGAGTCCGTGTCTCAGCCGGCTTTCAACACTTCAGGGTTCAACATATTCAAAGGTCGCTGGCCCTTGAAGAGCGCAGTAACATTCTCGGCGGCCATGCATGCCATCTTGGTACGGGTTTCGAGCGAAGCGGACGCGATGTGCGGGGCCAGCACCACGTTTGGCCGCTTCAAGCCGGGATGAATGAAGGGTTCGTTTTCGTAAACGTCCAGAGCTGCGCCGGCAATTTTTCCGCTTTCCAAGGCATGCACCAGCGCCGCTTCATCCACTACCGACCCGCGTGATGTATTGACCAGGAAAGCCGTGGGTTTCATACGGTACAACTTTGGACTATCCAGGAGCCCGCGAGTCTCCGGCAGCAGCGGCACATGCACGCTGACAAAATCCGACTCGGCAAGCAGCGCATTGAAGTCGCGGTGCTCGGCTTTCAGTTCTTTCTCCACGTTCTCCGGCGCGCGCACCGCATCGCTGTAGATAATTTTCATTTGAAACCCTGCAGCGCGGCGAGCCATGGCACGGCCAATTCGTCCGAATCCCACGATGCCAAGAGTCTTCCCGTAGACATCCGTGCCAACGAGCTGATCCAGGTCCCAGCCCTTCCAGTTGCCGGACCGCGCAAGGGTCTCACCCTCCACCAGGCGGCGCGCCACCGCCATCAGCAACGTCCAGGCGAAATCGGCGGTCGTTTCATCCAGCACGCCGGGAGTGTTCGTTGTCACCACGCCGCGCTTAGAGCACTCCGGCACGTCGATGTTGTCAAATCCCACCGCGACATTCGCGGCGATGCGCAGCTTGGGAGCAGCTCGGAGCAACTCGGCGTCAACGCGCTCGGTGAGCAAACAAACCAAGCCTTCCTTGTCCTTTATGCGGCAAAATAATTCCTCCTTTGAAATTCGTTCGGGCTGCGTCCAATATTCCGTCTCGCAACTTTCGTTCAGAATCTGCTGCGCCGCGGGGAATAACGGCCGCGTCGCCAGCACTTTGGGCTTCGGCATCCTTCGTCCCTTCTCAACAGTGGGAAAGTACACTAACACAGGTCTTCACAATCGTTGCAGGGTCGCACAGCTTGCGCCGGGTGAAGGGGTAAGCGAGAAAAAGCCAGGCGGTCAACGTTCGCCGATCAAATAGCGGCAGCCCTCCGGCCCCATCCGCGCGGGGTGCAACGCCCTAGCCGGAACGTCACAGCGCTCTCCTGCCTGATAGGTTCGAGTTTTGCCATCGATCGTCAGGGTCATCTCGCCCTGCACTATGACGTGAGCGGTCTCGGTTGCATGGGTGTGCCCGGGATAGTAGACGTTCGGTCCATCCTCCCAAGCATAAGTTTGGCCGAATCCTTCGCTCTCGAGTTGCTTCGCGAGTTCTCTCTCGTTCATGTCCCGATTTACTCCGCGTTTCCTCAGCCCTTGCAAGATTCGAGTGCCCAAAAACGGCTACGCCCCTCCCGCGGAGATGGGGTTTACCGCGAGAAGGGCGTGCCGTCTTCAGGAGAGAAGATCGTTGAACTCAGCCAAAATCAATTATTCGGCGGCGGAGGAAGCGTCTGCTTAAACTTCCTCATGCCGTGGTGGCTCATTCCCCCTTCTTGTACGGTGTAGTCCGCCGGCACGATGAAGAGAGATGCAGCCGGCTCTTGCCGCTGAACATTCGTCAGCATGTAGGTCGTGTCGCCGAATCGCGGGTCGCTTCGCTTGCTCATCACCACCATCTGGAGATCATTGGAGTACCAGTGTTCGGACACAATCGTGATTGGCTTTTCGTTCCCGATTTGCCCCTCAGGAATCGTGCGTGTGTGCCGTGTTCCTTGCGCGCTTACACCGGCGATCATCTGCGTGCCCAAATCCTCAGTCTTGACATCCGCGTCCTCCGTTGAGCGCCCTTTCCAATACCCCATCATGTTCTTCGATTGGCCGTTCCCCTTCCCAGACGGTTTCATCATCTTCTCCGCAATTTTCGTGTCAGGGTGAAGGACAAAACTCTCCTTTGCCACGGAATCGTTGATCATGACAAAGGATTTTGGTGGCCCGGAAGTTGCGAGTGGCCCAATCGCCGGGAGTGAAGCTTCCCTTCGGAAGCGGCCCTGGCTGTCGCGAAAGAGATTCGTCTGGGTTTTCCGCGTGATGTGGCTCCCGTCTGCAAGCGTCTGTTTTGTTTCGGAAACGGCTACCGCGCTGAACGGAGCGCCGGTTACGACCTTTCCGCCGTGCATTCCAGCAAATCCCAGCAACTCAACGCGCATGGCAGCAGGTCCAAACGCCACATTACCGTCGGGACTAGCTTCCATCATCATTGCGTCGGGTGGAGGAGGAGGTAGAGGCGGCGGTTCTTGCGCCCACACCCTTCCAGCGTTCAAAATCAGTATCCCGCCGAGGACCAAGCCCATGCATAGTTTGCGATTCATTGTTCGTTCTCCTCTTCTCTCCCGAGCCACGGCGAACTCCTCGCCGTGGCAAATTCCTTCTAGCTGTTTACTCAACAAGTTTGACCGCTTGCGGCAGCCCATCATCTCCAACCAGCAAGTCCACCAGGATCACATCGCCGGCGCGCTCTTCATTTACCGGCAAGCCAAAAGCCCCCAGTGCGCCCCGTTGCATGCGTACACGGACAACTGCGGCATCGTCGGTGCCACCAGGAAATGCACCCGGCAGCAAAGTGAAGTCACCCGCGCTAGCCTCGGCGGAAAGAGCAGTTGCTGAGAGAACCGGGGACGAGCCAGCAAGCGCGATAGGGACTTGAGCGTCCCGCGCGGAATCCTTCGCGAGCGTGCTCGGCACAGTCTTACCTTGCTTTGCGATCTCACCCTGCCGCGCCTTGGCCCAGTTCTGCCAGCTGATCCCGGCAATGAGGATCGCGGCAGCCGACAGCGTCCATGCGGCGATCGTGGCGGCACGCCTTGCGGGCACGGCGCGGTGCCGCATTCGAAATTCCTGGCGCAGCCGCATCTCCACACGCGAAGGAGTTTCTGCAGCACGGGTCAATTCACCCAGGGAACTCAACTCCGCCTTGGCCACCAGCCAGGATTCCAGCAGCGCTCCGCAACGCGAACAGCCGTTCGCATGATCCTGCGCGGCCGCACGTTCCGCCCCGCTCGTCGCGAGGTTGCGTCCGCTGTCCAGTCCGACGAGCTCAAATTCTTCGCAGTTCATTCCGTACTTCTCCTACTCAGTGCGCCGCACCTGCGCGACGCGGAACCTCTCGCAACATTTCCAGCTTTGCCAGTAACAACGCCCTTCCGCGGTGTAACCTCGAACGGATCGTGCCCACGGGGCACTCCATCAGTTTGGCGGCTTCTTCGTAACTCAATTCTTCCAGCTCGCACAGCACCACCGCTTCCCTAAACTCCGCGGGCAGCTCCAGGACAGCCGCCCTCACTTGCTCCATCCGCTCTTTCTGTTCCGCCCAAATCGCCGGGGTGAACTTGTCTTCCAGGATGACCCCCGGGCCGGATCCATCTTCGCGTTTCTCTTCCAACGAAACTTCGCGCGGGCTGCGCTCCGCATGCTTCATCACCCGGTTTCGCGCAATCCCGAATAAATAGGCCCCCAGCGTCCCGCGGGCCGGGTCAAATTTTCGCGGATCGCGCAGGAGAATCATGAAAATATCTTGCACAATCTCTTCGCCTGCCCAAGCACTCCCCGTCATCCGCAATACAAATCGATAGAGCGCCGCCTGGTGCCGCCGGTACAGGAACGTGAACGCTTCTTCGTCGCCCCGCGCCGCCCGCCGCAACAACACGTCGTCTTTCTCTTGCCCTTGGATCCTCATCTCTCCCGGCGCGACGTTCCGCGTGGCTTCATTCACTATTTCCCGCCGTTTGCGGAAAAGGTTCCCGGCAGGATCAGGGGAAGCTATCGCCTCGAATTCGCGCTTGAGTTTCACGATAGATAGGACGTAGAAGATGGGTTATGGGTGTCGGTAGGGAGGGACAGTCCTTGCTCAGGGGATCCGCGCGAGATTTATCCGCGACGCATCTGCCAAGCGAGCCCTAGTGTTCCGTCTTTGGCCGAAACATCCGAGCGGCCGTGCGGGTAACGAAACGCCGCGGCACCAGCCGCTGCATGTGCGCGCCCCAGTAATTGCCGGCCCCTGAAATGACGTAGCTCTTTCCCGCAGCCAGCGCGCGCAATCCCACCCTGGCTACTTTTTCTGCCGTTTCCTTGTTTCTAGCGGCGGGAGCAAGATGCGCTTGACCCGCAACCTCGTGAAATTCCGATTCCGTCGAGCCGGGACACAGCGCGCAAACCCGTATACCGTATGGCTTCATCTCCTCTGCCAAGCCCTCGGCAAATAGCAGGTCGAACGCCTTGGTCGCCGCATAGGTCGAAATATACGGGACGCTCTGGAAGGCTGCCGTCGACGCCAATATCAAGATATCTCCTCGCCGCTGCGCCATCATTTCTGGCAGGTACAACCGTGTAAGATGCACCACAGCGCTGCAATTCACCTGAACCATCTCCAGAAGCCGGTGTAGTTCCGCACCCGCGAATTCACCATAAACGCCGAATCCCGCATTGTTGATCAGCAGCTCGACTTCGATCCCCTTCGCTTTCGTAAACGCAAAAATCTTTTCTGGTGCACCGGGCTCTTCCAAGTCCGCAACGAGCACTTCAACCTTGACCTTGTGGATTTCGGACAGACGTCGAGCAAGTTCTTCCAGTCGTTCTTTCCGTCGCGCCGTCAATATCAGGTGCGTCCCGCCCGCGGCAAGCTCTTCCGCCAGGGCTTTGCCAATCCCCGCGCTGGCGCCCGTCACCAGCGCCCACTTCCCTCGCCACTCGGTAGCCATCGGTTCGCCCCCCATCCGCGCCTCTGCAAATCTGCGCTCACGCACAGACTTCATTCTACCGATGCGAGGTCAACCATGCATCCTCCTCGGCACGGCCGACGAGCACCGATCAATTGCTCTCGCGCTTCCATTTTCATCCCTCATCGCGAATGACTGCCTTAGGCGAGAATTAACATGCGGATCGTTACTCCGGCACGACCGCCACCGCTTCCACTTCGATCAGATATGGCTCGCGGAAGAGGCGCTTGACCTCAACCGCAGTACTCGCCGGCGGGTTTGTGGTGTTTATGAATTTGTCTCGCACCTCGCGCACGACGGGGAGCTGCGTGATGTCCGTGAAGTAGTAATTCAGTTTGACCACATTCTCAAACTTTGCGCCGCTCGCTTCGAGTGCCGCCTTCAAGTTTTCAAAAGTCTGTTGCGTCTGGGCGCGGATGTCGCCCTCACCAACTACTTTTCCGGAGCGATCCATGGCAACCTGGCCGGCGACGTAAACGAGGCGTCCGGGGCGCACTTCCACTGCCTGGGAATATCCCGGTGATGGGGGCAGATTTTCGGATTTCACAAAGCGCACTGCATTCTGTGACTGACCCATTTTATTCTTCTCCTTTTCGGTTTGCGGGATAGAAAACAATCCCGCCAACAGCAAGCACATTCCAGTAAAGCGATTCGCATAGATGGCTCTCCCGTCATTCCTGATTGCTTTCGCAGGAATTCTTAGCCGGCTTGATTTGTGAGGCGCCTTACGCTGCCCGTGTTTGCGCGCGCCAGTGGTCTCTGCCGGGAAAAATCGGAAGTCTAATCTCCGTCAAGGACTCGTCCGTTTTCCCTCCTCGCGGATCGATCCAGTAAATCTCGCATTTCGGTCCGTGGGAAAGGAATCCGTTCTTCTTCACCCACGACTGTACCGCTTGGTACGCTTGCGGAATCGTTTGTTCTTCACCTGCATGAAATAGAGATGCCACGCGGGCAACCGGCATTTGATAAGTGCGGATTCCTCGCAGTGGACTGACTGGATGCTTCAAGAACCGGACCGCTTCGCAATCGATTTGTGGTCCGTCATTCGCACAGGTGTGCCAGTATGCGGCCCTTTTTCCTGTCAACACCTGCGGGTCCACCCGGCGCTCTATCTCCGCAAACATCTCATCGGCTTCGTCGTATTGACGGATCTTTTCCCGCGACGCCGCGACCCATACAGGTTGAATCTCCCGTAACTCGACGCGCCAATTCGCTTGGTTCTCTCCGTTTTCCTTCGCTTGCAGTCGCACTTCGATTCGCGCCAAGCGCCCAAAATCATCTTCGATGCGCTGCCTCAGGTGCTCCTTTCGTTCGCTGAGGATTCCGCGCAATTCCGCGGGACTCGGCTTATCGCGCAAAAGTTCGCGAATCTCTTCCAGCGTAAATCCCATGTCCTTGTACAGTCGGATGTCCTGCAATTCCCGGAGCTGTCGAGCTTCATAGCTACGGTAACTGTTCGCGGAATTCACATGTGCAGGCGCGAGGAGTCCCGCTTCGTGGTAAAACCTCAGTGCGCGGATGGAGACGTTTCCGAACCGCGCAAATTCGCCAATCTTTAACACTGTTTTCTCCTTTGCTCGTGCACCTGATGAAGCCTAAGCCCTCTCGTTACGGCAGAGTCAAGCGAAATGTCGTAGAAATCCGTGGTGCCCTGGATTTATGGCAGAGTGAAAGACAAAGGAAGGCATCGTAGCGGTAAAATTACGAACCCATTGATTCCGGCTACAGCCTGCCGGTCACAGCGGAAAATTGACTACCCAGTTTTATCCGGCTGGCCCGGGTCGTCCACATTGTCCGCCTTCAGGGGAGGCCACACCGCATCTTTTACTCGGCCGCCTTCGCGCTTGATGCGGTCCATCAAACGCCTCGCCCACACGAACTCCGCAGCCAACAGTCCTAGCCCGAAAAAGATCACTAGCCATCCTGGCCCGGGCGTGACCAGCATCACCACCCCTGCCAGAAGCAAGGTAAAGCCTGCAACGATTCGGAATATTCGTCGGACTTGCTCAACAGTACGAAGGATCATGCGATTTCTGGTGGGCTAATCTTATGGCGGAGAGGGTGGGATTCGAACCCACGGTACGGTTCCCCGTACGCTCGCTTTCGAGGCGAGTACTTTCAACCGCTCAGTCACCTCTCCGTCGGGGTTTCTCTTTCCATCCTAGCAGAGCCGCCTAATGATGGGAATTCCAATACGTTGGTTTTGCATATGCAGTTTACTAGCGCCGTTCCGCGAAAAAGGTTTGCATGACGGTAGCGCACTCTGCCGCGAGCACGCCCGCCGTCACTTCGACCCGGTGATTCAAGCGTTTATCCGATAGGATTTCGAAACACGAGCGCACTGCGCCCCCCTTGAGATCATCGGCGCCATAAACCAAGCGAGACACGCGAGCTTGAATCATGGCCCCAGCGCACATGCTGCATGGCTCGATGGTCACATAAAGTGTCATCCCGGCCAGTCGATAATTTCCCAGCACGCGGCTCGCCTCGCGCAGGACGATAATTTCCGCATGAGCGGTGGCATCGCAATCCCGGATCGTCCGATTCCCCGCGCGCGCCAGTATCTTCCCCTCGTATACGACGATGGCTCCAATCGGCACCTCGCCCCCCGCGGCTGCTGCCCGCGCTTCCTCGAGAGCTACTTCCATGAATTCCAGGTCATTGTGCATGTTGATTTTGAAAGAATAACACGCAGGTGGGACGGCCGAGCGCGCGTTACGGACGCAAACCACAACCGTCAAACTTCGGCGATCAAAACGCCTTTGCAAACAGAGCATCCACTTCGGCCCGTGAGGGCATGGAAGGAGCGGTGCCCGGGCGCGTCACCGAAATGCCCGCGACCACGCATCCGAATCGCGTTGCCGCGACAATGTCCAGACCCTCTGCAAGGGCAATGGCCAGCCCCCCGTTGAACGCATCGCCTGCGCCCGTCGTCTCGACAACTCGGCCGGCATCAACCGCCGGTACATGTTTTGCGAGTCGCGCGTTCTTCACGAAGGCTCCTTGCGCGCCAAGGGTCACGACCACATTGCGCGCTCCTTGCGCCAACAGCGCGTCCGCGGCTCGTTCGGCGTCCGCGAGACTCTCCACGGAAATTCCCGTCAGGGTTGCAGCCTCGCTCTCGTTCGGCGTCACATAGTCGCAGTACGTCAGGATATGTTTCGGCAGCGGCAGCCCCGGCGCGGGATTGAGAATCGTCGTTACACCGAGCTCGCGAGCGGTTTTCAGGCCGTGCTCGACCGCCGGAATCTGCAATTCGAGCTGCGTGAGGAACACCGACGATTCCGCGATTCGCTCGCGTGCCCCGTCAATTTCCGCAGGCGTCACGTGAAAGCAAGCGCCGGGGAACACCACGATGGCGTTTTCGCCCTTCACTTCGTCCACGATCACGGCGGCGCCGCCAGTCGCATGCTCCGAAGTAGCAAACACAAAGCGCGTGTCGATTCCTTCTTGCGCGTAGGTCTTGCGCGCTAAATCGCCAAACGCATCGTGACCTAGTTTGCTGATGAAGCCGACTTTCCCACCCAACCGTGCCGCGGCAACAGCCTGATTTGATCCCTTTCCGCCGGGTCCGAGCTTGAAATCAGACCCGAGTACGGTTTCGCCCCACGCCGGCACTTTGTGCGCGCGGAACGCCAGGTCCGCGACAAAACTTCCGAGCACCGTGATCCATTTACCCGGCATACGAGGATCTCCCTGCAACTTTGCCGCGCGGCTAGGAAACTTGATACGCGCGTGCAATCAAAATCAGCGCCAGTACATAGCACACGAACATGCCCACAAGATATATTTTCGCCCGCCCACTGGCCCCGCGGAATTCGTGCCAGATAAAAACTCCCCATAGCACGGCGATCATCGGCGACGCTTGCCCGATCGCGTACGAGATGGGCACGCCGACCAAACTGGCAGCTACAAAATTAAACACTGTACCGAGGCCCCAGATTCCCCCTCCCAACAACCCGAGCGCGTGGTACGAACCCGGCGCACTCCAGTAGCCGGAAAAGCCCACGGGGTCGCCCACCAGCGGCTTCCTCATCAGAAACACATTGAAAAAGAAGCAGCAGATAAGCGCTCCCGATGTAAACAGCACCGCAACCGTATACGGCGTCAGGGGATGCGCTGCCGTCATCGACTTTGTGACGAAGGGAGCGAACGTGCCCATCAGCAGCCCCGAGACAAGGCACACCAGGATTCCTTTTCGCGGCACTTTTTTGTTTCTGCTCTGCAGCGCGCCATAAGCCTTGCCGATCAGAACGACCGCAAGCACCGCCATGGCCACTCCAATGCCCAAGAGGAAAGCGCTGCCCTTGGGTTGAATGATGTAACTCAGGATCACGCCTTCCACCAGCGCGATGCCGATGGAAATCGGGAACGCGATCGCCAACCCGACAATTTCAATCCCCGCAATAAGCAGCACATTCGCGATGTTAAAAAGGAAGCCGCCGATTCCCGCGTCCAGCATGTTCATCGCCGCTGCCGAGTGCAGATTGGCTAGAAAGCTTTGCCCTCCTCCCGACATCGAGCCCAGGGTGAAAGCGAGCACAATCGAAACCAATAAAATTCCTACCGCGTAGTCCCAGTAGTAAAGCTCGAAGCGATAATTCTTTGTGAGTTTGTAAGTGTTGGCGAACGAGCCCCAGCAGATCGTGCTGAGAATCGTCATGATCAGCGCGGTGACGAACGTCGCGGGTGCAAACATTCCGGTTTAGCTCCCCATCCCCAATTTGCAGGGCCTCTTTTACTACTTCCCGGGGATTTCGTCGAGGTCGCAGAGCCGCAGAGAATCACTTGCCACCGCCGGGGTCGAATACTAATGGTAAAGTGATTTCCGACCGCGTGGGTAACATGGTCATCGTCGATCTTGCAGCATCGGTCCGTTGAAGTTCATCGCTTAATGAAACGAGGAGGAAGTTCAATGAAAGCAGCCCGCGTCTTGTTTTTCTTGCTTCTTGCGATTCCCAGCCTGGCGGCTAAGGACGACGGCGGCCAGAAGAAGGATGAAGCATGCTATGTAAACTACCCCAATATTCCCGGCGAGCTTCTGCTCGAAAACGATCGCATTGTCGTGCAAAAGTTTGTTATACAGCCGGGCCAATGGGAAGGAATTCATTCCCATCCCGGAAACCAGCTTTACGTCCATATCAAAGGAGGCAAATGGGCCGTTCATTACGGTGACAAAGAGACGGTTTCAGAAGACCCGGACGGCTCAGTCGGCTGGTTCCCCAAGGTCGACCTGAGCGAAAAGCACCAATCCGGCAATATCGGAGACAAGCCCATCGAGCTATTGTGGATCACGCTGAAACCCTGTGGTTCGGCGGCCAAGCCTTAGCCCCCCGATGCTCCTGGTCAAATCATGAAAAACAAAAGCCCATTTACATTCTGTGTCTTGTTCATCTTCATGACTTGCCGCATCACCTCTGCCTCCCCGCAATCATTGCCCCAGGAGGGAGTGCAGCAATTTGCCGGCTTTGGCGACTTTAAATTGCAGAGCGGCGATGTCATCCATGATTTCCGTCTCGGCTATCGCACGCTGGGCAAACTTAACGCTGACAAGTCGAACGCTGTTCTTTGGCCCACTTGGCTGGGCGGCAAGTCGGCGGACCTACTGGAGTTCATCGGCCCGGGTAAAGTGGTTGACAGCGGCGATTATTTCGTCGTTCTCGTGGACGCAATCGGCAACGGCGTATCGGCTTCGCCGTCGAACAGCGAGAGCCAACCGCTTCTGAAATTTCCAAAATTCACCATCCGCGACATGGTGGAATCCGAGCATCGGCTCGCCACCGAAGTGCTGCACCTCTCGCATCTCCGCGCCGTGATGGGAATTTCTATGGGAGGCATGCAAACCTTCGAATGGGCCGTGGCCTATCCCGATTTCATGGACATCGCCATCCCGATGGCCGGATCGCCTCAGTCCACTTCTTTCGACAAGCTGCTCTGGACTGCGGAAATAGACGCCATGGAGCTCGACCCCGCGTGGAATCAGGGAAATCCAACCGGGCAACTCAGCCGCGGCTTTGCGCTTTCCGAAGAGATCGATTCCATGAATCTTACCTCCCCGGCCGATCGTGTGGCGCATACCACTCCCAAAGACTTCGATGCGTTTCTTGCGGAGCTTAGAAAAAATGCCAAAGGTGATGGCGGAACGGCAATCGACCACATTCGCCAGCGGCAAGCCATTATTGCCCTGGACATCCCCGGCGAATTTGGCATGACCCTCGCTCAGCTTGCGAAACGCGTGCGCGCAAAATTTCTCGTCATTGTTTCCCCGCAGGACCACATGGTGAACTCCACGCCTGCGCTGGAGTTTGCCGCCGCGAACGGTGCACCTGTCCTGGCCTTAGACTCACCTTGCGGACATCAAAGTCTCACTTGCATCTCGCTTGGACCAACCGTCGCCCGTTTTCTTTCCGATCCCGCCTCCGTCCACAGCGAGACCTTGCGTGAATCCGCTAACCACTAATCACTCTCATTGCCAGCCCTGCGCTCTACGCTCATTGAATTCGCCAACGCGCCATGAAAGCGCTTCCTGAATAAGTAGTTTTCAAATGTCCGGTAGCCCGAATCGTCAACGCTTGGAATCCATTAGGGGAGTGAGCAAGCCTCGAACGTCAGCTTCATCGAGGCATTTCCTTGGAACTACCAGATGAACTTCACTGCCAACTGAATCTGTCGAGAGGTCGTTTGCGTTGAAGTGATCAGTCCTGCGCTCGAAATGGGGCTTCCCAGCTGATCGAACACCGTAGAGTGATCGGTCGGCGAAGCGAAGTTCGCACGATTGAGAATATTGAAAAACTCTACCCGAAGCTGAGCGTTGAAATTTTCCGAGATGTGTTTCACGGGGTTGTTTTTGAATACGGAAAAGTCCAGCTTCGATAACCCCGGTCCAATCAGTGTGTTGCGTCCAAGATTTCCCCACTTATTCGGACCCGGGAACGCCAGGCATTGTGTCTTGATGTAATGGTTGGGGTCCCCGGAGTTGGTCAACGTCCGGCAAGCCGAGCCACCGAGTCTGCCCGGCGGCTCGCTGACCTCATCCAATTTCATTCCGGCAGGATCGCCGCCGAGAATCGGCGTAAAAGGCTGCCCGCTGCTTGCCTTGTATAGACCACCCAACTGCCAGCCGCTTGCCGCCCACTTCGGAACGGACGAACTCCACGCCGGACCGGGCAGCTCCCACGTAAAGCTCAGCACGAAAGTTTGCGCCACGTTGAAGTCGGAGAGGCCGCGCGAAGTCCGCTGGTCGAAGAAAAGCTGATTGAACAAGCCATTCGGGAAAGCGTCGTCGGCCTCGGTCGCCGAGAGCGTGTCAATGCTCTTTCCCCAGGTGTAAGCAGCGTGGAATTCGACTCCACGGCTTATGCGTTTCGCGACGTCGGCCTGCAGCGCATCGTAGAACGAACTCGCTTGCCACAAGGTGGAGTTGATACGGCCAAAGCTAGGGTTCAGCGTCTGGCTGGTTGCGACTGGCGGGAAAACATAACCTGCGGGAGTCAGGGTGGGAAGAACCATGTCGATGTTGTCCACCCGGTAAGGAAGGTGAACTCCCCGCGAGCCGACATAGCCGATCGTAACGGCAAGCGTCGATGTCAACTCGCGTGCCACGCTCAGATTCCATTGCATGACGTAATTGCGTTTGGGTTTGAATTCCACGTAGGTCGCGATATTGGATGTGGACTGCGTGCTGAATTGTTGAAAAGCGCCCGTCGGAAATGAGCCGGGCTGGAGAGCATTTGCGACGATGGCTTGCACAAACGGCACGGAACGCTGAAAAGAGAGGTTAAATTCGTAGGGCAGCGGAAGCACATCAAAAATCCCGAATCCGCCGCGAATGAGAGTCTTGCCGCCGCGCGGATTCCACGCGAAGCCTAGTCGCGGCTCAAAATTCCGGAGCGTGGGGTTCAGGAAAAAAGGCGAGCCCACGTGAGGCTGGGCATCGGTGAGATTCCGGAGGTTCGAGATCCGGTTTTGCGCTTCAGTGGGAACTGTCACCATTTCGTAACGCAAGCCGAGATTGATGGTCACGTTTTTTTTCAGCCGCACGTCATCCTGCGCATACAGGCCGAGCAAAGTCTGCCGCAATCCAATATCCGGCACAGACGTCGTGGCAACCCCTTGAAAAACATGTGGCTGGTTGGTCAGAAAATTCTCCAGAGAATCGAAGCGGAAGGCGCCGTTTACGTTGGCGAACACCAGCTCATTGTCTTGCATACGTTCGACGATAGCGCCGAATTTCAATGCATGAATTCCTCGCGTGAGAAAAACGTCGTCGCCACCTTGAAACGAGTTCCAGAACACAAATCTGCTCGAGGGGAGAGTCCCCTGGGCGGTCGGACCTCCGAGAAAACTCGTCAAACCCGGCACGGATTGCACAGCGCCGGCAAATTCCCCCGGTGCGAATGCGAGGCCAGCATTGTGCATTTCAGGGTTCAATACTTGCGACACTCCGCCGGAAATCCCCACGGCGCGGCTGAAGCCGAACTGCGCAGCATTCAGCAAAGTCGCACTCAGTTCCTGCTGTTCATGCAGCGTAAACACTTGCCGCCGCGAGACAATGTTCGAAAGCAATTCGTCGAAGGCGTCCGGCAATACAGTTTTCGAATTGTCGCGCATGTAGGTGCCGGTCAGGTTGCCCTTGCTGGAAAGTTTGCGGTCGACTCGAACGGTGAAATAGTTTTCGTTCGTCACCTGTTGCCCCACAAAACTGAAAATTCCCGTGTCGCCGTTCCCAAGCAATGGCCCGTTCGGCAGTGGATAGAAAGCGTGCAGAAACGGCAATACGCCACTGTCAATGTGGGTGATCAAGTCGGGGTTTACGGCTGAACCCGCGCCGCTGAGAGGGATCTGAGTTGTCGTGCAACCGTTCGGCGGCGGTTGTGGGATGGAGCACAATGTAGCAGGTCCCGGGCCTCCATTCGTACCGGTATTAATCCCCAGGGCGGCGGGTGACGGCACCGTGTCCACCGTCGTAATTCCCAGCGACTGGCGCAGTCCTTCGTAATCTCCAAAAATGAACATCCGGTCCTTCTGGATTGGCGCCCCAGCCGAGCCTCCAAATTGATTCCGCTTGAAAGGAGGAATCTTGCCGTCAAAGAAGTTTCGTGCATCCAGCGCGCTGTTGCGAAAGAACTCGTACACGTCACCGTGGAGAGCGTTCGTCCCTGAACGCGTCACCGCGTTGATGACGCCTCCCGAGGTTCGGCCGTACGCGGCCGGATAGTTGTTTCCCAGCACGGACACCTGCTCGACCGCGTCAATTCCGAGATTGTCGCCTAGCACGCTGCCGGGAGCGCCGTTCGAATAATCGTTGATGCTGATTCCATCCAGGCGATAGCTGTTTTGATCTGGCCGCGCTCCGGAAATGCTGATCGGCGCTCCAAACCCGCGGTCAGTATTGCCGCCGCCGCTGGCGCTCCCGGTTTGCACTCCGGTGACTCCGGCTTGCAAAGTAGCAAGCTGCGCCCAGTCGCGGCCGTTCAGCGGTGTATTCCGAACGACGGATTCATTGACATTTCCACCGCTTTGGCTGATTGGTGCGGCCGGCGCTGCTGTTCGCACTACCACGTCGGAGCTACCCGCGTGCAGGACGATGTTGAGGACGCGCTCTGTCCCCACCGCAATGGAAATGCCCGTCCAAATTTGCGTGACAAATCCCGCAGCCGAGGCGGTCATCTCATAGTTTCCCGGTGGCAGAGCAGGAAAGTTAAAGAGCCCGTCGGTTCCGGTCGTTACGGTTCTCACCTCGCCTGTTGTCACATCCCTTGTCGAGACCTGAACACCGGGCATTGCGGCGCCCGATTCCCCTCTGGCCGTCCCAGCTAAGGAGCCCCCCGCCAGTTGCGCTCCGACTGCTCCCGGCACGGCAAGGATCAGCACCCAAAGCAGTGTCGCGCTCGCGGCTATGGCATTGAATGAACCCGCTAAGCACGAACCGCAGTTGAAGTGGCGTGCTGCCCCGAATCTCACAGCGGGCCTCTCTTCATCGGACAGATAGTTTTGCCGGATTCGCACGCGAATTCAAGATACAGCCAAGCGGAACCACACATCAACCGTAGACTCTTTTAGCAGCCAAACCAGCAGGCATACTTCCCATCTGATAAACGACTATCAGGAGTTGACAAATGGTGTGGGCACGGTCGGAATTGAATTCAGGTGCTCTACAGAATGCCGGTGACGTCATTCAGCCTAAACCAGTTCTTCCAGACTTCGCGTTAGGCAAAGGTGGTTGGCCTAGTCATTTCGCTTGGTTAACTGGTGCGCTGAGAATTTGTCCGGTGCACTTGACTTGACGGAATGGTAGGTCAGAATAGAGTCCCTTCCGAATTGCTCCTCTGGTCTAGGACTTTCCTATCCTGGTCGATAGCCCTTAGGCAAGCCTGCGGCTGCGAAAATCGCCGGTCGCGTGGAGGAAAGCACCTTATCTAGCCTTTACAGCCGGAGCAAGCAACGTAAAAGGACCAATCAAACCGATGACATTGCGAACCAGAACGCTGCTCAGCGTCGCGCTCTCCCTGGTGAGCTTGATTGCGATCCTGTATTCGGTGGCGCGAGTTTCCATGATGCGCAGTTTTGCAACCCTCGAAGCGGATGACACACGCCAGAACGTCGCACGCGCCACTGCTGTTTTGGCCGACGACCTTTCCACACTCGACAATACCACCAGTGATTACGCCGCCTGGGACGATACCTGCGCTTACCTTGAAGGGAGAAAGCCCGACCTTCCGACCAGCGAATTCCCGGATCCCTGGTTTCCGCGTTTGCGCATAGACTTCGTTCTAATCTTCGATCGCTATGGCCGGCAAGTGTTCGCAAAGGCTTATGACCCTGTGGCGGGAAAAGCGACGGAAATTCCTCAAGGTCTCTTGGCGCATCTTGCTCCCGGCTCGCTGCTAATGCATCACACACATCCTGGTAGCAAGGTGCTCGGAATTGCGCTGCTTACTTCCGGCCCTGTGCTGATTGATTCGCAGCCCATTCTCGACAGCGAAAGCCGCGGCCCGATTCGCGGTACATACATCGCGGGCCGCCGTCTGGATGCCGCGGAGGTCGCGCGCCTCGCCGGCATCTCTCACCTCGCCTTGACCTTGCACCGCCTCGATGAGACCTCCTTGCCGAGCGACATTAAATCCGCGCGCGCCGCGCTCACTCCGTCCTCGCCTACCTTGCTCCGCCCGCTTAATTCTAAGGATATCGCCGGATATGGACTGATCGACGATATCTATGGAAAAGACGATCTGATTCTGCGCGCAGTGATGCCTAGAAAGATAATGCAGCAGGGACGACCCAGCCTGTTCGGTTTCTTAGTGTGGCTGCTCATCGCTGGATTCGTATTCGGTCTCGTCACCATGCTACTGATGGAAACTTTGGTGCAGTCGCGAGTCATCCGGCTGAGCGCCAGCGTGGCCACCATTGGCGCCAGCGGCGACCTCTCGGAGCGTGTCCCCCAGGAAGGGCGCGACGAAATTGCCGGCCTCGGTGCGGCGATTAACCGCATGTTGGAGGCGCTCGAACAATCGCGCCGCGAGCTTCACAAGGCCAAGGAAGCTGCGGAAGCCGCCAACACTGCCAAAGGTGAGTTCTTGGCCGTGATGAGCCACGAGATCCGCACTCCAATGAACGGCGTAATCGGCATGGCCGGCCTTCTTCTCGATACCCCTCTCAACTCCGAACAGCGCGAATACGCCGAGACCCTGCGTTATTCCGCCGACGCTTTGCTCTCGATCATCAATGACATCCTCGACTTCTCGAAGATCGAAGCGGGTAAAATGACCGTGGAGCCCATCCCATTCGACCTCCGGTCGGCCGTCGAAGAGATGGCCGAACTCATGGCCCCGAAGGCGCGGGAGAAGGGACTCGACATCATTCTGCGGTTTTCACCCGAGACTCCTTCCCGCGTCGTCGGCGACCCGGGCCGCATCCGGCAGATTCTCATTAACCTCTCCGGTAACGCCGTCAAATTCACGACCAAAGGACACGTTTACCTCAGCGTGGAATGCGAAGAACGGACAGCCGAGAAGGCCCGCCTTCGCTTTTCGGTCGCGGACACTGGCATCGGCATTCCTGCGGACAAGCTGGGCAACGTCTTCGAACGATTTACGCAGGTAGACGCTTCCACGACGCGTAAGTATGGTGGCACGGGCCTGGGACTCTCGATTTCGAAGCAGCTGGTGGAGCTCATGGGCGGCAAAATGGGCGTCGAGAGCAAAGTTGGGGAGGGCTCCCGATTCTGGTTCACTCTGCCCCTTCTCCTCGATCTCACCCCGCCGGACAATGCGCCAATGGATATGGATATGACCGGCGTCCGCGTCCTCGGCGTGGCCGATAACCCGACCAATCTTTTTGTCCTCCGCGAACAACTCAATAGCTGGGGCCTGCGCAACGATTCGAGCAGCTCCTCCCAAGATGCTCTGAACCTGTTGCGCGCCGCGCAGTCCGCCGGGGACCCTTACCACATCGCGATTCTTGACCAGCAAATGCCCATCATGGATGGCGAGGAGCTCGCCCGCACGATCAAGGCCGACGCGGAGCTGAAGAACACAGTGTTAGTGCTGCTTACTTCCATCGGTGCCCGAGGCGACGCCGCCCGCATGAAGGAGGCCGGTTTTTCCGCCTACCTCACCAAATCAGCGCGTGCATCCCAGCTTCTGAACACACTTATCACGGTGTGGGCCAACCAGAAGCGAACCTCGCCGGCGCAGTTCGTCACTCATCATTCCGTGGGGGAGGGCCATGCCACGATTTTCCCGGCCGAGCCCGTCCAGCCGATTTTCCGCGCGCGCGTTCTGATGGTCGAAGACAACGCCGTCAATCAGATGGTTGCGGCTCGACTGCTCGAAAAGATGGGATGCCGCGTGGATGTCGCCGCCAATGGCAGGGAGGCGGTCGAGATGGCGAGTCTCCTCCCTTATGACGCGATCTTCATGGACTGTCAGATGCCGGAAATGGACGGCTTTGAGGCCACGCAGGAAATTCGCAGGCGCGAGGGCACAAGCGTGCACCGTCCCATCATCGCGATGACCGCGAATGCCATGCAGGGCGACCGGGAACGATGCCTCGATGCTGGAATGGATGACTACATATCCAAGCCCATACGAAAGACAGATTTGATCGAGGTGCTGGAGCGTCGTCTCCCTAAGAGTGTAAAGCCCATTGAGTCGAGGGCGGAACTGGAGAAACTTTAATGGAAGCCAGGCTGGATTGCGCAGGGTCCGCACGTCCGCGTGCTACCGCTGAATCTATCTTCATTAGGATGTGTGGTCCGGAAACCGGAGAAGCGGCAATTCCTGACCTCTTGGCGATTGCTCGCGCCGCGCTTATCGGAGAAGCGAAGCACCTAAGCGGCGGATGTCCGGTAATCGGACTGATGCCCTTAGGGGATCTCTTCGAAGACCATTAGATGCGCCTCTTCGGTCACCCAATCGCGGACCCCATATTGGGTCGTGGGCATCAACTGAACGAAGTGTTTCGGAACGGCCGCGTAGTATCGCTTCAGTTCCGGGATCCAGATACCAGACTTGGCGATTGCTCCCGTGGGCACTTTTCCGAGTAGCCGGAAATGGTCCGGATCGTCCTCATGAAAGACACCGAGGTTGCCGGCGCTCCCGGAAAAATAGATTCGTGACGTGGGCGCATCGTAAAAGATTTCGTCGCCACCTCCCGGAGCGTCCAGCACCTGAACCAACTTGCCCGTATCCGTGCTCATGACTACCAGCTTACCGGGCTCAGTGGTGTGTCCGCCCCCCAGCCGGCTTCCGAGAAACAACCGATGATGAATCGCGTCCAGACCGGCGACATGGGGTTGCGGGCCTCCAGTGACGGGCCACACCGCGACAATTGCGCGTTTTGCAGTATCAACGACTTTGACGACGCTTTCACCGTTCTCAACATCTCCCATGCCCGCGTACAACCGGTTGGCCGCAGGGTCGAGGATGATGGCGGCAGGTTCTTGCCCTTCCATCTTGATACTGCCGACAAGCTTGGCCGCCCTGGTGTCAACAATCTCGATGGAACCCTCTTTATTTCCCTCAACCCTGGTCCTGACAGCGACGTAATACAGCCCCTTGGCGGCGTCAAAGGCCGCGTTATCCGGGTCCCTGCCAGGCGCGCCCTTCCCACCCGTCAGCTCGATAGTTTTGGCAACCTCGAACGTAGTTCCATCGAGGGCCACAACCGTGTTGTCCCCAAGATCCACCCAGAGTTCATTCGAAGTCGCATCAAAGAATGGTTTGCGAGGATTTCCGCCAACCTGAGTCTCGTGGATCACCTTGCCGGCTTTCATATCTATGACGACAATCTCTTTGTTGTTTTCCGCGGAGAGAAACAGGTGCTGGTTTTTCAGGTCATAGGTGAGGTGGTCCATGTAGCCTTCGGTAGGCAGCGGGATGGTCTCGACCAGCCTCAAAAGGCCTGCCATGCGCATCATGGGCGCCTGGTGATTGACATATTCCTTCGACTGTTGTTGAGCCTTTATCTTCGAAACGAAAATCGCGCATAGTGTCAAGACGACTGTCGCGCAGATTCTCATTTTACCTTTCGTCAATTGCATTCTTACGATTCTCCTTTTTTGACTTGCAAGCCGGCCGTCGAATCAAACAACGGGCCGATTACTGAAATCGTTCGATCTGAGAAGTATCCGTTGCCGAGAGCTGTGATCGGGTACCATCAAGCGCGGCTGTACGGACCTGACCGCGTTCTTGTAACAATTTCACGGAAAGAGTCTACATCACAGCCACAGTCTATAAGAAATGTCCAGTGACGAGACTCCACAGGAGTTTGCCCGCCACTGCCAGGGCCGATTACTCGCGCTAATATGCCAGCATTATAAAAACTGTCCACTATGGAACACAATCTCTCAGACCAAGTGTGCTATTCATTTGTCCGTGAAAACGGCACTCCGACAAAATCAAAAGCCGGGCCTTTGAGACCGCAATGACTCGTCAAGGTCAGCGGTCCTTTCACCCGGCAGTTTTTCTCGCAAAAATGGACGCCAAATCCGTCGTCGTCCTTTTTCGGGAGGGGCAAGCCATCTGTTCACAGGGCGATGCCGGCAAGGAAGTGTTCTATATCGAGAAAGGGAACGTGAAGGTCACAGTTAGGTCGAAGCGGGGTAAGGAGACGGTCCTCGCGATTCTGCATCCGGGAAACTACTTGGGTGCGGGATGCATGACGGGTCAAGCGCTCCGCACGGAGACCGCTACCGCGCTTACGCGATGCAGGATCCTGGTTATCGAGAAGAAGGAGATGACACGCGCGCTCCACAATGGCCATGAGTTCTCGGACCATTTCATCGGTTGCTTGCTTGGACGGAACATCCGGATCGAAGAGGACCTCATCGACCAACATTTATGCTCCTGTGAGGAGCGGCTGGCTCGCGCACTATTGTTAATTGCCCGCTACGACAAGATTCGCAAGCGAACTGCGGTCATCCCGAAAATCAACCATGGGACGCTCGGCGGCTTGATTGGCTCAACTCGCAGCCGCGTCTGTTACTTCATGAATAAATTTAAGAAGCTCGGATACATCGAGTATGGAGAGAGATTGCGAGTTCACAATTCCTCGCTCAGCGCGGTCTTGAAAAACTCGATATTCTCCGATCTGAGTGCCTCTCGGCCGAACTGAAGCCGAACGGGTGGCGGCTGTAGCATCAGTCGTCATGCAGGGCCTCAGATCAGATATTCAATTGTGAACACTTCAATCCCCCATCTCTTGAGGCATGGCACATCTCCGCCCGCTTTTTCAGCATGTGACACCGTCTGGACACTGTTCTGTTTTAGACACGGGTAAGCGTATACTGCGGCCATGCCCCGCGAGTTGGTTTGGATTGAGCGACAAAACATTCAAGGCTTTGGTTGCTCCCAGTGCGACTGGGTGTTTAATCCTGCTGGCGCGCTCGTTGGCGAATCGCTCGAGGAAATGAAGGGGAGGTACGAGGCCCAACGTGACAAGGAGTTTGCTGCCCACGTTTGTGCCGAACACCCAAGAGCCTCGAGGCCCAAGACCGAATAGGTCGGTGCAGTCATTAAGGACATGTAGGTATAAGCTGCCAACATGCGAGACGATGAGTGGATCAAAGCGCTTGAAGATGGCAGAAAAGTGAAATTCATCTACCAGGAACTGCCGGAGGACGGCGCGTTTATGACCGCGCAGATCGCGGGCAATCCGGTCGTCTATTCGGTTTTATTGTCCAAGGCAGGAAATCCGCTCAGTCGTGAAGACGTGGAGAGCCATTTCAAGGCCGAGCTTGCAAAGAAGTAGCATCGCTTGCTCGCGTAAATTCAGTCGCTCTCTGCGGCTTCAATAGCGGCAAATTTCCGCTCTACGTGCGGTTCTGTACGCGGAGCGCCTGAATGCAGCACACAACGCTCCCCGGCGCTGGCGCCACACGTTGGACAGGGGACTGCGGATACTTGTTCGGGCGTGAGCTCCTTCTTTTTCATCCTGACAGAATGCGCTTACACGCAGTCGCGAATCTATACCATTTTGGACAATCTCTGAACTTTGTCGCATGAACGGCAATACCGAACGAATCTGGTACTGGGAGCCGACGGCTTGACGACTCGATGCTCCAGGTTGCCGGTCGATTTGTTTCCCCCCACCCTGGGTAAATTTCCCCCAAGGTGGGGTGTAGGTATTCAGGTATGCCTAGTTGCAGAGTGTCTCGTTGCTGCAGAGGATATCCGCAGCGGATAGACGCGTCTGTACTGAATTGCACAGCTCCCGTCTTGTACTGTGAAAGGCAGGCTTGAAGAACTTGCTTGGAGGCCGGCCCATCGGGAGTTTCTGGGCAAGAATCGACCGCACCCGCGATCGCTAACTTAGTCGTGTAGGACGACGCTCAAGAGAGACGTGTTGACCTCAACTCCCCCGTTGTACTTGATGAAACCCAACGTCCTGAACTTGTTCATGAAGAAATTGACCCGCGAGCGCGTCGTCCCGATCATTTCCGCCAGAGTTTCTTGCGACACCTTGGGGATTACTCCCTGGGGCTGGTCTTCCTTACCGTAACGCGCAAGCAGCAGAAGAGCCCGAGCCAGGCGTTTTTCACTAGAGTTAAAAAGCAGATCGACGAGATCTTCCTCGATTCGGATGTTCCTGGTCAGCATATGAGAGATGAAGCGGTCAGAAAACGCATGTTCCGTGCGAAGCAGGCGCATCATCTCTTTTTTTTCAATGAACAGTATAGACGTGTCTACGATCGCGGTGGCCGTCGCCATGCAAACAGGCTGACCTGCTAGGCATCCCTCGCCAAAAAAATCACCTGGTCCGAGAACCGCCACGACCGCCTCTTTGCCGCCTTCACTGATCACGGAGAGCCTTACACCGCCCTCCTGGATGTACTTCACACCCTTGACGGGATCGCCTTGGGAGTAGATCGTATCGGACTTCTGAAATTTTTTGATTTGACGTGCCACACCGGCCGTATCAAGAAAGGCCTGCAAATCGAAAGCGGGCTTCTTCGAGGGAACTGATTTGGCCTGCTTAACGGCTGCTTTGGGCATACTTCATACACCTTCCCGCCAAATACTCTAGCTGGGTCGGCAAATTTGAGTATTCTCAGGCAGCGCGCTTATCATATCACTGCTTGAACTCTTCACTGCTTGAACTCTGCGGCTTGAATCCGCAATGAGCCCGCGCGCAGGATCCCTCCGGTATTGCGGCAAACTCGGAAGTAATCCACATCCCGGCAAATGCGGTTACCTGGAAGCTAGGACTCAAATACCAGTAGCCCAACTCACCGGACTTAGCCCTGCCAAAGAGTGGCTTTCTTATACCAGCACCGGCTCTTTCGCCATTCTCACATTGCCGTTGTTGTAGTTCTTTGCACACGAATCGCAGAATAGCGCCCGGTAGGTGGTGCCATCTTTAGCGCTGGCGTTCGGCAACGGGTTCCAACCCTTGACCTTTGTGAGCTTGCCGCTCTGCGTCAACGCCTGAAACAGGTGCTCGCAGATGTAGTCCATTCCATCCGCTTCCGCCTTTTTCGCGTCCGTGAGCTTGTGAATCCAGATCGTTTGCGCCATCGGATTCCTCCAGTTCAAACTCCACTGTGGCACAAGCGCTGCCCCGTAAACACCTGCCCAAAGGGACAGATGTGCTCCGCAGGCAACCACAGCACTACATCGAAGCCCAACCTTGTGTGTCCGTTAACGTCCTAAAGTCCGGCAATCCGACCATCCAGGAGTTGGCAGCGCTGCCATGGTCGGGTATTCACTGCAAATCGCCTCGGGGGGCCAACCTGGTCTGTCTTTGATGTAACTTCCGCGGTTCTTCGGACAGGTGTTCGTAGATGACTGAAACTTCTGTTCACTTCCGGTGAGCGAGATACTCTGCGGCGCCCGGCGAGGACGCTATCCCATTACGCATCGCATAGTGAATGAGCTCGGCCAGAGAATGAAGGCCAAGCTTGGACATAATCTTTGCTCGATGAGTCTCCACTGTCCGGACCGCGATTCCCAACTCGGTTGCAATCTCTTTGTTGGATTTCCCCGCCGCCAGGAGCCGAATGATCTGGGTTTCGCGAGGGGTTAGCTGGACACCAGCACGGTCTACTTGCTGATGCTGGCCCTTTGTCTTTAGAAATCCATCCAGAACGATTTCGGATACCTTGGGCGTTAGGAAACGCTTGCCCTCAGAAACGGCTTTCACGGCTTTCGCGAGACACTCTGTGAGATCAGATTTCAAAAGATATCCTCGAGCTCCCGCGTCCAGAGCGCGGCGCACCATCTCGTCTGACTCGTGCATGGTAAGCACAAGAACTTCGGTATTCGGAACTGTTTCTCGGACCTGACGCACCACTTCGACTCCATCCAGTTCGGGCATGCTGATATCGACTATGGCCACATCCGGTTTTAGTTCCCTTGCCTTTTCTAGCGCGTCACGGCCATTCGCTACCTCGCCGACGACTTTCCAGCCGCGTCGGGCCTGGAGGAGGGCTCGTGCACCACGCCGCACCAATCCGTGATCGTCGGCTATTAGAATGCGCAATTTTCTCACGTTGGTTCTCCTGACAGAGGTATTGTCACGCGTATAGTTGTGCCCTGACTGCTAGAATCAATTTCAAACCGCCCGCCGGTTAACTTTACTCGCTCCTGCATGCTTGGAATGCCAACACCAACTTCCAACCGGTCCTCCTCTTTCCCCCTCTGTTTAGCGGTAGAAAGGCCGCGGCCAAAGTCAGTGATTTCCAGGGTGAGATTCGAATTGCGATTGACTCGTATCTTGGCTCGCTGACTTCCCGAATGGCGCTGGACGTTGGTAAGGGCCTCCTGCACCACGCGGAATACAGCCTGCTCGATATCTCCCGCCATCCGTCCGAGACGCGGTGACAGCTCCAATTCCACCTGGATTCCACTCCGTTTGGTGAAACCGTCCACATAGTCACGAATCGCGGCACCCAAACCTGCCTGATCCAACGCCGGCGGGTGCAACAGGTAAGAAAGCGTGCGGACTTCACGGATGCACTTGTCAGCCAATGCCTTACCCTCGGAAAGAAGGCGACGTTCTTTTCGTTTCGTGGAAGGAATCGAACTACTGAGTTGACTCAGCATTGTTGCCAAAGCGACCAGGTCTTGGCCCGTAGAGTCGTGTAAGTCCCGCGCAATTCTTCTTCGTTCTTCGTCTTGCGAGCGGAGGAGCTTGCCGGAAAGACGCTGGAATTCTTCCTCGGCTTGCACACGTTCGGTGATGTCACGGCAAGTGCCCGCAACACGAGCCGGTTTCCCTTCTTCATTATGAAAAGTTTGCCAGCGCTCCTCGAGGATTTTGACCCGGCCATCCGGCATGACGATCCGATACTGGACCGTGGAAGGCGCGGACGTTTCGAGAGATGCCTCAAAGGCCGCATCCACTTTCGCGCGGTCCTCCGGATGAATGAATTCGACGAACCTTGGACGTGTGGGGTGGAAACGAGACGGATCAGTCTCAAAGATGCGGTGTGTTTGCTCTGACCAAATCACGTTCAAACTCGGCAACTCCGCTTCCCAACTTCCCATTTTGGCCACCTCCTGCGCCTCGACCAAGCGCGCGCGCTCTCTTTCCAATTGCGCGGCTATCTGGCGCTGTTCCCGCTCGCTCGTTCTGAGGGCTTCTTCCACTTCCTTGCGGTCGCTGATGTCTACCGCCGTTCCAACAAACTCGAGTAGGTCACCGGAAATGTTAAAGACGGGCTGACCAATGCCCTGGATGTATTTGAACGAGCCGTCAGGACAGACGATTCGGTAATCCAACTCCCAATTTATCCGTTCGGCCACTGCTGTACTTATCTCCGATTCGTACCTGGACCGGTCTTCCGGGTGAATGCGCTGTAGAAACAGTTCACGAGTCAGCTTGGTCTCGGCTGGATCGAAGTCAAAGATGCGGTAAAGCTCCTGGGAGCCAAACATGTCACCAGAGGAAAGATTCCATGACCACACGCCCATTTTCGCCATCTTCTGGGCCATGGCGAGATAGGCCGCTCCGCGTTTCACCTGTTCCTCTGCCAGCTTGCGCATCGTGAACTCATGAACGGTGCCGACGATTCGATAGGGATGGCCCTGGGGGTCAACAATGGGATAGACTCGCAGCCTAACCCAGGAGACCGAGCCATCCGGCCGAATGACTCTGCATTCGACATAGTCGAGTGGTTTTCCATCCCCCAGCCTCAGTATGGCTTCCTGAACCTGCTGGCGATCATCAGCATGTACCCCTTCCAACCATGACCTCGGGCTTGCGTAGAGGCTCTCAGCTGAGCGCCCCCAGATCGTTTCGTAGGCGCGATTGACGAACAGAACCTCACTGAAATCTGCATTGCTGAGTAGGAGGACATCCCGCAAGATATCCGCGACCTGACGAAATCGTTCACTGGTTTGGAGTTCTTTTGCTTGAAGCGCGAACCGCCGGTCCACCGACGAGGTCAATATCGCCACGCCTTGAACCACCAAAGTACATATGGCAATTCCACCGAGACCGAGAGAGGAAACGTTCACTGCATGGGACAGTTCCGTGGGCACGGTGGTGGGAAAAAATGTTGCCGACATCATGCCGGTGTAATGCATCAGAGAAATGGCGGCGCCCATCACTACTGCGCTGATGACCCTCGCCAGGGTCGTTCCCCTGAAATGTTCACGGTAATCGAACGTGAACAATAGCGCGGCCAGGGAAGCAATGACTGCAATCAGGACGGAGGCGGCCACGAGCGGAGGACTGTAGACGCACACTGCAGAAAGGCGCATGGCGGCCATGCCGATGTAGTGCATCCCCGCAATGGCAAGTCCCATAACGACGCTGCCAGTCAGCGCCTGGATGCGGTCCATCTTCTTGCGGCTCACCACGTAAAGTGCGACTGCGGATGCAAAAATGGCAGCAAAGAGCGAGAGGAGAACCGTCAGCCAGTCGTAAGCCACCGGGACAGGTAAGTTGAAGGCGAGCATGCCGGTAAAGTGCATGGACCAAATGCCGAAACCCAAGGTGGTTGCTCCCCCAGCTAACCAAGCCGAGCGGACCCAACCGCGTGCGGCGGTTACCCGCCCGCCAAGATCAAGTGCCGCGTAGGACGCGGAGATGGCGATGAGAATGGAAATCCCGACCAGGTAATGGTCGTAAGAACCTACAAGAGGTGCCCCGATTTGGTACATGGCGCCCTCCTCCAGATGGCACAAAGGGTGCACATCTGTCAGGCACGGCAATTGGGGAAGGGGACGACTCCTTTGGCGACCAGAATAACAAATAACTGCCGTCCAGTATTATACATAGGTTTATGTACATAGTGTCTTTCGTTAGCCGTAGCGGCCATCCCCTAAACCAATCCGTAGTGAAGTTCACTATGTAGTTAATTATATTGACAGAGATATCCCTTCGAATAACTATTGCTAGGGCTCATCCTATCAAAAGAAAGCTGGAAAACATGGAAGACCACGCGACCCACTCGCGTGAGGGTTCGCCGAGCCAAGCTGGCTTTGGCGGGCTGATCGGTGAATCCTCACCGATGCATCGTCTCTACAAGCTGATTGGAAAAGTTAGCCAGTGCACCTCCCCGGTTCTGGTCACTGGAGAGACTGGAACGGGAAAAGAACTCGTAGCAAGAGCCATTCATTTCACCGGAGCGCGTCGGGGGAAGGCGCTTGTCCCTGTTGATTGTTCCGCACTGACTCCCACACTGGCGGAGTCCGAGCTATTCGGCCACGTCAAAGGCGCCTTCACAGGCGCAGACCGCCCGAAGCAGGGTCTTCTGCAAGCTGCCAACGAGGGGACGGTCCTTCTCGACGAGATCGGCGAACTCCCCATTTTCTTGCAGGCCAAATTGTTACGGTCTTTGCAGGAGAAGGAGATAAGGCCAGTGGGGTCCACGGAGCGAATTCCAATTGACCTGCGGGTTATCGCCGCTACGCATCGAGACCTCGAAGCGGGAGTCCGGGCGGGGACTTTTCGCCAGGACTTGTATTTCCGGTTGAACGTTGTAGAAATCAGGCTACCGGCGCTGAGGGAGCGCAAGGTCGATATCCCACTATTGGTCGCCTTTTTCCTGGCGAAATTCTCCGACCCGCTGCAACTGGTCCATGCGATCTCAGATGACGCATTGCGGCGATTGATGGCCTACGATTGGCCAGGCAACGTTCGCGAATTAGAAAATGCTATCGAATGCGCCGTGGCTCTAAGTTCTGAAAACTTGTTGACAGTAGATAACCTGGCATCGGTTCCCACTGAGGCATTTGCCAAGAATCTTCCCAATGAGAATGAACTCCTCCCCCTGGCGCAACTGGAGCGTCGTGCCATCCTGCATGCTCTCCGGGAAACCGAAGGAGATAAGCTCGCTGCTGCCCAACTGCTAGCTATTGGCAAGACCACCCTCTATCGCAAGCTCAGAGAGTACGCCAAGACTCCCAAGCCAGAGCACCATGAGGGCAATGGTCAGTGATAAAGAGACGTAGCAGACGCGCCCCACTTGCTAGGAAAGAGCTCGAAATGTTTGGACATCAACATTTGGAGGAGGGAGTGTCTCAATGATCCACAGAAAGCCCACTCACGGCGGAAATTCTGGTTTCCCCGCCTGGAAATTCGGCGCCAAGTTGTTCTTATCCCTGATGGCCATCGCGACTTCCGTTCTTATCACCGGATGCGAGTCTTCCGGGTATGTGTCCACCACGTCCCCTCCCACCGTTAGCACCTTCACCATCGGCGGTTCCGTTTCCGGTCTTTCCGGCAGCGGCCTGGTATTGCAGGACAACGGCGGAGATAACTTAGCTGCCAGCTCTAACGGAGCTTTCGCATTTAAGACCGCCCTTGCCAGGGGCAGCGCTTACAAAGTTACCGTTCTAACGCAGCCTTCCAGCCCGGCGCAGACCTGCCGCGTGACGAATGCCAACGGAATTGCCAACTCCAACGTGACCAACGTCCAGGTAACTTGCCCAGCGCCAATGTTTACCATCGGCGGCACGGTGAAAAATCTTGTGGGTTCCGGCGGGGGCCTGGTGCTGCAGGATAACGCTGGGGATAGCCTCTTGGTCAAGGCAAACGGCACTTTCACCTTTGCCACGCCGATTGCCAGCAGCGGCTCATACGACGTCACCGTTCTGACACAACCTTCCAGCCCGACACAGACCTGTGGAGTGACGCATTCCAATGGAGCTGCCAACGCCAATGTAACAAACGTGCTGGTTGATTGCGGTCATGGTGAATGGTCATGGATGAGCGGGTCAAACGCTGGCGGGCAGAAGGGGACATATGGCACTCAGGGCATGACTTCGGCCAGTAATGTTCCCGGGGCGCGAGATACTGCTCTAGGTTGGACAGACTCGTCTGGGAATTTCTGGCTCTTCGGCGGGTTTGGCCTCGATTCGGTCGGAACAGCTGGTGGTGGATCTCTGAACGACCTGTGGAAATACGACATCAACAGTGGCGAATGGACCTGGATGACTGGGTCGAACCTTGCCAATCAGAATGGCACCTATGGTACCCAGGCTACCACTGCCCCGGGCAATGTTCCCGGAGCGCGATCTGGTGCCGTTTCCTGGACGGATCAAACGGGGAATCTCTGGCTCTTCAGCGGGTTGGGCCAGGACTCGGTTGGGACAGCTGGTGGTGGATTTCTGAACGACCTGTGGAAGTACGACATCAACAGTAGCGAATGGACTTGGATGGGCGGATCAAACCTCGCCAACCAGAATGGTAACTACGGTACCCGGGGTACGGCCTCGCTCAGCAGTGTTCCCGGGGCGCGGTATACCGCTGTAGGCTGGACAGACTCGTCTGGAAATCTCTGGCTCTTCGGCGGGTTGGGCCTCGATTCGGTTGGGACAGCCGGTGGTGGAGACCTGAACGACCTATGGAAGTACAACATCAGTAGCGGCGAATGGACCTGGATGAGCGGGTCGAACCTTGCCAACCAGAATGGTACCTACGGAACTCAGGGTACCACTGCCCTCGGCAACGTTCTTGGGGCGCGAGGTTATGCTGTCAGTTGGACCGACTCGTCTGGAAATCTCTGGCTCTTCGGCGGCTTTGGCCCAGATTCGGTCGGGACAGCTGGATTTCTGAATGACCTGTGGAAGTACAACATCAGTAGTGGCGAATGGACCTGGATGAGCGGGTCGAACCTTGCCAACCAGAATGGTAGCTACGGCATTCAGGGTACCGCTGCCCCCGCCAATGTTCCCTCGGCGCGAGATGCCGGAGCAAGTTGGAGCGACTCGTTCGGAAACCTCTGGCTCTTCGGCGGGTTTAGCGTGCCTCTGCCAACGAATAATACTCCTGACCGAAACGATTTGTGGAAGTACAACATCACCAGCGGTGAATGGACATGGGTGAACGGATCGAACCTTCCCAACCAGATTGGGGCTTACGGTACTCAGCGTGCGATTGCCCCCGGCAACGTTCCCGGGGCGCGAGATGTCGTAGTAACCTGGGTTGATTCGTCCGGAAATCTCTGGCTCTTCGGCGGGTTTAGCCTGGATGTAGCTGGTGGGTCTGACTTGAACGACTTGTGGGTGTACACGCCCTAACAGTTTGTTGATGACCTCCCCAAGTCTGGTAAGCCCAATCGCGTGTCACCTCGCCTTTTGGCTGCACGATAGTCAAGGTTGCAGTGCGACCGTGTCCTCATCCACATCCACCTCATTGACGCTAAGCGCGCGTCGCTGACTATCTGGTGTCCAAAGGAGGCTATGCGAATGCAATGGTTCTTGATCTGTGAGAATCCAGGATGTCGTATGGTTCTTGATCTACGAGAGAATGGCCGTGTTGTGCGTCGCTCGGACCTTATCATCGATCACTGCCCCGAGTGTGGGAATCGATGGTCGACGGCTTGTCCATTCTGTAACCACCCACTGGAAGTCAACTTGCACGCCAAGCCTCCTCGCTGCCTGCGTTGTCAGCAAGAGTTACATGGAAAGGATGCTTAGGCGGCCTTCAAACTTGATTCCAATGTCTGGGAACCCGCCTTCCAGGGAGTTACGGCCTCCGATCCATGAAATTCCGCAAACTGTATAAAAGTGAGCAAAGCCAGAGGTCCAAATTGGAAATTCCGGGTTATTTGCCAAGCTCGGGCTAATATCCGACAACTCTCTGATGGCAAAGGATGGAGATAAAGAATGTTTCACTTGATCTGGTATCTTCTGATTGGGCTAGTCTCGGGCGTCATCGCGAAATCGGTGATGCACGTGCACATAACGATTTTCTGGACGGTGGTGCTCGGCATCATCGGATCGATCTTCGGCGGCGGCGTTGCCGACATGTTTTCGCGCCCGACAAATGAACGATATCATCCTGCCGGCCTCATTTTGTCCACACTGGGCGTGATTCTGGTTCTCTTCATTTGCTATAAGCTGAATATTCATTTTCCCGCGATCTAACCTGACAGAAGTGATCGTATTTCTGGACCATTACGGAATTCAAGCTTACAAATTAGGGCGTCGTAAGGGTGGCGCCCAGGTGTCGCACAATTTTAATTTGACAAAACTTCAGCACTTCACTAGCGTACCTGCTAACTACCCGGTGCAGCATCCCTGGGCAAGCCCCGCCCTGGAGGTGAATCCATGAACAAAAGCAAAACGCGGTACGCGACAATCTGCGTGTTGTCTGTCCTAATCGCGCTCATGCTCGCGCAGACGGGCGTGTTCGCACAGACAACGACAACCATCAGCAGCAGTTCGCCGACTCCCGTACCGCCCGTGGCCAATCCTTGCCTGCGTTTCACTGCGGGCAGCGTCGTACACCAGCCGCCCGCTCTGTTCAGCCAGAACGGCGTGCTGAACGTACGATTCTCCTACCAGGCGACCACCGATTCGGTCGGCAGACAACTGTTTTGCTTCATGACCCCGAACGGACTGGAAAATCCGACCCTGCACGTGAATCCAGGCGATACGCTGAAGATAACCGTGACCAACAATACTCCCTTCAACAACGTAGGAGACACCGATTCTGACGAGCCTTTCCAGGCACCCAACTGCGGCGATACCACGTTTGAGGACCAGGGTCCAATGAAGGACATTCAGGGCTTTGCCATGACCGGCGGCTCGATGAATATCCATTATCACGGCACCAATACGTCGCCTGCGTGCCATGAAGACAACGTGGTCAAAACTCTGATCAATCCCGGGAACACGTTCCAGTACAACGTGCATTTCCCAAGCGACGAGCCTCCGGGACTCTACTGGTATCATCCGCACGTTCACATGTTAGCTGAAGCGGCGGTGTTCGGCGGGGCTTCAGGAGCCTTGGTGGTCGACGGAATTAACAACGTGCAACCGGCGGTTGCCGGATTGCGCCATCGGGTTATCGTCATCCGCGACCAACAATTCACCGATCCCAACTTGAGTGAAACCCCCAGCAGCACAACGGATGGCGGAGTCCCACAGCGCGACCTTAGCGTGAACTTTATTCCCCTGGATACCAAAGTCAGCGCTGCCAACACGGTGAGTTACACACCGGCTGTGATCCACATGGAGAACGGCGAGAAGCAGTTCTGGCGAATCTGCAACTGCACTTCGGACGCTCCTCTCGACCTGCAGGTGCGGTTCGACGGGATTGCGCAAACCATCGAACTCGTTGGTATCGACGCTGTCCCAGTAAACTCCCAGGACGAACCCCAGCCGGGCCAGCTCATTTCCGTGCAAAATTTCCGGCTACCGCCGGCGTCGCGCGTCGAGTTTATTGTCGACGCGCCCCCGTCCACGGTGAAGCTGGCCCAGCTCGTGGCCCAGTTCATCTACTCAGGGCCACTTGGCGACACACTTCCGACTCGGCCGCTGCTGACCATGCAGGTTGTCGGCGACGCGGACGGAGATGAACCGATCCAGGACGACAGGGTACCCGCCTTTACCGCCTTAAACATCAACCAGCAGCGCTTTGGCGGCATCGACAGTGTGACGCCGACGCTCACACGCACGGTGTTCTTCGAGGAGGTCGAAGATGGCAGCGCCTTCTTCATCAACGCCTCCGGCTGCGTGACCGCATCCGGCGCGCAATGCCCTATTCAGCCCTACCCTATTGACACAACATTCGATAACAACCACCTGCCGGCGATCATTACGACGCAGGGCACGGTCGAGAAGTGGATCGTGCAGAATCACGCCAGGGAAAACCATGAACTGCACCAGCACCAGATTCACTTCAAAGTGCTGTCGCAGGACAACTTCAAAGCCAACGGCAGCGTGCCGGCGCCGGGGATCGACAAGCAGTTCCTGGACATGATTGAGATTCCTTACTGCGGCGGTGCGGCTGCGGGTCTGGATAAAAATGGCCACTTCACCAATCCGCCTTCTCCTCCCGCTTGTGTGGACGCGAATGGTAATCCGTCGCCACCATATCCGCAGGTCCAGTTGCTCATGGACTTCCGCGGGCCCGACATCGGCGCCTTCGTCTTCCACTGCCACATCCTCGGACACGAAGACCTCGGCATGATGGCTATCGAACAGGTGAAACCAAAGGATGATTAAAGAGGGCTGAAGGATTTTCGCCCGCTGAATAGGCTACTGCCTGGCGGGCGCGGGCGGGACGACAAACTTATCCATGTAGGTTTCGAGCTTGTCGCGGTTCTTGATCCGATATGCCTTGTAGTCTTGGGCAATATCGTCATCGCCCAGACTGAACAGCACGTAGGCGTCAATGAGACCGGCCTCGTGCAACTTCAGCAAAAGGCCAGCGACCGGATCGGTCTCTACCAGTTCAGCGGTCTTCTCATCTCCTTTGAGCTTTTCCAGGATCTTGGCCGCTGCAGTCAACGCTTCGGATTCCTCCGAAAGCGAGTGCCGGTACTCTCCTTCTTGCGGAAACTGTTTCCGGAATCTACCGCCCTCTTGCCAGTCTGCCCTCACCGCATAGTATGCTCGCCAGGCGGATGAAACCTCCGTAGACTGGCTGGCGCTTCGGGCTAAGTCGTACTTCCGCGGGACGGGAACGGGTACGTACACAATATTGAACGCGGTATGGTTGATGGTCGCCCACGCGCGAATTTCGCGCCAAACGATCTTGTTATAGGGTTCAGCTACAACCGCATGAATAAGCATGCTGCGCGACTTCGCCATATCTCCTTGTTTTGCCAGCATGTCGGCGTAGTAGCGATAGGCTGTCTCGATATTTGGGTCCAGCCGCATTGCGCGCTCGTACCACTCGCCGGCTTTGGCAAAATTATTCTCTTTGTCGTAAGTGTTTCCAGTAAAGAGGGCGGCAGTGTAATTCGTGGGCTCGAGTTCCAGGGCCTTTGTGTAGTCCTTCAGCGCCTCGTCAAATTCGCGACGGGCAAAAGCCGCCTCGCCGGCGCTCACGGCCTGTTCCACCGCCGGATTATCAGAAAACTTGATGGCGCCATTCGTCGGCAGTTCCCCCAAAAGCTGGCGCAGGTTCTCCGCGAGAGGACTGATGTTCCCTAGCCCCCAAGCCTTCTGCAAGAGATCCCTGGCGCGAAAGCGTTCCTTGGCTGCCGCTTCCGGCTCGGAGAGAGTCGCAGCATGTTCGACGAGAGACGCTGCCAGCGCGACCAGTACTTCGCTGTCTTTAGGGTCCTTCTGAGTCAGCTCTTCCAGAAGCGGCAGAGCTTCCAGGCGTTTGCCTTCGTGAAAGAGCGACATTGCCTTTTGCCGCTTGGCTAAATCCGAAGCATCCGTGCTCGGCTGCGCAGTCAGCGGCAAGGAAATAAAAAGAAACAGGACAGGTAGGAGAAAAACACTTCGCTGTTCGTGGACTGACATGGACCTTTTGTTTCCAGAATAATCACACGTTATCGCTACTTGCTTTCGAGCACCGGCCGGTCCTTTAAGGGCTGAAGCGGCCTGGCTGTGTTGTGATAGAACATCCTGTATTGGGCAATCTGGGCTGCCGACATCTCGATGGCGTTCTTCATCACAAACCAGGAGACGCCCTCGTTACAGATGGGATTCGTCAACGATCCGCGAAAGGTATAAAAGCCGTGGTCGGCGGGAAGTAGGTCCATGGCGTTTATTTTCACTCCCTCTGCGACTTGCTCTTTACCGCCGGCTGGGATGTGCTCCCACAAGGTTTTGATCGCCGGGTTTTCTTTGCCCACCACTACCGGGACCTCGATAATCAGGAACGTTGCCTCCGGAGATAAGTGCACCAGTTGAAGCGACATTGGCGGGCGTTTGCCGTTGACCGCATTTTCACCGGGTTCATGAAAGTCGATTTCGCTCAAGCGATAGGGCTTCCTTGCCACTTTGAGCCACAGGTTTTCGGGGAACCTGACTTTTATCAGATAGTGGTTGCAATCGTTTACCATGTCCAGCTCCGCTGCCTGATAGTGGAATTCCAAGGGTGCAAGAGGCGGGGTGGGCATTTTTTTCGACCTTGTGATATCGACTGGCGATTGCATCTGTCCAGTGCCGCAGACGCCCTCCCAATGCTCAGGACCGCGAGGCCCTTCTTCGTATGTGAATTTGGTTTCGCACTTATCGGAGGCCCCACTGGGCGTATTCATCTGATGCCCATGCCCATGTTGATGCTGTGCGGGCTTTTCCGGCGGTTGTGCTGCCTGATTAGCACCGGCCGGGGCTACGTGGGCGAAGACGGAGAAACGCCAGACGGAGAACGCCAGCAGGCAAATACCGATGATTCGGTTTCCTGACATATCAGCAGCCTCCGAGTACGAAGGTCTAACATTATGAAATGTCGTACCAATGTATCTCATCAAGATATAAAAAAATAGATTAATGGATTAGCGCTCGTTGACGTGCTCTAAAGGCGCTGCCCGTATCCCACTCTTTCCGGCAGGACGGAACCATCTGCCTCATAACGCCCCTTACCCACACAAATCCCTGACAATCTTTCCCCTCCTTGACAATTCGGAACTCGGGAAACAAACTACGCTCATGCGAAATTCCTTTTGGCGTTCTTTTTCTTCTTTAGAATTCGCGCGAACCCCATGCTCCTATCGACTTTACGAAGGCCCATCGCCAATCCGTATCCTTCGCTGAAGATCACTGCATGGAACTCCGAAAAGATCCCATCACGCAGAGCTGGGTCGTCCTGGGCCACCGGGATGTGCCGCGCGAACCCGCGCAGGACTGCCCCTGGGAACCTGCCGCCCTGGAAAATAAGCCCGCGATTCTCACCTGGCCTGCCGAGGGTCCCTGGCAAGTGCGCGTATCTCCTCATCCCGAGCCACTCTATCGTATCGAGGGAGAAGTCGGCCGTCTTGCCGAAGGCATGTACGACAAAATGGGTCCTGTAGGGGCCCACGAGGTCGTGGTCGAAACGCCCTCTCACGACAAACGTCTTTCACAATTAAGCGACGAAGAGATCGAGCGCGTGCTCTGGGTTTGGGTCTCTCGAATTTCCGACTTGAAAAAAGACAGGCGCTTCAAATACGTCAGTGTTTACAAGAACCAAGGCGCCTTGGCCGGTGAAGAGTGGACACACGCTCATTCGGAAGTGACCGCGACGATTTTTGTCCCCCGGCGCATCAAGTACGAGCTGCACTCTGCGAGCGACTGGTACAGGGACCGGGAACGTTGTGTGTATTGCGATATCGTTCGACAGGAAGAGAAACACGGCAAGCGCATCGTGGATGTCCAGGGCGAGTACTTCGCCTTGTGCCCCTACGCTGCTCGCGTGCCTTACGAGATCTGGTTGCTGCACCGCCGCCACAATCATCTCTTCGAACAGCCGCGCCCGGGTTCGAATCGCCGCCAACTCGCGGCATTGCTCGGCCGCGTTTTGCGGCGACTCGAGAAATTTGCTCTCGCGTTTCACCTGGTTGTTCATACCGCGCCCAACACGCGCAGCACCAAGGGGGGACGCGCCAGTTATTGGAAAACTCTGGCTGAGGATTTCCACTGGCACATTGAAATCCTCCCCATCGTGGAAAAAAGAAGTAAGTCCTACAGCATCAAAGAGGTATATTTCAACGCGGTTTTGCCCGAGGAAGCCGCCGAATACCTTCGTTCCCTGGATCCAGGCTCGTGAAAGAACGCAGCTCGGCATCTCTTGACCACTCTCAAGCCGGCGGAATCCTCGCGAAATTACTGGTAGCTCTGTGCTTGTTTGCCTTTTGCGGCTTGTTCTATCTCGCCCGCGGCCCCATCCTCCGCTTTGTGGGCGAAAACTGGGTCATTGAGGATTCTCTCGAGCGTTCGGACGCAATCATTGTCCTGAGCGACGACAATTTCTACGCCGATCGCGCTACCCGCGCCGCCGATTTGTATCGTCACGCGATGGCGCCGGTGGTCGTCGCCAGCGGCAGGCGCTTGCGCCCTTATGCCGGCATCGCCGAGTTGATGGTCCATGACTTGGCTGAGCGCGGCGTCCCCAAAGATAAGATTGAAGCTTTTGCCCACTCTGCCGATAACACAAAAGAAGAGGCGCAAGCTCTTGTGCAGCTCGTTTTGAAAAAAAAGTGGCGCAGCGTCATCGTCGTTACCTCGAACTATCACACGCGTCGTTCACGCTATATTTTCCGGCATGTTTTTCCCGCGTCCATTCGCGTGCTCCTCGCCAGCGCCCCGGATGGTGACTTCGATCCGCAAACTTGGTGGCAACACCGCAAATCCATAAAAGAGTTAACTCGCGAAATGGCGGGCTTCGTAGTGGCCATTTGGGAGTTGTCGGGAAGGGCTCCGGCTCGCCCCGAAACACAAGCGGTGGTAGAACTGAATGCACCAATTCCCCCACTTATAGTATGGACGTTCACGAAACACCCAACATTTGCTACCCCCCATTCTTCTTTACTCTCGCTAAGTGGTGTACTATGTTCACTCTTCTGAGTCGCGGCTCCCAACCAGCCCTGCGATAAGCGGCTTCGAAAATTCCTTTTCCGGTGTCGAGGTGTTTAATGTGGAAAAAAGAAGATTCGAAGACTCAAGCGGTTCCAGACATTTCCACAGCTCCTGCTGTGAATTCTGCCCCCGTTCCTTCCTCTGCTCCTTCTCGCGAAAATTTTTCTTCTCCTCTAATTTCGCCGAACGCCACCGCTTGCATTAGCCAGGGCATTCGTATCAAGGGTGATGTAAAAGGAAGCGAAGATCTCTTTATCGACGGCTACATCGAGGGCAAACTCGATATGGGTGACGTGAGTCTCACGGTTGGTCCGAATGGAACCGTGAAGGCCGACATCACTGCTCGCGAAGTCATCGTGCGCGGGCGTGTCGAAGGAAAAATTGTCGGCCGCGAAAAGGTCCAACTCTGGAATACCGGCCAGGTGCTCGGCGAAGTTCAGACGCAGCGTCTTTCCATCGAGGAAGGCGGGACCTTGCGCGGCAAAGTCGAAGCCGGAAAAGCTCCCCTCAAGGTTGCGGAAGCGCGCGCCGCTTCGGCCGGCGTTTCAAGTTTCTCGGCTGAATCCCCGAAATTGGGTTCGGGAAACGCGGCGGACTGATTCATGGGCCTTCTTAACAAACTTGGCATTGGAGCCGTGGGTCGCCAGGCTTCTCGGCCGCCACAAGCAAAGGGCAATCCGCCATCCCCCGGCTTTCATCCTCCCGCGGTTGGTTCGACTCGCGCCCCCGAACTGCATGAAACTACGCGTCTTTCGAACGGCTTGAAGGAATTCCTCTGGAACCTGGACGGCCTCGGCCGCGGCACTCTCCTCGATTTAGGCCCCGCATGGCAGACCACTCTCAGCTTTTTTATCGAGCGCGGCTTTCGCGTCTCTTCAGAAGACATTCTCCGCGCCTGGAAAGCTTTCATGACCGAGGAGGAAGCCCGCCTGCGGGAGATCGGCGCCATCGACGAATCGCTGGACATGACTCCCAATGGCCGTGCCGCGCGGTTCCTCGAGTCCAATCTCCAATACGCCCCGTCGTCATTTGACGCGGTGCTTCTCTGGGATCTCCTCGATTACTTCGAGCCGGCCCTCGGCAAACAAATTGTCACGACCCTCACAGACTTTCTGCGCCCTGGCGGTGTTGTGTTCGCGATGTTTCACAGCAAGAAGCCGGCGGGATTCCAGCGCTATCGCGTGCTGGATTCGAATAATCTGCAAGTGATTTCGTCTCCCGTTTTATGTCCCGCGCAAAAAGTCTTCCAGAATCGCGAGATCCAGGATCTTTTCCTTCGCTATCGCACCATGAAATCCTTTGTCAGCCGCGACCAGCTCCGCGAAACCCTCTTCATCAAGTAAGCTCATCCCGAAAACATCCAACATTGTCATCCCGAGAAGGGCGAGGGATCTGCTTTTTCCAAAATGCCTGTGCATTAGATTACCCGGTTGGATTTTCCCCTCTCACTTTTCGCTTGCAATCCACTTTTTGCAGGAGTACAAGCGTGACGTGAGCTCATCGAGCTCCGGAGGGGACATGACTCCACCGGGCTTAGAGCGGAACATGCGCTGAACACACCGCACTCGCGGTGCGCGTCGCTCGCGAAACGCACGCGCTGTTTACGTCGCTTTGCAGACGACACAGCAATAAGAAAAAAGGGGAGGCCGCCTGGCTTCCCCTTTTTTCAGTTTTGCTCACAACATAATTTCCTGGAAATTTTTTCGAAAGCGCTTTTTCAAAAAAACATTTCGCGTGTCCAATTTTCAGAGCGCACTATCCGGGCAATATTTTCGGAAAATTAGTGTGTGGCCGACTTGCGGTGATGCTGGCGGTGCTCTTTCTTTTGGATGCTCCGGTGATGCCGGTGATGGCGGTCGTGCGACGAAGCCGCGCTGGACGCTTGCGCCGGCGCCGAAGCGCCGTTGCCGACAGTCCTCGCCTGCGACGCGGCACACAACAGCGCCGGCAAACTTGCGAGCACGAAAATACTTGTGATGCGTTTCACGGTCTCACTCCCCCACAAAGTGATCTCCCCTGTGAGGTTATTAAATCACACCGCGAAGAAAATGTCGCGGGAAGCTTTCCCCCAAAATCACGCCGTTTTCGTGAGGGCACGGCTTCAGCCGTGCCGCCATCGGCGCTCGCTAGGTGTTGAACTTCAGGGCTTCCAGCCAGTGGATGACTTCCCTCTGGTGCGCAATCACCTGCGCCTGCCAAACAATCACCAGCGACATCACGCCCATGAACATGGCGCTGACGGCGAGCACGAAGCCCACCTGTGATTCCGATGCTGGAACGCGAAGGGCGCGAAGCAGCCGAGTCATAGTTATTCATCTCCTAGTACTCGGCGCTCCCAAGAGCAGTTCCCCACGCTGGGCCGAGCCTCCAGAGGCGGTCCTTGAGCACCTCTGCCGGGATGAACATGGCAATCGGTCGGCCATCTCGCGCGCTTCCTTAGAGACTTTGTAACAAACTGAAAATACATGGTTTATGCCATTTGGAGCCCGTTGCAAAATCTCCACCGTCCGGCCAAGGCTTGGAATCCGCCGCGCAAGAGAGAAACTTTCTTCCCAAATACTTCTATCAAGTAGCGGCGATCTTTCCCGCCAGTTCCTCCCAATCCTGCGCCGAGGCCAGCGAAATCCATTTTGCGCGCGAATTTTTGCCTGCGGACGCCGAAAGTACTTCCCCCGGACCGGTACCCGCCTTCACCGGACTGGCGCCCACCAGGAATTGCCGGTCGCAGGCCGCGACCGCATCGACCGCGTCCTCCGCCGGAGCCACAGCAATCGTTGGCGCGTGCCCATGCAGCGCGCGGTCATAGAGCTTCGTGATCTCCCGCACGCACTGCGGCACGCTCGCCCCGGCCGCCAGCGACCACAGCACGCCTCGCGGCCGCAATTGCAGCTTGCGGAGCGCGGCCTCTTCGCGGAAGCGCGCGATGTCGCTGTCCCCGGCGCCGGCAAAGAAAAACAGCTCGTCGAAATCGCGCTGCCGCGCCAGTTCCGCCTCGCGCTGCGGCAGGCCGGAGTTTTGCGCCAGCTCGCGCGGAGAGAGCGATCGCAGCGCGACCGCCTCCACGCCGGTATCCTGCGACAAGCTTTCCAGAGCTTCCGCAGCGGCGGGCTGAGCCTGCGCCACGGGGATGCACAGGAACCGTCCCAGGCGTTCGCTTTTTTCCCCGCGCAGATGGAAATAGTCCTCCGGCATGTACACGCCGCTGCCGCCCTCGGCAATAAAAGGCTCCTGATGGCCGAGCTTGCGCAGCGGATCGTCAAGCTGCGCGCGGCTGCGCGTGCTGAGCCAGACGCACGGAATGTTCGCTTCCCTGAGCTCCGCGCAGAACTCCGCGAACCCGGGTGCAATTTTTCCGCGCAGGGAGATGAAGGCGTCAATCGAGCAGTAGACAATCGCGTGCGTAGCGTACAAGCAGTTCTCCGTATAGTGGCGGGCCATTTTAGCCTGAATGGGGGGATCGGGGATGGCCACAGAGGCACCGAGGCACAGAGAGGAGCGATTTACTTGGTCAGCGGGACAAGCAGACTCTTGAAGAGTTCGTAAAGAGCTGAAAACAAAAGACTGATTGTGGGGGATGTACCCACCCCCCGGTGTTTTTGACAAAGAGTGCGGAACGAATTGATTGCAAAGGAGTTGTGAAATGCGCTTGTGCAAAAGAGTGCGGAACAATATGAATGCAAAGGGGTTGTCAGATTTACTTGCGCAAAAGAGGGAATGAAGAGTTCCGAAATTATTGAAAAGAAAGAAGTTCAGATTTACGCGATTCGTTTGAGAGGGGCCGAGCGCTAAGACGTCTTGGCGATTGTTGGGGAGGAATCGAGCTGACACGCGGCATGTTAGCACGGACGTGACGATAACGGAAGCGATATCCACGGAACGGTCAAATATAGGGGTTGGATGGCGATTTTGGAGGGGGGAACGGGAGGTTGAGAAATCAAAACTCGTTCAGGGGCTTTCCGTGTGGGCAATCAGTCGCGGCATCCTGGCGCTATTCGAGGGGGTGGACGAGCACTGTTTTAAAGTTGTAAGTTAAGCTTTTCGCAAAGGTCGTTACCTTAGGAGGGTTGTGGTGGCTACTAAGTCTGTCTCTGACTTAGCAGTGGCCGTTTGGCGCCACTTAAGACAAAAGCAAGTGGCCTCCCCCAGGGTTAGCGCGCTTAGGCAATTCTTTGAGATAGTCTATCTTGCGAGTTTGAAAACTGAAGAAGGACGGCCGCTACAACTAAGAGTCGCGCTTGTCGACCCGGACAATCGTGATCCCGATCCTCCTCCCGCCCCGCGTGCCAGTCGGTGGCAGTTCGTCGAAATGGAGAAGCGTCTGCCGCTGACCGTGCCCAACCTAGTTAAGCTTGCAAAGGCAGCGAACCCCTGGAGCTCGTGTTTGGCTGCATATTTTAACTCCCACCTAGAATTCTTTATTTGGGGTATGGTGGATCAGACCGTCCATTTCAGCACGGGTTTAGTGCGTGAACGCGAAGGTGGTTATGCGCAGCCTGGTCTCTTTAACGTCGCCACTGCTGGGCCCGCAGACCTAACTGTTTACCGAGAATGGGGCTTTGTTGCGCGATTAGCACAAGATCACCTACTAGGGCGACAGAATAATGTTTTTTGGACTGGGCCGATCGCCGATCGGCTTTCGTCCGGCATCCAAGACTTTACTATGGATGTGCTGGAACCCTTCCCAAGAGCCGAGTGGGACGAAACCAGTGCGCTCTACCTTGCTGAACAGTGGATAAGTACGCTTTGTAGAATCCTAATCAGTATCCAAAGATATGGACACGGCGGAGCCCTGCTGATTACGACATCCGACTCTCATTTGGACATAAAGTACCCCTTGCGGTACTCGCGGCTTGCGAAAGCCTTGGTCAACCTTGGTATATGGCGACAACGGACCATGAGGGCCTATGGGGAAATTCGAGGAAAACGCCTTACTAAGTATAAAAACGGCGTGCCATGGACCTGGTACTTGGAGGAAAGGATATCCGAAGCAAAGGGGCAAGACTCACAGGATGAAGTTACCGGAGCCGTCCGCTTTATTTCATCGCTTTCCTGCGTCGATGGTCTTATTCTCGCGGGTCCGGATCTGTCAATCCGAGGATTTGGTGTGGAAATACGACCAAGGAGGGAAATCAAGACGCTCTATATGGCCTCCAGTCCAGCGCCCAAGGCGAAGGCACTGAGCCGAATCGACCCTTATCATTACGGAACACGACATCGCTCCATGATGCGTTACTGTATGGCTCATCCTGGGACCATTGGTTTTGTCATCTCACAAGACGGTGAGATTCGCGCCATCACGCGAGTGCAACAGCGCCTCGTAATGTGGGAGAACTTGCAGGTGCACTCTTTGCACGAGGAGGTTCCCAGGAGAAGACTGTCGCCTGAGGAGTTTAAGTCGCTCCAAGAGACATTAAGCGCCAAACTAGACATCCCTTCGCGAACTTCTGATTGAGTGAGGCTGGGACCTGGCTTTTCCCACTCTCTTGCTCTTTATTTGTGAGCCGTGCCGTTGTGGCGGAAAGGCCTCCGGCAAGAACTGCATTTGGGTGCAAGTGTGGCCTTCGGTCCAGTCGAGGAGCACTCGTCAGGTCGTTAAAGCGGTACAGTCAAAAAAATCGACAGCCTGAGCCATCGAATCTAGAACTTCACGTCATCAAATTTATTCAGAATTCCATGAGCTTCTACCGAAAAGATCCCATAGGGACTAATCTCGAGATATTTGTGAAAGGAGGCTACCGCTCCCTCCTTATCTCCTTTGGCCAATTGCACCTGGCCAAGCCGAAAGTAAAGGCGCGAGGATTCTGTAGGGTCTATATCCGCCGCAGAGCCGTAAGAAGATATCGCTCCGCGGAGGCTCTTCTCCGCATTCTCGTACTTCCCCTCTTGCGAATCGAGTTGCGCTGAGAAAAAGGTCGCATCTCCCTTCGTCCGTATGTTGTTTGAGACGGCTTCAGCTTGGCTAAGGTAGTTATGGGCAGCATCCATCTGGCCGCGCTTTGCACTCAACGCGCCAAGCTGGATAAGAACAGAAGCCCACAACTCTCGGTCGTCTAGCTTTTGGATTAGATCGTTAGCCTGATTTAAGTTCCGAGCAGCATCTCCGTAGAAACCTAGGTTCGTCTGCAGCTTTCCCGTCAATAATAAGCTCTCAGCCTCGCCAAGTATGTCTCCGGCCTTAAAGAAATTCTCAACAGCCTCTTTGGAATCTTCAAGCGCAGTGGCAGGTCGGCCGAGCTTCGCCTCTCTTTCGGCAATCTGCTTAAAAATCTGCCCGGTTATCTTTGGATCCGCAACGGATTTCAGTAAGAGAGCGGCGTCGTCAATTCTTCTATGGAAGTACGCTGGGACAATTGGGCAACGGAAGTAACTCAAAAATGGCTCCGTCGCGTACTGTGGCATCGATCTCGAGACCTGCAGCGCCCAGCCGTAGAGTTCTAAGTTGGACGGATGGTCGGTCCTCTTCTTCAGTTGAATGTTCAGATCGTCTCTCGTCGCTGCCCCACTCCGCAGGTTCGCCTCCAACTCGGTCATGCGTTTGGATACGTGGATCTTGTTGAGCAGCGGCTCAGCGTCAGCCATCGGTATGTAACGGGCTAGAGTCGAGCCCTCCCCTACTTCCGTGACGCAGATCCCCACAGCGGTCCCCGCCATGTCAATCAGTGGGCCGCCGCTATTGCCTGGGAAGGAGGCTTGTCGGACTTCGATCAGCCCATCTTGGTCACTGGTCGTAATGATCACTTCTTGGTGCTTGAGCACTTTATTGGGTTCATCGCCCAGCTTAGGGTAGCCCATCACTACGAGGTGGGCATCCTCGGTCGGCAAACGAAGTGAGATATCTAACGGGCGAATGGCCGCCACAGACTTCAGATCTGTTACCTGAAGAAGTGCGAGGTCTATGTTGGGCTTGAGTGACCCGATTAGTTTTAGCTTTAAGGTTTTGCCAGGTAACGACGGTGTGGTGCCTTTGACTAGGATTCTTGGATCTGCTACGGAGTCACGGACGACGTGGGCCGCCGTCAAGACATAACCTTGAATAGAGTCAATTAGGTATCCGGTGCCCGTGTCGAGCGGATCCTTGTTCTCAAGACGGAACACAGCACCGCCAAACTCATTAATGATTTCATTCGTACCCATGGGTTGCGGTTCAAAATTAGGGCAGAGAGTTTGGGCGGACACTGCGAGGCTCAACAAAAGTGAACCTAGAAAAAACGCAAACCTATAAAGTGTGTGGATGGACATCGTTGATTCATCCTATCTACGGTTTCTTGGGTTGTGGCGCTTCAAAGACTACCTTAATTTTTTGGACCGCCGTCTTCGATAAGTCACCCTTGAATTCCATAGTAACTGGAGAGATTACGACGTTCGCATCTACCGAAGTATCTCCCTTGATGGTAAAACCGAGCTCTGCAGAGAGACTGCTCAATTTCAAGGGAATCTTGCCCTGCGCTGCGTTGCTGACGCCCTCGGCAGCTGAAATGATTGCGTCTTCTAATTCTTCAGAAAGTGTTTGGGCCGCGATCTCCATCGGATTCCCTGCGCTGGGCGGTGTTAGAACAATTACAACTTCTTGTGACTTTTCTTTCGTCCATTCGTGGCCGATCGAAATGACCCAGAGCTTGATGTGGAGGCCGCCGTTCTTGGAAGCAATGGTCTGTAGCGTTAGAGTGACCGACTTTAGTGGCGGAAGCTTTTTATTTGCCAGCTTTGTTTGAACATCCGCCAACGCCGTCTTTACTTGACAGACCACAGCATCGATCGCAACAATTTGCTTGTCCTGCGCATTTTTCATATCACCGGAAGGCTGGGCGCATTGCGGACTAGGTCCTGGGGTTTGCGCCTGGCAACAAATCGCCGAAAAGAGAACGCAGAGCCCAAAAGTCACGAAAACAACGCGAGTGTTGGAATGATCCGACATGGCGACCTCCATATTCTTTTGGGACTATATGTGCTGCCCAGAGTGGAAAAATCGTAAGGATGTTATGCTATTTCTACCTCAAGTTACAAGTAATATCTTGCTGGGTAATTGGCAACCGTTTTTAACTGGTGGTTCCCGTGTCTGGTGGCGAGTAGAGAAGGGGGAAAAGCAGATTCCCGTTCGCAACGCCCGGCTCTTGGCCGCTCCATAAAACGAAGACCCCACAGCATGGAGGAAAGCGCGGGTCTGAAGACCCGCCACAATAACGAGCGTTGTGAAAGAGAAAGAACAGGTCTAAAGACCTGCCACTACAGGGAACGCCAGGGAGGCGTTAAGCAGGAAACGATTCGCGCGCAGAACTATCAGGGCTGGGAGCAGCTCCTTCGCAAGATCTACCCGCCCATGCCGCGCACCGCTCCCGCGCCGTTGCCGAAAACGCTTCACGGCGCAACCAATCGTAACAGGGTTGTATGGAGTATATAATCCCGTTTAACGTCCTTGGCAGTGGGGAGACGCGGAAGTCAAATGAAAATGTATGTTGCGGGGACTATCCTCCTTCTTGCAGTCACGACAGTATTTGGAGTACCAAGTCTATATGCAACGTCTTTGCAAGACGCCTTGAACAGCTCTACTTCGGGCTTAGTAGTTCTGTCAACTTCCTATTCACAGGCAGGTCCTCTCAAGATTCCGGACGATGTGACACTGGAATGCAATAGCTGGGCAGTGACGTTGTCGTTTACCGGCACATCAACGTCCTCACTGCGAGCAATGCTCGTAGTGGGGAACAATTCAATCGTACGAAATTGTAAGTTAGATTTTACGGCATCAACGGCCGTCGACAGCATTTTGGCTTCCGGTACAAACGCGGAATTGGAACATAATTGGGTTCTGGGAAGTGCTATTGATAGGGTACCGAATTTTCAGGTGTTTCTCACAGGCAACCGCTCCAAGAGTATTCGTTGCCGGTATGACACCATGCAAGCCCTGGTCCTGGAAGGAAGCAACGTTGAGAGCGATGACGACGTGTTCGTAAACTACAGGACAGGTGTAAACGTAACGGGGAGTCAGAATGCAAAAGTCATTACCCCTCATTGTGAATCGATCGGAAATCCAACCGGACCGATTATTCCAGGGTACGACTGCGTCCTAATTGACACATCACAAAATGTTGAGGTGATCGGAGCTCTGGTGAACGCTAGCCGCGAACACGGAATTTATGTCTCTGATGCAAATACAAACGTCAACATCGACGGCGGTACGTTCTCTTCTCAACCGGGTTGCGGTGTAAAAATTCATGCCAGCAGCACCGATCCGACAAAATTGAATATCGGCATTACGGTTAAACATCCCCAGATTACAGGCGGTAGTGTTAGTCCTCTGGGAAGTAATAATCCCCTCACAAGCTGTGGAATGCAGATCGATCATGCGCGTCAAGTAATCGTTACCAGCCCAGTGATTCGCCTGCAAAATATTGGAATAGATGTGGAGGGGTTGGTGGACGGCCTGACAATCTCTTCACCGGTAGTCGAATTCAACACCGGACCTGGAATTCGATTCCGCGACACCCGAGGCCCGCTAAATAGGATTCGCGTTATTTCAGCGGAGATTAACGGAAATAGTTTTGGAAATGCAGCCAACGGTTTTAGCGGTATTGAGATTCGTCCTGACGGGGGCGGCAAGAGCAATTCGAATCGCAATTCGGATATTGTGATTTCCGACGGCCGGTTTGGAGACAACCAGTCCACGCCCACCCAGCATTACGGTTTCGCGCTTATTGCACCTACGAACGGCTCGACTATCTCTAATGTGAAGCTACTGGACAATACGAGGGTTGGGAAGATAGTTAGACTTTACAGCAGCACGACCGGCTACAAAAATTTAGTGATTCGGTAGCTCGATTTTTCTCCGAGTCGGGACCTGTAGGACCCGGGCTCGGCCCCAGAACGTCAGCCGGACGGTGCGGCGCAAGGAGAGGAACTCGCCTCGCTCACCGGCGACTTCAAGACCGCCACCGACATCCAGCACGTCGTCGGCAAGCTCTTTAAGCTTGTCGCCGCCAACCGCATTCCCGTTCGCAACGCCCGGCTCTTGGCCTATCTGGCCCAGCTTCTTTTCTACGGCCAGGGCGGAGTCAAGCAGGAAATGATTCGCGCACAGAACTATCAGGGCTGGGAGCAGGTCCTTCGCAAAATCTACCCGCCCATGCCTCGCACCGCTCCCGCACCGTTGCCCAAAACGCTTCACCGCGCAACCGCTCCGCCAAGTGCGCAGCCTCCTCCCGCCGCAAGCACGCCTGCTTCAGGGTAGAGACAAGGAACGGGTCTGAAGACCCGCCACTACAACGAACGAGGCGAAAGCGACGGGGACTTCCAGGGAGTGGACCAGGATGTAGGGGCGGCGGCGCGCTCGATCCAGTCGATGGTTTGGGAGCCAGAGAAGGGGAATTCGTGAGGATGAGCACACAGTTTTTTTCGGACGGGATTCCACCAAATGTAGCTAGCGACGTCTTCGATGGATTCGGAATGCCGAAGAATATGGTCGTGGTAGCTCATTTCCCAGAGAGAGCGGCGGCGAGACTTGCGAAACTGGAAGGCTGTGCGTTGTTTGAACAAGCGGATGAATTCGAGAAGGTCGCAGCGGTCATGGACACCCTCGGCGAGGATATGAAGATGGTCCGGCATGAGACAGAAGGCGTGCAATAAGAAGGAGCTGCTGGCAGCACATTCCAGCAGCCGATCGAGCACGAGACGCGCCGTTGGCGGTGCGTTGAGATACGGCAAGCGGTGGTCACAGCAAACGGTGAGGAAACATGTTTGGCGGCCAAGATAGTTTTGCGACGATAGGCGGGTGGTCTTGCAATAGATGGTCATACTAGAAGGTAATATACAACAGGTGGAATCTGCGGAGTTGCGAGGTTGTAGTGGCCGGTCTTCAGACCGGTTCAGTTAAGCAAAAGAGCGGGCGCAAGAATAAGCGCAAGGAGAGGAGCACGGGTCTCCCGACCGGGTCGGGATAAGTTCCGACCGCCGCTACAAAGGATTGGGAGAGTGTGCTTAGTAAACGGCCTGAAAGCAGATCGTAGTCGTTTCCAAAGTGTTTCCTTTGCTGTCTGCTATCACCAAGGGAACGCAAACTTGATTCGCGTTGATCGGCAATTGGGTAACAGTGATGGAAGCCCCGGACGCCTGGGCCAGTATTGAAAAGGAACTTGCGGCAACGTTTTCAGGCAGCGAAACGCCTGTTAAAGCCGGAGCCGGGGCAGGGTTAGCTGCCTGCAACACGACATTAGCCGCGACCCTTCGAGCATAGCTAATTTCGTTCAGGACAAAACACTGAGAGCACACCGTTGATGTGTATGCATACCCAATGGTGAAACTTGTGGCTAGCTTGGTGAATCCGGTCGCATAGGGGAGTTCCGGAGGAGCGGGAGTAACCGCTGTGTTGAAGTTCCGTTTCCAAACTTCCCCCGAACTACTGGTGACGGTAATGTTGCCGCCGCCTCTGATCGTGTAGACCGAGACAGAATCGAGAACACGTTCGATATCGAAAGTGTAGGTGTTGCTGCTGGACAGAGCCGGAAAAGGAACCGTGATACCCGACAGTTGCGCTCTCGATAGGACGGGCGCAAAAAGCAAAACAAGAAATAAAAGATACTTTTTCATTTCATCCTCGATTTTATGAACTAGTTGACTGAGTGCTATTCGGTTTCGCGCTTCGAATTTGGATAGAAGCGAAGAGAGGTGGAATTTAACGTCAGGCCTAGGCCCCTGAGAGGTAGAAGGGCAATCGAGGGTCCATGTGGACCGTTGCTAACTTACTGAAAGACAATGAGTCCGGAGTACCCAAGCAAGCTACCGCCTGTTCTGAATTGAAACGCTGGCCAGCTTGAAACACCGCTGAAAATGTTATCGAGGCAGGTATCGCCCGCCGCTATAACGAGCGAGGCGAAGGAGGAAGCAAGAAAAATGCACGGGTCTAAAGACCCGCCACTACAACGAGCGAGCTGGGAGCGTGGCACGGGGGCTAGGCAAGGCAGGGAAGTGAGGCCGAAGAAGGGGCTCAAATGCTATGCTGAGAGAAATGCGGGTGGAGACGGTGCGGGAGATTTATGAAAACGGCTCATTTAGTCGTGCTGATTTTGGTGAGCCTCAGCTGCTCTCCTGCAGCTGAAGCTCGTCAGTTCGCAGAATCGTCCTCCGCATCTCCCTCAGCATTTTCCTCAGCACCTCCCCAGGAACAAGCCGCTCCCGCGGTTCCCGCTGATTCCAAAGGTATCGTTTATGTGAGGGACTTCGAGCTGCACGTCATGAACGCGAGTGGCTCAGTGACCGCAGGCGCGCCGGGCGGATCAGATGCAGGCGCATCAAACGCGCCGGCGAGCAATGCGCCGCGTTCCCCGTCGAGCACAACGCCGCAGAGCGGGACGCCGGCGGGCTCCAAGATGCGGCGTCCCGTATGGCAGGAGACGGATCTTCCGCAAGTACGTGCGAGCAAGCTGGTCGATTTCCTGTCGATGAGCTTGCTGAGAGGGCTAGAGAAGGCCGGGTATACGGCGCGCCGCGCGAAGGCCGGCGAAGCCCGGGGTGAGAAAGGCGTGCTTCTCCGCGGCGTGTTTACCGAGACGGACGAGCAGAATCACATACGGCTTGCGCTTCTCGGGAGCGGAGCGCCGGCGCGGGAATTTCAGCTGTACTGGGGTGTGCAAAATTTAGCGCGGGCCGATCAGCCACTCTACGAGGTTGCGAATCCCGACAGTCCGGGACTTCAGCTCACCGATGGAAAGGCTCCCGACGGCTGGTATGGGCCGGTGATCACCGTGACCTCGTTCGCTCCCGTGGGCAAGATCGCGATCGACAAAGAACCCACCGAGGAGCAAGTGCAAAAAATCGCCGCGGACATCGTGGCGAGTTTAACGGCGCTGCTGGATGCAAATCCCGCAGTCATGGCGGAGTGAAGGGTTAGATCCGAAGAAGCAAGAAAAATGCACGGGTCTGAAGACCCGCCACTACAACAACGAGGCAGAAGAGCGGAGCGAGGGAGAAAGAAAAAGAGGCGGGCAGAAGATTCTGCCTGCCTCTTTGCACCCGGCCCAGCCGCCGAGCGTTCTCACTTTTTGCTACCTACTTAAAAGGTTGCGGCCTCCGCGACTGGTGTCGAGGAGGCCGCAGGTAGACAAGCAAGAAGCGCTAAAGTGCGTTTACTTGCCGGAAGTGGACGCGGGCTGCGCCTGCGCGTTGGCCTTGGGGATGCTCACGTAGCCCTTGACCTCGTTCTTGCCCACTTTGTTGATGACGAGCTCTTCGGCAATGTGAGTCCCACTCGTGTAGAAGAAGATGGGCTCATTGATCGCGCGATTCTTCTTTTCGAAGCGCTTGTCTTCGACGGTCATGGCCAAGCTGTACTGGTTCTTCTTGGGGTTGACGCCCTTGAGCTCGACGGTGACGTTGCCGACCTTCTGTGGAGCGTTCTTGCCGGCGACGGTGAACTCGATGTAGTCGCGTTCGCCGAGGCGGCGGAGCTGGTCGATTTCGTCATGGTTGCGAGCGATCAAGGTGCCCAGTTCACTGCGGGCCATCTTTAGATCTTCCTTGGTGGAATTGAGGTCAGTGCTAACCGCAGTGACCTTGGTATCGACATTCTTGACGTCATCCGTGCCGGCCTTGGTGGCGAGCTCGGTGTGGACGGAAGTGTCGAGCGCGGTCAATTTTTGGCTAGTTTCATCGTTGAGCTTGGCGGCTTCAGTGCGGGCAGCCTTGAGTTGACCCTGGGTAATCTTGAGCTTCTTGGTGACTACCGTAAGATCGCCTTGAAGGTCGGTATTGGTCTTTTCGTCTTGGGCGATGCGATCTTTCAGGGAGGACATGTCCTGCTGAACCGATTGCTGCATGGATTTTACTTGGGTTGCGACTGCCTGTTGGGTGCTATCGAGCTTGGAAGAAGCATTCCAACCGAATCCGAGTCCGCCGAGAGCGACCAGGCCAAGAACGATGATGGCCGGAAGCTGCCAGGAAGACCCACTGCTAGTTTCAACGTAACGTTCCTCTGACATATTTAATCTTTCTCCTCACCCCTGTAGGGCAAAACTTTGTAAACCGGGAACGTGAAAGAGAGAGTGCATGCGTGCCTCCAAAAGCAGGCTCGCGGGGGTGGTTGTAGTGCGAAGAATACAAATGGGATAGCAAGGGGCGAAGCGGGAGGGGCAGTACTAGTCCTAGCAAAGTTTACGCTGTTAAAGCGATTTGTTGGGAATATTTGGGAAAAAGGCGGCAGATGGAGCTCTGACGGGAAGAGTTAGCGGGGGTCGACGCCGAGGGTGCGAAGCTCGGATTCGAGCTGCTCGGGGGATTGAAAGACGATGCCAGCCATGCCCAGGCGCTGGGCGGCTTGGACGTAGTCGGGGATGTCGTCGATATACAGAGCCTCTTGGGCGCGAACCTTGCTGGCGCGTAAGGCTTCGCGGTAGATGAGCGGGTTGGGTTTGCTGGCACCGACGGAACAGGAATAGATTCGAACGGGAAAGAAGCGGAGGAAATCGTAGTGGGCTTCGATGTAGGCGACGTGGACGGGGTCGGTATTGGAAAGAAGCGCGAGACGGTAATGGCGGGAAAGTTTTTCGAAGAAGGAATTTTCGAGGATGGGGACGGGATCGAGAGTGCGATTCCAGGAGTCGACAAATTGTTCGAACGTGAGCGATCCGGCGAGGCGTTTGATGAGATGAAGATGCCAGTCGCGAGGCCCGATGCGGCCCTCCTGCCAGTCGTGCCAGCGAGGATCGTTGGAGATGGCCGACCAGATTTCTTCGGGAGACAGAGGAATATTTTCGGCGAGGCTGGCTAATGCGCGGGAGACGTCAACGCGAATGATGACGCGACCGATGTCGAAGATGATAGCGCGGAGCGCCGGTGCGGAAGCGGGCACCGGCTAATCTCCGTCGTATTTGCTGGCCGAAGACGTGGCAGTCTTCGCGCTCCGGTGTGACCGGAAGATACTAACGATCGGAGGAAGTATGGAAAGGAGAATGATCGCGCCAATAATCAGATGAAGGTATTTATCAATGTTTGGAATTCGAGAGCCCGCAAGGTAGCCACCCAGGACCATGCAGCCGACCCAGAATATGCCACCGAAAATGTCGTAGGTGAAGTAGCGGAGATACGACATTTGCGCCGCACCGGCAACGGGAGGACAAAATGTTCGAACAATTGGAACGAAGCGCGCAAGTATGACCGCCCTCCCGCCATATTTTTCGTAGAAATCGTGGGCGCGCTGCAAGTGACTGCGGCGGAAGAAGAAGGAATCCTCCCGGCTGTAGAGGGCGGGGCCGGCGCTGCGGCCAATCCAGTAGCCGAGTTGATCTCCAGCAATCGCGCAGAGAATTCCCGGTATGAGAAGCCAGCGAAGAGAGATGACGTTCTGGCCGGAGAAAATCCCAGCGGTGACCAGAAGGGAATCGCCTGGGAGAAAGAAGCCGACGAATAAACCCGTTTCTACAAATAGAATGGTGCACACAAGCGCCGGGCCACCCCACCGGATAAGTTCCTTTAGTCCTTCAGGATCGTAGAGCGAGCGGAGGAAGTGAAAGATCGATTCAAGCACGCGGGATTAATCCTTGGGGAGAGGCGCACCGGCACGAGAGCGCAGGAACGCACGCTTGTAAATGCACCCCACACAATACGGTAGCAGAAAACGAGGGGATTCTCTCCGCATTCCTGCCAGAGAAGAACGTAAGCCGTAAAGGCGGTGAGGCCGATATACGCAGGCATACGGATCATCGTAGCGCCTCCAAGAAGCGAGTATGGCCAGGAGAGCCGGATTCTGGAATTGCGGGAACCGGAGCGGGATCGGCGTCGGCGAGTGCGAGCAACTTACGGATGCGCGGGAGAGCCAAGCGAGTGGCGGAGGCACCGGCCTCGATGGCTTCCTCGGCGCGGTGAAAATCGTCCCAGGCGAGGGATTGAACGTCGGGGCGGAGAACAAGATCCGCATGGCGCTCCCAAACCTCGAGTTGGTGCTTTTGTGCGGCGCTGACGGCGCGGCTTACGACCTGGAAAATGTTGGACGGGGCGCCGCGGTGTCCATCGTGGATACCGACGGAGATGGCGAGAACGCAGCCGGCCCCGAGTTCCCGCACTGCTTGCGAGGGAACGGGTGCGACCAGACAGCCGTCGGCGAGCCACCGTGTTCCGATTTCAACAGGTTCGAACAGGCCGGGGAAGGCGCAACTGGCGCGGATGGCGTCCACCAGATTGCCATGGGTGAAAACGACCGGCTCGCCATTGGCGAGATCGGTAGCGACCACGGCCATGGGGATGGGCAAGTCTTCGAAGCGGCGCGATTCGAATACGCGGTCGATAAGGTCGCCAAGACGATGATTGCTGGCTAGACCCAGACGGGAAACGCGCCAGCGGGCGATATCGCGGAAGCGCAGCGTCCGGCATGTAGCAATGATACGAGCCAGCGGAGCTCCGCTGGCGTAGGCGGCACCCAGAATGCTGCCCACGCTGGTGCCGGCAATAGCGACGATAGGAATGTGATTCTGCTCGAGAACTTGCAGAACGCCAAGATGAGCGAAGCCCCTGGCGAATCCCCCACCGAGAGCAAGGCTAAGACCTGTCCCCAGAGACGGGGCCGCAGGGCCGGTCTTCGGTCCGGGTTGGCGGGGGCGTGCCATACGCAGAGGATGCCAGCCAGGCGAGATTCGACCAATGGGCCGGGCGTCCCCTATGAGGAGTACGGACGTACTGCGGCCGAAACGGCACCGGAATTGGGAATCAATGGGCTAACAGTCGGCTAACAGTACTTTCTTACTAGAGTTCTGACCTCTGTGTACCATTGGCGGCCGCGGCCTGGAAAGCGATCCTGTGTCCCGGCAGGATGAGCATCGGAGCGGAGGGCTATGGAAAGCGCTTACGCAACGTGGATTGGACGGCCGGTGGTCCTGCAACTGGCGTTGGGGGACATCAAAGTGCCCTTGCGCGGGAAGCTACTGAAAGAAGGCGGCGACACGGTTCGAATGCGCATTGGTGACGGCTGGGACGTGGATATCTATAAGACGATGATCCTGGCGGTGGAGCAAGACGGAATGGTGCTGCTCCCCGCGCAATCAAGGTGAGGTGAATCGCCATGGACGGACAGGTACCCAAATACGTGACACAAGGCCGAGCGGCTCTGCTGCTGGGCATCCCGGAAGAAGAACTCTCGCGCCTCTCGTATGAATCGGGCTTCGGCCATCGGGAGTACGCGGATGGCACAGAAGTGACGTTTTATACATACGAGGAATTAAGACAAATTTGCGTGCTCGCCGTGCAGCAGGTGCACTAGGAGAGCAAGAAAAGTTTCCTCCGGCCCCCCTCAGCTGTACCCCCCGAGCCCTGAATCGCCCCCCCCGGCGATTCGGGGCTTTTAATTTTCCGCGCGAGAAGTGAATCAGAATTCCTTTGACAGAGTAGCGATGCATGAAGAAACTTAGCAGTCTTACTTTGCGGAGGCGAGGATGCGGCGGACTCATCTTGAAAAGACAATTTTGTTGGCGGGGGCGACGGGGCTAGCACTGACGTGCCTGACGCTAGGCATCGCGGGAAATTCAAGCGCAGCCGCGGATGAAAAGAAATACGACGTAGTGATCGCGAACGGGCGAGTGATGGATCCGGAGTCGGGGCTGGATGCGGGAAGAAATGTAGGAATCAGTGGCGGAAAGATCGTGGCTGTTTCCGCGGGGGCGCTGGTAGGAAAGATTACGATTGACGCCAAGGGGCTCGTGGTGGTGCCGGGATTCATCGATTTGCACCAACATGGCCAGGACGCGGAAAACTATGCCGCGAAGGCTGCCGATGGAGTGACGACAGCGCTGGAGTTGGAAGTCGGAGTTGCGGACGTCGACAGTTGGTACGCGCAGCGCGAGGGAAACTCTCTGATCAACTACGGCGCCAGCGCGGGGCACATTCCGGTGCGCATGGCAGTGATGCACGACCCGGGGCAGCTCTTGCCGAGCGGCGATGCAGCTCATCGTGAAGCGACGCCCGCCGAAATCGAGGAGATAATGTCGCGCCTCGAGAAAGGGCTGCGAAGGGGCGCGGTGGCAGTTGGGCTTGGACCGGCTTACACGGAGGCAGCCACCAATTGGGAGATCACAGAGGTATTTCGTGTGGCGGCGAAGCATCATGCGTCATGTCACGTGCATATCCGGAGCGTTCTGCCGGGAACCGCGGGAAACTTCAGCGGCTTTGAGGAAGTGATGGCGGCGGCCGCGATCACCGGCGCGCCACTCCACATCGTGCACATCCAGAGCACCGGAGGGCCAAACGTCAGGCCGGAACTCCAGATGATTTCGGAAGCCCTAGCTCGCGGAATAGACGTGACGACCGAAAGTTATCCTTACACCATGGGGATGACCAGCATTCAATCGGCGCTGTTCGATGGAAAAGAAAACGAACCCGACGCGTACTTCGCTTCGCTCCTGTGGCCCGCCACCGGTGAACATTTAACTAGAGATTCGTTCGCGCGATACCGAAAGAGCGGGGGGATGGTCATTCTACCTTCGAACACGCAAGAAAACGTGGATGCGGCGATCGAGAGTCCGCTGACCATGATTGCCAGCGACGGATTTCTCAGCAAGGGACAGGGACACCCGCGAACCGCGGGGACTTATGCACGGGTCCTGGGACATTATGTGCGGGAAAAAAGGACGCTCGACTTAACGACCGCGCTACGGAAGATGACGCTGATGCCGGCGCAGCGGCTAGAAACGCGCGCGCCAATGTTTAAGGAAAAGGGGCGAATTCGCGTGGGAGCGGATGCGGACATCACGGTTTTTGATCCGGAACGGGTCATTGATAAGGCCACTTACGAGAAGCCGCTGCAATATTCGGAAGGAATCCGGTTTGTGCTGGTCAACGGGATTGCAGTGATGAAAGATGGGAGGCTCGTGGATGGAGTATTTCCGGGACGAGCGGCGCGGGCGCCGATCTCGTGAGCGATATGACTAAATCTGGCGCGTCAAGTGGCGCGCATCATGCCGTTCTGGCGGGATTTCTGGGCTGGACGCTGGATGCGTTCGATTTTTTTGTGGTTGTTTTCCTATTCGACGTTCTTGCGCGGCAGTTTAACGTTCCCAAAAAAGACATCGTGCTGACAACGACGGCCACGCTGGCGATGCGCCCCGTGGGAGCTTTTCTGTTCGGATTGCTGGCGGACCGCTACGGGCGCCGGGTTCCGATGATGGCGAATTTGATCTATTTCTCGCTGATCGAAGTGCTGTGCGGATTTTCTCCCAATTACAATTTTTTTTTCGTGATGCGCGCACTGTTCGGAATCGGCATGGGCGGACAGTGGGGTGTCGGAACTTCGCTGGCGATGGAAGCGGCGCCGGTGAAGTGGCGCGGAGTGCTCAGCGGGATTCTGCAGAGCGGGTATTCGAATGGCTATTTGCTGGCGGCGGTCGCGGCGCGATTTTTGTTACCGGCATGGGGCTGGCGCGCGATGTTCTGGGTGGGAGCTTTGCCGGCGCTGCTGGCGCTCTATATCCGGTTCAAGGTGCCTGAGTCAGAAGCATGGAAACAGCACAGGGTGGGCAGCACGGGGCAGGTTTTGCGGGTAGTTGCCAAAGAATGGAAGCGATTTGCGTACCTGGTTGTGTTGATGACCTTCATGATGTTCCTCTCGCACGGAACGCAGGATTTGTATCCGGATTTTTTGCAGGAAGTACACAAAGTCTCGGCGGCGATGCGGGCGAATATCACCATCGTAGCGAACATCGGCGCGGTCATCGGAGGGATTATTTTTGGGCATTTGTCGCAAGTAAGCGGGCGGCGGATCGGCATGATGGCAGCGATGAGTTTGTCGCTATGTGTGATTCCGTTGTGGGCGTTCGGCGGTAGCATCCCTGTTGTAATCCTGGGCGCGTTCTTGATGCAGGCGGGAGTGCAGGGAGCATGGGGTGTGATTCCCGTGCATTTGAACGAGCTGGCGGCTGATGCGGCACGCAGCCTGATGCCGGGGCTGGCGTATCAGCTGGGAAATTTGCTGGCTTCGCCCAACAATTCAATTCAGTACGCGTTGCGGGGTAAAGTGGGCTATCCGTGGGCGATCGGAGGGTTCGCAATCGTGACGATCGGAACGCTGGCCATCTTGTTGTTGTGCGGCAAGGAGGAGCACAGCCGAAGCTTTGTGCGAAGCGAGGCGGCGAAGACGGAGGCGGGATAGGGAGGCCGGATGGGTGGTGCGATGGAGCTACCCGACACCTATCCGTTGGCTAATCGATTCAAAGCCTCAGCTTCCAAGAGAACCTGCTTCCATTCATCGACAAACCGTGCGCCGAGGGACTTGTAGAACTCCATTGCAGGCTTGTTCCAATCGAGCACTTCCCATCGAATGGCATGGCAGCCTTCCCGCTGGGCGATGCTAGCTACGTTAGAGAGAAGCGCCTTTCCGATCCCCCGGCCGCGAAACGACTCCCGTACGAAAAGATCTTCCAGGAAAATTCCGGAGCCTTTCCAGCTGGAATAAAAGTCATACAAGAGCGCGTAGCCAACGGGTTGTCCATCCCATTCGGCAATCAGGGCGCGGAATTTTGGTTGAGAGCCGAAGCCGTCCTTCGCCAGCGTCTCTTCCGTAGTGGCGATCGCGTTTGGCTCGCGCTCATACTCGGCTAACTCGCGAGAGAATCTCATTAGCAGGGGAACGTCGTCAATAGTTGCAGGCCGAATCAACAGCATGGAGGGCTCTCCATCAGGCGAAGGTGGGTATAGCCATTATCAGTCCACTGGGACGAGCCATTTTACCCCAAGGGGCATGCCGGAATATCGTTGTGAACAAACACAAGAAGGGAAAATGGTGCGCCCGGGGGGACTCGAACTCCCGACCTTCTGGTTCGTAGCCAGACGCTCTATCCAACTGAGCTACGGGCGCATGGGAATGAACGCAGCAACGATTCGCTGCGATCGAAAAATTATAGCACAACTCGAAAAGCGCGCCCTGAGTAGGGAGAATGCGGGCGAGAGATCCTTTCTTCTCCAGGCTTTGCGCTTTTCTGGCGGCTGACATAATCTCTTCACTGAGATGATGCCAAGCGGACATTTTTCGGGGCTCCTCACCGACTTGTACGAACTCACGATGGCGGCGGGGTACGTGCAGAATCACTTTGAGGCCCGGGCTACGTTCGAGCTGTTTGTCCGCAATTTGCCGCCGCAAAGGAATTACCTGGTTGCCGCGGGACTCGAGCAAGCTCTCGACTGTTTGGAGAGAATGCGATTTTCCGATGAAGAAGTCGCTTACATGCGCGGGCTGCCTTTTTTTCGCCACGTGCGACCGGAATTCTTTAACTACCTTTCGCGATTCCGTTTCAGCGGCGACGTTGACGCTCTTCCCGAGGGCACGATTTTCTTTCCGGGCGAGCCACTGCTGCGGGTGACGGCGCCGATCGCGGAGGCGCAGCTCGTCGAGACCAGCCTTCTTTCGATAGTGCATTTCCAGACGCTCATTGCCAGCAAGGCCGCCAGAGTGACGACCGCGGCGGCAGGGCGCGCGGTTGTCGAATTCGGCGCGCGGCGGGCGCATGGGATCGAAGCGAGCGTGCTGGCCGCGCGCGCCGCCTTCATCGGCGGATGCGTGGGGACGTCCAACACATATGCGGGACACCGCTTTGGCATTTCGGTGTATGGAACGCAGGCGCACTCCTGGATCATGGCTCACGAGGACGAAGCAGACGCCTTCCGTGATTTCCTCGAAGTTTTTCCGGAACGGTCGACGCTGCTTGTGGACACCTACAATGTACGCGCGGCCGTTGAGAAGATCATTGAGCTGGGGCGGAAACCGGGCGGGATCCGGCTCGATAGCGGCGACGTGCTCGCGGACAGCCGATGGGCGCGGCAGCGGCTCGACGGAGCGGGGTGGAACGACGTGCAGATTTTTGCGTCAGGGGACCTGGAAGAAAATCGCATCCAAGATTTGCTGCGGAGTGGAGCGAGCATCGATGCGTTTGGCGTCGGCACGGCGCTCTCGACTTCCGCGGATGCGCCATACATCGGAGTGATCTATAAGCTGGTGGAAATCGAGCAGAGCGGCGGCGTCCGCAGCACCGCGAAATTCAGCGAGGCAAAAAAAACTTACCCGGGCCGCAAGCAGGTGTTCCGCTTCACGGACGCGGCGGGAAAATATGAGAAGGATATTATCGGGCTCGAAGGGGAGGCGTTCCCCGGGGCGGAGCCGTTGCTCGTGCGGGTGATGCGTCAAGGGCGAAAATTGGAAACGACTGTCCAGGACGCCGGCGCAAATCTTCGAGCAGCCCAAGGGAGACTTCTGGCCGCGAGAGAACATTTGCCTGGCCGCATTCTGGAGCTCGGACCCGCGGCGCCGGCGTTTCCCGTTTCCTACAGCGCGCGGCTTGAAGAGCTGTGCGAGCAGGTTCGGCAAACCAAGGTGAAGACGGAACACGGTTGAAGTCGTGAGGTAGTTATGGTCACGGCGCGAACTATTTTTTGGGAAGTGGATGTGCAGGCAGACTTCATGCTGCCTGGAGGGAAGCTGTACGTTCCGGGCGCGGAGAAGTTAATTCCAAACGTCAATCGGCTTGTCGAGGCGGCCCGTCAAGGGCGCGTTTTCCTGATTTCATCGGCGGACACGCACAACCCGGACGACGCGGAGCTGCGAGACTGGCCACCGCATTGTATGAAGGGCAGTCCGGGAGCGGAGCTCTTGCCTGAGGCGCGCGCGCCGCGACGCCTGGTTATCCCAAACGAAGAGGGATTTTCTGTTCCGGGAGATCTCAGCGGCTTTCAGCAAATCATTTTTCAGAAGAATGCGCTCGATGTGTTTGGGAATCCGCATGTGGATGCGCTTGTCAAGCGGTTAGGCAAGAAAAGCTCGCCGGCGTTTGAGGCCCACCCGGAATATGTTGTCTTTGGCGTGGCCACTGAATACTGCGTGCGCTGCGCGGCGGATGGCCTGCTGCGCAGAGGGCGTCGCGTGGCTATCGTCACCGATGCGATCCAGGCGATCGATGAGGGCGATGGACGAAAAGTGCTGGATGAATTGAAATCCCGGGGCGCGCGACTCATTTCGACGGTAGAAGCGCTGGCCGGGGTAGGTGTTTCGTCTAACGCGGCTGCCTGAGCAGAAGATTTCAACAAGAGGCGGGGAAATCCAGTAGGTCCACTCCAGAGGCAGCCTGCGCTCACCACCTCGCTCTAAAAGCAGGTCAGGAAAATGCTTAAAAAATATTAATGCAAATTTAAGGTTTTGTTATATGGTCTGGGTGTACAAGGGGGCCAAACAAAGAGCTTGCTGGCAGCCGCTATAAGGGTTGACAGTTTTTGAGACGGGGTGATAGCTAGGCTCTTTGGTGGTTTCCGCGGGACCCAGGTACGAAGCACCGGTGTTTGTTTTGGACGGGGTAGCCGGTTGCCGAGAGGGGCTCGGGTGGAACTGTCCTCTCATCACACAGTACCGGCGCGTATTCGTGTCGGGCGGGTCGAAGATAGGCGCGTAGTGCGGCGTTGGTGTACCCGTGCAGGCAAAGACCTGCTTTCCGTTTCACTTCCTGATCGAGTTCCCACCTGTAACAAAGCAGAGTTCATCTATTTGGGTAATTCGCGAGAAATGGACGTGCACAACGCACGGTGCGATGTCCCTAGGAGCAGTGTTTTCGTGCGCTGAGTTTGAGACGTATCGAAAAAGGGGAGGCGTTCATGAACCGGAAAGCGACAACGTGGTTGCTGTTGGGCTTCATTCTTGTGCTTTTGCTGCCGACTCCGACACGGGCGCAAGTGGTCGGCGCAACGGTCTTAGGCACGATCACCGACCCGCGTGGAGACGCCATTCCCAATGCGAAAGTGTCTGCTAAAAACGTCGCCACGGGTGTCTCTACCAGCACTACCACGAACACCACCGGAGCTTTTAGCATTGCGAACCTCAACCCGGGGGACTACGAGCTATCGGCCACCGCGACGGGCTTCAGCACGGCGGTGACGAAAGTGACGCTCACGGTCGGCGCGAAGCAGGAGGTGGACTTGGCCTTGAAAGTCGGCCAGGTTACGCAGGTCGTGGAGGTGACGGGCGCGGCGTTGGCGGTTGATACCACCAGCTCCACGCTCACCGCAGAGGTTAACTCCACGACGGTGGAAGAGCTGCCGCTAAATGGCCGCGACTGGGCGTCGCTGGCGACGCTGCAACCCGGCGTGGCCTCGGTGCGGACCCAGGAGCAAATCACGCAAGTTGGCGCCGTGGGACGTGGACTGGGAACCCAAATGAGCATTGACGGAAACCGGCCAACGCAGAACAGCTACCGGCTCAACGGCCTTTTCATCAACGATTACTCGAATGCGGGTCCAGGTAACGTTCTCGGTGGCAATCTCGGCGTGGACGCCATTCAAGAGTTCACGGTAATAACCAGCAACTACTCGGCAGAGTATGGATACACTTCAGGCGGAGTCGTCAACGCTGTTACCAAATCGGGCACTGACCAGTTTCATGGAAGCGTGTTTGAGTTTATTCGCAACAGCGCACTGGACGCGAAAACGTTTTTTGAGGGACAGGCCAGTCTCCCGAAGGGCCAATTCCGCCGCAACCAGTTTGGCGCGTCGGCGGGAGGGCCCATCAAGAAGGGCAAGATTTTTGTTTTTGGGGCTTACGAAGGGTTGCGTCAAAGCAAGGGCGTTGTCCACAGCGGCGTTGCCGTCCCTTCGGAGGCGGCGCGGGGGGGAACCCTTAACCTCCTCGACGCCAACGGAAACCCTACGGGGGTACAGCAGCAGGTCGTGGTCAATCAGCCCTATTTGACTTTCTTTCCCCATTGCGCCCCCGCAAACAACCAGACTAACGGCAATCTATGCAACTTCTCGTTTTCGGGAGCGCAGGTTGTGCCCGACAACTATTACAACTTCCGCGGCGACGTGAAAATCTCGGACAAAGACAGCTTGAATGCCAACTTCTATTATGACCGCTCGACTTTTACGCAGCCCGACAATTTCAACCAGAAATTGGAGGGTTTTTTTGTTGGCCGTAAAGGAGCTTCCATTGAAGAGACGCACCTGTTCGGCGCGAGTTTCGTCAACACCGTGCGGCTCGGGTGGAACTACACGCAAGGGTTTGGCCAATTGACCCCAACCGCCCTTAATCCAGCTATCTCGAGTACGGATCCGACGCTGGTGATAGAACCTGGCGTGCACGCGGCAAGAGTCTCCGGGATTGGCGGGGGACCGGACACGGCGGCTGGATTTAACCAGGCGTTTACAGGGGGTTTGAACGGCGACGCGATCGAGGATTTCACTCACCAGACCGTTCAGACGTTCGACGACGCGGGACTCACGGTAGGGCGGCACAGCCTGAAGTTCGGCTTCATGTTTATTCGGTTGGAGCAGAAACTTTTTGCGCCGTTCACCTCCAACGGCACGGCGCAGTTCGGTTCGCTGTCTGACTTTCTCACGGACAATCCTCTATTTGTGCAGAGCCCTCCTATCGGAGGCATTAAGACCGTCAAGCCCCACTATATGTTCACTTCGATTCCGGGGGTGTATTTCCAGGATGATTGGAAGTTGCGTCCCAACCTGACCCTGAATATCGGTTTGCGCTACGAGATGGCAACGATTCCCTCGGAGAAAAACGGCCTGGTTGCCAACCTGCCTTTTCTGTGGACCAGTCCCGGAGGTCCCAGCTGTCCCGTTTGCACGAACAAAAACTTTGATAGTAATCCTACGACCAAGAATTTCGAGCCGCGGGTGGGCTTTGCCTGGGATCCTTTCAAAAACGGAAAGACTTCCGTTCGCGGAGGCTTCGGGATATTTGACGCCCTTCCTCTCCCCTATGAACTGGCCATCAATAACACGCAAACTTCTCCGTTCCACGTCAACGTGACGGTCAAGAATTGTTCCCTCACAGGCAACGTGCAGCCTTGTGTCGGCCCGGGCCAATTTCCAAACTTTACGGCAAATAACCCGGCGGTGGCTGCCGAGTTTCTCAATCCGGCCGCTGCGCCGCTTGGCGCCCAGTCATGGAACTTTGTCGAACGCAACCCGAAGCGCAATTACATCTATCAATGGAACCTCAATATCCAAAGGCAAATCGCTCAGGATCTTTCTTTGACGGTTGCCTATGCGGGATCGCGCGGAAAGCACAATCCTTATCAGAGCGATGACTTCAATATCGCCTTTCCTACAAAGATAGGGAACCGCTGGGTATTCCCGAACCCAATCGGGAGCGCCGTGTTCAATCAGGCCGCCACGGGGCTAGTAGGAGGGCAAGAAGTTAACGCTAACGTCGGGGAAATCCAGTCCACGGCTTGGAAGAGCAAGTCCTGGTACGATTCTCTTCAGGTAGAGCTGGACAAGCGCATGAGCCATGGCTTGCAAGCCGAGGTCTCGTTCACCTGGAGCAAGACCGAGGACACCACCTCCGGCAGCTTTGCGGGTGACAACTTCGCGGGCGACCTGAACCCCACCATCCCCTGGTGGGATCTGAAGTTAATCAAAGGGCTCTCGGACTTCAACGTGAGCCGCAACCTTGTTGCGAACCTTCTCTGGGACGTTCCGACGCCGGCATCCTGGCATGGCCCCGTAGCTTTTATAACGAAGGGCTGGCAGCTCGGAGGGATTCTCACCCTGAGCGACGGCGTTCCTTTCTGGCCCTTCTCTATTGCGGGAGACTTTAGCGGCCAACTCATGTCGGAGCCATATATCATTCCCGATCGCGTCTCCGGCTGTTCCCTGACCAACCCATCATCAGGGCGCGGCGGCAGCCTCCAGTACGTCAATCCTGCGTGCTTCACCTTTGCCCAGGCACCCGACGCAGCTTTTGCCGCTGCCAATTGTGACCAAAATCCACCCTTCGGGCCAGGCGGTGCAAAAGTGCCTCTTGCGAGCCTAGGCGTTTCACCCCTTACTTGTTTCAACCTCCTGGGCAACTTGGGTCGCAACACAGCCGTTGGGCCGGGGTTGTACCAACTGGATTACTCGATGGTGAAAAACACCAAGATCCCCAAAATCTCGGAAAGCTTCAACGTACAGTTCCGAGCCGAGTTCTTCAACATCATGAATCGCGCCAACTTCGCGCCTCCGACCGACAACCTCGACGTGCTCCCTGGCGGCTGTTCCACTCCGCCATCGACATGCACCGTAGGTGCAGCCCCCTTCGGGCAGCTCACCCGGTTGCAGGGCCCGGAGCGGCAGATTCAGTTCGGATTGAAGTTCATTTGGTAGTCGCAACATAGCGAGTGGCTCAAACAAGTGGAGACCGGGAGTCGTCGAGGCTCCCGGTCCCTTTCTTCCCCAGAATCGATTATGCTAGCCGCGGCGTTTGACGCTCGTGGCTCGTTCTTTTGAATTCATGCTCCGACATCCGTTAACATCACGGGGCAACACATAGGAGACTCCGCGGTAATGAAACCCTGGTCCTTCTGGAAAATCACAGTGGGTCTCCTAGCGCCAGCTTGCTTGGCGTACCTTGCAATCCAGTCCACCAGCCGCGACCTGCACGCAGCCTCATCCGTATACTCGTCCGTCGACAAACAATCTATCGAGCAACGCGCACGCGCGGCTCTTTCGGTGACCAACGGCGCGTTGAAACTCCCCGGACTCGAAAAACCAGTCACGGTTCTGCGCGATCCCTGGGGTGTGCCGCATATCTACGCGCAGAACGAGCACGATTTGTTCTTTGCGCAAGGATTCGTAGCCGCGCAAGACCGTCTATTTCAGATGGAGCTCTGGAAGCGCGTGGGCCAAGGGCGGCTGGCCGAGGTACTCGGACCGGAATATTTGGAGCGCGACATCAACGCGCGACGTTTGGCATACCGCGGATCCATGGCTGAGGAATACGCGAGCTACGCAGTCGACGCGAAACAAATTATCGAGGCCTTCGCGGAGGGGATCAACGCGGAAATCGCTTTGCGGACTGCCCCGGGAGGTCCAGGTCTGCCGTTGGAATTTCAGCTCGCGGGATTCGCACCGGAACCCTGGAAGCCGGAAGACTGCTTGAGCCGCATGGCGGGGTTCCCGATGACGCGCAACGCGGTTACGGAACTGCTGCACGCAAAACTGGTCACACTGCTCGGTACGAAGAAGGCTTCGGCGCTCTCGGATCTCGATCCGCCGATAACGCTCGATAGTTTCCCCGGAGAAGACCTTTCTGGACTAGCTCCGGAGCTGCTGCGCAATATGCAGGGCAGCGATAGCTCGATGACGGTGCCGCCTGATTTGGCGACGGCCTTTGCGTTGCCGGAAGAGCAGGGAAGCAGCAAATGGGCGAGCAACAATTGGGTGGTGTCGGGAAAACTGACGGCTTCGGGGCGACCACTGCTGAGCAACGATCCTCACCGGACGGTCGATAAATCACCCTCGCTGCGGTACATCGTGCATTTGGTCGCGCCTGGCTGGGACGTGATCGGCGCGACGGAACCCGGCACGCCGGGAGTGCAGGACGGGCACAACGGGCGGATCGGCTGGGGATGGACGATTTTCGGGATGGATCAACAAGACCTCTATTTGGAGAAGCTCGATTCCAACAACGCGCAGCGCTATAAGACGGAGAGCGGCTGGGAGCAGATGGAGGTGCGCAAGTCTGTTTTTCGCGTGAAAGGGAAAGCGGACGCCACCGTGGAGCTGAAGTTTACACGGCATGGCCCGGTGCTGTGGGAGGATTCCGCTACGCACCGCGCGCTGGCGTTGCGCTGGGTTGGGGCGGAACCTGGCACGGCGGGATACATGGCCAGCCTCACGCTGGATCGGGCGCAGAACTGGCAAGAATTTGAGGAAGCGATGAAGCGGTGGAAACTGCCGACGCACAATATTGTGTATGCCGACGTTGAAGGAAACATCGGCGAACACTCGGTCGGCATGGCGCCGATCCGCAAGAACTTTACGGGCACGATGCCAGCACCAGGCGACGGAGGGTATGAATGGGCGGGGTGGATTCCGGTGCCGGAGCTGCCGCACCAGTTCAATCCGGAGCGCGGCTTCGTGGTTACGGCGAACCAGAGGATGACCCCCGAGAACTTTCCCTACAAGGTGGGATATGAGTGGGTGGAACCTTACCGTGCGAACCGAAGCACGGAAGTGTTGAATGAAGCGGTGAAGAGAGGGCACAAGCTGACGAGAGAAGACATGGAAAAATTGCAGAGCGACGTCACGTCGCTCCCCGCGCGGGAATTGGTGCAGCTGTTGCGATCCACGGCGGGGAGTTCCGAAGATGCTCCCGCGCAGATGCTTCTTCGTTGGGATGCCGTTGTTGATCGCGAGTCGGCCGCTGCCGCAATCTATGAACTGTGGCAAATGGAGATTGAAAAAGAGATGCTCCATCGTTTGGCGCCAGAGAGTGCATGGAAGACGCTCGAAGGGCGCGTTTCGCTGACGGTGATATTGAACAGCCTGGAGCACCCGGATCAGGAAACCTTCGGAATACAGCCGCAGGCTGCTCGCGACAAATTGCTTTTGGATACTTTGAAGACCGCCGTCGATAAATTGAAAACGCTGCAAGGAGCGGAGCCCTCTTCCTGGTCGTGGGGAAGGCTGCACACGGTCACTTTCCACCATCCGCTCGAACTTCTTCCCGGCGCCAAGGCGCTATTTAACATCGGACCGCTGACGCGTCCGGGCGATACCTATACCGTGAACAATACGAATTACGCCGGGGAAAAATTCGACCAAGTGAGCGGGCCGAGCTATCGGGAAATTCTGGATGTGGGGAATTGGGATGAGTCGGTGGTAGCGAACGCTCCCGGGCAGAGCGGACAACCGGGCAGCCCGCACTATTCGGACCTAGTGCCGCTGTGGGACAAAACGCAATATTTTCCCATGCTGTATTCCCGGGCTGCGGTGGAGAAGCAAGCCAAGGATCGATTGATGCTGGAACCGGCGCCGAAACAAGAGAGCACCAACCACTGACTCTTCGGGCCGGAGATTTCGGAGTGCGCCAAGTAGGGAAACCGGCAGTAGTGCGCAATGAACCGAGAGGGAAGATGCAAATTTTTAGCTGCGCTAACGGGCTATACCCGTGCCGCTAAGTCGAGTTTCTTGCCGCCGCTTTCTTGCAGCGGCAGAATTCCGTGAGGAGGCTGTAATGAAACGCTCTGTCCTGTTCGTGCTGTTATTGCTGGCGGTACCGTTTTTCACGCATGGTCAGCAGCAGTCCATTCCCGAGATTCCTTTCGAAGCCAATGCAAATCTTTTACAACTTCCGACGGACCTTTATCTGGGGGAAGTCGCCGGCGTGGCGGTGAATTCGAAAGGACACATTTTTGTTTTTACGCGAAGCGGGCAAACGCGACTGTTCGAGTTCGACGGGAACGGAAAATTTATTCGCGAGATCGGAAAAGATTTGTACGGGTTTTCGTTCGCACACGTGGTGAGGATCGACAAAGACGACAATATCTGGTGCGTGGATGAAGGCGCGAACATGGCGATCGAGTTTAACCCCGAGGGCCGGGTCATTATGCTATACGGCCGGAAGCCCGAATCTGTCGAAGGAGCGCCGCCGCCTCCGGGCACTCCGCCGCCCGCGCCGAATGCTGACTTTGCCGTGTTCTCGCAGAGACTTTTCAATCGCCCAGCCGATGTGGCGTGGGACGCTGCCGGCAACAGTTTTTTCGCCGACGGCTACAATAACTCGCGCGTCGTGAAATACGACAAGGCAGGCAACTGGGTAAAGGCCTGGGGAAAACGAGGGACGGAGCCGGGCGAATTCCACACCGTGCATACCATCGCCACGGACGCGAAAGGCAACGTGTACGTGGGCGACCGGGAGAATCACCGGATCCAGATCTTTGATAACGACGGAAATTTTTTGAAGCAATGGACCAACATCGGCGCGCCGTGGGCCATCTGCATTACTCCGGGGCCGAAACAGGTTCTCTACACTTCCGATTCCAATCCGGGCCAAATTTACAAAATGGATTTGGACGGAAACATCCTTGGAGTGTTTGGGAAAGCGGGCAAACAGCTCGGTCAGTTTGGATGGACGCACGAGATTGCTTGTCCCTCGGAAAACACGCTTTACGTGGCGGAACTCTTGAACTGGCGGGTGCAGAAGCTCACGCTGCATCCAGCAGCGAAATAATCCAGATCTAGGGCCGGAACGGATGGTGTGTTACGGACTCACGCTCCGCATGCACATCATCGCCGCGGAGTTCCCGTAGAGCGTAGGTTACGAATTCAGCGGTGACCTTTTTGCGCCAGCTCATGTCGAAATCAGTGTTGTCGAGCGGCTTGGCGACGCGAGCAGCGAGGGCGGAGGTTTCGGCGATCGATTCAGCATTCAAAGACTTGCCAAGCAGGTGTTTCGCGGCTTCGCCGGCCGCTAGAGGACGGGATGCGACCGCTCCGATAACGATTCGAGCGTCTTCAACAGCGCCGCTTGCGGCCAGGCGAACGGCGGCCGCGACCGACAAGACAGGGAAGTCGAACGAACCGCGACGCCGCAGCTTCCAGTACGTGCTTTTCCATCCGTGCAAATTTCCGAGCAGCACTTCTGACAGGATTTCGTCGGGCCTGCGACGAATGTAATTCATGCCGTCGAGGTTGTAGAGGTCGGAGAGCAGGACCTCGCGCACACCCGAGCGCGAAACAAGCCGCACGCGAGCTCCCAGCGCCATGAGCGCCGGAGCGGTGTCGGTTGAAGAAACCGCCATGCATATTGAGCTGCCCGGAGCGACCCAACAGGTGGTGCCGTCTTTTTTGAGGCAAAAGCCGATGGACTTCCGCCATTCGTAGTTTTGATCGTAGTAATTGCAGCGAGTATCCAGGCAAAGATTTCCGCCGAGCGTGGCCATGTTGCGGATTTGCGGAGTGGCGATCAGGGATGCGGCCTGAGCCAAAGCGGTCAAGCCATTGCGAAAGCGGGGGTCGCTGGCGATTTCGCTGAGAGTTAGGCACGCGCCGAGCCGCGAGGCCGAATGATCGATTTGAACCTGACGCAGCGAGTCGACAAAGCGAAGACTCAGCAAAGTTTTTGGGACTTGCTGCCTGCGTTTCATGTTGGGCAGCAAATCCGTGCCGCCAGCGAGCGGCATCGCATTTGGGCCTTCACCGTCCAGGATGCGCGCGGCTTCTTCCAGCGTGCGAGGTGCGCGAAAAGCGAAAAGTGGAAGGCGCATCATGAGCTGAGTACCTTTTCTTTCGTTGAGGCAGGCTTCATGCGTTTTGGGGCATCGTTTACGGCGTTACCGTCGCCGCCTTCCCAAGGCGGAGGGACCCGGAGGGCTTCGGGCCAATCGACGTGGGGGAAGTGGTTAGGTCCGTAACGCGGAGTGCGGCCCGCTTTTTTTTCCGCGAGCGCCTTCATTATTTTTTCCGGAGTGATCGGGACTTCGTCGATCCTCACTCCTACCGCGTCATAGACGGCGTTGGCCACCGCCGGCATGATGGGAAGCAGCGGACCCTGGCCGACTTCTTTTGCGCCGAACGGCCCGTGCGAATCGGGCTCCTCAATCAACTCGGTGAAGACTTCGGGCATGTCGAGCGAAGTGGGGCTCTTGTATTCGAGCATCGACGGAAATTTGTGAACGAGAGCGTGCGAAAGTTTTTTGGGGAGACGGCGGAATTCCTGCTCCTCCATTAGGGCTTCACCGAGTCCCATGTAAACGCTGCCTTCTACCTGGCCGCGGACCAGCGTTGGATTGAGAGCGCGGCCGATGTCGTGCGCGATCCAGATCTTGGGGACGGTGATCCAGCCGGTCACGGAATTGACGGCGACTTCGACGACGGCAGCAGTATACGAATAGGTTGGTGAAGGGCCGACGCCGCCTCCTTTGTAGAGAGCAGGGGATTTCGGCGGCGCGTAGGAACCTACGGTGCCGATCGTGCCGAAGCGCGCTTCAGCGAGGCAAACCGCTTCCTGAAAGCTGACACTTTTTTCGGGCGCGGCGGGATCGAACACGCGCTTGCCGGCAAAGCGCAATCGTTCCTTGGGAACTTCGAGACGAATGGAAACGGCTTCGGCGAGGAGGGCTCTCGCGCGCTCGGCGGCTTGCAAAGCGGCGTTGCCGGCCATGATCGTGACGCGGCTCGAGTAGGAACCCAGATCGACAGGCCCCAAGTCGGTGTCGCCGGTGTAGAGGCGAATGTCGAAGGTGTCGAGACCGAGGACTTCGGCAACGATGCTGGCAAGAACGTCGTCGGAGCCCTGACCGATCTCGGTCGCACCGCAGAACAGCGTGACGCCGCCGCCGCGGTCGCATTTGAGCTGAACCCCGGAGTGCGGCATTTTGTTCCAGTAAATTGGGAGTCCCGCTCCGGTGAGATACGCCGAACAGGCGAGGCCGACGCCGCGTCCTTCGGGGAGCTTGCGGAATTTATCCTTCCAGCCAGAGGCCTTCATGACGCGGCGAATACATTCGGCGAGACCTACGGTTCCCAAACGCAAGAAATTTGCGGTGACGGTGTTGGAAGATTCGACGATGCGAAGGCGGAGATCGGCGGGATCGATCTTCAGTTTTTCAGCGATCTTGTCAAGCTGCACTTCCTGACCGAAGCGGGGCTGCACCGTGCCGTGACCGCGCTTCGGCCCGCACGGCGGCTTGTTCGTGAAGGTGCGGCAACCTTGGAAGCGATAGCGGGGAATGTGATATGTCGTAGTTTGAAGTGCTCCCGTATAAAACGTGCTGGCAACGCCATAGGAACCATACGCGCCGCCGTCAATCAGCGTTTGGAGATGCATCCCGGTTATCGTTCCGTCCTTTTTGACACCGGTCTTGAATTTCATCAGGACGGGATGGCGGCCGCGGTGGCAATAAAAAACTTCTTCACGTGTCAGACAGATTTTTACGGGGCGATCCAGCAGGAGCGCGGCTTTCGCGACGACGATTTCATGGTTGAAAGGATCACTCTTTCCGCCAAAGCCTCCACCGTTGGGTGTAGCGATGACGCGAATATGAGCGGGCGCCATCTCGAGCACTTTCGCGATTGCGCGATGCAGATAATGCGGGGTCTGCGTGCTGGTCCAGATGGTTAATTTTCCGTCGGGATCCTTGGTAGCGACGGAAGCGTGCTGTTCGATGGGAAGATGCGTACTGCCCTGGTAGAAAAAAGTGTCCTCGAAGATTTTGTCAGCTTCGGCAAAGCTTTGCTCGACGTTGCCGAATTCGAGTGAGACACGCTTATGAATGTTGCCCTGTTCGCCGTACTCGTGAATGCGCGGCTCTGGAGTTACGAGAGCCTCCTCGGGATCAGAGATGGTAGTGAGGATTTCATAGTCGACATCGATCAAGTCCAGCGCCTCGAAGGCAATTAGCTCCTCACGCGCAATCACGGCAGCCACCGGATCTCCAACGTGCCGAACGTGCTCGACCGTGAGCGCCTGCTCGTCTTGACTGACGGGGAGAATTCCGTACTCAATGGGAAAGTCTTTCCCGGTCAGGACCAAATACACTCCGGGATAACCGAGCGCTCGAGAAACGTCGATATTACGGATGCGAGCGTGCGGATGGGGCGAGCGCAACAATTTGCAGTACACTAGCCGAGGGAGGAAAATATCGTCGGCGAAGCGGGTTTGGCCTGTAACCTTGGCGCGAGCATCGACTCTTCGCCGAGGAACGCCGATGACGCGCAGTTTTTCGCCGATGGACTCTTGATCAGTAGCCGGCTGATCGAGTAATTTTGTTTCGTCCCTCAAAGACCCTCCAAAACGCAAAGACTCGCGCCGCCATCGGACTCTATGTTGCTCTTTGATTATGTTCGGAGATTTTCACGATGGCAGCTTCGACTGCTTCAAAGACTTGCAGGTAGCCTGTGCAACGGCACAGGTTTCCCGAGATGGCTTCACGAATCTGATCACGGCTGGGATGAGGATTCTGATCGAGCAAGGCTTTGGCCGTCACGAGTATTCCAGGAGTGCAGTAACCGCATTGTGCCGCTCCGAGGTCCGCGAAAGCTTCTTGCAAAGGATGAAGATTTCCCTGCGACGCGAGCCCTTCGACCGTCAGGATATTTTTGTCCTGGCACTCGAGGGCCAGCACGAGACAGGAAAGCACCGGCTTGGCTTCCAAGAGGACGGCGCATGCGCCGCACTCCCCGAGTTCGCAGCCGTGTTTCGTGCCGGTGAGGCCCAAATCCTCACGAAGAACTTCGAGCAAAGTCTTGTACGGCGCGAACGAGACATCAAGCTCCTCGCCGTTCAGATGCATCCGCAGATGCGCGATCTTCTGGGATGCAGTAGGCAGTGTAATCATGAGAGCTCACCCTTGCGCTGGGAAGTCCCCGGCCTAGCCAGCAATCCTCTAGTCAGGTAGTCCGCAAATCCTTCAGCCACTTGCGTCGCGGTGAGAGCGCCTTCGGGATTGAACCAACGCACGCTCCAGTTGAGGGCACCCAGCAGCGCGCGCGTGGCAAGAGCCGGATCGCAGGAAACAAATTCTCCCGAGCGAATGCCGGCGATAATCAAATGGCGCACGCCATCTTCGTAGCGATCACGTTTCATGACCAGAGAGCGCTGCAGACGCTGGGGCAGGGAAGTTGGCAAGAGATGGGCGGCGGAGCCTTCCACTTCATCCAAAACACACCGCAAATGCGACAGGATCACGAGGCGCAATCGTTCCGCCGCGCTTAGACGCAGGCGGCGAGCGTCTTCCAGAGAAGCAATCAAGCGATCAAGGGAATTATCCTGGCAAAAAAAGAGGATTTCATGTTTTCCGTGAAAATAGTTGTAAAGATTTGCAGGGGAGAGATCTGAAGCAGCCGCAATTTCGCGCATGCCGGTTTCCATAAACCCACGGGTTCGAAACTCCCTGCCAGCGGCGCGCAGGATTTCCAAGCGCCGAGCAAGATAGCGACGCTTAATGCGGCCATTGCTTCGAGTCTTTCTGCGAGTGTCCGCCAACTCAGTCTTCCCCCGGCCGCGCAGCAGGCTGCGGGCGCTGCAGCTCTATTACCAATAACACGATGATTCGCTTGTGTCAACGAATTCTGAACAGCAGTTCATAATATGAACAACTGTTCAGAGCGAAGATATGCGCAGCCCGGTTTCCCGGCGAGGTTGCGTCATGTCTTGGTGGAAAGAAGTCTTGGCAGGTGCGTATGGTGCGAGGCGGTCTAGCGGGGAAACAGGCGCGCGGCGTTATCGTAAAGGATCTTACGCTTGGCTTCGGCTCGAATCGGAAGCGCGTTGAATTTGTCGATGTTGCCTTTGATTTCCGGAACGCCCGGCCCGGGCCAATCGGTGCCCCACAACACCTTGTCTGCAATCTCTTCGATGCGAGGAAAATATTCGAGAAGTTTTTGCGGAGGAATGCCGGAGATATCCATGTACATATTCTTATGCCGGCGGACGAGGAAAAAGGCTTCATTCATCCAAAGAGGCCTGCCCCCATGAGCGAGAATCACGACAAGATCCGGATAATCGACACACACGTCGTCGCACAACATGGGCTGAGCATGAAGATTTCTCGCACCAGGGAAAATCGATGTTCCGGTATGAACCATGATCGGCATTCCGTTGGCCTGAGCCCGTTCGTAAAGTGCGGCCAGTTCACGATTGCCGTCCATGTATTCGTTGGGCGATATCACCTGGTGTGACGGATGAATCTTGATGGCGCGAATTCCAAGCTTCGCCAGGCGGTCCACTTCCGCCCCTGCGTCGGGGACGGTTCCCGGGAGCACGCCACCAAACGCAATCAGGCGATCAGGTGCTGCTTTGCAATAGCGCGCGCTCCAATCGTTCACTTCGGGAGTGAAGCCGATGATTTGCGGAGCGACGTAGTTGATAAGTCCCGCGCGTTCGACACCGAGCTGGTCGAGCAGCGCGAGAAAAGACCTAGGATCGGTGCAATAACGCTCCACATCCGCGTAATCCTTCCGCCCGTGCTTGATCAATTCAAGCGCGGACGCCTTCATCATGTGGTACGGCATGATGTGAACATGGATGTCTATGATCGGCTGCAAGAGTTTTCCCCCCGCTGAAGCTTGCGGAAGCGCTGTGGTCCATTAATTGAAACGAACGTATTGAAAATTCAAGGGCTGGTTGTTGACTCCGCGAATCGGAGGAGCAATCCAATTCGCAAATTTGCCCGGCTCGACAACGCAACCGCTCATTAAAGATTGAACGTAGGCGTAGTCTTCGGGGGTGGGCAGCCAGTCTGACTGGTGATTCTTCCACGATTCTTCGGTCAAGACTTCTCCCGCCGGGTTGATGAAATGTCCCGCGAAATTACCGATGGCGCGGTGAAAACCCTTGTGGGGCAAGGTCAAGCGGAAGGGAATGCCGACGCTATCGATGACTCGCTGCCAGCGGGCAACTCCGTCTTCAATTTCGCCGATGTAGTCATCGCGGAGGCGTTCGTTGAGCGCGGTCAATGCCGGCACCTGCTTCGCGACGATTTTATTTCCGATGACTTCATAAACGGGATAGCCAGCTTGGCTCAAAACGTGGTCGTCCTCGAGTTTGGTCTCGCGAAATCTCCCTTTCAAGCCGGTCGTAAAATAGTTCGCCGCATTGGAAGAGACGTCGGAACCGTAAAGGTCCAGTGTCACGCTGTAGTGGAAATTCAAATATCGTTGGATCGTCTGCAGATCGATCACACCCAGGGCCCGGACGCTCAATTGGTCATCGACTTTGTGTTCCTTCATCACTTCACAGGTTCGTTGAATGATGCGGCTCACGCCGGTTTCTCCGACAAACATGTGGTGGGCTTCCTCGGTCAGCATGAAGCGGCAAGTACGCGAGAGCGGATCAAAGCCGGATTCCGCAAGGGCGCACAGCTGGAATTTGCCGTCGCGGTCGGTAAAAAAGGTGAACATGTAAAAGGCCAACCAATCGGGGGTGGGCTCGTTGAACGCACCCAGAATACGGGGATTGTCGGTATCCCCCGAGCGCCGCGCCAGCAAAGCTTCGGCTTCTTCTCGGCCATCGCGTCCGAAGTAGCGATGCAGCAGATACACCATGGCCCACAGATGGCGCCCTTCTTCGACGTTTACTTGAAAAATGTTCCGCAGATCGTAGAGCGAGGGACAGGACATCCCCAACATGCGCTGCTGCTCAACGGAGGCGGGTTCCGTATCACCCTGCGTGACGATAATCCGCCGTAGGATCGAACGATATTCTCCGGGCACATCCTGCCAGGCCGCCTGACCCTTGTGAACGCCGAAATTTACGAGGCGTTTTTCGTCGCGCGGCTGCAGAAAAATTCCCCAGCGATATTCCGGCATGCGCACGTAGTCAAATTGCGCCCAGCCATCCGGCTCGACACTGATCGCCGTGCGCAGATACACCTCGTAAGCGTTGCTTTCCGTCGGCCCCATGTCATACCACCAGCTCAAGTATGCCGGCTGCCAGTGCTCGAGGGCGCGCTGTAAAACGCGGTCCCGGCCCAAATCCACGTTATTCGGAATTTTATCCGTGTAATTGATCATTGCGTTCTCCTCAGCGAGGCTGCTCGAGCCTGTAATTCAAACTCGTTCCCAATTAAATTTTACGGGCGCGCCCGTGCCGTACACCTTGAGCGCGCCGTTCGCGCCGACAGCGTTCGGGCGGATGAAAATCCAGTTTTGCCACGCCGAAAGCCTGCCGAAAATGCGTGTCTCCAATGTTTCTGTACCGCCAAAACGCAGGTTGGCTTCGAGCCCTGTGAGCGCGTCGGGTGAAAGCGCGGTGCGAGACTCGATGGCTTGCCTGATTTCATCGTCCCAGTCGAGATCATCGGGCGCTGCGGTGACCAGCCCTGCGTCCAGCGCTTCTTTAACGGGAAGTTTCGCGCCAATTTTTCCGCGCAATTTATCGAGTTGGCCAGCGTCCTGATAAAAGCGTGCCGCCAAACGCGGAAGATGATTGACCATGGGCAGAGGTCCGAAATTCATTTTCGAGAGTGCCATCGTTGCAGTGTTTTCGCCATCTTGCGCGTCCCGCATGTAGATGCGGTCCGCGGCGAGCGCCAATTCCAGCAGCGTGCCTGCAAAGCAAGAACCCGGTTCGGCAATCGCGTAGATCGAACGGGAAGCGACATCCAGGCGCGCGAAAGTGCGGCGCATCATGCCGAGGACTTCGCGAACGAACCAGTTGTCCTGATGTTGCAAAATGAATTCGTCAATGGCGAGGACTGCGTCCGAATTTCCAGTGGTTTTGAGGATCCACAAACCCAGCTCCAACTCGCTGGTGCGCAAAGTCAGAATGGCATCATCGAGCTCGCGGGCCATCTGCAACGGCCACCACTCCGCCCCCGCAGTCAGCACTTTCTCGAGCGAGGTTTGCGTGATGGACTGTGGTGCGCGGACCGTGAGCGTCGCTCTGCGAGCCTCACGATTCCATTCTACGTTGACATATTCGTAGTGGAATCCCGTTTCATCTCCACGCCGCTTCAGCGGAGTCAAAGCCACTCCTTTTGCATTTGTTGGGCGATCGCTCTTGTCCGCCAGTTGAGCGGCGCGCTTCTTGATGTACCCGGCAAATTGTTGCGGCTTCACGACCTCATCAACAAGCCGCCAGTCTTTCGCGCGTTGTCCACGGACGCCATCGGCGCTGGTGCAGAAAATGTCGGCATGATCCCGGCGCACTTTTCGCTTGTCTGTAACGCGGGTGAGTCCGCCCGTGCCGGGTAGAACGCCCAGGAGCGGAAGCTCAGGCAAGCTCACGGCGGAGGAGCGATCGTCAACCAGGACGATCTCATCGCACGCCAACGCTAGTTCATAACCGCCCCCTGCAGTCGTTCCATTGCAGGCGGCGAGAAATTTCAGGCCGGAGTAGGCGCTGGCATCTTCGATTCCATTGCGCGTTTCATTTGTGAATTTGCAAAAGTTGACTTTCCAGGCGTGTGAAGAAAGTCCCAGCATATAGATGTTGGCGCCGGAACAGAAAATGCGGTTCTTCGCGCTGCTGACGACGACCGAGCGAATTTCCGGGTGTTCGAAGCGGATTCGCTGCAGTGCGTCATGGAGCTCGATATCGACGCCGAGGTCGTACGAGTTCAGTTTGAGCTTGTATCCCGGCCGGATTCCTCCGTCTTCGGCCACGTCCATGGTGAGTGTGGCGACAGGGCTGTCGAACGTTAATCGCCAATGCTTGTAACGCGATGGCTCGGTTTGGAAATCCACCGCGCCCATTTTTTCCTGGAGATCTTGCGCTGCAACCGCGTCCACGGCGCCCTCCTACCGAAGATTAGCCTGTAAAGCCGCTTTCAGTTTGACGAAACTTTCTTCCGCCGATATTCCCGAAGTGTCGATAGAGAGATCCGCTTTTTGATAAAGCGGTTCTCGAGCCTGAAGAATCCTGCGCAGGTCTTCCATGGCTTTCGGATTTCCAGCCACGGCGCGAAAATCACCTTGTTCCATCACGCGAGACATATGCTCTTCGGGCCGCGCTTTGATCCAGACGGTGAAGCAGTGCGACAGAAGATAATCGTACGTCTCTTTCTCCGAAACCACGCCGCCACCGACCGAAAGCACCGCACGGTCGTATTCCTGGAGCACGCGTTCGAGCGTGCGCTTTTCGATGGCGCGATAACCGGATTGCCCATAGAGCGAAAAAATTTCAGCCAAGGGCATTCCCGTGTCCGTTTCAATCTCGCGGTCCAATTCAACAAAAGGGGCATTCATCTCTTGACCAAGTTTAGCGCCTAGGGTGGACTTTCCGGCACCACGCAAGCCGATCAAGGCGACACGCCGGCGACGAGCATCTTCTTCCGGGCCGAAGTCGCGCAAGAGACGCGATGCCACGTCTTCGAGGCGATGCGCGGGGAGACGTTCAAGAAAACGCGAGATGAGTTGTTTTTCGTTCGGCTCTTTCATGGCAGGGGCAAACAATTCCGCAAGCGATACATTCAACGCCCTGGCTATCCGGCGCAGAAGAACAATCGAAACATTCCCTTCACCCGCTTCGAGCTGGGCAAGATGACGCTCGGACACATCTGCGTCTCGGGCCGCCACTTTTCTGGTCATCGCGCGGCGATTTCGCAGTTCGCGGATGCGTTTGCCGAGGGTGGACAAAAAATCCGCTTCCGGAGCCAAAGCCTTCCTGTGGAGAATCGCGGGTTTAGAGTTGAGGCTTGTTGCCATGAACGAACCCAGCAAAGCACAAATGCACTATACTACATATATTTGGAGAAGCGTCAAGCGAATTCCAACCTAGCTGCAGTTCTCTGTTCTAACCAAAATGGTCGCGAACAGAGACTGGAAGTAACACGCTTATTTCCAATCGATTAGGAGATAGAGTTAATGGCTCAGCAGGCTGGTTTTTCTTCTGCCCTGACTTAGAATATGCATTATTATGCCTATCAGGGCCATGGAACTTGCCAAATCCTCAATTGAATCGGTTCCGGCCCGCGGCGTCTATGCGGTCCTTCACCCGCTTTCTCATCTAACGTACAATTGCTGAAGTAGCGTTTAGCGAATGTAAAGCGTCTGGCGCTTCGCATGGGCTGTCTTGAGTAGGTTGGCGCAATGACGGGAAAAAATGGCGGACGATACGTCATTACAGAAAGTCAGCACGCGCTGGCTGCGCCTGTTCACGGGCTTTACGACGACAAGAGTCTTGCCACACTATCCGGCCGCACTTTGCAAGCGAACCGAGGCATAGGCCTCAACCTCAACTGGGTGGAAGAGGTGCGAGTCAATACCAGCGCGGTCGAACGCCGGGCGCAAACTCTGGTAACGCGCCGAACCGTGAAGAAAGAGTGGCAGGCGGCATGGCTCCTGCGCGCGATCACTTGCATGGATCTTACGACGCTCTCCGGCGATGATACCGCCGAGCGTGTGCGGCGACTCTGCGCGAAAGCACGCCAGCCTATTCAGCAGGATCTGGAAAAGCAATTGGGCATTGGGCAGCTCGGCATCAAGGTGGCTGCGGTGTGCGTGTATCATGCTTTCGTCGAAACGGCTCTCCGCGCTCTCGAGGGCAGCGGGATTCGGGTGGCTGCGGTCTCCACCGGTTTTCCCGCAGGGCTCTCGCCGATTCAGGAACGAATAGGGGAGATCCGGCGCTCTGTCGAGACTGGAGCACACGAAATCGATGTCGTAATAACGCGCGCACACGTTCTAGGAGGCAAGTGGCAAGACCTGTATGACGAAGTGGCGGCGTTCAAGGACGCCTGCGGCCCCGCGCACATGAAAGTGATTCTCGGCACCGGCGACTTGCTGACGCTGCGCAACGTGGCGCGAGCCAGTGTGGTAGCAATGATGGCCGGCGCAGACTTCATCAAGACGTCGACGGGCAAGGAAACAGTTAATGCCACGCTGCCTGTGGGTCTAGTGATGACCCGCGCCATCCGCGAGTACGCCCAAGAAACCGGCATGGCGGTAGGCTTCAAGGCTGCGGGTGGCATTCGCACAGCAAAGCAATCGCTCGAGTGGCTGGCATTGATGAAGGAAGAGCTCGGGCCATCGTGGCTGAGCGCGGAGCTTTTCCGTTTTGGAGCGAGCGGAATGCTGGCGGACATCGAGCGCCAACTCGAACACCAAGCCACGGGAAGATATTCGGCGGAGCATCGACATCCGATGGCTTAGTGCCGAAAGTTTGCGGACCATAAAGGGAGAATCGAGCTGGGCGGAATGAGTATTGCCGAAAAATTCGTGAGCATGGAATATGGTCCCGCGCCGGAAGATCCGCGCGAAGCGCTTGTTTGGCTAGATGCTCATGGCCGGCGCTTCGGGCACTTTATCGATGGCGGGTGGCAGACGCCCGCTGGTGGACAGTTCTTCGAAACAAACGATCCGTCCACGGGTGAAGTTCTCGCGCACGTCGCCCAAGGGTCAGCGGCCGACGTGGATGTCGCTGTAAAGGCCGCGCGTGCGGCGCTTCCCGTTTGGCAATCGCTTTCGCCACATGCAAGAGCCCGCTACCTCTATGCCATGGCGCGCCAAATCCAAAAACAGTCCCGACGATTGGCGGTCCTCGAGACACTTGACAACGGCAAGCCGATTCGCGAGAGCCGCGATATCGACATTCCGCTGGTCAGCCGGCACTTCTATCACCACGCCGGCTGGGCGCAGCTTCTCAAGCAGGAATTTCCCGGTCATACAGCCTGCGGCGTTGTTGGGCAAATCATTCCGTGGAATTTTCCGTTGCTGATGCTGGCGTGGAAGATTGCGCCTGCGCTCGCGACGGGAAACACAGTGGTGCTGAAACCCGCCGAATTCACGCCACTGACGGCGCTGGCGTTCGCTGAGATTACAAGGGAGGTTGGGCTGCCGGCGGGAGTTGTGAACATCGTGACGGGGGACGGATCGACGGGGGAAGCGCTCGTCAAGCATGCGGATGTCGACAAGATCGCCTTCACCGGTTCAACCGAGGTTGGGCGGGCAATTCGCAAAGCTACGGCAGGAAGCCACAAAAAGCTCTCGCTCGAACTGGGGGGAAAATCACCGTTCATCATTTTTGACGATGCCGACCTGGACAGCGCGGTGGAGGGATTAGTCGACGGCATCTGGTTCAATCAGGGGCAAGTGTGTTGCGCGGGCTCGCGCTTGCTGATGCAGGAAAGCGTGGCTGAAACGCTCATCGCCAAAATCCAAGCGCGAATGAACACGCTGCGGATAGGCCCACCGCTCGACAAAACCATCGATCTCGGCGCGATAATCGCGCGCGTGCAATTGGAACGCATCCAGCGTCTTGTCGATCAAGGCGTGGCGGAAGGCGCGACCTGCTGGCAACCGGCTCTGCCAATGCCTTCGCGAGGTCTTTATTTCCCTCCCACTTTGCTGAGCAACGTGCATCCCACGTCAGTCGTTGCGCAGCAGGAAATTTTTGGCCCCGTTCTTGCGGCGATGACTTTTCGCACACCGCGAGAAGCGGTGGAGCTCGCCAACAATACGGTCTACGGCCTGGCGGCGAGCGTGTGGAGTGAGAGCCTCAATGTCGCGCTGCACGTGGCCGCGCAACTTAAGGCGGGCGTTGTGTGGGTGAATAGCACGAATCTTTTCGACGCCGCGTGCGGGTTCGGAGGCTATCGGGAAAGCGGTTTTGGCCGCGAAGGGGGCAGGGAAGGCTTGCTCGAATATCTGGAGCCGGTGTGGTTCAAAGAAGCGCCGCCGGTACATCCCGTGCCGCTGGCGATCGATCAGCCGCCCGAAGAACGCATGGATTCCTCGGCTCCGCCGATCGACCGTACGGTGAAACTTTACATCGGCGGGAAGCAGGCTCGGCCGGATTCCGGGTACAGCATCGAAGTGCGCGGCGCGGATGGACGCTTGCTCGGCGAGGCGCCGCTCGGCAATCGCAAAGATATTCGCAACGCCGTCGAAGCTGCGCGAAAGGCGGAAGGCTGGGCCAAGGCCACGGCTCACAACCGGGCGCAGGTGTTGTACTACATTGCTGAAAATCTAGCCCAGCGCGGAAACGAAGTAGCGGCGCGGATGGCCGCCGTGGTCGGCGAAAAGCAGGCCGAGGTCGAAGTGCAGATCGGAATCGAGCGGATTTTTTCGTACGCCGCCTGGGCTGACAAGTTTGATGGGGCGGTCCACAATCCGCCGTTTCGCAATGTGGCGCTGGCTATGCGCGAGCCTGTTGGGACAGTGGGAATCGTCTGCCCTGCGGACGTTCCACTGCTTGGTTTCTTGTCGCTCGTCATGCCCGCTGTCGCGCTTGGGAACACCGTGATCGCCGTCCCTTCGGAGACGTACCCGCTCATTGCCGGCGATCTTTACCAGGTTTTTGAAACCAGCGATGTGCCCGCCGGTGCGATCAATATTGTTTCGGGCCGGCCCGCGGAATTGCTGAAAGTGCTCGCGGAACACGACGATGTGGACGCCATCTGGTGCTTTCGCGACGAAGCCGGCAGCACAGCTGCGAAGTCGCTCTCAGCTGGCAATTTGAAGCAGGTTTTCACCAATGAGGGACGCGCAATCGACTGGTTTAGGGAGGAACAAGGCGAGGGGGCGTGGTATCTAGAGCATGCCACGCAGGTGAAAAATATTTGGGTGCCCTATGGCGAATAGGCTTAGGACGTCGACGCGTCGAGGGCTATAAACGCGTAGCTAGACAGGTGAGCTCTGTTCGCGTTTGGCCCGCGGCCTTTGTTTCAGAAGACAAGCAGGGCTGAGGCGTTCTCAAAAAGTGATCTTCGCGGCAAATTGAAACTGCCGGGGGTTGAGCACCGTTCTAGGGGAAGCGAACGTCGGATTTGCCGGGTCCACAACACCGTCTTTGTAGTGTCGCGGAACAGCGCCAAGGAAAAGCGGGGCTCCGTAAACGGTAAATACCTCGTCCACGTTCGCCCGGTTGAACAGGTTGAAGGAGTCAACAGACAATTCCAACTGGGAGCGTTCGTTGAGGTGGATTCGGCGGGAAAGGCGGACGTCCACCGTGCGAAGGGGATCGCCGAGATAGGTATCGCGGGCCGACTCTCCAACGCGGTCATTCACGGGATTGCCGTCATTGTTAGCATCAAAACCGACAAAAAGAGTGAACGGGCGAGGCGACTGCACTGTGACAATGCTGCTGAGCTCGAAGTTTCTCACGATCGATTTGTCTGGTGCGTCAGCCACGAAGTTCGCAACGAACCGGTGGCGGACATTCTGGTTCGAGACGGCGCGCTCGGCGCGCCGCTGGTCGTTCGACTGCGGCGTGTCAACAAATACAAGGAACTTGCCGTCGTCGAGCGTCTTCGCGAACGTGTAGTTGGCGCTGAGCCGGAAATACTTGCCCGCCTTTTCTGTAGCCTGAAGCGTTAAACCATGATGAGACGAGTTTCCGCTTGAATCCGTGAAGTAGAAGATTCCTCCCGACCCGTTTGAACCTCCCGGCGGGGCCGGAATGGAAGGAACCGGTATGGCGAAATTGTAGAGGTCCTTGTTAGTGGTACCCGGGACGATTCCGGTGTGAGGCGCGACGTTTAGATCGATGGGTCGAACAAGGTGGTGGGCCGCCACAAACAGGTATCCCACACTTATCGAGAGTCCTTTTCCAAGGTCCCGGTCAATTTCGAGGCTGGATTGCTCCGAATAGGGTTTCCGTTCGTTACGATCGACGACAGACCCGCCCTGAAAAGCGGCTGCGTTAGCTGGGAAGGCCCCGCTGTTAATAAGATTTGTAAATTGAGAATCGATCACGTCGAAAGGAACTGAGCCAGGTGGGCAAGCGGGGGGAGTGTTGGGCGGAAACCCAAGGAAGGAAGGCGGGCAAGCCCCGAGGAAGGAGCTGTTCAGGAGCCACGTGCCTGTCGTCATATTCTGAGAGGTCGGCAGACCGGGAATATTGAGAGGACGCTGTGGTCCAGAGACAAAAAAGAAGGTGAGTGTATAGCGGTCATAAAAAATTCCATATCCCGCACGGATGACAGTTCTCGGATCCGGTGAGTACGCGATGCCTATTCTTGGCTGGATGCCACGATGATCTCCGTTCACCAAGAAGTCTAGCCCGGATTCGAAGTCATATCGCGCGCCGTAATTCAACGTGAGCTTTGGCGTGATTCGCCACTGGTCTTGAGCGAAAAATCCCCAGTAGCTGTGATTGAGATTGAAGTCGAAATTGCGAGCCTGGTCGGGGCGGAAAGCGTTTTGCCAGGAAGTTCCGACAGGCGGCGAGGACTTCGTGGGATCAAATGGACCGGAACCGATTGGCGCACCCCAGAAAAAGGCCACAATGCAGGGAGCGGGAAGAATAGGCGGAAGGGGTGCCGGACAGCCACCATGGCCCCAGTTCGAACGGCCGGAAAACAGCAGGTCGTCCAGGCTCGCGAAGATGTCGCGGGACGGAGTGAAACCCGGCCAAATCACGAAGTTCCGAACATAATTGGAGTCGAACCCAAATCTTGCGAAATGCTTATCCTTGACCCAAGAAACCGTGTCGGAGAACTGAACGCGACTTTCGTTGTAGCGTTCGAACGCGCCAAAGTTGTGGCCGAAGGCCAGCAGGTTGGGCACGTCCAGGTTGGGCTGCCCGGTGACGCCGATGAAGCCATAATTGCGGCGCGCCCACTGTCCCAGCAAGGAATTCACGATCGTCGGTGAAAGTTGCGAGTTCCAGGTACCCACCAGCGATTGGTCGCGTGTGAGCCCGTTTCTCCCGGCGCTGGGCAAGCCGATTCCACCGCCATCCAGTGTTTCGCCCACCAACAGGTTCAAGGCTGTCCCATCGAAGATCGAATACCGAACGGATAGGCGGTTATCCTTGTTGAATTGGTGGTCCAGCTTGATGAACCCATTGTCATTGTCTGCTGTCTTCAACACGTTCAGATTTTCCGCTGGGATGCCCAGATCCTGCTTCACTGCATTGATGGCCTGCAGGTTTGTGAAGCCAGCCGGGAAAAGGCTGGCAACACTGGCGTCAACCGGCGCGAACAGCAGCCCCGGATAGGTCGGCGACTGCGCCCTTCTTTGCCCCTCGTAGTTCACGAAGAAAAATGTCTTGTCCTTCTGGAGGGGGCCGCCGAGTGTTGCGCCAAACTGGTTCTGGCGCAGGGTATTAAAACCCGGCAGGGTCAGGATGGACCGCGCATTCGTCGCGTTGTTTTGGAGGTAGTCGTAGACCGAGCCGTGCAAATCGTTCGTTCCTGACTTCGTGACGATATTCACGATCCCACCGAGCGCCCGCCCGTATTCAGCCCCGAAGCCGTTGTTCACCACGCGAAACTCGTTGACTGCTTCTTGCGAAGGCGTGGCCCGCTGCGATCCGTTCGCAGCCATGATGTTGTCGGCGCCATCCACGGTCACCGCATTGTTCAGGTCGCGCTGGCCGCCGAACGAAATCCGTATGACCGTAGGGTCGGTAAACGGAGACTGTGCACTGGTATGACCGACCGAAACGCCCGGGCTGAGAAGAGCGAAATCGGTAAAAAGCCGGCCACTGATGGGCAGGGCCTTGATCTGCTCTGTATCCACCACCTGACTGATTTCGGTGCGTGTAGGCTCGATGATGGGCGTTTCCGAAGTGACGACGACCTTCTCTCCAGCCTGCGCGACCTTGAGCGTGATATCGATCGTAGCGATTTGAGCGACGCTCAGTACAATTCCTTTTTGGGTGTATTTCCCGAAGCCACTGTACTCGGCCGTCAGTTCGTATTTTCCCGGCGGCAAGATTGCAAAAATATACAGTCCATCACTATTAGAGGCAGTCGTATATGCGCTGTTGGTATCCACTTCGCGCAGAGTGATGACAGCTTTGGCAACGGCCCCGCCGCTCTGGTCCCGGACAGCCCCATTCAATTGCGCCTGTGCCATGGTGGCTTGCGAGTGCGCCCTTGTCGAAGCACCGAAGAGAATGAGTGCAGTGAAAACTAGATGGATACCAAAGTTGCTTTTCATGGTTAATCCTTTCTAATTTCCGGGGATAGGCGTCATTGAAATTCTGTTGTCACACGCCTGCGTAGAACTTGCGGTGACGATTGTGGCCAATATATTGCGCAAGCTTAGCCGGTTGTCAATTCCTTTGTATCGGCCCGCAGGGTTCGTTCTCGCGCTACTCTTGGGCGAAGACTATCGAAGAAGTTATCGATTGCCAGCCTTGCCGGCCGCGCGGTGTAATGGCGGAGCCATTGGCCCCGGCGTCACGCTAGCGGCTTCCTATGTTAAGGAAAAAGTAGTGCTCATCATCACTCGGTCCTCCATAACCCATACTTAGTGCCGCGTCCGCGATATTTTAAATCGTGCTTAGCTGCAGCAGACAACGATAGTCACTATTATGTTAAAGTCTCTCTCACAATTTGACTGTTGGAGCTCTTGCTTGAGAGGAGGAATCCGTGTCAAATTCCTCGTCCTCAGAGTTCAGGCGGAGTGAGGCAAACAAAGTAAAGCGGATTTGACAGACTAATCGGTCTCAAGGAAAAGCGGATGAAAGCCGCCATCTTGCACGAGTTCAAACAACCGCTGGCGATCGAAGAAGTCGCACGGCCCGTGCCCGGCCCCAACGACGTGCTCATCGAGGTGGAAGCCTGCGGTGTCTGCCATTCTGATCTCCATTTGGCGGATGGAGATTGGAAGCAATTTGCAGGCATCGTGAAAAAACCGCTCATTTTGGGGCATGAAATAGCGGGCCGCGTCGTGGAAAAGGGTGCGGGCGTCCAAAATTTGCGGATCGGCGACCGCGTGGGCGTGCCGTGGATTCACTGGACATGCGGGGGATGTGAATTTTGCAGAGAGGGAAACGAAAATCTCTGCAGCAAACAGATGATTACCGGCGCCACCGTGGACGGCGGGTACACCGAATTCGTAAAAGCTCCGGCGAGTCATGCAACAAAAATACCGGCAAATCTTTCTTCCGTGGAAGTCGCGCCTCTCTTCTGCGCCGGTGTCACCGTTTATCGCGCCCTGAAACAATCCAAAATTCTGTCTGGTCAGCGACTCGCTGTCTTTGGGGCTGGCGGGCTGGGACACCTCGCCATTCAAATTGGCCGCAGTCTTGGCGCCGAAGTCACGGCAATCGATATTTCCGATGAAAAGCTGGCGTTGGCGCGCACGCTCGGAGCTTCGACCGCTTTGAATGCAGCATCCTCTAACGTGGTGAAAGAGTTGCTCGGGATGGGCGGTGCTCACGTTGCCATCGTAACGTCCGCTGCAAAGGCTGCCTACGAAATGGCTTTCTACGGTCTGCGTCCGTCGGGAACTCTTCTCGTCGTTGGTCTGCCAGCTGAGGACGTGGGCTTCCAGCCTATAATGATGGCCGCGAAAGAAGTCCGCATCCATGCAACGGCTGTCGGCACGCGCAAGGATTTGGAGGAAGTTTTGGCGATGGCAGCATCGGGGAAGGTGCGTTGCCAGGTGACCTCGCGCCCACTGGCCCAAGCCAATGAAGTGTTGGAAGAATTGCGTCAAGGCCGAATCTCGGGACGGGTTGTTTTGACACCGCATTGAGAATCAAACGAGTTCAGAGGGAGTTTTGGGGCGATGCACGTCAAACAACTATTTGATCTGACCGGACGAGTGGCCATTATCACGGGCGGGTCCATCGGACTGGGCCGCCAGATGGCGGAAGGCCTTGCGGAGATGGGCTCAAATGTCGTGCTGTGCGCGCGCAAAAAGGAACGCTGCGAGAAGGCCGCGGGGGAGTTGCAAAAGCTCGGCGTAGAGACTTTGGCTCTCGGCTGTGATGTGAAGGACCCGGCGCAGATCCAGCAAGTTGTCGATGCGACCATGGCCCATTTCAGCCGCATCGATATTCTGATCAACAATGCCGGCACATCTTGGGGCGCACCGGTGGAAGAAATGCGCCTCGAACACTGGAACAAGGTCATCGAAACCAATCTGACCGGCACATTCTTGTTCTCTCAGGCTGTCGGCAAGGCCATGGTCGCGCAACGCCGCGGGAAAATTATCAATATTGCGTCGGTCGCCGGCCTCGGCGGCGCTCCGCCAGAGTTTCAGGCCATCGGATATCATGCCAGTAAAGGCGGCGTAATCATTTTCACGAAAGACCTGGCATGCAAATGGGGGATTCACAACATCCAGGTAAATTCCATAGCGCCCGGGTGGTTTCCCACGAACATGTCGCAGGTTTTGATAGAAAAAAATAAAGAAACCTTTTTGCGCTCGATACCTCTGCGCCGCTTCGGCAATGAAAGCGATTTGAAGGGCGCGGCGGTTTTTCTTGCATCAGACGCTTCCGATTACGTCACGGGCCACGTGCTCGTCGTTGATGGAGGGCAATCGGCTTGAACTGGACTCCGACCCCATGAACATTCCTCTCACACCTCTTCGTTGCTTGCGTTACGCCGAGCAGCAATATCCGTATCGGACGGCCATTGTTTGCGGAAACGATCGATTCACCTACGCGCAATTTGCGGAACGTTCGGCACGTCTCGCGGGCGCTTTGCGCCAAGCGGGTGTGAAAGCCGGAGATCGCGTCGCCTTTCTCAGCCTGAACTGCCATCGGCTCCTCGAAGCCTACTACGGCGTTCTCGAGGCCGCAGCGGTTCTGCTCCCCTTAAATATCCGGCTGGCGCCTGCGGAGCTTGCCTACATCTTGAACGACTCCGGCGCCAAGGTGCTGTTCCTCGAAAAAGAATTTCTTGGCTTAGCCGAGACGTTTCGGCAGTGCGTTCCAGGCGTGGAGGCTTTTTATTCCCTCAACGCTGTCCCGGAGGCGAGTTGGTTGTCCACCCGCAATTACGAAGCGCTTCTTGCTGCCGCGACTCCTTACTGCGCGGATATCATGGAGATCGATGAAAATGCAGTCGCTGAACTTTTCTACACCAGCGGCACCAGCGCCGAGCCCAAAGGAGTAATGCTCTCCCACCGGAACATTTATCTGCACGCGTTGAATACTTGCCTGACCTTCGATGCCACGCGCGACGCCGTCCAGATTCACACCATTCCGTTGTTCCACGCGAACGGCTGGGGCGCGGCGCACTACCTTGCCCTAGTCGGAGGAAAGCACGTGATGGTGCAGCGGTTCGATATCGCACAAATTTTCCGTTTGATCGAACAGGAACGCGTGCAATCGATGTGCCTGGTGCCTACTATGGCCACGGCGATGGTCAATTCACCCGAACGGTTGAAGCACGACCTGAGCAGCTTGGAAACGATCAACATCGGCGGCGCAGCGTCGTCGCCAACGCTCGTTCGTGAAGTCGAGGAAAGACTGGGCGGCTCCTGCCGCTCAGGCTACGGCCTCACCGAAACTTCACCGACACTTTCGCTTTCCAAAATGAAGCTCGGGCTCGAGTGGGCTGACGACCAAAAATATATCAATCAGGCCAGGACGGGTTTCGCTATTCCAGGCGTGGAGCTGCGCGTGGTGGACGCCAACGACAATGACGTTCCGCACGACGGAAAAGCCATCGGGGAAATTGTCGCCCGGGGCGACGGCGTCATGCTGGGGTATTGGAGGCAGCCCGAGGCGACTGCGGAAGCCATGCGCGGCGGCTGGTTTCACACCGGGGATATGGCCACGATCGAGGAAGACGGTTATCTTCTCGTTGTCGATCGAAAGAAAGAGATCATCGTCAGCGGCGGAGAAAATATTTCTTCACTCGATCTGGAGAAGACTCTTCTGGCGCACCCGACCGTCTACGAAGTGGCGGTCATTCCCGTTCCCGATGAGAAGTGGGGAGAAGTGCCGAAGGCGTTAGTGGTCTTGAAGCCGGGAATGAAGGCGAGTGAGCAGGAACTTTTGGAATTCTGCCGCTCACGCATCGCCCACTATAAAGTTCCGCGATCCGTCGAGTTTCTGGACAGCCTGCCCAAGACAGGCACAGGGAAAATTCTGAAACGTGATCTGCGGAAGAAATATTGGGCTGGACAGGATACGATTCGGCCGGAGTTCGCCACGCGCAAGCAAGATTGATTCGAGTGCATTCTCGATACGGCGGAGGAGTCTGAAATGGATCTGAATCTTACAGCCGAGGAAACGAAGTTTCGCGATGAATTTCGCGGCTGGCTCACTGCCAACGTTCCGAAGGATTGGGACGAGCGACGGGAAGATTCGCTCGATGTGCGCTTCGAATATCTGCGAGCCTGGCAACGCAAATTGTACGAAGGCGGCTGGGCCGGAATTTCCTGGCCCAGGGAATTTGGCGGGCGCGGCGCAAGCTTGATGCAGCAAGTCATCTTCTGGCAGGAAATGGCTCTGGCCGGGGCGCCACCGATGGCCAACGTCCTGGGACTCGGCCTTATTGGCCCCACGATTATTGCGTTCGGGACGGAAGAACAGAAGAAGCGCTACCTCCGAAAAATTCTGAGCGCCGAAGAGATTTGGTGCCAAGGATTCTCCGAGCCAAACGCCGGCTCCGATCTGGCGAATCTGCAAATGGAAGCGCGGCTGGATGACGGCCACTACATCGTAAATGGACAAAAAGTTTGGACCAGTTACGGCTGGATCGGTGATTGGTGCGAACTCGTGGTGCGTACCGATCCTGCCGCGCCCAAGCACAAAGGCCTAACCGTTTTGCTGGTGAACATGAAGACGCCTGGGGTGGAAGTTCGTCCCCTGCGCCAAATGACCGGCGAAACCGAATTCAACGAACTATTTTTCCGCGATGTGCGCGTGCCCGTTGAGAACGTCGTCGGCAAAGTGAATCAGGGCTGGGACGTGGCCATTGGCACGCTGATGCATGAGCGCGGCACATTCGGCGCGGGCTTGCAAATAATCTACAAACGCAACATGGACCGGCTCATCGATCTCTCACGCACCATTCACAAGAACGGCCGCCCCGCGGCCCAAGATCCGCTCACGCGCCAGAAGCTCGCGCAATGTTACGCGGAAATTGAAATCATGAGGTTGAATCAGGTGCGCGCTTTCAGCCGCATCAGCGCCACCGGAGTTCCCGGCCCGGAAGGCTCGATTCAGAAGATCTTTTGGAGCGAGCTGAACCAACGCTTCCAGCAAATCGCGCAGGAATTGCTCGGTGCGTACGGCCAGCTCGAAGCTGCGGACAGCCACGCCATCGACAAAGGCATCTGGTCTTACGGCTATTTGCGCGCGCGCGGCAACACCATCGAGGCAGGCACATCGGAGATTCAGCGCAACATCATCGGGCACTTCGTGCTCGGACTGCCTCGAAGCTACTAAGCGTCCCTAACGCGAGAGGAAACGCGATGCAATTCGGATTGAGCGAGAGTCAGGAAATCCTGAAAGACAGCGCGCGCAAATTTTTTGCCGGCGAGTGCCCGATTGCCGAAGTGCGGCGATTGATGGAAACGGACACGGCTTACGACGCTGGGCTCTGGACCGAGTTGGCTGAGCAAGGGTATACCGGCATCATTTTCCCCGAAGAATACGGTGGCGTTGGTCTGGGCAAGGTTGAACTTATCCTTTTGATGGAGGAAGCGGGCCGGGCGCTGCTGCCCGGCCCGCTTTTTTCCACGGTGGCGCTTGCCGGCGCCGCGATCGACGCCCTCGCTACTCCCGAGCAGAAGAAGAAATACCTCGCGCCCATTTGCCGCGGTGAAGCGCGCTCCACGGTTGCCATCCTCGAAGCCGGCGCAAGCTGGAATCTGGCGGACATTCGCATCACTGCGGCAGATGGAAGGCTTACTGGAGAAAAATTATTTGTCACCGACGCCGCCGTGGCTAATTTCCTTCTCGTCGTGGCCCGCAATGGAGTGTTCCTTGTGAACGCTAAATCGCCCGGACTTACCATTTCACCGATGCCCGGAATGGATTTCACGCGCAAGCTTTACGCTGTTCAATTTCACAACACGCCCGCGGAAAAAATTGGCGAGACGTCCGCACTCTCCAAACCGCTCGGCGTGGCCGCGGCAGCGCTCGCCGCGGAAATGGTCGGCGGCATGCAGCGCACCCTCGATATCACCGTCGAATACGCGAAAACACGCAAACAGTTCGGCAAGCCCATCGGAATATTCCAGGCCGTGCAGCACCAGTGCGCGGACATGTATCTGGAAACAGAGAGCGCCCGCTCAGCCGCCTACTACGCCGCTTGGGCGCTCGAAGAAAATTCCCCCGATGCGGCCGCGGCTGTCTCGATCGCGAAAATGTATGCGAGCGATGCCAGCCGCACGGTCGGAAACCGCGGGATTCAGATTCACGGGGGCATGGGCTTTACCTGGGAAAACGACTTGCATTTGTACTACCGGCGCGCGAAATCATCGGAGACTGCGTTCGGCGACGCCACGTTTCATCGCGAGCGTATCGCGCAACTGGTGATCGATGCCGGCGCGGTTTCCGCGCATAGCGCTTAGTTTATCCAAAGCAAAGAGAGCGACTGACATGAGCGACTTGGTCCAACTTACAAGAGACAACGGCATCGCCGTCATCACGATCAATAATCCGCCCGTGAATGCACTGAGCCCGGGCGTGCCGGAGGGCATAGCTGCAGCTCTCGATGAAATCGATCGCGATGCGGAGATCACCGCCGCCGTTTTGATCGGTGGCGGCCGCACCTTCGTCGCGGGCGCCGACATCAAGGAATTCGGCAAAATTACTTCGGGGAAAGCCAGCCGCGGCGATGGTTTCAAGCCGCTTCTACTGCGCGTGGAGGACAGCCGCAAGCCCGTGGTGATGGCCATTCACGGCACCGCGTTTGGCGGCGGCTTGGAGCTGGCGATGGCTGGCCACTACCGCGTTGCCGCTCCCAGCGCGCAAGTTGGCCAACCGGAAGTGAAGCTCGGCATTATTCCTGGCGCTGCGGGCACTCAACGCCTCCCGCGGCTCGCGGGCGTGGCGAAAGCCGTCGAGATGTGCGCCGAAGGCAATCCGATCAACGCCCAGGATGCGCTGAAATCCGGAATTCTTGACCGGATCATTGAAGGCGACCTGCTCGCCGGCGCGATTTCCTTTGCGCGGGAAATCTCCGGTAAGCCGGCGCCCAAAACCCGCGAGCGCAATGGCAAATTGGGAACCGCCGAAGAAAACGCCTCAATTTTCGCCGCTGCTCGCGAAACCGCTCGCAAGAAACAGCGCAATTTAATCGCCCCGCTCGCGGCCATCGACGCCGTCGAGGCCGCCACAAAGCTTCCTTTTCTCGAAGGCTCCCAGAAAGAGCAAGAGCTTTTCACCAAATGCCTTTTTTCGGATCAATCGAAAGCGCTCATCCACGTTTTCTTCGGCGAGCGCGAAGTTTCGAAAATCCCTGACGTCCCCAAGGAAACGCCAATCATTCCCGTGAACAGCGCCGCGGTGGTGGGTGCAGGAACGATGGGTGGCGGAATCGCGATGGTCTTCGCAAACGCCGGCGTTCCAGTGCTGCTGAAAGAGACCGATCAAGCCGCGCTCGATCGCGGCCTTGCCAACATTCAGAAAAACTATGCCAACTCCGTCAAGCGCGGCAGGTTCACGCAGCAATTCGTCGACGAGCGATTGAAATTAATCAAGCCGACGCTCACCTACGATGGTTTTGCGGCCGCTGACATGGTCATCGAGGCCGTCTTCGAAGGAATGGCGCTCAAGAAACAAATCTTTGGTGAGCTGGATCGCATCTGTAAGCCCGGCGCGATTCTTGCCAGCAATACATCCACGCTCAGCATCGATGAAATCGCTTCGGCCACCGCGCGCCCGCAAGCCGTCATCGGCACGCATTTTTTCAGTCCCGCAAACGTCATGCGTCTGCTTGAAATCGTTCGCGGCAAAGCCACTGGCAAGGAAGTGATTGCCACCTGCATGCAACTCTCGAAAAGACTCGGAAAAGTCGGCGTGCTCGTCGGCAATTGCATGGGGTTTGTCGGCAACCGCATGTTCGGTCCGTACCGACGCGAAGCCCAGTTCCTCGTGGAAGAAGGCGCAAGCGTCGAGGCCGTCGACGCTGCGCTGTACGAATTCGGGATGGCGATGGGGCCGCTCGCAACCGGCGATCTCGCTGGTCTCGACGTCGGCTGGCGCATCCGCAAGGAATACCAGCATCTGCAAAAACCCGGCGTGCGCCAGCCACTCGCCGAAGACCGCCTTTGCGAACTCGGCCGCTACGGACAAAAAACTGGCGCCGGTTGGTACAAGTACGATGAGAACCGCCGCGCGATCCCCGATCCCGAAGTCGCCGCACTCGTCAAGAAGTGGGCTGCTGAAGCCGGCATTTTGCAGCGCCAGATCTCGGCCGAAGAAATCGTCGACCGGTGCATTTACGCGCTCGTTAATGAAGGCGCGCACCTCCTCGAAGAAGGCTTTGCCCTTCGCGCTGTCGATGTCGACATCATCTATCTAAACGGCTACGGGTTCCCCGCCTATCGCGGCGGACCGATGTGGTACGCGGACACCGTCGGCTTGAAAAAAGTATATGAGCGCATCTGCGAGTTTCAGAAGCGACATGGCGAGCTCTGGACTCCTGCGCCGCTGCTCAAGCAATTGGCGGAGCAGGGCAAGGCCTTCGCCGAATTTAACAAGCAGCATGGCGCCGCCGCGTAGAATTCCAAGGTGACGAATGGGTCGAGTTTTTCTTGTGCGCCATGCGCAAGCATCTTTTCTTGCGGCTAATTACGATAAGCTTTCCGCGGTCGGAGAAGTGCAAGCCCGCCGGCTCGGTGAGTTTTGGGCAAAACACAAAATTACCTTTGACCGCGTTTGCTCTGGCCCGGCCGCGCGTCACTTGGACACCGCCGCAATCGCTAGCGAAGCTTGCGCTCGGTCGGGCCGGACCCTTCCGCGGCCGATTGTCCTGGACGAGTTCGACGAGTTTCAGGGCGATGCCATGTTGGAGCGCAGCCTCCCGCAGCTCCTGAAGAATGATGCGCGAGTACACAAGTTGCACGCGGCATTCCAGAATTCATCCTCGGAAAAAGATCGTCACGCCAGTTTTCAAAGATTGTTTGAGGCCGTTGTTACGATGTGGGTAGAAGGACAGATTGTCGTCGAAAAAGTGGAATCCTGGCCGGAGTTTTGCGCCCGCGTCAATCGAGGCCTCTCGAAATTCTTGTCGAACGGCCGAAGCGGAGAACGGGTCGCCATCTTTTCTTCCGGCGGCCCCATGGGTGTTGCCGTCCAGCGCGCTTTACACCTGTCCGCGCTCGATACCTTGCGCGTCGCGTGGATGGCCCGAAATTGCTCCTACAGCGAATTCCTTTTCTCCGGCGAGCGTTTTTCACTCAACACGTTTAATTCATTCCCGCATCTGGACGAAGAATCTTTTCAAACGTATCGCTAAAGGAGGGCGCAGAAGAATCCGTGGCGGATTTCCGGGATCAAACCAGCGCCGTTCGGTCAGGAGAAGAGTTGGACCTGGCCAAGCTTGAGCCATTCCTCCGCAGCCAGTTCCCACTCGAGGCCGGGCCGCTCGCCGTGCGTCAGTTTCCAAGCGGCCATTCCAATTTGACCTATTCAGTTCGTCTCGGCGAAAGAGAATTCGTGCTTCGGCGTCCTCCCTTTGGCAGCAAAGTGAAAACGGCCCACGATATGGGCCGCGAATTTCGCGTGCTGTCTAAACTTCATGCTGCGTATCCGCCCGCGCCCGAAGTTCTCGTCTACTGCGATGACGACTCTGTATTGGGTGCGCCGTTCTATCTCATGAACCCTGTGCGCGGAATCGTTATTCGCCGGGAACTCCCTGCAGGTATGGCTTTTCCTCCTGACACGGCAAGGCGTTTGAGCGAATCGTTCATTGATAATCTCGCTCGCCTGCACAAACTCGATTTCGCCGCTATCGGTCTTGCCGACCTGGGCAAACCTACTGGCTATCTCGAACGCCAGGTCCACGGCTGGACCGAACGGTACTATGGCTCCAAAACGCACGACTACCCGGAAGTGGAAAAAATCTCGGCGTGGATGGCGCAACATCTGCCTTCGACGAGCGGGGCCGCGCTCATTCACAACGACTACAAGTATGACAACGTCGTCCTCGATCCCGACGACGTCACCAAAATCATCGGCGTTCTCGACTGGGAGATGTGCACCATCGGCGACCCGCTCAGCGACTTAGGCAGCACGCTGGCGTATTGGGTCGATGAGAAGGATCCCGATGAGTTGCAGAAAATTCGCTGGGGCCCGACGAATGTCCCGGGTACCCTGACGCGCCGCCAACTTCTCGAGCGCTACGCACAGGCGATGGGCCGCGAAGTTTCCAATATGTCTTTCTATCTCACCTTTGCCCGATTCAAAACTGCCGTCATCATCCAGCAAATTTATTTTCGCTACCATCAGGGTCTCACCAGGGACCAGCGCTTCGCCACGATGCCCACAATCGTCGCCCTTCTCCTGCGCGCTTCACTCCAATGCGCCCAAACAAGCGAAATCTAAATATGCTTCTTGTCATCCGTGATTAAATTCTCGGAGCGACGACTCAAAGAAAATCTTCAGCGGTAGTAACGCACAATCCATTCCGCAACGCAGCATGGCTTTTCCTTTCCCTCGCTTTCCACCGCGACGGAAAAGACCGCTTCAATTCCTTTGGGAAGCTCCTGAAGCGCCGCCAGGGTGAATCGCCCGCGAATCTTCGATCCCGCCAGAACCGGGGCAGGGAAGCGCACTCGATTCAGGCCGTAGTTCACGGCCATGCGAAGCCCGCTTTGAATTTGCACGGCCTGTTTCATCAAGTAGCTGACGAGCGAAAGCGTCAAGAACCCGTGAGCGATAGTCGTGCCGTAGGGTGATTCGCGTTTCGCGCGCTCGGGATCCAGATGAATCCACTGCCGGTCTTCCGTCGCTTCCGCAAACTGTTGTATCCGTTCCTGCGTAACCTGCGACCATTCTGTTACGCCAATCTCGCGTCCGATGAAATGTTTTAGATCATCCAAATTTGCCAGCACCACAGTTGCCATCCGGTTCTCCCTTACGATCTGAAATTATTTGCCTCGCGCTTGATGGATTTTCTCGATCGGAGTACCGTGAACCCCTATGAATCTGCGCGATAAAGTCGTGGTGGTTACCGGTGCCGCCAACGGCATCGGCCGCGCCCTCTGCCGCCGCTTTGCAGCGGAAAAGGCCAAGGCCATCTTCGTTGCGGACATTGACGAGGCTGGAGCCACGCGTGTCGCCAATGAAATCCACGGAACACCTGTGAAAATCGATGTCGCCCGCGAAGCCGACTTGCACGGCTTGGTGAAGCAGGTCACGGACAAACATGGGTCCATCGACCTTTTCTGTTCGAACGCTGGCATTCTCTTCCCCGGTGGTGAAGAAACATCCGACGCTGACTGGCAGCGCATCTGGAATATCAACGTAATGGCTCACGTGTACGGAGCTCGCGCCGTACTCCCCGGAATGCTCGCACGAAAACAAGGATACTTGTTGCAAACGGTTTCTGCCGCCGGATTGTTGACTATCATCGGGGCCGCGCCGTATGCGGTCACGAAACATGCGGCGTTGGCATTTGCCGAATGGCTCGCGATCACCTATGGCGACCGCGGCATCAAGGTTTCCGCGCTGTGTCCCATCGGCGTGCGCACCGACATGCTTCTCAAGGATGAATCCACAGTGGCGGCATCCATCCTGCAAACAGCCATTGAGCCGGAGCAAGTCGCGGAAGCGGCAGTGAAGGGACTCGCCGAGGAAAAATTCCTGATTCTGCCGCATCCCGAAGCGCTCGAATTCTTCCGCAGAAAGGCCTCCGACTACGACCGTTGGCTCACCGGGATGCGGCGCTTGCAGGCCAGCCTGAATCAGCCCAACCCGCAGGCGTAGGTCGAAATTCGCACGAGCAGCCGCAAGCGCATCGCTTTACTCCAGTAAATCGGGTTCCTCGCGGATGATCTTATTCATCAGTGGCTGGCACTGAAACCAACCGGCTAGATGGCTGCCCACTTGTCCTCTCGTCACCGCAGCATCGGCCGGGTCAATTTTCAGCGGTGTACCGACTGCTTCCGCCATCAGTTGCGCCTGGCAGCTTCGGTCCATCGTGATGAACCACCACGCCGCCTCATCCACGGTGTGCCCAACGGTCAACAATCCGTGATTTCGCAGAATGATGGCCTTGCGCTGGCCGAGGGCTTGCGCGATGCGCTCGCCTTCCGTCGTTTGATAGACCACTCCTGTAAAGTCCCCATAAACCGTGTGGTCCTCAAAAAAAGCGCACGCATCCTGCGTCAGCGGATCCAGCGTTCGCCCGAGCGAAGACCATGACTTGCCATACGTCGAATGAGCGTGCGCTGCCGCGACAACATCGGGGCGCGCCGCATGTACCTGTGAGTGAATCGCAAACGCCGCCACATTCACCGGATATTTTCCTTCGACAACTTCTCCGCGATCGTTCACCAAAATCAAATCCGACGCGCGAATTTGCCCGAAGTGCACTCCAAACGGGTTTACCCAGAAATGATCACTGCGTTCCGGGTCGCGCGCCGTGATGTGCCCAGCGACGCCCTCGTCGAATCCGTAGCGCGAGAAAAGGCGAAACGCCGCGGCTAGCCGCTGCTTGCGATGCCGGCGCTCCTCTTCCGGCGTTGCAAACGCCGGCGGTTTTGGAATGTTGAAGATACTCGCTGGTGCTCCTGCCATATTGCCTCCTACTCAAACGGCATCTGAAAATCACACTACGCGGAATGCGCCTTGGGCCTGCTACATTTCGCGAGTTCCCATTTCGCAATCGATTCCGTGTGCACCTCGTCCGGCCCATCCGCTAATCGCAGTGTGCGCACATTCGCCCACGCGCTCGCCAAAAATGTATCTTGCGAAACCCCGGCCCCGCCGTGCGCCTGGATGGCGCGGTCCAGCACGCGAAGCGTCACATTCGGCGCGATCACCTTGATCATAGCGATCTCGCTTCGCGCAGCTTTGTTCCCGACCGTATCCATCATGTACGCCGCTTTGAGCGTCAGGAGGCGCGCCTGCTCGATCTCCATTCGCGAAATCGCAATGTCCTCGCGGATCGTCCCCTGCTCCGCAAGGGGCTTGCCGAACGCCACGCGCGCATGAACCCGTTTGCACATCGTTTCGAGCGCTCGCTCCGCCACGCCGATGCACCGCATGCAATGATGGATGCGCCCGGGTCCGAGCCGCCCTTGCGCTATTTCGAATCCTCGCCCTTCACCCAAAAGCATGTTCGACGCAGGAATGCGCACGTTTTCAAAGGAAATTTCTCCGTGCCCGTGTGGCGCGTGGTCGTAGCCAAACACGGTTAGCATTCGCTCGATTTTCACTCCGGGTAAGTCCAGCGGGACTAGCACCATCGACTGTTGCTTGTGCAGTTGCGCTGAGGGATCCGTTTTCCCCATGAAAATGGCTATCTTGCACCGCGGATCGCCGGCGCCCGACGACCACCACTTCCTTCCATTAATGACGCACTCGTTTCCCTCGCGCACAATGCTCGCGCGAATGTTGGTTGCGTCGGACGAAGCTACGTCTGGCTCCGTCATCGAGAAGCACGAACGAATTTCTCCGGCCAGCAGCGGCTTTAGCCATTTTTCTTTCTGTTCCACTGTGCCATAGCGCGCCAGCACTTCCATGTTTCCCGTATCGGGCGCCGAACAATTGAATACCTCAGGCGCGATCACGCTCCGGCCCATGATTTCGCAAAGCGGCGCATATTCGAGATTCGTAAGCCCGGCGCCGTTCTCATCGTTGGGCAAAAATAAATTCCACAATCCCGCCGCGCGGGCCTTGGGCTTCAGCTCTTCAATGACACGCGCCGGCTTCCAGCGATCGCGCTCGATCTCCTTCTCAAATCTCTGTTCGTTCGGAAAGACGTGTTCGTCCATGAACGCCTGCAGGCGCCGCTGCAAGTCCTTTGTCTTTTCGCTAAATGTAAAGTTCATTCTGTTCGCCTACTTGCCTGTGAAAGCCGGCGCGCGCTTCTCCACAAAATGCGCGACGCCTTCCTTGAAATCCTCGCACTGCAGGCTCGCCAGCATCTCGCGCTCGGACGTTTCGAACGCTTCCTCGAGCGTCTGGAACATCCCGTCGTAGACTTGCCGCTTGATCACCCGCATCGACCGCGGGCTGACGCTGGCCGCCAGCTCGCCCGCATACTCCCGCACCTTTTCGACAAAAACGTCTTGGGGAAAGACTTGGTTCACCAGCCGCATCCGCAACGCTTCCGCTGCGTCAATCATCCGCGCCGAAAAGAGCAAGTCCAGCGCATTCGAATGCCCGACGATGCGCGGTAGCATCCAGGCCATGCCGTATTCCGCGATCAAGCCGCGCCGCGCGAATGCCGTGCCGAATCGCGCTGCGTCCGAAGCAAAGCGAAGATCGCAATAGAGCGCGATCACCAATCCGAGCCCAACAACCGGTCCATTGATCGCCGCAATCATTGGTTTTCCCACACCCGGAAAATAGGAATATTTGCGCTGGAAGTCCCCGCGCACACCCTCGCGCCCTATGCTTCTGCTGTTTTCGAGCGCTTGCGCCCGTCCTCTCGCGTCCAAGCCATGTTCCGCGACTCCGCTCAGGAGCGACATGTCGGCGCCAGCACAAAACCCTCTGCCCGCTCCTGTCAAAACAATTACGCGGACTTGCTCGTCGCGCTCCGCTTCTCCGACCGCCGCGCGCACCTCGCGCTCCATGACCGCCGTCCAAGCATTTAACTTATCTGGCCGATTCAACGTAATCGTCGCCACGCGATCGGCCACCTGATACACGATTTCTTGGTTTGGCATAATGTTCGCGATTATATACAATGCCCGCCGCGTTAGGCACTCTCATCTGTGGGCGGCTATCACCATCCGCCGCGCGCCCTCGGTGGGGGGACGTTTGGAGAAAAAGGTCGATCTGGGGAGCACACATGTCATTTATTCAAAATCAAGGCGCGAAAATTTATTGGGACGAGCAAGGCCGCGGCGCTCCCATCTTGTTGATCATGGGTCTCGGCTGGCCGTCTTACCTATGGCATCGCACTCGGCCTGTTCTCGCCTCCCGCTTCCGTACCATCGCTCTCGACAATCGCGGCGTAGGCCAAAGCGATGTCCCCCCGGGCCCCTATTCGATGGCGTTGATGGCTTCCGACGCCGCGGCCGTCCTCGATGCCGCCGGCGTCGAGCGCGCGCATGTGTTCGGCCTCTCCATGGGTGGCATGATCGCGCAGGAGTTTGCTTTGCAATATCCGAAGCGAGTGGAATCCCTGCTTCTCGGATGCACCGCCCCCGGCGGAACTCATGCCGTCGTCGCCGAGCCCGCCGCGACTCAGCTTCTGTTCGCGCGCGATCTCAGCCCGGAAGAGCTTTCCATGGCAATCAACCCCTTCATCTACGACTCGGGCACTCCGCAGGAGCGCATCGATGCTGACTTTGTCCTTCGCAAGCAATGGTTCGCGAGCCCGCAGGGTTACATGGCGCAATTGCAAGCCATCCTTGCTTGGGAAGCCTACAGTCGTCTTCCGCAGATCAGCGCTCCCACGCTTGTGATTCACGGAGAATCCGACCGGCTCGTGCCTCCGGCAAATGGCAAAATCATCGCCGAGCGCATTCCCGGCGCGAAGCTCGTAATGATCCCGAACGCCAGCCACATTCTCGGTACCGACCAGCCGGATGCCGTGCATCGCGCCGTTCTGGATTTTCTCGATGCGCAATCCAGCCGGCAGCTTCACATGCAGGCTTGAGAACGTTGCAACTGTCGGGCTGCGCGCTCCAACCGCCGAATCGGAAAAACTGCTTGCACATTCAGGTATAATCCCCTCAACTTGCATACGTCCCAGGAGGAGTCATGGCGGAGCCGAGCTACGACGAACTGAAAGCGCGTTTGGCGGAGTTGGAAAAGCAGGGGAGCGGTCGCCGAACGGGGGCCCTCGAATTCCGGGTCGGTGAAAAGGGCGGCGTAAGCGTTTATGGCCTCGGCCGCTTTCCGGTCACGCTCTATTACGAGCAGTGGGTTCGATTGCTCGACGCTACTCCTCAACTGCGCGCGTTTCTCGATGAAAACAAGTCTGCCGGCAAGCTGAAACTCAAAGAGAAATAGACAGCTCTCCCTCGAAATCGTGGAAGTCATCTACTGAGCTACCTGTTTCCGCTGGCTACGCGGTTGAACATTGTTCCTCGCACCCGCTTGTTGCTGAACGCCTCCTCGTAAATTATCTGAACCTTACCATCGCCCCAAGTTCGCGCTTGACGAAGAGAGATTTCCTCGATTAGATGAGATTGCAACATTAAATCGATTTAGGAGCATGAAATGAGCTCATGCGGGCGCTGTCACAAACTTCTCAGAAAGGTTTTGCCATCGGTACTAGTAAGTCTTTGCTTCTCTAATGCACTGAACGCCCAAAACATCCGTGTCGACGTCACGCCCAGCCATTCCACGAACACCATTCGTCCTAACGAGGCGCTCGGCGCAGGCATCGACCGGCTTCCTTACGGTTCCGCCGACAAAATCTTTGTCGACGATACCATCAAGCAAGTTCTCTCCGCTGGCTGGAACACTGTGACGTACCGCCAGAACACCGAGCTGCATATGGAAGCCTGGCATTGGAATCCCCAAGGCACTTGGAGCGATCCGTCCGGCAAAGGGTATTTCACCGGCAGTGCCTCACCCAGTACCGAACTGCTTCGGCACTCCTACGGCTATCCTCTTCCTCATCGCGGCGTCACGCACGATGACGGCACGGACAACGTGGGGTTCTCGCGGCTCACCGACGGCGATCCGGATTCGTATTGGAAGAGCAATCCTTATTTAGCGCAACCCTTCACTGGCGAAGCTGACTCACTCCATCCACAATGGGTCATCGTGGATTTGGCCAGCAAACTGGACTTGACCGCGATCCGTATCGCCTGGGCCGAGCCCTACGCCACAAAATATTTAGTTCAGTATTGGACCGGCGACGATCCCATCCGCAAGCCCACCGCAGGCGTTTGGCAAACCTTTCCCGGAGGAGCTGTGAACGAGGGCAAAGGAGGAAGCGCAACGCTTCAACTCGCGGCGCAACCTCTAGCGGTGCAATTTATTCGCATCTTGATGACCTCATCGTCGAACACTTGTGACACTCACGGCACCACCGATAAGCGGAACTGCCTTGGCTACGCCATTCGCGAGCTTTATCTCGGGACCACCACGCCGGAGGGAAAATTTCACGATTTGATCCGTCACACTCCCGATCAGGATCAAACAGCGACGTACTGTTCCTCGGTCGATCCTTGGCACGAGCCTAGCGATCTTAATGAGCACGCCGGCGACCAGGTTGGCTTTGATCTTTTCTTCACCAGCGGCGTGACGCGCGGTCTGCCGGCGATGATTCCTATCGCCATGCTCTACGGCACACCCGAAGATGCTGCCGCGGAGATCGCCTATATAGAAAAACGCGGTTATCCCATTTCTTACGTCGAGATGGGCGAGGAAGCCGACGGGCACTACACCCCGCCCGAGGATTACGCCGCCCTGTATATCGAGTTTGCCGCGGCGCTTCACAAAGTCGATCCCAAGCTGAAGTTGGGCGGCCCCATTTTCACCGGCGTAAACAAGGACATTGAGACTTGGCCCGATGAGCTCGGCAAGACCTCGTGGACTAGGCGCTTTGTCGATTATTTGAAATCACACGGACGCCTCAACGATCTGGCGTTTTTCTCGTTCGAACACTATCCGATGGAGCCGGGGAAAATTCAGTGGAGCAATTTGTACGACGAGGCCAGTCTCGTCACCCAAATCATGAAGATCTGGCGCGCGGATGGTGTGCCCGGGAATGTCCCGCTTTTCATCACCGAGTCCAATATTTCCTGGCAATCTTCCGAAGCCTTCGTGGACATTTGGGGTGCTCTTTGGCTTGCGGATTATATTTGCGCATTTCTCAACGGCGGCGGGGACGCGGTCTACTACTTTCACTACGTGCCGGAGGGATTAGGGCACGGGCACAATGGCTCACTCGGATCGTTCGCATTCTTCTCCGCGGACAAGGATCTGAAAATCCGCCAGCCGCTCTCGCAATATTTCGCTAGCCAGCTCATTAATCTCGCGTGGGTCCAGCCTGGTGACGGAATTCACAAATTGTTTCCCGCCGCAAGCGATCTCACCGATGGAGACGGGCACTTCCTTGTCACTTCCTATGCCGCGCTGCGTCCCGACGGTCAGTGGTCGCTCCTTATCATCAACAAAGATCAGGAGAATGCACACACGGTCGGGATTTCATTCAGCGATTCGGGCAAGGGCACCACAGGGTCTTTCTCGGGTTCTCTGAACGTGACGACTTTCGGCAAGGATCAGTACCAGTGGCATCCCAATCTCGATGGCGGCACGGCCAATCCTGACGGCCCCGCAATTAAGTCGACAATAAAAGCAGACGCCGCCACGAAATTCGATTTGCCAGCGGCCTCCATCACTGTAATTCGAGGAACCGTCTCCACCAATAAAGCGTCTTCGCGATAAGATTCCAGCCCACATCTCAACGAGCATTTGTAGGGGCGCCGCCGTGGCGGGCTGCGCCCTAACTTGGCAGGCAGTCGGCGTAGTCATTCTCGGCTCGTGCAGTAGCGTTAGCGGGAAAATAATTCGTAAAAAATCGCATCAGCCGTTCATCGCTTCGTCGATCATGGCCTTCTCCGCCGGCGTTAATTCCCGGTGCGCGCCTTTCGGCAAATCCCCGAGTGCCAACGGCCCGATCGCAACACGCACGAGTCGCAGCACTTCTATTCCTAGACTCTCGAACATTCTGCGGATGTGCCGGTTCTTCCCTTCATCCAGAACAATCTCGAGCCAGCAATTTCGTTTGCCCTCGCGCAGGATCCCTGCTCTCTTCACTCGAAGAAAATCACCCTCCTTCGTTCTCACACCATGCTGCAATTTTTCAAGGAGCGCAATATCAGCCACCGCTCCGATTTGTACATGGTAGGTCTTGTCTACATGCGTTTCTGGCGCGAGCACCCGCGCGGCCCACTCCGAGTCATTGGTGAAAAGCAGCAGCCCTTCGCTGGCTTTGTCGAGACGTCCCACCGGCGCAATCCATTGCAGTCCCCTTCCGAGCAGGTCATAGACGGTCCTTCGGTCTTTTTCGTCGGAAGCGGTTGTGACCACGCCGTGCGGCTTGTTCATGATTAAATACGTTTTCGCCGGAATAGCGACCCGGCGGCCGTCCACCTCGATATGGTCTACGCCCAACCGAACGGGTGTCTCGGGATTTCTCGGACTCGAACCGTTCAGCCGCACCCTCCCCGTCCGAATCAATTCCGCGGCTTGTGCCCGCGAACAATAGCCCATTTTCGAAAGTGCCCGCTCCAATCCTACTTTTCGCGAATCTCCGCCCCGCGTCGTCCCTGCTCTCGCGCCGTTTCTCATCGCTGAATTTATATAAGCCGCAGTTTTCGGGATCGTCGCGTTATCGACCTATTGGACCGTCTACAGTGCGCCCGGAGCGGACGATCGACTTCTACGCCCTCGCCTTCTCGATCATTTTTTCCCAGATTCCCTTGCTCTTCAAAATCAGCTCGACGATTTCCCGTGCCGCACCCTTGCCTCCGATCGCATTCGTCACGTAATGCGCCGCACGTTTCACTTCCGGCGTTGCATTCCCGACGGCGGCCGCCAGCCCCACGCGCCGCATCAGCGGCAAGTCCGGCAAGTCATCGCCCAGAAAGGCCACCGCCGATTCTGCAACGCCCGTCTTCTTTAGAATTTCCTCGTACGCCGCGATCTTATGCGGCTGCTTTTCATAGACGAACTCAATATTCAGCTCACGAGCTCGCCGTCGTAATGCCGCACTTTCGCGCCCCGTAATGACCCCGGTCCGCAATCCCGCCGTATACGCCAGGCTGATGCCTTGGCCGTCGTGTGCATCGAATGTCTTGATTTCCAACGCCGTCCCGTCCGGCTGCGAGAGCAGTGTCACCGCGCCGGTGGTAATAGTGCCGTCCACGTCCATCAACAGCACTTGAATTAACTTGGCGCGCTTTATGACGCTCGCCGGAATTTTGTTCAAACCTTTTGCCAAGTCTCTCTCCTCACGGACGCACACCAATCCTCGCGGGCCAAACTGCGCACCGTTAGGTCAATTCCAGTGTCCACAAGTCATGCAGGTGAACAACGCCGAGAACGGCATTCGTTTCGTCCACGACCACAACGGATGTGATCTTGCGTTTTTCCAGCAGATTGAGGGCTTCGCTCGCCAGTACATGCGGGCCGATGGTCTGCGGATTGCGGGTCATGCACTGTTCAGCTGACATTTCGAGCGTCGCGCCCCGGTGTTTTTCCATCAGCCGTCGCAAATCGCCATCGGTCAGTATTCCCGCAAGGCGGCCATCGGCATGAGTGACAGTAGTCATGCCCAGTTTTTTCGCCGACATTTCGTGGAACACGTCAGGCATAAGTGTGTTTGGCGCAACTCGCGGAAGCCCCGCACCGGCGTGCATCACTCGCTCGACGCGCAACAGTTTCTTGCCCAGGCTGCCCGCGGGGTGCAAAGCAGCAAAATCGTCATGACGGAAATCGCGCCGTTCGAGCAGTGAAACCGCGAGCGCATCGCCGACGGCCATCGCGACGGCTGTTGAAGCGGTGGGAGCGAGATTAAGCGAGCAGGCCTCTTCGTTGACGCTGACGTCAAGAACCAGGTTGCTCGCTTCGGCTATCGTGGATTTTGCATTTCCCGTCAGTGTGACAAGAGAAATCTCCAGCCGCTTGAGCGCTTCGAGCAGCGCGATGATTTCGCGCGTCTCGCCGCCGTAGGTTACCGCGAGGATTAAATCGCCCCGCGCCAACATCCCCAGATCGCCATGCAGCGCCTCGGCCGGATGCAAAAAAAATGATGGTGTGCCCGTGCTCGAAAGTGTCGAAGCAATTTTGCGGGCGATGATCCCGGACTTTCCCATCCCCGTCAGTACGACCCGCCCTTTGCATGCGAAGAGGAGATCCACGGCGCGGTCAAAGGCAGAGTCGAGCCGGGCCAACACATCCAGAATCGCCTGCGCCTCGATTTTCAGCACCCGCCGCGCGGTGTCCAGGCTCATTGCACGCTCCAGCGGCGCACGACTGTGGAGAGTTCTTTCAATCGCTTGAGCAGGACAGGGAGTTGTGAAAGTGGCAGTGCATTAGGTCCATCCGAGAGCGCCGCCATCGGATTCTCGTGCGTCTCCAAGAAAATGCCGTCCACTCCGGCGGCCACTCCCGCGCGCGCCAGCGGCTCGATAAATTCCGGCTGCCCGCCGCTCGCGTTCCCCTGGCCTCCCGGAAGCTGAACCGCATGCGTGACGTCGAACACCACCGGGTAGCCCAGCTTCTGCAGAATCGGGAATGACCGCATATCGACCACTAAATTCTGATAGCCAAATGACGCGCCGCGCTCCGTCAGGATGATTTTTGAATTCCCCGTCGCGGCGATTTTCTCCGCGACGTTTGCCATCTCCCACGGCGAAAGAAATTGCGCCTTCTTTACGTTCACGATTCGCCCCGTCTTGCCTGCTGCTTCGAGCAAATCCGTCTGCCTCGAAAGAAACGCCGGAATCTGCAAGATGTCGCAAACTTCCGCCGCCGGCGCAGCCTGAGCCGCATCGTGAATGTCGCTCAAAATTGGCACTTTCAGATCATCTTTAATCTTGCGAAGAATCCGCAGCCCTTCCCTAAGCCCAGGCCCGCGAAAGGATTTCACCGAAGACCGATTCGCTTTGTCATAGGACGCCTTATAAATGTACGGCACGCCCGCGTCTCCGGCGATTCGCGCGACTTGCTCCGCGATCTTCCGCGCGTGTACTTCGCTCTCGATAACGCATGGTCCAGCAATCAGGAACAGCGGATTTCCACCGCCCAGCCGGATAACACCAAGAGAAATTTCACGGGTCATATTCATTCAAGGCAATGAAGATAGCACACACAGGTGCGCCTTTGGACTGCTGAGCGTCTTTTGAGAATGCAATTCCTCGGCGGGATTGACGATTGAATTTGCAGGCACCGCCGCTCAAGATTCACGTTGCGCGAAATTCGCTCACCTCTAAACTGGCAAGGAAAGTATTTTCTGCTCTTGTACGCAAAGACGCACCGAACCCTCAACCGGAGGCTATTGGCGAACAATGCAAAAATGCCCCACGTGTGGAAACAAATTCATTGAGCACCAATGCCCTAGCTGCGGCGGAAAACCCGTTCCTTCCGCGCGGCAAATCAACAAGGCGCTGAATAAGTATCCTTTGCCTTCGCTCGGCGGTCTCTTTGGCGTCCTCGCTGCAGTTCATTTTTATCCGCCCCTCGATCGTAATCCGGTATTTGTAATTGCCCTATGCGTATTTTTCGCTCCAATGGTCTTCCACATCGTCTGTGCTGTGAGAAAGCGTCTGCCCTTGGATGTAAACCGATTGAAGTCGGCTTACCTGTACTGCGGCGCCGCTATGGTTTTGCTCGCGCTAACGATTGCAGGCAATGGCGTCTTGGATATGTCACCCGTCGAGCTTGTCAAGACATCCATCCTTCGGAAGAGCGTCACATCGGGAAGACACTCCTCCACCCATCATTTTTTCGTAGCCTCCTGGCGTCCCGGCAGGAGTACCGAAGATCTTGTTGTCGTGATTCCGCTCTACGTTCGTGCCTCCATCGGCCAGTCCATCACCGTCGAAGTGCACAGCGGTCTCTTCGGACTACCTTGGTATGGACAGATTGTCTTGGAAAAATAACTATGCGCTGGCTCTCGGAGCCACTCGCACGGCCGCTGCCCGCTGAGGCTCTCCAACGCCCGTTCGCGAAGGCTCGGCGATAGAACCCGCAGTCGGCGTCTTGCTTCTCTGTTTCTTATGTTCTAGCGCCGCTCCGATGAACGCCGCAAAAAGTGGATGCGGCTCGAGGGGTTTCGACTTGAATTCAGGATGGAACTGGCAGCCGAGGAACCACGGGTGCTCCGGTGCCTCGATAATCTCCACGTAATTTTCGTCCGGCGTGCGACCCGTAATCTTTAGGCCCGCTCCCACCAGTGTCTTCTCGTAATCGCGGTTGAATTCATACCGGTGCCGGTGCCGTTCGCTGATTTCCAGTTTTCCGTACGCCTTGTGCGCGAACGAACCCGGTTCGAGCTGGCACAGCCACGCCCCCAGTCTCATCGTTCCACCCATCTCGTCGACCCCAAGCAATTCTCTCAGCTTGTAAATCACGCGATGGGGAGTCTGCGGATCGAACTCCGTGCTGTCCGCCTGCTTCAACCCCGCGACGTCTCGCGCGTATTCAATCGTTGCGCACTGCATCCCCAGGCAAATCCCAAAAAACGGAATCTTGTGCTCCCTAGCATATTGAATCGCGTGCACCATTCCCTGAATCCCTCGTTTGCCGAAGCCACCGGGCACCAGGATTCCGTCGTATCCGCGCAGCCTCGCCGCCGCTGTCTCCGCGGAGTCAATCTCTTCCGCTTCGATCCATTCGAGCACCGTCTTGTGATTATGCGCCAGCCCGCCGTGCAGCAGCGCTTCGCGCAGACTCTTGTAAGCATCCTCGAGCTGTACATACTTGCCCACCACCGCGATGTGCACTTCGCCCGCCGGATGGTGCAGCCGCTGCACCAGCTCCAGCCACGGCTTCATTTCCTGCGGACGCTCTTCGAGCTTCAGCAATCGCGAAATCTGCGCGTCCAATCCTTCGCGCGCCAGCTCCACCGGCACCGCATAGATTGTGTCCACGTCCTCCACCGAAATGACACAAGACTCCGCCACGTTGCAGAACAGCGCGATTTTCTTCTTGAGTTCCCCGGCAATGTGCCGGTCGCTTCGGCACAAAAGAATGTCTGGCTGGATCCCGATGCCCAGCATCTCCTTGACGCTGTGCTGGGTCGGCTTGGTTTTCAGTTCGCCCGCCGCCGCGATGTACGGCACCAGCGTCACATGCACGAACAGCGTATTTTCCGGCCCTAGTTCCAGGCGCATTTGGCGAATCGCCTCTAAAAACGGCAGCGATTCGATGTCCCCAACCGTGCCACCGATCTCCACGATCACAACGTCCACGCCCTCAGCCACTTTCTTGATCGTGGCCTTGATCTCGTCGGTGACGTGCGGAATCACCTGGACCGTCTTCCCGAGATAATCTCCGCGCCGCTCCTTCGTCAGAATCGTTTCGTAGATGCGCCCCGTGGTCCAGTTATTGTCGCGGGAAAGTTTAGCGTGCGTGAATCGCTCGTAATGCCCCAGGTCGAGGTCCGTCTCCGCTCCGTCCTCGGTGACAAACACTTCTCCATGCTGAAACGGGGACATCGTGCCGGGATCCACGTTCAGGTATGGATCGCATTTCTGGAGTGTAACTTTGAAACCGCGACTTTCGAGGAGACAACCGATTGAGGAGGCTGCTACGCCTTTTCCCAGGGAGGAAACAACACCGCCGGTTACAAAGATATATTTTGGCGCCATCCGTGTAGCCCGCGTCTATCTTGCTCTCAGTCGCCGGGCTTGTGTGCCCTCCACAGGAGTGACGTACACCGAATTATCGTCGGATTCGCCAAAACTGTCAAATCGAACTATTTTGGTCTTTCAGGGGAATAGGTATATGGGGAGGCCGCGAAACTTTCCTTGAGAAATGGGTTTGTAGCAACCGGGGAATACTCCCTTGCCAGCAGATGTCGGCGGTCTGTTGAAGAAAAGGAAACTACGCGCTACACAGCAACCCTCCCCGATGCGTGAGCCGTCTAAGTATTTGAATGATTGCATTTCACCTCGAAAGGATTTTTGCTCTTAGTCACGACAACATGAAAACGTTCAAACTCGTCCTATGCAGATGGGAATACCAAATGAAACCTAGGGCCTTTCCGAAAATATCTATTCTCGCTCTCCTCGGCACTTTATCTTTCTGCCTTCCAGTTGGCGCGCAGCAAGCCTCGCAATCCAACGCTCATCTCCATCAATCCTATGATCCTGGGCGTGAAGTCACTCTCCTTGGCACGGTCGTCAAGTTCGAGACTGCTTCCAGCCTGCCTCCTATCGGTGCCCACCTTCTTCTGCAAACAACTTCCGGCCAGGTGGACATTCATCTCGGCAATACCAGGCTGCTCGAGGCTAATCATTTTGAACTCCACGCCGGCGACAACGTCCGGATCATCGGCGAAGAACTGGCCTACGGTGACGGTTCGATCTTTGCCGCTCGCATCGTGCAAAAAGGCGTTCAGGCCGTCGCCGTCCGCAACACCAAAGGCGCTCTGACATCTCCGGCTGCCGTGATGTCACCGGCACCAAAGGAAGCTCTGCGAGGTGTGCGATGAATCGCTTCCTCTTAGGCCTCGCGACGGCGGCGGCTCTCTGGACCGCAGCCTGCGGTGGTGGCGGGACCGTCGTCACTCCGCCTCCTCCGGTTGGCGGTTTCATCAAGGCCAGCTTGAAGGGTCAATACGCTTTCGCCACCAACGGCGAAGTTATCGATACTAGCGGCAACGAAACACCATTGGCGCGTACAGGCAGTTTTGTCGCGGATGGAAATGGCAACATTACCAGCGGCGTCGAGGATGTGGTTCAACCGGGGGCTTCCCCCAATTTGGCCGTAACGGTCACCGGCGGCACCTACACCGTCAATGCGGACGGGCGTGGAACCCTGACCCTGAATGTGACCTCGGGAGGTGTCCCCTCCTCCATCAACTTCGGGATCGTTCTGACCTCCACCAGCGACGGTCTCCTGATGGATGAGACCTCGACTTCCTCTCAGGCCTCCACGGGCAGCGGAAATTTCTTCCTGCAGAGCACAGCCGCCTTTACGAATCCCGTGCTCCCCACAACTGCCACTTACGTTTTTGATTTCTCCGGCTTTGATGCAAGCGTGGCCCCGGCCTCCCTCGTCGGGGAATTCACGGCCGGTAATGGTGCCCTCACTGCGGGATTCGAAGATGTGAACGACAATTTTGCACTTACGAGCGGCTCTATTCCCTCAGGGACGTTAGCGCAGGACCCGGCAGATACGTCGAGCCTGACAACTTTCGGCCGCGGTGTTACGACGATCGCGGGAGAGAGCTACGTCTTCTATATCGTGGATGCCACTCGAATCCGGTTCATTAGCACCGGCGGCGCGATGTTCACGGGCGACGCCGTAATTCAGGGCAACACGATTCCTACCAGCGTCACCAGCCTCAAAACCAGCTTCGCCTACATCGTCGCCGGCAGCTCAAGTGTCGGCGTCGGCCTCACTCGGGTCGGCCGCTTCACCGCCAATGCTGCTAACCTCACCAACATTCAAGTGGACACCAACAATGGAGGCATGTTCACGCCGACGACTGGTGCGACGATTGCCAACATCTCGCTTGATTCTGCCCATCCCGGCCGCGGAACGATCACCATCGACGGTAACGGGCTCTCACTGCCCCTCAAATTTGTCTTTTATCTAAGTTCCGGCACGCAAGGCGTCATTCAGGAGACGTCGGTAGATAATAATAACATCCCCATCGCTGTTGCCGACGGCACGCTGGCCGCGCAATCCGGAAGTCCGTTCTCCGGCAGCAATATCACGGGGACGTATGCTCTCAACTGGAGCGGTCAGAGCGTCCAGAGCGGAATCGCAGACGAAGAAGACCTGGTGGGCCAGGTGAAAGCATCCAATCTCAACCTCACTGGCGCGGCCGACATCTTTCAATTCACCGCCCTCGCTGCGCAAACGAACCTCGTCACCTCCGGCTCAATCGCCATCAGCGGCGATGGTACCGGTAGCAGCGGATCGACTCGCAATACCATGGCGGTAACAGTCACCAGCAGTTCGTCGACGACTGTAAATTTTGTGGTGTACTTCGTTAACCCACAGCTCGCCTTCATCGCCAACAACCAAGGCTCCTCTCGCGTCGTGGCCGGCGTCCTCAAGGCCCAACAGACGCCATAGTTTAGCCATCTCATTTCAACTGCTACCCATCGCCCGGCCTTCCCTGGCCGGGCGATTTTATTTTTCGAGGAGTTTTTCTACCCGCGCCACGTCTTCCGGCACGTCCACACTCACTGCGTCGTGCTCCACTTCCGCGACGCGAATTTTCCAGCCGTTTTCCAGCCACCGCAATTGTTCCAATTGTTCGATCCGCTCCAAGTCCCCTTGCGGCAGCGTCGGGTATTCGAGCAGCGCGTCTCGTTGAAACACGTACAACCCCAGATGCTTCAAATGCCGCGCCAGAACTTTTCCCGTCGTATCGCGCACCCACGGAATCGGGGCCCGCGAAAAGTAAAGCGCGTTCCCGTCGAAATCAAGCACCGTCTTCACCACGTTCGGGTCCATGATGTCGCCGGGCGTTTTCACCGGTGTGGCCAGCGTTGCGATCGCGGCCGCTGGCTCTTCCAGCAGCGCGCTCACGGCCGCGTCCACCGCCGCCGGATCGAGCAGCGGCTCATCCCCCTGAACGTTCACGAACACGTCCCCCTCGGCGTGTGCCGCCACTTCCGCCACGCGCTCCGTCCCGGTGCGATGGTCGGCCCGCGTCATGCGCGCTTCGCCTCCAAATGTTTCCACGGCCTTTACGATGCGTTCATCATCTGTCGCTACGATAACTCGGCCCACTTTTTCTGCCATGCGGGCGCGCTCATACACCCGTTGGATCATGGGCTTACCCGCCAGCGGCACGAGCGGCTTTCCGGGCAGCCGCGTCGAGCCAAAGCGCGCGGGAATCACCACGACCACCCTGGCCCCGCTCATTGCGTTCCTTTCTTTCGAGCACGGGAATTTTTCCTCGTGCGCCGCAGTCCTAATCTTGTGGCGGAGTGAGAATTCGCGGCGATGGTACCACACCCAAAAGAACTAGGAGCTATAGCACTAGCCCGCTTACTTTCCCACGTCTTTACCCTTGTCATGTACTTTCCGAGTGGTAGAATCATGTTGTCCTTTACCGCGCGGCCATCCCGGCTCGCCGGGAGATGGGGGCCTCGTGAAACGCGATAGACTTCGGTTTCGCGTTCGAATTTGTTCTGTCGTAAGTCTCCTCGTTGCCTGTCTGTTCATCGCCCCCTTTGCCCTCAACCTTTCCGCGCAAACTTCCTCCGATGAGCCAAGGCAGAACGACGACGCAAAAAAGGACGACGTTAGAAAAGATACGCTGGGAATAAAGATCAAGCCCGGACAAACATTGCGCATGGACGTTGACCTCGCCCTGGTGAATGTCACGGTGACCGATCCTTACAATCGTCTTGTTACGGGACTCGATCCCGACAACTTCCGCGTCTTCGAGGACAACATTGAACAGGAAGTGGTCACCTTTTCTTCCGAGGATGTCCCGATATCCATCGGCGTGATCTTCGATCTCAGCGGTAGCATGTCCAACAAAATCGGCAAGGCTCGCGAAGCCGCCGTGCAATTTTTCAAGACAGCTAACCCCGCCGACGAATTTTTTCTCGTCAGTTTCAACGAGCGCGCCGAGCTCACCAGCCCTTTCACGAACAGCGTCGAAGAGCTCCAGGGGCGCATGATGCTCACTGCCGCGAAAGGCCGTACCGCGCTTCTCGACGCCATCTACCTCGGCCTGAGCCAGATGCGCGGTGCCCACAACGCCAAGCGCGCCTTGCTCATCATATCGGATGGCGGCGATAATCATAGCCGGTATAACGAGAACGACATCAAGCGTCTCGTGAAGGAAGCGGATACTCAGCTCTACGCCATCGGTATTTTCGACCCCTTCGCGTATCGCAATCGCACTCCCGAGGAACTCAACGGTCCCTCGCTGCTCTCGGAAGTTACGGAAATGACCGGCGGGCGCGTTTTTGCTGTCGAAAATCTGAACGACTTACCCGATATCGCTTCGAAAATCGGGATGGAGCTTCGCAATCAGTATGTTTTGGGATACAAGCCCAGTAATAAAGCGCACGACGCGCGCTGGCGCAAGGTTAAGATTAAGATGCATGCGCCTAAGGGACTTCCGCCCCTCAATGTTTACGCAAAAACCGGCTACTACGCCCCCAGCCACTAAGCCGGTAGGACTGTACATGACTCGTGTTCCGCATCTTGCTCTGATCTTGTGCGCGCTTGTTTTCGCGGCTTCGCCGGCGCCCGCGCAAATCCCGGTCGCCAATCCTCAGCCGCCCCCGCCGGGACAAAACTCAAGCGCCGAAAAGCAGGGCTCCTCGATTAAAGTCCAAGTGAACCTCGTCGTCCTGCACACCACCGTGCTCGACGATCGCGGCCGCTTTGCCGACGGCCTCAAGGAGGAAAATTTCCGCATTCTCGAAGATAAAGTCGAGCAGAAACTTTCCGTGTTCAAGCGCGAGGATCTCCCCGTCAGCATGGGCCTGGTCATTGACAACAGCGGCAGCATGCGTGACAAGCGCCCCCGCGTGAACGAAGCCGCCATCACCCTCGTCGAAAACAGCAATCCGCAGGACGAAGCCTTCGTCGTCAACTTCAACGACGATTTTTATCTCGACCTCGACAAGGATTTCACCAGCAGCGTTCCCGAGCTCAAGGAAGCCCTCGAACGCATCGACTCTCGCGGCAGCACTGCTCTCTATGACGCCATCATCGGCTCCATCGACCATTTGAAAAAAGCTTCCAAGGACAAGCGCGTCCTCTTGGTCGTCACGGACGGCGAAGACAACACTAGCCGCAATTCGCTCGAAAAAACCATCCGCGAAATCCAGAAGACCGACACCGTTATTTACACCATCGGCCTGCTCAGCCAGGAAAGCAAGAAAAACGCCAAGCGCGCCAAAAAGGCGCTTGAGGAAATCTCTCTGGCCTCCGGCGGACTTTCGTATTTCCCCGAAAACGTTGACGACGTCCATAGCATCTGCCAGCAAGTCGCGCACGATATCCGCAACCAGTACACGCTCGCCTACTATCCGACCAATAGCAAGCGCGACGGCAGTTTCCGCGCTGTCCAAGTCGAAGTCATTCCCCCACGCGGCCGTGGAAAGCTAGTCGCCCGCACCCGCAATGGCTACTACGCTCCCACTGCCCCCGCCGGCTCTACCTCCGGCAACTGACGACCCGACGAAGGGTCGTCATCCTGAACAAACGTAGCGAGTCGAAGGATCTCGACCCTCCACTATCAGTCCGCTTGCCTTGCTTTCTGTCCTCTACCCACAAAATCAGTGCGCTTCAATGGCATAATATCCTGTATCAGTTTTCACGTTTTGGAGCACCGCATGACCATTCAGGCTGCATCGAGGCCTATGACTCTTCCCGGGCGCTATTACACCGACCCGGAACTGTTCCGCGACGAACTGGATCGCTTCTTTTGCCAGACTTGGATTTGCGCGGGTCGCGCCGGACAGATCCCCCGCGCCGGCGATTATTTCCTCCGCCAGGTCGCAGGGGAAAGTATCATCATCACGCGCGACGCCGCCGGCGAAGTCCGTGCCCACTACAATGTCTGCCGCCACCGCGGCACGCGCCTTTGCGAAGTCGCCGAAGGCGCTTTTCCCGGACGCATCCAGTGTCCCTACCACGGCTGGACCTATGCGCTCGACGGTTCGCTCATGGGCGCTCCCCACATGCAGGAAGCCGATTTTTGCCGCGAAGATTACTCTCTGCACAAAATCTCCGCGGAAATCTGGGACGGCCACATCTTCCTCAATCTAGCGGAGCACCCGGAGCCCCTTCTTGTCCAGCTTGCGGACCTTCCCCAGCGATTCGCCCCCTGGCGCATGCAGGATCTTCAGCTTCACAAGCGTATCGTTTACGAAGTGAAAGCCAATTGGAAGCTCATCATCATCAACTACAACGAATGCCTGCATTGCCCCATTCTTCACCCCTGTTTGAATCGCTTTACCAACTATCTCGGCGCTGACAACGAGCCTCCCCAGCCCACCTACATCGGAGGCTCCATGGGATTTCGCGGCGGCGCCGAAACCATGAGCCTTGACGGCCGCCGCCGGCGCGACTATCTCCCCGGCCTCGATGAAGGGCAGCGCAAGCAAGTCTATTATTACGCTGTCTATCCGAATCTCTTTCTCAGCCTCCACCCGGACTACCTGATGACCCACACTCTCTGGCCCAAGGCCGTCGACCGCACGGAAGTCATCTGCGAATGGCATTTCCATCCCACTGAAATGGCCAAGCCGGACTTTCACGCCGATGACGCCATTGATTTTTGGGATTTGACCAATCGTGAGGACTGGCACATCTCGGAGCTATCGCAGGCGGGAATTAGTTCGCGCGCGTATACTCCAGGTCCCTACTCGACCCAGGAAGAACTTCCGCACGCCTTCGACGAAATGGTTCTCGAGCGCGAGCGCCGCGCCCGCCGCCGCTAAGCCGCCAACCTCCACCTTTCTTGCTGTCATTCTGAGCGCCGCGAGGCCCGCACCTTCTCCACGTGGTCTTTGCACGGAGAATCTGTTTGTTCACTCATTTGTCACTCGCCACTGGACACGGCTAGCGAATTTCACGGATCTTGAACAGGTCTCCCAGGCGCTGATAGAGCCCTTCAATGGCGCGAAAAAGATCCGCAGCCCCGGCGGTTCCGTGGGTCACTTCATGGGCGTCCAAATCCGAGGCCAACGCCTTGCTCAGCTGGGTGGCGCGACGCACGCGCTCGTCGGTGAGCAATGTACGCACCGTAGCCGTATCCCGTTGATGGACCTGGCGCTCTTGCAATTCTTGAATGGCCCAGGCGGTTTTGCGTACATAATCGACGGCGTCGCGAAACTCACGAAGCACGCGAGGATCCATCCCGCCTGTCCTGATCGCTTTCTCCAGTTTCAGCAGGTCGTCGATCGCCACCTTCAGCCGGAACGTCACGCCCCAAAATGTTTCGCTGGGACTAATAAGCTCGACGGCCAATCCCAACATTTCGCTCGATTTGGAAGGACGCAGGGCCACGACTCGGGCAGAGGCTGTTTTCGTGGAGGAAAGGTTGGTCAGCTCGACCACGCTGCCCATGGCCGGTCTGCCTCTCATCTCGAGCAGCCCTCCGTGCATGTTGACTTCTTTCGCTTCGGCAAACTCGATGATGCTTGCGCCACTAGGCTCCAACCACTTCACCTTCACGGGGACCACGAGAGGGTAACGGTCGCTCCGCCTGTTTTTTCCCTTTGTGTCCGGCAGCTCCGCGGCCGACTTGTCCTTTGTCACCAGCTGCCTCCTCTCGGCAGGGGTCCCGCCCACCCCGCAGACTCTGAGCCGAAATTCCTGAGTTCAACTTTATCTTTGCACATCCCCCCCGCCGGATAACAAGAACGTCAATAGGGTGTTCGAATTGGGTACCCTCACATACGAGGCGTGCACAACTCTTCATCTAGAATGACCACGCCGCTTCCGCTGAGTCCCTGGGTAACATGTGCGTTGAGAGTCGGAGACGCGACGCAGCGAGGAAGGTTTCTCTTCTTAGCCCTCCCTAGAAACAGAGATCCCAATTGTTAGAGGAAGTTCTTCCGCAGTTCACGGAACGCGGTTCACGGATTACGGCCTTGCCCTGTTTGCCTCATCACTCGTCCTTAGTTCCTCCAAGAAACTTTTGCCGTGAGGAGTCGTGCCGCCGAAATTTTCTGCAATGGTTTGGCCCATGTCGGCGAGCGTTTCGCGGACACCCAAATTCACTCCAGCACCACTCGATGGAGAGAAAGCTAGGATCGGCACGTACTCGCGCGAATGGTCGGTAGTGGGCCGGCGAGGGTCGGGGTCGCAGCCGTGGTCGGCGGTGATCAGCAGGAGGTCCGAGTTAGTCAAGAGCGCGAGGAAGGGGCCGAGCAATCGGTCAAATTCTTCCAGAGACTCAGCAAAACCTTCGACATCCTTGCGGTGGCCGTACAGCATGTCGAAATCGACGAGATTGCAGAAGATCAACCCGTCTTTCCGTTCGCGTACAGCGGCCGTGAGTTTTTCCATGCCGTCGGCGTTGTTTTTCGTGGTGACATAATCCGAGACGCCGCGGCCATTGTAAATGTCATGGATTTTGCCCACACCAAAGACTGGCACGGCGTGATCCGCAAGCACATCGAGCAGCATGGGTTTCGGCGGATCAACAGCATAGTCATGCCGGCGCGAAGTCCGCACGAAGTGGCCCGGGCTGCCTTCGAAAGGGCGCGCGATGACGCGTCCCACGCGATGCGGGCCATCCAGCAGCGCGCGCGCGATTTCGCACATGCGGTATAGCCCGGCTATGGGGATCACGCCCTCGTGCGTGGCGACCTGGAACACGCTATCGCCGGAGGTATACACGATGGGTTTTCCGGTGCGCATGTGTTCTTCGCCAAGCTCTTTGATAATTTCAGTGCCCGAAGCGGGCTTGTTGCCGAGCGTTTGGCGGCCGATGCGGCGCTCGAATTCGGCGATGAGCTTGCGGGGGAAACCGTGCGGATACACCGGAAACGCCTGGTCGAGCCACACACCGGCCATTTCCCAATGGCCGGTGGTCGTGTCCTTGCCTGGAGAATGTGTGGCGCCTTTGCCGTAGGCGCCGAGCGGATTCGCGGAAGGCATGAGGTGCTTCAGGGAGGCGATATTGGCGAGGCCGAGGCGCACGAGATTTGGCAGGACCAGCGGACGCGATTCGGCGACGTGGCCGAGGGTGTCGCGGCCAACGTCGCCGTAATCAGCGGCATCGGGCAGCGCGCCGATGCCGACGCTGTCCAGGACGATCCAGACGACTCGTTGGAAGGGTTCCATGACAATCCGAACTCTAGCACAGACATGGCGGCGAACTTGCGTCTCGCCGCGCTGTCGTCAAGAAGTTTGACCGCGGCTATCAGTGAGACTATGCTCCAGGGTAATCTCGACAAACGCGGGCGCACCGAACTTTTCTGCGCAACCGTGCGTACCACAGAGTGAGAAGGTGACATGCCTCAAGACGGAGTACCTAGACAGAGATCGCTCGTTTTTCCGATTATTTTGATCACTCTTGGCGTGCTCTTTTTGTACGCCAATTGGCGCCCGTCCTTCGACCCCTGGCCGATGCTCGCGACCTACTGGCCGCTGATTCTTATTTTTCTCGGGCTGGGCAAGATTTGGGACTCCACAAGAAGGCGGCAGGATCCGAGCGCGCCGCGGTCCTCCTCGGTGGGCGCGACGATCGGCATCCTGGCATTTATTCTCGTGCTCATCGCGCTGACCTGGCATGGCCGCGTGTTCTCTCGCGGGCGTGGTTTTTCTTCCGCTTCGCGGCACGACACGCAGACCATCGATCTGCAGGGCGCGAAGAGCGTGCGAGTCGGCGTGGACATGGGAGCGGGCCAGATTACGCTGCGTGGCGGATCGTCCCACCTGGTCGATGCCAATTTCGATTACTACGAAAATGAAGGAACTCCCCGCGTCGAATACACCGTGGATGGAGGCGTAGGGAATCTGCACATTTCGCAAGAGCAAATGCACACGACGTTTGGCCGCACTCATAACGACTGGTCGCTCAATCTGGGCAATCAGGTGCCGCTCGATTTGCGAATCGACATGGGCGCGGGCGAGGGAGATTTGCGCCTGCGCGACCTGGACGTGACGAACCTCAGCCTCAACATGGGGGCCGGCAGGGTCGAAGTCGATTTGACTGGCGACCGCAAACTCGATTTGCACGCGGACATCGAAGGCGGAGTCGGCCAGGCCATCATCCGCCTGCCGCGCAAAGTCGGCGTGATCGTGAACGCTTCCGGAGGTATCGGTACCATCGACACCAATGGCCTCCGGCACGACGGCGACGATTACGTCAACGACGCCTATGGAAAATCCCCGGTTACCATTCATCTCAAAGTAGAAGGCGGAGTCGGCCAGATCAGCCTGACCCAGGAGCCGTAATAAATTCCGTTCGAGACATGCGTGAGCCGCGTTTGCCCCGTTTTCGCCGCGGACGTATAATTTAAAGTTTAGGCAGCGCGCGTCAGACGCGCTGTCTGAGCTTGCTCTTGGAAACCAACCCACTCACCGCGGCCACGGCGGAACTGGAAGTGATTCGCGTCCGCGGCGCGCGCGTTCACAATCTGCAGAACATCACCGTCGAAATTCCTCACAACGCCATTACGGTTGTGACCGGAGTCAGCGGCTCCGGAAAATCCTCTCTTGCGTTTGACACCGTTTACGCCGAGGGCCAGCGCCGCTACGTGGAATCGCTTTCCGCGTACGCGCGGCAGTTTCTCGAGCGAATGGAAAAACCGGACGTCGAGGAAATTTCGGGTATCGCGCCCGCAGTGGCGATTCGCCAAAAAAATTCAACTCGCAATCCGCGTTCCACGGTGGCGACGGCGACAGAAATTTACGATTATTTGCGGCTGCTCTATGCGCGGTGCGGGCAGACGTTTTGCACGCAGTGCGGCGCGGAAGTCCGGCGCGACAGCCCTGATGAAATTGCTTCCCGGATTCTCGCGCTGAAGCCCGGGCGCCGATTTTACGTGATATATCAACTTCGAATCGCGCAGCCGCAGCAGCCCGGTGCGCGTCGTGGGGCCAAGAAAAAAGTCCTTCCGCCGACGCAAGATGCCCTTCGGCAAACACTCGTGGATTTGCAGAAACGCGGCTTCAACCGCTTATATCAAAACGGGCGCGTGCACGAGTTTTCCTCGCCCGAAACATTGCTGGACGTCGATTTTGCGAAGCCGGTGTATGTGCTCGTCGACAGACTGGCCGTGAATCTCGAGTCGCGCGCGCGGCTGGTTGATTCGATCGAGATTTGTTATCGCGAAGGGCAGGGCGAAGCCATTCTCGAATTCGTTGCGGACGCATCGGGTGCTCCGAGCGGAGCGGGGAAAGCAGAGCGTCTGACTTTCAGCGAGCGGTTCGAATGCAAGAACGACGGCACGATTTACCAGGAGCCCGAGCCGCGGCTCTTCTCGTTTAATAATCCTTATGGGGCGTGTCCCCGCTGCCAAGGCTTTGGAAATACGATTGACTTCGATTTGAATCTTGTCGTGCCCGACCCGGGCAAATCGTTGGAAGAGGGCGCGGTCGAGCCGTGGACCAAGCCGCGTTTCCGCGCTTTGTTTCACTCCGTAAAGAAATGGGCGCGCTCGCAAGACATCCCGTTGGACGTCCCCTGGCGGCAACTTTCCGCGGAAGACCGGCGGCGAATCCTCGAAGGCGATGAGGGAAACGATTTCGACGGCGTGAAAGGATTTTTCAAATGGCTGGAGCGCAAGAAATACAAGCTCCACGTCCGCGTTTTCTTGAGCCGTTACCGCGGCTACGCCAAGTGCCCCGAGTGCGACGGAACCCGGCTGCGTCCCGAAGCGCGTGCGGTGCGCGTGGCGGGAATGTCGATCACCGAAGTCTGCAAATATACGGTGAAAGAAGCGCGCGCATTTTTTTCAACGCTTCAGCTTTCCGGCGCTCAACTGACAATTGCCGACAAAATCCTGGAGGAAGTTCGCTCGCGTCTGCAATTTCTCGACGAAGTGGGCCTGGATTATCTTTCGCTTGACCGCTTGACTTCCACGCTCTCCGGCGGGGAATCCCAGCGCATTCAACTGGCAACCTCGCTCGGTTCGCATCTTGTCGGGGCCCTCTACGTTCTCGATGAGCCTTCGATCGGTTTGCATCCGCGCGACACGCAGCGGCTCATCGACATTTTGAAATCGTTGCGCGATCTCGGGAACACCGTGCTGGTGGTGGAGCACGATCCCGACACGATTCAAGCGGCAGATCATGTCATTGACTTGGGCCCTGGCGCGGGCGAACTGGGCGGCAAATTGCTCTTCGCGGGCTCCTACGACGCGATGCTTGCCGAACACCGCTCTCTTACCGGCCGCTACCTGAGCGGGGAATTGCGGATTCCCGTTCCCAACAACCGGCACAAACCTTCCGGGAAATTTTTGCGGCTGTTCGGTGCGAATCTCCACAATCTTCAGAATGTGGACTTGATGATCCCGCTGGAGACGCTGACGGTGGTCACTGGCGTGAGCGGCTCCGGAAAATCGACACTGGTGCACGATGTCTTGTATCGTGCACTCGCGGCGCACCGCATCGGCGGCAGCATCAAGGAATTTTGCGATCGCATCGAAGGAGATAAACAAATCCGGGAAGTGGTGATCGTGGATCAATCGCCCATCGGACGCACACCGCGTTCGAATCCGGCGACTTACTTGAGGGCGTTCGACGCGATCCGTGAAGTATTCGCCGATTCGCCGGACGCCAAACGGCGGGGTTACAGCTCCGGACATTTTTCCTTCAACGTTCCCGGCGGGCGCTGCGAGACGTGCCAGGGCGACGGGACAGTCACGGTGGAAATGCAATTTCTCGCGGACGTCGAACTCATTTGCGAGGAGTGCCGCGGCACGCGCTTCAAGAGCAGCGTGCTCGAAGTCCGCTATCGCGGCAAGAATATCCACGACGTTCTGCAGCTAACAGTGCGAGAGGCGCTGGTATTTTTCTCTGCCGTTCATCGAGTTACTTCCAAGCTGAGAATCCTGAACGAAATCGGCCTGGGCTACTTGCGCCTGGGACAGTCCGCCACCACACTTTCCGGAGGAGAGGCCCAGCGCTTGAAACTCGCCGCGCATCTTTCGCGGACGGAAAATCAGGGCATCCTGTACATTCTCGACGAGCCGACCACGGGATTGCATTTCGATGACATCGCCAAGTTGCTGGCAGCCTTTCGCAAACTGCTCGATTCGGGCGCATCGCTTCTTGTAATCGAGCACAATCTCGACATCATCAAGTCGGCCGATTGGCTAATCGACTTGGGTCCAGAAGGCGGCGATCAGGGAGGCAAGATCATCGCCACCGGGACACCCGAGCAGGTGGCGCGCAATTCGCAATCGCACACCGGTCGCTTTCTTTCGCGCGTTTTGCAGACAAACGGACAGGCCCGTCTGCCGGATAGCCAGGCAAAGCGATCAGCGAACCGCGCATCCAAGTCTCCAGGAGCTTCGGCTACAATCAGTAACAGTAGAAACATTTCCTCCGCTGAATCATGAAACGCACCTCATTCTGTCTGACCATCACCTTGTGGATCGCCTCAAGTCTTCCCTCAAGTGCCATCCCTCTCGTACAGGATTCGCGAGAAAGAACAAGCCAGGGGCGGACGCAGAAGCTCACCAATCCGCTCAACGAGCTTTTGGCCGAGGCGCGGCGCGACATTGACAAAAGCGATTTCGAAAGCGCGATCGCTCCGCTCCAAAAAGTCTTAACCGACCAGCCTGATTTTGCCTATGCCCATTTTCAACTGGGATATGTCTACACCGCGCTGAAACGCAGCGCTGATGCACGCACGGAATACGAGCGCGCTATCGCCCTCGATCCGAAAATGGCCGAGGCTTATCTTAATCTCGGTCTGCTTCTTTTGGACAGACAGGAATACGCCGCCGCGGTTGTCCCGCTTCGCAAGGCGGTGGATTTTCTTCCGGCGCAAAGCCGGCCAAGATCTCTGTTAGGCGTGGCCCTGGACCGTTCCGGGGATGAAGCCGGTGCCGCGGAGTCCTTCGAGGCGGTATCTCGACTCGACCCTAACGATTTCATGGCTGTCGTTTACCTAGGATGGTTTTCCATTCGCAGGAGCAAGCCTGCGGAAGCCGAAATTAGATTTAGGCGAGCACTGGAAATTCAATCGGATGCTCCTTCCGCGCTGCAGGGCCTCGCGGAGAGCCTTGATGCACAGAAGAAGCCTGAAGCCGCTGATGCATATCGTAAGTACCTCGCCGCCATGCCGGACGACTCAGGAGCCCGAACGCGGCTCGGGCATCTTTTGCTCGAGCAGGGGAAGTATGACGATGCGCTGGCCGAATTGGACCGCGGCGAGGCGGGGCAGCCGCCCACACTCGAATCGTTGAAATTGCGCGCCGACATTCAGATTGCGCAAAAACATCTCGACGAAGCGATTACCTCGCTGAAGCAGGCGATTGCCTTGGCTCCAGGCGATGCGCAGTTGCACGGTGGGCTGGGCCGCTTATTTCTCCAGAAGAGAGATTTTGCTTCCGCAGAAGAGGAATTGAACGTGGCGGCGCAGTTGGATAGAAACAACCTGGTTTATTGGAAAGATCTCAGCTCGACTTTCTATCTCGCGGGAAACTATCAGGCCACCCTGGTGGCCCTTGATGTTGTAGCGAAAGCGGAAACGCCGGGACCCGGCGCGTGGTTTATCCGCGCGCTCTGCTACGATAAGCTGAATCAGACGCGGCCGGCTCTTGAGGCGTACCAGAAATTTCTCGAGATTGCGCCGGACAAGAATTCAAACCAGGTGTGGCAGGCGCAACAGCGGATCAAGGTACTGCAGCGAATGCTGGACCGAAAAAGGTAATGACCATGGGCTCCCTCAGGGCGCGAATCGCTGCTCTTTCGGGAGCGTTGTTTTTTGCCTGTTTCGCGATTATTGCCTCCGACAAGGTCCAGGAACTGCAAACGAGATTTGACCGAGAGCCAGATCCGGTCCACAAAGCGAAGATTCTCGAAAAACTAGGTGATGCCGAGTTCGCGGAAGGGCGCAGGGCGGAAAAGGCGGGCGATTACAATGGCCTTGGCCTGCTGATGGAAAAATATCGCGACAATGCGCGGATCGCGTTTGATGGCTTGAAGAAACGCCAGAAGGATGCGGAAAGGCATCCCGAGGGATACAAGCAGTTGCAATTCCACGTGGACAAGGGGCTGCGGGAGCTCGACCAGATCCTGGTCATCGTTCCCACGGAGTACAGACCGCCTTTGCTCTTGGTTCGCCGGGACCTCTTTGCCATCAACGATGAGCTGCTCCGAATGCTTTTCCCTCACCGGCCGGGAGAACAACCCCTTAAGCGGCCCGGGGTGGAGAAAGAGCCATGAAATCATTCTTTCACTGTCTTGTTGATTTACTCTTTCTATATATTTCTGCTTGCAGTCTGTTCGCCAATCCTGCGCAGCAGAAGGATTATCTTACAGCGCTCGAGGCCGATAAAATCCGGGATGCGGAAACGACCAACGAACGCGTGCAGCTTTTTCTCACGTTCGCCGATGACCGCCTGAAAAAATTCCAGTATGAACTCGATCACCCTTCGCAGCACAACCATGAAGAGATGTTGAACGGGCTGCTGAATGCGTACGTGGGTTGCGTGGATGACGCGGCGGACCTCATTCAATTGGGAATCCACAAGCAGGAAAACATCCGTAAGGGAATTGACTTGATGGTCGCGCGGACAAAGGAATTTCTGGGGGTTCTGGAAAAATTGTCGGCGGCGGGTCCGGAACTTGAAATCTACAAGGACAATCTAGATGATGCCATCGAAGGGACACGCGACGCCATGAACGACGCGGAAAAAGCGAAGAAGGAAGTGGCGCCGCCGCCCGTGCGGCGGAAGAACGCTCCGTGATGAAAACGGCGCCAGGAAAAATCTCCTTGTTTCTCGGCGGCGGGCCGCTTTTTCAGCGAATGTTTACCCGACTGGGTTGCGAGGGACGTCCGCCGAGGTTTCGCGTGGAGTTTTATCCGTACAGCAGCTTGGTGCTCACGATCCGCAGGCGTGAAGAGGCTGTTTTCGTTAGGTTTTCCGACTTGCTCCAGCGCGCGCCTCTAGCAGTCCTAGAAGGCGCCGCGGTTTTGCTTCTTTCGCGGCTGTATCGCAAGAGAGCGCCAGCCGCGCTCGTTGCCCCGTATCTGGCGTATGCGCGTTCGCATCGCACGCGCAGCCGCATCAGCCGGATGCGCCGGGGCCGCGTCCGGCCGGCTGCGATTCACCCGCGCGGCCGCCATTTCGACTTGGAGAGACTATTCCAGCAATTGAATGCGGCGTATTTCGGAGGAGGCCTGAATCAGCCAAATATAGGCTGGAGCGCGCGGAGCTGGCGCAGGCAGTTTGGGTGCTACGATCCGGGGCCCAACCAAATTTTGCTGAACCGACGAATGGATCAGCCAGGAATTCCGCAACTCGTCGTCGAGTACGTGCTCTTTCACGAAATGCTGCATGTGAAACACCCGACGCGGCGGTCCGGGTGCAGCCTGGTTTCGCATTCGCGGGAGTTTCGCCAAGAAGAAAAACGATTCGCAGAGTTTGAGAGAGCGCGAAAGGTGCTGGACCGCCTAGCTCGGTGACTTCTTTTTTTCTCCGACTTCGCTCCAGAGTTTGTCGATTTTCTTGCGAATCTTGTCGCCGTCCTCGGCGGAAGGGAAAAGTTCCAAATAGCGAGTGTAGGATTTGATGGCTTGCTTCCTGAGTTTTTTCTTTTCCTGCGCCTCTCCTAGGAATTTGAACGGCACCGCATAACCTGGTTTCGCCTCGATGGCGTCGCTGAAGCGATCGATGGCCGCATCGTAATCGCCTCTCCTCATGTAGTACTGGCCGACTTCGAGATCTTTTTCCGCGCGGAGAGGATCCCATGTGGGTTGATCGGGCGCGGATTGCGTGGGCGAGTCCTTGTTTGGTTTGGCAGGTGGCTTTGACGGAGGAGCGGGAGGTGGTTCAGCCGGCTTCGAGGAAGATTCCCCGGGGGGCTGCTGCGCGCGGAGCTTTCGCGTGGGGCAAAGCAGGCAAATAATCGCCATCGCGAGAAGCGCCCTGACCCATGTCGTGCGTTTCATCTCGGTCCGCTCCCTATTCTCGGATTCGCTTTAGTATGATGGAAGTTGTCCGGTGTTTGAAGTATCCCGTGCGAGATTCGAATGGAACCCCGCGAAAAAGCCGCTGCGCTCCCCGAAAGCCCGGGCGTCTATCTCTTCAAGGACGCCGGCGGAACGGTTCTTTACGTCGGGAAAGCGCGTTCCCTGCGCAGCCGCGTGCGATCGTATTTTCTGGAATCGCGCTGGGCGGACGCCAAGACGGGATCGCTGGCCCGGGAGATTGCCGACCTGGAAACGATTGTCGTGGGGAACGAGCGCGAGGCGCTGGCGCTTGAACACAACCTCATCAAGAAATATCAGCCGAAATTTAACGTCGTTCTTCGCGACGACAAAACTTATCCGTACATTAAATTCACCGCAGCGGAAAAATATCCGCGGGTGTACTTCACGCGGCGCATCAAAAAAGACGGCTCGGTCTATTTTGGGCCGTATTTCCCTTCGAGCCTGGCGCGCCGCATCCTGCACTTCGTCCATAAACGATTTTTGATTCCTTCCTGCACCGTGGACCTCACGCGGAGCCATCCACGGCCCTGTTTGCAGTATTACATCAAGCGGTGTCTAGGCCCGTGCGTGACCGGGCTCACAACGGATGACCGATATGCCGAAGCGGCCCGGGACGTGCGGCTTTTCCTCGAAGGCAGGCGGCACGATCTCATCAAAAGTCTCGAAGAACGCATGACGGCTGCGGCAGAAACAGAACTCTATGAACAGGCGGCCGCGTATCGTGATTTGCTGCGGACCCTCGAGGACATCGAGGAACGCCAGCGCATCGCCGCGGCGCAAGGCGACGACACCGATGTATTGGCGTTTTACGCGGAGCCGCCGCTGGTGGCGGCAAATCTCTTCCATCTGCGCGGAGGGCGCGTGGTGGACCGGCGCGAATTTTACTGGGAAGAGCTCGAGGAATTTGATCCGCAGGAATTCGTTCCGTCGTTGCTCAAGCAACTTTATCTCGAGGCGGAATATTTGCCGCGCGCGATTCACATGCCGATTGACTTCGAGGACCGGGAAATCCTTGAAGAGACACTGACGGAGCGCGCTGGACACAAGGTGGAAATTCACACGCCGCAGCGCGGGCAAAAGCGCGCGTTCCTGGATCTGGTCGAGAGCAACGCGAAGCACTCATTCGAACAGCGCTTTCGCGTTTTGAAGCCGACGTCGAAAGCGATCGGCGAGGCGTTGCAGAACGCGCTCAATCTGCCAGAGGACCCGCGGCGAATCGAGAGCTTCGACATTTCGCACATACAGGGAACGGATACCGTGGCTTCGATGGTGGTGTGGGAAAACGGCCGCATGAAAAAATCGGACTATAGGAAATTTATTATTCGCGGCGAAGACGGGGATGGTGGCGCGCAGCCCCGGCAGAATGACGATTTTGCCAGCATGCGGGAAGCGGTGACGCGGCGCTACCGGCGGTTGCAAGAAGAAAAAAAGCCGCTGCCAAGCCTGATACTGATCGATGGCGGAATCGGACAGTTGCACGCGGCGGCGCGGGCCCTCGACGCGTTGCAGATTATCAACCAACCGGTGGCCAGCATCGCAAAGAAAGAAGAAATTTTGTACGTGCTCGGACAAGAGGACGAACCGATCATGCTCGAGCGGCACTCGCCTGTGCTTCACCTGATCCAGCAAATTCGTGACGAGACACATCGATTCGCGGTTACGTTCCACCGCCAGCGGCGCGGCAAGCGGCAAACAGAATCAGAGCTGGCGAAGATTCCGGGAGTCGGGCCGAAGACCATTCAGAAACTTCTGCGGGAATTCGGCAGCGTGGCCAATTTAAGGAGGGCTAAGAAAGAGGAACTGAGCCAAGTAGTTTCGATGAAGCACGCGGAAAGTATCTTAGAGTATCTAGCAGGTGGAGAAGCGTCCAGTAACCGTTGATGGCGATGCATACAGGTTAGGGGGCATTGCTGCCCAGAGAATGCTATGCTAGGGTTTCTGTGGAGGTTTTTATGGCGGACAATGTTGGTTCCAAGGTGACTTATTTTCTTGTGGGTCTGGGAGTTGGGGCGCTGGTGGGAATACTTTTCGCGCCGAAGTCGGGCGACGAGACCCGCGAATTTTTGTCCAAGAAGGCCGATGAAGGCCGGGACTACGCGCAGCGCAAGGCGCGTGAGCTCCGGGAGCGCGCGGATGACCTGATCGAGCGCGGCAAGGAAGTCGCGGGGCGGCAAAAGGAATCCATCTCGGCAGCGGTAGAAGGCGCTCGCGAAGCGTATCGCCGCGAGGCCGCGAAGTCTTAGCTCGGCGTCAGGGACAGGAATAGAGCAGCGGGGCGGGAGAGAGGAATTTGATCCTCTCTCAGAGCGGGCGGGAAGGTTATGCAAAACTGGGTGGCGTTTTTCATCGTGGTGACGGCGGTGGCTGTTGTTCTGCAGATGGCCATCCTCCTGGCGATGTTTCTCCAGATGCGGCGCACCACAGAAAATGTAAATCGTCTTGTGGGAGAATTGCAGGCGCGAGTTGGCCCCATCCTGACGCGGGTGCAGATTTTGCTTGATGATACGCAGCCGAAGATTTCGGGCATGGTTTCCGATGCTTCGCATATCGTGTATTTGGCGCGGGGCCAGGCACAGAAAGTGGACCGCGTGTTCACGGAGGCGGCGGACCGCTTGCGGGGGCAGTTGGTGAAGGCGGACCGGATCTTAACGGGAGCGCTCGAAGCGCTGGAAGATGCGGGATCGCAATTCCGTTCGAGTTTCTGGCGCCCGGTGCAGAAAGTATCGGCGCTGGTGCAGGGCATCCGGGTGGGGATCGATTTATTGCGTTCGCGTCGCGGGAATTCGAAGTCGGATGAGCCGCGCGAACACGAAGAAGAACTTTTTATTTAGAATTCGGAGCAATATTCCTCTCATTTAAATTCCTGTTTTTCTGACCAACCCTTTTCGCCCCAAACAGAAAATCAGCGGATCCAGCCGCCGCCGAGGACAACTTCGCTGGAGTAAAAGACGGCGGCCTGGCCCGGGGTGATGGCGCGCTGCGGGGAGTCGAAGGTGACGCGGGCGCGAGTTGCGTCGAGGGCAACAACGGTTGCGGGGGCGGCCTGGTGCTTGTGGCGGATTTTGACGTCCGCGCGGAGCGGCGCGCGGAGCGATTCGCATGAAATCCAATTTACATTTTTGAGTTCGCATGTTGTCGCTCGGAGAGCGTCATCCTCGCCGACGACCACGCGATTGTTTTGCGGATCGATGGCCACAACATAAAGCGGTTTGCCGGCGGCGAATCCCAGGCCCTTGCGTTGGCCGATCGTGAATTGGTGCAGGCCATTGTGGCGCCCGATGACGGCTCCGTTTTCCGTGACAATCTCTCCTTCACGCTGATCGAGCGCGATACCGCGTTCGCGCGAATACGATTGAATGAACTGCACGTAGCTGCCGTTGGGAACGAAACAAAGCTCCATGCTTTCGGGCTTTTCCGCGACCGGAAGATTCACGCGGCGGGCGAGCGCGCGAACTTCTTCCTTGGCGAGCTCTCCAAGAGGAAAGTCGCTGCGGGAAAGCTGCTCCTGCGTAAGGCCCCAGAGAAAATAGGATTGGTCCTTCGAGTCGTCGCGCGCGCGAAGAAGCTCCCAGCGTCCGGTTACTTCGTTTCTGCGGATGCGGGCGTAGTGGCCGGTGGCCAGGCGCCCGGCGCCGATCTGGCGCGCCATGCGCAGCAGCGGCTCGAACTTCACATCGGTGTTGCAATTCGTGCACGCGATGGGCGTGCGTCCGGCGAGATATTGATCGACGAACGGGCGAACGACGCGATCTTCAAATTGCGTCTCGAAATTCACGACGTAGTGGGGGAACTTGAGATGCTGCGCGACGCGCTTCGCGTCGTAAACATCATCGAGCGAGCAGCAGCGATGCTGCGCGGGGCCCTGGCCCTGCAATTCGGGAAGGCGGCGCTGATTCCAGAGCTGCATGGTCAGGCCAACGATGGGCCGGCCTTGCTGCTGGAGGACGGCAGCGACGGTGGAGGAATCCACGCCACCGGACATGGCCACGGCGACGAGACCTGGTGTGAGGGTCGCCTCTGTGGGAAGGGCATCGAATTGGGTAGTGGTCGTCATGGTCGCGCGGCTTCTCTACGGTAGGTAGGCGAGAGTTCGCGGAGCTGCGCGACGGCGGCGGGGATGACTTGGAGCGCGAACTCGATGTCTTCGGCCGAGGTGTGGCGGCCGAGGCTGAAGCGAAGGCTGGCACGGGCCTTTTCCGGCGGAAGGCCGATAGCGGTGAGCACGTGCGAAGGCTCAACGGCGCCCGAAGAGCATGCCGCGCCGGTGGAACAGGCGAGACCCTTCAAGTCCAGCGCGATAACCAGAGCTTCGCCTTCAAGACCGGGGAAGAGAAGGTTGGTCGTGTTGGGTGTGCGTGGCACGGTGCCTCCGTTCACTTTGGAATCGGGCACGCGCGCGAGCAAGCCTTGCTCGAGGTCGTCGCGCAGCGCGCTGATCCTCTTATTGTCTTGCGCGAGCGATGCGCGAGCGAGCTCGGCGGCTTTGCCGAGCCCGACGATGCCCGGAACGTTTTCCGTGCCGGGGCGGAAGCCGCGCTGATGATGACCGCCATAGAGAAATTGGCGGAGATGGGTGCCCCCGCGGATATAGAGAGCGCCGATACCCTTTGGCGCGTAGAGCTTGTGGCCGGAAATGGAGAGAAGATCGACGCCGAGAGAGTTTACGTCGATAGGAATTTTCCCCGCCGATTGAACGGCGTCGGTGTGGAAGTAAACATCCGCTTGCTTGGCGATGAGGCCGATTTCCTCAAGGGGTTGGACGGTGCCGAGCTCATTGTTGGCGTGCATCAGGGTGATGAGGACGGTTTCCGGGCGTATAGTGCGGCGGACGGAATCGGGATCGACGCGCCCCTCACGGTTGACTGAGAGAAATGTGACCGCAACGCCGGCCTTTTCTAGAGCCTGGCAAGTGTTCAGGACGGCTTCATGTTCGAGAGCAGCAGTAATGATGTGAGGGGCGGAACTTTGGGATGAGGAAGCGGGTAACAAAGACTGGCCGACAATGCCGAAAATAGCGTGGTTGTCAGATTCGGTGCCGCCGCTGGTGAACACAATCTCCTGAGGACGCGCACCGATGAGAGCGGCAACCGATTCGCGGGCAGTTTCGACGGCGCCACGGCCCCTCTGGCCGAAGGTGTGGATTGAGGCGGCATTGCCGAATTCCATCGAGAAATAAGGCAGCATCGCGTCGAGCACTTCCGGTTCGACGGGGGTGGTGGCGTTGTGGTCCAGGTAGACGCGCTTCATGGCAGTGACACTTTTAGGATAGACCCCACCGAGAGCAAGGGCAAGGGAGTGAAGCGGCAAATTATCGGGCAAAATCTAAGAGCTCTGCGTGCGAGCGGCAACGCTCTTGTGCAACGCAGAGAAGGCTCAAGCTAACAAGGAGGTTCACAAGGCTTGCGTGAACCAGGAAACTCCATTACGCTGACCCAGTCTCCAGCGGTGGCTCCCCTCCTCACCCGCTTTTGGCAGTTCCAGTTGCAATTCAAACTCTTGTTAGCGAAGGATGATGAATGATGCGCAAAAACACCTGGGTGAGACTCGCAATGGCAGTAGCACTGAGTTTGCCCTTGACCGCCTGCAAGGACACAAAAACTCTACAAGAGAACGAGCAATTGAAGGCCCAGGTGGCGGAACTTCAGAAGGAGAATGGCCAATTGGGAAACGATCTGGAAACAATGAAAGGTACCCATGATGCGTTGACGAAAGAAAACGAGAAGCTTAAGGCAGAGATCAAGGCCCTGAAATCGAAGAGCTCCGGAAAGAAAACTGCAAGTCGAAGGCGCCGGCGGAGCTAAAGTCCCGGCAGTTTTAAAAGCCCCAGGCGGTTTGGAGTGCGCGGTCCGGTTTCTATTTTCATCGTCGAAGAAAAGGAGCTTAAGAGCATGAAAACGTTTGAGGTGCAATTTCGTTATCGAGATCGAAATGAAGAAACGGTGGAAGCAACGGTCAAAGTGGAAGCGTCGAGTCTTCCAGGAGCGGTTGGTAAAGCGGCGCGTGAGTTTGTCAAAGGCTTGGACCGGAAACAGAGATTCGATATGAACAAGAATGGACTCGAAATTACCGCCAAGTCTGTTAGCACGACCGCGGCGGCGCAGGCAGAGAGATCCGTGCAAGGTGCCGCCGGCTGAGAAGTCAGCACGAGCGGATCGATTCCTGATCCGGTCTGAAGACCGGCCGTCACATGGTCAGAACGACGCGGAACTGGGCGTTGCCGCTCATCATTCGGGCGTAGGCTTCGTTAACTTTCGCGAGCGGAAATTTTTCGATCATTGGGCGCACGCCGGTCAACTCGGCGAAGCGCAGCGTGTCTTCGGAATCGGTGGGGATCCCCGAGGCCCATCCCTGAACGCTCTTGCTGCCACGAATCAATTGAACGGGTGAGACCTCGATGGGGCCGGTGTCCGCACCGACGACGACCATCTTGCCGCGAGGTCCCAGTCCGTCGAAAAGTGCAGTCATGGCCTTGGAATTCGGAGCCGTCGCAAGAATGATTTGCGCTCCGCCGAGCTTTTGGAGCTCCGCGGCCGCATTTACGGCGCTGTCGATATAAATGTGCGCGCCCAGTTTTTTCGCCAGGGATTCATTCTCTTTGCCGCGACTGATGGCGACCACGCGGTAGCCAAACTTGTTGGCGAACTGGATCCCGAGATGCCCTAGCCCGCCGATGCCTTGAACGGCGACGAGATCTCCCGGCAGTGCGCCGTTGTGGCGGAGGGAGTTCTAGGTAGTGATCCCAGCGCAAAGAAGCGGAGCGGCCTCAGCGGGATCCAAGGATTCGGGCATGCGCGCCAACGCTTCCACGGGAGCAATCATATATTCACCGTAACCACCGTCGAAGCTGAGACCCGTGATCTTTCCATTCGAGCAGTTTGCAAAATCTCCGCGGCGGCAGGAGAAGCATGTTCCATCTTGCCCGCCGTGCCAGCCGATGCCAACGCGCTGGCCTTTTTTCCAAGTGCTCACGCCGGGACCCGTCTCATCGATGACTCCGGCGACTTCGTGACCTGGGGAGCGCGGATATGCCAAGCCCGGCCACAAGCCGTCTTTCACATAGTGGTCGCTAAAACAGATTCCACACGCCAGCACACGGACGCGCACCTGGCCGGGACCTGGCTGAGGTATTTCGCGCTCTTGAACCTCGAAATCCCCGCCTGCTTTTGTTACAAGAGCAATTTTCATTTTGGGCATAGTGATTTTCCTCGCGAAGCCTGCTGTGGTGTTCTAAGAATGAAATTGTTGGATGCCGCGGTGGGGTCGGTGGTTAGGTGGAAACCGATGGCGTTCGCTGAAGTTCGAGGAAGGTGAAGATCGTTTTGAAGAGGAACTTAGGATTCGGCTCTGGTGGTTTTTAGCGCGGGATCACGTAGCGACCGTACGCGCCAGGCGTAGAGGTTGCTCGTGTACAACGCGATGCAGACGAGATTAGCAGGGACAAATCCGAATTGCGCGGTGCGGACGCCGATGATGCAGACGACGGCGCTATTAATGGCGGCAACCACCCAGCCCTGCCACAGTCTTTTCCCGAGCAGGACCGTACCGAATACGGACAAGACGCAAGAGATGTAATCCAATCGAAGGAACTGGAGCATGTTGGGCACTTTGTTTAAAGATCAGAGCCAAAACCGAATCAGACGAAGGGCTGGCCTGATCTTGTGTTTACGACTTTCCTTTTCTAGCTGGCTAAGCCGATTGCCCCAGTTGCTGCCGCAGGTTGCCGAGGGGCTTTGAGAGACGCACACGCAACGTGTGCGAACGAACGCATCTGTCCCGATATAGAGGTAGCAATTCAGCGACCAATTTCCTGGCTTCGATATCCGAGGTTTCCTGTTTTAGAAGTCCGCAAGTCTTTGTCCTGATGGGGATTACGAAGTTATGGAAAAGAGTCGGAGATGAGAGGAGGGGCGGGAGGGCATGTTGCTGGTCACTCTGAGACAAAATGTTTCAGACTGAAACGAAAGAAAAATTGAAAGAGACTGCGCGAAGCCCGCTGCTCACCTGGAATTGCAGAGGTCCCACCGCGAGAATCTCGTCAGAATCAATGACGGGGCATCATTCGACCTTAGCTCTTGCGATTGCTTCGGAAAAGACACGTGCCGCCGCATGGGGAAGGTTCGTGCTAGAGTTTCCGGTTCAGGGAGTCGGCTGGCGCATAAGGGCATCTCCAGGAGGCGAGAGTGGCGTATCGCGATTTGCGGGAGTTTGTGAAGAAACTGGAGAAGGAAGGAGAGCTGAAGCGCATCCGCGCAGAAGTGGATCCCGCGCTGGAGATCACAGAAATAGCGCAGCGGATCGCGAAGGACAAAGGAAGAAAACCGAATAGCGTGGGCCCCGCACTGCTATTTGAGAAGCCTAAGGGGTCGCGGGTGCCCTTGCTGATTAACGCGTTTGGGAGCGTGCGGCGAATGGCGCTGGCGTTTGAAGTGGAAGAATTGGATGAGGTGGCCGCGAGGATTCGCGGCTTTCTGGCGATGGAATCGCCGCAAGGATTGTTCGACAAAATCAAGATGTTGCCCAAGCTCGCGGAGTTGGGTTCCTTTTTCCCGAAAAGCGTTAAGTCCGGGTCATGTAAAGAAGTGATACGGAAGGGGACCGATGTCAATCTGCTGGACTTTCCTATTTTGAAGTGCTGGCCGGAGGATGGCGGGCGGTTCATAACCTTTCCCCTGGTGTTCACCAAAAATCCAGAAACCGGGAAGCGCAATGTGGGGATGTACCGCATGCAAGTGTACGACGAGCGGACGACGGGAATGCATTGGCAGACGCAAAAGCACGGAGCGGAGCATTTCCGGCGTGCGCGTGCGAAAAAACCCGAAGGGCGGATACCGGTGTCCGTGGCCATCGGCACGGATCCGGCGACCGCGCTTGCCGGGATGCTGCCGATTCCTCCAGACCTGGATGAAATGATGTTTGCAGGGTTCTTGCGGCGCGAACCGGTGGAAATGGTGGCGTGCGAGACGAATGAGCTGGAAGTGCCGGCCAATGCCGAAATCGTGCTGGAAGGCTACATAAGTCTGAACGAGATGCGCACGGAGGGGCCGTTCGGGGATCACACCGGCTTTTATTCTTTGGAAGGAGAATTTCCGGTCTTTCACGTGGAGTGCGTCACTCAAAGAAAAGATCCGCTTTACCTGACCACGGTGGTCGGCCCGCCGCCGCAGGAAGATTTCTACATGGGCTACGCGGTGGAGCGTGTGTTTTTGCCGGTGATGAAGATGCAGTACCCGGAGATTGTGGATGTGGCCATGCCGGCGGAGGGGATTTTTCACAATTTGATGATCGTCGCGATCCGGAAGTCGTATCCGGGACACGCGCGGAAAATTATGAACGCCGTCTGGTCGCTGGGGCAGGCGATGTTCACGAAAGTGATTGTGGTCGTGGATCACGACGTGGACGTGCACAATTACCGCGAAGTGGTGTGGAAGACGCTATGCGCTATCGATCCTGAGCGCGACGTTCAATTCAACTTGGGTCCGATGGATACGCTCGACCACGCGGCGCGGATGCAGGATTACGGTTCGAAGATGGGCATCGATGCGACGCGCAAGTGGGCGTCAGAGGGATTCACGCGGCCATGGCCGGGAGAGATCTTGATGGATGAAGCCACGAAAAAACGAATTGACGCGCTCTGGAAAAAATTGGAACTGTGAAAATCCTGGCGGTCAACGCCGCGAAACAACCCTATTCGTGCGCGGTGCGCCGAGTGAAGTCAAACGATTACCGTACGGGGGGACAGGTGTGAGAATGGCGCTTGGTACAATCTGTAGTGGTAACGCAAGCAAGCCATACAACTTCTTGGACTGACTGCCCCCAATTACCCCCCAAATGCCTAGAACTACCCCTATTCATAGGACAACAGCGGTACAGAAACCCTTGACGCTCGGAGCAGCGAATGTCATAAACGCTAGCACGGGGCGCACCTCGGAGATTCCGCAGCGCAGATGAGGGTGCACCGGACGGTCCCGGGTGTGACCGTCGTCGGCAACTACCGGGGTGTGGTTCCACGTGAGTGAATCGCGCGAAGTGATGAACGTGAGACAGGCGTCGCAGTATCTGGGCATCTCCCCGGATACCCTGTACCGTTACATCACTGAGGGCGAAATACCTGCATTCAAATTAGGTAATCGTTGGAAACTGCGTAAGACGATTCTGGATCGCTGGATGGAACGCAAAATGAGCCAGGTTCCGGTAAGGCGCCGTTAGCCCGGCGCGAGCGACAGGGCGGTTTGCAAGAAAAGGGGCTGCGATATGTGGCTACTGGGCGGTGGAAAAAGCAGGCAGCTGGTGGGATTAGACATCGGCTCGAGCTCGATTAAAGCCGTGGAGCTGAAATCCACGAAAGCGGGCTATGAGTTGGTGAGCTTCGGCATGGAAAATTTGGCGCCGGACACTGTAGTCGACGGCGCGATCATGGACGCTCCGCAGGTAGCCAACGCCATCAGCAAGATTTTCGACGCGGAGAAGATCAAGACGAAGAACGTGGCGACTTCGGTTTCGGGCCACTCGGTGATCGTGAAGCGCGTGCCGCTGCCGCTTATGACAGAAGAAGAACTGTACGACCGCATCCCGTCGGAAGCGAGTCAACATATCCCGTTCGACATCGCGGACGTCAACCTGAGCTATCAGTTGCTCGAGTCGATGGACTCCCAGATGGACGTGCTTCTGGTGGCTGTGAAGAAGGACAAGATTCTGAACCACACCAACGTGCTGGCGCAGGCGGGAAAGACGCCGGTGGTGGTCGATATCGACGCATTTGGTTTGCAAAATTGCTTCGAGGTGAATTACGAGCCGGACGCGGGGCAAACCGCGGCGCTGCTTAACATCGGCGCGAGCGTAATGAACATTAATATTGTTCGCGGGGGCATACCGCTGTTTACGCGCGACGTGAGTGTGGGCGGCAACCAGTATACGGACGCGTTGCAAAAGGAGTTGGACCTCAGCTTCGAGGACGCCGAGAGATTGAAGAAGGGCGATACACTGCCGAGCGTTACAGACGAGCAGAAGCAGCAGATTTTGCGCAGCGTTTCGGACATTTTGACGCTCGAGATCCAGAAAACCTTTGACTTCTTCCGGGCCACCGCGAGCGGAGAGAACATTCAGCGCATCGTGGTCGCGGGCGGAACAGCTCGCGTTCCTGGCCTAGTGGATCTTCTGCGGGAGGAGTTTGCGATGCCCGTGGAAGAGTTGAATCCCTTCCGGAAAGTACTCATTAATCCCAGCCGGCACAGCGACGAGCAGATTCGAGAGATGGCCCCGCGGCTGGTTATTGCCGTGGGTCTGGCACTGAGGAGCTTCGACTAGCCATGATTCGCATAAACCTTCTCGGACAAGCGCGGCCGAAGGCGGGTCGTCGGCAGGTAGACACAGGCGCAGCATTGCCCTTGTTGTTCGTCGGCATCGGAGCAGTGGTGGGAATCCTGGTTCTCGGCTACTACTACCATTCGCTGCAGACCCAATTGAATGACGAAAACAAGAAGATCAAGACATTGACGGCGCAAAAGACGGAGCTCGAGAGCATCAAGCAGCAAGTGGAAGCCTTTGAGAAACAGAAGGCCACGCTGCAGCAGCGCGTAGGAATAATCGAGCAGCTCCAGCGCGACCGGACCGGAGGGCAGGAACTCCTGGACATGATTGCGAATACCGTTTCGCGGACGGAAAATCTGTGGCTGTCTTCGCTAACGCGGAAGGGTAACGCCCTGGCGCTGGAAGGTTCCTCGGCAACGCTCAATTCGGTGGCGAATTTCATAACCGCGCTGAAACGCTCGGGGTATTTCCAGAAGGTGGAGATTAAGGAATCGAGACAAGACGAGAAAAACATCGCGATTCAGACATTCACGTTCCAGATTTCCGCGGAAGTTGCTCCGCAGCAGGCGGGCCCGTCGGCGCAGGCGAAGTCGGCCAGCGCGCCGGCAAAGACCGGGGCGACGGCGCCGGCTAAGAAAGGGTAAAGGGACACCATGGCCAATCCGTTCCGGGATATGTCGGTCATCATGCAGGCCCTGGTCGCCGCGGCGATCGCGGTGGTTCTTGTCCTTGTGGGTGTTTATCTCCCGTTCTCTCCTGTAGCGCAGGAGAGCGACGCGGTGCATGCGGCAGTGCAGCAGCGCACGCAACTGACGCAGGAAGTAACGCAGTTGCAAGTATACAAGCAGCGCTATAGCGAACTGAAACAGCAGATGGACGCTTTGTCGAAGCAACTGGATACGCTGAAGACAATCGTTCCGGAAGAGAAGGAAGCGGACGAATTTATCCGGTTGATCCAGGGAGCGGCGGCCGCTTCGAACGTGCAACTGCGCAGACTGACATCTCTGGCCATCGTTCCCCGCGAGTACCACTTCGAGATGCCGTTCGAATTAGAAGCGGACGGGCCGTACTTCAACGTCTTGGATTTCTTCGGACGGCTCAGCCGTCTGTCACGAATCATCAATGTGGGCGACTTGAAGTTTGACGATCCGGACAAGGCGAAATCGAAATTCCCGCTGCGTCCGGGAACCACGGTAACGGGAACTTTCGTAGCAACAACATACTTCACCAAGCCAGCTGACTCAGGCACCGCCGCTGGGGCGGGCGCACAAGCCAAGCCGGCTGGGAAACCCTGAACGGGAATGAGCGAACTATGCATTTTGCCAAGACTCTCGTACTAGGGATTTTGCTAGGGGCGGCTGCACCGAACCTGCTCGCGCAAGGCGACACGGCCAGCTCGAAGGCCGCGTCGCCCGCGATGGCGAAAGCCGGTCAGCAGCCCGCGGCTCCGGCACCTGCAAAACCCGCCGACAAAACACCGGCGAAAACTTCGGCACCCGCGCCGGCGCCAACGGCTGCGCTGAAGGCCGCGCCGCAAGCCGCGAAGCCAGTGGCAAAGGCGTCCGTCCAGCCGGCAGCCAGCGTTCCGGCAAAACCAGCCGCGAAAAAGGCCGCAAAGAGAGCACTGAAAGCTTCCGCGCCGGCAACGGGTACCAAGCCGCCGGCAGAGTCAGAAATCAAGATCGCGCGGCGCGATCCGTTCGAATCGCTGATCGGCCACGATAAAGGTGCAGGGGATGGAAAGGTCTTGCCCCCCGGCAAAGCAGGCCTGCAAGTGAGCACTTTGCGCCTCGACGGTGTCGTGAAGGCCCCCAACGGCATGATCGCAGTGGTTTCCAATCCACAATCGCGCACTTACTTTTTGCGCGAAGGTGACCAACTGTATGACGGGCAGGTGGAAAAGATTGCCATGGATGGCGTTTCGTTCCACGAAATGGGTAAGGATGCCTTCGGGAAACCGGTGGAGCGTCAAGTGAACAAGCGAATTTACTCCAGTCCAGGAGAACAGCAATGAAGATGAATTGGCCGGCCCTCCGGTCCAGCGGTCTTATTCTTGCGAGCATGGTATTGGCGACGAGCTCCGCGCTCGCCCAGACGCCGGAGCCGTCCGGGGCCACTGCCGCGGCTTCGGTGATCTCGAGCGTCGCGATAACGCAAGCGCCGCAGCAGGCCAGCGTGCGTGTGGAAGGACAGGGGCGTCTCGACGTTCGTGCGGCTCGCATGCAGAATCCCGACCGGTTGGTGCTCGATTTTACGCGCGCTCGTCTGGCCGTCGAGAAAACGGCGATTCCCGGCATGTCAGCGCCGGTGCTCGGTGTGCGCCTCGGGCAATTTCGCCCCGATGTGGCGCGAGTTGTCATCGACCTGACGGAAGCGACCCCCTATCAAATTTCACGCGAGGGGACGGCGGTGGTGATCCTGTTTAACACCCTCGCTAGCTCACCCGTGATACCGGCTTCGGCGAGCACGACGACTGCAGAACGTGTTCATCAACCGAGCGCGGAGTTCCAATATCACGCCGCGGCGCCACATTCCGTGGCCAGCCATGCCTCGAAATCTTTGCAGATTCCATCTCCTCGTTTCCCGTTGCCTGGCGAACTGACCCAGCCCTCATTCGTTTTGGCATCGTTCGGATCAAGGACGGAGCCTGCAAGACCTCAGCCATCGGCACAACTGGCGGCTCAGCAAGCAGTGCAGCAGGCCAGCAGCGCCGCTAATACAATGTCGACGGCGAGTTCACAAACAGCGGGAGGCGGTCCAGCCCCGTCGAAATATACGGGTGAGCCGATTTCCGTGAACCTGAAGGATGTCGACCTGAAGGATTTCTTCCGGCTTATCCATGAAATCAGCGGACTGAACGTGATCCTTGACCCGGCCGTAAAAGGGTCGCTCACGATTGTGTTGGACGAGGTTCCCTGGGATCAAGCGCTGGACATCGTGCTGCAAAACAACGGACTAGACAAGCAACTCAACGGCAACGTGCTTCGAATCGCGACACGCGACACGCTGAAGAGAGAAGCGGAAACTCTGCGGGATCTCGACAGAGCACAGGCGGAAGCGGTGGCGCCGGTCACGGTGACCCGCGTACTGAATTACGCGAAGGCCGCGACGCTTAAGGATACGCTTAAGAAATTCCTATCCCCGCGGGGGGACATCTTGTCGGATGACCGTTCGAACCAGCTCGTCATCCGGGATATCCCGTCCGTCATTCCTACGATTGACAACTTGATCCGACAGTTGGACCGCAAAGCGCAGCAAGTCGAGATCGAGGCGCGCGTCGTATCTGCGTCGCGTTCCTTCGCACAGGACCTTGGGACGGAGCTTGGTTTTGCCGGAACGACCACGAGCGGCCGCTCGCTGTTCACAGGCGTCTCGTCCGTCGGCGGAAGCGGCATCACGCCGGGTGCTGGAGTTCCGCAAAATCCGATAACGGTCACTGGTACCACGGGGAATGGCGCTACAACCGGTCTGCCGCTCCTTACGAACTTTGCCGCAGGAGTTCCGACGAGCGGTGCGGGGTTCATTCACCGTTCGCCGAATTTCGCGCTCGATTTCTTCATCACGGCCTCGGAGCAAAAAGGCGTGGGTAAATTGCTCTCGAAGCCTAAAGTGATTACACAGAATAACGAAAAGGCCACCATCAAGCAGGGAACTAAAATTCCGATTCAGACGACCATCAACAACACGATTTCAGTGCAGTTTATTGACGCGGTTCTGAAGTTGGAAGTGACGCCGCAAATCACCGGAGAAGGAACTATATTTATGGACGTGCTGGTCGAAAATACTCAGATCGACCAAGGCATCCCGCGTATTCAAGGTGTTCCCGCTCTGGATACGCAATCCACGGAGACCAAAGTGCTTATCGCGGATGGGGGGACTGTGGTCATCGGCGGTGTTATCATCACCAGCCAGAACCTCACTGTCCAGGAGACACCGATTGTTGGCAGCTTGCCGCTCATTGGGCGCTTGTTCAAGCGAACTACCACCACCATTAACAGCGCCGAGCTTCTGTTCTTCCTGACCCCGCGGATCATTCCGGGATAAGTCCCCGGTAATTGAATCCAGGCGCCGGTATTTCAAACTTTCTCTGAGGGTCAAAATCGAGGAGACTACGGTCTCCTCGATTCGTTTATGAGAGTACCTTTTACTGAACGCCGGGGTGCCCTGCGAAAAGAATTCGCCGGGTCAAGGCTCGATTCTTTGCTGGTAACCAATCCTGCCACCGTTTATTACCTTACGGGCTTCACGGGGGAGGCGGCAGCTTTGCTCTTATCCGAGACCCGGTGCACTCTCGTCACGGATGGGAGGTTCCAGGTGCAAGCGAGGGAGGAGACCTCGGGAGTTCGCATTGTCCTCCAGAAGGGTGCGCTATTCTCAAGCGCGGGCGAGATCCTGCGAACGGCTGGGAAACAAACCACCGGCTTCGACCCGAACCGGCTCACTCTGGCACAGTTTAGGGCGCTGCGAAGGGGTTCAGGGGCGCGCTGCAAGTGGAAAGCAGCGCCGGGGCTGCCCGAGAAGCTGCGAGGGCGAAAAGACGTCATGGAAATCGCCCAGATGCGCAGGGCAGCTATCCTTGCGGGAGAGGTGCTGGAGCGAGCAATGAGACTTCTGAAACCCGGCGTCCGGGAATTTGAAGTTGCTGCAGAGATCGAATACCAGATGCGGAAGAGCGGCGCCTCCGGCCCGGCGTTCGAGACCATTGTCGCCTTCGGGAAGCGCGGGGCGCTGCCCCACGCGCGTCCTACCGCCAAGCAGTTGAGGAAAAATGAGTTGGTCGTCCTAGACCTGGGTGCTATACTCGGGCACTATTGCAGTGACATAACCCGCACAGTCTTTGTCGGTAGGGCTCCTGAACGCATCCGCCGGTGGTATAGAGCCGTTCTGGAGGCGCAGTCGGCCGCGATAGCGGCTGTGAAGGCCGGAGCAGCCTGTGGGGATGTGGATGCCGCAGCGCGCGGAGTTTTGACGAGTCGCCGTCTTGACGGTCACTTTGTGCACAGCACAGGCCATGGTCTGGGGCTGGAGGTGCACGAAGATCCACGGATCGCTCGGGGACATAAAAGGCGGCTCGAACCCGGCAACGTGGTCACCATCGAACCTGGTGTATATTTTGCCGGCGTCGGGGGAATTCGGATTGAGGACGACGTCGTCGTACATGCTGACGGAACAGAAGTGATTACCCGCGTCCCGCGGGATCTTATCGAGCTCTAATACGGGCATGAAACGAAAAAAGTCTCCGAAATCCGCCGTAAGTCCCTCATTTGAGAGTCCCGAAATTCAGCAGATCGAGCAGCTTCTCCGGTTTATGGGGGAACACAACCTCGAAGAATTCGAATATTCCCGCGGAGATTTGCACGTACGGCTGAAAAAGCCCTCGACAGGGCTGCCCTACGGGGGATCTCGAGCTGCCGGGATGCCAGAAATCATCGTAGCTGGGCCCACGGCGCCCCAAGCGAGCACGCAGGGAGCGCCTGAGGTGCGATCCTCAGAGGATTTACATCTGATCAAGTCGCCCATCGTCGGAACGTTCTATGCGTCCCCGAGCCCCGGTACCGAGGCATTCGTGAAGATCGGTGCATTCGTCGAGACGGGGCAAACCCTCTGCATCGTCGAGGCCATGAAACTCATGAACGAAATCGAATCCGACGAGAGTGGCGAGGTGGTCCGCATCTTCGCCGAGAATGGCCAGCCCGTCGAATATGGCCAGCCCCTGTTCGGCATTCGTCCGAGCCGGAAGAAATAACGGGCGCCCGAGGCCATGTTCCAGAAAATTCTTGTCGCCAATCGCGGGGAGATCGCCCTGCGGATTATTTGCGCTTGTAAGGAGTTGGGCATCTCCACCGTCGCCGTTTATTCGGAGGCGGACCGCAATTCTCTCCACGTTCGCTTTGCCGATGAAGCTGTCTGCATTGGGCCTCCGCGAAGCAGCGAAAGCTATCTGAATATTCCGCAGGTGATCAGCGCCGCGGAAATCACGAACGTGGATGCCATCCATCCGGGTTACGGCTTCTTGTCGGAGAACGCCAACTTCGCCAGGGTGTGCGAAGCGTCGGAAATTACTTTCATCGGTCCCACGGCCGAGGTCATCGAACTCATGGGCGAGAAGGACCGGGCGCGCCGGGAGATCAAAACCGCGGGTCTGCCGACGGTTCCGGGCAGCGATGGGGTGGTCGAGGGCGAAGCGCAATTGGCCAAGGAGTCGGAAAGAATTGGTTATCCGCTGATCCTGAAGGCTTCAGCCGGTGGAGGCGGACGCGGGATGCGCGTGGTGCGCGAGCAGCAGGAATTGCTGGCCGCATACCAGACGGCGCGAAGCGAGGCGCAGCAGGCTTTCGGCAATCCGGATGTCTACGCGGAACGCTTTATCGAACGCCCGCGGCACATCGAGTTTCAGGTGCTCGCTGACCATCACGGCAAAGTTATCCATTTGGGCGAGCGGGAATGCAGCATTCAGCGCAGGCATCAGAAGCTTGTGGAGGAATCGCCCTCGCCTGTCCTGGATCCCAAACGACGCAAGGAATTGGGAGCGAAAGTCATCAAAGCGCTCGAGAAAATCGGGTACACGAACGCCGGCACGGTTGAATTCCTGCTGGACGAAGATGGTTCGATGTACTTCATCGAGATGAACACGCGCATTCAGGTCGAGCACCCGGTAACCGAGATGGTTACCAACGTCGACTTGATCAAGGCGCAGATTCGCATCGCGGCGGGAGAGAAGATGGAAGACGCCGTCGGGGAGATTCATTTTGCGGGACACTCGATCGAGTGCCGCATCAATGCGGAGGACCCGGAGACCTTCGTGCCCTCGGCGGGCCGCATCACCGCGTTTCAGGCGCCCGGGGGGACCGGCGTGCGTGTCGATTCCGCCGCTTATTCGGACGCCGTGATACCTCCTTACTACGATTCCCTCATCGCCAAGCTGATTGTTCGAGGGCGCGACCGCGCGGAAGCCATCGGGCGCATGAGACGTGCATTGGAAATGTTCGTGATCGAGGGCATCAAGACCTCCATACCGCTGCACCGGCGGATCTTTGCCGACACGGATTTTGCGGCCGGTCAGTTCGACACTCACTTCATCGAGAAACTTCTCGGCACGGGCGGAAAATAAGCGGCGATGCCTCTTGTCCTTCCAAAGCTCTATGTGATATTAGACGCTGCATTGCTCACCAATTCCGCAATCGAGTTGGCCCGGCGGCTGGCGGAGGCCGGGGTTCGGCTCATTCAATACCGTAACAAGAGGGGTGCCGCGCGCGAGCTCTTCCAACGATCGCGCGAAATTTCAGAATTGCTGAGGCCGTATGGGGTCCGGTTCATCGTGAATGACCGGCCGGATGTCGCCTATCTTGCGCACGCGGACGGCGTCCACGTCGGGCAAGAAGACCTGGATGTCGGGCAAACACGGGGCATTATCGGCAAGGAGAAGTGGGTGGGCGTTTCGACACACAACCTTGCGCAGTTTCAGTCTGCGATAGCCACATCGGCAGACTATATTGCCGTGGGGCCGATCTTTTCGACGTCCACGAAGGTAAACCCCGATCCAGTGGTGGGAACGGAATTGCTTCGCCAGGTTCGCCCGCTAACCGATAAGGCAATCGTGGCTATCGGCGGCATCACTCTGGAGCGCGCTGCTGGCGTAATAGAGGCAGGCGCCGACTCGTTGGCGGTGAGCAGCGACATCTTGCGCGCCGCCGATCCAGTCCGGCGCGCAAGACAATTTCTGGATTTGCTCGAGCCAGCGAACCAAGCAGCGGCAGTCTGAGGGAAAAAGCGAATGACAGAGACAACCACTGCGCTCCCCGAACAGTCCAGGAAACAGGAGACCGGCTTTGTTCGCGCGATCGGCTTGTTCGACGGCACGATGATCGTGGTGGGGTCGATGATCGGGTCGGGCATTTTCATCGTGGCCGCGGACATCTCGCGGCAGACGGGTTCCTCCGGCGGTCTATTGTTGGCATGGATCATCACGGGGCTGCTTACGATCTCCGCCGCTCTCTCCTACGGAGAGCTTGCCGCGATGTTTCCCCACGCGGGTGGTCAATACATCTATCTGCGTGAAGCGTATTCACCACTCTGGGGCTTCTTGTATGGGTGGACATTGTTTCTGGTCATTCAGACCGGAACGATAGCGGCCGTAGCGGTGGCCTTTGCTCGATACCTGGGCGTCATCTTCCCCGCGATCTCCCCGAAGACCTGGATTGTTGAACCGATACCCCTCGGTTCGAAGTATGCGATCAGCCTTTCCGTCCAGCAGCTCGTTGGGGTATTGATGATCGTCTTGTTGACGTATCTGAACACTCGCGGCGTGCGGCTCGGCAAACTAATCCAGAATGTTTTCACCAGCGCAAAAACCCTTGCGCTGTTTGGACTGATCGTTTTGTGCGTGTTTGTGGGCCGCAACCCTGCGGCGATTGTGGACAATTTCAGCCATCTTTGGGCGATCCGCGGTGCGCAGCCGATCGAGCCGGGAGCAAATTTTCTACGTGGCTTGGTCCCGACATTGACCGCGGCGAGCGGCGCGTTCGGATTGTTCGTGGCCTTCGGCGTGGCGCAGGTCGGCTCGCTCTTCTCCGCCGATGCTTGGAATAACATCGGCTTTACCGCCGCTGAGGTAAAGAATCCGAAACGCGACGTGGCGCTCTCGATGGCCTTTGGCACGCTCATCGTCATCACCCTTTACTGCCTCGCGAATCTGGCCTACTTGTGCGTGCTCCCCCTGGCGCAAATTCAGAACGCTGCGGACGACCGGGTGGCAAGCGCGGCGCTGAATGCCATCTTCGGACCCATCGGCGCTTCGATCATGGCCGTGGCGATCACGATTTCCGGATTCGGGTGCAATAACGGTCTGATTCTGGCAGGGTCGCGAGTCGCGTACGCCATGTCAAGAGACGGACTTTTCTTTCGAGCCACGGGCACGCTGAATAAAAGAGGGGTTCCGGGAACGGCGCTGGTCTATCAAGGTATTTGGATCATAGTGCTGATCTTGTTGCGAACAAGGCACGTTGATTCCGCCGGCGGCATCAGCTACGGCAATCTGTACAGCGATTTGCTTGATTACGTTGTTTTTTCCGTTCTGATTTTCTATGTGTTGACGATTGCCGGCATCTTCATTTTGCGGGTGAAGCGAGCCGGCGCGGAACGTCCGTATCGCGCATTTGGCTATCCCTTCCTGCCATTGCTGTATATAGTGGCAGCGCTGGCGATCATGTTTGTGCTCCTGCTCTATAAGACGCAGACTACCTGGCCGGGCTTAGTCATCGTGCTTTTGGGCGTCCCCGTCTATCTGGTGTGGTCACGTCGGCGACCAGGGGCGGCAGACGCTTCGTAACGGACGGATCGTAGAATTGCTCCAGCCGACGTCCTCTATTCGGCCGGGTATCTGCTCTCTTGGATGAAGCGGGGGACCACACCCCCAAGAAGGAGGAGTTGCATGGGCAACCCCTTGTTTGCCACGAAACCGATCGACACGCTGCTGAAAGAGGCTACCGACACAGGCGAGCACAGCCTCAAGCGTGCCCTCGGTCCCGTCAACCTGGTTACGCTGGGAATCGGCGCTATCATCGGGGCGGGCATCTTCGTCCTGACCGGTGCGGCCGCCTCACTCTACGCTGGTCCCGCGATCATGTTGTCGTACGTGCTCGCGGGCTTCGGCTGCGCGCTTGCGGGGTTGTGCTATGCGGAATTCGCCTCGATGATTCCGATCGCTGGTTCAGCGTACACCTACGGATATGCAACGCTGGGAGAAATCGTGGCGTGGATTATCGGCTGGGACCTGATCCTGGAGTACGCCTTCGGCGCGGCGACGGTGGCCAGCGGTTGGAGCAGCACGTTGGTCGCCTTCCTCCAAGACTATGAGATTAACATTCCGCCGCAGATTTGCGATGTGCCGGGAGCCGACTGGGTGTTTTTCGAAGGCCGCTGGGGGCCAGCAGCAACCTTCAATTTGACGGCCGTACAGCTTGCCGGGCTGCAACACGTTACGGCTAGATTCAACCTGATTGCCTTCCTGGCCATTCTTGCGGTCACGACGATTCTGATCATCGGGATCAAGGAATCGGCAAACTTCAATACCGGCGTCGTTTTCGTGAAACTGGTCGCGGTGCTGACCTTTATCGCCGTGGCCGTGCCATTCGTCTTCAAGCACCCCCAGCTTGCCCACGCCAATTGGAGTGTCTTTTTGCCCCCAAACACGGGAGCATTCGGTTCGTATGGGTGGTCTGGAGTATTACGCGGTGCTGGGGTGGTGTTCTTTGCGTATATCGGTTTTGATGCGGTCTCGACGGCGGCGCAGGAAGCGCGCAAACCGCAAAAAGACATGCCGATCGGCATTCTTGGTTCGCTGATCGTGTGCACGATTCTCTACATTGTGGTCTCCGGGCTTTTGACCATGACAGTGCATTATTCGCGGTTGAACATCGGCGCGCCGGTCTCGCTTGCGATTCGCGAGACGGGCGTGAAGTGGGGCAGCTACGTGGTGAACGCCGGTGCGCTGGCCGGTTTGAGCACGGTGATGCTGGTCATGTTGCTCGGGCAATCGAGGGTTTTTTATGCCATGGCACATGACGGCTTGCTTTGGAAGTGGGCCGGCGATATTCATCCGCGCTTTCGCACTCCGTGGAAGTCCACGGCGATCGTGGGGTTGTGCGTGGCCTTCGTCGGTTCGCTGGTACCGATCGGGAGTCTTGGACAGATGGTTAGCATTGGAACGCTTTTGGCGTTCGTGATTGTTTGCGCCGCCGTGTGGATATTGCGAGTGAGGCGGCCCGAACTGGAGCGCCCCTTCAGGACGCCCTGGGTTCCGGTCGTGCCAATCATGGGAATCCTGGTATCACTCGGGCTCATGGCCGGGCTGAATGCAATAACGTGGTTGCGGCTGCTCATCTGGCTGATCATCGGATTGGTTATTTACTTCACGTACGGCGTGAAGCACAGCCGCGTGCGCAATAACCAGGAATCGTAGTGATTCTCCCGGAAAGGGGCCGGACCGATTTGCCCGGCCCCTCTACTTGTCGACCTGTTCCACTCGGCTCCACGGGCTTCTTCAGGTAAAGTAGTTCTTCTGTCTGCGTCCCAATGACCGCTCTGCTGGCCAATCTACGGGAATTTTGGCGCCGTGTTTCGCGCCTAGATCTTGTCGCCCTGGGACTTTTTGCCGCGGGCAGCGCAGCATTCTTTCTGGAACTCACCAACGGGCTCTTCAGCTTTCTGAAGTTTCTAGCCGTGCTGGCGGCCGTCTATCTGCTGGTCCGTTTCATCGGCTGGTGGCGAACGCGGCTACTTTGGAGCCTGCGGAATCGCCTGATCGTTGCTTATCTCTTTATTGCCGTGGTCCCCGTCCTGCTTCTCGTGGCGCTGGCGATATTCTCCGGCTTGATCCTCTACACTCAACTAGGCGGATATCTTCTTTACGACGAAATGCAGCACCGCGTAGAGACTATGCACGACGGCGCGGAGCAGATCGCGGCCGCATTGGGAAATCTACCCGCCGGAATTCCTCCGGCCGCAGCGGAAAAGATCGTCGGCGCGCAACAACATGCGGTCTACGATCCGAGCCTGCCGGGGCTGAGGATTGAATTTGTCGACGACCAGGGCTTTTTGCATGCGGTCGCTAAGCCCGGGGAGGACCATTTTGCAGGGCTGATCCAGAAAGGCGACAAACTCTCACTCGTAGGGTTGCGCAGAGTATCCACTGCTCACGGCGTTCGCGTGGTGACTCTCTTCGTTCCCATTACCCCCGAGTTCATCGCCACGCTGGCCCCAAATCTCGGACCCATCCAATTCGAACTGCTGGAGCCAGTCCAAGGAACACAGCAAAACACCGTGGTGTACACGCTGGGGAACACCGATTATCGAGCCTCCAGCCACATTCCGGGGAGGCGCCGGTTTCTGCATCCCCCTGCCGGCTGGTGGGACCCGAGCGTACGTGGTGTTTCTAAGTTTGAAGCAGTTCTACTGAATAGTGACGGAACAGCAGGGCGAGCCCGCCCTGTACTGGCCATTTTCACTGCGCGGACTTCCAGGTTGAATGCACTGATGTTTTCCTCCGTCGGCGAATTGGGGCGCATCTATGTGATCGGCTTCACGTTGGTGTCCGTCGTTTTTCTCCTGCTGGAAATTCTTGCCCTGGTCACGGGGGTTGTCATGACGCGGCGAATCACTAGAGCCGTTAGCGATCTTTACCGCGCGACGCAATACGTGCAACAGGCAGATTTCACGCACCGCGTCAATATAGACCGCCGCGACCAGCTCGGCGTCCTGGGCGAATCGTTCAACCTGATGACCAGCTCGGTCAGCTCGTTGATCGAAGAGCAGAAGCAGCGGCAGCGCCTGGAGAACGAAATTTCCATCGCCCGCGAAGTGCAAAACCAGCTTTTTCCACGGAAGTTGCCTGCCATTCCCGGAGTGGAAATTGAGGCGATCTGCAAAGCGGCTCGCACGGTCAGCGGCGATTATTACGATTTCATTCAGCTCGGCCCCACGCAGTTGGCGATTGCCATTGCCGACATTTCCGGTAAGGGAATTTCTGCCGCGTTATTAATGGCGAGCCTGCAGGCCGCGCTGCGGAGCCAGATGCTGGCGGGCGGCAGCGAGGTGTTAAGCACAGCCGAACTGGTTTCGCGGCTCAACAAACATCTTGTGCGGAATACGGGCGACGACCGCTTCGCGACGTTTTTCATTGCGATTTACGATTGTGAGACACGGAAATTGCGATACACGAACGCGGGGCATTTGCCATCGTTGCTGATCTGCAACGGCGAGGCAAAACATCTGGATGTCGGCGGGATGGTCTTGGGCGTGATAGAAAATTACGAATACGAGGAAGGCTTGCTTTCTGTGTCGGCGGACTCACTGCTGGTGGGGTATAGCGACGGATTGGTGGAACCTGAAAACGTTTACGGCGAGGAGTTTGGGATCAAGCGCCTCGAGGATACCGCGATCCGCGTCAAGGGCGCATCGCCATTGATGGTTGCGGAATCGCTCATGGCCGCCGCGGAAGAGTGGGCAGGTACGCCGGAGCAGGCTGATGACATGACCGTGGTTGTCGCACGCTTGCGGTAGTTTGCGTCCCGCGGGTGGGCTATACTGGCCTGCTTTTGCTGGGAATCGCCAAGGAGAAGAATGTCGCTACGCAATCGAGTGGCCTTGGTTACCGGTGGCAGCCGGGGAATCGGCCGGGGCATCGCGGTGCGCCTGGCGAAGGATGGCGCGCGCGTGGCCATCGCGTACCGTTCGAACAAGCCCGCAGCGCAGCAGACGCTTCGCCAATTGCAAGCGGAGGGCGCGGATTGCGTGGCCGTCGAAACCGACATTACCGATGCGGCGCGGGCGGACCAACTTGTGAAAACAGTCCTCGACCGGTTCGGCCGCCTCGATATCGTGGTGAACAACGTTGGAGATTTCCGCTGGGGGACGCTGGCCGAGTCTTCCATCGAGGACTGGGACCGCGTCTTTTCGTCAAATCTTTCCACGGTCTTCTACATCAGCCGCGCCGCGCTTCCGCACATGCGCAAGGGCCGCTGGGGCCGCATCATTAATCTTGGCGCGGTGGGAGCCGAAAGGGCTTTTGGCCAGGCAAAGATTTCGGCCTATGCGGCGGCGAAGGCGGCAGTCGTCGCGCTATCGCGTTCCCTGGCGCTCGAAGAAGCAAAGAACGGCATTACCGTGAATGTTGTGAATCCTTCCAGCATCGACGAAAAAGAATTGAGCCTCGACGAGGCCCGGCGCATGCGCGACGCTCGTTTCCCGATTGGGCGTCCGCCGACGGTCGAGGACGTCGCCGCAACCGTGGCATTTTTTGCTTCCGAAGAGGCCGAGTATGTCACCGGCCAGGTCGTCAACGTGAGTGGCGGATGGATGCTCTGACCACGCCCTGAAATCACCATGAAAGCTCTCACCGCTGCCGAGATGCGAGAGGTCGACCGGCTAACGACCGAGCGTTTCGGAATTCCGAGCCCGCAATTGATGGAAGCCGCGGGAAAGCACGTCGCTGATGCCGTCCTGCGCGAGTTCACCCCCGAGTTGCCGCAGCGCGTCACTATTCTGTGCGGCAAGGGCAACAACGGTGGCGACGGCTTCGTGGCGGCTCGATACTTGAAAGACGTGGGGATCAATCCGCGTGTGTGCCTCTTTAGCGATCCGCGCGAACTGCGCGGAGATGCCGCCGCGAATTTTGCTCGCTGGACGGAAGCGGGAAACTCATTTCTCGCCATCGCAAACGAAGCAGCGTGGGAAGCTGCCTGGCCTTCGCTGGCAGATTCGCAAGTCATCGTGGACGCCTTGTTGGGCACCGGGCTGCGCGGCCCGGCCACCGGACTGGTGGCACAGACGATCCAGGACATCAATCGCTTGTCGACGAACGGAACCGCAGCGAAACCGGCACTCATACTTGCAGTGGATACTCCTTCCGGCCTGCCAAGCGACGGGCAGCACGCTGAAGGTCCCGTTCTCCACGCCCATCGAACGGTCACGTTCACGGCACCCAAGATGTGTCAGCTCATCTCTCGCGACGCAGATGCAGCCGGAGCTCTTGAAGTTTGCGGCATCGGCTCGCCCGCGGCGCTTGTCGAAGAAGTGGGAAAGGGAAATCTGCGCTGGGCCGGGCCGGACGAATTTGCCGGCCTGCCGTTAGTTCGCTCCACCCAATCGCATAAGGGCACCTACGGTCATGTGCTGCTCGTGGCGGGTTCGCTCGGAAAGAGCGGCGCAGCGGTCATGTCAGGCCAAGCCGCTTTGCGTACGGGAGCAGGCCTCGTGACAATCGCCACGCCCGACGTTGTGCTCCCCATTGTGGCCGCAGCCCATCCGGAATACATGACAGAGCCTTTGGTGTCGACGGAGGCTGGCACCGCATCTCTGCGGAATATAGTGGACAGTCCGCCATTTCCCACCTCAACGGCTCCCGCAGCCCTGGACAGCTTCATGAAAGGAACGAGGCTTCGCTTCGAGCGAATTCAAGAAGGCAAGACAGTTCTCGCTGTTGGTCCCGGTCTGGGGGTGCACGCGGAGACTCAAGATTTCATTCGCGCAATCGTGCGCCATACCTATCGTCCCGTCATTCTCGACGCCGACGGTCTCAACGCGTTCGCTGACCATGCCGATAAACTGAGCGACCGCAAAACCAAGTTTCTCGCTATTACCCCCCATCCCGGCGAGATGGCGCGTCTGCTCGGCACAACGACTGCGGCCATCCAAACCGATCGTGTCGGTGTGGCTCAAGATGCTGCCCACCGCTGGGATGTCCACGTCGTTCTGAAGGGTTATCACACAATTGTCGCCTCACCCGATGGAAAGATCTTCGTGAATACCACGGGGAACGCAGGCCTCGCCAAAGGAGGAACCGGCGACGTGCTGACCGGGCTCCTCGCTGCGCTCATCAGCCAGTTTGGCACGGATGACGGCGCACGTATCCTAAGCTTAGGGGCCTATTTGCATGGCCTGGCTGCTGAAATCGCTTCGCGTGGGACAGATCTCTCCGGCCTGCTTGCCTCCGAGGTAGCCGATGCCATTCCTCACGCCCGCGCGAAACTTCTCGAGGAGATTCGCAAGGGTGGCTGAGGAGATCATGACCCATTCCGCCGAAGAGACCACGCGATGGGGCAGGGAATTTGCCTCGCGCCTGAAGGCCCCCATCCTTGTTCTGCTTTCCGGCGATTTGGGCAGCGGGAAAACAACCCTGACGAAGGGCATCGTGGCGGGATTGGGCGCGGCCGGCGAAGATGAAGTCACCAGCCCCACGTTTACGCTGGTCCATGAATATGGCAAGGGGAAAAGGGTGTATCACGCGGACTTATACCGCATCGAAAGTTTCCACGATTTCGAAACGCTCGGCATGGAGGACCTCTTTGCGCACCCGGGAGTGGTCATTTTGGAGTGGTCGGAGCGCTTTCCCCTGAAATCACCCTGGCCGCAAGTCCGCGTCCGGTTGGAACACCTCGGCGGGGACGCCCGGCGGATTACCCTTCCCTGAGCGCGCCTGTTCCTGATTGTCTCCCCTTACTCTCTCGCAACCCCGCGGCGGTGATTTCTTGCTCCCCCGCAAGACGGCTGATAGCTTGAAGAAAGCCCTTTCGGGCAATCTTCATGGCCAACGGAATACTTACGTTAAGTTCGGGGAATGCTGGCGGGATCGAGCTCAAGAGCTACAACGTCAACCTTCCCATGGGCTCACTGGCCATCGGCGTGGACAATATCCACCACGATGTGTACCTCAGTCCGAGGTTCCTTCAGATTGCCCGTGATTATCTTTTTGAAGTCTTTCGCCAGAACACCACTGCCACTTATCTTCCCGGCATCGATCTCCGCACCAGCAAGGGTCCCGACAATGCTACTTTTCGCAAAACCCTGACCGAACTACTCCACAGTTCGCTGACGCAGGCTAAGTATCACAAAAACATAGAAATGGATCTCCTATTCAGGTTGGCGGTCTTGAAATACCTTACCCAGGAACTCGGCAATCAATTCGCCAACCTGATTTTGGAAGGTAAGGAATGGATCCGGCAGCGGGGTGAAAATTTTGACCGCACCCAGCAGGCCCACGTCATCAAAGCGCGTTTGGCGGAGCTGCAAACAGCGCGGCGGCGCATCCTCCGTATTGTGGGCCAGCAGGTTGCGCTGATTCTCTCCGACGTGGAAGAAAACGTCATCGCGAAGGCGCGCCGTGCGCTTTTTGGCGAAGACTTCGCTCCCTTTTACGAACTGCTGAAAAACAAGCTGATCTTCCTCGATGGCGGGAAAGACGATCGGTTCTTTCTCGAGCACTACGTCCTGCTGGGCAATTATTCGCGGGATCCCGACCGCTTCGAAAACATGGATGCGATGTTCCAGGAATTCCTTCGCGAAGCCGGCGTAGTCGTTGCTCAGGACCCCGCACAAAATGAAGCCATTCAGGCTCATCACGCCCTGCTCGAACAGGCCAACGGGATGCGCACCGAAATCGCCGGCCTCGAAGAACAGCGCGAAAGCCTCCGCAAGCGTCTGGACCGCGCCGACGGCTTCCTGAACAAGTTCCGAAGTTCCGGCGCTCCAGCCGACCTCAAGGCCTCCTTGAACGACGTTGAGCTCCGGCTGAAGCACCAGCAATTCAAGCTCGAAGAAATTGCTCCGCAGATCGATGCGTCGAAGCAGAAGGTCGATTTCTTCCACAAGGATCATGAAAGCCGCCTGGGAAGTTATTTGAATGAGCCGGAGAACGCCCGGCTGCTGTTTGATTCTTCCGCCGGGCCGGAGGCGGATTCCTCGGTGCGCGCCCGCGCATTCTCACAGCTTTTCGAGCGCCTCGAGCAGCAGGAAATTCTCTACCATGTGCTCGCCAGTTACGAAATTCGCGAGATCGTTTCGGAATATTGCCCGCCGATCCACTTGCAGCAATTGCGCAAGGCATTGGTATCAAAGGATGAACTGAAGCGCGTCCAGGACGTTTTAAAGCAAGTGCCTGCGAAGCGGCTCTCCTTGAAGCCCATCGAGGATCTCTCGCGCAAAATTCGTCGCTACTCGCGCGAGGAAATGAACGCCGCGGTACTCCGGTTCGCCACGGATTTCTTCCGCTTGCGGCGCGATCTGCGCGATGCCGAGCACCTCACCACCTGCATGGAACGCATTAATCTGATTACCACGGAACAGACGCGCGAACTTTCCCGCATGAACAACCGCCTCTACGAATGCGTCATGCAGGACGAAGCCAAGCCCCAACAGGACCAGGTCGTATCGCACGTCATCATCAAGGCCGACGTGCGCGGTTCGATGAAAATGACCCAGGACCTGCTATCCCGGGGACTCAGCCCGGCCTCGCATTTCAGTTTGAACTTGCACGAACCGGTAAAAAAACTGCTCGACCGCTTCAACGCGAAAAAAGTATTTATCGAGGGCGATGCCATCATCCTGGCCATTTTTGAAACTGAAGCCAACATCGCCTATACCAGAGCGGTGGCCAAAGCCTGCATCCTCTCGCGGCAGATTCTGACCGTTTGCAATTCCTATAACGACCGCGCCGTGAGCTCGGATTTGCCGCCGCTCGAGCTCGGCATCGGTGCTGCCTTTCAGGGTTCCGCGCCCACGTATTGGACCGACGGCGACTCGCGCATCATGATTTCGAAGGCTCTGAATCTTTCCGACCGGTTATCCGGCTGCGGGAAACTAGCCAAGCGCATGCTCGCGGGGCAGAAAACTTTGTTTTCCGTCTATCAATTCTTGACCGCCATGGAAGGAGCGTCGTCCGAGGAGCTCGACGAGTTTCTGGTGCGGTACAACAGGAACGGCATCGAGTTGAACGAGGAAGGTTTCCAAAAACTCGGCGAAGAAATTTCCCTCGACTCCGTTGAGACTAAGCTCGAATTGCCCTGGGGCAAGGAAAACGTCATTCTCCACTACGGTGAAGTTCCTATGGGCGATTCGGTCGAGCTGTTGGTGTTGCGCAAAGGCCTCGCGCGGCATTTGCACCCCGATGGAACCATCGGCGGGCCATCCGAACATTCCTACTACGAAGTGTGCACCAGCCCGGCATTGTACGATCTGGTCGCCGCTCTCATTCGCACGCAAGCCGCCGCAATTGAAACCCCTCACGCCTGACCCCTATACTTATTCCGGAGGCGAAAGGGGTCCGGTGACCTTCCCGGTCTTCAAAGCCGGCGATTCGGTCCTTCGCGGGTCGAATGGTGGGTTCGACTCCCACACGCTTCCGCCAATCTACGACCTAATGCAACGGGCGCGCCGTTCCGTGAACCACCATGGAATAACGCAGGCCAAGAAACTGCCAGTGTCGACACTCACAGGGGATCGGGTTTTTCACTGGTTGACGCGGAGCCGTTCAGCTTCTCCAATTCTGCCAGCTGCGTTCGTGCCTGATCCACGTTTTTGCCGTGCGGAGCTAACTCCAAGTAAGTTTGTAATTCCGAGATCGCGGTGGCGTAGTCGTTTTTTCGGGCAAAAATTTCCGCCAGTAAGAGATGCAGCTGCGGAAAACGGAGCAGGACGATGTGTTCCGCCTTGAGCCCGCTCTTCTCAGCGTCTTCCATCCTGTTGAGCTTATAATTTGCGACCGCGTTATAGAAATAGGCATCGGCGCAATTCAATGGATCGAGATCCACAATGTACCCAGTGATAGCGGCCTGATTCAAGGGATCGAGATCCAGTATATGGCGAGTAAAATGAAGGACCTCGGTCCAATTTTCCGCCTCGAATGCCATTGACGCGAGCGACAGATAAGGCGGCAGGAACTTGGTATCGATAGTCGCCGCTTGCATGTACGCCTTGCGGGCCGCGTCCTTCTGGTTTTCTTTCTGTAAAACCGTGCCCAATTGAAACCAGGCGATCGTGAAACTGGGGTAGATCTTCACTGCGGTTTCAAAATATTTGCGTGCATCGGCAAGTTTGCCGCTCCGCCCGGCCTGCAGGCCCTTCTCGTACGCTCTTCTGGCATCTTTCGGTGCTTTGTAGGGGATGGCGCTCAGCGTCATGCCTTCAATCTTTGTTCCCCTGTGCACCACAATAACGCCTACGTCGATGTTCCTGTCGAAGTTATCGAGGTCCACAAGGCTGATGACACCGGAGCGAAAACCTGAGGCCGAGGCCCGTAGCTCGCAATTCGTTAACTCGCGTCGTGAAATTCCCATGGCGGAGTCCTTGCCGGCCACGCCGGATTGCGAAGTCGATTCGGCGCTGGCGTCAAGGAGAGAATTGACTCTCGATCCCAATTCCATGCTGAAATCGCCGCGGGGAGATGCATATAACTGTTGACGCACACTGTTGTTGCAAAACCGCTCAACCATCACATTGTTTGGAACAGGTGTGCCGTCGTCGGTTGCAACGCGTCCGCGGAGATACATCACGCGATCTCCTGCCGGTTCAATTGGCTCCGAACTCGGGAGAGGAGTATTCGCAGGACGGTTTGGGGGCGTGGAAGGCGGGGGCTGAGGCGCCGGAGCCGGCTTCTGCGCCACTGTGACTGGTACCAGAAGTGCCATTGCGAACGCGACCACGACGAAAATGCGGTGGCTCATAGATCGATACCTAGGCAGGAAACATCAGAGTCTCAAAATTCTAGGCCGCAGGTCAGTTCAAGTCAATGCTCCCGGCTCGAATAACGGTACGGCTTGGATGTTGCGGTTCGTCGCTGCGCTTTGATAGCCAACACTGGACGATTCTCGTCAATTCAGGAATAGGCGCTTGCGCGGGACCACCAAACCGCCTAACGCCAGATAAACACTTAACCGGAAACTTGACCCCCAACGTCCGGGGCCCACCTTCCTGGGACTTAACCCCTCTAATCCATAAAATTCCGCAAACTGTACAAAAGTGAGCAGTACGCGCCCTTGATAGTCTCTAGGCTGCAAAGCCAGAGGTCCAAATTGGAAATTCCCGGTTACTTGCCAAACTCTGGCTAATACTCGACGACTCTTTGAAGGAAAAGGAGAAACAAAAAGTATGTTTCACTTGATCTGGTATGTTCTGATTGGGCTACTCTCCGGCGTCATCGCGAAATCAGTGATGCACGTGCACATAACGATTTTCTGGACGGTCGTGCTCGGCATCATCGGATCGATCATCGGCGGGGGCGTTGCCCACATGTTTTCGCGCCCGACAAATGAACGATATCATCCAGCCGGCCTCATCTTATCCACACTGGGCGCAATTCTGGTTCTCTTCATTTGCTATAAGCTGAATATTCATTTTCCTGCGGTCTAACCTAACAAAAGTTCCGATTACCGAAGAACCAGCGTGTTGATCCTCTTGGGCACTTCTCCTACGGGGATAATGGCGACCTGTTGCAGCGTTGCCGTGTCAATGGCCGTAACCGATCGCGCCCCCGAATTGGAGAGGTAAAGAAACTTGCTATCGGGCGTGAAGGTGATCCATTCGGGCACGGAGCCTGTCGGAGCCTGCCCGAGTGGGTGGACTTCTGGCAGCGCGACATATCCCAGCAGCCTCAGCTCGGGTAACGAGTACTTAAACACGGCATTGGCGAACGTGCTGTTGACCCAGAGCGATTTTCCATCCGGCGAGACGCCGATTCCGTGGGAGGGGGTGCCCAACCGGCCTTCCGCGACCCCGAATCCGCCTGGCTTATCTGGCAGCTTGATCCGGGCCACCTCCGCATGTTTCGCAAAATCCACCACGGCAAATCCGTTCAACTCTGAAAGCTGCACGAAGATGCGCTTCGTCGATCCGTCCGGGTTCGCCTCGAAAGCCATCGGGCGTGCCCCTTTGTCGAATTGCGCTACCCAGGCGATCTGATCGCTTTCGAGATCAACCACCGTGGTGCTCCTGGTTTCGATCGAGCCGGTCACCGCATACTTGCCATCCGGCGTCACATAAATGTTGTGTACGCCGCCATGCACGGGAATTGTTTTTACGCGCTTCAGCGATGTGGCATCAATCACATCAATAGCGCCCGGCATAGTGCGGATTCCCACTAGCACGTTTCTTCCATTCTTGGTGACGGTGATGTTGTTGGGGTGGCCGCTGAGTGCGACTTTCTGCAGAATTTGGCCGCTCTTCCGGTCCACGACGTCGAGCACGCTCTCGGCTTCGTTGCTCACGTACACGCGGGTTCCGTCGCTGGAGAAATTGACGCCGTGCGGCAGCTCGATGCCGTGGATTACCTGCACGACCTTGTTCGTCGCCGGGTCAATGACCTCCACCGTATCGCCCGCGCTGTCTGTAATGTAAATGCGCGACTCCGGTTTTGTTGTAGCCGGCGGATCCCCTGCCGCTCGAACGCCTCTCACCCATTCCGCGATGGTCTGCCAGTCAGGGTCGCTCGGAGAAGCGAACTGCCTACCGCCAGAATGAAAGGCCTCGCCACCTGCCTCTGGCGCAAGGGGATGAATCAGCAACCGGCTTGCATCGGGTTCGCCTGGCACAACCTGTTTCAGCGCACTCTGAAAATTGCGCTCTGATTGTTCGTCTGTCCAATCCTGATTTCCTGGTGACAAGGTCTCCAGATGGAAATCCCTGTTGGACATGGTGTGGCAACCATAGCAGCGCGCGTGCCCGGGCCGCTCCTTCAAGAATATGGGCTGCACTTTCGATTTGAAAAATACGAAATCGAGGGAAGACGCATTCACGGCAGTCGGCGTTTCCCCGGATGCTGTTTCCCGAGGAGAACTGTGGCGGACCCAGTCGGCGAGCATTTGCCATTCCAGATCATGCTGCGTGGCCCAAAATTTTCCGCCCGTGTGTGTGGGATCCCCACCGGCCTCCGCCGCCAATGGATGAAGCAGCAACCGGCTGTGCAAAGGGTCCGACGGCGTGACCAGCTTTGCGACGGCCTCGAAGTTTTTGCGCGATTGCTCCTCGGTCCAGGATGTATTTCCCGAAGATAATGGCACCAGCCGCAGTGGTGTGACCATCAGCGCATGACAGTCGTAACATCGCACTCCGCCTTCTCGTTTCTTCAAGAAGATCGGTTCGACGCGCGTGCGATACTCTTCAAAGTCTAAAACTGCTTTCTGCTGATGCGCGCCGCCCGTCGATTGCTCCTCATCGGTCCGCCGCGCCACGCCCCGCGCCGCACCCGTCGTCCGCGGTAATGCAGCCACTAATTCAATTCCGAAAAGCGCGCCGCCGGCCACAGCCGCAAGGAATAGAAGCAGCACTACTCTTTTTCTATATGTCATGGGCAAGCTTTCCTAAAACGTCCTGAATGTTGCGTATCGTCAACGCCCGTAAATCAGCAAGCGAAATGTTCCCGAAACAGGGGTTGGCTGCGGATTGGGCTGCTCCGCGGTCGCTGCTCCCGCCGGCGCAAAGTCCGCCGTGTCGATGAACAGCTTGTGCGTCTTCGGATCGAGCGCCATGTTTCGGGCTCCGAATTCCGTTTGGATCGATTGCACCACGCTGAATTTGTCCGGCGAGTCTTCGTGGAATATGTGCAGCGCGCCCTCGCGAACTGCCGTGAAGACCAGCCCCGTCGCCGGATCGTAAATATTGGTGTCCACGCCCGCACCGATGGGAAACGTTTGGACTACCTTTCCGTTGTCTGCATCCATGATCGCCAGAATTTTGTTGCGTCCTCCGATAAACAAACGCTTGTGCTGTACATCCATGTCCATAGCCGTAGGCTCTTCGGCCGGAGCTATTGGCCATCGCGCCTTGATGGTAAGCGAGTGGGAATCGAGAGCGACTACTTCGTTCTTGTCTTCGATATTGTCGTAGATCATTCCCTTGCCATCGGCTACCGCATATTCTGGCCGGCCGCCCATCGGAATCGTTCCCACAACCGTTGCGGTCATGGGATCGATCACGGTCGAATCGTTGGTCTTTCCGTTCATGGTAAATAGGTGCTTTGAAGCGGGATCGTAAATGATGCAATCCGGGTTGCCGCCGGTTTTGATATGCCCGCTCACCTTCAGAGTTTTCGGATCGAACACAACCAATTCATCGGCCCCGCCGTCGCTGATGAATCCCCGCCCAACGTCGGCCACCAGCGCGATTCCATGGACTCGCTTCAAGTCAGGAATGCTTCCCACCGCCTTTCCGCTGTCAGCGTCGACAACTTTGACCTCTGTGTTATGCGAGATGTAAAGCCGCCGCGTGGAGCTATCGAAAGTGATATAATCCCAATACTCCTTGCCGCCCGGCGCCGCGCCAAGATCATATTTCTTCAGCAGGCGATATCCGCCCTCCTGTTGGCCCGCGAAAGCAATGCCGCTCAGTACAAGAACCGCGCAACAAACAACCTTGTGGCGTAAGCTAGCGACCCGCATTGTCCTCTCCTTTATTGCTTAGTTTGCGTCTGCGAAATCTCCGGACTTCTCCACTACCGGCCACAAGATCCTTCAGCTACTTCTTGGCATGGCTCGGCTGGGGATTCCCCCCAAGAATTTTCCTCATTTGCGCGTCGGCGTATTTCCAGGGGTCGCGCGCATAATCCTCGTAATTGCCTGGCGCGTTGATCCCCGGAATCTCGGGAATCCAATCTTCGATCAGCAATTTGTCGGGGTCGCCGTACTTTGCGGCTAGCGCGCGCACATCTGGGTCATCCAGGGTCACCAAATGTCCGCGGTCCACAATCGTCGACCATTTTCCCGTGCTTCGCAAATGCACTTTGTAGGTGATGAAATAGTTTTGGACGTGGAAGTCATGGCCGTCGGGAAGATTGAGCTTCTCCGCAAATTCCTTCCACTTTTTGGGGGTGCCAAGCGAATCCGGGTCGTGCCCCAGTTCATTTCCCAGCCCCCAGTGAAAAACTCCACTTCGGTAGCGTTCGTACGTCAGGCAATAAATCCCCGCCGTGCCTCCGCCATAGAAATCGGCAGGGTTGCGAAAGTACTTGGGATTCGTGCCCAGCGCCACTTCCCATAAGTTCCAGTAACCGGGGCTGTTATAGTGGGGATACGTTGTGTCGTTGATGTGCGGATAGCTTTGAAATTCCCGGATGACGTCGCCGTAGCGGCCTCCACCTTTTAGTTCGGTGATCTTGCCGTCCTTGAAATGAATCTCCATGTGCGGCCAAAAGCCGCCCGACCCATTCGTGCCGGCGATTACTCCGTTCGCCTTGGCGTTGGGCGAACGATCGATCCATTCGGGATAATTCTTGGGATAGTTGTCAAAATCTTGGCCGTACTGTCCAGTGGCGGAATCGGGATACATCAGCAAGTGGCCGCGCCAGTAAATTCCGCGCATCCATCTCTTGGCCATCTCTTCGGTTACGTCCCACGCTACGTTCGTGCCTTCCGGATCGGTCACTTCCACTTTGTCGATATCCGCCGTCACCATCGCAATCGCTTTTTTCTCGGCTAATTGCCAGACGTCCGCAGGGAACGACGAAACCTGACTCACTACCTCCCAAATGTTGGTAAACGAGCACCGCCCCAGGTACTTGCTCTCCAGCGGCGCCATCGTGCGCGCATAAAAAGCGCCCCCGGGGTGCCCCCAATACACGCCCTTGATTTTCGGATTTTTCTGAAGGTGGTCGCGAACAGCCGCTCCCACGCTTTCGTTATTCAGTTTTTTCCATTCGGCCATCAACTCCGGTGTCATCTCGTCGCGCTTCGGGTACAGCGCGTTATACAAATCCGCGTTTTTCTGTTTGAGCCACTCTTTCGGGATTTCCGGATGAGCGAACACCCGCTCGATCCAGTAATACTTCGCTTCCATGAACCCTTCCTGGGCGCTCCGAATCTCCGTCTTCAGCCGGATCTGTTCCGCGTCTTCTTTCGAAACTCCGACCAGCGTGTAGTTCGGCACGATGTCGGCCTGCACCCCGCGCTCTCCGAGCGCCTTCACAAGCGCTTGGACCACGAGATCATCCGCCGTCGTATCCGGGACGATCATCACTTCCTCTCCCCGCTCGAGTAACCCCAGACCCAGCCCGGGAGAATTTCCGCCGAAGCCTGCTTTGTTGCGTACGAGATCGCGTGCGTGCGGCAAAAGCTCGTCCACGGAGTTTGGTTTTTTCAAATAGGACGGCCAGCGCGGCGCCGGATAAGAACCTGTCCTCGCGGGCGTCTCTTTTGTTTGCCCTCGGAGGCCGGAGCCGATGACTGCAAACATCACAAGAGCCGTGGGCGCCACCCACAATCGCTTCACCTGCGAAGACCGCATAATGCTCCTCATCTAACCTAAAACAAGATCAGCAGGCACAAAAACAGCGCTATCCTTCCGCACGTCAGACCAACTTGACCCGCGGTTTGCACTCAAGTTTTCAACTGCTTTTTCGATTCCAAATGTCCGGCACGCGGCCTAGAAGATCAGCTTGATTGCGAATTGAATCTGGCGCTCCGGGATCGTTGTCCTCAGCAAGACACCCGCCGTTCCGCCCTGGACTACCGTTGGGGCCAGCGACGATCCCGTTGCATCAAAGATATCGGTATTGGCGTCGCCCGGGCCTGGCGGCGCAAAGTTGGCGTGATTGAGAATATTAAATATCTCAGCGCGGAACTGTACGTTGAAGTTCTCCGAGATTCTCTTGATGTGATTGTTCTTGAACACGGAGAAATCCAGATTGGTTATCCCGGGCCCGATCAGGATGTTTCGGCCGGCATTCCCGCGCAAGTTGAAGCACTGCGGGAACACCGCTGAGACCGCGGGTCCTGAGCTCGGCTGCAAGCTAGGAGGCTGTTGGTCACAGTTGGCTGTCCAAAAAGCCATATCCGGTGCGGTCGGGACGGCAAAGCACTGCGTCTTGATGTAGTTGGCGGGGTTGCCGGGATTGGTCAGTGAGCTGCAACCAGGACCGCCGAGCCGGTTCGGGAACGCGAAATCATCACTGCTTAGCGTATTCGCAGGGTCTCCCCCCGTGCCCCATGTCGGTGTGAAAGGCACGCCATCACTTACCGTGAGGATGAGGCCGAGTTCCCAGCCATCTGTAATCCAGCGTGCCGGCCCGGAAAATGACTTAGCCGTTGGAACGTCCCAAGTCCCATTCACAACGAGCGTGCGGCCAACATTGAAATCGGAAAGACCGCGGGTCAATCTCATGTCAAACCAGTTCAGACTGGAAATCGAATTGCCGAAAGCGTCGCCCGCGAGAGTCGCCGAGCTGGTGTCCATGCTCTTCCCCCAGGTATAAGTGCCCTGCACCTGGAAGCCATGGCTCATGCGCTTCGCCAACTGCAATTCGAGAGCGTTAAAATAGGAACGCCCCTGATAGAACATGCCACGAATGGAGCCAAAGTTGGAATTGATGGGATTGGGGGAGTTCCCTATATTAGGTCCACTTGTAAGATTGCCACCGGCGTCAACTTGCGGCCAGAGATATCCGGCGGAGGTCTTGGTCGGGATGATCAAGTCGGCTTCGTCCACACGGAAAGGCTGATGCACACCGCGCGACCCCACGTAGGCCACCATAGCAGCCAGGTTCGGTGTGAGTTGGTACTGAATATTAAGGTTCCATTGCGTCACGTAGTTGCGCTTGGGGTCGGAATTGATGAACGTCGAACGTAGCTTATTATTTGTGATATCTGCGGAAGGCACGAGCGGGAAGGTAAGCAGCACAGGATTGGGGTTGTTGACCTTGAGCGCCGTATATTGAAAGAACGGGGCTGCCTGCGTTTCGAGGAGAACGAATTGATAGGGGAGCGGAAGAACATCGAACAGGCCGGCACCGCCTCGAACGGCCATTTTACCGTTGCGGAAGGGATCCCAAGCAAAGCCGATGCGCGGCTCAAAATTCTTAAGCGTTGGATTGTTGAAAAGAGGGTCGCCCAGATGAGGCGTCATACCTGCGGGCGTGGTACCGTCGAGGTTCCTCAAGTTAACGAGTTTTCCGTTGGTCTCGGTCGGCACCGTGGTCATTTCATAGCGGAGTCCCAGATTCAACGTGAGATTGGGCTTCCAGCGCCAGTCATCTTGCACATAGCCACCGAAAATGTTTTGGCGAAAATTGCGCGGTGTTAGGGAACTGGCAATGCCGCCCTGAAACTTGGTGGGCTGGTTCTGCAAGAACTTTGGCAAAGTGTCGAAAAACCAGATTCCATTCGGATCAGTAAGGGCAGTGGCCTGAAACAACATGCGTTCGAACGCAAAACCGAATTTGATAGTGTGGGTGCCGCGGCTAAAGAAGGCGTCGTCATAGGCCTGGAAAGAATTCCAATGATAGAAATAAGTGGGTAGCCCGCCGACGCCGCCGGACATCGGAGAAAGTCCGCCCACGTTCACGAAAGCGGCGTCCCGCCCGGCAAACGCGGCAAGCGAGGTGTCGGCCGCGGCTTTATTGATTGCGCTCAGACTCTGGTTGTTGTTAACCAATTCGTGGTTGTATCCGAACCGCGCCGCATTGATAAAGGAAGTGGTGAAGCTGTGAGTTTCCTCGGCGGCCACGATTTGCCGCGAGGTGAGACTACCAAGCTGCACGTTTCCCATGGAGTCGGGGGATGAGTAAGGCGTCCTATCGTACAGATACGTGCCGAACAAACTATCCCGATCGGAAAACTTGTGATCGATTCGCGTGGTAACGAAATTCTCGTTGATGATCTGCTTCGCGGAGAAAGTGAATTGGCACACGTCCGCGCCGCAACTCGGCGTCGTGGGATAGAGGGCAAGGTATTTCTGAACTGCGGGGTTCACGCCACCCGCAAGGGGTACGCCACCAATGATTCCATTGTGAGCCTCGGGCGACGGCACGAAACTCACGTCGGCGATGCCCTTGGACTGCCGGATTCCTTCGTAGTCGGCGAAAAAGAACGTGCGGTTCTTCACAATGGGACCGCCGATGGCGCCGCCAAACTGATTCCGTATGAAAGGCGTTCGTTTCCCCGCTTCAAAGAAATTGGCGGCGTCCAGGGAGCTATTGCGCAAGAATTCGTAGCCACTGCCATGAAATGAATTTGATCCCGAGCGCGTCGTTGCGTTGACGACCCCTCCGGACGTCTTGCCGTACTCCGCGGAATAGTTGCTGGTCAGAACCGAGAACTCTTGAATGGCATCCACGCCCAGATTTCCACCGAGCACGCTGCCCGGCGCGCCATTGGCGTAATCGTTAAGGCTGACACCATCTAGGCGATAATTGTTCTGTTGCGGCCGGGCTCCCGAGATGGTCAATTGCTGTCCGAAGCCGCGATTGCCGCGATCCGCGCCAACCGCAAAGGTCGGCTGGGTTTGGATGGTCTCAACGCCAGGCTGCAAGGCCGCCAGATCCGTCCAACTGCGGCCGTTGAGGGGCAGCTCACGCACGGTCGTCGCGTTGACGGTGGCGCTGATGTCCGAGCTGGCGAGTTGGATGGCGGGAGCATCAGTAGTCACCTGGACTGTGTGTGTCACCGTGCCGATCTGCAGCACAAGATCAAAGACTTGCCGCGCACCGACATTGATCGTAATTCCTGATTTTGATTCCGCGTTGAAACCCTTCGCCGTAATCGTAAGTTGATACTCGCCGGGAAGGAGGTTCGGTAAAATGTAGAAACCGCTCTCGTTCGTGGAAGTATTGTGTTCGACGCCTGTAGCCACATTCTTAATCGTGACTTGCGCCTGGGGAATACCCGCGCCGGACGGGTCCGTGATCGTGCCCGAAAGCGCTCCTCCGGCCACCTGCGCGCTGACCGAATTGGAAAAACACATGCCGAGTATCAGAAGTACGACTGCGGCCCAAACAAACGGATGCATTCCAGAAATAATTCGAGAGGACACAGAATCACCTCCACGGTTGAGGGGAGACTAGTTCATACCCCGCGGGGATGCCTTAATCAAGGATTAATTTCTGTTTAGGTTGATTTCCGAGATTGGAATCAGCAGTGGTGGTCACCGGCAGAATCACTGTGAACGTCGACCCCAGGCCCGGCGCACTCTCACACTGGATAGAACCGCCCTGTGCGCGCGCGATGGCTTGCGCGATCGCGAGCCCCAGCCCGCCGCTATGCGCTTCTCCATTGCCGGTCTGGGCCGCCCGGTAAAACCTTTCGAATATGAACGGCAAATGCCCGGCCGAGATTCCGATGCCCTGATCCTCGAAGCGCGCTTGAATTGTGCCGTCCTTGCGTTCCAGCGCGACACGAACCCGGGTGTCATTCGGCGAATACTTGATGGCATTGTCTAGAAAAATCAAAAATAATTGATGAAGGAATGCCTCATCCCCGAAAGAGGCGATCTCCTCATGCAGCTCGCGTTTAATGACGATGTTTTTTGTGCGGGCACGGGAATCCGCCATCGCACAGGCTTCCTCCAGCACCTCGTTGATATAGAGTGGCTCGAACCCCAGGTGCAGTTGTCCGGCATCCGCCATCGAGAGCGTGAACAGCCCTTCTACGATTCGCGTCAGCTTCTTGAACTCGTCGTCGAACAGAGACAGTGTTTTCCGGTAGTCCTCCGCACTGCGCGGCTTCGAAAGCATCAACTCGGTTTCTCCGTGCAGCACCGCAAGCGGGGTTCGCAATTCGTGCGAGGCATCGGTCACAAATTGGCGCAGCTGCCGGACGGCGGAATCGACTCCTTGCAGAAGATGATTGAACGTCCCGGCCAGGTGGCCCAACTCGTCGTGCGGAGAAGTCACCGGCAGCGGCGTCCAGAATCCATTTCGGTTCGTCACCCGCTTGGCCATGAGCGCCGCGTGCTGGGTCAGCTCCGCGATTGGCACCAGGCTCTTTCCGACGTAAAGGGCGGATATTCCCGCAGTGAGCAAAAGACTCAGGGGCAGAACTAGCAGGGCAATGCGTCCAAAGCTCTCTAACACTCGATTCGTGCCCATCGTCGGAATTGCCACCGCGAACACCCGCAGCCTGCCTCCCTGTCGAAAGGGAATGAGCGCGGTTCTCACTGTTTGGCCGTTCCCGATGGCGGCAATCCCGAAGGTAGCGTCTGAGTCTGTGGCGCTCAATTTGCCCAAGTCGATAGGCGCGGAAAGATTCGCCGAGCGCTGCAGCACATGGCCCGCGGGATCGAGTATTTCAAAGAACTCGCCCGGGATGTCCAACCGATTTACATCCTGGGCGTTTGGTTCAGACACAATATCGGCGATGATCGGACGGGCCGTTTCCATCAACTGGCGGTTGAGTTGCGCCGAAACTTCGTGCGCGAGAAGAGCCCAAAACGCAAGATAGGACCCGGCAAGAAGCACCCCGACTACCGTGCAGAACAGGATCATCATCCGGAATCGAAGCGTTCTGGCAATCATGATTCCGCCATCCCCAGGCGATAGCCTACTCCGCGCACCGTATGAATCAGCTTAGCCACGCGGTTTTGGTCGATCTTCTGCCGCAGGCGATTCACGTAGACCTCCACCAGATTTGTCTCGCTGTCAAAGTGGCAATCCCAGACATGTTCGACGATCTCGCTCCTCGTCACGAGCTCAGGCGCGCGAAGCAGGAAAAGTTCTAGCAGAGCGAATTCCTTGGCAGTGAGGGGGATTACGTCCTGGCCGCGCGTGGCCCTGCGCCTGTGACGGTCCATCACGAGATCCGCGTAACGCAGCTTTGCGTTGCCGCTATGAAACCCTCGGCGCACGAGCGCCCGCACTCGCGCAAGAAGTTCCGCCAGAACAAAAGGTTTGGTCAGGTAATCGTCCGCACCGGCGTCCAGGCCCTCTACCCGCTGCTCGACCAGACCTCGCGCGGTGAGCATCAGGATGGGCGCCTCTATCCCTCGCTGGCGCAATTCACGGCACACTTCAACCCCGCTCATGCCCGGCAGACGCACGTCGAGGAGAAGGGCATCGTAGGTAACGTCTGTACCCAATTCGAGTGCTTTCTCGCCCGATTCAACTACATCCACCGCGTAGGCATTTTCCCGCAACGCGCGCGCGATGAAGCTCGCTACTTTGCGCTCATCTTCAACCAGGAGAATCCGCATACAATCTTCTTCATATCATGCGGGACAATCTTGCCCCAGTCAAAATACGCTCGAGCCGATTCACCGCTCAGTGGACTTCAAAAACCAGAACCTCCGCGTTTGTAGATTCGTGCTGAGGCACGGCCACGAAATAACGGCTTAGCTCAGGCACGAGCAGCGCGGTTCTACCGAGTGGCCCTGAGGGAACCTTCCCCAGAAGCTTATAGTTGTCGGCATCCGCCTGCTCGTAAACATTTACTTCGCCGTCGCATGCCGCGTAAATCCGTTTGCTGCCTGGGTCATAAATCAGGTCATCGACGCCCTTCGTGATGGGGAGCATGGTAATTTCCTTGCCTGTATCCGTGTCAATCACCACGATCTGTCCTCCGCGGCAAGCCACAAACAAGCGGTGGTTAGCCCGGTCCAACGCCATGGCGACATTTATTTTGCCTTTCGTCACTGGCCAGCTCGCGATGAGCTTGCGTGTTTCCCGGTCGATCACGTCGACTTGGCTCTTAGCTCTGTTGTTCACATACAGCTTCGAGTTCGCGGTCTCCAGCGTCATCGCTTCCAGAGTGTCCCCGTCGATCTTGATGTCGGTAATTTTCTTGCCGGCAGTCGTGTCCACGACACTTAGCATCGAGTACGTTTGATGCACGTCGCCGCCGCCGTTGTCAATGTACAGATACTTTGAAGTAGGATCGTATCCAATCGAATCCGCATCCTCGAGGAGTTTCACGCTCGAGAGGAACTTGTACGTTGTGCTGTCGAAGATCTTCAAATCCCCCGCCGTCCCATCCGTCACGTATAAGCGATTCACGTCTTCGCGGTACAGCACGGCGTGGGGTCTCTCAATCCCCGTGATGGTGTGAATGATCTTGCCGGTCTTCACGTCAAAGACCACCACCGTCTTGTAGTCTTCGGGAGTGGCAAACAACCGGTTGCCCTTTATGTCGATCGCAAAATGATCGAAGTTTCCTTTAACGTCCGCAGGCATTCTGAATTTTTGCACAAGCTTGAGTGGGGAGGTCTCCTGACATTGGGCCTTGACTCCGAATACTGCAAACGCTGCGACGAGCACGAAAAGCCGTTTCTTCATTTTCTCTCCCTCAGGTTTTGAACTTTGTCGTCTGCTGCTCACAACTTCGAGCAGCCACGCCAGCTTACTCGAGCCTTGCGCGATCGGCCGGCTGTCTTAAACCCGAGGTGTCACACGCCAGAGTCGAAGCAAGCTGGATCGGACCGGCGGACGCGCTGACGCCCGGGAGTTCAGCACATTTGCAAGTGCCCGCCTGACGCCGCGTCCGAACTGGATTTGCGCAGCACCTCGACTTCCGCCACGCTTCAGCACGCCAGAGGATAATTCATTCGCCGCCTCGCGGACTTAAACCAATATTAATTTCTATTTAACTGCAAAGCGGGCAAGGCACAATATCCCCTGAAAACAAGCGCCTTAAGCCTATTGGAGGCTTCGCTTCCCCATGATCGAGATGAACGCCACGTTGACTCGGCAAATTTGGTGACGTAGCATCCGCGCGGTCGGGTTCAGGTTTCGTTCAACTCGATGTTGGAATTTCTGACCACATTTGCGCCACGAGCAGGTCATTCCGTTTTTTTTGACTTGGCTACGCGCGATTCCAACGTGCGGAGGAGCGTATGAAACGATTTCGCTGCGTAATGCTCACGGTCTCACTCGCGCTTGCCGCTGGTCTTAAAGCCCAGGAAAAGCTCCCTCTAAAGCTTGTCGGAACGATTCCGCTTCCCGGACTCAAAGACGGCGATTTTGACCATTTCACCCCTGATCTCGATGGCCACCGTCTATTTCTTACCGCAGAAGAGAATGGAAAGGTCCTCGTTTTCGACTCAAATTCCAACACGCTGATTCATACCATTGAGGATCTCAAAGCGCCGCACGCGATTCTTTACCGCAAAGATTTGAAGAAACTTTTTATCGTGGATGGAGACGCCTCCGCCGTCAAAGTGTACGACAGCGAAAGCTATAAAATGATCGGCGAGATCAAGGTCGCCATCGATGCCGACTCGATCGCGTACGATCCCGCCACGAAACTACTCTATGTCGTCACCGGCGGCCGGGCGGCGCATACTCCCTATACTTTGATCGCGGTGATCGACACGAACAAGTCCGAAAAACTGCGTGACATCAAGATCGCTTCGAACCACATCGAAGCGATCATTCTCGAACAGTCTGGCACGCGCATGTTTATGAACATTACGGGTCAAGACGCTGTCGGCGTGCTCGACCGCAACAAAGCGGCGCTCCGGGCCACTTGGCCTCTGCCCGCCGGAGATAAACACAACGTTGCCATGGCCTTCGATGAAGCGAATCATCGACTCTTCGTTGTCACCAGAACTCCGGGCAAATTGATTGTTCTCAATTCGGACAACGGCAAGGTTATTGCCGATCTCCCTGCCGCGGGTTTCGTTGACGACGCGGCTTACGACGCAAAGCAAAAGCGCGTTTACGTGGCCGGCGACCAATTTGTCGACGTCTTCGAACAGAAGGATGCCGATCACTACGCTTTGCTGGCGAGAATCCCCGGCAGCTTCCGCGCTAAGACCGCCATTCTTGTCCCCGAATCAAATCGCTACTATCTTGCTGTCCCTCACCACGAGAACAAAGACGCCGAGGTGCGAGTGTACGAGATTCAGCCGTAGAACGCTCATGCTAATCTCTTGCCATAGTTCTGAAACATGGCGCTAAAAATAATTCCGCGCATGATTCGAATGCCCCGGGTGGAAAATGCTGCGTCGTGATTTCGGCAAAGCCTCTCTTGGCGCGGTCGCCTCTTCCGCGCTCGCTGCCTCTGCAACAGTGGAGGGAGCACTGCCGCAAGCGGACTTTCCCAAAGTCACCGGGCTCACCGAGTACGTTGGCAAGTTTGTCGTCGATACCCAGTACGGCCAGATTCCGGAAAACGTTATTGAATTGGGAAAGAAATCTATCCTCGACGGTCTGGGGCTCGCCTTGGCCGGCTCACGGGCGGAATCCGGAACAATCTGCCGCCAGTATCTCGAAAAGCTCGGCGTGCGCAACGGTACAGCCGTCGTGATTGGATCGTCGCAGAAAACTTCTCCCCGCTTCGCCGCTTTGGTCAACGGCGTTTCCATTCATGCCGACGATTTCGATGACACGCAGCTCGCCGTGGCCAAGGACCGCGTCTATGGCCTCCTGGTACATCCCACCGTCGCCGCCCTTCCTCCACTCCTTGCCCTGGCCGAACAACACCGCCGGGTCTCGGGTAAGGAACTCATGCTGGCTTATCATTTAGGGGTGGAGGTCGAGTGCAAAATCGCCGAGGCTATTTCGCCGCGCCATTATCTCGATGGCTTCCATTCTTCGGGGACGTGCGGCCCGTTCGGATCCGCGGCCGCCTGCGCAAAGTTGCTTCGCTTCGATCTTGCAAAAACCTTGAATACCTTCGGTCTTGTCGCCAGCCAGTCCGGCGGATTGCGTGAAAACTTTGGCACCATGACCAAGCCCTTTCAGGCCGGCCACGCCGCGGAGAGCGGGCTCGTCTCCGCAGATTTGGTGGCGCTGGGCTGGACCGCGGCCGAGCAAATTCTCGAGGCGGATCGCGGCTTCTTCCATGCCTTCGGGGGTTCCTACGATCCCGCTTCGATCATGGATCGCCTGGGAAAACCCTGGACGTTCGTCTCTCCCGGCATCTCCATCAAACCGTATCCGTCGGGATCTCTCACGCATCCCGCCATGACCGAGCTCGCGCGCCTGATCGAAGCCAACAATATCCAGGCATCGCAAGTCGAAAAGGTGGATATCGGCGCCAATCACAATATGGTTACGACGCTTCTCCACCACCAGCCGAAAACGGGTTTGGAAGCGAAATTCAGCATGGAATTTTGCATGGCGATTCTGCTCCTGGAACGAAAGGCCGGCCTGGGTCAGTTTTCGGACAAGGTCGCGCAAAGAGCCGACGTCCAGGAGATGATCCGTAAAATAAATTTCTATGTGGATCCGGAAGCCGAAAGCGCCGGTTACGACAAAATGACGTCTCTCCTGAAAATCCACTTGAAGGACGGGCGGGTCATCACGGGTCGCGCTGATTTCGGCAAGGGCAGCCCCGCAAACCCCATGAGCTTTGATGACGTGGCCGTAAAATTCAGAGGCTGCGCCGAATTTGCGGAATGGCCGGCCTCCAAGACAGAAAAAATCATCACTTTCGTCAAGACCTTGGACGCGGTTTCCGACGTAAGTGCGCTCTCACCGTTGCTTTCCTCCGAGAAAGGATAAAAGCCGGGCAAATGAAAACGTTCAATATCGCCGTCATCGCGGGTGACGGCATCGGCAAAGAAGTCGTACCCGAAGGCATCCGCGTTCTCGAGGCCGCGGGGCGGCGATTTGGTTTCCAGTTCAATTGGCGCTCCTTTGACTGGAGCTGTGAAACTTACGCAAAAACCGGGAAAATGATGCCCCCGGATGGCCTGAAACAATTGCAGCCGTTCGACTCCATTTTTCTCGGCGCTGTGGGACACCCCAGCGTTCCCGATCACGTCTCGCTCTGGGGTCTCCTGATTCCCATCCGCCGCAGTTTCCGGCAATACGTTAATTTGCGGCCGGTGCGTCTCTTCGAGGGGATCGAGACTCCGCTGAAAAACTGGAAGCCGGGTCAAATTGATTTCTGCATCGTCCGCGAAAACAACGAAGGAGAATATTCCAATATCGGCGGGCGTATCTATGAAGGAACCGACGACGAAATGGCCGTCCAGCAATCCATCTTCACTCGCCGCGGCGTCAACCGCGTGCTCCGTTTTGCGTTTGAGTTGGCACGCAAAAGAAAAAAGCGCTTGACGTCTGCCACAAAGTCAAACGGCATCATCCATACCATGCCCTTTTGGGACGAATGCTTCCACCAGATGGCGACGGTCTATCCGGATATTTCGACCGACCAGTATCACATCGACATCCTCAGCGCTCACTTCGTGCGTCACCCCGATTGGTTTGATGTTGTCGTGGGATCCAATCTTTTCGGCGACATTCTCTCCGACCTCGGACCAGCCGTTGTCGGATCGATCGGCATCGCTCCTTCCGGCAATCTGAATCCCGAAAAGGAATTTCCGTCCATGTTCGAACCCGTGCACGGCTCCGCGCCTGACATTGCGGGGAAGGGAATCGCGAATCCCATCGGGCAGATCTGGTCTGGCGCGATGATGTTGCGGCATCTGGGCGCTTCGGAAGCCGCGGATACAGTCGAAAATGCGATCGCGGAGATACTCGCGCAAGCGAAAGTTCGCACCCCGGACATCGGCGGGCGTTCCACAACTGGGGACCTGGGGGCCGCCATCGCCGTCCTTGTCAGTGGAAAAAAGTAGCTCATTCTTCTTTGTGGGTGCGACGTAGATCCTGACTTCTTCGTCCGTTCTCGTCTTCCACAGGCCGTCAGTGAACATAAGCCTGGTCGGCATCTCCAGAACGGAGTTCGAAAGGGCGGACCATCCGCGAAATCCACGTTGATACGGCCACCTTCGCCAGCGGCGCAAACCACGCAGTAAGTATTGCAACTTCGTGACAATTGACTTCCTAGAGCGTCCATAGCACAGCGCTACACCGAGGGGTGCCGGACTGCCGTCGGCGCGTCACAAATTTGTGTGATCACGGAACCGCCGGGCACCCACTTTCGTACAGCAGGGAGAGGTCTGCTATGGAAAACCTGCCCGGCAAATTTCGCTATGCCCTGCGACAGTTTCGTCTGTCGCCCATTTTTGCCGCGGCAGCCGTGCTGACGTTGGCCTTGGGAATCGGCGGAACAACGGCCATTTTTACACTGATTCACGCGGTGATGCTGCGTTCGTTGCCAGTCTCCGATCCTGCAAGGCTCTACCGGATTGGCGAAGGGGACGATTGCTGTGTGGAAGGGGGTCCTCAGGATATCTGGGGAATGTTTTCGTTTGCCCTTTACGAGCGTCTAAAAGCGGAATCACCCGAGTTCGAACAGGTGACCGCTTTCCAGGCCGGGCGCGGCCGGCTGAGCGTGCGGCGCGAAGGCGTCGAATCGGCTGCCAGACCTCTGCGTTCTGAATACGTCACCGGCAGTTATTTCTTGACGCTGGGAGTGGGCGCATTCGGCGGACGGGTATTTACGCCGGAAGACGACAAGCCGGCTGCTCCGCCGGTGGCGGTGCTCAGCCACCGCGTCTGGCAAACCACCTATGCCGCCGATCCCTCAATCGTGGGTGCAACTTTCGTCGTCGAGGGCCATCCTCTGACCGTGATCGGCGTTGCGCCACCTGGATTTTTCGGGGAAACCCTGGAAAGCGACCCTCCCGATATTTGGGTTCCCGTCCAGCAGGAACCCATGATTGATGGTGAAGGAAATCTGTTGCATCAGTCCATCTCTGCGTGGCTGCGCGTCATCGGGCGGTTGCGGCCTGGAGCTTCGACGGCTGGGATGGGCCCCCGCCTCACGGGAGTGCTGCGCCAATGGTTGCAGAACGATTCCGGATATCCCGCCAACTGGATGGCGGACTTGATCTCGATGCTTCCCAAGCAGGTAGTCAACGTCATACCGGCAGGAGCGGGCGTAGCGGTAATGAAAGAAGAGTACGGGCGCAGCCTACAGATCCTTCTTTCGGTGTGCGGCCTGGTGTTGTTGATAGCTTGCGCCAACGTGGCAAACCTGCTCTTGGCACGGGCGGTGGCGCGCCGCGGACAGACTGCGGTCCGGCTTGCCCTGGGCGCTACCCGGCGCCAGATCGTCATGGAAGCCCTCACCGAGAGCATCCTGCTCGCTGTTGGCGGCGGCATTGCCGGACTTTTGGTGGCAATGGCGGCCGCGCGGCTGCTACTTGCCCTGGCCTTCCAGAGCGCGCATTTCCTTCCTATCAGCACTATGCCATCGCTCCTGGTCCTGGGATTCGCCTTCGGGTTGTCGCTGGCGACGGGAATCATCTTCGGAGCCGCTCCGGCGTGGTTTGCCACGCGCACCGACCCGGCGGAAGCGTTGCGCGGTTCGGGTCGAAGCACCAGCGATCGCTCTACCTTCGCTCGCAAAGCCCTTCTGGTTGTGCAGGCTACTTTGTCGGTGGTGCTGGTTGCCGGTGCCACCATGCTGGCGCGCAGCCTGAATAAGCTCGAGCATCAAGATTTCGGCTATAAAATTGAAGACCGCGTCGAGGTGAGCCTGCACAATCCGCCGGCAACTTACACTCTGCCCAAGTTAGCGGCGCTCTACCGCCAGCTCGAAGAAGAGCTCAATCGTCTACCGGGGATACAGGGGTCCGGGTTGGCCATGTACAACCCTCTGACCGACAACTGGGGCGAACTCATTATGGTAGCCGGCCACCCTCCGGCCAAGCTAAGCGAGGAGTCCGGCGCGTCGTGGGACAGGGTAAGCTTCAACTATCTTCAAAATTTCGGCATCCCCGTTTTGCGCGGGCGGGCCTTTACCGCAGCGGACAACGAAACAGCAGCGCCCGTGGCGATTGTCAACGAAGCCTTCGTGAAACGCTTTTTCAAAAGCGGTGAAGATCCCCTCGACCAGCATTTCGGACTGGACATCCCGGAATATGCAAGCACATTCCGGATTGTCGGCATTGTGCGCGACGCGAAGTTTGCGGGCTGGCGCTTGAACCGGCCGGCGCGTCCGATGTTCTACGTTCCCCTGGCTCAGAATGTTGGTTACCCCGACGACCTGATGAAGAAACTCGAACTGCGCTCGCACTTTATCGGCGGGATTATGCTTGTGACGAAAATGTCCCCCGGCGCATTGGAGCCGCTGCTTACGAGGACACTCGCGGAACTCGATCCCAACCTGACCGCCATCAGCATCAGGACTATGCAGCAGCAGGTTGAGCTTTCTTTCGATCAGGAGCGCGCCGTCGCCAGCCTCGCCGGCCTGTTTGGAACAGTGGCTTTGCTCTTGGCTGCAATCGGGCTCTACGCCGTGACCGCCTATTCTGTTGCGCAGCGAACCAACGAAATCGGCATTCGCATGGCCCTTGGCGCTGACCGTCCAAAAGTGATTCAACTCGTCTTGCGCGGGGCATTCAAGCGTGTGTTGATTGGTCTAATCCTGGGTTTGCCGCTGGCGGTTGGCGCTGGACGTCTAATCTCATCCGAGTTATACGGCGTTTCCTCGTGGGACCCGCTGGCGCTGAGCGTAGCCGCAGGGGCGCTTGCGATCTGCTCATTTTTTGCGGCCATCATTCCTGCAAACCACGCCGCATCTATTTCGCCGATGAGCGCCCTGCGAATCGAGTAGCACCGCTGCCAACGGTGAAACTCTATTTCTCAATCATCAAACCTGTGGCAGAGGCGAGCTTCTCTTGAACAGCCTCCTCACGGAATCCAGGAAGGCGAGGACTGCGCCCGAATTCTCGCCTTTGCGCCAGGCCATGTGTACTTCGATCCTCGCCTCGGGTTCATCCAGCAGAACGGTAGCCACCTCACTGCCGCCCATGGGATCACTGAGGACCGCTCCCACTCCCAGATAGATGCCCTTCCCCGATGCCACAAGCATTGCCCCCGCTTCCTCGTGAGGGGCCGTAGACGTAAAGATAATCCTCGGTGATACACCAGCGTGGCGGTAGAGTTCCAGCGTCTTGTCGAAGACCCCTATGGATTGATTGCGGTCATACAAGAGCAAGGTTTCGTCAGCGAGTTGCTTCAATTTCAATTTTCGGCGCCGGGCAAGCGGGTTTGCTTTGCTCAGGAAAACCAGGAATTGTTCCTCAAACAGAGGCTCGGAAACGAGATGAAGCAGGTCTACCGGGGGGCGCAGGAAGCCAACATCGATCTGACGTTCTTGCAGGGCCTCGTTTTGAAAAGTAGACAGGATGTCTTTGCACTGAACGTCCACGTCGGGGAATTGTTTTGCGTGTTGGACAAGAACCCGTTTGATCTTTTTGCCAAGACCCGATCCCAGCCCCACTCTCACCAGGCCATACTCACCTTTTTCGGCCCGGCGGACCGCATCGATCGTGAGCATGGCCTGATTGACGAGGATGCGGGCATCGTGTAGAAGAACGCGGCCGGCATCGGTCAATTCGACTTTGCGCCGGTCCCGCACAAAAAGCCGGACTCCCAGTTCGCTTTCCAGTTGCTGGATCTGCCGGCTCAGCGGGGGTTGAGCCATCTGCAGCTTCCGCGCGGCCCTGGAAAAATTCAGGGCCTCGGCTACCGCGATGAAGTACCGTAGGTGGCGAAGTTCCACGGCGAAGTATTCTAATACCTAATGGGTATGAGAGCTAACCCGAAGATGTATTGGACAGTGTCAAGGGCGGTCTTTAACCTTGCGGGATTATAGTAAGGTTTGTGTGGGCTGAACTCTTGCCACGTCGCGGGGTGGACATGGCGGGGGTCATCAGGGGGGTGTTCATTTCCTGCGTATTGCATTCTTACGGGGAACGCGGCGGCAATCCTTCTTGCCTCGGTTTTATAGATCCGTCTGTTCCCGTGAGAATTCCCAACGCCGGGGCACTTGCGCGGGGTTCGCAACGCCCGCTATTTCCCGATGCTTCGCAAAAGTTGTCACAGCCGTGGAAAACCTTCAACCAAATACGCACAGAGAGTAGGGGAGGCAAGATGAGGAAGTCCAGCGTGCGGAATTTCATCGGACTGATCTGCATGTTCGTTCAGCGATGGGGCCTCTGGGCGAGAGCTGGGGCGACCGTCTTGCTTGTTCTAACCCTTGCATTGCCGCTCTCGGCACAGAACGCGACGGGTCGGATCACCGGCGTGGTTACAGACCCGCAAGGCGCCGCGGTCCCTGGCGCTAAAGTCAGAGTGACCAATCTCGGCACCAACGTGCACTGGGATGCGGTCGCCAATGCCGAAGGTTCTTATCAGGTCCTGGATTTGCCCATCGGTAGTTACAAAGTAGCCGTGGAGCATGAAGGGTTCTCCAAGACCGTCACTGATATGCAGGCTCTAGAGATCAATCAAACGCTGCGCATCGACATCCGCATGAAAGTCGGCGCCATTTCAGAAACTGTTTCGGTGGAAGCCCAAGCGGCACAAGTTGAGACAGCGAGCCCGACTCTTGGCTCAACCGTGACGGGTGCGACGATACAGAATCTGCCGCTGAACGGGCGGAATACCCTGGATCTGGCGCTGACTCAACCCGGTGTGGTTCCTATCGCGGACGACCTCGGAACGTATGGGACGAGCAATGGCGGCTCGAACGGCTTGGGTGGCATCAGCGTGGCAGGCGGTCGAGGAGATGCGGTCACATATCTGCTCGACGGCGGTATCAACAATCGAACAACCAGCAACCAGGTTGTCTTTAATCCGAATCCGGAGGCGGTCGAAGAGTTTCGTCTCCTGGAAAATAACTACACAGCCGAGTACGGCCGCAACGGAGGTGGCACGATCTCGGAGGTTATAAAATCGGGCACAAATTCCTTTCATGGCAGCTTGTACGACTACATCCGAAATGACGCCTTTAACGCCAGTGATTTCTTTGACAACGCGCAAGGCAACCCGCGTCCAATCCTGAAACGCAATCAGTTCGGCGCCACGGTGGGTGGCCCTATTACGTTTCCTAAATTGATTAATGGCAAAGACAGGTTCTTCTTCTTTTTTGGCTATCAGGGACAGCGCCAGACGGCAACAGTGCATCCCCAAGGTACTACGGGGCTAGTAACGACTTACACCCCAGCAGAGCTAGCGGGTGACTTCTCGCAAGCCGGGCCGAACTTAACGCCCGATCCACTCGTTGTCAGCTTCCTAACGAGTCATCCGTTTTTCGTGCCTGCGGGAGGCAGTCCTTCAAATGGCATCATCGATCCCGCCAAGATCGACCCTGTCGCTCAAAAGTTTATTGCCGCCGGGTTGGTTCCTACATCTCCGGCCGGGCAGATTCTTCCGGAAGGGTCGGAAAGAGACAACGTGGACCAATATTTGGGCAAATTCGATTTTTATGCTACGCAGAACGACCGTATCTCGTTGACCGTCGGCACCACCAAGGAACCCATTCTCAACCCATTTTTTGGAGCGAACGTGCCCGGCTTCGCCTCAAACGACACTACGTGGGACTATTTTGCAAACATAGGTTATACGAAGACGTTTTCCTCGGCCCTGCTGAATGAGTTTCACGCCACCGGGCAACGCTGGTATCAAACTACAGTTCCCGCAACTCATCCGCCTGCGTTAGCGGCTTTGGGCGTTCATATCAATTCGGACGATCCCTTCGGTCCCCCACAAGTGTCGTTCAATAGCGGCATGCTCATTGGCTTCGATCCCAATGTGCATTGGAAGTCAGACAACACCTACGCTTTCACGGACACACTCAGTTGGACGAGGGGCCGCCACACCTGGAAGTTTGGCGGACGGTTTGCCATCATGCAGGAGAATTCCGTTTATGCTTATCAGACTAACGGGATCTTCTACCTATACGGTTCTTCTGGCACCAGTGTCGGATCCGGAAACGACCTCGCTGATTTCTTATTCGGGGCTGCGGATGAGTTCTACCAAGCTTCTAAAGCTCCCAGCAATGAGCACCAGAAGCAATACGCAGCATTTGCTCAAGACGAGTGGAAGGTAACACCGCGCCTGACTCTGACACTTGGACTGCGTTACGAGTACACCACGCCGGAAACCGATACGAGGGGATTCAGTTTCAGCATCATCCCAGGCCTCCAGTCGCAAAGATTCGTGAATTCGCCTCCCGGGCTGGTATACCCGGGCGACCCGGGAGCGCCGAGAGGCTGGTACTTCCCGGACTATAAGGATTTTTCCCCGCGCGTCGGCTTTGCCTGGGATCCATTTGGGAACGGAAAGACCAGCCTGCGCGGCGGTTTCGGGATGTTTTACGACACACTAAACGGTTGGATGTCGGATTGGGCGACAGATGAACCCCCCTTCGCGGCCAGTGCCGACATCTTTCCCAACCCTCTTCCGGCCAATGGGCCGGGCATCACGCTGTCGAACCCGTACACGGCTGCCGTCGCGCCAGATCCATTTCCTTCACAAATTCCTCCGCCTCAGAACGTGAGCTTTGCCGCGCAGGGGCTCATTCCCTTTGGAAACGGGAGCAATAACTTTGTTAACCCGCATTTGAAGACGCCGTACATCTATCAATATAATCTCAGCGTCCAGCGGCAAGTGGCCAACGGCCTGATGGCCGAAGTCGGCTATGTAGGAAGCTCCTCTCATAAACTGCTGACGTGGCTTGACAAAAACCCCTTTATCCCCGGAACTACCAACCGAATCCTGAATCAGGGGGTCTCACCCGGTAACTTCGGATACATCACCACGTTCGACGGCCTAAATAACGCGAACTACAACGGCCTGCTGGCGAGCCTGACAAAAAGAGAAACCGATGTACGCTATCTCGGCCGAGTGTTTTTCACTCTCGCATATACTTGGTCCCATAACTTGGATAATGGTTCGGGTTTCAATTCGCGCAATACGCAAATTGCGTCCTACGATCATCATGTCCTTTACGGTAACTCCGACTTCAACATCCCCCAGCGCTTGACCTTTAGCGGGGGTTGGGAACTACCCTTCGCGAGGACCTGGTCGAGTGGACCGAAGCGACTTACAACCGGTTGGAGTCTTTACCCCATCGTCTTCGCGCAGTCCGGCATTCCCCTGGATGTCCGCGCCGGTCTCCACCAGAACCAGGACAACCCCGGTCCATCGGGCGCAGGTGATCCGGAGATAGTCAGAGCCAACCAACTCACCAGTTCGATACAGACATTTGATCCTCACCAAGTCCATACATTTACCTTAGCTTCTACTGGCCTTCCGACGACTGGAAACTTCTGGTTCAACCCTAACGATTTTCAGCTGGACCCTTGCATTCCCACCCAGACGAATCCTAACCCGGCTCCATGTCCCTTAGGGTTCTATGGAACATTTAGGCGAAACTCTTTCCGTGGGCCGAAGCATGTAAACTTCGATTTGGCATTAGAGAAAGCAACCAACTTGGTAGGCGAGCGAACAAAACTCATCTTTCGCGCTGAGGCGTTCAATATTCTCAATCACACCGAGTTCCGGCCGCCCACAGCTACATCTTTTGCCGATGGAACATTCGGCCAGATTTCAGGAACCTATGAGCCGAGAATCCTGCAACTAGCGTTGAAGCTCACTTTCTGAGACATAAGAGGAATGCCGGGGTGGAGTAACCTTCCACCCTGGCGAACCCTCGTTTGAAGATCTAATCCTGTACGGTATCCGGGGCACAGTGTATTCATTCGGTTCGTACCATGGCGAACCGTTCTAGCGAATCGTTCGGCTCTGAAGCGAGGGAGTGATGAACAATAAGAATCACGATCACGAATTGGGCATGGGATGTCCCATCACGCGGCGTGATTTTTTGAACGGGTTCGCGGTGACGGTCGGGGCGTCACTCTTGCCGTTCGGCGAGTTGCTGGCCCAGGAGAAGGGCGGCGATTCCTCGGCACTGGAATCGTTTCTCGCGCAGGGAATCACGCAGCAGGATCCACGGTACTATCCGCCTGGCTTGACCGGCCTGCGCGGCAGCCATGCCGGTTCGTTTGAGGTGGCGCATTCGCTGCGGGATGGCAAGCAGTGGCCGGAGGTTGCCGAAGACAAGGAATCTTACGATCTGATTGTTGTTGGCGGCGGGATCAGCGGACTTTCTTCGGCTTATTTTTACCGCAAACTTGCCGGCGCGAATTCCAGAATTTTGGTTCTGGACAATCACGACGATTTCGGGGGTCACGCCAAGCGGAATGAATTCCATGCCGGTGACCGTTTGCTGCTTGGCTATGGCGGCACACAATCGATCGAAGCTCCCGGCAGGTACAGCAAGGAAGCCATTGGTTTGCTGAGGGAACTCGGCATCGACGTGCAGCGCTTTTACAAATACTACGACCAGAAACTTTACGAATCGAAGCATCTGAAATCGAGGACATTCTTCGACAAGGAAACGTTCGGCGAAGACCGGCTGGTGCCCGGCCCTGGGCTGGGATACGACCCTAACAATTTTGTTTCCGCGAAGATGGCCGCCCAGATGCCCATTGCGGAAGCAGCGCGCAAAGATCTCACTCGCTTGCAGGACGAGGCTATCGATTACATGCCCGATCTGGATCCCGAGCAAAAGCGCGCCAAGCTCAGCAAGACAAGCTACAAAGATTTTCTTCTCCAATACGCGAAGGTTCATCCCGACGTTGCGAAGGTATACCAGACTCTTCCGCATGATCTCTACTGCGTGGGAATCGACGCGGTCTCCGCGGAAAACTGCCGCGGCATGGGGTATCCCGGCTTCAAAGGGATGAAGATAGCCAGAGGACATCGAGAACAATTAGGCGGGGAGGAGCCGTACATTTTTCATTTTCCGGACGGCAATGCTTCCATCGCGCGGCTGTTAGTGCGCTCACTCGTGCCCGGCTCCGCTCCCGGCAATACCATGGAGGACATCGTAACCGCAAAGATGAACTACGCGCGCATCGATGACCCATCCTCTCCCGTGCGCATCCGTCTGAATAGCACCGCCGTGCGCGTGAAGCACGTTGGCGATCCTTCAAACGCAAAGGAAGTAGAAGTCACGTATGTCTTGGCGGGAAAGGCTCACAAAGTTCGCGCCGCTGCTTGCGTTCTGGCTTGTTACAACGTAGTCGTCCCTTACCTCTGTCCCGAGATGTCCGACCGGCAAAAGGAAGCGCTTGCGTACGCGGTAAAGCAGCCGCTGGTCTACACCAACGTGCAGATTCGCAATTGGAGGGCCTTCGAAAAACTTGGTGTTAGCGAAATTTACGCCCCCGGAGGCTATTTCTGCACCGTAGTGCTCGATTTTCCAGTCTCTCTTGGCGATTATCATTTCCCTAGTTCGCCGGAGGAGCCTTGCGTCATCCATCTCACGCGCACACCCTGCAAGCCGGGGCTCCCATGCAAGGACCAGTTCAAAGCCGGCCGTTATGAACTGCTCACGACACCGTTCGATACGTTCGAGCGCAAGATCCGCGAGCAGCTGGGAGCGATGCTTGCCGGCGGTGGATTCGATCCCGCCAAGGACATTCAGGCCATCACCGTGAATCGCTGGCCGCACGGCTACGCCTACGAGTACAACCAGCTCTTCGAGCCCCTGGGCCGGCCCGAATCCGAACGCCCTTGCGTGATTGGCCGCCAGCTTTTCGGGCGCATCACGATTGCAAATTCCGATTCCGACGGTCACGCGTACACCAATATTGCGATCGACCAAGGATACCGGGCCGTGAACGAAGTGATGGCAGTTACGGGGAAAGCGGCAAAAACTGCCTGAAGCCCATTCATCGGGAGAGGAGAACCGGATGTCCAAACGCGATCGAGATTTGGGAATGAATTGCCGCATTCCGCGCCGTGATTTTCTAAACGGCGTCGCGATTGGCGTGGGTGGCGCGCTTGCTACCGGCGGATTTCCCGGGTTGGAATGGATTGCGGAAGGTGCGGAAGAGCAATTCGCTCAAGACAAGCCGGGTTATTACCCGCCCACGCTGACGGGAATGCGCGGAAGCCACGACGGGTCATTCGAATCGGCCCACGCGGAGCGGGATGGAAATTTCTGGAAGAACGCCGGACGGCCAACCAACACCGGCGAGACGTTTGATCTGGTCATCGTCGGAGGCGGCATCAGCGGGCTCGCGGCAACGTACTTCTACCGCAAGAGCAATCCTTCCGGAAAAGTTCTCATTCTGGACAACCACGACGATTTTGGAGGTCACGCCAAGCGTAACGAGTTTCATCCCCGAGGGCGCATGTTGCTCGCAAATGGCGGAACCGTGGCGATTGAATCTCCCTTTCCGTATAGCAAGGAAGCGCGCGGATTGCTGACGGAGCTCGGAATCGATCCGGCGGCCCTCGAGGCCAAGTGTCTCGACCGCGAAGTTTACAAGGGCTTGAAGACGGCGGTCTTCTTCAATAAGGAGACTTTCGGAACGGATCGCCTTGTGGTCGGCTCGCCCGGCGGGCGCTTCGGCGCGGCGGCGGGAGAAAACAGTCCATCGTGGGCGGAGTTTCTGGCCAGGACGCCGCTGTCATCAGATGTGCAGCGCGACATCGTGCGCATACAGGAAGCCAAAGTTGATTACCAGCCTGGAGTTTCTTCGGACGAAAAGAAAGACCGCCTCTCCCGCATGAGCTATAAGGATTTTCTCTTGAAGGTCGCAAAGGTGGATGCGAGCGTGATCCCCTTCTACCAAGTGCGCACGCACGGGCTTTACGGAGTCGGTATCGACGCTGTGTCGGCACTCGATTGCTTGGGGATACATTTTCCTGGTTTTCAAGGAATGAATCTTGCTCCCGGTCCCCACCGCCGGATGGGATTTACGGCCATGGGCGAGGCCACGCCGGATCAAGAGCCGTATCACTTTCATTTTCCCGATGGCAACGCATCCATCGCTCGCATGCTGGTCAGAGCGTTAATTCCAAACGCCATTCCTGGCCAGACCGCCGAAGATATTGTCACCGCCAGGGCGGACTACAGCCGCTTGGACAAGAGTGACTCTCCCGTTCGCATCAGGCTGAGCAGCACAGCCACGCGAGTGACTCATCTTGGTGATCCTGCGACGGCCAAAGAGGTGGAAATTTCCTACGCGCGCGAGAAACAGGTCTTCACCGTGCGCGCGAAGGGCGTGGTGCTCGCCTGCTGGAACATGGTCATTCCTTACCTCTGCCCGGAGCTGCCGGAAAAACAGAGAGAGGCCCTCAAGTTCGGCACGAAGGTCCCGTTGGTTTATTCCGTCGTGGCCGTGCGCGACTGGAAGCCGTTCCAGAAACTCGGCGTCCGCCAGGTGTCCGCGCCGGGGATGTACCACACCGGGGTCAGTCTGGATCAGCCGATTAACATCGGCGAATACAAATGCCCGAAATCTCCCGAAGACCCCATCCTGCTGCGCATGACTCGAACTCCTTGCATGCCGGGTCTTTCTGAACGGGATCAGCACAAGGTTGGCCGCGCGGAATTGCTGTCGGCGACTTTCGAATCGTTCGAACGCAATATCCGCGACCAACTCGTGCGCATTTTACAGCCTGCAGGTTTTGACCCCGCGCGGGACATCGAAGCCATCACCGTTAACCGCTGGCCGCACGGTTATGCATACGAATACAATCCCCTCTGGGACCCCGATTGGCCGGAAGGGCAGCGGCCGTGCGACATCGCGAGAGTGCGTTTCGGAAAAATTACAATCGCGAATTCTGATGCTGCCGCCGCGGCTTACACCGATCAAGCCATCGATCAAGGGTATCGCGCAGTGAATGAACTGCTTTCTCTTTAGAGGAGAGCCAAACGTGTCTGAAACTTCACGGCGAAACTTTCTTGCCACTCTCGGAGCGTTCACCTTGATGCCTCTCGAGCGTGAGGAGCCTGATCTCATCCTTCACAATGGGAATTTCTGGACGGTCGATCCACGTGCTCCAAGGGCTCAGGCCGTCGCCATCAGCGATGGCCGATTTCTGGCGGTCGGCACGAACGACGAGATTTTGTCATTCGCCACCGCGCGCACTCGAAAGATCGATTTAGCCAAGAAAACCGTGCTACCTGGTTTCATCGACGCGCATTCGCATCCCGCAGAGTCCGGCCGCCTGCATCTTCGCCAGGTGGATTGTGATTTGCGATCCATCAAGGCGATTCAGGCGGCGCTCCGCGAACGCGCCGCGAAAACGCCTCCGGGCGAATGGGTGCTTGGATTCAAATACGACGACACAAAGACCGCCGAAGGACGCATGCTGACGCTGAAGGATCTCGACGACGCCGTCCCCAATCACCCGGTTCTCCTTAATCATCGGGGCGGCCATGAGAATTTTGTCAATTCGCTGGCGCTGAAAGCCGCCAAGGTCGACGAAAGCACGCCCGATCCGCCGGGTGGCAAGTTCGAACGCGACTCTTCGGGGCACCTGGACGGGCGCATCATCGAGCGTGCTGCCGCGGCATTTCTAAAAGTAATTCCTTCCACTTTTTCCAGAGACGATTGCCGCGAGGGCGTCAAGCTCATCTCCAAAATGATGACCAAGACCGGGATCACCTCTGTTGGCGACGCGTTGGGAAGCCCGGAAGACCTGCAGGCCTATCAAGACGCGCGGGACACCGGCGACCTGCCGATGCGGGTCTATTGCTTCATTGCCTGGAGATTCATCGACCAGATGATCGCCGCGGGCGTGCGAACGGGATTAGGAGATGAATGGGTGCGCATCGGCGGAATGAAGCAGGTTGCCGATGGAGCAATCTCCGGGCGTACCGCACGGCTGTCGCAGCCCTACATTGGCTCTCCAAATGACTACGGCACGTTTTCCGCGAGCGAAGAGGAGCTTTATGAATTTGGGAGAAAAGCGTACGCGGCAGGCTGGCAACTCGGTACGCATGCCAACGGCGACGTAGCGATCGAGAGAGTCTTGAACGTGTACGAGCGGCTCAACCGCGAATTTCCGCGAAAGGACCCTCGTTTTCGCATCGAGCATTGCACGCTGATCAACGATTCGATTATTCAGCGCATGAAAGCGCTGAATGTTATTCCGACTCCGTTTTCGACCTACGTCTACTACCACGGCGAAAAAATGCAGTATTACGGCAAAGAGCGGCTGGAGCACATGTTCGCGCTGCGGACTTTCCTGGACGCCGGGCTGCACCCTACGCAGGCCTCTGATTATCCCCCGGGCGAATTTCCACCGATGATGGCCCTGCGGTCCGAAGTGACCCGCACCGACATGAAAGGAAATGTTTGGGGAGCCTCGCAAAAGGTTTCGGTCGAAGAGGCCATTCGCGTGGGGACGATTAACGGTGCCTACGCATCCTTTGAAGAAAAGCTGAAGGGCTCGATCGAACCAGGGAAGCTTGCCGATCTTGTCGTACTCGGCCGGGATCCGTTTCGCGAAGACCCCTCCACGCTCGTGACGATTCCCGTGGAGCGCACCATGACCGGGGGGAAGTGGGTCTACGACTCGTAAGTGCAGTCCCACTGAGAAGCAGTTGCCGGATACCTCCTCATTTCTCCAAGCGCAGGGCATCATGCAAAGAACCATCCCGACTTTGACCGTGATCGCTTGCTGCGCTCCCACCGACTGAGCTGAAAAAGCCTTCAATTGTATATTCCTCGCGCAAACCTTCCTGAAACATTTTTCGGCGGAGGATACGTCTAATCAGTGACAATAGAGTTCTAACGGATTCTTCGGGGAGGTTCACCCGATTGAGAGAGATCCCAGGAAATACGAGGCTGTTGGGACCGCGGCACATACAGATGCATTGGAATTTGTGTTTAAAGAGCCTGGCTGTACTTGCCCTGGTTCTGTCGGTCGCTTCGCAGTCGCTCGCAAACACCCCACCGCAGGCTGCGCAAGAGGCGCCTGCGCAAACTGCGGCAGCGCGGCCGGTCGGAACTATCAAGTCGATTTCGGGGAATATCATAACGTTGACCACCGATGCGGGCGTCGATGTGACCATCTCTGTACAAGAAGCCTCTCGCCTCGTGCGTGTCGCTCCGGGGCAGAAGGACCTCAAGGGCGCCACCGCGATTCAATTGCAGGATTTGCAGGTCGGAGATCGTTTGCTCGTTCGCGGCAAACTTGCGGATGACGGAAAATCCGTGTTGGCCGCTTCGATCATCGCGATGAAGAAATCCGACCTTACCGATCAGCAAGCGCGCGATCGCGAGGAGTGGCAGCGGCACGGTGTCGGCGGTCTGGTGAGCAGCCTGGATTCCGCCACGGGAGCGATAACCATCACGACAAACGCGGTAGGCGCAAGCAAGACCGTCGTCATCCATGCGTCGAAAGATACCATCTTGCGCCGGTACGCGGCGGACTCCGTCAAATTCGACGACGCAAAGCCGGGTCCACTGAGCGAGGTTAAGATCGGTGACCAACTCCGCGCGCGCGGGATGCGCAATACGGACGGCAGCGAATTGGAGGCGGATGAAATCGTTTCCGGATCCTTCCGGAATATTGCGGGAACAATCAGCGCAATTGACGCCGGCACGGGAACAATATCCGTCTCTGATCTGGTGAGCAAGAAATCCTTGACCGTCGCGATCACTTCCGATTCGCAATTGCGGAAGTTACCGCAGCCGATGGCGCAGCGAATCGCGATGCGGCTCAAGGGTGAGGCCTCCGATGCCGCTCCGAACGCGTCATCGGCAACGTCAACCCCGCGTCCTGGCGAATCGCCAGCTGCCCCAAGCTTCGGCGCCGGCCGGCCGAGTGGAGGCGGAGGCGATCTGCAACAAATGATTGGCAGGATGCCCTCGGCAACGCTCGCCGATTTGCAAAGAGGTGATGCGGTGATGATCGTGGCGACGCAGGGTTCCGCGACGGCAAAAATTACCGCGATCACCCTGCTGAGCGGTGTGGAAGCAATACTGGAGGCCTCGCCCAAAGGGGCGGCCTCGACGATCCTCTCTCCCTGGAGCCTCAGCGGCGCGCCGGGCGGCGACACGGGATCACCGCAGTGATGCGGGACAATTGTAACTTTTTCCAAATTCGGAGATTTGATGATCCGCAGGCTCGGTAGATTTTCTTTGCTCTTCGCTGTCGCTTGGTTCTGTTATCAGGCAACAGCCCCAGCCGCACGCGCGCAGGCTGACTTCGGCGCTCTAACCGGCCAGGTTCTCGACCCCTCCGGAGCGGCAATTCCTGGCGCTGCCGTGTTGATCGCCACTCCTTCGGGCCAATCACTCAAGACAAAGACGAGCAAGGAAGGCTTCTACGAATTCAAAGCTCTTGCTCCCGGAAAATATGTAGTGAAGGTGACCTCGCGAGGTTTCGCAGTATTCACCAGCGAGGATCTGGAAATTACCGCCGGGCAATCGCAGAAACTGAATGTCTCCATGTCTATTCAGACCGAAGAACAGAAAGTCGAAGTCACTGATTCCAACACCAATGTCGACGTCAATCCCGAAAACAACGCCGGCATGATTGTGCTCAAGGGAAAAGACCTCGAAGCGCTCTCTGACGATCCAGACGAGCTTCAGTCCGATCTGCAAGCACTGGCGGGTCCCTCGGCGGGGCCGAACGGCGGACAGATTTATATCGATGGTTTTACGGGCGGCACCCTTCCGCCCAAAGCATCCATCCGCGAAATCCGCATCAATCAGAATCCATTCTCCGCGGAATACGACAAGCTCGGCTACGGCCGCATTGAAATTTTTACGAAACCGGGGACTGACCAGCTGCATGGCCAGATCTACTTGAGCGGCAATTCCTCGGCCTTCAATTCACGGAATCCATTCGAGGTGACCCCGAACGGCGCGTCGCCGCCGGGATACGAATCCACCCAGTTCAGCGCGAACGTGGGCGGTCCGATCAATAAGAAGGCTTCGTATTTCTTCAACATCGAGCGGCGCAACATTCATGATCTTTCCATTGTCAGCGCGGAGATCCTCGATCCCAGTTTCAACGTCATTCCATTCAGCGATGCCGTGCCCGCTCCGCGCACCCGGACGAACCTCAGTCCGCGGCTCGACTATCAGCTCAACACGAACAATACGCTCACGGTCCGCTATCAATATGAGCGGGAGAACTTTACGAATGACGGCATCGGTGAATTCCATCTTGCCTCGGGCGGCTACAACCAGCTGACTACGGAAAACAACGTTCAAGTCAGCGACACACAAATCTTCAACGCCAAAATCATCAACGAGACGCGCTTCCGCTTCGTCCGTGAGACCAGCGACCAAACGCCGCTATCCACCGCTCCCACGATTTCCGTTCAGGGCGCTTTCACCGGTGGCGGCAACAGCGGCGGAACGAACAACGACACCCTCGACCGTTATGAATTTCAAAATTACACCTCCATGTCACTGGGGAAACACTTCCTGAAATACGGCATCCGCATACGCGACAACAAGGACGTAAGCGAGGCGAGGTCCAATTTCAACGGAAGTTTTACGTTCGGTTTGCGGCAGAATCCCAGCTGCCCCCCAAATAGCACTCCGCTAACCTGCCCCAAGATTACCGGGATTCAGGCGTACCAAATGACCTTACAAGGTCTCGCTCAGGGATCGCCGCTGGGAACGATTATTGCCGCCGGTGGTGGCGCGAGCCAGTACATCATTGCCACGGGGAGCGCACTCGCCGACGTGAACTACATCGACGCTGGCGTGCACGTTCAGGATGATTGGCGCGTCAAACCGAATATTACGCTGAGCTATGGTTTGCGTTTTGAAACGCAGGATAACATCGGCGATCACGCCGATTTCGCGCCCCGCCTGGGGCTTGCCTGGGGTATTGGAGGCGGTGGCCGGAAGAACGCTGCACCCAAGACCGTGTTGCGCGCGGGTTACGGCATTTTTTACGACCGCTTCACGTATGACCTCGTGCTGCAGCAGGAGCGCTTGAACGGAACAGTCCAGCAGCAATTTACGTTTGCGAATCCCAATTTCTTTCTCGATTCAAACGGCAATGCCCCTCCGCTCGGCACTCTGCTGACCACCCAACAGCCCGCGGCCGTTGCGCCGACTATCTATCGGCCGAATCCGAATCTCCGTACTCCTTACACCATGCAAACCGGCGTGAGCCTCGAGCGCCAGCTCACAAAAGCAGCGAATTTGTCGGTGACCTATTTAACCTCGCGCGGCGTCCACCAATTTTTCACCGAAAATATCAATTCCCCGGTCTGTTCTACTTTGCCCTGCGATCCGTTGACGAGTCCACGTCCCCTGGCCACTCCCGACAATATTTACCAGTACCAATCAGAAGGGATCTTCAAGCAGAATCAACTCATTATAAACAGCAGCATTCGAATGGGCGCGAAGCTCTCCCTATTCGGGTACTACACGCTGAACTACGCCAACAGCGACACTTCGGGCACGGGCAGTTTTCCGTCCTCTTCGAACAACGTCAGTCTTGATTACGGCCGCGCCGCTTTTGATGTTCGTCATCGTGTGTTCATCGGCGGCACCATTGGCTTGCCCCATGCCTTCCGGCTCAGTCCTTTTCTCATAGCGAGTTCCGGAGTTCCGTTCTCGCTTACCACCGGGCAGGACACGAACGGCGATTCCATTTTCAACGATCGGCCTGCGCTTACTTCCAGCCGCTCCATCCCCTCGAACGTCGTCACCAATCAATTTGGTTCGTTTGACCTGGTGCCGCAGTCAGGCGAAACGCTTGTGCCGGTGAATACTCTCACTAGCTCTTCCCGCTTCTCCCTGAACCTCCGGGTCAGTAAGAGTTTTGGCTTCGGGAAAAAAACCGAGGCACCCAGCGCCGCTCCCGGCGCCGGGGGCGCGGGTGGTGGCGGGGCGTTCGGCCGCGGCCCCGGCGGCGACCGGCGAGGGGGTGGTGGCGGTCGCGGCATGGGCGGCATGGACAGCGCTCCCAACAACCAGCGTTACAGCCTCACCTTTAGTGTTGCCGCGCGAAATATTTTCAACAACGTGAATCTCGCGACGCCAATAGGAAATCTGAGTTCGCCTTTGTTTGGGCAATCAAATGCCCTTGCGGGCGGCCCTTTCTCCGGATCTCCCGGCAATCGCCGCCTCGACTTGCAGGTATCATTCAACTTCTAGCTTGGCTCCCCTCAATCTAAGGCTGCTCCACCCGCCGAGAGTCAATGCGGGAATTCCCACGCGAGGCTACCCTTCCATTTGACTCTGCCTTTAACTTGTCGACCTTTCCGTTCCACCCTCCAGAATTGCCATCCAACGCCGCAATTCGACCGTTCCATGGATATCGCTTCCGTTATCGATACATCCTTGCTAACATGCCGCGTGTTATCTCGATTCATCCTTGACCTCGGTGCGAACTCAGCCCCTCCCGCGATCAGCCCGCGCGCCTTCATTCGCCCATGGAACACCTCTCACTGCGGACATCGGTTGCATTCACGTGCAAATCGTGTAATTCAGCGCTCGTTTGGCTGCATTTGCCCGCACACTTTTGCCCTGCCAGCTCATAGCTTCTCCAGGATTCCTGAAGGGGATTGCGCTCCGACCACCAGCCCATTTCACAACCCTTTTGGAATCAATGAGTCCCGCACTCTTGGTATTTTTGCCACAAAGTGTGCATCGGCCAACTTCTTTGCAATCAATCTCTCCCGCACTCTTTTACAAAAACCGGGGGGTAGGTACATCCCCACCAATCAGCCTTTTGTTTTCAGCGCTTTACGTACTGTTCAGCAGCAGGCCGCCCCCGAGCCTCTCGGAGAGGTTCGACCTGAAGCAAAGGCGCGGAATTATGGAAAGGAAGGCCCGGCTTGTGTCGCCGGGCCTTCCAATTTTTCGACGAAGCTGGGACGACTACCTTGTGGCGACGGCGGCCATTGTTTTGGCTTTGGTGAACTGTGGGACTACGCCGAGCTGCTGCATGAGGCCCAAAGCGTCCCAGTTGACGAAGCCTTCCACCATCTTGCCGTTATCAAAGCGGGCGATGCTTACTCCGGAGATGGTGATCGGCTTTCCGGTGGGGGTAATGCCGTTGAGATCGCCTCTATGTGTACCATGGCAAGACCATCGGGCTACCACGGTTTCGCCTTCGGCAATGATGTCCTCGGCCGTAAGTCGAAGGTCGGGGAAGGCAGTTCTGTAGAGAGTCGCTCTCTTCTTCTCACTCTCGGGGCCTCGCCCAACATCGGGCGTCGAGGCATCATGGTGAATGTAGTTGGGGGCAAAAAGCTCGTCTGCCACGTGCAGATACCCATTGTTCCAAACTTCTTCGAACAAACGACGGACAACATTTTTGTTTGCTTCAGACATGGTAGTTCTCCTTTTTGCGAAATTCGAGAGTCCTTCTCGCTTGAGGCGAGTTGGGTTCGAGTAATGTGGCCTGGAACCGCTGGCGTTTTGGGGTGTGCACACCTGTACGTCGAACAGGAGCCTCGGCTCCGCGCAAGGCAATAAGAACGAACCCAGCAGGTTCTGCCTTCTTAAGCACTATGCAGAGCTTGGCCTTTAAAGAAACTACGTTTGGACTACGATGCGGGAGTCTCGCCCGAAACGGCAAAACTTCAAGTTCATCTTGTTCCCATAGAGTGCGGGTGTCAAGGAGAATCGAAAGATTCTTTTGCGCAAAGGGAGCGGAGACGCTCCAAAAGATAGCGAAAATGGCGGCCCACCTGCCGGCTGCTCCGGGAAAAGTTCCAGCGGGCGCTTGCGTGGAAAAGCAGGCCGGGAGGGGAAATTCAGGAAGAGCGCATATAGGCCACGCCGCAGCGGAAAAGCTTCAGATCCGGCAATTCCTGGACGAAAACGATCTTGCCGGGAACAAAAATGCTTTGCGCGCCCGGAGAGTAGGGAACCGCCACCTCGATCAGCGTTTGATCAAAATATTGTTTCTTGCTTTTGAATCGCAAACCGCCCTTCGACATGTCTTCGCAGGTGACAATGTCGGTCTCTTCGCTGCCTGCTCGCTTAACGCACGCCTTGAAGTTCACTTGGGTGCGGCGGTGCCTCCGGCGGTTCTCGGGAGGCGCCGCAGGCTTGCGAGGTTCCTCGGCCGTTTCGGGCTCCGCCATCGCTTCCATCTCTGTCGGCTCGGGGGCCACGGGCGTTATTGGCTTGTTTTCGAGCGTGGGCAACGCCGGCTCCTCCTCGAAATCGCCCGTAACCTGCTTCCACAGTGTCGAGAAGCCGCATCTCTTGCAATACTTGACCAGGCCGTCGTTGATGGCATACACGTCCGCTTCCAGGTCGCTATGCGTCACTTTTTCATGGCGCTGGCAACTGCTGCACTCCAGCCACACGGTGCTGGCTTGCTTATCGAATTCCGACACCGGGGGAAACTCCACGCCCCAGAAATCGAGATGAGGATCCACAAAGGCCACGCCGTACGTGTACCTGTTGGGTTGCGCCCCAATCTGGCCCACAACGCGAATTTCCGCCTCTTTGTTGGAATCCACGGAGCGAATGATCAATTCCTGTTCGGGAGAAAGCTTGTATTCCGAGATGATTCCCGCGCCATGCCGGCTCAGCACCACCGTTTTTGTCTGCTCGGAGAAGACTTTTCCGTCCATGTCGCTGCCTGTCAGGAGGATAGCGACCTCTTTCGGAATTCGAGCGCTTCGGCGCATGTCCTCGGGAGCCATTCTTTCCACCTGTTTACAGACCGAAGACTTGTCAACACGGAATCACGATGTCCCGCGAAAAGCCCTGGTTCCACGAACTTGGCCCAGCCAATGAGGGAAGGTGGAGTGGGAAAAGCACGTTCCTCACGCTTGAAAATAGAATATCGAGCAACTTTTAAAAAATGTAACCTAAAAGAGAATGTTGTCCAAAGCGGAAACGCCGCGGGAATCCAATCTAGGTTCCAGGCACGCCGCATAGGCGCTCGCGGGCTAGCGAGCAGGCGGTTCCAACAAGTAAGTGGGTTCGACCATGCCGGTCGGCGGATAAAACTCTTCGCCGATGTAGCGGAATCCGAGTTTCGGGAGCAACGCGCGGGAAGCGGCATTGTTCGGGTGATGACCCGCATAAAGGCCCTTCGCGCCAAGCACGCCGAACGCGAATTCAATGACCGCTTGGCTTGCTTCCTTAGCGAATCCCCGGCCCCAGTAGGCCGGAAGGAGATGAACCCCTAACTCATGAATTTGCTTCTCGAGCCGGTAGGGGCGCAGCCCGGCGCATCCCGCAAATTCGCCGCCGGTGAGAAGAAAGACCGGCCAATACTGCATGTTGTGGGACTTCATCATCGCGATGTGCTCGGCAAGTCTCTCTTCCACTTTGCGCGCGGTAAAAGGGCCCCCGATGAAGCGACCCACTTCCGGATCGCCCCACAGCGCGAGGGCCAGCGGCAGATCTTCCTCTGTCCAGCAGCGAAAACCGAGCCGCGCCGATTTCAGGAAACAGGAATTCGCAGATTGCATGCGGGAGATTGTTTATCGCCCGGGCGAGAAATTGCAAGAGCCGCGGAGCAGGTGGGAGGAGAGTACGTTCGTCGAATTGTAAAAGCACGAGATTTCGATCATAGCGCAGGTCAATCAGAGCGCAGCGCTTCCACGACGTCGACGCGGGCCGCGCGCGCGGCCGGCACCGCCGAGGCGATAACCGCAGCGATCAGCAAAACGAGTGCGGATCCGATCACGGGCAGCACACCCGGTATCCGCACATCCTGGATATAGCTGCCGGCCAAACGCGCCAGCGCGTAGCCGCACGCAGCACCCGCGACGACGCCACCAGCGGCCATTACCGCGCCTTCAGTGATGACACTCTTAAGGAGCTGCCTCGGCTGCGATCCAATCGCCAGGCGAATGCCGAATTCGCGCGTTCTTGCGCTGACGGAAAACGCCAGCACGCCCGCGACGCCCACGATGGCGATGGCCAGAGCAACGGCGGCGAAACCGCCGAAGACGATTGTGTTCAGGCGGTTGGGGGTGAGCACTTCGGCCCTGATATCTTCGAGCGTGGCGGCGTGCTCGACCGGCTGGTCGGCGGCCATGTCGCGGACGATGCGCGTTATTGGTGTCACCAGCGCGTAAGGATCCATCCTCGTGTGAACGAACAGGCGGCCGCCAAAGAGGGGCAGCTCCTTGTTGGCGGCGTCATCCGGTATCTGGCCGAAGGGGTGGTAGACGGTGAGCGCCGCGCCAGGCACGACGTGTTCATCGTCCACGTCGGCGGCGACGCCTACGATGCGTCGCGGCCCTTTGTTGACGAAGATGAACGGCATCACCGGGTCGGTCCACATGATGTGGCGGTTGATCGGATCTTGGCCGGGGAACATGCGCTGAGCCACGCTTTGGCTAACGATCACAACGGGCTCGCCGCCGCGACGGTCATTGTCGTCGAAGTCGCGTCCGGCAACAATCGGCACGCCCAGAGCGGCGAAAAATGACGGCGAAACAACGCGAAACTGCGCGCGGGGATCTTCTTCGCGAACGCCATTCACATGGCCCTCGCCAGAGAACGCGAAGCCAGGACCGAAGCCGCCGGCGTCGCGCCAGGGGATGTTGGTGCCGAGAGCGACGCGATCCACGCCGGGGGTTTCGTTGATGCGGCGGATGGTCTCCCTGTAGAAGTTGATGATCTCATCTGGAGTCTTTCCGTAGGACATGACCGGCACGTTCATGGCGAGAACGCGATGCATGTCGAAGCCTGTCTGTGTTGCTTGCAGCGTAAGGAGAGTCTTGATGAGCATGCTGGCTCCGGCCAGGAGCATGAAGGATGCGGCGATCTGCGTGACCGCGAAGATACGCAGCCGGCGGCTGGTGCTGCCGGTGATGCGCACTCCGCCGCTAGCGAGCCCGAATCCTTGCGAGGCGCTGGCGGAAGGCAGGCGAGGGACAAACGCCAGGAGAACGGAGGCGAGGATGGCGAGTCCGGCGCCAACCCAGAGCATGCTTGCGTCGATGGTGAGGTCCAGCGCGCGGACGGAGAAGCGCGAGGCGTAGCGGGCGAGAATGGCGACCATCGGACGGGCGCTGAGTACGCCAAGAATCGCGCCGGCGCCGCAGAGCAGCAGGCTTTCGGCGAGCAGAGTGCGACGCAGGGCTCCGCTGCTTGCGCCCAATGCGGCGCGAATGGCTAACTCGCCTTCGCGACGCACGCTGCGCGCGAGGATTAGGTTGGCAACATTGGAGCACGCAATGATGAAGACCAGGATGGAGGCCGCTAGCAGGACCCACAGAATCGTTCTCGCCCCGGAGGTGATTTGGTCCCGCAGGAGCACTGCATGAATGCGGTTGTCGCCCTTCTGCGCGTAAGCCTCTTGATGCTCGCGAATCATCGCTGCGTAGACGGTGCTGAGTTCGGCGTTCGCTGACTCGAGGGTAGCACCGGGGGCGAGGCGGCCGAAGAGTTCAGTCATGCGGTGCACGCGGCCGGTGACCATCGTCGCGGAAAGATGATGCGGGCTTGTGACCACGTTAGCGATGATTTCGGTTTCGGCAGGATAGGGAACCGAGGGCTCCAGCACGCCGATGATCGTAGCGGAACGCTCGCCCAGCCGGATCTGCTTGCCGATGACGGACGGATCGCTCTTGAGGGTGGTGGTCCAGAAACGATACGTGAGGACTGCAGCGCCGGCGGCGTTGGGGCCGTCGTCATGCATGTCGAGGAGTCGGCCGAGGACCGGGCGCAAACCCATCACTTCGAAATAGGAACCGCCGACAACTCCGGCGCGAACTTCGCGCGGCTCGCCGAGGCCGACCATGGTGAAGCCGATGGAGGAGAAGTCGCCAAAGGCGCTCAGCGTTTTGATCCCCGCGCGCAGATCCTGAATTTCGGGAACGGAGAAGGCTGCATTTTCGACGCCGATGCCAGGGGCGCTCTGGCGGATGTAGATGAGGCGATCCTCGTCGCGATTGACGAGGGGGCGGAGGAGCACGCCGCGCACCAAGCTAAAAATAGCTGCGTTCGCTCCGATGCCCAGCGCGAGCGTGAGGATCACGGTGATGGCAAGCCCTTTTGCGCGTGCGAGCGAGCGGAGCGCGAAGGTCACTTCGCGCAAGAAGGTCAGAATGCTTTCGCGGAACTGCGGAGATTTCGATGCGCGTTCGGTCATGCGGATTTCTCCTGTACTTGTTTTATTACAAATTCGGCCAGGCGTTCAAGGCTTTGCGTCCAGCCGGCCTCCATCCCAGCGAGGTATGCGGCTGCGTAAGCAACCACGGCGGCCGCGCGCGTTTGCAGAGTGAGTTCGATTTCTTGCGGGGAGCAATGAGTCGCGCGCGAATCCTACGTGACACGGCAGAGAGGCCCTCTCTCCTTCAGAACGAGAATTTCGCGGCGAACTGGATGAGCCGCGGTGTGCCGGTGGTGGAGGTAATGGCACCGAAGCTCGGGCCGCTTTCAATGTCCGTGAAAGTCGGGATGTTGAAGTTCGGATGGTTCCAGAGGTTGAAGAACTCGGCGCTGAATTTAAGATGCGTCTTCTCGGTGATACGGAAGTTCTTGCCGATGGAAAAGTCCCAGTTCTGCTGGAACGGTCCGCGGAATGTGTTGCGTCCGAGGTTGCCGAAAGCAGTCGTACAAAAATTCGGATCCACCAGGCATTGAGCAGGATAGAGCTGCGGGGCAGGACTGAAGGCGGAGGCGTTCAGATACGCGTTCAGGCGGGATTCGGTCGAGCCCGAGGGAATGGCGTCTGCAATAGTTTTGCCGGGCGCGAGGCTGGCCGTAGAGGACGGCGAGAGGAGCGTGAACGCGGAGCCGCCAGCGGAATCGATCACCGTGAACGGCCGGCCCGACTGAAAAATGACGATGCCGCTGACGTTCCAATCTTTCAGGAGAGCCGCCCTTGCACCAGTCGCGTCCTTGAAGAACGGGAAAGCGTAATCGTAGCTGACCACCAGGCGGTGCCGGCGGTCGAAATCGGAGAGCCCGTAGGAGTCGCGCAAGTTGGTCTGGTCGTTGAAGGCGGTGTTGAACGAGGTATTGCCGGTGGAAGTGGCATCGAGCGCCTTGGAAAACGTGTAGGCGCCCTGGAAGTAGGAGTTGCCGACCTGGCGCGAGACCTTCACTTGCAGCGAATGGTAGTTCGACCAAGCTTCGTTGCCAAATTCCTGGAAGCCAGCGGGGTTCAACCCCAGCACCGGGGACCGAGCTGGTGCATTCGCGAGAGTGTTCTGCGTGATGCGAGGAGCGGGCTGCCCATTCGGCAGGGTAAGAAGGATAGGGCGCTGCGGGCTGGCCAGGGTGGGCTGGATCGTGGTGCGGGTTACGCGAAGGTGCGTGCCCTTTGTTCCGACGTAGCCAACCTCGAGCAGCCATTTTCCAGGCAACTCGCGCTCGATGCCGAGGTTCCACTGCTGCGTGTTCGGCGAAACAAAGTGGCGTGGGACCTGCAAAGTGATGAGGAATTCGCTGTTGCCAGTAAAGTTGGGAGACGAGTTGGGGTCGGCGGGATTTGCGAAGCCCTGGAAGACTCCGAGCTGCGGCACAAGGTTTGGGGAGATGACTCCGCCCGCTGGAAGGTTTAGCGACGAACTGAACAACGTGCTCAGCGTGCCCGGGGGTGGCGGCACGAAGAAACTGGCGAGGAACGGCGACGAAAACGAGAGGTTGTCGATCGCGCCGTTGTCTTCCCGGGCGTAGTAGATACCGTACCCAGCGCGGACCACGGTTGTGCCGTGGCCCGACAAATCATACGCGAGACCAATGCGGGGGCCCCAGTTCGAGGCGTAGCCGTTATCGGTCAAAGTCGGCGAACCATTGGCCACCAGGCCGGGGATATTGTACCGGCGAGCGCCTGCGGGGAAGATCCACGGGTCTTGGCCTTTGAGGGCGAGGGCCGGATCGACGTTGCCGATGTGGTCGAGGTTGTCACTCACGGCGCCGTTCAGTTCCCAGCGGACGCCGAGGTTGAGGGTGAGGCGTGAAGTCAGCTTCAGGTCGTCCTGGGCGAAGAGCGCGAACGCGTTGATGCGATATTCGTGATTGGAGACGCCGCTGCCGCCCCCGCTGACCACCGGCGCGCCGATCAGGAAGTTCTGGAAATCGCTCACGAAGCTGCCGCCTGGTCCAGTGGGAGTCGGAGCGAAGAGCACGAGGCCGTTGAAGAGTTGCGGGAAATTCTTGTCCAGGTTGATGCGGTCGGCCTGGCCGCCGAAGCGAATCTGGTGGCGGCCTACGGTGAAGCTGGCAGTGTCGAGAAAGGTGAAGTCGTTCTGTGTCTGCTGCTGGTTATGGAACGGCGCGGGCCCGATCTGGAAGCCGGAAGCCAGGAGCTGGAACTTGTAGATGTTGGTGGTGACGTTGCTGTTGGGGCGGATGATGCCGAGGTCGTTGCTGCTCACGATCTGGACGTTGTCCAGGTCGTTGCCGATGTGCACAAAGCCGAAGCGGAACTCGTTCACCCACCTAGTCGAGAAGACATGGGTGTGGCCGAAGGTAAGAAAGCGGTCGTTGACCGGCAGGAAGAGCGGAAAATTGAGATCGAAGGGGTTGCTGCCCCCGCCGAAGGCCGCGGCCAGGCCGCTGGCGCCGAAAGGCAGGAGCGAAGAGAAATCCGAGAAGAAGAGCCGGGCGAGGAGGCGGTCGCGGCCGCCCCGGAAGTCACGGTCGAGGTTCAGGCTGAGTTGATCGTCGTCAAATCTGCCTGGATGACTAATAGTGAGCGGGCCGGTCCCGCCCGGAGTTCCCGGCACGGAGGGAATCAGGAAGCCTCCGATACCGCCGCCGAACTGGTTGCTCTTGATGTTGAGCAGTTTTACGACCACGGGATCAAGCCGCGCGATGCCGGGGGGAAGGCCGGTCGGGAAAAAGGTGGACTGTAGTGTGCCAGCGTCGCGCGTCGTGGGCAGTACCGGGATTTGGGTGCTGATGAATGTCCCGGGGGAAAGCCCGCTGAGCTGGCGAGTACCTTGGTAATTGAAAAAAAAGAAGCCGAACTTGGCTTCCGGACCGACCGGGCCGCCTACGCTGCCACCGAAGATGTTCTGCCTGACGACGGGCCGCGGCTGGGAACTGCGGTTGAAGAAAAAGTCGTTGGCGTTCAACACGTCGTTGCGGAAGAACTCAAACAGGTCGCCGTGGAAATCCTTCGTTCCGCTCTTCAGGATGGCGTTGATGTTTCCGCCGCCATTGCGGCCCTGTGTGGCGTCGTACAAGCTGGTCTGCACTTTAAATTCCTGGATGACGTCGGGGCTGGGCAGAGGCGTGTTGCGCAGGAAGCCGATGTTGTAATCCGTCGCGCTGATGCCCTCGATGAGGTAGTTGTTGTTGTCCTCGCGCGCGCCGTTGACCGTCATGTTGATGTCGCCGCGGCCGAGCGCGCCGGCCTGGTTCAGGTCGCTGGCAGCGCCGGCGGAAAGGACCAGCAGCTGCTGGAAGTTCTGGGTCGAGAGCGGCAAGTCGCGGATGGTGTTGGCGTCGATGGATTGGCCGGTGACGGCATCGGTGGTATCGACATCGCTCACCTCCGCGGACACGCGGATGTCGGTCGCGACGGCGCCGACGCGGAGAGTCGCGGTAACGCTAGTGGTCTCCGTTACCCGGACTACGATGTCGGTGACAGTGCCTTCGGCGAAGCCCTGCGCGCGGATCTTAAGAAAGTAAGTGCCCGCGGAAAGCAGTTGGGCGTTGAAAATGCCTTCGGCACCGGTCACCACGGTGCGTACTACGCTGGAGGTAGCGCTCGAGATGATGCGTACCTCAGCGCCGGGAACGACGGCGCCGCTCGAATCGCGGACTGTTCCCGTGATGGCGCCAGTGGCGCCGCCCTGCGCGTACGCCCGGCCGGAGAGCGAAAGAACGCAAAGAAAAGAAACAACGATGAGGCGCAATCTGTTCACGGTGCATCCTCCGCCCTGCTCACGAACACCGGGAAAATCCCGTGCGAAGAAAATTCTTTGTCTCACGCGCCACGGTTGTTAACGGCTCCGGCCAGCGCTTGCGGCAATGTATACCTGACGGCCTCGGCTTGCAACGCCCCTCAGCACAAAGAACGGATTTTTCATGCCTACATTAAAATCATAGCCTGTGGGTAAGTGCATGGATTCCGCAGGTATAATGCCGGTCGATGAGTTGGGCTGCTTCGCTCCTTCGACGTGCATTCCGGATGTTCGCCCGGGTATTTCCCCGGTGCAGCATGATTTCGCAGGCCATCGCGTTCAATTTATTCTTGGCATTCTTCCCCACACTGCTGATTGCAGCCGCCCTCGCGGCAACGCGAATCGGCGGGAGAACCAGTCTCCTGGATCTAACCCGGGATTTCACCAGCTTCCTTCCGCCAGGAAGCCAGCAGCTGGTTTCCGAGTTTCTCATCAAACGCGGTCCGGAAGCGTGGAAACTCGCGCTGGCGGGCTGGACAGGAGCGCTGCTGGCCGGCTCGCAGGCCATGAAATTGCTAATGGAAGGGATTCATATCATTTACGGTGATGAGCAGAAGCCGGGATTTATTCACCGTCAGCTCCGCGGACTTTTGTTGCTGCTGGTGACCATAGCGCCGATGCTGGCGGCGACTATCCTGGGAGTGTTGGGGCGGCCGCTGCGTGGATGGTTCACAAGGCAAACCGGGAGGCAAGACCTCTTGCATGGCTGGTGGAATTTCTTATTTCCAGCGGCAGCCATGGTGCTGGCGATGATCGCCTTGACGGTAATCTACCGGCTGGCGCGGCCCCGGGAAACCAGCCTTAGAGGAGTGCTGCCGGGTGCGATGGTGGCGACCCTTCTCTGGTGGCCTGTGGACGCGCTGTTCGGATATTACGTTCGCAGGGTCCCCTATAGCCTGGTGTACGGGGGATTGGCCGCAGTGATCGGCTTGCTGATCTGGATGCAGCTTTCGGCGGTGATCATTTTTCTCGGCGCCGCCTGGAACGCGGAACTCGCGGAAAACCGGAAAACAGCGTGACCATGTGATTGAGCGAATCGTAGAAGTGGAATGTTACGCAGGATATAAAGCTGACGAGCGGCCGTTGCGCGTACGGCTCGGCGGGCGCGTGGAAGAAGTGGTCCGCGTCGAAGATCGCTGGTACTCGCCGGGGGAGACATTTTTTCGAGTGGTGATGCAAAGCGGAGACCGCTATATCTTGCAGCGCCGCGATGCCCAGGACGTATGGTTACTGGCCGGATTTCGCCGCGCGGAGGGCCGGTAATGAGGTACCCGCGTAATCGTTGACAGAAAAGTTACGCGGCGCGTATAGTCTTGCAAAGGGCAAGATTCAAGACCGCGCGTCGCAGATCTGTTCTTCCGGGACGACGCCAGAGCAGAGTTCGAGAAGGGACCCCATGGTGGACTCATTGTATTGCTCGTTCGCCCGGCGAGCTGGCTTCCTATCCTTCCTGTTCCTGTTAAATCTCTTGCGCGTGGGCGGGTTGCGCGCGCAATCACCTTCGGGACAAGACCCGGCTGCAAAAGTCGATCCCGCAGCAACGCAGAAAGCTCCCCCGGCCGACCATAACGCGGAAGTCTCCACTCATGACACACCCGCGACATTTAAGGTGCGCGTCAACTTGGTGCAGGTACGGGTGGTGGTGCGGGACGCGCAAGGCAAGCTGGTGGAAAATCTCCACCGCGAGGATTTCCAAGTCTTCGACAACAACAAACCACAGGCGATAGCCGCCTTCAGCATGGAGACACCTGCGTCGCATGCGGCAGTGGCGTTGACCCAAGCGTCCGGGGAAAAAGTGGACGCGGCGCCGGAGGCAGTCGTGAAGGCTGCGGCCGGGCTGCCGCAGAGATTTGTGGCGCTGCTGTTCGATGACGAGCATTTCTCATCGGAAGATGCAGTTACGGTGCGAAGTGCGGCAGGGCGACTGTTTGGCGGGTTGATGCCTTCGGATCGGGTGGGCGTATTCACGACCTCGGGTCAAATTACACAAGAATTCACGAGCGACCGGGAGCTCCTGAACAAGGCGATGCTCGGCATCGTTCCGCGGTCAACGCTGGCGGGCGCGGGACATCAATGCCCTGAGATCGGCTATTACCAGGCCGACTTGATCGAAATCCGGCGTGATGATCAGGCGCTGAGCGTGGCCACAGCGGATGCGCTGGAATGCGCATTCAGCGGTGATGTGACCAAGACGCCGCAGGCGCAGTCCCTGGCGGAAAGTGCCGCTGCGCTAGCGCTCGTCGCCGGAGACTCACAGACCGAATATACGTATCGGCATTTCGAGGAAACGATCCGGCGTTTGACCAGCATGCCGGGGCAGCGAATCATGATATTTGTTTCGCCGGGATTCATTCTCTCCACTCTGGCGCCGGGGTCGTCCGACCTGATTGACCGGGCGACTCGGGCAAACATCGTCGTGAACACATTAGATGCACGGGGACTCTACACACCCGACGTCATGGGCGACATAGCCGACCCGCCGCACGATTCGTTGAAGGTGGCAGGATATAAAGCCAGCTATCGGGTGCAAACGCAGACTGCACAATCAGAAATTCTCGCGGAATTGGCGGATGGCACGGGGGGATCCTATTTTCACAACCGCAACGATCTGGACAAGGGCTTTCAGGAAGCGGGAGCGGCGCCGGCAGTGTCGTACTTACTTGGGTTTTCACCGCAGAATTTGAAATTGGACGGCAGATTTCATGTCCTCAAAGTTACGATGGCGAACAAGCAGAAATTCAACATCCAGGCGCGGCGCGGCTACTACGCACCGCGGACGATCGCGGATCCCAACGAGCAAGCGAAGCAAGAGATCGAAGAGGCGCTGTTCTCGCAGGACGAGATTCACGATCTTCCCCTGGAACTCCAAACGCAGTTCTTCAAAAAAGACCAAGCGGAAGCCCGGGTGGCAGTGCTTACGCGTTTGGATCTGAAGGGCTTGCGATTCCAGAAGACAGAAGGGCGAAACCGTGACAACCTGACGGTGGCGACGGCGATTTTTGACGAGAACGGAAACTTGGTGGCGGGCGGCGAAAAGATTGTGGAGATGAGGCTGTTGGACACTACGGTCGACCGGTTGGGCCGGTCGGGACTGACGGTCAAGTCGAGTTTCGACGTCAAACCCGGGACCTACCTGGTGCGACAAGTTGTGAGAGATACCGAGGGTGCGCAGATGGCGGCGAGGAATGGGGCGCTGGTAATTCCGTATTAAGTGGCAAGGGGGGACAGATCATGAACACAGGAGAGAAGAGAAGCCAGGGATCAGGATTGCGTTTGACGTGGTTGGCAGTGACAGGGTTATGGTTGATACCTTTGTGCTTGATGGCGCAGGAGCCGGCTCTCTCGCCGGCAGCGGCCCAAGCACTTGATGAGGTCGTGCAGTCGAACGCGGTCATCAAGAAAGAGTCGCGATTGGTGCTGGTGGACGCGGTGGTGACGGACAAAAAAGGGAATTACGTAAAGGATCTCACGCAAAATGATTTCAAGGTGTTCGAGGACAACAAGGAACAGCAGGTGTCAAGCTTTTCGACCGGGGCGGAGATCACGGCGCAGGCAAACACGCAGAAGCATTACTTGATTCTATTTTTTGACAACTCCTCGATGCAGACGCCGGATCAGATTCAGGCGCGAAATGCCGCGGCCAAGTTCGTGGAAGCGAACGCCAATCCGGACCATTTGATGGCGGTCGTCGAATTCGGCGGAACGACAAGCATCCGGCAGAATTTTACGGCGAACGCCAACCTCTTGCGCTCTGCCGTGAGCGGAGTCAAATCGTCTTTCGTGGACTCCAACGCTGCGGCCAATATACAGCCGGCCACCGTAGCCTCGACGGGGTTCCCGTCGCTCGGGAATTCCGAGGCGGATTATGCGGCGCATTCAATGCTTCTGGCGGTGCGCAGCCTGGCGAAAAATCTCCGCGGCATCCCGGGGCGCAAAATCATGGTGTTGTTTTCCGCGGGATTTCCGTTAACGGCGGAAAGCGAGTCAGAGCTAACCGCCACGATCGACGCATGCAACAAGGCCAACGTGGCGATTTATTCGCTGGATGTGCGCGGGCTGACGGCGGGAGCGCCGATCCCTAACGGAATGGCGCGCAAGCATAAAACCGGTGCGGCCCGGGCCGTCGCAGACAGACGGCATAAGCAGATTGCGACCGGACGACCACGTTTGCTGCTTGCGGCGTATCCCGCAGTAGCGACACCGGATCCTCAAAGGCCCGGCGGCGGAGGAGGAGCCGGTGGAGGAGCAGGAGGTGGCCATCCCGGTGGAGGAACAGGCGGCGGGACGGGGGCCGGCCCCGGCGGAGGTGGCGGCAGGGGCGGCCGCGGCGGAACGGGAGGCACGGGTGGAGGTCGCGGCGGAACTGGCGGAACTGCGGGGGGCGGGGGAGCTCGTGGAGGAGGAAACACTGCAGGAAACTTCACAAACACGGGAACAACGTTTACTCAGCCGCGCACGATTGTCCCGCAGTTCCCTGAGTCGGTGGCTACGAACCAGCAAATTCTAGCGGCGTTGGCCGAAGGCACGGGGGGCTTCACGATTTTCAATACCAACGACCTGCTTGGTGGACTGGTGAAGATCGCCCAGGAACAGAACGCGTTTTATCTGCTCGGCTACGTGCCGCAGGAAACGCCGGAAGGAAGCTGCCACACGCTGAAAGTGAAACTCAACAAGAGCGGGATGAATGTGAGGTCACGAAGCGGTTACTGCAACTCGAAACCGTCTAACGTGCTCGAAGGCAAACCCATCGAGAAACAGCTCGAGAGCCGCGCGAGCAGCTCGCAGGCCGGATCGATTCACGGATCGCTGGTGGCGCCGTACTTTTACGTAGGACCTGGAGTGGCGCGAGTGAATCTGGCGATGGAGATTCCCCCGGATGCGATGCAGTTCAACAAGGAGAAGGGGAAGTATCATGCGAACTTGAATGTTCTGGGGATAGCGTACCTACCGGACGGCACGGTGGGCGCGCGCTTCAGCGACACGGTCAATCTCGATCTCGAGAAGGACGCGTGGAAAGAGTTCACCAAGCTGCCGTATCGCTACGAGAATCAATTCGACGCGGCGCCCGGAACGTACAGGCTGACGGTGGTTTTGAGCTCGGGAGGAAGCGAGGCGTTCGGCAAATTCGAATCGCCGCTGAAAATCGATTCGTATGACGGGAAGCAGTTCAGCCTGGGAAGCGTTGTGCTGACAAACTCCGCGCAGCGGTTAACGGATATTCCCACGGGGCTGGATTCGCAGTTGCTGGAGGACCGCACGCCGCTGGTGGTGAAGGGTCTCCAGATGGTTCCGTCCGGCAGCAATCGTTTCAAGAAGAGCGACAACCTCATCGTGTATACGGAAATTTATGAACCGTTGATGACGGCGGCGAATCCACCGCAGGTCGGATTCGGCTACTACGTTTATGATCGCAGTACGAACAAGCAGCTGCAATTTTCGGGGCTCATGAGGGCGGAAGAGTTCATGCAAAAAGGCAGCCCGGTAATTCCCGTGGGGTTAAAAGTTCTACTGAGTGATCTCCCTGCGGGCTCTTACCACATGGTGATGCAGGCGGTCGACGGGGCGGGGAACCATGCGCCGGACCGCGCGGTTGATTTTGACGTGACAGACTGAACGAAATCTGGAGATTCTCGCCGCGCTAGGCCGCCGGTTGATTCGTGGCACGGCTCGAAGAAGCGCCGGACTCGGCGATGAGGCTGCGCAAAACGAACCAGCAATTTGCCGGGCGCTCCGAGAGGCGCCGCATAAAGTAAGGGCACCAGTCGGTGCCAAACGGTACGTATACCTGCAAGCCGTTGCCGGCGGCAAAAACTTCATTTTGCAGGTCGCGACGAATTCCGTAAATCATTTGAAATTCGTAGCGGTCGAGCGGAAGCTTCAGGCGCGCGGCCTCGGCTTGCGCGTGCGTGACCATGAAAGGGTCATGCGAAGCGATGGCCGGGAAGCATGCGCCCTGGGCCGCGCCTTCAAGAAGCAGAGTGGTCAGTCGTTTGTAGGCGGCGTCAACATCTTTCTTCGATTGCACGGCGATATTTTTTGGCTCGCGGTAGGCGCCCTTGACCAGGCGAATCTTCGGTTTGAGCGGCGCGAGACGAAGAATATCTTTCTCGGAACGGCATAGATAGGCTTGGATGGCGAGCCCCGCGTTTCCGCACTCGCGCTGCACACTCTCATAAATATCGAGCGTCGCGTCGGTGTAGGCGCTGCCTTCCATGTCCATTTCGATGGTGAGGCCGAGGGCGGAAGCCCTCGCGGCGATTTCGCGCGCGAGCGAACGGCAAAAATCCTTGCTAATGTCCAAGCCGAGCTGGGTGAGCTTGATGGAAATGTTTCCCTTCAGATTTTTGGCGTGCATTTCTTCCAACATGCGGATGTAGCCCCCGCAGACTTCGCGCGCGGCAGCTTCAGTCGAGACGTTTTCGCCCAGATGATTCAGGCTGACGCGGCGGCCTTGCGCACAAAGTTCCTGGCTGGCGGTGATGGCCTCCTCGAGCGTTTCGCCGGCCACGAAGCGCCGCGCGAAACCATACTTCATGCCGCGGCGCGCGATGGAATTGGTGATGCGGCGTTTCGTCGAAAGCCAAAAGATGAAGTTGCGGATCAGCACTGATCCTCCCCGAGAGTACGATGCACGAGAATACGAGCAGCGGAGAGTTGCGTCAATGCGGAGGGGAGAGGCTCCATTTGCACCGCGCAACGACGAAGGTAACCTTTCGACACGGCAGGTTGAGTTGCGCAACTTCGCGGCGGAATAGGGGTTAGTGTGAGAGTGACCCCGGTATCCGCCGAGCATGCCGCCTGGCAGGAGAAAGAGATGAACCCGCAGCAGCGCCGCACAGACAGTACTCCGCGCGTTTCCCTCACGCCGCGATCTTTCCTGGCGGCTTCCCTCGCGTTTTCCTGCGCAATTTCATTTTGTGTTGAGCCTGCCTCCCCCGCTGCAGCAAGGGATAAGAAACCGAAGCAAGATCCTGTTCTTAAGGGATTGCCGATTACGCAACTTTCTACCGACGAAGCGATAGTGCACGCGCTGAACCGCCTCGCGTATGGCCCGCGGCCCGGTGACGTCGAGCGCATCCGCCAGACGGGTCTGGAGAAGTGGATCGAGCAGCAACTGAATCCGGGTTCGATTGACGATAAGGCGCTGGAAGCGCGGCTCGCGAGTTATCCGACGCTGACAATGTCCGCGTCGCGATTACAAGAGATGTATCCGCAGCCCAAGCAAGCGGCAAAACAAGCGGCGAACGTGGGGCAAGCAGAACCGGGAACTTCAAATGCGCCAGGCGAAGCCAACGCTTCCGGATCGATGAAAGACGATCCGTCTACGGCGAATCCGGCCACGCGGGGAGCGGGCGGGCGCAACGCTTTGAGCGGGCCCGATCCAAATAGCGTTCCACCGGGCATCGCTGACGATAGCAGAAGGCCGCAGCGAGTGATCGAAGAGCTGGCCATGGCCAAACTGACGCGCGCGATTTACAGCCAGCGGCAGCTCCAGCAGGTCATGGATGACTTCTGGTTCAACCATTTCAATGTTTTCGCCGGGAAGGGCGAGGACCGCTGGTACCTCACTTCCTACGAGCGCGAAGTCATTCAACCGCGCGCGTTTGGGAAGTTCAAGGATTTGTTGACGGCGACAGCGAAAAGCCCGGCAATGCTTTTCTATCTGGATAATTTTCTGAGCGCCGATCCGCGAGCGGCCGACCGGCAAGCCGCGGAGCGCGCCATGCGGCAGCAGATAAGGCGAGGCGGCTTTGGACGGCCGCTTCCGCCACGCGCACCGCCGCAAGGACAGGCAAAGAAAAATGTCCGCGGACTGAACGAAAATTACGGACGCGAACTAATGGAACTCCACACGCTGGGTGTGGACGGCGGCTACACGCAAAAAGACGTGACGGAAGTCGCGCGTTGTTTCACCGGCTGGACGATCGAGAAGCCGCGGCAGAATCCGGAATTCAAATTCGATGAGCGGCTGCACGATCCGGATCCGAAGTTTGTGCTTGGCAAGAAGATTCATGCGGGCGGAATGAGGGATGGCGAACAGGTGATTGAACTGTTGGCGCGCCATCCAAGCACTGCGAAATTTATTTCAACGAAGCTGGCGAGGCGCTTCGTCTCGGACAATCCGCCGCCAGCGCTGGTGCAGCGCATGGCGAAGACATTCGAATCGAGCGATGGGGATATTCGTTCGGTACTGAAGACGATGATTTACTCGCCGGAATTCTGGTCGCGCGAGGCGTACCGCGCGAAGATCAAGAGCCCGTTCGAACTCGTAGTCTCGACAGTGCGGGCGCTCGGTACGGACGTGGACACGCCGATGCCGCTGGTGCAATGGACCGGGCGGATTGGCGAGCCGCTCTATCAATGCCAGCCGCCGACAGGTTATTCGGACAGAGCGGACGCTTGGGTAAATACCGGCGCGCTACTGAACCGGCTGAATTTCACACTGACACTGGCAGGGAACAGGGTGCGCGGCTCGCGCTCGGATGTGGCTTCGCTGCTGGGCATGAAACCCACCACCGACGCGAAGACCGTGCTGGACCGGGCTGTCGGTGTTTTTCTGAGTGGGCAAGCAGCGCCTGCGACGGTCGAGACGCTGCAGAAACAATTGGATAGTCCGCAGGTGCTGCAAGCGAAATTGGATGATCCTGTCAAGCAAGTGGATTTGGGCGTGGTCGCGGGACTCGTGCTGGGAGCGCCGGAATTTCAACGAAGGTAAGAGGACGTTATGAGCCATGAGTGTTGCGAAGGCGTGCGAGGGCTGCGATTTTCGCGGCGTTATTTTTTGAAGCAAGGCGGCGTGGCGCTGGTCGGCATGAGCGCGATGCCCGCGTTCTTGCAGCGCGCCGTGGCCGCAACGCCGATGCCGAACAAAAAGCAGCTCGTGGTGCTGTTCCAAAGGGGCGCGGCAGACGGATTGAATGTCGTAGTGCCCTTCGGTGAATCCAATTATTACCGCATGCGGCCGACGATTGCGATTCCCGCACCAAAGCGCGGTGGCAGGGGTTCGGGGTTTGTACCCGCAAACCCCGAGTTGAGGGGTTCGGGGTTTGTACTTGCAAACCCCGAGCTGAATGGTGATGCGGCCATCGACCTGGACGGATTTTTCGGATTACATCCAAGCCTTGCGCCGCTCGAGCCGCTCTTTCACAAAAACCAGCTCGCGATCGTGCACGCTGCGGGTTCGCCGGACCCAACGCGCTCGCATTTCGACGCGCAGGATTTCATGGAGTCCGGAACGCCCGGAGTGAAGGCGACCGAAGACGGCTGGCTGGACCGGGCGCTCGAGACTCTGCCGGAAGAAAATGCTTCGCCCTTTCGCGCCGTGGCGATGGGGCCCAACTTGCCGCGTATGCTTCGCGGTAGCGCTGGTGCGATCGCTTTGCCCGACGTGAGGCAATTCAAGGTGATGACGCAATCGCCCGCCATTGGGCAGATGGTGGAAGGCGGCTTTGAAGCGATGTACGCACAGACGGTGGATCAGGCGCTGCACGGCACGGGGACGGAAACGTTCGAAGCGATCGATTTGTTGCGGAAAGCGGATCCCACAAAATACCAGCCGGAAAATGGTGCGTTGTATCCCACCAGCCGCCTCGGACAGAGCTTGCAGCAAATCGGGCAACTCTTGAAAGCGAATATCGGCGTGGAAGTGTTGTTTGTCAATTGCGGCGGCTGGGACAATCACGTGAATGAAGGCGGCGTGCAGGGGCAACTTTCAAATCTGCTGAAAGATCTTGGGCAAGGGCTGGCGGCGTTTCACCAGGACATGGGCGACCGCATGCAGGACATCGTGTTTGTGACCATGAGCGAATTCGGGCGCACCGCAAAAGAAAACGGGAACCGCGGCACCGACCATGGACACGCGAACTGCATGTTTGTGATGGGCGGTGGCGTTCGCGGCGGGCAAGTGTACGGGAAGTGGCCCGGGCTCGCGGATCACCAGTTGAACGAAGGCCGCGACCTCGCGCTCACCACGGATTTTCGTTCCGTGCTTGGCGAAGTGCTTTCGAAGCACATTGGCGTTGCCGATCTCAAGGCCGTCTTTCCGGGCTTTGACAACAATCCCCACAAATTCCCGGGATTGCTCAAGACCTAACGCCTGTAACAAAACTTCGCGTTGTACAATCTTACCGTCTTACCGTCGGGTACCTCTCTGCTCGGAGGACTACCTCCTGGCCGCTGCGCTTGTTCCCGATGCGCTATGGGAGTTTAACCCGGCCGCCTCTCCCAGCTTCAATGCCGAAGCCGCAGGGTGGCCGACTAGCCGATTGCTTCCGGTTTAAGAAGGGAGAAACACATGGCTAATACTAATTCAGCGGCTCACGTGCGGGTCATCGAGGAAACGCCTGCGTACTGGAGGGTTGTCTTCGATTACCCGCCTTTCAACATCGTAGACGCCAGCATATTCGAAGCCCTACAGGATCTGCTCGCTCTGGGTTGTTAACATCGCCGTCGTCACTCGGTTTTGCAACGGGCGATTCGTGACCTTCGAACCTGTTGCAGATCATTAACCGGCCGTCAACCAGGCTTCGGCCTTTTGAACATCATCGAAGGTCTCTGTCAGAAACTTCTCCTCCGGCGATGACCGCATCGGCGGCATCTGCGCACCCTTCGGAAAAAGAAACGCCTGACGCTTAACGCCTGCGGCGGCGTAACGATTCGAGATGTTTTTCACCCGCCATGGCAGTACCTCTGGGCCGGGCTTATGGCGAAAACGGCTGACATCCACAAGAATTCCCTGTGCTTTCTTCTGCTCGACGTGCCCGGCGAATAACGTCAGTGCGGCTTTGAAGTCCTCGTCAGTCATTGAAGAGGTGGCTTCCTTCCAATCAATGCCGATGATTTTTACCCTTTCATTCCACAATATTCTCAAAAACTCGTCCTGATGTAGCTGAGTCAAGTCCATGGTTCCTCCCAAACAAATTGAATTCCAAAACTCATCCTTTAGCCAGTGGACTGTATAACCCGACGCAGGTCCTGACAATAAGGGACAAAAATGTCCATATAGACTTTCCCTCTTCAGTGGTACTACTCTTTGTCGCCGCAATCTAAGGAGCGCACCATCATGACGAATGCCCCCGATGGGAAGGTGAAATCCGACATTATGACTGTGCAACGAGGTGGTAAAACCGTCTGCCCAGCCTCCAGGTTTCAGCAAATGGTTAGCGGCAAGTACAAGCTGAGAATTCTGTGGGGGCTGCAGAACGGTTGGCGGCGCTATAGCGAAATCAAAAAGGGACTGCTCACCGGAAACGTTGAAAGCGAGGAAATCGCTCCAAGAGTTCTAAGTCGCGAATTGAAGACCTTGGTAACAATGGGAATGGTTGAGCGGAAAGATCATCAGGTATTTCCGCTCAAAGTAGAATACAGACTGACGCGAAAAGGGCGAACTTTTGTACCGATAATCGGTGTGATTCACAAATGGGGTTTGCGGCATTTGGTGTAGTGCCCCGAACGTTTTGATTATAGTGGAAGCAGTCTGCTATATGGATTCGCTCAAGAACTGGTTTTACGAGGCAGGGTTCATGAAAAGAAATCGTGCTTTCGGCGGGCTGCCGGTAGCTGCCCCCCACGTGGCTCTTGAGGTCTCACGGCGAGTCATTCGCGGTGTTTCGTTCTCTCTCATCTGCCTTGTAGCCCAGGCCACGTCTCCGCATCTGAGTCGTGCGCAAGTACCCGTTTATGAAATTACCCCAGTAGAGAGCTCGATTAAGTTCGACGTGGAATCGTCGTCGGCAATTAGAGGAAACTTCAACAAATGGGACGCGACCCTAACTTTTCAATCGCGGGATGTATCGACGGGCGTATTGGAGATCAGAATTCAGGCAGACAGCGTAGACACCGGAAGCGGCCTTAAGAACGGAAAATTGCGAGGCAAGGACTTCTTCAATGTCAAAGAGAATCCTTACATAACGTTCAGGTCGACAAAAATCACGCAAACGGGTCCGCTTACCTTCGAACTGGACGGAGATTTCACCATCCGGGGAGTCACTAAGAAAGAGAAATTGAAACTGACAGATTCAGGTAAGGGCAGCCCATCTGGGAGCATCTTTGGAACCATGGCGTTTGACCGCAAAGAATACGGCATGAATAGCGGCATTCCGTTCATCAAGATTGCGAACCGAGTTGAGGTCAGCGTCAACTTGAAGTGGAAGCGAATCAGTGGCCCACCGCCCGTTTTTGAGCAATGAAAGTATTCATGGTGTCAGCAAGTTCATGTGACTCTAATCGTAGACTATCTCAGCAAAGAGCCACCGTGCGATAACTCCCGGATGGTCGGCAAACCGGAAGTTAACCGCCTCGCACTGGCCTTCAGGGGTGGCTTGCGGATTTTGAGAGGGTTTGTTACTCGCTCCTAGTTAGTCCTCTGAGTTGGCCAGAGATTTGATTACGCTGGACAGCTCGAGGATCTCGAGCTGCTCCGGGCAGTCGTCCCAATTGTGGCGCCAACAAACAATTACGTCGCAACCGGTTGAAGGATGGCCGTGGTCACGGAAATTCCTGCTTTCGTACTCAAATTCGAGAAGCACGCGCTGCCATCGTCCGGGAGCGATCTGCCGCTTGGCCTCGCAGTCGGGGAACCCCGTTTGAACCGCTTCGATCGTGTAGCCCAGCTTTTTCGCGAGTATGCCAAAAAGAAGTACGACGCCCTGTTCATTAACCGGTTCGTGGCGCATCTCGTGGAAGTTCATGGGATTGCCATACGTAGCCCGGTCTTTCGGCAGCGCAGCCCCTGCGTTTCTCCGCATAACGCGCGAACCCGGTGTACTCCTTGGCCGTTCGGACGTCTTCGTGGGCGCAACGTCAGGCAGAAGCGCCAGCACGTCTGTCCATTCCCGCTTGCCTTTCGCGAATTTCCGGAACGCCTCCGGCACAGCCGGCCATCCTCCGAATCGCTTTGCGAGGGTGAGCGGATAGTATTTTCCCGCCAGGCGGTAGGCCCACCGCGAAGGTATGCCGCGCTTTTTTCGGACTGCTTCACCCCAATCTTTCAGCAGTTCGTTGTCCTCCGGACGGACATATAGCCTGTTGGGTTTGAGTCCCGCAGCCCGGAGGGCCTCATTCCATTTAGGGAAAAGCCGAAAAAGGGAATACCTGGAGATTTCCACTTGGGCGGTGAATTCCAGGATTGACGGCGTGTGGCCAAGCTTCTTCGCTACTTCGGTTATGCGTTTTAAAATGTGCCGCTTGTTTAACACAGGTTTCGAGCTCGATTGGGTGGCTTTGGAGTGCGGCGGCTTGCCGCTGCTTTTCTTACGGCCATGTCTCCTGTGAGTAGGCAAACGTCTGCAATGACGGAAAAGCGGGAGCAAGCTCCCGCACTCCATAAAGGCGTGTAAGAGATTCAAACGATTCCAGCGAGACGCAAGTTGCTGCTGTGCGCGTGGAAACCGGTAAGCGAGGATAGAGGAAATCTGCCCCTGGAAATGAAAAAAGCGGGAGAGGGATCTCCCGCTTTTGAGGCGTAGGTTTCTACAAAAATTACTATACACGAACGGCTGGACGTCGATCAAGAAAAATTTTGGTAGTGGGTCAGTTTGAATTTTGACCCCTAGTGTCAGGATTAAGAAAATTCAAACTGACCCGCTACCGAACTTTCAATTTTGTAAACTGCCGACTGTCACCTTCTTGCTTCTAAGCGGCGGAGCCGCGGATGCGCATGGCGTAGAAGGAGCGATAAACGAAGGTAAAGGAAACCGCGAAGAATGCCGCGGCGAGAAGGTGAGTCAAGTTGGCGCCTTGCGTGGCAGTCATGCTTACGGCCAGCTCCACCGCCAACAAACCAAACAGGGTGGTGAACTTGATGACGGGATTCAGCGCGACGGATGAAGTGTCCTTGAAAGGATCGCCGACCGTATCGCCGATGACGGTCGCGTCGTGGAGCGGCGTGCCCTTTTGTTTGAGCTCGACTTCGACGATTTTCTTCGCGTTGTCCCAGGCGCCGCCCGCGTTGGCCATGAAGATCGCCTGATACAAGCCGAAGATGGCAATGGAGAAAAGATAGCCGATAAAGAAGAATGGCTCGACGAAGGCAAATGCCAGCGTGGCGAAGAACACCGCGATAAAGATGTTCAGCATGCCCTTCTGCGCGTACCTTGTGCAAATCTCGACAACTTTCTTGCTATCGGCGATGCTGGCCTTTTCGACGCCTTCGAGCTTGATATTGGCCTTGATGAATTCGACCGCTCGATAGGCGCCAGTGGTTACGGCCTGCGTGGATGCGCCGGTGAACCAATAAATCATGGCGCCGCCGGTGATTAAGCCGAGGACAAACGGCGCATGGAGGAGCGAGAGATTGCTGACGTTTTCCGAAAGCCCCTTGGTGAGGTACATGATGATGGAGAAAATCATCGTGGTGGCGCCAACGACCGCGGTGCCGATGAGTACGGGCTTGGCCGTCGCTTTGAACGTGTTGCCAGCTCCATCGTTGGCTTCGAGCATCTCCTTGGCGTGCGCGAAATTGACGTCGATGTTGTAGTCCTTCTTGAGTTCCTGCTTGATGCCGGGAACCTGCTCGATCAGCGAAAGTTCGTAGACGGATTGCGCGTTGTCGGTGACCGGACCGTAGGAATCCACGGCAATCGTTACCGGCCCCATGCCAAGGAAACCGAAGGCCACTAGGCCGAAGGCAAAGACGGCTGGCGCCAGCATCATTGCGCCGAGATCGAGCGTGCTGATGAGGTAGCCGATGGACATAAGAAGAACCATCGCGAGGCCGATGTAATAGGCGGAAAAATTGCCAGCCACGAAACCGGAGAGAATTCCGAGAGACGCGCCACCTTCTTCCGCGGAGGTAACGACTTCCTTGACGTGGCGCGATTCAGTGGAAGTAAACACCTTCACAAGTTCCGGAATAATCGCTCCCGCGAGCGTGCCGCAGGAAATAATGGTCGCCAGCTTCCACCACTGCGAGTCATCACCACCGAGCGAGGGAATAATCTGCGAAGAGATGAGGTAAGTGAGCGCGATCGAAACGAAGGAGGTGATCCACACCAGCGAGGTCAAGGGCGCTTCGAAGCTCATTTTGTCGAGGCTGGCGTACTTCGCCTTGGCGATCACGCTGTTGATGAAGTAAGCCGCCGCGCTGGCCACCAGCATCACGATACGCATAACGAAAATCCAGACCAGCAGTTGCACCTGGATGGTGGGATTCTTCACAGCGAGCAAGATGAAAGTGATCAATGCGACGCCCGTAACCCCGTAGGTTTCGAATCCGTCCGCGCTGGGTCCGACCGAGTCGCCCGCGTTGTCGCCCGTGCAATCCGCGATGACGCCGGGGTTGCGCGCATCGTCTTCCTTGATTTTGAAGACGATTTTCATGAGGTCGGAACCGATGTCCGCGATCTTGGTGAAAATGCCGCCGGCGATTCGCAAAGCGGCCGCTCCAAGCGATTCGCCGATGGCGAAGCCGATGAAGCAGGGCCCCGCGTACGAGCCAGGGATGAATAGCAGGATCACCAGCATCATCAGCAGCTCCACGCTTATTAGCATCATGCCGATACTCATCCCGGCCTCAAGAGGGGTGTGATAGATCGCGTAAGGCTTGCCACGCAAGCTAGCAAAGGCCGTACGGGAGTTCGCGAAGGTATTTACGCGGATGCCGAACCACGCGACGCCGTAGCTTCCAGCGATGCCAACGAGGCTAAAGAGCAAGATGATCGGCAAGGTGAGAGCAATGGGTTTTCCAGGTACGGGAGCCAGGAAGCCGAAATAGAGCACGATGACGACGGCGATGAATATCCAAAGGAGAAGGAGAAATTTGCCTTGGGTGACGAGATAAGTTTTGCAAGTTTCGTAGATCAGCTCGGAAATTTCGAGCATGGATTTGTGAACCGGCAGATTCTTCAGGCGGGTGTAGATCATCAAGCCGAACAGCAAGCCCAAAACGCAAATTCCAATGCCGAACAGCAGCAACTTGTGACCATCAATTCCGAGGAAGGAGACCGTCGAGAGATCCGGCAGTGTCAGGTTGGCCTCGCCTCCCCCTTCCGGGGAGGCCTTGGCCGCCGCAGACACGGCGCTCAAGAGCATGACCGCTGCCGCTGCCACACAGGCCTTCGTAAACTTGAATTTCTCGGTGAATCGACCGCACAAGGACCAGGCACTCGCAAGCCAGGTGCTCATTAACAATCCTCCATTTAATTGTCGACGGCCGGTTCGCCGGCGCCGACTCAAGATCGGAACCCGGAGAAACGAATCTCCAGGCGACTGCTTCCCGCACACTACTCCAGCCGAGCGCTATTGGGCGCGGCGTTCGAACGGCCGCCTGCACAGCAGCGCCGGGGGAGCACCGTTGCAAATTTCAAGAAAGCTCCCACTCCAAGAAGGGATACTACTCTGAGGTCATCGCGCGCCGATTTCCCGGTATCGGGGAAACCTAAGGACACCGCCCTGGACGCTCCGCGCGAGCCTGAATAAAACGTAGATTTATAACATTTTGCAAATGGCGGGTCAAACCGGCGGTTATGAGGGCGGCCGCCAAGAGGAGCATCACTGCCGCTGAGGATGAACGCTGGCCGAGCACTCATGAAAAATAGGTATCGCGGCGAATACGCAGGGTCAAAGAAGAGCGAACCGATGGTAATATGCGGGGTTCGTATAGGAACGATTGGCTTTGAGTGATTGGGGGGCCATGAGGAGCGAAACTTTGTCGGCGGCATCCGCATCCGCGGGCCGAACTGAATTGCACCATGATTGGGAGCGAACCGAAGTGGAGGCGATTTACCGCACAGCCTTGCCGGAATTGATATTCCTAGCGCAGGGCGTGCACCGGAAATTCCATGCGCCCGACCGCGTCCAGACTTGCCAACTCCTATCCATAAAGACGGGTGGATGCCCCGAAGATTGCGCCTACTGTTCGCAGAGCGCGCACTATGAGGCTGACGTCACTAGGCAGAAGCTGCTCGACGCACCGCACGTGATCAGTGTCGCGCGCGAGGCGGCTGAACGCGGAGTCACGCGCTTTTGCATGGGCGCGGCGTGGCGACAAGCGCCGGATGGCAACGAATTTGAAAGCGTGCTGGAAATGGTACGCGGAGTGTCGGCCCTGGGGATGGAAGTATGCTGCACGCTCGGTATGCTCACGGAGGGCCAGGCGGTCAAGCTGAAAGAAGCCGGACTCACCGCTTATAATCACAACCTCGATACTTCTCCGGAATTTTACGGTTCGATTATCACGACGCGCACCTACGACGACCGGTTAAAAACGCTTGCGGCGGTGAGGAAGGCCGGTATCACCGTGTGCTGCGGGGGAATTCTGGGCATGGGGGAGAGCGAGGCCGACCGCATCGGGCTGCTGCACCAACTTGCGACGCTGAAGCCTCACCCCGAGAGCGTGCCGATCAATATGCTGATGCGCGTTGTGGGTACGCCGCTGGCGAATGTGCCGGCGCTCGATCCGCTCGAGATGGTTCGAGCCATAGCGGCCGCGCGCATTCTGATGCCCGCGTCACGCGTTCGGCTGGCCGCGGGCCGCAAATACCTGTCGCGAGAAGCGGTGACGTTATGTTTTCTTGCCGGTGCAAACTCGATTTTTGTCGGAGAAAAGCTGTTGACCACCGCAAATCCCGCTCCGGATGAAGATGAGAGACTATTACACGAACTGGGACTCAGGCCGGTGGAATCGCATGCCGTCTGAATTCCGCCGCACGCCAGAGCCGTGTACGGAGTCGACGGCCGCGGTAACGTTTCCGAAACTAGCGTCGCGCGCGAGGTCCTTGCCCTAGTGCATACTTGTTGCAAGGGCCCGATCAGAGCGCGGCTGCGAATTTCGCGTAGCTGTCCTATCACGCAGCACGTACTTATTCGGCGGGAGAAAGCACTGGGTGGTGGGTGCGCGCGGGATTGCTCGCGCGCGACCTCGGAAAAATTGGAATTGACGGGACGCGCATGAAGCGACACTTCTTCATCATTGGAACGGACACTGGAGTAGGGAAAACAACGCTGGCGGCGTTGCTTTGCGCCGCGCTCGATGCGGTGTACTGGAAGCCCATTCAGACTGGCACGCTCGAAGGGTCGGATCGCGCCACGGTGATGCGGCTCGCGGGCACCGGTACGGACCGGACGCTCGATGAAGTGTATAAATTCGTGCCGCCGGTTTCACCGGATCTCGCGGCGCGCTGGGCGGGCGTCGAGATTGACTTGTCAAAAATCAATCTGCCAGCAAGCATTGCCAATGATTGGCTCGTCGTGGAGGGCGTGGGGGGCGTGCTCGTTCCCATCAACAACAAACAGTTCATGCTGGATATGATGGTGAAGTTCAAGCTCCCCATTATCCTTGCGGCGCGCAGCGGGGTCGGTACGGTGAACCACACGCTACTTTCGCTGGCCGCGCTGCATGCGGCGGAATTGCAGGTGCACGGGGTGGTCCTGATCGGCGACCAGAATCGCGAAAACCGAGAGACCATAGAGCGCTTCGGCCACGTCCGCGTCATTGGAGAGCTTCCGCGCCTGCCTAATCTTCATCGCACCGCGCTCATGCAGGTCTTCATGAGTCACTTCGACCGGGCCGCGTTTTCCCAGTAGACCGGGGCGGAGTCCGTGCTCACATCGGGACAATCTTCGTTCGGGAAGGAACTCTATTTGAGCCTGGGCCTGAGCGGGTGGAAACAGAAAATCGTGGCGTTTGCGGGAGGGCTGGGCGCTCCGGGACTCCTGCTTATTTCCTTTCTCGATTCTTCCGTCCTGACGTTCCCGGTTATCAACGATCTGCTGCTCATCGAGCTGTCCATCCAGCATCCGGCGCGCATGCCGCTGTATGCGAGCATGGCGGGGTTGGGTTCGTTGCTCGGTTGCGTGCTGCTGTTCTTTCTGGCGCGAAAGGGCGGGGAAGCGTACTTCCACAGCAAAGCAGGCCATCGCGCATTGGCCATTCGACATTTCGTGGAACAGAACGGTTTCGCAGGGGTTCTTATTGCCGCGCTCCTGCCGCCGCCGACGCCCTTCAAGATTTTCGTGTTTGCCGCGGGCGTATTTGAAGTGCCGGTTCACAGCTTTGTGTCAGCGATCGCGCTGGCGCGGGCGTTCCGGTATTTCGGAGTAGGCTACCTCGCCGTCCGCTACGGCGCCGACGCCATGCCGTATCTGGCGGCGCACAAACTGCAAGTAGTAGTGTTGGTCATCGCGCTAGTTACAGTGAGCTACGCATTGTCGCGGCTTGTGTTGCGCGCGAAACATCACGATCCGCTCAAAAAATAGCCCGGCCTCAGCGGCTCTTCCGTTCCCGCGCCCAGACTAGTTCCTGGTTGACAATTGCGCCCGCGGGATTTATCTCAACAAGCGCAAGGATTTCCCGTTCGGATTGTCCCGTCGCGGTGTAACGCAAATCCCGCAACTCCACCCGGAAGCCGGTCTCCGTTTTTTCGATGGTGGCTTTGGGGAATTGCGCGACTCGCAGAAACGCCTCGGCGGAAGGCGCGCTGCGCGCTACGTCCAATTGGAGCGACGGTTCCGGTTTGTGCAGGGTCACGCCGGCATCTGGGTTTAGCGAAGCTCCCGAAGTTGCGTTGACTCTAATTTCACGCAGCGCGGATTCTGTTTCGACGATGCCATTCCACGTGATGAGCGATGTGGAAACGGGATATGCCGCAACCCGGCGAGGCAGCTCGCCGCGATAGCTGGCGGATTCGAGAGTCCCGACGGCGTTCGAATGAAGAATTGCGCGCGCGCCAACATAGAGCACGATTAGAGAGAGCCCAATGATTGCGCCGGTTTGCCCGCGAGGCTTCTTGTCCTTGGCTCCGATCTCCGCGCTCACCAGCCGCAGAAGTTCCGGCAGAAAGATGGCCGCGATCAGAAAGGCGAGAATGATGGGGTCGAGCGTGGGGAGCCAATCTGCGGCGATTCGCCGCGTGCCGAAGGGCCAGAGCAGCAAAACGCCGTCCGACTGGCACACATCCATCGCAAGGTGAAGACATCCCGCGAGCAGCGTCAAGAAAAACAATGCAACAGGTGAGAACCGGGTGCGTAACGACTCCGGCGCGAGCAAGTGATAGAGAAGCGCACAAAGGCCAGCGAAAAAAACTGCGGCGACCAGGGAATGAGTGAACGTGAGATGCCACCTTAAATAAGCAGCGGGACTGAAGGCGGCGTTGAATCCATCCACGTCCGCGCCGATTCCCGCGACGATAGCGATAGGCCAGACAACTCGTGGTGCGCGGGGGAACGCAGCGCGCATCAGGGCGAAGGATGCGAGGGCATGCGTGCCTACGTCCATGGCGACCTCAGGAAGCCCCGTTGTTTTGTCCCGGAGAAGGCTCTCGCGGCACCAGCAGCTTCAAAGCGCGCGGGACAATTTTGAATTCAACAGGCAGACGCGCCAATGGCTCGCCGTCGATTTGCGCGTAGACAGGGTTCTTGTCCAGCGGCTCGCAGACGATTTTGTCTGCCTTCCAAAAGAAGACGCCTTTGGTTTTGCGCATCTCGCCAAACCAGAGCTTTGGCAGATAGCTCAAATAACGCATGCCGCTGCGCGTGGTCACCGCCATGCCCTCGAAATCGTTTCCAAACAAGTCGGCGCGCGTGGTGATCTTAAAAGGCCCGCCGTAGTGTTTTGTTCTTCCAATCACCACCAACGACGAGTTGATTTCCTGGTCGCCCGAAACGACTTTGAAGAGCGGAAACTTGTAGCGGAACATTGCGTGCACACCTTGCCACCAGTACGCCAGGATGCCGATCCGTGCCTTCAGATCGAGATCCAGGGAATAGACCATGATGCCGTCCGGCCCCGCTCCGGCGACGCTCAGGAAGAAACGTTTTTTCTCCGGCTCTTCGAGCGGGGTGGCGAGTCCCAGCGCGATTTCTTTCACCTGGCCGTTTACGAGAAGCTGGGCTGCGCGCGGAATATCCCACGGTAGCCCCAATTCTTTTGCCAGGACGTTTGCCGTGCCGCCAGGCAGCAGCGCCATGGGCACGCGTTGGCCGTTCGGCTGCGCGGCCAGTCCGTTGACAATTTCGTTCAGCGTGCCGTCGCCGCCGCAGGCGATGACCAGTTGCCGGCCTTCCGCGCCAGCGAGCCGCGCCATTTGCGTTGCCTCGCCCGGTCCGCGGGTCTCGGCGAGTACGGTATCGATGCCGTTCGAGGAAAAAATCTGACGCGCCGTTTCGATTTGCCGCCGCCGCCCATGGCCGCCGTTGCCGGCGTTCGGGTTGTGAATCAACAACGCGTTTCTCAGCTCGCCGTTCATGGCCCTCCCTGGCACTCCCGCAAAAACTCCATTCTATATAAAATAGGCCGGAATCCAGTAGCGGGTCAGTTTGAATTTTGACCCGCATTGTCACGATCAAGAAAATTCAAACTGACCCGCTACTCGGATTCCCAATGCTTGTTATTCCGGGGGGCTAATGGCCAAAGCAGCAGCCGCTGCCGTAAAAAATGAGATCGAACAGCTCCGCGAGAAACTGCGGTATCACGAATACCGCTATTACGTTCTCGACGATCCGGAAATTTCCGACGCCGCGTTCGACCGGATGATGAATCGTCTCAAGGAGCTGGAGGCCGCGCACCCGGAATTGATCACGCCCGACTCTCCCAGCCAGCGTGTCGGAGGCGCACCGCGCGAGGGGTTTCAAACCGTGCGCCATGCGCGCCCGATGCTCAGCCTGGACAATGCGTTCTCCTATGACGCTTTGCGCGAGTGGGACCGCCGCGTGCGCGAAGGCAGCGGCCGCGAGAAAATCGAATACATCGCCGAGCACAAATTCGACGGCCTCAGCATCTCGCTGCAATACGAAGACGGCATGCTGGCGCGCGGCGTGACGCGCGGCGACGGCACGACCGGTGAAGACGTCACGCCCAACGTGAAGACCATTCGCTCGATCCCTTTGCGCATCGAAGAGGCAGCCCGGAAGAAGGCCAAGCTGCCGGCTGAATTCGAGGTGCGCGGCGAGGTCTTGATGCCGCGCAAGTCGTTCGAAGCGATGAACCGCCAACAAGAGCAATCCGGCGGGAAGATTTTCGCCAACCCGCGAAGCGCGGCCGCGGGATCCGTCCGTGTCCTCGATCCCACGATTACTGCGTCGCGGCGCCTCGAGTTTTTTGCTTACTACCTCCTCGTCGACGGCAAAGTGCCTTACGGCAAGCATTCCGAATCCTTGCAAGCGCTGAAGCAATTACACTTCCGTGCTTCGGACGATTGGAAGCTCTGCGCGGGGATCGAGGAGGTTTTTGCTTACTGCGACTCCTGGGATGCCAAACGCGAAAAACTGCCCTACGAAATTGATGGCGTGGTCATCAAGGTTAACTCCATCCCCATTCAAAACGAACTAGGATTCACTGCAAAGGCGCCGCGCTGGGCCATTGCCTACAAATATCCCGCGCAGCAGGAATCCACGGTCGTCAACGACATCATCGTCCAGGTCGGCCGGCTGGGGACGTTGACGCCCGTAGCGGCGCTCGAACCGGTGCAAGTTGGCGGCGTCACTGTCAGCCGATCCACGCTCCACAACATGGACGAGATCGAGCGCCTTGGGCTCCAGATCGGTGACACGGTGCTTATCGAGCGCGCCGGCGAGGTGATTCCACACATTCTGAAAGTGACCAAGGAAGGGAAGCACCGAGAGCCCTTCCGGATGCCTAAGAATTGCCCCGAGTGCGGCAGCACGATCCACAAATCCGATGACGAAGTCGCTTATCGCTGCGTGAACGCGGCCTGCCCAGCGAAGCGCAGGGAGTCGCTGCTGCATTTTGCCAGCCGCCACGCGATGAACATTGATGGCTTGGGCGACAAAATTGTCGACCAGCTTGTCGACAAGGGTATGGTGAAAGATGTCGCTGATCTGTACGCGCTCAAGCTCGAGGAAGTTGCCGCGCTTGAGCGCATGGCGGAAAAATCGGCGCAGAACTTGCTGGACGAGATCGAGGCCAGCAAAAAAAGCAGCCTCGCGCGTTTGATCTATGCGCTTGGCATTCGTTTTGTGGGTGAGCGAACAGGGCAGCTCCTTGCGGAAGAATTTTCTTCGCTTGACGAATTCGCGGCGGCCAAGGAGGAAAAGTTGGTGGAGGTCCATGAAGTCGGCCCGAAAGTAGCCGCTAGCATCGCCGAATTTTTCTCCGAGCCGGCCAACCGACAGCTCATCAAGAAATTGTACAAGGCCGGGGTTCGCCCGACCGCGGAGAAGCGCGAGGTCAAGAGCCAGAAGTTTGCCGGGAAGAGTTTTGTATTCACGGGAGGTCTTGCCAATCGCTCGCGCGAGGACGCTGGCGAGCTAGTCAAGCAGCACGGCGGCAAAATCTCCAGCTCGGTCAGCAAGAAAACGGACTACGTCGTCGTTGGAACCGATCCCGGATCGAAATACGACAAAGCCAAGGAGCTTGGAGTCTCCATTCTCACCGAACCCGAATTCGAAAAGCTTCTCGGATTGAAGTGATTTTGGCGACTTTGTTTCTCTTCATTGCGCACCATTCGGGCACTCTCACGCTATAATAGAAAGTGGCGGGCGGGCCGGGTGATCGCTGGCTTGGCCATCGCAAGATGGCTGGGCGGGAGGAAAGTCCGGACACCGTCCTGAAACCTGTTGACCGTTCTGCGGTCAGCAGAAGCAGGAAATGGGCAACGCGCCTGGTAACGCCAGGGGGCGCAATGGGGAGCGCAGGCGAAAGCCTGTGCCACTCGGAGCGTCACGGAAAGTGCCACAGAGAATATACCGCCGGCGGAGCGCAGCACGGTGACATCGCGCAGGAAAAACCTGCGAGACGTCTTCCAAAAGCTCGCATCGTTTGGCAAGGGTGAAAAGGTGGGGTAAGAGCCCACCGCCCCGGTGGCAACATCGGGGGCACGGAAAACCCCGCGTGGTGCAAGGCCAAATAGGAGGGGAGAGCCGGCCCGGCTCGTTGAGTTAGCGTTTCCGCAAGGAAACGCGCTCCTTCGTCGATGGCGCAAGTCATCGCGTTTGCAAACCCTCGGGTAGGCTGCTCGAGTCACGCCGCGAGGCGCGACCTAGAGGAATGATCGCCGCTGCATGCCGTCCGTTCTGCGGGCGGCGTGCCGCACAGAATCCGGCTTACAGGCCCGTCCGCCAATTTCTCACTTTCCCCGCCACCTGCCGTATGATGGTTTCATGCGGCTTCTGCTCGTTGAAGACGATTCCCGTATCGCCCGTTTTGTCGCCAAAGGTTTGCGCGAGCAGGCCTATGCCGTCGATGTCGTGGCCACCGGCGAAGAAGCCTTGTATCAAGCGGAGATCAACAGCTACGATCTGATCATTCTCGACGTAATGATTCCCGGCCGCGATGGTTTCGCAGTCTGCCGCGAACTGCGCAAGACGGGCCAGCGCGTCCCGATTCTTATGCTCACCGCGCGCGATGCCGTCGAAGACCGCATCACGGGTCTCGATCAGGGCGCGGATGATTACCTCACCAAGCCATTTGAATTTCGCGAGCTGCTTGCGCGCCTTCGCGCGCTCCTGCGACGTTCGGGCGAACTGCGTCCCGCCCACATCGTCGTCGCCGACCTGGTATTAGACGCCGCGGGGCAGACCGTTTCTCGCGCCGGCCAAAGCATTCCACTTACGGCAAAGGAGTACGCGCTTATCGAATTCCTCGCGCGCAACGCTGGACGCGTCGTGGGACGCGCGGAAATCGCCGAGCACGTCTGGGACGAATCTTTCGACGCTTTCTCCAATCTCATTGAGGTTTACATCAATCGCCTGCGCCGTAAGATTGACGAGGGAGCCGCGATCCCGCTTCTGCACACGCGCCGCGGGGCGGGCTACGTATTGGGTGATGCTTCCATTGCGGCGGCGCGCGAACTTAAATCGCCAACCGTACCCCGCAAGTCACGCCCCAAACCTGCCCCACCTGTAAGGAAGAGCCATGCTTGAATCCGTCCGCGTCAGGCTGACGCTCTGGTATGCGGGCGTCCTTACATTGGTTTTGGTTGCGCTGGCATTGGGGGGCTATTTTATCTTCCGGCAGAACGCTGTTCACCGCACCGATGGCGATCTAGCTGAACTTTCCAATGCTTTTGTTACGACGCTCGAAGCCGAAATGGAAGACCAGCCGGGTCCCGATCGATTGAAAAATGCCGCTTTGGTTGCGATCAACGAACATCGCTTCCGCGACCATATCTTCGCCATTCTCGATTCGGAGGGGGGCCTGTACATCTCTTCTCTCGACTTTACCTCCACAAAATCATCTCCAGAATCCGTTCCCGAAGACTTTTTGTCTTCCGCCTCTTTTCGCAAACTTGTAGAAGCTAGTTCGGGGGCCGATCGGTTCTACCAGAACGTGAAAGGCGGCAGGTCGGGCTATCGGGGATATGCGCGGCACTTTGCCGCGAGAGGCCGAACCTTCACGCTCGTCATTTTGCGGTCCCTCCATACGCAGCAAGAGATGCTGGAAGAAATTACGGCCACCTTTGCCTGGATCATTCCGATCGGGGTTTTGCTGGCCAGCGTCGGCGGATATTTTCTCGCGCGCAAAAGCCTGGCCCCGGTGGTTGCCATGAGCACGCAGGCCGGCCGCATCGGCGCTTCCAATCTCCACGAGCGCCTACGCGTGAAAAACGAGAAAGACGAACTGGGTCATCTGGCGCGCGCATTCAACCGGCTTCTCGACCGCCTTAATGAATCTTTCGATCGCCAGCGCCGCTTCATGGCAGATGCATCGCACGAATTGCGCACTCCCGTTGCGATCCTCCGTGGCGAAGCGGAGGTCGCGCTTTCCCGTCCCGAGCGGTCGCTCGAGGAATACCGAGAATCGCTTGAGGCGGTGCGCGCGGAGTCGCAGCGTTTGACCCACATCGTGGAAGATCTTTTCACGCTGGCCCGTGCCGATGCCGGGCAATATCCGCTCTCGCCTCAGGACTTTTATTTCGATGAGCTGGTGGCCGATTGCACCCGCGCTGCCCGCACGCTGGCGCTTGCAAAAAATATTTCGCTCCAGTGCGACGCTGTCCCCGAATTGCCGATTCACGGTGACGAGGCCCTTCTTCGCAGAATGATCCTCAATCTGCTGGACAACGCGATCAAATACACCCCGGAAGGCGGGCAGGTTACGCTGCTTTGCCGCCGCGAAAACGGAAAATACGCTTTGAGCGTCAACGATACAGGCCCGGGCATTTCCCCGGATCTGCAATCTCGCATCTTCGAGCGATTTTTCCGCGCCGATAAGGCCAGGTCGCGCGCCGAAAACGACGGTGGGGGAGCCGGGCTCGGGCTCTCGATCGCCCGCTGGATTGCGGAAGCCCATCGCGGGACGCTCGAACTCTCCCGTTCCGACGCCACCGGCAGCACTTTTGTGGCATTTTTGCCCGCGGATCCCTCCGCTTCCAACCTCCAGGCGCGTTAATCCTCCGTTTATCTCCGCGTCGTTAGCCTTTTCTTTGAGCTTGCAGTCTTGTTTAGCGGTGCTTCATTCAGGAGTGCCCGTGAGAATCGCCGTGAACGCTAAATCCGTGGTGCCCATCGTCACCCTCGCCGCTGGCCTATTTTTGGGAACACCCGCCGTTGCGCGCGCCGGACAACAACAAGAAACGCCGCCACCGGCCCCTGCCGAAAAGGCGCCGCCAGCTAAACAAGCAGCTCCCACGGCCCCTCTGCGTTTGACCTTGCAGGCCGCGCTCGACCTCGCCCGAAAAAATAACACGCAGTATCAGGCTGCAGTCACCAACTCGGGGCTGGCACGCGAAGATCGCACGCAAGCGCGGGATGCGTTGCTTCCCTCCGTTGCTTATAACAATTCCGCGATCTACACGCAGAGTGCCGGCCCAGGCCTGACCCGTCAAACGGGGGTTCCCGTCGTCTTTATTGCCAACAACACGGTTCACGAGTACATCAGCCAGGCGAATGTTCATGAATCGATTGATGTGGCGGGGTACGCCGCGTGGCGCCGCGCTTCCGCCGCGGCGGCGGTTGCTCGCGCGCAGGCAGAAATTGCATCTCGAGGTCTCGTCGTTACCGTCGTGCAAGGCTATTACAACCTGGCCGCGGCCCAGCACAAGCTCGAAACCGCCAAGAAAGGCGCAGACGAAGGCGATCGTTTTCTTAAACTTACGCAGAACCTCGAGCATGGAGGCGAAGTCGCGCATTCCGACATCGTGAAGGCCGAGCTTCAGGCCCAGGACAGGCGGCGGCAGCTTCAGGAGGCGCAACTCGCGCTTCTCAACGCGCGTCTTGATTTCTCCGTGCTGATTTTTCCGGACTTCAACGATAACTTCGAGGTCGCGGATGATTTGCACGCGGCCATCCCTTTGCCCACCCTGGCGGAAGTTCAACAGCAAGCCGCCCAGCAAAATCCCGATATCCGCGCCGCGCTGGCGGCGGTTCAGGCAGCCGATCACGACGTTCTCGGAGCCCGGGCCGGCTACCTTCCTTCACTGACCCTGGATTATTTCTACGGCATCGATGCGGCGCACTTTGCCGTGAATACCGCCATTGGCAATCAGAAATTTTCGAATCTTGGCAGTTCCATTGTCGGCTCCCTGAATATTCCCATCTGGAACTGGGGTGCCACGCAGAGCCGCGTCAAGCAAGCCGATTTGCGCCGCGCCCAGGCCAAGCGCGAACTCTCCCTCGCGCAACGCACGCTTCTGGCGGAGATTCAATCGCTCTACGCCGAGGCGGGGACGGCGCTGGATGAGCTGGGCGGCTTGAACCGGTCGGCCGAACTTGCCGAGGAAAGCCTGCGTCTGACAACCCTGCGCTACACCAATGGCGAATCGAACGTCCTCGAAGTCGTCGATGCCCAAACAACTTACGCGCAAGCCAACGCCGCCTATCAGGATGGGGCCGTCCGCTATCGCGTAGCCCTGGCGAATTTGCAAACTCTAACGGGAGTACTGACAACTCCATGAAACTCAAAATGACGAATCCCCAAACAGCCCGTCACATCGCACTCGCAGTCGCCTGCGCTGCGCTCGGCGCGGCTTTCCAGATAAGCAGTTGCGGAGGCGCTGAAAAAGAAAAAGAGCCCGTGGCCAGCGTACAAGTTACACCGGCGCAGCGCTCTCCCATCGCGCAAATCATCTCTTCGGAGGCGGTCGTGTACCCCCTGGAGCAGGCCACCGTCGCCCCAAAAATTACTTCGACGATTACAAAATTTGAAGTGCAACGCGGAGCTCGCGTCAAGAAGGGTCAGGTGCTCGCGCGTCTCGAGAACAAGGATCTTGCCGGAGCCGCCGAGTCAAGCCAGGGTGATTTCAAACAAGCGGAGGCCGCCTACGTAACGATGGTGGGCGCCAGCCTGCCGCAGCAAATTCAGAAAGCGGAGCTCGATGCGGCCGCCGCTAAAGTCGCGTTTGACGCGCAGCAGAAAGTCTATGACAGCCGCAAGGACCTCTATCAGCAGGGCGCCATCCCCCGTCGTGACTTCGATTCGGCAGAGGTCGCCCTCTTGCAAGCGCGCAGCCAGAACGAACAGGCGCAACGTCAGCTCGCCGATTTGCAACGCTTGGGGAAGGAGCAGACGCTGAAATCCGCACTGGGCTCCAAGGAATCGGCGGAAGGCAAAATGCGCAATGCAGATGCCATGCTCAGCTATTCGGAAATTCGCAGTCCGATCGACGGCGTGGTCACCGACCGCCCGTTGTACGTCGGAGATCTTGCCGTCGCCAATCAGCCCATTCTCACCGTGATGAATGTGAGCAGGCTGATCGCCAAATCGCACATCGCCCAGTCCGAAGCTTCTTCTCTCAAAGTGGGCAATCCTGCGGAAATAAGGATTCCAGGCATCGACAATCCCGTAAAGGGCCGCGTAAGCCTGGTCAGCCCGGCCCTTGATCCCGGCAGCACCACCATTGAAGTTTGGGTCGAGTCTTCCAAACCTGACCCTGCGATCAAACCAGGCATGAGCGTGGAAGTGGTGATGACCGCGAAAACGGTGAAAGACGCCGTCGTTGTCCCCGCTGCCGCTATCTTCAAGAATGCCGACGGCGCCGACTATGTCCTTCTTGCCGGCAACGACAAGAAAGCTCACGTCAAGACCGTTCAAGTCGGTGTCCGCACGACCGATCTCGCGCAAATCGTGAGCGGCGTTTCCGTGAATGACCCCGTTATCACGACCGGAGGCTACGCCGTTCCTGATGACACCCAGATCAAAGTCGAGGCCCCCGGCTCTTCTGAAAAAGAAGCTGCCGACAAGGGCGACAAAGAGGACGACAAGAAAGACGCGAAAGACGAGAAGGATGCCAAGGACGGCAAAAAAGACCCAAAGTCAGGCGGCTCTTCGAAGCCCCCGGCCAAGGATAAGGAGTAGCCGCGCATGGAACCCCGGCCCGATTCCCCTCTTGCGGCAAGCCCAGCCGCGAAATCCGCGATGCCCTGGTTTCAGAGGCTGTCACGTCCCATCTTGTTCTTGGTGGTCAGCCTGACTCTGGCCGGCGCGTATCTCGCGTTTACGATCCCCATTTCAGTTTTTCCCAGCACGGATTTTCCGCGGGTCGTAATCGGTATCGACAACGGCGTAATGCCGATCGACCAGATGCTAGTGACCATCACGCGTCCGGTCGAAGAAGCCGTCAACAGCGTTCCCGGCCTGCAAAAAGTTCTGTCCGTCACGAGCCGCGGCACCGCGGAAGTCGATCTGTTCTTCGACTGGAACTCCGACATGATTTTGACTTTGCAGCGTGTCGATGCCGTCGTCGCGCGCTTGCAGACGGAGCTTCCCTCCACGGCTAAGGTGGAAACGCATCGCATGACCTTCGCCGTTTTTCCCATCATTGGCTATAGCCTGACGTCGGACACCATCCCGCCGAATAAGCTCTGGGAAATCGCCACCTACGATATTAAGCCGCGCATGAACCGGCTCGATGGTGTTGCGGCAGTCATCATTCAGGGCGGACGCGTTCCGGAATTCCAGGTTATGCCTGATCCAGCGCGCCTTCTGGCCGCCGGTGTTACCGTGCCGGATATCCTCGAGGCTATTCGCCGCACCAATTTGATCGACTCGCCTGGCCTGCTTGAGCACGGCCACCAGCTTGTGCTCGGCCTCATCAGCGGCCAGGTGCGTTCCCCCGAACAGATAGGTCTAATCGTCGTGAAGAATTCGCCCGCCGGTGTGCCGATTCGCCTCGGCGATATCGCGAAGATCGCTCCTTCGGTTGCACCGGTCTATACCATCGTCACCGCCAACGGCAAGCCTGCGGTGCTGCTCAACGTCGATCGGCAGCCTGACAGCAACACGTTGCAGGTTGCGAATGAAGTCCATGCCCTAATGAAAGATCTCGCGCCCAGCCTTCCGCCCGGAGTTCACCTCGAGGTCTTTTACGATCAATCGACTATCGTCCATGATTCCATCGCCAGTGTCCGTGACGCCGGCCTGCTGGGACTCGTGCTCTCTTCCATCATTCTCGTTCTCTTTCTGCGCGACTGGGGAACTTCGCTCGTCGCTGGATTGGTAATCCCCGCCACGCTCATTATTACTTTCATCGTTCTCAAATTCACGGGCCAGAGCTTCAACTTGATGACCCTCGGGGGCCTGGCCGCTGCCGTGGGGCTGGTCATCGACAACGCCATCGTGGTCCTCGAAAACATCGTCTTGCACCGTGACGCCGGGCAAGGCCGGTTCCAGGCCATCGAGAGTGCCCTACGCGAATTGACCGTACCTCTCATTGGTTCGACGGTTACGCCCATCGTCGTTTTTCTTCCGCTGATTTCCATGACCGGTGTCACCGGCAGCTTCTTCCGCGCCCTCGCGATTACCATGACCGTCTCTCTCTTCACCTCACTGGTCTTGGCGCTGTCCTGGACCCCGATTCTCAGTCAATACTTCGTCCGCCGCAAAGACACTGCTGCGGTTCCCGTCACGTCTCCGGAGGGGGGACCGGACATGGCAGCGCTCCTCGCGGCGGAAGAAGCGCACCTCTCCGGCTTCTTCGGGCGCATCGTCGAGTTCTACGGCCGAACGATGCAATCCGTGCTGAAGCGTCCTTGGCTGCTAGCCGCAAGCTCTGTGGTGATCGTCGTTGCATCAGTGGTGTGTTACAACTTTCTCGGCAGCGACCTGCTCCCAGCCATGGATGAGGGCTCGTTCATCTTGGACTACTTCACACCTCCGGGTAGTTCGCTGGTGGAATCCAATCGTATTCTCCAGCACATCGAAGAAATCGTACGTTCCGTTCCGGAAGTCGAAAATACCTCCCGCCGTACTGGTCTGCAGCTGGGTCTGGTCGCGGTCACGGAAGCCAATAACGGCGACTTCACCGTGAAGCTTAAGAAGGATCGCAAGCGCGCCATTGATGACATTATTTCCGACATCCGGGCGCAGATCGAGGAAGCTGAGCCCACAACCAAAATCGAGTTCGTTCAGCTCCTGCAGGACATGATCGGCGACTTGACCAGTCAGCCCGAGCCTATCGTCATCAAGCTATTCGCCACGGACGGCAAGCTCCTGAACGATACCGCCCCGCGCGTGGCCGACGCCATTGGGAAAGTGCACGGAGTCGTGGACATCCTCGACGGAGTTCAAAACACCATCAGCGGTCCAGCGGTAACGTATCAAGTGAACCCCGCTGTTGCCGCGCGCGCGGGTTTCTCTCCCGAAGAAGTAGCCACGGACGCATCGGCCATTCTGGAAGGTGAGCCTGCTCCAACGCCCGTCGTCTTGAACGACCGCTCCTACATCATTCGCATTCGCTTCCCCGAACAGAATCGTTCTTCTCTCGATCGCATGAGCAATACCTTGCTTACTAGTTCCACGGGACATACGGCTACACTCGGCTCCCTAGCCACCATCAGCACCGATCCCGGAGAGACGGAAATTCGCCGGGAGAATTTGCAGCGCCTCGTTCAAGTCACCGGGCGCCTGGAAGGTGTGGACCTTGGCACTGGCATCGCTGCGGTGCAGAAGGCCGTTAACGATCTCCATCTGCCTTCATCGATCCGCGTCGAATACGGCGGCGTATACCAGGAACAGCAGAAATCCTTTCGGGATTTGTTGATGGTTCTATTTCTCGCTCTCGTGCTCTTGTTCGTGGCACTGTTGTTTGAATTCCGGACTTTTTCCGCTCCCGCCGCGATTCTCGCCTCTTCATTGCTCTCCACATGCGGCGGCTTCGTGGCTCTGCTTGTCACCAAGACAACGTTCAATGTTGCTTCTTTCATGGGCATGATCATGGTCATAGGAATTGTCGCCAAGAACGGTATCTTGCTCCTCGATGCCGAGCACCGTTTTCGCGACCTCGGCTTTTCCGCCGAAGACGCCATGATTCAGGCCGGCCGCCGCCGTCTCCGGCCCATCGCCATGACCGCGCTGGCCACCATCGCGGGAATGCTTCCCTTGGCCTTGGCGATCGGAGCGGGCTCGCAAATGCTTCAGCCTCTGGCGATCGTCGTCATCGGCGGGCTCTTGAGCTCCATGGTGTTGTCGCTGATTTTCACGCCCGCAATCCATTACTACCTGCGGCCCAGAAAGGCGGAAGAACGAGCGGGAATCCCGGCCCAGACCTCGTTCGAATCCGGAGTGTAAAGCCCAGTTGCGCAAATGAAAATTCTCGTTGTCGAAGATGAAAAAGGGATGGCGCGGGTCCTTCAAAAGGGGCTTGAGGAGCAGGGCTATGTCGTCAGTTGGGCTTCCGACGGCCTCGCCGCGCTCGAGCTCGCCGGACTCAACAAATTCGACCTCATTCTTCTTGACGTGATGCTCCCTGGCATCAATGGCCTCGAAGTCACACGCCGTCTCCGCGATAATCGTCAGGATACCCCCATCCTGATGCTCACCGCTCGCGATGCCGTTCCCGACATTGTCAAGGGCTTCGATGCCGGCGCCGACGACTATCTCACCAAACCTTTTTCTTTTGCCGTGCTCCTCGCTCGCATCCGCGCGCTTGACCGCCGCCACAACGAGCTGCGCTCTCTATCTCTCCGCGTCGCGGATCTTACCCTGGACGTCCCCCAGCGCCGGGTCCTGCGCGCCCAGCGCGAGATTCACCTTACGCCCACCGAATTTCGCCTCCTCGAATTCCTTATGCGCAGGGAAGGCAAGGTCGCCTCTCGCCGCGCGATTCTCGATGCCGTCTGGGGTACCTCGGAGAATGTCGAGGAAAATACGCTCGATGCTTTCGTCAGGCTTCTCCGCCGTAAAATCGACGAAGGCGAGCCTGTGAGATTGATTCACACCGTGCGTGGATTCGGCTATCGTCTCGAGCCCGATCCCATCTCCGGAAATTGACCCTCCCTTCTGCTTCTCAGTATGCCGGCACATCAGCTCGAAACGGTGCTCCTCCTCCCGGCCACCCATTCTTGAAGGTTTGTTCATGTTGAATTCAAATTCTCATCAAGCCCCATTCATCTCGCTGTAGCATTTCTCGCCCCTAATTGTCGCGTTCCGATGGCGGGCCGTGTGCCCGTCGTTTAACCCGCCCAGGTCGCCCATTTTCAGTGGGGCGGGAAATCGTTCAGAGATTGATTGGGGGTGTGTGGATGTTCAGCAACAAGAAGTGTTTATTTGTTTTGGCCCTGTGCCTGGTTTTTGCGATGTCTTCGTTCGCCCAGGAACGCAAAGGCATCATTTCCGGGAGCGTTAAGGATTCCGCGAATTCGGCATTGACGAGTGCGCTAGTAGAGCTTCTGCCGCTAGGCAAAAAGACCGCGTCGGATGACCAAGGGCAGTTCCGTATAACGGACGTGCCCGCGGGTGAGTATACGCTGAGTGTTTCGTATGTGGGATTTGCGGTTTCCAACTCCACGGTCCAGGTTGAGGGCGGGAAAACGGCGAACGTGGACGTCGTCTTAAAAGTTGCTTCGCAGAGCGATCAGGTCATGGTTACGGCGGAACGCCTGCAGGGCGAAGCCGAGGCCATCAACATTGAGCGCCTGTCTGACGACATTGTGCAAGTCCTTCCAGAGCGGGTTATCAACAGTTTACCGAACACCAATATCGCCGATGCAGTCGGCCGCGTCCCGAGCGTTTCTCTTGAGCGCGATGAAGGCGAAGGCAAGTACGTGCAAATCCGCGGCACTGAACCGCGCCTCAGCAACGTCACAGTCAACGGTGTGAACCTGCCTTCTCCGGAAGGCGCGGTTCGCAACATCAAGCTGGACGCCGTTCCCGCCGCTTTGGTCGAGCGCATCGAAGTTTTCAAGACGCTTTCCGCCAGCCAGGATGCCGATGGCATCGGCGGCACCGTCAATTTGGTCACCCGCACCGCCGGGGAAAAGCCGATCTATGCGTTAGGGGGCACGGGTGGATACAATCCGCTCCAAAACGGATTCGGGCGCGGCGAATTTGATACAACATTTGGCAAGCGCTTCGGTGTGAGCAAGAAATTCGGTTTCTTGCTAAACGGCGAATTCGATCAGACCAATCGCGGTATCGACGACCTCGAGCCGGCGCAGACGACCGGGACCGATCCGGTGAGCGGCCGCAATGTAGCGTTCGCCAATACCGAGGATCAACGCTCCTACAGCTACTACCGGTCGCGCTATGGCGTTTCCGCTGGTATCGACTACAACATAAAGCCGGGAACCAGCGTGTACGCCAGGGGACTCTTTTCCGATTTTCACGATTACGGCGAGACCTGGGTTTACACACCGAACGCAGGAAACACGATTAAGTCGGTCTCTCCAGACAACACCCAGATTACTTTCGATAACGCACAGGATTGCGTTGCTGTTAATCAGGCAGCTGACGTGGCAAACCCAGGTAGCAATCCCTGTTCGCCGGGTTCCTATCAGTATCGCCATTACGTCCGCCGACCTGACCAGCAGGTCTACAGCTTCTTGACCGGCGCAAGGCACGACCTGTCCTCTCTCTTGATCACCTATGAGTTCGCGGGCTCGCGTTCGCACAACATCGGTGGCCAGGATTTTGAGACCTCGAACTTTAACGGAGCGGCAGCGAGCTACGGCCCCACTGGAAATTTACTCCCAGGATCGAACGGCGCGGATCTCGCGGTGAACCTGAGCAATCCGCGGCGGCCCAAATTCAACGCCCTCGATGGCAGCAATCTTTTCGACCCGACGCAATATCTGTTGGCGAACACCTCGATTACGCACTACATCGCCACACAGCTCAATTTCCAGGGTGCCGCGTCCGTGGCTCGCCGTTATAACGCGCGCTCTCACCTTGGGACTTTCGAGGTTGGAATCAAGATCCGGAATTCCCACTCCACGCAAAACGAAAGCGATCAACTTTTGAACTATAACGGCACCACGATTACGCTACCTTCCGTCGTGGGTACCTATACCAACCCCAGCTACTACGACAACTCTTTCCGCATCGGCTCGCAGTCCTATGGACCAACTTCGAGCTACGACGCAATTATAAAATCGTTCCTTGCCAACCAAGGACAGTTCTCGTTGAATCAAGCCACAAGCATTCGCCGTTCCGCGGGCGCCTTCTATGATGCCAATGAGCGGATCTATGCCGGGTATTTGCAGAACGTGATCTCCTTTGGCAAGTTCCGACTGCAAACGGGCGTTCGCTTTGATGCCGCAGACACCGGCTTCTTGGCTAATCTCATCCAAACGAGCGATCCCAATGACCCTGCGGTCACGCCGAACAACCCCAGAATCACCCCCAACCCGCGAACCGCGGGTTACTTCAACGCCTTGCCCAGTGTGCAAGTGCAATATCAGGTCGAAAAGAACACCAACCTGCGCCTAAATTACAGCCGGGGCATATCCCGGCCCAACATCGGCGATCTTGTACCCACGACTATCGTCGATCCCAACGCCAGCCCCAAAAGCGTTTTCGAGGGCAATCCCAACCTGAAACCGACCAAAGCTAACAATTACGACATCCTGATCGAGCACTTCTTTCAACCTCTGGGCATTTTGCAGGGCGGGTACTTCTACAAACAGTTGTCCGATCCGATTTACGCGACCTCCACTACCCTTGGTCCGAACGATCCGAACGCGGGGTTTAGGCTCTTCCAATCGATCAACGGCCCCAGCGCTCATATCCAGGGTATCGAAGTTTCCTGGGAGCAGCGCTTCTCGTTCCTCCCGGGAATGCTGAGCGGACTCGGGGTGGCCGCGAACTACAGCTACACGCAGTCGGGGGTGAAATTCCCGTCCACCTTTAACGGCGGGCGAATTGACAACGCTCCCTTGACGCGCCAGGCGCCCAATACTTGGAACGCTGGGTTTACGTACGATAAAAGCCGCTTCTCCATGCGCTTTGCCGTCAGCCACAACGATGCCAACATCGCCTTCTACAACTTCTCCCATGTTGATGCAGCAACAGACCGCGACCCCATCCTCGGGCTCAGAGGCCCGGGTGGCGACGGCTACTTCTATGCCCACACGCAGTTTGACATTCAAGGCAGCTACCGCATCCACAAGGGTCTTCGCTTCGAGGCTTCCGGCCTGAACCTCAGCAACGAGGTTTTCGGCTTCTATCAAGGCAGCACGATCTATCCCATCCAGCGCGAATACTACAAGCCGACAGTTTCCTTCGGCGTCCGCTGGAGCTCCTCGGCGGAATAAGGCCGCAGCTTTACCGCGGGTCGCGGCGCGCGACACACAACGGTCCCTATTTCCAAGCCGCCATTTGTTAAATTGTGTTCACACTGAATTCAACTTCTCATCAAGCTCCATTCATCTGCCTGTAGCATTTCACGCTCCTAATAGTCGCGTTCCGGTGGCGGGCCGTGTGCCCGTCGTGTAACCCGCCCGGGTCGCCCATTTTCAGTGGGGCGGGGAATCACTCAGAGATTGATTGGGGGTGTGTGGATGTTCAGCAACAAGAAGTGTTTATTTGTTTTGGCCCTGTGCCTGGTTTTCGCCATGTCTTCGTTTGCCCAGGAACGCAAAGGCACCATTCGCGGCCACGTTACGGATTCCTCGGACGCGGTTCTACAGGGCGCCGACGTCACTTTGGACCCGCTGGGCATCAAGCTCGCCTCGGACGTCCAGGGCGAATTTTTCATGAAGGACCTCGCACCTGGCAGTTACACCGTTATGGTTGCGTACGTTGGCCTGGCGACGGTTACGAAAACGGTGGACGTTGTGGCCGGCCAGGTTGCGACGGTGAATATCAAGTTGGAGGTCGAGTCTCAGAACGAGCTAGTGATTGTCAGTGCCGAGCGCGTTTCCGCCGAAGCTGAAGCTGTCAATCGCGAGCGCACCGCCGACAATATCGTCCAAGTGTTGCCCGACGAGATCATTCGCAGCTTGCCTAACGCCAACCTGGCTGATGCACTCGGCCGGCTTCCCAGCGTCAGCATCGAGCGCGACGAAGGCGAAGGCAAGTACGTTCAGGTTCGCGGCACGGCGCCACGGCTCACCAACACCACAATTGATGGCGTTAACGTCCCCTCCCCGGAATCTGGAGTTCGTCAGATTAAATTTGACGCTATCCCTGCCGACATCGTCGAGTCTGTGGAAATCAACAAGACCCTGCAGGCTAACATGGACGGCGACGGCATCGGCGGTTCGATCAATCTCGTCACCAAGACTGCCGGCGAGCGCCCCACCGTCTCACTCGCTGGCATGGGCGGATACATGCCGATTATGGGGGGCCGCCAACAGTACGAGTCCGCCGGCACAATCGGCCAGCGGTTCGAGTCTCAGAAAAAATTTGGCGCTCTTTTTGGCGGAACCTATGATTGGAGCGGCCGCGGGATTGACGACATCGAACCCGTCTCGGATGTCGCCACGCTTCCCAATGGTTCGCAAGCCCTTTGGAAAGACTCGATCGACCTTCGCGATTACCGTTACTACCGCTCTCGCTGGGGGCTCACCAGCAGCCTGGATTACAAACTGGCTGAAGGGTCGAACATCTACGCGCGTTTCCTTTATTCTGATTTCCACAACTACGGTGACCGTTGGGACTACAACCTGAATGACAACACGCCTTTTTTTAATCCCCTGAAGCCCGGACAATTCCCCAATGCGCCCACATTCTTCGGGTCCAATGGCTGCAGCATTGACACAAATAAGACCCTGAAGGACGGCGTCACACCTAACCCCGATTTTGGCAACGAGTCATGCGGCTCGGGAACCCCATCCTTTGGAGATCAGATCCGCCGTCCAGACTATGCCATTGGCAGCTTGCTGCTTGGCGGTAAGCACGTGCTCACCACAACTTGGTATTCTTGGGACGTTTCCGCGTCGCGTTCCCGTCAGATTGGCCAGGTGGGCGACCAAAACGCGTCTTTTTCGCCGACCAACCTTGCGAGCAGCTCTTGCCAATTCGACCCTGCCGCCACAACGAACATCTATCGGCCGCAGTTTGCACCGGCCTGCTTCAAGGAAGCCTATACTCCCGCAAATTTTACGTTAAGCGACTTCAGTGCCTTCCACGGACTCAGCGCCCAATTGAATCTTCAGGCCACAGGTGCCATGGCCAAGCGCTACCACATTGGCTCGCGCCTCTCCACCTTCGAGTTCGGCGGCAAATTTCGCAATGCCCACAAGTTTGACAACACCTATAGCGTAGACTTTGCTCCCAATGGAACGCCGCCGTTGACCCAGTTTCCCATTGGCTTCTCGAACGACAACTACTACGGCGGCAGCTATAAATTTGCGCCGAGTGCGAGCTTCCAGTCCATCCGCAACTTCGTCGGGGCCAATCCGAGCCAGTTCACGCCTACCAGCAGCCAGTTCGTAGATCCTGCGAACTACGGACTGACAGAGCAGGTCGCGGCTGGTTATTTGATGAATACACTTGATCTCTCGAGCCGGGTTCGCATCGTGGCGGGCCTTCGCTTCGAGAATACGAATCTTGATATCGTCAATCACACGTTTGGCACCGTGACGGATCCCGTGACCGGCAACGTCACTAACGTCTTTACAACCAACAAGTTTAATGGCTCTTACCTTAAAATTCTTCCGAGCGCATCTTTGCGCTATGCTTTGACTAACAATACGAACCTGCGTTTCGTCTATGGCCGTGGTCTCTCCCGTCCGGATCCGCAGGATATCGCACAAGCCGTAACCTTTACGACCACCGGCAGTCCTGGGTCGCTCAAGAATACAGTGACGCTCGGCAACCCAAATCTCAAGGCGGAAACGGCCGACAACTTCGACGTTCTGATCGAACACTACCTGAATCCATTCGGAATGGTCTCGGCTGGGTATTTCTATAAAAACCTGTCAGACCCAATTGTGACGAACACCTTTGTTCTCACAAACTTCCAACCCTCTCCGACCGCCCCTGTGGGGACATACACGGCTACCCAACCGGTCAATGCTGGCAGCGCCTGGATCTCCGGATTCGAAGCTGCCTATCTTCAGCACCTCTCTTTCCTTCCGGGCAAACTGGGTGGGCTCGGCATATCGGCGAACTACGGCTATACCGCGTCTCGTGCCGAAGGCTTGGCGGGGCGCTCGGACCACCCCAGGCTCCTGCGCAACGCCCCCAATACCTGGAACATCAGCCCAACCTATGACCGCGGACGTTTTTCAATTCGCGTGGGTCTCTCTTACAACCAGGCAAACATCAACAGTTACAACTTTCAAGACGGCACACCAGGCGGCCTCAAAGGTCCGTTCGGTGACATCTACTTCTACTCTCACCTACAAGTCGACGCCCAAGGCAGTATCCGGCTCAAGGGTGGACTCAGCTTCGTCATGTACGGCCTCAACCTGACAAATGAAGTTTTCGGTTTTTATCAGGGCCAGCAGCAATTCATGATCCAGCGCGAATATTACACGCCCACCATCGCCGCCGGATTCCGCTGGTCGCCCGTGCGTGAAAAATAATCTCATCGGAGAACCGCCGTGACGAAATTTCACTCCGTTTCGTCACGGCCTCTTCATTCTTATCTTGACTTTCCACACCCCACAACTGCCGGAGCGCATTTCTTTTTCCCGCGCTCCGGCAGGCGTTTTTTCCCGCGGGATGAACGGTTTTTCAGCTTCGATTTAACCTCTGTTTAGCTTGAATTGTTTATGCTTAATTTCTTGATGCAGATTTCATCGACGCGTTTGCGAGGCACGGATGTCTTTGAAAAGGAATAAACGGTTCGCGAGCGTGGCGCTGGTTCCGGCCTTCATCACTCTGTTTATTTTTTCGAACGGTGACGCAAGGCAGAAATCATCCTCGCCTGCGGCCGAACAAACCGCGGTTCTTGTCGGCGTTGGCGACATCGCAGATTGCAAGGATCTTTCCGGCGCAGAAGCCACCGCCAAGCTGCTCGAGAAAATTCCGGGCACGGTCATGGCCGTCGGCGATCTCGCCTATCCCGATGGCAGCAAGGAAAATTTCCAGTGCTACGACAAGACCTGGGGCCGCGTGAAATCCCGCACTCGCCCTGCGCCCGGTAATCATGAATTTCATTCCGCCGGCGCGACTCCGTACTTCGATTATTTTGGTTCAGCCGCCGGAGACCCGAAGCTTGGCTATTACAGCTACGAGCTCGGTTCCTGGCACATCATTGTCTTGAACAGTGAATGCACGGACGTTGGCGGCTGCGAAACTGGCTCCCCTCAGGAGAAATGGCTTCGCGCGAATCTCACCGCTCACCCGGTTGCCTGCACGCTCGCCTATTGGCACAAGCCGCTATTTAGTTCCGGTAACGCACATGGCAACGACCTCACCGTGAAGCCTCTCTGGCAAGCTCTCTACGACGCCAACGCCGACGTCATTATCGGCGGCCACGATCACGATTACGAACGGTTCGCCCCGCAAAATCCAGAAGGAGCAGCCGATCCCAAGCGCGGCATCCGCGAATTCGTTGTTGGAACCGGCGGAAAAAATCATCGGCCATTTGGCGAAGTCAAGGCCAACAGCGAAGCCCGCGACTTCACCGCCTTTGGTGTCCTCAAACTTTCGTTACGGCCCGCGGGCTACGATTGGGAATTCATCCCTGAGGCAGGCAAGGGCTTCACCGATTCGGGCAGCGGGTCCTGCCACTGAATCATTCTTCTTTGCGGGCCAGGCATCCTTGCCTCTCCCAGTTCTGGAAACGCAGCAAATTGTCTACGAATGGAGAAAAAATGAAGCATAAATCAGGGTTACTCACCGCAATTCTGGTTTTCACGGCGCTCACTGCTCTCGGCGCTTCCTCCGGCTATCATTTGCTCAAGAAAGTCCCTCTCACCGGCACTGGTGGCTGGGACTATGTCACCGTGGACGCCGCGGCTCGCCGCGTCTATGTCGCCCACGCGACGCAAGTCGAAGTCCTCGATGCGGACACCAATGAACCTATCGCCACGATTCCCGATACAGCTGGCGCCCACGGCGTTGCCGTGGCATCGGAGTTTGGCCGCGGTTTCATCACCGCCGGAAAAGCGGACGCCGTGATCATTTTCGATTTAAAGACTCTGAAGGCCACTGGCCAGGTGAAGGTGGGGAAGAAACCCGACGCTATTGTGTATGATCCCGCTTCCAAACGCGTCTTTGCCATGAACGGTGATAGTGACAGCACCACGGCCATCAATGCGGCCGATGGATCCGTTGCCGGCACGGTCGATCTCGGCGGCGGCCCCGAATTCCCTGTAGCCGACGGCAAAGGCAATCTTTACGTGAATTTGGAAGAAGAAAATCTGCTAGTCCACATCGATACCGCCAGTTTGAAGGTCAAGGATCGCTGGCCAGTAGCGCCCTGTAAGGCGCCCTCCAGCATGGGCTTCGACGCGCAGAATCGCCGTCTTTTCCTGGGCTGCCGCAGCCACGTTATGGCGGTCGTCGACGCCGACAGCGGAAAAGTGGTCGCCAACTATCCTATCGGCGATCACGTCGATGCCACCGCTTATGATCCGGCAACCAAGCTGGTGCTGAATTCTCTAGGGGATGGCAACGTCGCCGTTTTCCGTCAGGATTCCGCCGATCAATACACGTTCTTGGAAAACATTGCCACCAATCAGGGATCAAAGACCATGGGCCTCGACCCGAAGACCCATCATCTCTTCGTCCCCGCGAATCAGGCGGGAACTTTCACGATTCTAGTTCTCGGACAGTAGGATTTCCAAGACCGCTATTTCATGCCGCCGCGCGCGAGCTGTCAGCCTTTCTTCCGCTCGCGCGGGGCTACTCTTGCTTAATTCTTCTTCGTTTCCTTTACGATGCCTGTTGGTGCCGTTGGCACCAGCGGAGTACTGGCCAGTGCCGCTCTCACTGCGGGCGAAATCTTGTCCGCGTTCGCCAGTAACACGCTTACCTGCCAGAGCTGCTTATCCGTCAGGCGTCCCTTGAATCCCGGCATTCCCGTCAAGCGAATGCCATTCGCGGCTTTCCAATGTGTTTCCCAGGCCGGATCGTCCGTCACCCCCGTTCCATGGAACAGCTCCGGCGGAACAGGGTACATGCCCTGCGCAATTGCGGACTTTGGCTCCCCGGGCAATCCGTGGCACACCGCGCAATTCTGTTTATACACGTCCGCGCCTTCCAGATAATTTGGCTCGTCCGCTGGCACCAATGGATCCATGGGCCCCGCCCGATCGATGTGTGCGTTCAGCGCGCCATGCGCGAGCTTCTTTTCAAATGGCAGTGGGGGATCGGTGGTCGCCGCCGGTGCTCGCCCGCTCAGAAAATAGAACGCCACTCCTCCGCTCAACAGCAGCATACCAAGCAAAATCCCTATCACCAGCCCTTTGAGCATAATTCCTCTCTCCGCCTCTCTTGATTTTTGCGGGCCACTTAAACTGAGTGGGCGGCCTTTATGCCGCCCAAACGCCGCTAGTTTACTTGTTCCTCTCGCCTCTGCAAACCCCCAATTGCTGCTCTCCCAAAATTCATCTGTCCCTCCCACAGCCGAGCACTGTTCCAGTCCGGTCCTTCCTCTCGCATTGGCTACACCCTTAATACGCATCGTAACCTTTCCCCTCGAAAATCCGTCCAATCTATGCGTAGAGTGCGATTTACGGTAGGCTGCGAGGTGCCGGCCAGCGGTCATGTTGGGACCTCTCGCGGCCAGCCTAATTGGCAGACCCGCCTGCATAGTCTCGCTGTCACCGAATGGAGAGAAGGAATGGCCCAAGTCAAAACAATCGACTTTCCTGAGCCAAGCTCAGGGGTCGGGCCGTCTGCCAGCCCGCAGACCCCACACTCCAAGAGCCATACTTGGCTGTGGGTAGTTGTCGCAGTTGGGATCGTCGCAGGAATCTGGTACTACCGCAGCGCGCGCGCCACCAGTCAAGCGCAAGACACCAACGCGACTGCGGCCTCCGGCAAGGGCCGCTCGGCTGGCGTCGGCGGTTTCGTCGTCCCCGTGGTTGTCGCTCCGTCCCAACGCGGCGACCTCCCCGTCTATTTCAACGGTCTCGGCAGCGTAACCGCGTTCAATACCGTCACCGTTCGCAGCCGTGTCGACGGTCAGCTCGTCAAGGTCGCTTTTAAGGAGGGTCAGTTTGTTAGGGAGGGCGATCTTCTCGCCGAAATCGACCCGCGCCCCTTCCAGGTGCAGTTGGAACAAGCCGTGGGTCAGCTCGCCAAGGATCAAGCCCAGCGCAAGGATGCCGAGGTCAATCGTGAGCGTTTCAAGTTACTCTTCTCGGAAGGCGTCATCCCTCAGCAGCAGCTCGACACCCAAGCCGCCCTCGTCGGTCAGTTTGATGGCGCCATTACCTCCGATCAGGCGCAGATCGACAATGCCAAGCTCCAGCTCGTCTATTGCCGCATCACCGCGCCGATCAGCGGCCGTATCGGTTTGCGCCTGGTGGACGCCGGTAACATCGTCCACGCCGCTGACACCAACGGCCTTCTCGTTATTACGCAGCTTCAGCCCATCTCTGTGATCTTCACCCTGCCGCAGGACCAGTTGCCGCAGGTTCAAGCCAAGCTCCGCGCCGGCGTGGAGCTCCCCGTCGAAGCTTACGACCGTGACGATACCGCCAAAATTGCCACCGGGAAACTCGCCTCGATCGACAACCAGATCGATCTCACGACCGGAACCTACAAGCTCAAATCCATCTTCACCAATGCGGACAACTCGCTCTTCCCCAATCAATTCGTCAACGTCCATCTGCTGGTCGACACCAAACATAATCTCATCATCGTCCCTGCCTCTGCCATACAGCGCGGACCACAGGGCACGTACGTCTACGCCGTCGCCACCGGCAATATCGTCAAAATCCGCACCGTCACCATCGCCCAAACCACCGGCAACAACATCGGGCTCAGTTCAGGCGTGGACCCTGGCGACCTCGTCGTCATAGACGGCCAGGACAAGCTACAGGACGGCAGCAAAATCAATCCCACGACCGCTCCTGCTGCCCCAAGCGTCACTTCCATTCCTCCCGCGGGCCAGCCGGCCGCTCCATCTGACGCCAAGACAAATGGCCAGCCTTCCGGCCGTGCCAAAGGAAAATCTCGATGAGCATTTCGCGGCCGTTCATTTTGCGGCCCGTCGCCACCACACTCTTGATGGTTGCCGTCCTCCTCGTCGGCTGGGTCGCCTTCCGGCAACTGCCCATCTCTGCCTTGCCGCAGGTCGATTACCCCACCATTCAGATTCAAACGTTTTATCCGGGGGCAAGTCCCGACGTTATGGCGTCCTCCGTGACGGCTCCCCTCGAGCGCCAGTTCGGCCAGATTCCCGGCCTGAACCAGATGACCTCCACGAGTTCCTTTGGCAGTTCGATTATCACGCTCCAATTCGGCCTGGATTTGAGCATTGACGTGGCGGAACAAGGAGTGCAAGCGGCCATCAATGGCGCCTCCAATCTCCTCCCGCAGGGTCTTCCCAATCCGCCCATCTACAGTAAGGTCAATCCTGCCGACGCTCCCATCCTTACCCTCGCGCTCACTTCGACCTCTCTCCCTCTATCCAAAGTCGAGGACCTCGCCGACACCACTCTGGCTCAAAAAATCTCTCAGCTTTCGGGAGTCGGACTGGTCAGCATCAGCGGCGGCCAGCGCCCCGCCGTGCGCGTTCAAGCCAACCCCACGGCCCTCGCGTCTTACGGTCTCAGTCTTGAAGATCTACGCACCGCGCTCAGCCAGGCTAATGTCGATCAAGCCAAGGGCACTTTCGACGGCCCGCATCAGGCGTATACCATCGGGGCAAACGATCAGTTGATCTCCAGCGACAGCTACCGCCCCGTCATCGTTGCCTACCGCAACGGCGCCCCCGTGCGCCTCACCGACGTCGCCACCGTTCTCGACGGCGTGGAAAACGTCAGGCAAGCCGCTTGGGCCAATCAGAATCCCGCCGTCATCGTCAATATTCAACGGCAACCTGGCGCCAACATCATTGCCGTTGTCGACCGCGTGACCAACCTTCTCCCCCAGCTCAAAGGGGCGCTTCCCGCTGCCGTTAAAGTCGATATCCTCACCGACCGTACCACCACTATCCGCGCTTCCGTCCAGGACGTGCAGTTCACCCTCGTCCTCACCATCGCCCTCGTCGTCATGGTCATTTTTCTTTTTCTCCGCAGCGTCCGTGCCACCGTTATTCCCAGCATCGCTGTCCCGCTTTCCATCGTCGGCACTTTCGGCGTCATGTATCTCCTCGGCTACAGTCTCAATAACCTCTCCCTCATGGCCCTCACCATTTCCACTGGCTTCGTCGTCGACGATGCCATTGTCATGATCGAAAATATCAGCCGCTATATCGAAGCGGGCGACTCGCCCCTCCAGGCCGCCCTCAAGGGTTCCGAGCAAATCGGTTTCACCATCGTTTCTCTCACGGTCTCGCTGATTGCCGTGCTGATTCCGCTGCTCTTCATGGGCGACATTGTCGGCCGCCTCTTCCGCGAGTTCGCCGTCACCCTTGCCGTCACCATTCTCGTTTCGGCGTTTGTCTCGCTCACCCTCACTCCCATGATGTGCGCCAAGCTCCTCCGCCATGAAAAAAAAGAGGAGGAGGGCTGGTTCTCGCGCAAATCCGAGGATGCTTTTAACTCGGTCATCGCCTTCTACGGCCGCACCTTGCAGTTTGTCCTGCGCTTCCGCACTACCACCCTCCTCGTCACTGTCGCCACCCTCGTCGGCACCATCCTGCTTTACATTTACGTGCCGAAAGGTTTTTTCCCCGTCCAGGACACCGGCGTTATTCTCGGCGTATCCGAAGGAGCGCAGAACATTTCCTTCGCGGCCATGGCCGAGCGCCAGCAAGTTCTTGCCGGTATCATCCTCAAGGACCCCGCCGTCGAAAGCCTCTCCTCCTTCATCGGCATCGACGGCACGAACACCACTCTCAACAGCGGCCGCATCCAAATCAATCTCAAGCCTCTCGCACAGCGCAAAATCAGCGCTTCGGATGTCATCCGCCGCCTCCAACCCACTCTCGCCCAGATCGATGGCATTTCTCTCTTCTTGCAGCCCATCCAGGACCTCACCGTTGAGGACCGCGTCAGCCGCACCCAATTTCAGTACAGTCTGGAGGACGTGGATCCCAAGGAACTCGCTTATTGGACCGCGCGCTTCATGGATCAATTGAAAGCCCTGCCCGAGCTGTGTGACGTCGCCAGCGATCAGTTAAACCAGGGCCTCGTGGCCGCCCTCACTATCGATCGCGACTCCGCCTCGCGCCTCGGCATTCTGCCTGCCGATATTGACAATACCCTCTACGACGCCTTCGGCCAGCGCCAGGTCTCCACCATCTTCACGCAACTCAATCAGTATCACGTCGTCATGGAAGTCGATCCCCAGTTCCAGCAGGATCCCGATTCCCTGAAGAACATCTACGTAAAATCCTCCAACGGCATGCAGGTTCCCCTCAGCGCCTTCACGCGTTTCGAGCCCGACGCCGCGGCTCTCGCGCTGAACCACCAGGGTCAGTTTCCCGTTGTCACTCTCTCGTTCAACTTGGCTCCGAATGCCGCGCTCGGCGACGCCGTCAACGCCATCAATCGCGTCAAGCAGGATCTCAACATACCACCCAGCGTCCAGGGTACGTTTCAGGGAACCGCCGCTGCTTTCCTCAACTCACTATCGAACGAACCTATCCTCATCCTCGCGGCTGTCATCACCGTTTACATTGTTCTGGGCGTCTTATATGAAAGCTACATTCACCCCATCACAATTATTTCCACGCTTCCATCCGCTGGTGTCGGCGCCATCCTTGCTCTTCTCCTCTTCCGCACGGATTTCAGTGTCATCTCCCTCATCGGATTGATACTGCTCATCGGCATCGTCAAGAAAAACGCCATCATGATGATCGACTTCGCTCTCGAGGCCGAGCGCAAGGAAGGCAAAGCTCCGCTCGACGCCATATACGAAGCGTGTCTCCTCCGCTTCCGTCCCATCATGATGACCACCATGGCGGCGCTGCTCGGCGGTTTGCCTCTCGCGCTCGGTACTGGTGTCGGTTCGGAATTGCGGCGCCCTCTGGGCATCACCATCGTCGGCGGTCTCATCCTCAGCCAGTTGTTGACGCTCTACACTACGCCGGTGGTTTATCTCGCTTTTGACTGGTTGGCGCACCACTTCCAATTTCACATTGGCAATCCCACCGAGGAACCCGCCACGGGGGACTAGGGCTTAGCATGAATTTCTCCTCTAATTTCTCCGGACCTTTCATCCGCCGCCCCGTGGCCACCTCGCTGATCACCATCGCAATCTTTCTTTCGGGTGCCGTGGCCTTCCGCTTCTTGCCTGTTGCGCCGCTCCCGCAAGTCGATTTTCCGACCATCTCCGTCGGCGCCAGCCTCCCCGGGGCAAGCCCGGAGACCATGGCTTCCGCGGTCGCCACTCCTCTCGAGCGCCAGTTCGGCCGCATTGCGGGCGTCACACAGATGACTTCTTCCAGCGGCCTCGGTTCTACCAGTATCACTCTTCAGTTCGATCTCAATCGCGATATCAACGCCGCCGCGCGCGACGTCCAGGCATCGATCAACGCCGCTCGCAGCCAGCTTCCCGCCGATCTTCCCGGCCAGCCCACCTACCGCAAGGTCAATCCCGCCGATGCTCCCATCATGCTGCTGGCGCTGACCTCGGAGAATATCCGGCCTGCGCAAATCTATGACGCCGCGGATTCCATCCTCGCCCAGAAGCTCGCACAGGTCGAAGGCGTCGGCCAGGTATTTACCTGGGGCAGCTCCCGCCCTGCCGTTCGCGTCGAAGTGAACCCCAATCAGCTCAATAGTTATGGAATCAGCTTGGAAACAGTTCGCAAATCTCTGCAGGCGGCCAACGCGAACCTGGCAAAAGGCTCCGTGTCAGATTCCGCCAGATCGTGGGCTGTTTCCGATACCGATCAGCTTTTCAAGGCCTACGAATATCAGCCTCTGATCGTCGCGGGGCACGCCGGCGCTCCGGTTCGCTTGCGCGACATCGCCGATGTCGTGGACTCCGTCGAAGACTCGCGCAATATGGGGCTTTTTAACGGAAAGCCATCCGTACTCCTCGCCATCTTTCGCCAGCCCGGCGCCAACATGATCGAGACCGTGGACCGCATCATCGCGCTTCTTCCCCGTCTCCGCGCTTCCGTTTCTCCCTCGCTCCAACTGAGTGTTGCTGTCGATCGCACCACCACCATTCGCGCTTCCGTGCATGACGTGGAAGTTTCGCTCCTCATCTCCATCGTGCTCGTCGTTTTCGTCGTTTTTGCGTTCCTTCGGAATACCTGGGCCACCATTATTCCCAGCGTCTCCGTCCCTCTTTCGCTCATCGGAACTTTCGGCGTTATGTATCTCTGCAATTACAGCCTGGACAATCTCTCTCTCATGGCCCTCACCATCTCCACCGGCTTCGTCGTGGATGACGCCATCGTCGTCATCGAGAACATCTCGCGCCATATAGAAGCCGGCATGCAGCCCTTCGCCGCTGCCATGAAGGGCGCGAGTGAAATCGGTTTCACCGTTTTTTCCATGAGCACTTCTCTTGTTGCCGTCTTTATCCCCATTCTAATGATGGGCGGGATCGTTGGCCGCCTCTTCCGCGAGTTTGCCGTCGTCCTCAGCGTTGCCATAGGTGTCTCTCTCTTCGTTTCTCTCACCACCACGCCCATGATGTGCGCCCGCTTCCTCCGCCATGAGACCGGCAAACACAACCGCTTCTACCATTTCTCCGAAAACGCCTTTAACCGCCTTCACCGGACCTACGATATCTCTTTGCGCTGGGTTCTTCGCCACCAGTTCCTTATCCTGCTCGTCGCCATCGGTACGGTTTGCCTCAATGTTTATCTCTTCTACGTAACCCCCAGCAGTTTTTTCCCGCAGCAGGACACTGGCCGCATCAACGGCAGCATTCAGGGCGATCAAGATCTCTCCTTTGCCGCTATGTCGAAGAAGATGCGCGCGCTGACCGACATTGTTACCCAGGATCCGGCTGTTGAAAACGTAACCTCTTTTACCGGCGGCGGCAGCGGCGGCAGTACCGCTCGCATGTTCGCCCAGCTCAAACCACTCGGCGAGCGCAAGCTTAGCGCTGACCAGGTCATCGCACGCATCCGTTCCAAGACAGCCGGAACTCCCGGCGCCGCTCTGTACCTACAAGCCGTTCAGGATCTCACCGTGGGCGGGCGGGGCAGCGCTGCACAATATCAATACACGCTACAGGCCGATCGCCTTGACGACCTCACCCATTGGGCTCCCATTCTCCAGAAGCGGCTAGCCAAGATTCCCGAACTGCGCGACGTCAATTCCGACCAGCAAATGCATGGCCTTGAAAGCGCTATTGTCATCGATCGCGACACCGCCAGCCGTCTCGGCGTCGATGTCCTGGACATTGACAACACTTTGAGTGACGCCTTCGGCCAGCGCCAGGTCTCCAACATTTACAAAGGGCTGAACCAGTATCACGTGGTGCTGGAAGTCGCGCCGCAGTTCCAGCCGGGTCCGGAGGTGCTCCAGGGAGTCTATGTTCCCTCCAAGCCCGGCAAACTTGTCCCCCTCAGCGCGTTCGCTCATTACGAGCACTCCAATACCTCCCTTTCCGTCAACCATCAGGGCATCTTTCCGGCCATCACCCTTTCTTTCAATCTAGCCCCCGGCGCTGCCCTCGGGACCGCTGTTGAGCATATTCAAGCTGCCCAGCGCGACCTCGGCGTTCCCTCCTCCGTGCACACCACGTTTCAGGGTACTGCGCAGGCCTACCAGGACTCGAAAGCCAATCAGCCGGTTCTGATTCTCACCGCTCTCGCCGCCGTTTACATCGTTCTCGGCATTCTCTACGAGAGCTTCATTCATCCCATCACCATCCTCTCGACGATTCCGTCTGCTGGGATTGGCGCGCTCCTTGCCGTCCAGCTCATGAAGTCCGATCTGAATATCATCGCCCTAATCGGCATCATTCTCCTCATCGGTCTCGTCAAAAAGAACGCTATTTTGATGATTGATTTTGCCGTTCAGGTCCAGCGCGAGGGAGGGAAGGACCCCGTCGACGCAATTTACAAGGCTTGCTTGTTGCGTTTCCGGCCGATCCTGATGACTACCATGGCCGCCCTTCTTGGCGCGATGCCTCTCGCCCTCGGCTCCGGTGTTGGTTCCGAGTTGCGCCGCCCGTTAGGCATCACTATCGTCGGCGGTCTCATCTTCAGCCAGATGCTCACTCTTTTCACCACTCCGGTGGTGTACATCTATCTCGACCGCTTCCAATCCTGGGTCCAGCGCATCCGCGCCCGCGGCCACCATCCCGCCACCGTCGCTCCCGCCCAGACAGACTGACCCTGATTTCCCGTCTCGCGCCAACGCTGGGCAACACAACTTCCCTTCACGAACTCCCAATCAAAATTCCCGCTAGCAACACCAGTACCCCGCCCACGACCACCTGAAACGACGCCTGCAAAAAGGGCGTGTCCATATACCTGTGCCGCACGTAGCTGATAACAGCGAGCTCCACCGCCACAATAATGACTGCCACTAGGATCGCCACATGGAAATTATTAAGCAGGAACGGAAGGGTGTGACCGATCCCGCCGGCCGTGGTCATGAGTCCGGTGATCGCTCCTCGCAACCACGGCGACCCCCGCCCTGTCAGCGATCCATCGTCGGATTGCGATTCCGCGAACCCCATCGAGATGCCGGCGCCCACCGATGCCGCTAGGCCGACCAGGAAGGCCTTCCAACTATTGTGAGTGGCAAAAGCCGCGGCAAACAGCGGCGCCAGCGTTGAGATCGACCCGTCGATCAGCCCCAAAAGCCCTGGTTGTACGATCTGTAGCAGGAACAGCTTACGGTGGGATTCCTCTTCGTTCGCGCGTGCGTATGCGGTCAGATGTTTCTCTTGCAGCTCACCTGCTGTCTGCGTGTGCTTTCTCTCTTCGTCGGCCAGCTTGTTCAGCAGCTCCCGCGTGGAAGCATCCGACGTCCTGCTCGCTGCTCTTGCGTAGAATCTGGTCGCCTCCAACTCCATTACTTCCGCTTGTTTTCTGGCAACGTTCACGCCCAATGGCCGGATAAGCCACACAGGTTTCCTCTGCAAAAATCCTTTCACGTTTTCCCGCCGGATCAGCGGAATATGTTCCCCAAAACGGTGCCGGAACATCGCCAACAGCCTGTCCCGGTGCACCACCTCTTCCTCGCGCATCCCTTCAAACATTTGCGAGGTCGACGGGTACTCTTCCCGCAGCGCATCCGCGAACTCTCCGTAAATCCTCCCGTCCTCTTCTTCTGCCCCGATGGCTATTGCCAGAATCTCTTTTTCCGTCAAATCTTTGAATTTTTTCAGCATGGTGGCTTTTCTCGGTCTCCCATCGCCGAGAAGAATGGCATAAAGCCCCCGTCCAAGTCATCTACGGCTGTTCCCCCTACTAAAAACCCAGGGTTGTCATCCTAAGGCTACCCGACGAGGTCCGGTTTCTGGACTCCCGACACCGGAGGTAGCAGAAGGACCTCAACCACCTCCGTCATCAACACGAGTTGTGCATGGGCCTATATGCCCTGCCCCCCAAGGCTTATCGGCCCCTCAGGCATCCGTCGCGCTTTTCCTCAGCTTCCCCCTTAATTTCTCGATTTGTCTTTCTCTTCTTGGTACTTTCGTACTACCATTCCGGGTGGCGCTCCAACTCTTGTCGGGGTACGCCTCCTCTATGGGTTTTACGGTTTCTTAGCCCTACTCTTATTCCAGATGGAAGTTACCCCTTCTGGAAGAGAGCAAGGAATGGCGACCCAAAATCTGATGGCCAAAATTCCACCCAGCGGAATTGGCAGGACTCTCAAACCCGCCGCGAACGAGCGCCGGGGCAAGCGCCGCTGCAAAATTACCCAGCTCATGCGCATTCGCCCTTCGGACCCCGAGAAGGATCATTTCGAGGATCTGCGCGGTACCATGAGTGTCTCCCGCAGCGGCGTCTATTTCCATTCCAACGAACCCGGGTACGAAATTGGCATGCGCCTGTTCGTTACCCTCCCCTACACGAATGATCCGATGTCCACGAACCACGAATATCTTGCGGAAGTCGTCCGCAGAGACCCTCTGCCTAATGGCTTGAACGGTATCGGGCTGAAAATCCTGATGGAGATGGGGGCACAACACACCTACTCCTTCGCTCCTCCGCCACAGCGTTAGCGCGCGCTCCATCGCCGATTGATTTCGGCCATCTGGTTCCGGAAAGCAAGAAAGGGCGCCCTGGCAAACCAGGACGCCCTTTCCCGTGTTTGGGGGGTTGGGGAGCTCGCTTAGCTGGCGGTGCTGAAAATCTGCATCGCCTTGTGCCTCAATATCCCTAGCTGCCGGTTCAGCGGGTGCCTGCGCCTCAGAAAACCCAGGACCGGCCTACGCCTTTCCATCAGCCGGTTCATCGCCAGGTTTAACCGCACGTCGCGCCGGGCGAACTTCATGCCCGCTTCGAGCGCGTCCATGGCGTCCTCGCGCCGCCCCGCGGTCGTAAATACTTCCGCGAGGTTGAGGTAGAGCTGCGCCTGGTTGCGCTTCATGCGCACCGCGGAGTCGCACAATCTCTCCGCCTCGCCCCACTTCTGCTCAGCGCGTGCCAGCACCACTCCCAGGTAGGACATGTAATAGGGATTGCCCTTATCTAGTTCAACGGCTCTCTTCATGTGTGGCAGTGCTTTTTCGAAATAGTCGTCACGTAAAAACGCCAGTCCCTGTTTGAATTCACGGAAGGCTTCCGTGTCCATCATGTTCTCACCTCGCCCGTTTGTTTGTGGTTTCGGTCCCGGTCCTGCACTTTCGGCTGGGTAAGGAAAAGAAATCGTTGGGAAATGGCCGCGTCATGCGAGGAAGGAGCGCTTCGCCCAAACTGCCGCTGAGCCCGTATTCGAAGTTCTGTTCCGGCCATCCAGGCGATACAAGTGCCCAGCAGGCTGGATACGAAGATTAAAGTGGAGTGCGCGGTTTCCATTCGAGTCCTCTTTGAACCTACGCGCTCTTATCGAAGGAATCTACTGACCAGGAGGACAGTCTTGGGACAGCCGCACTTGAGGATTAGGAAATATTCGAAGTACAGGTGCGATTTATCTCGTCAGCGCGCGCTTCCAGCCCCGCTTCCACTCTTTCCAATCTTCAAGAGTCGCCGCGCACATCGCTTTCGCCGCTTTATGCAGCCATTTTCCGCGCCGCGCCGCCAGGTCGCGCTTCACTTTCGGAATCGCTTCGGGCCTGCTGAAATGCATGTTCGCCGTTTCCCAGCCCATCGAATAGAGCAACCGGGCTTCATCGCGATCCTTAGACAGGGAAGCCAGCTCAATCCGAGAACAATCCGGCGCCAGCCGCCGCACCACCCACCGCCCGTGGAACCTTACGCACGGGTCCGGCACTCGAATCGCCCGCCGCACCAGCTCGTCGCAATGGATCTCCGTCGAGTTTCCCTTCTTGGCCCAAACCCATGCCGAAGGCCGGATCGCCTTTGCTTCCCGCGCAATCAATGCTCCACGCCACCTGGAAACCGCCAGAATCCGTGGATGCCCCAGGCTCCCCAGCCCCGCAATCCTTCTCTTCAATTGGTACTCAGTTCGGGGAGCGGGCAATACTTCTTCAAGCAACTTGCGCGCTTCCTCCGGAGGTCTCGCCGTGTATGGCCCCAGGTGCTGCAGCTTGTCCCAGAAACGCACCGGATCACGCAGCTTGCCAAGGGCCAGCAAGCGCAGCCAGCGATGCTCTTCCGCCAAGATAAACGCTTTGCCGCCTGCCGCCAGCGCATCGCGGTACCCTTCCTCGACCGCTTCCGCCGCCGTTCGTCTTGTCAGGCTCAGATGTTCCTCGCCAATCGCCACGTATACGCTTGCCGTCAAGCGCGCCAGATCCAATGCATAGGGTGCCGGCCACGTTTCATCCAGATCGTTCACCCCCCAGATCAAGCGTCCTTCCTCGTCCCGCCAGGTCCCGAAGTTCTCGATGTGCAGATCGCCCACGCCCAGCACTGCGGGCGTATTCACCAAATCGCCGCACACTTCCGGCCAGAGCTGCAGCCACCTGTAGAATGTGGCGCGGAAAAACGGAAACGCCGCCTCCGCCATGCGCTGGTGCTTCAGCGCGAGGTCCTGCTTGACAACCGGAAGTTGCTTCTCCAGCCAGTGCTCAAAATCGGCTGTCGCCTCGATAATGTTCTGCAGTTTTTCCATGCGAGACGCTTCGATCCATCCATCTCCTCAAAAATTGGCCTTAGGGCTCTCCTTAGGGGGTCGGAGCTTCAGCTCCGACGTAACGTTCCTACATTCAAAGAGGCTCTAGCCCCTGAAGAACCGCACCCAGTTTGGACTCGTAAAGCCCTTCACACTCGCGCCGGCTCCGCCTTCTTGACTCCCCCTTGCACGCGCGCTTCGTAAATCGGAAATCTCCCCGCCAGCTCCGCCACCTGCTTTCGCACCCTCTGCTCCGTTGCCGCGTCCCCGATGTGCAACAGCACGTCCGCAATCCAGCCCGCAATCAATTCCATTTCCGCCTCGCGCATACCCCGCGTTGTCACAGATGGGCTCCCCAGCCGTATCCCCCCACCCTTCATCGGCGGCAGCGGGTCAAACGGGATCGAATTCTTGTTGACGGTGATTCCCGCGCGATCCAAAGCCTTTTCCGCATCTGTTCCCGTGATTCCGCGCGAGTGCACTTCAATCAGGAACAAGTGATTGTCCGTTCCTCCTGACACAATCCGGAATCCCCGCTTCGCGATCGCAGCCGCCATCGCCCTCGCATTGGCCACCACCTGCTTCTGATAATCCTGGAACCCGGGCTCCATCGCCTCCTGCAGACATACCGCCTTGGCGGCGATCGTGTGCACCAACGGCCCGCCCTGAATCCCCGGAAACGTGAGCTTGTCCAGCTCCTTCGCCAGCGCCGCTCTGCACAGTACCAGCCCTCCCCGCGGCCCGCGCAATGTCTTGTGCGTTGTCGTGGATACGTAATCCGCGTGCGGCACCGGGCTCGGGTGCAAGCCCGCCGCTACCAGGCCGGCTATGTGGGCCATGTCCACGAAAAACAGCGCCCCGACTTCCTTGGCAATTTTCCCGATCCGCTCGAAATCGATAATTCGCGAATACGCGCTTGCCCCTGCCACGATCATCTTCGGCTTATGCTCGCGCGCCAGTTTCCCTAGTTCGTCGTAATCGATCTGCTCGGTGTCCTGCCGCACGCCGTACGCCACAAACTTGTACATTCGCCCTGAAAAATTCAGCGGATGCCCGTGCGTCAGGTGTCCTCCATGCGAAAGATTCATCCCCAGTACCGTGTCGCCGAACTGCAGCGCCGCCATGTACACCGACACGTTCGCCGAGGTCCCCGAATGGCTTTGCACGTTGGCATGTTCCGCGCCAAAGAGCTGCTTAGCGCGGTCGATCGCCAGTTGTTCCACTTGGTCAGCAAACTCGCAGCCCCCGTAATACCGTTTCCCCGGATACCCTTCGGCGTACTTGTTCGTGAAAATCGACCCCATCGCTTCCAGCACCGCTTCCGACACCAGGTTTTCCGACGGAATCAGCTCGAGCCCTGTGGCCTGCCGTTTCGCTTCTTCCCTCAGCAACGCGGCGATCTTGGGGTCCACGGCGTCCAGCGGCCGGTTCATGCGGTCATTTGCTGCTGTGGTCTTGCTCATGCTGATTCCTCGTTTCCGTTCTCAACTCATTCCGTTCGCTCGAAGATTCTGCGCCTTATTTCTTGCCTCTTTGCGTCTTTGATTCCTTCTTTAACATCTCTTCGCCGATTTTATCGGATGGAATAGAGGAAAGCCACTTAGCGCGGATGGAGGGGAATCGTCGCAAGTAGCGCGCTGACCCCATTCCAGAGGATCTGCACGCCGATGCACACCAGCAAAAACGACGACAGTTGCATGATCACCGTCATCCCAGTCGCTCCCAGCATCCTTGCCAGCCGGTCCGCGAACCCATAGCACAGGAAAATGCTCACCGCCAGCAATACAGACCCGACAATCGCCGCAACGATGGCCAGGAAATTTACTCCCTGGTGCTCCGTGGCATTCGCTCCCAGCGTGATGGCCACAGAAATCGATCCGGGCCCCACTGTTAGGGGCATCGTCAACGGATAAAACGCGCGCTGGAAAGGGTCCTGCGGCCGCATTTTCCCCTTCACTTCCTGATGTTCACCGTCGTCGCGTTGCTTCAGCAACGCCCACCCCGTCGAGATCACGATCAATCCTCCGCCCACCTGCACGACCGGCAGCGAAATCCCAAAAAACGCGAGTACGTGCGACCCGATGATGTATGACCCCACCAGCAGGAAGAAGCTATTCATGGCGATCCGCCACGATAGCGCTCTCCTCGCGCTCGAGGAATATTCCCTCGTCAGAGCCAGGAAGATGGGGCTTCCTCCCAGCGGGTCCACAATCGGGAACAGCGCGCTGAGAATGAGGAACAGATTTTTTCCCACTTCGGCCATATCGTTTCTCCCGGCCTCCGAGTATAGCCGCGTTCTCCTTCCTCCGCGCCGCCCTCGCTCTCTCATCGCGACCCTGCGGGCCGCTACGGACCATCTTCAAGTGGTCGATTTTCCTATTCCCCACACCAGCTGCGCTAACCTCAAAGAACTTCGTTCGTCTATCTCATCGCAGCACTATGTCGCCCCACGACGTAGTTGCCTGCCAAGCTTGCGCGTCGAAGGAGGCGCTATGAGTCTCGATCACCCTGCTGTCCCACTACTCGGACGGTTGATGATCACTTACATCTTTGCGACCAGCGGGGTCGGCAAGATATTTTCATGGTCCGAGAACGTCGCCTACATGAGCACCAGGCACTTGCCCTTGATACCCATGCTGTTGGCTGCCGCCCTGGTGATTGAGGTCGCTGGTTCTGTCTGTCTGGTAACTGGATACCAAGCGCGCATCGCGGCCTTTGTCATGTTCTGGTACACGACTGCGGTGACGCTGCTGTTCCACAACTATTGGGCGGCCAACGAAGCAATGGCGGGGATGCAGGAGACGCACTTTCGCAAGAATTTAGCCATTATGGGCGGTTTGTTGATGGTGGCGTACAGCGGACCCGGAAAGTGGGCGCTGGGGCAGCACGCCGATTCGAGAAGCAAATCGACGAGTGCGAGTGCCGGGTCTATGTCTAGGTGATCGTGTATGTGGTTCCGTTGGAGCCCGCTGTTTTCCAACGGAAAACGCCCTCTATCTCTTTTCTCTTCATGCCGTTACGGGTCTCTTTCCATCACGACGAGGGGGGATGCACTCCCACCCCCTTTTTTTCGAGGTCTATCATGCCCGGAGAAAGCGCCAAATTTGCCCACGCCTTCCGGATAGTTTCCGCGCGCCGGTCTGCCGTACAGTGGATCTCGCGCCTTCAAGGAGGCTCCTCGATGACTTCGTCGATTCAGCAAAGGATCGCGGCGGTGGATTGGAAAGAAGCGGAGCGATCGCTCTGGGAACGCGGCTATGCGGTCACTCCCGCCCTTCTAATGCCGGAAGAATGCACTACGATTTCCGCGCTGTACAAAGACGACAGCCGCTTCCGCAGCCAAATTGTCATGGAGCGGTTTCGCTTCGGAGTGGGCGATTACAAATATTTCCAGTATCCGCTACCGGAAATTGTCGCCGACTCGCGGACTTCTGCGTATCCCCATCTCGCGAAGATCGCGAACAGTTGGGCCGAAGCTTTCGACGAAGGCGCCTCTCCGTATCCGAAGGACAATGCAGCTTTTCTCAAGACTTGCCATCGCGCGGGGCAGACAAAACCCACCCCGCTGATCCTGCATTACGAAGCGGGCGGTTATAACTGTTTGCATCAGGATCTTTACGGCGAAGTCAGTTTTCCTCTGCAGATGGTTTTCTTGCTGGGACAGCCCGGGCGCGACTGGGACGGCGGAGAATTTGTTCTCGTCGAGCAGCAGCCTCGCGCGCAATCGAAAGCGGAAATTGTCTCCGCCAGCGAGGGGCAAGCGATTATTTTCACGACGCGCTACCGCCCGGTGAAAGGCTCGCGCGGCTATTACCGCGTGAATCTGCGGCACGGTGTCAGCCGCGTGCACCGCGGAACGCGTTTTACGCTGGGGATTATTTTCCATGACGCGAAATAAAGTCGCGCTCCGCCATATTCCTTGGCACCGGGCGCGTCGCTGTCTATATTGCTAGTTCGCATCGTTGACTTGCATTCATGCGCGGCCTATCATGCCCGCGCAAAACTCCAATCGTTTCGAGCGTTATCAGGAGTCCCTCATGGCCAAGAAAAAAAAGACCGAAGTCTCACAAACGGGGAAATCGAAATCCGGTTTGACACGCCGCGATTTGCTCAAGAGCGGCGCAACAATCGGTGCGGCTGGCGCTCTTCTGAGTGGTTGCGCTAAGACGAACGCAGTTCCCGAGCCGTTATCGGAAACGAATTTGATTGGCGCTTCCGAACTCTCTGGTGAAACGTTGAGTCCCGAGCGCATCCGTGCAATGAGATCGCTCTTTGAATTCAACTTGAAACACTTGCAGATTCTCCGGGAATTCGATCCCGACGAGGAAGAACCTCTCACGATGTTTCGTTTGTAGCGAAAAACGGAGAAGCTCATGAGTGCGAATAATCCGTATAACCTGACGATTACAGAAGCGGCGCCGCTCTTGCGCGAGAAAAAACTCTCTCCCGTTGAGCTGACGAAGGCGTATCTCGATCGAATCGATGCTGTGAATCCCTCGGTGAATGCGTTCATCACCGTGCTCAATGACGAAGCGCTTGCGCAGGCGCAAACTGCGGAAAAAGAAATCGCGACAGGCCATTATCGTGGGCCGCTGCATGGAATTCCCATCGCGGTGAAAGACATCTTCGCCACCAACGGGCATTTGACGACGTGCGGATCGAAAATTCTCAAGGACAATGTCACGCACTATGACGCCACGGCCGTGGCGCGCCTGAAGCAGGCCGGCTGCATCTTGCTCGGAAAACTGACCCTGTCGGAGTTTGCCTTTGGCGACGATGTAAATCCGCTGACTGGAAAGCGCCCGACGCGCAATCCCTGGAATCTCGAACGCTCCGTTTCCGGTTCGAGCAGTGGGTCTGGCGCTGCCGTCTGCGCTTCGTTTTGCGCGGGGGCGCTCGGAACCGATACGGGCGGATCGATACGCCTGCCATCGGGCTATTGCGGCATCGTCGGCATGAAACCTACCTACGGCCGAGTCAGCCGGTACGGCGTGACGCCTCTGGCGTGGTCGCTCGACAACGCCGGCCCGATGACTAGATCGGTCGAAGACAACGCCATCATGCTGGGAGTCATTGCCGGGGTTGATCCTGCGGATCGCATGTGCTCCGACAAACCCGTACCCGATTACCGCAAAGGCTTGCGCGCGGGAGTGAAAGGTTTGCGGATCGGCCTGCCTAAAAATTATTTCTTTGAATATTCCACACGCGACGTGGCGGACGCAGTGCGCGAGGCCGCAAAGACTCTGGAGAAGCAGGGAGCGACAGTGAGCGAAGTGGATTTGCCGCACTTGAAATACGCGCTAGGGGCGGAGCTGGCCATAATTTTCGGCGAGCCGCTCGCCTACCACTCGAAATATATTCGCCAGGGAAAATTTGATTTGTACACGGACACCAACAAGGCGCAGTGGGACGCGGCGCGCTACGTCAGCGCCGCCGACTACGTGCAGGCGCAGCGCGTCAGGCGCTACATCATCCGGGATTTCGAGAAAGCCTACGAGCAGGTGGACGTGATCTTCACACCCTCAACGGGCGTCGAAGCCAATCCCATTCAGGAAGATATTTTGACCGACCATGCTCCGATGAGGGAAGTCCCGGCAGGCAGCATCACCCTTTGGGAAATTCTTTGGCGCATGCCCTCGCCCGGAAACCTCTCGGGCGTGCCCGCGCTGGCCCTGCCGTGCGGATTTTCTGCGGCGGGGCTGCCTTTAGGTTTGCAAATCATGGGGCGGCACTGGGATGAAGCGACGGTTTATCGCGTTGGCGCTGCCTATGAACAAGTAACGGATTGGCACACGCGCCGCCCGCAGATTAGTCCGAAGGCTTGAAAATAATTCGCTGGACTGGGAGCGAGGTGGATCAGGAATACACGGCGTTGGATTTCGCGATAATTCTTCAGAGCTTGCGGGCGACGTACGTGCTGATGCCGTACGATCGCCGCAGAATTTGTGCGGTCTCGATCGCCGGCCAGAGAATTTTGTCGATTACAGATACCGGTGAGTAAGTAAGATATTTCAACGAAGCTCGCACTCCGCGCTGAAGATTATAGCGCGCGCGAAATTCGCGCTCCGTCAGTGGCACGTGCGCGAAGGAGAACGATTGCTTTCTGGCATGCGTGCGCACCATGAAGTTGAGCCAATTGACGGGGGCGAGCTTGTAAATGTTCCGGCCGTTGTCCTCTCGCTCCAGCACGAAGCCGGTCGCATCCAGATAGCGGCGCACGGTTTTTCGAGTGAAGAAATATAAGTGGCGAGGCACGTCTTCACAAAAAAGATAGCGCGAAGCAATGCTCTGGAAATTCGTAACGAGAAAAACAAACAAGCCGTTTTTCTTGATGACGCTTGCGGCTTTGCGAAAGTACGCCATCGGATCGTGCACGTGCTCGAGTACGGCCCACGCAGTAATGGCGTCGTAAGTGGGTTCGTTCACCGTGATGTTTTGGAATTCCTCGGTATGCACGGGAAAGTCTTTTATGCGCTGCGATGACTCGGAAATTTCAACGCCTTCGACGAGCCAGCCACGCGCCGCCATGAAACGCGGGAAATCTCCGTTCGCGCAGCCCACGTCCAACAAGCGTTGCCCGCTCGCTTCATTTTCCATCGTGCGCAAATATTTTGCTTCCTCCACAAAGCGCCGCCGGAGATAGTGCTCGTGATTATTCGTGGCGGGCTGCTCGAAATACTCAGGTGGATAATATTTTTGGATTTCCGCTATGGTTGGCCGCGGATTCACAAAACCCAGGCCGCATTCATCGCATTCCACAATTTTAAAAAATTCTCCCCGGAAAAAACGCCGATCAGGCATTTCATAAGCGAAAGTGTGCTGACTGGACCCGCACAAGTTACAAGTGACAATCTCCACGGTCGAGGATTGTACATAAGCGTCTTCAAATGCGTCCACCCGACCGACGGGAGGGGAGCGAGTCAGTTTTCGATGCGAGCGTTAGCCTGCCCAAGCTTGCTTTCGCCCGCGCCATAATCTGAGGACGATCACCAAAAGTTTAGGTCTACAATCGTTCGATGGACCACCATACAGTCGCGGTCGTGAGCATTGTGGGCACGTGCCTTGATGTGCTGGGGACTCTCTATCTGGCCTACGATCTATTAGGTGGACAACACGGTCCGTTGCGGTTGCTTACCAGGGCGGTAACGTATTCCGTTGTCTTCGGCGTCGGCTACGGCCTCGGCCTGGGTCTCTTCTTTGGGTTGGCTTCCGGTATCGCGACCGGCGTGACCCTTTCGATTGAATTCAGTCGAGCAGCCCGCGGGCTTGATCATTACTCCTTACTTTGGGAAGCACTGTTTTCCGCCATCCGCGGGTTCGGCTTCGCAGCGGGACTCTACAGGATTTTGGGTTTCGGATTCGCAATCGCGTTTGCCATTTTCATCACAATCGGCCAGGTATTCGCGTACTCTCACGGCATGCGTCCTGCTGCGGACTATACTGCGGATCGACGTCCACGGCTTACGCGCCGGCAGTTTTGGGGAACCGTGATCCGTACTCTCGGCTACATGGTTACGGCGCTTATCTGCAGCGCCTTCATTCGTCACGTGGACCACGCCTGGCTTTTTGCGATTCGCGTGGGACTGGTGACAGGCATTGTCACGGGCGTGGGAGGGACGGTCTACTCTTACATCGAATACTATGCCGACAATCTCCCGGAGCGATGGCTTGGGACATTCGGCATAGGACTTATCCTTTGCGGTTTTACCCTGCAATCCGTTCAATATTGGCTGACGCTATTTGACGTACACCTCACTTAGGCCGGTGCAGCCTCACGCTCGGATTCGGGGTGCCAGGGGCGCCAGTTTACCCAAGCTGCACTCAGGCCTTGGGCGCGGGTTTAAGTGTTCGTTCAATGCGACTCGGTTCCGGCTCCGGAATGTGATTCGACGCCTGAGTGGGCGAGGGATGATACACCTTGGACACTCTCCCTCCGTCCGCCATGCGTTGATGGACCTCTTGCCAAAAGGGGATTTCTGAAGATTCCTGGGTCCAATGCACGACAGCGGCCTCGTCGCACCAATGGAGCAGCTTGGGCATCGCTCTGCTATGCGCACCGCCGGTACGATAGGCGTTCATCGCCGCCTCATCTTTCCAAGCCGTCATGGTCCAAAAGACTTTTTTCGCGTTGACCAATAGCCTGCCACCGAGAAAACCAGGACTTTGCTCCACCTGACGTATGGACTTGAATGCGCTCCACAAGAACTGCGGGAGATAAATAAAGGACCGAACTCGCAAACGCGTTACGGAAATCAATACCATCTTGACCTCGGGGATCCGTTGCGCATGTGTTTATCGGAGGTCTTGCGTTCACAATGCTTCGAAATGTCGTCTATCGTTCGGCCCAAACTTGGATGACTGTCGTAGGATATCACTTCGATTCACCTTCGAGTGCGCGGGGTCGCGACACGACGGCGCAGGTTGCAAAAGCGCAGGGGCGGAATGCAAGCTGAGGAGCATGCCTGAACTTCCGGATATCGCCGCGTACATTTTTGCGCTCGAATCACGCATCGTCGGGCAGACGATTGAGCGAGTGCGGCTGGCGAGCCCTTTTCTGTTGCGAACAGCGCAACCGCCAATCACGAATGTGGAGGGCCGCGTCGTGCGCGAACTGCGGCGAATTGGCAAGCGAATCGCGATTGGAGTCGAAGGCGACCTCTGGCTGGTGCTGCACTTGATGATTGCCGGCCGGCTTCACTGGCGGCCGCCAGGGGCAAGGCTGGCGGGGCGGCAGAATCTGGCAGCGTTCGATTTTCCGGACGGCTCGCTCGTGCTTACCGAAGCAGGCACGAAACGCCGCGCATCGTTGCATGTAATAAGTGGTGAGGAGGACTTGCGTTCCATTGACCCGGGAGGAATTGAAATCTTCGCGAGCGACCTCGGTGCGTTTCGCGAAGCACTTACGGCCGAGAACCGCACGCTCAAGAGAGCGCTTACGGATCCGCGGCTCGTCAGTGGGATCGGCAACGCGTATTCGGATGAAATTTTGCACGCGGCACAACTGTCGCCGGTCACACTCACGCACAAGATGAAACCGCACGAGTGGGAAAGGCTGTACGCCGCGACGCGCGAAACACTCAAGCTGTGGATCGACCGGCTGCATGCAGAAGCGGAGACTAGTTTTCCCGAAAAAGTGACCGCGTTTCGCAAGGGGATGGCGGTTCACGGGCGCTATGGAGAGCCTTGCCCGAGGTGCGGAGAAAAGATTCAGCGGATTCGCTACGCGGACAACGAGACAAACTATTGCGCGCGATGTCAAACGGGTGGAAAAGTTCTTGCGGATCGGGGTCTGTCCCGGCTATTGGGGTCGGACTGGCCGCGCACGCTCGAGGAACTTGATGCTCTCACCCGCCGCCAGAAGTAAAAACGCTGCCGCAACAAATGCCAGGTTGTCACTGGCGCGCCCGGAGAGACTCGAACTCCCGACCCTCTGGTTCGAAGCCAGATGCTCTATCCAGCTGAGCTACGGGCGCGCGGAACCATTATACCTGTCTATTCAACCTGCATCCCCGAGCTGGAGAGAGATTTCCTCCCGCAAGGACCGCGCGGAAGGGAAGCAGCCTCCATTCCTTGAGGTTCAAGGCCCCCATTTGCGTTAGTTGGAGGCGAGAACGTCGTCGTAATAGTTGACGAGCGCGCGGCGCGGCTTGGTTTTTACACCCTTGAGCGGAACTTTGGGCGCGCTGGAAGTGTTTCCCACCATGCGCAATCTTCCCAGCAGCGCTATTTTTCCATCGTCCAATTCCAGATAAACCGGAACCAGCATGCGGAACTTGTCGTCGACGCCCGATTGCGCAAGGTTCAGGTTCATCACAACGGTGCCGTCCGCCCCCGTCTCGAAATAGGAGGCTATCGTGTACGCAGGCAGTTGAGTTCCATAGACGTATTCATTGAAAAACCAGTCCATCTTGTGGTTTCCTTCGAGATCCATCTCCCTGGACATGTGCTTTTCGATCACCTCTTTGAAGTCTTCGGTGGTGGCGGCTTTTCCGCGATAAATGCTGACGAAGTCCTGCATGGTTTCCTTGAACTGCTTATCGCCATTATGGTTGTCGTACATCATCATGCGGATCATGTGGAGGACATAAGCGCCCTTGGGGTAAATCAGGCGACGCGTGATGCCGAAGCCGGTGCGGGAGTTGCTGGCGCGGTAGCCCATGGTCAATGGGCCGACGTCGATGGCGCGGAAACCCTGGGTGTCCCGCTCGGTGAGTAACTCCCGCTCATCGTTCCAGAAAGTGATGAACTTCTTGGGGTCTTTTTCGATCATGCTGAGGTAGAGGGACGCGGACATGTCCGCGAATCCTTCGCTCATCCACTGATCCCGGCCGGAACTAAAGCCGACGGTGTGGCCCCACCACTGGTGAGCGATCTCGTGGGGCGTGACAACTTTCCAATATCCTCGATTGCCCCAGTCCATGCCCAGTTGGTGGCGAACCGTGGTATCGAAGTAATAGCAAATGGGAATCCAAACGAGTTCGGGCCAAGATTGGCCGAAGTTACACGCGGTTTGCTGCGTGATCTGCAGGTGAGTAAAAAGCGATGGACCAAAGTAGTCCGTGTAAAGTGGGACCGCAAGTTCACCCTCGGCAAGCGCTTTCTTATTCAGGGGTGTGGTGCTCATCGCACCAAGGGTCAATTCACTCGTTTGACGTTCTCCTGGTAAGCTGCTGGAGGCTCTTTGCTGTATCGCACCGACCCAGTCTGGAGATTGCTCGTTGGCAAAAGACTGGATAAGAATTTCGGGCTTGGTGAGCTTGGCTTCCTCTACTTTGAACCTCCCAAAATTGAATCCCGCGACCGTCTGAGGAGTTTCGCTCTTCCAGACGGTGACGTATTGCCCGCCTTGGTTAGAACCGCTGACAAAAGCCCCGGTGGCCGCTATCTTCATATCTTTGGGAATACGAAAGGTCATGTCGTAGGAGGCGTATTCGCCAAATGCCGAGCCGACGTTGTTGGGATACCAATTTTGACGCGCCACTGGGAAGTAGTTGCCGCCGCCCTCGTTTGTGACAGCGTCTTTGCCGCTGTAAGTCGTAGTGATAGTGAACTTCTCGCCGGCCGCCAATGGTTTGGGGAGGATAACCGCGAAATCGGCGTCATCGTTTTTGTCCTCCTGGATGAAGGAAAGCGGCTGGCCGTCGGAGGTGACGGACTGCACGCGGAGAGAGGAGAAAAGGGAAAGAGGAACGACACGAAGCCCGTTCCGGTGAGAGACAAATGTGGTAATGGCTTTGCCGGAGAGAGCGCCGCTTTTTTCAAGAGTCGTGTCGAGCTCGTGGTGCTCGATGCTGATGGCTCTGCCGAAGGAGCCTTTGGGCCGGGGTAGCGAGAAGTCGAAGGAAGCCCAGTCGCCCCGCTTTTCTTCGTCATACGTCCAGAAATTGACTTGATTCGAATTCCAGTTGGGGTCGAGCTGATACAACTCTTTGTCGTTGTAACGCTTGCCGTGGATGAATGCCACGAAAAGGTCCCTGGGCGCGGAGGTGAGCAGCTCCGCGAGGAGTTCCGCTTCCAGATTGTGTCTTATTTTGTGACGTGTGGTGCTCTGGCTGTCTTTCAGGAGGCCGGCGTCACAGCCGCCGGAGACTGCCGTGCCCGCCTTTTTGATTTCGTCATAAGTGGAATCCGTGAAACGAAGCACTAGCCGCCCAAACTTTTCGTTGAATTCATCTTCCTTGGTGAGGAGCTTAAGACTCTTGCGTTCGGTTTCGGCAGGAGGCGCCAGAAGAAAGACGCCGTCACCGACAAAGACCGCACCGGTGACCCGGCCGTTCACCGGCGGAACAAAACAAACGGTGCCGGAGGTCAATCGAAACGTGCCGGCGTCACGTTTGAGGTCGAAATTGACGAGACTGACGGCTTCGCTGCCGAGGCTGAGGTTGCGAAGTGCAACGTATGTGGGATCGGAGTTGGCGGGGGACTGCGCCGGGGCGGCCGGGGTGGCGGCAATGAAAAGCGCCGCTGCTCGAAGAATTATGGCTAGGGAGGCCAGACCAAACGACGAGGGTGAATTCGGGGCAGAGAGCCGGCGCCAAACGAGAACACCGTTCAAGAACAAGAGACTCCGAAATCGGGTTCTCATGTCTTTCCTCCCTGAATGAATGGTCAGCAGGGTATTAACAGCATAGTTCAAAGTCAACAACGAAATAGCACAGGGAAAGTAGCGGGGCGTTCGTTGACAGTGTTGGAAGCGTCCGATACGCTTTACAGTTTACTCAGCAAGAATTTTCCGGACTGAGGAGAACGGACCAACCGCCGTATGGCTGAAGAAAAACTACCGACCCGCGCCGCCGATTTTTCCGAGTGGTACAACCAGCTTGTACTGAAGGCGCAGCTTGCGGATTATGCGCCGGTGCGTGGCTGCATGATCGTGCGCCCGTACGGCTGGGCACTGTGGGAAAACATCCAGCAGGCGCTGGACCGGCGCTTTAAGGCGACCGGGCACCAGAACGTGGCGTTTCCGTTACTGATTCCGCGGAGTTTTATTGATAAGGAAAAGCATCACGTGGAGGGATTTTCTCCGGAACTTGCGGTGGTGACGGTGGGCGGCGGCGAGGAGCTGGCGGAGCCGCTGGTAATTCGCCCGACATCGGAGACGATCATCGGCCACATGTGGTCGAAATGGATTCAATCCTACCGGGATCTTCCCGTGCTGATGAACCAGTGGAACAGCGTGGTGCGGTGGGAATTGCGGACGAAACTTTTTTTGCGCACGCTGGAGTTTTTCTGGCAAGAAGGCCACACGGCGCACGCCAGGCGCGAAGAAGCGGAAGCGGAAACGCTGCAGATGCTCGATATTTACGCCGATTTTGCGGTGAATGACGCGGCCATTCCGGTGATCCCGGGGAAAAAATCGGATGCGGAGAAATTTGCCGGCGCGGACGTTACCTACTCGATCGAAGCGATGATGGGTGACGGGAAGGCGCTGCAGTCCGGGACTTCGCATTACCTGGGACAGAACTTCGCGCAAGCCTTTGAGGTGAAATACCTAGACCAGAATGGACAATTGCAGCATTGCTGGACGACGTCGTGGGGGCTGTCGACGCGGATCATCGGCGCCATCATCATGGTGCACGGGGATGATCAAGGGTTGGTGCTGCCGCCAAAGCTCGCGCCGTATCAAGCAGTGATCGTGCCGATTTTTAAGAGCGAGGAAGAGAAGACGTTGGTGATGGAACCGGCGCGCAAACTGCGGGCGGAGCTGGTGAAGGCGAACATCCGCGTGACGCTCGATGAACGGGAAGGAATGAGTCCCGGATGGAAATTCAATGATTGGGAGATGCGCGGCGTACCGGTGAGAGTGGAATTGGGTCCGAAGGATGTTGCCAAGCAAGCTGCCGTGCTTGCGCGGCGCGACCGACCGGGCAGGGAAGGGAAGATCAGCGCGGCGCTGGCCGATCTGCCCGCAACAATTGAAAAGCTGCTGGCCGAAATTCAACAAGCGATGCATGACAAGGCGCTGGCGTTTCGCAAATCCAACACGCACGACGCGAAAAGTTACGAGGACCTGAAGAAGGCGGTGGAGACAGGCTTCGCGTTGGCCTATTGGTGCGGAAGCGCGGATTGCGAGACTAAAATCAAGGAAGAGACGCGCGCGACGATGCGCTGCATCCCACTCGACCCGGAGGCCGGCCGGAAAAGTGACCAGCCCGGGGGCGCGGGCAAATGCGTGGCGTGCGGCAAGCCCGCGAAGACTCAGGCCATTTTTGCGCGGGCCTACTAAGCAGGGCTGCGAGATTTTGATCCGAGGCCCCTCGACGATTTGCGGGGATGAGCGTCCGCATGGAGGAAGCGGACCTTCGGCATCAGCGGGATCTGCGATTATTCACACTATTCAGCATGCGCCGAGTCATATTCTCCACGGGCGCGAAATCGTCAGTGAATACGACCGTGCCGGCGGCGGGGTCGAGGAGAGCGATTCTGGCTGCCGCGGAAGCCGCCAGCCGCATGACGAAGGCATTGCCCTGATAACTTTCGAGGCGCGCACGAATCAACGCGTCCGGCGTCTCCTTTGAAAAAGCCAGAAGCATGCGGTTGCCACTGCCAATGGGAAGAACAGCCACTGTCGGGAAAACGCGTTTCAAGGTGGCGGCGACCGCGAGAAGCAATTCTTGATCTTTTCCCATGTCAAAAAGGTTCATCATCAATAGGCCATCTTCCGACAGGTGCGCTCGCACGGCGCTAAAAAACTCGACGGTGACGAGATAGAAAGGAATGTACGGCCCGCCCTGGTAGAGATCGACATGCGCGATGTCGTACTTGCCTTCATTTTGCGTCAGCCAAGGGCGAGCATCGGCGACGTGAATGTGGAGCAGTTTATCGTCGGGATTCATCCCAAAAAAGCGAGCGGCTGCTTCCACGACTCTTGGATCAATTTCAATAGCATCGATATCTATATCGGGCGCGGTGACGCGGCTCGAAGCGATGGACCCGCCTCCAGCCATGCCTAAAACCAGCAGACGCCGCGCGGGTGCCAGCAGAGGGCCGAGGACGAAATCATCGTAGTAGTTGCCAGTCCAGCCGGTGCGCTGATCGCGGATCGTGTGAATGCCTGCTTCGTCGTTCAGTTTGAGTATCAGCCGCTGACCATCGCGGACTACGCGAACCAGGTTATAGGGTGACTCTTGTACCCATACAGTGCTATGAGACCAAGATGTTGTCGGCACAAATTTCAACGCCCCGACAATAATCGCGAGCAGTAAGAGCGCCGTAGGCGCTCGCAAAGCAAGGCCTGTCACGGCGATGACGGCGGACAATGCACAGATCACCGCCAGGGTCTTCTGCGTTCCGAGAAGGGGAATCAGCCAGAAGCTAGTGGCGAGTATGCCTCCAATGCTGCCAACGGTGGAAAGCGCATAGACTTTGCCCGCGACCGACCCGACGTGCCCGGACTGTGCCAGGAGACGAATGATAAAGGGGCACGCAGTCGCCATGGCCGTCATCGGCGGGGCAAAGATAACCAGACTGGCGAGCACCGTCCCGGTGAAGTCTCCCATTCGCGCAAATACGGGGAGCATCGACCGAACCACAAAGAGGATACCGAGTTGATAGAGGGCGCTTCCGAGGAGCGTGATGTAAAGAGGGAGGCCTGTTTGGCTGCGGTCGGCGCCCCAGCCGCCGATGGCGTAGCCAATGGCGAGGGCCGCCATGACGACAGAGATCATGCTGCCCCAAACGTAGATCGAATAACCAAAGTAAGGCGCGTAGAGCCGGAAGGCGACAAGCTCCTGCGCCATGATGACGGCGCCCGTAAAAAAAGGGGTGAGCAACCACAACGCGAGCCGAAGCCAGCGAACTTTACTAGAGGTATCGGGCATACTATGCACGGCGCGGCGCGGCGCGGAACAGGACGAAGCCTAGACAGTCAGGTTGCCCCGCAACAAACTTTTGGCCGCCAAACAAGCGCCGCGCAGAACTCCCCGTTAGCGAATCGCCATGAATGCGCTCGAGTGTGTCCCGGAAATGCAATCACAACCGGCGGCTGGGCCGGAGGAATTTAGAGTCCGAACTGAACCGCTGGCAGAGCCGCGACAATCTGGTTGTTAGCGTTAAAGACCAGCAATTCGGCGAGCGTACTGTTCATATTGTGCCCACCACTTACCACGACGACTGAGCGTAAGCTTGTGGCCGTTGGCTGCGTGTTGAGACGAAAGCTAAATGTTTGGCCCGGGGCGACCGTCCCCGTAGCTATGGTTTGCGCAACGGTGGCCCCTCCGTCGGTGAGAACCTCAAGGCTCAACGTCAGCGTGACGTCAGAAACGTTCGTGATTTTGATTATGCCGATTGCATTCGGGCTAAACGTATATGGGAGGAGGTAGATAGGTTGTGTTTCGATAAGAGTAAAAGCTCTGGACCTCACCACATAACCTAAGATCAACATCACTGCCAACAACACCGGAGTGATTACCTTCCAGGATTTTCTTAGATTTTTCACGGCTGCTCCTTTTGGGCCGTGGCTAGGACGGCCCTGATGTCTTTAGCTGGGCCTAGAAAGCATGACTACGGGGAGGTCTCACCCATCTGCGCCGCACTTGTGAACGGTAACACCCAACTCCGGTGCGGGGGCTTCGGAGCCGAGACATCGGTTGACCAATACACCTCTCGTGTGCAAGAGGTTGGAATCGGATCGGGCGAAATAAAGGGATTCGCCTGAGCCGGAATCTCAAGTTTGACCTTCCGACCGACCGATAACGTACACCCGATAACCCCCATATGCAACACTCTGTAAGTGCAGGAGCGTTCCGGCCGCTGTCGTAGGATCCAAAGTCAAGACTGACGCTCCGCCCACCCGTTCTTCAGAGAAATTCTCCTTTTAGCATCGCTCGGCGCCGAACTTTGGAGCGTTCCGCGGCCCGCGTATCCCGCTGGTGTGAGGGGCTGCGAACATTCGCGGCAGGAGGGAAGTGTAAATTGGAAATCCGGAGCGAAGATGACGTGCAGCTTATCCGCCCCGTTCCTTTCCGGGAACATGCACTTGCTGTGATTCTCGACAGGTGGGGTCGCGGGTGGTAGCGTGAATCTAGAACGAAAATTCGTGTGCCGCTGTGCGCCATGCGGTAGGTGGCGGTGCGGCGATTGGAAGGGAATCACGTGCTGTCGGAACACCATCGCGGGCAGGATTTGGCGTCTGCCAGACGCTCCGAACGGGGCGGGGGAAGGTTCAAGGCCATTGCGTACACCGCGGTTCTCGTGTTCGCGATCTACGCGACGTTCAAGGTATTGCCCGCCTATATAAACAACTATCAGCTGGCGGACAAAATGCAGGAAACGGCGCGCTACGCGGTGGTCAACCGGTATGACGAGGAGAAGGTGCGAGACGTGATATTCAAGGAAATTCAAGACCTCGAGATTCCCGTCAAGCGGGAGGAAATCAAGGTGGTCGCCAACCCTTCGATAGTGAAGATCAGCCTGGACTACACGGTGCCGGTGGACCTTCTCTTTTATCACCTGGATCTTCACTTCACTCCAACGGGCGTGAACAAGTCGCTCATTTAGACTGGCGCCTTCCTGCTGTGGCGCCTTGAGAAACCGGGCGAAGTGGTTCAGGAACTAGGGAGAGAGCGCGCCGGCAATCGCTCATCCGTCAATGGCGTCTTTCCTAGTGCAGGGTCTTGCGGGACAATGAAAGCCTAGCCCCTGGGAGCTACGTTTGCGCATCCGCATCCAAAAAGGATTCTGGACCTCCACCATAGGTTTGACGGTTCTGGGTATTGCGTTCGCCTTCTTTCTCTGCGCGGGCGGCGTTTTCACCTGGTATTACGTCAAGTACTCGCGGATGATCGACGCGCGACTCTCCGGCCGCGTGCTGCAAAACACCACGCAGATTTTCTCCGCTCCCGAGCATATTTCGGTAGGCGAGGCGTGGAGCGCGGAAGATCTCGCGACCTATCTCACCCGCGTAGGCTACCGCCCGCAAACTGACGAAGGCGCGCTGGGACAATTCACCGTACGAAACAATGCGGTGGACGTGCGGCCATCCAAACTTTCCTTTTTCGCGGGTGGCAATGCCTTAACGGTGCAATTCGGGAATAAGGCCATTCGTTCCATCCGGCCGCTGGCGGGAGGAGTCGAACTCGGAACGGCGGAGATCGAGCCGGAACTAATCACGAACCTGTTCGACAGCGCGCGTGAAAAACGAAGGCCGGTGCGCTACGACGATTTGCCACCGGTGCTGGTGCATGCAGTACTTTCCGCAGAAGACAAGAGATTTTTCGAGCATCCGGGATTCGATTTCATCCGCATTTTTGGGGCCGCGTGGGCGGACCTGCGGCATAGCGCGCATTTGCAGGGCGCGAGCACTATCACGATGCAGGTCGCGCGGACTTTTTTTCTTTCGCCGGAGCGGAAGTGGAGCCGCAAGGTTGCCGAAGCCCTGGTCTCGCTGGAACTGGAGCAGCGCTTTTCGAAGCAGCAGATTTTCGAGCTGTATGCGAATGAAGTCTATCTGGGGAACCGAGGAAGCTTCGGGATTCGCGGATTTTCCGAAGCCAGCGTCGCGTATTTCGGAAAAGATTTGCGCGAGCTCACGCTCGGGGAATGCGCATTCCTCGGCGGGCTAATTCGCGCGCCAAATTATTACTCGTCGGCGGACCGGCATCCCGAGCGCGGCGTGCAGGCGCGGGATCGCGTGCTAGCACAAATGCTCGATAATAAGTACGCCACGGAAGAAGAGGTGCAAGAAGCGAAGCGCACGCCGCTGAAAATCGTGCGCGCGTCCGTCACCGGCAGCGAAGCGCCCTATTTCGTGGATATGGTTAAGGACCACCTCCTCGACAAGTATTCGGAAACAGAGCTGTTGAGCCAGAATTTCCGCGTGTACACGACGTTAGATCCGGCGCTCCAGCGAGCAGCAGCCGCGGCAGTCGATGCCGGAATGAAGAATGTCGACCTGCTGCTGTCCAAGCGGTATGAGAAATGGCGGCGCGAGGCGGCAAAAAAGGGAAACACCGAGCCAATCCCCCAGGCGCAGGTTGCGTTAGTAGCGCTGGATCCGCGAACAGGCGAGATCAAGGCGGTAATCGGTGGCCGGGATTATGGGCAGAGCCAACTGAATCACGCGCTGGCTCACCGGCAGCCTGGCTCGGTCTTCAAGCCGTTTGTGTATGCGGCGGCATTCGCAAACGCGGTCGATGGAGTCCAGCCGATCATAACGCCTGCGACGACGATTGACGACGAACCGACGACGTTTGAATTCGACGGTACGGAATACACGCCCAACAATTACGGCGAAAAATTCATGGGCAAGGTCACGGTGCGCGATGCGCTTACCAATTCGTTGAACGTGGCGACGGTGAAAGTGGCGGAACTGATCGGGTATGGCCGGGTAGTGCAAATCGCGCGTCAGATGGGGCTGGGAACCAACATACGGCCGACGCCAGCGGTGGCGTTAGGGGCCTACGAGATGACGGCAGTCGACGTCGCGGCGGGCTACACGACGTTCGCGACGGTGGGCACGCGCGCCGAGCCTGAGTTTCTGCATGAAGTTGTGGGCGCCGACGGGACAATGCTCGAGAAATTCACGCCGCAAACCCACGCGGCGCTGGATCCGCGCGTGGCATTTCTGGTCGACAGCGTGTTGAAGGATGTGCTCAATCGCGGCACGGGCGCCTCGGTGCGCGCGAAGGGCTTTACCCTTCCGGCCGCCGGAAAAACCGGGACTTCGCGCGACGGCTGGTTCGCGGGCTTCACTTCGAATTTGCTGTGCGTGATCTGGGTTGGTTTTGACGACAATCGCGACCTCGGACTTACGGGCGGTGTAGCAGTAGCGCCAATCTGGGCAGACTTCATGACTCGAGCCACGGCCATGCCGACCTACCGGGACGTGAAGGATTTCTCGATGCCTGAGGGAGTGCAGTCGGTTTTGATTGATCCGGAATCGCTGGAACTGGCAACGGCGAATTGTCCCACGACGCGGGAAGAAGTGTACGTTGCGGGCTCGGCGCCGACGCAATTTTGCGAGCTGCATGGCGGCCAAGCTTTGCAGTCTTCGAGCGGTTCGTGGCTATCGCGAATATTCGGTGGAGGCCAGCCGAAGCAGCCGCAGACTACACCCGATGGGCAACCGGTGACGGGCGCGAACGCTCCGCCGGAACAACAGGGTCAGCCCAATGGTCAGGAACCCGTGGACCCGAGTGTTAACAAGAAAAAGAACCCTTTACAGAAGATTTTTGGTATCTTTGGAGACAAGAAGAAGGACTCCGACAAAGCTAAGCCGAAGCCGGAGAAGGGAGATCCGCCATGAGACACGCATATGTGGCGATCTGTGTTAGTTTTTTTCTCCTGACCCTCGCAGTTCCCTCCCAAGGTCAGATTCCCAGCGACAATCGAGAAATAGCGTTCATTCCGCGCAGCCCGCAGTCGCAGACTCAGACGGATTCAGGACCGGTGATCGTGGTCCGTCCGGACCTTGGGGACGAACAAATGGGCGACCTCCACATGGCGCGCAAGGAGTACCGCGAGGCTGCGGAAGTCTACAAGAAGCTTTCCGATCAGCAGCCGCGCAACCCGGTGTACCTGAACAAACTGGGAATTGCCATGCACCAGCAGACGGCGCTGAACGCGGCGCTGAAATATTACGAACGCGCCATGAAAGCGGACCCGCTTTACGCCGATGCCGAGAACAATATCGGAACGATTTGGTATCAGCGGAAGAAATACGGCAAGGCCATCAAGGCCTATCAGAAGGCGATCACGATTCGTGCTGACATGGCGGTGCTCTATAGCAACCTGGGTTACGCGTACTTCGGTGAAAAGAAGTACGAGGAAGCGATCAGCTCTTTCCGCCAGGCGCTGGCCATCGATCCGCAGTTCTTCGAGCATAATTCGAGCCGCAGCGGCTCGATGCTCCAGGACCGCTCAGTGGGAGACCGCGGGAGGTTCTACTTTCTGCTGGCGAAGTCTTTTGCGCAGTCCGGGAACGTGGATCGCTGCCTGCTGTATCTCCGGAAGGCGAAAGAAGAAGGTTACAAGTCCCTTTCGGACGTGAGGAAGGATCCGGCGTTTTCCGCGGTCTTGAAACTTCCGGCGCTGGAAGAAATCCTTGCGCCGAAACCCGAGGAACCCGAGCAACAGCCCTGAGCCCGATTCAGCTTCGAATTCGCCGACAATTTCACGTCATTCCCTCCAATGATGCGGGGCCAGCGAAAAACCGCGTTCATGGCGCGCACGCCTGCCTGCCGCCTCTGTTACAATGCGATACAGAATGGTGCGGCTTGATTTCATGCGATCTCTGTTAGTGCTCGCGTGCGCGATAGGCATTACCTCCGGGACTTGCGGAGCGGCGCAGGCGTCACCTGGCAACGCCCAAGCGGGCGGATCCACCGCTTCCCAGCAGGGTATTTATCTCGTTTTCCCCTTTGAAAATGCGGGGGCCTCGCCGCGGCTCGACTGGCTCGGCGAAGGACTCGAGGAGTTGACCATTCAGAGGCTATTCGCCGCTGGCCAGCAAGTGTATTCGCACGCAGGGCGAGCCAGCGAAATGGATCGCTACGGCTTGCCGGCCACCGCGAAATTAAGCCGGGCTGCCATGTTGCACATCGCGGACGATCTGGACGCGGATTTCGTGATTTTTGGAAGCTTCGCTTCGAATGGGCAGAATCTTACCGTCGAGTCGCGCATCCTTCGTGTAAATGTGATGAGCGATCATACAGCTGCCAACGCGAAAGCGCTGCTTGCCCCGGTGCGGGAAAGCGGGCCGCTCGATTCGCTGATGGATTTGCATCTCCGGCTGTTGTGGCGGCTGATTTCGGCGAACGATCCTTCCTACCGGATGAGTCCCGCGGAGTTCTCGAAACGACAGAGACCGCTGCGGCTGGATGCGTTCGAACACTACATCCGCGGCCTGCTTGCCGCGGAAGATGAAGGGCGCTTGCGCGAACTGCGGGAGGCCGCGAGGCTCGAGCCCGAGTGGCCCGATCCTGACTTCGCGCTAGGCCAGGCGTATTACTTGCGGCGGGACTGTAATTCCGCAATTCCGTGGTTCGCGAGGGTGCCGAATTCGCATCAGCGGCATTTCGAAGCGATTTTTGCCACGGGCGTGTGCCGCTTGATGCTTAGCGAGCCGGACCGAGCAGAAGAGGTTTTTTCGGCGCTGCAAACCCCTCCGAAGACCAATGCGGCCGACGAGAGTTCGGCGGCCAACGCAATTTCCAGCATGGAGATGCCGGAGATTCTGAATAATCTGGCTATCGCGCGCGCGCGGCAAGGGAAGAGCGCGCCGGCGCTGACGGACTTGCAGCGGGCCACGCAGCTCGATCCCGATGATGAAGACTATCTGTTCAATCTCGGCGTGCTCGCCCTGCGAGCAAAAGATTTTGTGGGAGCCGCCGATTATTTTCACGAAGCGTCGCAAAGGTCGCCGGAAAATCCGGAAGACCTGGCGATGCTGATCCTGTCGCTGGAGAAGAGCGGGAAAAAAGAAGAAGCGGACCAGGAACGGGAGCTGGCCAAGGAGTCACTCGGGAACGATAAATTGCCTACGATCCGGCTGGAGGCGCCGAAGACGACCGCCAAAACGAACGCCAAGACGCGCAACAAGAAACAACCGCAACCCGAGGAGCAAGGCGACGCGCTGACGCGTTACGAACGATTGAAGACGCAGCTGGATACGATTGCTTTGCGCCTGGAGATCGGAACGCCGGAGGTGGTGGGCGGCGCGACGGCGAATGACGCGACCGCCGACACTCCGGCGAATCATGTGAGGCGCGGCCGTCAGGAGCTTGCGGGGAACCTCCTGGACGCGGCTGAGTTCGAATTCCGTGCGGCGCTGAAGACCGATCCGAACGATTCGGCAGCGCACCGCGGGCTCGCGGAGATTGACCGGAAGCGCGGCAAGCTGGATGATGCGGTCAAGGAGCTGCAAGCCTCCTTGGAAATGCGCGATTCCGCGATTGTGCACACCATGCTGGCAAAGATTTACCTGGAGCAGAAAAAACCCGACCTCGCTCGGGCCGAGGCCGAACACGCGCTCAAGCTGGCGCCTAACTATTCCGAAGCCAAGCAACTGATCGAGCATTTGCAGAACACCAAGCCCGGGGGTACCAAGCCATGAGCGAGCGGAAAAGATCAGGGCGGCGAACCACTTTGCTTGCACTCTTTGTGTTTATTTGCGCGGCGAGCGTCGGCACGTTGCTCGTACTTCTTCCAGCCGCGACAGCCGACGAACAATCCGGCAGCTCAGTGGTTTTGGAATTGAAACTTGACCGCGAAGTAGAACCCGTCCTGGCCACCTACATAGATGAAGGTTTGGCGGATGCGGTGAAGCGGCACGCCGCGCTGGTGATGGTTACGATGGATACGCCGGGCGGATTGAGCGACTCGATGAAGGACATCATCCAGCACATACTCGATTCTCCTGTTCCGGTGGCGGTTTACGTATCGCCGACGGGCGCGCGCGCGGCTTCCGCGGGATTTTTCATTCTACTGTCCGCCGACATTGCGGCCATGGGCCCGGGCACGCACACTGGAGCGGCCTCGCCGATTCTGGTCGTGGGAGGGTTTCCGGCACAGATCGACGAAACGCTGCGCAAGAAAATCATGAATGACGCGACCGCGTTTCTGCGGAGTTACTCGGAGAAACGTGGACGCAATCCGGCGCTAGCGGAAACCGCGGTCACGGATGCGAAAGCGTTCACGGAAAAAGAGGCCCTGGACGGGAAGCTGATCGATGTCCTCGCGCCGACCGAAGAAGATTTGCTGCGCCAATTGGACGGGAGGAAGATCACGCGTTTCGACGGAACGCAGGTGAAGCTCGCGCTTTCGAATCCTTCGCGGGTCGCGTTTGAGCTGTCCGCGCGGCAGAAATTCTTGGCACGCATCGTCGAGCCGGACGTATTTTTTGTGCTGCTCATCGTGGGCGTGCTGGGGCTTTACACGGAATTCACGCATCCAGGCGTGATTGCTCCGGGAGTCATCGGGGGCATCTGCGCGGTGCTAGCTCTTTACGCCATGCACATTCTTCCGGTGAATTTTGCCGGATTGTTGCTGATTTTACTGGCGCTGGCCCTGTTTATTTTGGAAGCGAAGGTGACAAGCCACGGAGTTCTGGGTGTCGGCGGAGTCGTGGCGATGGTGCTCGGCGCATTGTTTCTGATCCGCTCGCCCCTCACCGCGGGAGGCGTCAGCCTGGGGGTCGCGTTGGCGGCGACACTGCCGTTTGCCGTTATCACTGTCTTCTTGATGAGGTTGGTGCTGCGCTCGCGCTCTTGGAAAACCGCGACCGGCAGGGAAGAGATGATCGGAGCGGGTGGCGTTGCCGTTTCCGGGCTGGCGGCCGGAGGAGAAGGAATGGTTCGCGTGCATGGCGAGCTCTGGCAAGCTTCTTCGCTGCAGCGCGTTCCCGAAGGAGGAACGGTGCGCGTGATCCGCGTGGATGGTCTGAAGCTCCAAGTGGAACCGGCGCAAGCGGCAGCCGTGGAAAGCAAGTAGAATTCGTTCACGTTCAGGAGGCAGACATGGAGATTGGATTTGTGGGGTTCGCGGTGATCGCTGGAATTGGGCTGATCTGGTTCTGGAATTCGCTTTATATCATCAAGGAATGGGAACGCGGCGTGGTCCTTCGGCTGGGCCGGCTGCTACCGGAAGCCAAGGGCGCGGGTTTGCGGCTGGTATTTTGGCCTATAGAAACGTTGTATCGCGTCAACTTGCGTTTGGAGACGCTTGACGTGCCGCCGCAGGACATCATCACGCGGGATAACGTTTCGGTGAAGGTGAACGCAGTCTGCTATTTCCGCGTTGTCGACGCAAATAACGCGATGTCGCAAGTGCAAAACTATCAATATGCGACATCGCAGCTTGCGCAGACCACGTTGCGCAGCATCGTCGGGCAGTTCGAACTTGACGAGATTCTCTCCCAGCGCGAAAAGGTGAACGCGAAACTTCAGATCATTCTTGACCAGGACACGGAGCCGTGGGGCATCAAGGTCTCGAAAGTCGAGGTGAAGCAGGTGGACATTCCCGAGCAGATGCAGCGCGCCATCGCCAAGCAGGCCGAGGCCGAACGCGAACGGCGCGCGAAGATCATTCACGCCGAGGGCGAATTCGAAGCTTCGCAAAAGCTTGCTGACGCGGCAAAAGTTTTGGAAACGCAACCTACCGCCATCCAACTTCGCTATCTCCAAACGTTGACGGAGATAGGTGTCGAGAAGAACACAACGATTGTCTTTCCCCTGCCCATCGATATCATTAATACCTGGATGCAGGCGACAGGGGGACAGCGAAAATAAGAATGGCCTATGGGGGAAAAAGGGGCGGCGCCGGGGAACGTGTGCTGGAAGGCCGGCACGTCATCGGGTTATTTTTTCTGATGCTGCTGTTCTCCGGCGTGTTCTTCACGCTGGGTTACGTGATGGGGCGTAACCAGTATGACGGGCAAGTGCGCGCCTCGAACGATACGCACCCAACTGGTTACGGAAATGTCGCGCCCAAGCACGACGTGGTGGTGAGGCACAAGACCGATCCTTCATCTCCTGATTCGATCCCCGATGCGAATTCCGATTCTGGCGCGCCACCGAGTTCCGACTGGGAGTTTTACCACACCCGGGATTCCAAACCGGTGGATGACCACCTGAAGCCCGCGCCGCCTGCCAAGACGGTGGCGGTTGCGTCGAAGAACAATGCGGCCGCGAGGGCGCCTGGGATAATTTCGAAGACATCACCTAATTCCACCGCCATTGCGACTGGGTCGTACTCGCTGCAGGTGGCCGCACTGACGAAAGAAGCAGATGCGTTAGACCTGGCAACGCGGCTCCAGAAGAAAAATTTCCCGGCGTTCGTCGTCTCGCCTCGGGGGGATAAGTATTATCGCGTGCAGGTCGGCCCGTATGCCGATGTCAAGGCCGCGGACGCTGCGAAGAAAGGCCTCGAAGGCGCGGGATTCAAAGCCATCGTCAAGCACTGATGCCCGGGCGCAGCTGGCTGGCTTATATTCAACCGCATTCTGGCGCTGAGATGCCGGACGCATTCCGATTGGGCATCGCCGGCGTATCCGGCACAGTGCTGTCGCTCTCCTTCACAGGTTTTTATCTCAGCATTTTTTCGTGGGTATGCATCGGTGTTCTCCTCACGGCCGTGCTCGGAGCTCGGCCCGGGGTCGCGTATGCCTGCGGGTTTCTCCACGCAATCGTTTTTGTGTTCACTTCCGTTCCCTGGATCGCGACAGTCCTCTCCGTGCATGGCGGCCTTTCGACCGCGGGAGGCTGGGGCGTGTTATTTCTGATCGCCTCGGCGTGGGGCATTCTCATCGGGACGTTTGCCTGGACGGTGAACAGGCTTGCGCGGCGAAATGTAATGCTTGCTTGCGTGAGCGCGCCGTTCGTGTGGGTTACGTTCGAATTCGTGCGCGCGCATCTGCCGGAGATCAGCTTTCCCTGGAATCTGCTGGGGTATCCAGCGTCGGCTAATCTCGCGCTGATTCAGCTCACGTCTATCACGGGAATTTACGGGCTTTCGTTCGTGGCCGCGGCGCTCAACGCGGTGCTAGCCTGGAGCAGTGCGAGTGCCTATCCAGGGCTACGTAAGCGCCTCGCGTTTCTCGCTGTTTGCGTTGCCGTGATTCTCGCGGTGATGTTCGCTGGACCGCAGTTTGTGCCTAAGGTTGAGGCCACGCATTACGCGCGTGCGGTTCAGCTTGATTTCCCTGAAGTCGAGGAGTACCCCACGGATTGGTTCGCGGCGCACGGAAAGGAACTCGACGAAGTCGACCGCATCAGCCTGGCGCCTTCCGTCCACGAGCCGGACCTCTTGATTTGGCCGGAGGCGCCGGCGCCGTTTTCGTTTCAGGACGTGCGATTCGCAAGACGCGCGTCCAGCCTGGCGATTCGCTTCGGGAACCCCTACATCGCGGGCGCCATCGAATGGAAAAAAGAAGCAGACGCCGCGGGCCGCATGGCGATGGCTGCATACAACAGCGCCCTACTTTTCGATGCGCAGGGTCAGCGCCTCTTCTCCTATGACAAGATTCATCTCGTGCCCTTCGGGGAGTACGAACCGTTCCCGCTGATTCACCGCGTCGTGTCGAGCGTGTCGAGCGAAGTCGGCGGCTTTCGAAAAGGATCGAGCTATTCGGTCGCGCGGCTACCGAACGGACATACCTTCGGCGTTTTCATCTGTTATGAGGCGATCTATGCCGGGGAGGTGCGCCGGTTCGCCGCGAACGGCGCGGAATTGCTCGTCAACATTTCGAATGACGGCTGGTTCGGGCGCTCCGCCGCTCCCGAACAACACTTGAGGATGGCGCGCGTTCGCGCGGTCGAAAATCGCCGCTGGCTGGTGCGCTCGACGAATAACGGCTATACGGCTTCGGTTGATCCCTATGGGCGGATAATCGAGCCGCTCCGGCCCGATATACGCGCCGCGGCCGATTTGCCCTACGATTTCCGGGCAGATGAAAGCATCTACACGCGCTTCGGCGACTGGTTCGCCTGGCTCTGCGTCATCGTTTCCGTTATTCTGTTAGCGTCAACATTCTGGAAAAGAAAATGATCCTTGAAGACTTGCAATACCGCTATGAAGGCCTGAAGCAGCGCATCACGCTCGTGCGGAGTTATCTTTGACGCCCCGCAGAACCGCGAGCGACTGAAAGCCCTCGAAGCCCGCGGTGCCGATCCGAATTTTTGGAACGATCAGGAAGCAGCACAAGGCGTTCTGCGCGAACGAAAACGCGCGGAAGACCTGGTAGCCGCCGATGACAAGCTCGTGTCGGTTTCCGGTGACATCGAGACGTACATCAACCTGGTCAAGGAAGAGAGCAATGCCGAGCAGCGTAACGATCTCCTAAAAGAGCTGGACCGCGAACTCACCGCGGCGGAAAACTACGTTAGCGAACTCGAAACGAGAACGCTCCTTTCCGGCGAGAACGACCACCTGAACGCCATCATGACCATCAAGCCGGGCGCCGGCGGGACCGAATCGCAGGACTGGGCGTCGATACTACTGCGCATGTACCTCCGCTGGGCGGAACGCAAGGGCATGAGTGCGGCGGTGCTTGACGAGACCCCGGGGGAAGAGGCGGGGCTCAAATCAGCAACCATTCAGTTTTCTGGGGAAAACGCCTACGGATTGCTCGCGGGGGAAACAGGCGTCCACCGGCTGGTGCGCATCTCTCCGTTTGATCAGGCGGCGCGGCGGCACACGTCGTTCGCTTCGGTGTTTGTCATCCCGGAAGTCGACGACCGGATCGAGATAAACGTGCGGCCGGAAGATTTGAAACTGGACACGTTCCGGTCGGGCGGCAAAGGCGGGCAAAACGTCAATAAGGTGGAAACCGCGGTTCGCATCACGCACATTCCGTCGGGCATCGTGGTGGCCTGCCAGGCCGAGCGCAGCCAGCATAAGAATCGCGAGCTGGCGATGAAGATGCTCCGTTCGCGGCTCTATGATTTGGAAATCCAGAAACGCCAGGCGCAAACCGACAAGCTGGACGCAAGCAAGCTGGATATTTCCTTCGGGAGCCAAATCCGCTCCTACGTCATGCAGCCTTACCGGCTGATCAAGGATCACCGCACTAAATTCGAAGTCGGCGATGTGGATCGCGTTCTGGATGGGGATCTCGATCCCTTCATCCGGTCTTACCTGATGGCTAAGAAGACGAAAGGGAAGCTCGAGATCCAGCCGGATGATGACGCCAACGCCGCTTGAGAGTTTGTGTGGTTAAGCAGGCTGGTTTCCCCGTTCAACCCCTGATTTTGACCGTTCAACCCCCGTGCAACGCATTTGGATTCAATAAGTTGATTCCAGGCAATCCGGATGGTAACTTCTATGGATTGCGATTCGAGTGACACTGGGCGCATTGGGGGCGGTGCGGATGCATGCGCCTGCGCCCGAACCATGAAGGAGAGTCTGTTTTGAGCGAATCCTTAAGGAATTTCTTGTTTACATCGGAGTCGGTGACCGAAGGTCACCCGGACAAGATTGCCGACCAGATTTCTGACGCCGTCCTCGATGAAGTCATGCGGCAGGACCCCAAGGGGCGCGTCGCGTGCGAAACCCTTGTGACCACCGGCGTCGCGGTGGTGGCGGGCGAAATTACGACCAGCGCGCACGTGGATTACGACGGGCTGGTGCGCGAGACCATTCGTGGCGTGGGATACGACCGCGCCAAATATGGCTATGACGCCGACACTTGCGCGGTCATGTGCACCGTCAAGCGCCAGTCGCCGGACATCGCCATGGGCGTGGACACCGGCGGCGCGGGCGACCAGGGCCTCATGTTCGGCTTTGCGTGCGATGAGACCGAAGAATTGATGCCCATGCCCATCCAGCTTGCTCACCGCCTTACGCTGCGCCTCGCCGAAGTTCGCAAATCCAATAAAATTGATTTTCTCCGACCCGACGGCAAATCGCAGGTCACCATCGAGTATCGCGATGGCCGGCCGGCACGCGTCGATTGCGTTGTTGTCTCTACCCAGCACAGCGACAGGATTTCCAACACCGAATTGCACGACGCCGTCATGGAGCATGTGATTCGACCGACGATTCCTCCGTCCATGCTCGACGCGAAAACCAAGTACCACATCAATCCTACGGGGCGCTTCGTCATCGGGGGGCCGATGGGAGACGCGGGGCTTACTGGGCGCAAGATCATCGTGGACACTTACGGCGGTTACAGCCGTCATGGGGGCGGGGCTTTTTCCGGCAAGGATCCGTCAAAGGTGGATCGGTCCGCCTGCTACATGGCGCGCTACATTGCGAAGAACATTGTTTCCGCAGGCTTGGCGCGCAAGGCGGAAGTGCAGCTTGCCTATGCCATCGGCGTCGCCGAACCGGTGTCGGTCATGGCCGACACGTTTGGAACTGCCTCGGTTTCGCCGGAAAGAATCAACTCGCTAATCCGTGAGAATTTCTCGTTGACGCCCAAGGGCATCATCGATGCGCTTGATCTGCGGCGCCCGATTTACAAGGCCACGGCGGCCTACGGCCATTTTGGGCGCAGCGGGACGGGCTTCACCTGGGAACGGACCGACCGCGCCGACGCTCTGCGCAAGGCAGCGGGACTCTCCGCGGCCGTCACCGCGGAAATGGCTGGGCGCCGTTAAACATTTCATCGAATTGGTCCTCGAACTCGCGAAGAATTCTGAAAAATAATAAGGAGCAAGACTTTGGCTACTGCCGAATTGAAAAAAGGCGATGTGAAAGATATCGGGCTCGCGGACGCGGGCAAGCGGAAGATTGAATGGGCGCTCCAGCAAATGCCTGTTCTGCAGTCGATCCGCAAGCGCTTCATCAAGGAACAGCCGCTCAAGGGGTTGCGCATTTCGGCGTGCCTCCACGTGACGAGCGAAACCGCCAATCTGATGATTACGCTCCGCGATGGCGGCGCGGATGTCGTGCTGTGCGCATCGAATCCACTCTCGACGCAGGATGAAGTGGCGGCGTCGTTGAATCGCGATTACAACATTCCGACCTACGCCATCAAGGGCGAGGACAACCAGACATACTACGCGCACCTGAGCGCGGCCCTGGAGCACAAGCCGCAGATGACCATGGATGACGGCGCGGACCTTGTGACGATGTTGCTCACGAAGCGCACGGACTTGGTTCCCAACGTGATCGCGGGCACGGAGGAAACGACTACGGGTGTTATTCGCCTGCGCGCGATGGCGAAGGACAGCACGCTCAAGTTTCCGATCGTCGCCGTCAACGACGCGCAGACCAAGCATTTCTTTGACAACCGCTACGGCACCGGGCAGTCCACGCTCGACGGCGTGATTCGCGCCACGAATATTCTTCTTGCAGGGCAGAAAATAGTCATCGCGGGCTACGGATGGTGCGGGCGAGGCGTGGCGATGCGGGCCAAGGGACTCGGCGCCGATGTGATCGTCACGGAAATTGATCCGGTGAAGGGCATTGAAGCGGTGATGGACGGGTACCGTGTGATGCCGATGGGAGAGGCGGTCAAGGAAGGCGACATTTTCATCACCGTGACCGGGAACAAGAATGTGATTCGCGCGGAGCATTTTGAGGCGATGAAAACCGGCGCGGTGGTTTGCAATTCCGGGCACTTCAATGTGGAAATCGATATTCCCGCGCTCGAGAAAATGTCGAGCGGGAAGCGCGAAGTGCGGCCGCTGGTCGATGAGTACTTGTTAAAAGACGGCCGCAAAGTCTATCTGCTCGGCGAGGGGCGTTTGGTGAATCTGGCCACCGCGGAAGGGCACCCGGCATCGGTCATGGATATGAGCTTTGCCAACCAGGCGCTCTCGGCGGAATATTTGCGCAAAAATGCGAAAGATTTGAAGCCGCAGGTTTACGTGGTGCCGGAGAATCTGGACAAGGAAATCGCCAAGCTGAAGCTCGAGACCATGGGCCACCGGCTCGACAAACTGACCGCCGAGCAGGAGCACTATCTGGCGTCCTGGCAAGAAGGCACGTAAGCGAATAGATCTTCTGGTCCTGCACGAGTTGTAATCAAGCCGTGACGCTATGGGAGATTGCCTACCTGTCCGGCAGCCTCCTGTGTAAACTTGTGAAGCCTTTCCGCTGTGGGCGACGATGAAACATCTGCACTTCATCTTGCGTGGAACCCCTCCCCTGCTGTGCGGCACGCTATCCCTGTCTGTTCTTGCCTCTCTCGTTCTGTTCGGTGGTAGTTTCCGCGCAACCGCGTCTTCCGAGCTTGCACAAGCCGGCTGCGGAACCATGAAGAGCACTTTTGGCAAAGACCAATGTCTGCGGCTTTCGTTCAACGGCGAAGTCTCCGCAAGTCAAAGCTTTGAACGGAGATTCACCGACAAGCTTTTATTTCGCTTGAATGCAAAAACCGCCGCGTCCGGCTGGATAATTGAGGTAATTCCCGAAGGGCAAGACGATGATGCTCTCAGTTCGGAGTACGTCTGGGTCGTCAACCCTCCCTACCGCTATGGTAATGTGCGATACCTTGACACTTCGTATGGAACGAGTGCCAAAAAAGCAGTCGCAGACTCTCCGAGAGACTTCAACTTTGTTCTAAATGAGCAGCAGTTCAAGTATGCTGCCGACCTGGTGGAGATGGCCATCATGTCTCGTCCGCAATCGGACACCAGATCCAAGGAAGAAATCGAAAGAGAATCGGACGCCGCAATCGAATCGCTATTCGCCCTTCATGTTGCAAAAGGCCGCCTGGCGATCCTGGATTCCCGTGTCGCTCCATCAGTGGGTGAAGGCGACCTCGGTTCGATTGCATGGCTCAAGTTCAAGGTCGAGCTTCATGTCCCGTGCGACCTCATCAGCGGTGCTACCTCTGCTGAGGTTTCAGTCGATCGAACTAGATGCAGTTCTGAACGAAAGCAAAATCAGAAATAATGTACGACTGGGCAAATTCGGCTCTAGATGTGGCAAAGGTGCGCGGCGCGACCTACGCCGACGTGCGCGTCATGCATCTCCGCCAGCGCGACCTCACGACCAAGAATGGCCAAGTCGGCACGCTTGCGCAAAGCGAATCCCTGGGCCTCGGGATTCGCGTGCTGGCGAACGGCGCGTGGGGATTTTCGTCCACGGACCGGCTCACGCGGGAAGGTGTGATGGCCTGCGCCGCCCAGGCCGTGTCGATAGCGAAAGCTTCCGCGCTCGCTAAGCGGACTGAGGTCGTGATGGCGCACGAAGATGCGTACATCGACAGTTGGCAAAGCCCGTTCCGCAAAGACCCGTTCGAAATCCCGCTTGAGACGCAGCTCGATCTTCTTCTCGCGGCGGACGCGGCAATGCGCGTGGTCAAGGGCGTCACGCTCACGGAAACCGGGATGCAATTCCGCAAGATCGATTCCTGGTTCGCCTCGAGCATTGGCTCGCGCATCCATCAGAGCAAGGTCATAACCGGTTGCGGAATTGGCGCGACATCGTTCCAAGGCGACGAAATCCAGAAGCGCTCGTACCCCAATAGCTTCGGTGGGCAGCACGCCTTGCAAGGCTACGAGCTCGTGGAATCGCTCGAGCTGCTCAAACACGCTCCGCGCATAGCGGACGAAGCCGCCGCACTACACTCCGCGCCGCAATGTCCGGAGAAAAAGGGAACGGTCATTTTGGGGGGCAGCCAACTTGGCTTGCAGATCCACGAATCGGTCGGTCATCCGATCGAGCTGGACCGCGTGCTCGGCCAGGAAGCAAATTTTGCCGGGACGAGTTTCCTGACGCTCGACAAGCTCAACAAGCTTCGGTATGCGTCCGACATCGTGAATGTGGTCGCCGACGCGCGCCTCGAGCATGGTCCGGGCCTCGGCACATTTGCCTACGATGACGAAGGCGTTCCGGCTCAGTGCACGGACATCATCAAGGACGGTCAATTCCGTGGCTACCTTTCGAATCGCGAAACCGCTCACCTCGTGGGTTTGCAGCGATCGTCCGGCACGATGCGTACGGAAAGCTGGAACCGCCTGCCCATTATCCGCATGACGAACATCAGTCTGCTGCCCGGGACTTGGTTATTCGATGACCTGATCGCCGACACGGACGACGCCATTCTGATGGAAACGAACCGCTCGTGGTCCATCGATGACCGCCGCTACCAATTTCAGTTTTCCACCGAGATTGGCTGGGAAATCAAGAACGGCAAAAAAGCGCGCATGCTGAAAAATCCCAGCTACAGCGGCATTACTACCGAGTTTTGGAATTCGTGCGACGCCATTTGCAAGTTCGATCATTGGACGCTGTGGGGGACTCCCAATTGCGGCAAGGGCCAGCCGATGCAAACCATGGGCACAGGACACGGCGCCGCACCTTCGAGATTCAGGAACGTCCGCATTGGGACCGCGTTTTCGAACCAATGAGCCCCCAGCGCAAATCGCAGAAGCGTATGAAAGGGCACGGCAGCGCGCCTGGTGGACAGTTCTTGGCCGAGCGTGAACTCCGGCACGTGATCGATACCGTCCTGCGCATCGCGAAGTCCACGGACGCCGAGGAAACCGAAGTGCATGTGGACGAAACCTGCGACGCTCTGACGCGCTTCGCGAACAATGCCGTTCACCAGAACGTTGCCGAGCAAGGATTGACAATTTCCGTTCGAACGGTCATCGATGGCCGCACCGCGCGCGCCACCACCAATCGCGTAGACGAGGATTCGTTGCGCGCAGCTATTGACGCTTCTCTTTCCCTTGCGCATAGCCAGCCGAAAAATCCGCGATTGCTGCCGCTGCCGGGCCGCCAGAGGTACCGCGGGGTGGACCGCTTCAAAAAGCGGACCGCCGCGCTTACCCCCGAGGACCGAGCGCGGGCTGTTCGGCGTGCGTGCGACCTGGCGATCAAGAATGGCCAGGTTGCGGCTGGAATTTTCTCGAGCGGCCAGAGCCAGATGGCCATGGGCAATTCGCGCGGACTATTCGCGACGTACCGCCAGACGCGGGCGGAATTTTCCATCACCATGCAGGAAGATCCAGCGGCGAGCTGGGCCAAAGCTAACTCGGCGGATGTCCGCGATTTTGATCCGCAGGCGCTCGCCGTTCGCGCGAGCGAGAAAGCCCATCTCGCGGCGAACGCGCGCGAATTAGCGCCAGGCCGCTACACCGTTATTCTCGAGCCTGCCGCCGTGCTGGATCTCGTAGGCTTTCTTTTTTACGATTTTGCCGCCACCGCTCTCGAAGACAAGCGCTCCTGCCTCAACGACCGCATGGGTACTCAGCTGTTTGGCAAGAACATCTCCATCGCAGACGACGCGTATCATGCGCTGCAACTTGGCGCGCCTTTCGACGGCGAGGGTATCCCGCGCCAGCGCGTCGTGCTCGTTGCTCGTGGCGTGCCCAAAAATCTCGTGTACGCGCGGAGCGCCGCGAAACGCGCCGGCAAGAAGCGCACGGGCCATGGCTTCGCTTTACCGAATGAATACGGCGAAGCGCCGATGAATCTTGTTTTTTCCGGAGGCGATACTTCGCTCGAACAGATGATCGCCTCTACGGATCGCGGCCTGCTCGTCACTCGCCTGTGGTACATCCGCGAAGTCGATCCGTACGAAAAAATCATGACCGGAATGACGCGTGACGGTCTATTTCTCGTCGAAAACGGTCGCCTGACGTCCGCGGTTCGCAATTTCCGCTTCAACCAGTCGTTGATCGAGATGTTGCGCAACGTGGAGCTTCTTGGCCCCGCGGTTCGCGCCACCGGAGAAGAGTCGTTCGAAATGGTCGTTCCGGCCATGAAAATCCGCAATTTTCATTTTTCGGAAGTTACAAAGTTTTAATCTTTCCCTTCGCCCCCACCTGCAACAAAACCGATTCATAAGATGCAAATTCTGCGTTGTACTTCCCGGGTTAGCCGGGCCTATACATTTCTATGGGTTTCCACCCCAATTGGGGACATCCCGACCGCGACGCCTGCGGCACGGGTTTTGTGGCGCGCCTCACAGGTTCGCCGGGCCACGACATCATCAAGCACGCTCTGGGCGCCCTAGAGCGCTTGTCACACCGCGGAGGTGTCGATGCCGACGGCGCCAGCGGAGACGGGGCGGGCTTGCTTACATCCTTGCCGCAAGATTTCTTCCGCGCACGCGCGCGAGAGCAGGGACTTGATCTGCCTGCGGAATTCGGATTAGGTGTTGCCTTTCTTGCTCCCGGAGCGGTTGCTGATGCCCGCGATGCGATAGAAGCAGCCGCGGAAACAGAGCGCCTCCGCATCCTCGGGTGGCGCCGCGTCCCGACGAATGTAAGCTCCCTCGGGTCCCGCGCGCTGGAGACCATGCCGGAGATCTGGCAGTTCTTTGCCGAAGCGTTTCATCCGGCCCGTGGAAGCGCACGATTCGAGTGGCGTCTCGCCCTTTTGAGAAAACGTGCGGAGTCGATTCTGCCGTCGCGATGCTACATCTGCTCGCTTTCGTCCCGGATGGTTGTTTATAAGGGACTCCTTACGCCCCGGCAGTTTTCGCATTTCTTTGAGGATTTGCGGGATCCGGCGTTCGCGGCGAGGTTTGCGATCTTTCATCAGCGCTATTCGACGAACACCCAGCCATCGTGGCACCTGGCACAGCCCTTTCGCCACGTCGCACACAATGGAGAAATAAACACTATTGTTTCGAATCGCCGTTGGTTGCGCGCGAAAGACCAAATGATTCGGAGGCGCCTTGGTCTTGGCCGCTGGTTTCATCTCCTGGAGGAAAACGTCAGCGATTCGGCCAGCTTCGACAACGCCTTCGAATTGAATTTGCTCATGGGACGATCCCCGGAGGCGGCGATGCTCTCGATGGTGCCTCCCGCGTTTGAGAAGGATCCGCTGCTCTCGGGCGAAGTTCGAGCGATGCTGGGTTCACACTCGCAAGACAGCGAGCCCTGGGATGGACCCGCGGCGCTTATCTTTTCCGATGGTCAAGTTGTCGGCGCGAAGCTTGACCGCAACGGCTTGCGTCCCTTGCGTTATACCTTGACCCGCGACGGGCTGCTGATGGCCGGTTCGGAAGCCGGCCTCATCGATCTTGAGGAGAGTCGTATCGTAAAGCGCCATCGCCTCGGCCCCGGCGAAATGATTATTGCCAATCCTTCCGAAGGCTTGTTTCTGTCCTGGCAGGAGCTATTGAAGCGTCTCGCCACCCAGGAAACGAAGAGTTTCCTTCCCCAGCCACGCCACATCGCGAAGAGGCCGACCGGGCAGGATTCAAGAATCGACGAGCCGGATCGCACTGCCATGGCGGCGGGCTGGACTGAAGATCAATTTAAGATTCTGTTCACTTCCCTGGTGCACGGCAAGGAAGCCGATTGGAGTATGGGGGATGACACGCCTCCCGCGTTTCTATCTTCACTGCCGCGCTCACTGTGGGATTACTGCAAACAACGCTTCGCTCAGGTGACCAACCCTCCGATCGACCCGCTTCGTGAGTCGCACGTTATGTCGCTCGACGTGCATCTGAGAGAGGGTTTCGTTCTTTCCAGTCCGGTGCTGGGGTCAGGCCAACTCGCGGATTTGTCCACGCTTCTTGGGCCGGTTCGCCGCGTCGAATTCACTTTTCCTGCCGCCGCGGGAGTCCCGGGCGCTCGCCATTGCCTTGCTCAGCTTTCCTCTACCCTTCTGAGCAGCGGCGAACGTCCGGGACTCCTCCTCCTCTCTGATCGTGGCATCAACCGGGAGCGTGCGGCTCTGCCGGCGCTTCTCGCTACTGCCGCCGTTTGGAAAAAACTGGTTTGCGAAGGGCTCTGGGACGTTCCGCTCATAGTGGAATCCGCGCAAGTGTTCGACACGCATCACGTGGCCTTGCTCATCGCGGCGGGTGCTACCGCCGTTGTCCCGTATCTTGCCGAGCAACTCGCGGAGTCCATCGAGCCGGGTGGCACGGAACGTATGCGCGAAGCCATCGACTTGGGTCTGCGTAAAGTCCTCGCGCGCATGGGCATTTCCACCCTCGCGAGTTACCGCAACAGCCATCTTTTCGAGATCCTGGGTCTCGAAGAAACCCTGTGCGCGGAGTTTTTTGAAGACGCCAGCGCCTATCCTGGACAAAAAAGCCTGGATGATTTGCTGGCAGACTATTTGCGCATGCATACGATTGCTTTCGGCCGGGCTTCGGACGAACTCATGGACAATGGCTTCTATCGTTTCCGGAAGGGGGGCGAGCTGCATGCCAGCTCGCCTGAAGTCGTACGGCGAATGCACGCGCATATTCGCTCCCCGGGGACAAATACATTCTCTGAGTTCGAGCAACTGGGCGGGAACCACGATGCCGTGTTTCTCCGCGATCTGCTGAAAATTGTCTCGAATGAAGCAATTCGCATGGAAGAAGTCGAGCCGGTCGGGTCAATTCTCCAGCGCTTTAGCACCCAGGCGATGTCGCTCGGCTCGTTAAGTCCCGAAGCGCACCGCACACTGGCGTTGGCGATGAATTCGATCGGCGCGAGGAGCAACACAGGCGAGGGCGGAGAAGATCCTTCGCTGTATGCAAGGGAGCCGCACGCAGCCAACAAGATCAAACAGGTTGCTTCCGCCCGCTTCGGGGTGACAACCGATTATCTAGTCCATGCAGAAGAGTTGGAAATCAAAATCGCCCAGGGTTCCAAGCCCGGCGAAGGCGGCCAGCTTCCTGCGCGGAAAGTCACCGAGTACATTGCCCGCATACGTCACGCCGTACCCGGTACGCCCCTGATTTCTCCACCCCCCCATCACGATATTTATAGCATTGAGGATCTGGCACAACTCATTCACGATTTGCGCGAGGTGAATCCGCGAGCCCGGATTGGCGTCAAGCTCGTGTCGGGTGCAGGCGTGGGCATTATCGCTGCGGGAGTCGCCAAAGCCGGCGCCGATGTGATTACCATCAGCGGCCACAATGGAGGAACCGGCTCTTCGCCGCTTACCTCCATCAAAAACACCGGGTTACCTTGGGAAATTGGATTGCGAGAAAGCCACGAGACGCTGGTTCGCGCGGGGCTTCGTTCCCGGCTCTCTCTCCGTGTGGACGGCGGACTGAAATTCGCGCGCGACGTTCTGATCGCCGCCATTTTGGGGGCCGACGAATTTGGATTTGGCACCGCCGCGCTGCTCGCGATCGGCTGCGTCATGGCGCGCCAATGCCACCTCAATAGCTGTCCCGTTGGCATTGCCACTCAGGATGAGAAGCTGCGAGCGCGCTTCACGGGCAAACCGGAGATGGTCGTTGCTTATTTCCGGTCGCTCGCGGAGGAAGTTCGCCGTCAGCTCGCGCAGGCTGGCGTGGCATCTCTGAATGAATTGAGAGGCCGGTACAACATGCTCTCGGCGAGTGCCAAGAAAGAAAGGTTCTGGGCGCCGGGCAGCGTGGATTCCATCGGCGACGACCCGCAACGCTCTCATCGCATTGCTACGGTTAAAGTCGAGCTCGGCTTGGCGTTCGATGAAAAGGTTGACGACAGCTCTGATTGGCAGCCGATTCGCAATTCCGACCGTAGCGTTGGCGCACGCCTCAGCGGCCAGCTTGTGCGTCAGCGTGCGCTAGGATCATTGCCGCTGTCTTCAATCACGCGGGAATATTGCGGCGCGGCTGGCCAGAGTTTTGGAGCCTTCCTCGCGGAAGGCGTCACTCTCGTACTCCAAGGCGAGGCCAATGACTATGTCGGAAAAGGTCTGTCAGGCGGAACGATTGTGATTGCGGCCGGGCCTGCCGCTTCACGCCGCGGCGATGTTCTCGCGGGAAACACCCTTCTCTATGGGGCCACGTCCGGCCGGCTCTTTATATCCGGGCGTGCCGGCGAGCGATTCGCCATTCGCAACAGCGGCGCGCTCGCCGTCGTCGAAGGAATCGGCCAGCATGGCTGCGAGTATATGACTGGCGGCGTAATTCTCGTGATTGGACCGCTGGGGCTGAATTTCGGCTCTGGAATGACGGGCGGGCTTGCCTATGTCTTTCGCGGCGAAGCGGACGATGTACATCATCGCGAGTTTGTCAGCCTCGCGGATATTGACGGTTGCGAAGATGTGTGGCTGCGGCGAGTTCTCGAAGAACATTCACGATTCACTTCCAGCCCGTGCGCGGCTCGCCTTTTATCGCGCCACGGCAGGCTACCCATGGTGCGCGTGCAGCCAATTCATTTTCAAGGCTCAGTGGAAGCGACGTGGACGCCGTTGCTTGCAGGGTTGACTCACGGCGAAGGCATGGCTGCGTCAAACCGCGCGGATAAAGCTCCGCAAGAGGCGCTCCAGCTGCGGGAGGAAAGGCGGTATCTCCACACCGCGTAGCGATACTCCGTTATAATTCGCGCTTAGTATTGAGCCTATGGACTTCGACCAACTCACCACTTTCGTCTTCGTCGCAAAATTGAAGAGTTTTTCGCGCGCCGGACAGAAAGTCTTTCGCTCCCAATCCGCCGTCAGCGCGCAGATCCGCCAGCTCGAGGAAACGTACCGCGCCAAGCTTCTGGACCGCTCGGCGAAATCGGTGGAGCTGACGCCCGCTGGCGAAGTGCTCCTCGAGTACGCCGAGCGTCTCCTCCGCCTGCGCGATGAATCGATTCACCTCGTTGCCGACCGAGGCGATTCCATACAGGGCCCGGTTGTGTTCGGCGCCAATGAAGCGACTTGCCTTTATCTCCTTCCCGATATGTTCGCGGAGTTTCAACGCCGCTATCCCCTCGTACACGTCAGCATCTATCGCAATTTCAGCCACAAAATTCTGCAGCGCGTGGAGGAAGGCTTGGTTGACGTCGGAATCGTGACGCTGCCGGTGAAGTCGCCCACTCTCAAGGTTCATCACATTTATAAAGACCGCCTCCGCTTCATGGTCAGCGCGCGCAATCCTCTCGCGAGCCGCTCGCACGTCACGCTCGCGGAAGTGGCCGCGCAACCCCTGATTTTCCCGCGTACCGGCTATACCCGGCAGGTTCTCGATAAATTGTTTCGTCCGTATCGTTCGCGCATCCACGTCACGATGGAACTCCCGAGCATCGGCATGATCAAGCGCTTCGTGGGCGCGGACGTCGGCGTTTCGTTTATCAGTGAGAGTTTTGCGCGCGACCAGGTCAAGGCCGGCGAAGTGAAACTCCTCAGTGTGGAAGGCGTGGATCTTTGGCGAGAGCTTGGATTGGTGTACCGGCGTGACCGGAGCCTTCCCCGCGCCGCACAGGCATTAATTGGATTAATCCGCGAACAACGCAAATTTCACGATACCTCGCAAGCCGCTTCGGCTTAAGAGCCGCTAAAGGCGCATTATTTGTGTTCGGTGAAAGTCGGTTGGATAACCGGTCAGTGCGCGCTGAAGTCCATGCTGAAGATTGCCCGCGCAATCACGTTTTCCTGGATTTGGATGAGGTCCGAATCCGCATAGGTCATGCCAAGCACCGTGAAAACGTCGGTTCCGTGCGATATGACCGCGAGCGTTCCCGACCAGTCGTGCTCATCGGCCTGCCCGCGGTAGTGAAATTCCACGGCCGGCAGGCCGCCCACAACCGTCTTCCGCTGCGAAATCTGCCGGTAGTTCGTGTAGATCTCGCGCAAACGCTTCTCGATGGTCGCCGCTGTCGCTTCGAGCGGCTCCTTCGTTTTTTCCTGCCCGACCACCATCAGTGTTGACTCGTTCGAAGTTCCCATCGCGACGATGGCGTTCGGAAGGGCCTGCCGCGCGTCGTCCAGCAGATTCCAGCTTGGCGCTTTGTACATCCGGAAACCATGCGTATGGTTTGTGTAAAGATTTCCCTGGATCTCTTCCTGGTTCGCGGGAGCTTCGGCTTCCTTCGGAGGAGCCGGCGGTGTTACGGGTGTTGCCAAGCCACTCGTCGCGGCAACTTTCGGCCCGCCGATGGCAGGGGCAGCAGCATTCGCCGCCACAGTTGCCGGTGGTTCGGGTTTCACAGCCGCGTTCGTGATTTTGGGCGCAACTTTCTCCCGCTTTTCCGGCGTGGCTGGAATCACGGATTTGGCGCTGGCATTGGCAGGCGTTGGCGAAGTCTCGGCGGAAGACGCGACTGCGGATTCTGTCCCCGGCTGCGAATCCCCGCCCGGCTTGCTTGCCGTGGGAGCTGCTTCTTTCTTTTCCGAAGATTCGGTCTTTGGCGCTGCTGGAGTTGTCGGAACTATGGATGCGATCTTGTCTTTCTCCACCAGGACGAATCCGTAGTCCGTCTTCACCTTGAACATGTTGTCTTCGTACGCCACGATCACGCCGTAGAGTTTTTTTCCGTCTTTCAGGCGAATTTCATCCGCCCGCATGGAAAGTGTCAACACGCTCAGCGCACCCGCGAAGACGGCAAAGGTCAGGAGGCCGCGCTTGAAGGGGACAGCCATATTTGAAGTATGGCTCCGCTCGATTCGCCTAGCAATATTCCTGAGCTTTGTGTGTCTCCCCTGTTACCTGTTCGTCCGCTCAGCGGGCCTCTTTTCACGCGGCTATGTCGCTCTAGCCGTTTGGCGGCGCTTTGCGAGCTATTTCAGCGAGTAGCGCGCCGATCCGCCCGGCCAGTCGCTCCAATTCCGCAGTCGCTGCGCTGAGCTTTTCACGCACGGGTTCCGGTAATCGCGCGTGTGTTTGTTGCATCGCCAGCGCTTCGGCGATCAGCCGAAGCTGTTTCCTGCTTCGGGGGTTCAGCCGCTCCCACAACTGCCGCTTTGCGCTACGGTTGTGCCCCAGCCACTGTTCCCCAGTACTTGCTGGGCGCCCCGTTTCCGGTTCTGCTATCGGCACCTTGTGCTGAGTGTTTGTTCGGAACATTTTTCACTTCTTCAGCGCCGCGAGTTCATGGCAATTCACTTGCCCGTCCTGCTCGACACGCCCCGTCACGCGCAGCGTTCGCGTTTCGAATACCAGGCCGCCATACCGTTCATACGCTTCGGGGAAGAGCACCGCCTCGTACACGCCGCGCTGGTCTTCCAGCGTCACGAACATCATGTTGCGGTAATTCTTCGTGCCCACGTGCCGGTAGGTCACCACCCATCCGCACAGCGTCACACGCTTGCCGGGCATTCCCGCCAGTTCGTCGCTCCATGCCTCGCCATTCCGCGGCAGGAAATCCAGTGGGTGCCCGCTCACGCACACTTCTAGGATTTCGCGTTCGTAGCGCAGCTTCTGCTCCGGCGTGTACTCCGCCGCCGGCATGCCCTCGAGCGCCAGGTTCACTGCGTCTTCGGGCTGCGTCTTTGCGAACAACGTATTTGTCGTCTCCAGGGGGATAGTTAATCCCGGCGGTGCGTTCTTTCCTCTGGTTTGCAGAAAATTCCATCGCCACAGCATCTCCGGCCGCGTTTTTCTGCCGGCATCATCGCCCACGTCATCTAATGTGCCGCATTTGATCAGCGCCTCGATTTCGTCGCGCTCGACCGGCACGCGCCGCAAAAAATCCTCGAGCGAGCGAAATACGCCGCGTTCTTCCCGCGTCCGCAAGATCGACAGGATGGTCTCGAGCCGCAGCCCCTTCACCTGCATCAATCCCACGCGCAAAGCGCGCCGCCCGTCCGCGTCTGTTTCCGCCGTGTATTCCATCCGCGAACGGTTCACCGACGGCAGCCGCACCGCGATCCCCCAGCGCTTCGCTTCCTCGACATATGCCGACACGTGATAAAAGCCCGCTCCCGCGCTGCACATGGCCGCCAGAAATTCCGCCGTGTGATGCGTTTTCAAATACGTCATGCGGTAGGAAATGTCCGCATACGTCGCGGCATGCGCTTTGCAAAACCCGAACCCCGCGAACTTCTCCACCATCATCCAAGTTTCTTCACGCTGGGCTCCAGTCAATCCCATCATTCCTGCGGCTAGCAGAAACTTTCCACGCAGCCGTTCGCGATCCTTCCGTCCCGAGTATTTAGCAGATGCTCTTCGTGCCAGGTCTGCCTCTGCCAGCGACATACTGCCAACCGTTTGCGCAATCTTCATTACTTGTTCTTGGAAGATACATACGCCAAGCGTGTCGCCAAGAATTGGCTCGAGCGAACTGTGTGCGTAAGTCACTTCTTGCCCGCGCAGCCGCTTCACGAATAGCTCCTTCGATCCATACTCCGCCGCTCCCGGCCGGATCAATGCCAATGCAACTGCTACCTCGTCGAGCGTTCGCGCTTTCATCATGCGGAGCATGCTGCGCATCGCGGGTGACTCAATCTGGAAAACCCCTATGGTGCGGCCCGCGGCAATCATGTCGCATGTCGCGTGGTCATTTTCCGGAATAGCGTCAAAATCGATTACCCGGGGCTGCGGGCACGGTGTCGCTCCGTCCGGCGCGACGTCTCTCCTTTCCTTTATCTCCTTAACCTCCTTTATTTCCTTTGCCTCTTTTTCGATGTTGTCCAGCGCCAGCGACATCGTCGTGAATCCGCGCTGTCCCAACAGATCCATTTTGATCAGCCCCAGCGCTTCGATCGCGTTCATGTCGTACTGCGTCACCACGATCCCTTTTGTCGCTCGTTCCAGCGGTGTCAGCCGCGTCAGCGGACGCGCCGAAATCACCGTTCCGCACGGATGAATCCCCATGTGCCGTGGCGCATCGTCGAGACGCAAAGCCACTTGAAGAATCGTTTTCCAGGGGTCGTCATTGACCGGAAGGGTTTGGCACTCCGGCAAATCTCGAATTGCCTGTAAAATTTCGCGCACCGGCCGGTGTGGCAGCCGCTTCGTGAAGCGGTTCACCTCGCCCGGCGGCACGCCAAACACTTTTGCTACCTCGCGTACCGCCAATCGCGCGTGCATGGTGATGAAGCTGCCGATCATCGCGACGTGTTCTTGTCCCCATCGCTTGTAGACGTAATCGAGCAGCTCATCGCGCCGCGCCCCGCAAATATCGATGTCGATGTCCGGGCAATCACCGCGCTGCTCGTTCAAGAATCGTTCGAAGTACAATCCCCACCGCAGCGGGCACACGCGCGAAATCCCCAGGCAATACGTCACCATCGAGCTCGCCGCCGAGCCGCGCGCCACCGCCGGAATCCCGCGCCGCCGCGCTTCTTCCACGATGTCCCACACCAGCAGGAAATACGGCGCCAACTTCCATTTCTCGATCACCGCTAGCTCGTGCGCCAGTCGCGAGAACACTTCCTGCTGCGGCCGTTTGTAACGCTGCCACACTCCTTCAAAACATAATTTCCGCAAATGCGAATTCGGCGTCTCACCCTCTGGCACGGGAAATTCCGGGACGATCAGTTTGCCGAGTTCGAGCTGCAGATTACAGCGTTCGGCAATTTCGAGCGTCGCGCGCAGCAATTGCGGGTGGTCGGGAAACAGCCGTTGCATCTCAGCCGCCGGTTTGAACCACGCTTCACCGCTGGTGATTTCGGGGACCGCCACTGTCGTCAGCAACCCGCCGGTGCGGATCGCATTCACCGCGCGGTGATGCAGGTGCTCTTCCGGCCGCAGGAAGTGCACGTTGTTCGTCGCCACCAGCGGCACACCAAGCTCGCGCCCGATGCGCTCCGCTTCGCGCAGCACGCGCCGATCCCCGGGTGACAGATGCTGCACTTCGATATACAACCGGTCGCCAAAAATTTCCTTCAGTTGTGCGATGCATTCCGTTTTTTTGTGAGCGTCTTGTCGCTCGTCACGCTCTTGTCTCGCGCTGTTATGTTGGTTTTTCCTTGTAGGGGCGCAGCATCTGTCCCGACCCTGTCGGGATGCTGCGCCCCTGCGGCTGCTTGCGGTTACCACCATGGCTGCCGTTTCTTCTTTTGTTGTCATCCTGAGGCGCGATGCAGTTGCGCCGAAGGATCTCATCTGCGAACTTGCTACCGGCGCCAACGCAATCACGCTTTTCGAATGTTGCGCCAACTCCTCCAGGGTCACCGGCCTGCCGTTGTCTATTTCGCCCGAGTCTGTATGTTGCGCCAACTCGGTTGTTCCCAAATGCCGCAGCGTCACAAGCTGGCACAAATTGCTGTACCCTTCCATGTCCGCCGCCAGCAGCACGACTGGCACACTCTGAAAACTGTCATCCCGCTTGCCCTGAGCGGAGCCGAAGGGACCGGAGGGCCGACCTGTCCCGGCCCTGTCGGGATGATTTTTACTTGTCCTGAGCGAAGTCGAAGGGTCGGCCCGGAGTGGAGGGATCTCTCTTCTTCCGTTCTCTACGTCCAAATCCAGCACCACCCCCACAATCGGCTTCACACCCGCCTTTCGCGCCGCCTGATAAAACGCCACCGCGGCGTACATCCCATTTGTATCCGTCAACGCCACGGCCGGCATTTTCTGCGCGGCCGCCGCCGCGATAATCTCTTCCGGCGAAGCCACGCCTCGCAGGAACGAATAGTGGCTGTGACAATGCAAATGTACGAACACGTGATCCTGACCCATGATTTGCGGAAGGTGACTGGTGATTTGTGACTGGAAAACAGAAGAACGCGACCTTTTAGGAGGGCTCTCCACCAGTCACGGGTCACCAGTCACTCGTGAGGTAGAGAAGAAGCGGGAAATTTCAGCACATCACCGTGACAAACACGGCGTCGACAGTACCAGGCCGTTCGGCTTCGAGGCGTAATGCTCGCGCAGCTCGAGTCCTTTGCCGTAAAACACCGCGTTCCAGCCGTAGCGCCCGCGCACCGAATCCACGCCGCGGTTCAGGTACCACCGCCGGTTCGCGTCCGTGTCGAACAGCTCATGCTGCCGCCGGTCGATTTCGAGGTTCATCACGTTCACGCCCACCAGCCGCACCGCCACGCGCCGCGTAAACAATTTTCCGAACAGCTCCATCGCCGCCGCAAGCAGCTCGCGTTCGTCATTCGCCGGCCGCGTCAGCCGTACCGTCTGGTGCGCCGAAAAATGGTCCACGTACCGCAACCGTAACCCGATGGTGCGCGCCTGCCGCCCGTATTCGCGCAGCGTCGAGCCGACCCGCTCGCTCAAATACTCGATCAGCCCGCCGAGAAATTCCGTGTCGATCGTTCCGCCTTCGATGGTCGTCTCGCGCGAGACCGACTTCGGCGTCGACGGCAGCAGCACCTCGCGCCCATCCAGCCCCCGCGCGCGTTCCCAGATTTGCTGTCCGATGGCTTCGCCAAACGCCGCCTGCAGCGCGGGCTTTGGCACCTGCCGCAGTTGCCCGATGGTGGTAATCCCGCGCTCGCCGAGCTCCGTCGCGTGGACGTGCCCGATCCCGTGCAGTTTCTCGACCGGCAGCGGCGTCAAAAACGCTTCTTCCTCGCCCGGCGCGATCATGCGGAACCCGCGCGGCCGCTCCAGCCGCGACGCGATCGACGCCACCGCTTTCGTCCGCGCCGCGCCCACGCTCACGCTCAAGCCCGTCCGGCCGAGAACCTCCGCCTGCACTCGCCGCAACGCCGCTTCGTAATCCGGATAGAGCCGCTCCGTCCCCGCAAAATCCAGGTAAAAATCGTCCAGCGCCGCCGTCTCCACCGCCGGCGTGTAAGTCTCCAGGATCTGCCGCACGCGCTCCGCAAAATCCGCGTAGTGTTCGTACTGCCCGGGCACCACCACCGCCTTGGGACAGATGCGCAGCGCCTCGCGAAACGTCATCGCCGTCTTCACGCCGCGCATTTTCGCTTCATAGCTCGCCGACGCCACTACCCCACGCCCCACCAGCACCGGCTTCCCGCGCAGCCTGGGATTCAGCACCTGCTCCACCGACGCAAAAAACGCGTCCACATCCACATGCACGATGTTCGGGGTTTTGCTGCTGGATTTTTTGCACATCCCCAGCCATGCCCACGCGGACCACGGATTTTTTTCCGCCGTCGTTTGCGTCTGTGGCGTTTCCCCTGAACCCGTGGGACTAGGATTTTGCGCTACAGCTTCCTGCCTCGCGTCGTTGTAGCGCGGGATTTCCGTCCCGCCGTTTTTTTCTTCTGCAGTTGCTTGGACCATATTGCCGGCCTCAATGGCGGGAGTGGTGAATACGCTTTCGATACAGTTGACCCGGACAGGGTCACACATAGCAACGTTCATGGTGGCTCCTATTAACCGTGATCGCACAGCGGTCACAGCGGGGAAGCGGGTCACTTATACTGTTCTCCGAACAAAGCAGCTGGCTTGGCTGGCCTCCGGGATCGAGGGATTGCTCTTTCGAGTCAACCCCTCACCCCGCTTACGGCTCGGAATTTTCCACGGCCGGCGGCTCGGGAGAGTCCAGAGGACAATGGAGCCGCCGACCGTTTCCCGTTTCCTCTACCGCCCCGCACTATAAGCGAACAAAAAGCGAAAGTCAAGTAAAACCTGATAGAGAACGTTCTCTTCATTGCGCTCGTTCAGCCTTCATTTTTTCTGCATGCGGTTGCTGGACAACCCGGTGTTGATGCTAGCTACCAAATCCACAGAAGCAGGAAACCCGATCGCGGCTCCATCATTCGTTTTGGTATAGAGTTTCCTGGTATGCCTTCAGCGAAAAATGCGCCCGCCGCTTCGTTGAGCCCCTGGCGGCCGCTTCGTCTCCCGCTTTTCCGGAATCTCCTGATCGCTGATTTGGCTTCCGACATTGGCACTTTCATGCAGAGCGTCGGCGCCGCGTGGCTGATGACTTCGCTCAGCAGCGACCCCATCCACATCGCCCTGATCCAGACCGCTTCCGCGCTGCCGTTTTTCCTCCTCGCGCTGCCCGCCGGCTCCATCGGAGATATCGTCGACCGGCGCAAGCTCATTCTGTGGACCGAGCTGTGGATGCTCGGGGTTGCCATCCTTCTTGCTGGAACCACGCTCGCGCACTTGATAACGCCGTGGCTCCTTCTCTTCCTGACCTTCGCACTGTCCCTTGGAGACGCCGTCGAAGCTCCGACCTGGAGAGCCATTTTCCCCGAACTTGTCTCCCGGGAAGATCTCCCCCCCGCGCTGGCGCTCAACGGCATCGAATTCAACCTCGCACGTGCCGTCGGCCCCGCGTTCGCGGGCTTCCTCATCGCGGCGGTCGGAGTGGGCATCGCGTTCGTGCTGAACGCGCTTTCCTTTCTCGGCGTAATCTTCGTCATCGCCGGCTGGAAACGCCGTTCCTCAAGCAGCAAGCTGCCCGCCGAAACGCTGACCGGAGCAACCTCCGCGGCGGTTCGCTACGTGCGCTACTCGCCCGACATCCGCGTATTGCTCCTGCGCGCGGCCTTCGTCATTTTCTTTGCCAGCTCCTTTTGGGCTTTGTTGCCGGCCATCGCCACGAGCCTGACCGGAGGATCGCTCGCGTACGGCCTGCTGCTCGGTTTTTTCGGGATCGGTGCGGTTCTCGGAGCTGTCGCGCTCCAGCGCGCTCGAAAAGCCCACTCCGTCGAAGCCGTCGTTTCGGCCGCCACCGTCGTGTTCGCGATAGTTTTGTTCGCTACCGCGGAGATCCATCGCTTGTGGATTCTTTGTGCCTTCCTGTGTTTCGGCGGCGCCGCGTGGACGGTCTTCATGTCGGTTTTCAATACCCTTGTCCAGCAGCTCGCTCCCGACTGGGTTCGCGCGCGCGTGCTCTCCGTCTACCTGTTCGTATTCCAGGGCAGCGTGGCGGTCGGCAGCGCTGCCTGGGGATTCGCAGCCGGCCGAACGAGCCCGCAAACCGCGCTGCTCATTTCCGGCGTTGGGATCGCGGCCTGCCTCGTCCTGCGTTTTCCTTTTCGGCTTTCCGAGCCCGGCACCGCGCTTGACGTCTGGAACCACTGGGGGAAACCCGTCCTCTTTGCCGAACCCGCGCCTGACCAGGGCCCCGTCCTCGTGACCGTCGAGTACAAGATCGATCCCCATCGTGCGGCGGAGTTTCTCGACGCCATTCACGCCTACCAGCGGGTTCGCCGGCGCGATGGCGCCACGCGGTGGGGCGTCTACTACGACACGCAGGACCCCGGAAAATATCTCGAAACGTTCATGGTCGATTCCTGGGCCGAGCACCAGCGCCAGCATGACCGCTTCACCGTCCCCGACCGCGCGCTCGAAGACCGCGTCCTCAGTTGCACTCTTGAGCCCATCCGGGTTCGCCACCTCATCTACGCACATAAGATCAAGCACCCGCACACTCACCTGCCATGAGCCCGCCGCGAAACAACGCTTCACGGGCGACAGGCCTTAGCCATGGAGGTGTAAGCCCCGGACCTTTAGTCAGGGGAGCGGCGCCCTCAGGCGCCGCGCAACGTGAGGTCGCTCATCAGTGGGGCTTCAGCCCTAGTCACAGCTAATTAGCTCGCGTTCATTGCCGAATTTCAAGAGCCCCCTACGTCGGGTTGCCGGCAAATGTTTGACGGTGCCCGTTTTATTTGGAGTCTACCGTCTAAATCTGGTAATTTGGCCCGATAGAAATGTCTACCCTCTTCTTCAAACTCCTTCCCTATCTCGCATTTCTGTATGTGGGGATACACTCGATCCTCGAAGTACTTTTCCCTTCTCTTCGCGATCCTGATTTCAAGCGTTGGGAAATTGATGGAGGAAGTAGTTCTTACGTCCAAATCCTGGGGTGGAAGAAAATGCTCACACCGCCGCGTGTCTTAGCCCAAGGATACATGTCTGACCGTGCTGCTTGCGCGGTTGCCCTCGCTGTAGGAGTTATTTCCGTATTAATCGCGATGTTCGGCATTCGCCATGTTAGTGGCTTTCCAAGTTTTTTTCCCGACCTGTTCGACAGACGCTAGATCCTTCATAGGGACCCAACGATCCGCGCTCCATTTCGCACACCACTGGTGACTCTTCAAATGAAAGTCATGTCGCAACGTTGCGAACGGTCGGGGTGGTATACAATCGTTGCTGTTTTTGAAGTCAAAAAGGAAATCCCGGCTGAGAGGCCTATCCATGGATCGTGATCCCAAAGACATGAGGGTTTTCCCGCCACTCGGACCGGCGGTCAAGGTTCTAATGGTCTGGCCGCGTTTTCCTGACTCGTTTTGGAGCCTTGGCGAAGTGATGCAAATGGTTCCAGAACGTTCCCTCATGCCACCACTCGGGCTTATCACGGTGGCCGCGCTTTGTCCCGCCCAGTGGAAAATTCGTTTAATTGACCTGGCATTTCAAGACTTGCGCGATGAGGACATCCTCTGGGCCGATCTTGTGATGGTTAGCGCGATGGCGGTCCAGCGCAAAGGCGTCCGCGAGACACTCGAACGCGCTTCCAAGTTGAATCGGCGAACCATGATAGGGGGTCCCTACGCCAGCAGCGAGCCGGACTCATTGCTGCCGCTTGCTGACCATGTAGTCGTAGGTGAGCCGGACGAAGTCTTCCCGCAGATCGCCCTGGATCTTGAGCGTGGCTCCGCCCGCAGGCTGTACACCATTGCGGAAAAGCCCGATGTCAGCCGCACCCCGGTGCCGCGTTTCGACCTGTTGGCGTTGGACAAATACACGTTCATGTCCGTGCAATTTTCGCGAGGCTGCCCGTTTACCTGCGAGTTTTGCGACATCATCACGATCTATGGACGCCGCCCGAGAACGAAATCTCCGGCGCAATTGACCGGAGAACTTGACGCGCTTCTGCAGCTCGGCTGGCGGAAAGATGTCTTTGTCGTCGACGATAATTTTATCGGAAATCACAAGGCGGCTTTGGAGCTCGCCCAGGAGTTGGAAAGGTGGCAGCGCCGCAACTGTCATCCGTTCGCGTTCTTCACCGAAGCTTCGATTGATCTTGCTTCGCGGCCGGCGCTGCTGGACGCGATGGTCAAAGCAAATTTCTGCCGTGTGTTCATTGGAATTGAATCGCCCTCCACGGAGTCGCTAAAGGAAACCAAGAAATTCCAGAATCTCCGCCGCGACTTGCTGGATAGCATTCGCTTTATTCAGCAGCATGGGCTTTGGGTCATGGGCGGCTTCATCGTCGGTTTTGACAGCGATCCGCCGGATATTTTTGATCGCCAGATTGAATTTGTGGAGCGTGCCGCGATCCCTTGGGCCATGACCGGCATCCTGCAGGCGCCGCCTACCACTCCGCTCTATGAACGCATGAAAAAAGACGGCCGGCTCCTTGAAAACAATCCCGAACCGAGTAACTTTGACCCCCCGAACTTCCGAACCGTTCTGCCCCTGCCCGAACTGCTCGACGGCACGAAGCGCATGCTGCTTACGCTTTACGATCCCCGTCGCTTTTACCAACGTGTGCTGGATTCCCTGGAACGCTGGCAGCTTCAACCGGAACAGAAAGCCTCGGCGATTTCTTTCTTGTATGTGTTGAGGGTGCTGCTCAAATCTGTTTGGAAGCAGGGCGCACTCTCCCGCTATCGTGGATCTTACTGGCGCTTTATGCGACAGCTCATGATGCGCTGGGGATTGCACCCGCTGAAGAGGCGGCTTGGGCTCGAGCTGGCGCTCTCCGGTCATCACTTCATCCGCTACGCGCGGCAAGTCGCCGACGCTCTGGAAGCTGAAAGCCGCCGGGCAGTTCGGTTGATGCATCCCGGATTTGTTCCCCAGCGGGATGGAGAAGCGCCGAATCTGGTGCAGATCAACGGCGTACCCAGACATTCGTAGCTTTCTGCTGGTAAAGCGCATCACAAATTGAATGCGTAAAGCAGAAGCCGCGTAAGGAACAAATCCGCGACGAGGACGATCAGGGAGGACTCAACGAATGCGGCAATCGTAGCCCGGCCCACGCCCTCTGTCCCGCCTTTGACACGGAACCCCTGATAACAACCCACGGTCGCGATAATGAGTCCGAAAACAACCGGCTTCACGAAGCCTATGAAGAGGTCGCCGAAAACCAGCACATCGATGGCGCGTCTCCAGAACTGCGCCGGACTTAGGTGCAGTGTAAGATTCGCGACCAGGAATCCGCCGAGCAATCCCGAACAATCTCCCAATGCCACGAGCAACGGCAGCACTAACACCGTCGCAACCACACGTGGCGTCATCAGCTTGCGGATTGGGTCAATGCCGAACCCCCGGATCGCGTCCACCTGTTCGGTAACGACCATCGAGCCCAACTCGGACGCCATACCGGTGGCGTTCCGGCCCGCGACCAGAAGAGCCGTGAAGACTGGACCGAGCTCGCGGAGCAGCGCGAGCGAAACGGCGTCAGCCGTTAAAATTGGCTCGCCGAAACGCCTAAATTGTGACGCTGCGTTCAAAACAATTACACCGCCGACGCAAACGAGCGCAACGAAGACAATGCGCAACGAACCCACGCCAATCACGTCCATCTGGTCGACCAAGTCGGCGAAGTAACGCCTGGGAGCAAAGATGCTCCGGACCGAATGAATGGCAAGCAGTGAGTAATCCTGGACGATGAAAGCCCACGTTTTCAACGGCTTCGAGATGGCTGAGAAAACGGAAGTTAGGTTCACAGTTACACTCCCTCACAATGGTTGGCGCCGCTGTGTTCAAGGTTATAACGCCTGCCGGAACAGGGAAGATACACCAGATTTACGCGCGTAAGAGTAAGCACTCGCACAGTCACCTACCATGAACCTTCTATGCAACGATCTATACAACGACAGGACGAAAATAACGACGGAACGACGCGAAATGACGGCTCGTGCAGGCAGAGGAACAAGTGTCCCGTGTTCTGTGACCGGTGATCCATGAAGTAAGAAGGGCGCCCCTGCCGGGTAGAATCCTCCGGAGCGGTCCCCGACCAGGTCCCCGATAGGATCGGGGCAGGCGGGGCAAGCCGGCGCTTGATAGGGGGAGGGGGGGGTGTACCCCCCTCGTTGTGAGAGAAAAAGTCTGGCAACGATATGAACAGAATGGGGATAAGGGGCGTTTTCCGTCGTTGCGCAACGGGGCTCCAACGGGACGCCGACGGCCGCACCAACGGGACGACCTGCCTCCGCATATAACCCTGCTGCGGCAGGCAAGCTCCCCGATAGGATCGGGGCAGGCATGGAAGGCCGAAGCTTTAAGAGTGCGTAAACCCTTGAAAACACGAGGCAGATTTTTGGGGGTGTACCCACCCCCCATGTTTTTTGCAAAGAGTGCGGAATCGCATGAAAAGAAAGGAGATGTGATTTTGCACAGTACAAAAGAGTGCGCAAGAATGTGAAAAAAAAGGAGTTAACACAATTGAGGGCGGTGCGTTGAACGGCTCCGCTTGAAAAAGATAGTCTTGGGGAGATGGACAGTCTAGCTTTGGTCGTCGGGAGGGGAGAGGCGGATACGCAAAAGTGCGGAGCCCGGCTGGATTGTGGCGACTCGATGGCGAAGATCACAACTGAGGTTAGCAGATGGATATAGTTACCGCTACTGGACTATGGGACGGAATTGGTGCATGTCCGAATTTCGGCCATCGTGGAGCTAATGGATTGATAGAGTAAAAACACAGGCGTAAAGTCGACGCCTGGCGCACGCGGCTAAGTTTGATTACGTACCGACAAAAATGGACCACTTGCCGTAAGTTTGGCGACAATTGTCATTGAATTGGTTCTCTTAATTCCAAAATCCTTGTAAGTCACGGTGACATCGCAAGGCGCTTCTGCCCCGAACTTTATGTCCGGAGCGTCCCCTAATAAGAGGGTGCAAAACCACACTCGTGAATTGATTGAAAAAATAGGATGATGCTCACCGTTTCTCAAAACGCGTGGCGTTACGGGTACAGAAGACTCTGGTTCTATCATCTGTAACTGAGGAAACTCCGCTGTGTATGTGTTTTCACCCCACTTTCTTGAGAGTGTATCTATCTGGACATCCAAAGCAGTTCGCCGTCCGATATTCTTTAGAAAAACATAGTCAGTTCGGAGTTGAGAACTGTACAAATCCTCCGTTGGAAAATAAAGCGTGAGGAACGGAGCGTTCAGGTCTCGTTCTGCGTCGGTCCTGGGTTCATCTCCCGTCCCTTGGTCGAATAGCGCAGGGGCCGTGTCTTTAGTTCCGGATGCAGACGCCAGAAACTTTAGCCTGGCATCTTTCAGATGAATTAAGCCATTTGTCTGCACATAATGAATTGTCCCTACAACTTCGACCGACTCACCTCCACGGACCGTTTTGAGAACCGGATAATCTCTTAAAACAGCCTTCACCACGACAATGATTTCTTCATCTGCGCTTTCCAGAATCACATCGATTTGTCCGTTGGACAGAGGATGAATGTTTGAGAGTCGCGTCTGCCAGCGAATATTATGACCATGATAACTAGCTGCCACGGAGTGCTGGAGATAAAGGGACACGGATTGTAAGGCACGACGAATTTCGCCAGGTGTCGGCTTTTCGTGATAGTCGTCGGTCTGTCCGATGGGTACTGAGCTTTGAACAAGGTTTGCGATGTTGATATCGCGCCCGGCGACAGGGCCATTCACGGTTGAATTTGAAATTTTGACTTGCGAAGCCGAATGGACCTCGCCCTCGATGTGCTGTTCAGACTTAAGTTTCTGTTGCTTTCGGGTGGAGCGACGGTATATCCACGTACCGATCCACGAGAGGAGGAGGACTCCGATGCCTGAGAATATCCACTGATAGGCTATGGAACCAGTCATATTATTGCTGAAGAGTATAACTGAGGATTCGACAAGTAGCCGGGTGCAGGCCGCAATTGAGGCGCTGAGGCTGGAGCGCAGTGGACACTATTCGGAAGCAATAGAGAAGTGGTCTTGCCGGGTTTCCAAAATAGTTTGGAACAAGTTACTTAACAACGTCTAAGATTTCGGGAAATGGAGGTTGAACGGCTTAAATTCCTCGAGGAAATCACCTTCACGGGAGAAGACGTAGACTAACGCTTCTGGTTTTCGGTCGTCCTTAGATACTAGGGTTGTTGGTAGGTGAAGGACGATTGGGGTGGCTTCCGTTTTTTCTGAACAGTCGAAATCCTGTCGAAATTCTAATTCTCCTCGGTCGTTACGATGTTGGTCGTCTAGGGCCTGTAATAGATGGTTATTCTTGCGAAAATGGATGACGAACTGAAGGAGCCCGGTTGCGTTGCGGCAGTAGATAGGCAGGCTCAGGTCAGCGGTTTTTAATTTCTTATTTTCTTGGGCACTGGGCTTGCCCACGAACGCGACGAGAGGTGGCTCCCCGCCGGGTGAAACGCTCGGGTCCGACCATTGTCTTTCGTATTCAGCGAGCGCCTCGATGTAGGCGCGGTCATCCCTTTGGTCCCTGGTTTCCCATCGAGGATGTGAGGAGAAGAAGGCAGCAAGATGAGATTGCTCGCCGCTTTTTGCCCGGAGTAAGTGGTGCAAGGCAAAAACGTAGTCCGGGTGATAGCCTTCCCTTGCCATCAACATCATTCCCTGGATGTCCGCGTCATGTTCGAGATTGCGCGAGAGTTTGGCAGCTGCCATTGGTGCCGCAATTCGTATCCCGACAATCGACCAATTAGCGTTTGAATCCCCTGCTCTGACGCGCGCTTGGTAATACTGAATCTGGGTGGCAACGTACAAGCTGTACAGATACTTCCGGACGGCATGTCTTCGAGCGACATGGGATGTCTCATGGGAGAGAACTGCAGCCCACAGACCAGGTTTCGTTCCGATGAGTTTTGCTAAGCCGGAGCCGACGGAGACTTCCCCGTCGGACAGTGAGGAGGCATTCACTGAGCCGTCATCGACGATCGTGAAGCTCCAGCGGTAGGGCAGGCCCAGAGAGGCGACGGCCGAGTTTCGAACAAACTTCGAGAATACTTCCGTCCCTACTTCATTGTAGGCGGTGTTTTCTAGCAATGGGCTAACACCGCGGATCTTCGCCCGTTCTGTCAATCCGAGCTGATAGTCGATTGCAAAATCGGCTGGTAGCGACACATCTTCATCAAGTTTCACCTTTCGGTGGCGTTGGGCTTCGGCTGGGAGGGAGGCGATTAATAAACCGAACGCGAGAATCGAGCAGAGGGGAATTTTTCTAAACATAAAATGGCCTTCTGGTAAAGGAGGCGAGAACTCGATAGATGCTAACGCCGCGGGGGACAAAGCGCAAGGTGGGCTAGGAGTCGGTACCACCCTTGAAGCGGCCAAGAGGCTGCACCGGTTTGAAAACGGGCCACTACATGGGCAAAGCGAAAAGCAGATCCCTCCACTGCGCGGCCGGCGCTCGTCCCGCGAAGGCATCCGGGATGCATAAGTCGCACGTTCGCGAGCGGGGGAAGAAAACTGGCCGCTCCGCGCGGAATGACAGGGGGTGGGTGGGGAACAGCGGTGGGCACGATCTTCGAGAACCTCGAGGATGGCATGAGCATCGAGGAAATCATGGAGCAGTTCGATGTGACCCGGGAACAGGTTAAAGCGGTGTTGGATTTTGCCCGCGCGGAGCCTCGAAGCTCCGGTTCCCCGTTAATGCTTGGGCAAGCCGCGTTAAGTTTCGCGCCTACGGGGCTGGGCATCTCAACGCACCATGTACCCAGTACCCAACGCTGACGCGTTGGGCTAACTTCTGGCGCACCTACGGTGCTAACTCCTCGTCCGCGAGCAAGGGCGCCGGTTTGAAAACCGGCCACTATAGAGGCACGGAAAGAATGCCCGCGACCCTTCGAGGCTCAGGGTAAACTCGAAGTCAGGGGCTTACACCGAGGGCCACCGGTTTGAAAACCGGCCACTACAGAGGCACGGAAAGAATGCCCGTGAGCCTTCGAGGCTCAGGGCAAACTCGAAGTCAGGGGCGTACACCGAAGAACGCAGAGCTTGCGGCGGATTAGGCATATCAGTGTAGCATCGCCCGTAATATGATATCATCTATGATGTGAAGGTGGTCCTGGATACGGACGTCATCGTGGCGGCAATGCGAAGTCCTAGCGGCGCGTCCACTGCCATTCTCCGCGCAGCACGGCAAGGCAGAATTACGCTCCTGGTGAGCGTCCCGCTGGCGATGGAATATGAGGCCGTTTGCTCAGAGGCGGAGCATCGGCTGGCGGCCGGGCTGAGTGAGCGCGAAGTGGAGATATTTCTGGATGCGGTGGTGGCGATGGCAGAGCCGGTAGAGACACATTTTCTCTGGCGGCCGCAGTTGCGCGACCCCGGTGATGAGATGGTCTTGGAAGCGGCAGTCAACGGACGAGCCGACCTCCTGATCACATTTAACGTGCGGGATTTTGGACCTGTGCCGTCGCGCTTTGGAATTAAAGTGATGATTCCACGTGATGCGATAGAAAGGATTCGACAATGACCGAGACGAAGACTTACCCTCTCCGCTTGCCGCGTTCGCTAAAAAAGGCAGTGGAGGAGCAGAGCCGGGAAGATGGGACGAGCATCAACCAGTTCGTCGCCACGGCGGTGGCGGAAAAGCTCTCCGCCTTGCAAACAGCGGAGTTCTTCGCGAACCGCAGAGCCCGTGCTGACTTCAAGGCCTTTGACAAGATCATCAGGCGCCGCGGCGGCAAGCGGCCCCGTGCCGGCGATGAACTGCCGCCCCGCTAGGGGTTTTGCGTCAACTTATCTCATTTGCGAAAGCCCGGCGCTACACGGGCAAGGGCAAAATCACCGGTTTGAAAACGGGCCACTACAATAGAAAGCGGCAGATGCCGGGGCTCTCCCCGCAAGAGACGCGGGGGGGCCGCACAAAACGCGGCAAAGCCCGGCGCTACACGGGCAAGGCGAAAAGCAGATCCCTCCACTGCGCGGCCGGCGCTCGTCCCGCGAGGCATCCGGGATGCATAAGTCGCACGTTCGCGAGCGAGGGAGGAAAACCGGCCGCTCCGGTCGGGATGACCCAGTTGAGGAGGACCACGGCTCAAGCCGATTCTTGAGTGACGCGCTTTCCGCGGGCCTCAAGGCCCGCTCCCCCTGACTAAAGGTCAGGGGCTTCCACCAGTCCGCTGCTCAGAAGACGCGGCCCAACTGGAAGAACCACTTGTGATGGCCGGTGTCGCCGACGCTTCCGCCAAGGAAGACCGGCCCGAGCACGGTTTCCGCGAGCACGCCGGCGACGCCATCGGCAGGGAACTTGCTCTCGTTTGCCGCGCCGTACATTTTTGCGGTCTCGAACGAACTGATGGCGTAGATTTTCTTTCCGAGAAATGGCGGCAGCGTGAACAAATTGCGCAAATATCCCGCCCGGAACAGGTAGTACTGATTGCCATTCAATTCGTTCTGGCCGTACGCGCCGAGTTTCTCCGGGCCGCCCAAGAAAAACTGCGGCAGCCCCGTGTCGGTCCGGCCAAACGTTGTGCCTCCATCCCCCGCGACAAAGAGCGAAGCCGACCGCGATACCGGCTGAAAAAAACTCAAGCGCGCTTCCATGACCGGGAAACTTTCCGCCGCGCCGGGACTCGCGTTGTACCACCGGAAAGTGGTTTCCGCGCGCACGCCGCGCCGGGGAATCACGGGGTCGTCGGTGCGATCCATCAAATAATGCAGCCGCGCGGCCCCGGTGCGTCCTTTCAGGGTGGCAAATTCCGGCGTTCCGAGCCGGAGCCGCGTGCTCAGATATCCCACTTCATAGCCCACGCGCACTTCGCTGAACCGGCCGAAACCGTACCCCAAATCGCCGCCCAGATTCGCGCGGTAAATGCGGTAATCGGAGACGGGATCGTTTTTCGCATAGATGCGGAACACCGCGTCGCTGGCGTCCGCGCGCGGCGCGAAAAACCATTTGCTCGTGGCGGTGAACGGCCGGTACAACTCGCTCGAAATTCCGTAGGTGCTCCCGAAGGAAAGATCGGTGCGCCATTCGGAGCGGAATCCCGCGACGTCCAGATGCGTCAGCCGCGTGCCGAGCGTGAATTTCTCGTCGCCGCTCTCCGAGCCATCCATCTCGAAGCCGGGCTGAATGGTGGGCGGCGCGTAGGTTTTCTGCTCTACCAGAATGACAAGGCCCTGTTTGCCATTTTGTTCCGCGAACCGGTAGCCGATGGCGTCGTATTTCCCCACGCCGGTCAGCCGCGTCAAGTCGTTATCCAGGCTTTTCGTGTCGAGTGGTTTGCCAACGAACGGCGCCAGATACCGTTTTATGCTGTCTTGCTGCTCGCCGCTCGTGCCCGTCACCTCGATGAACTGCGGCACGGGCGCAGCGGTGCGCTTGCGCGCATCACGCTCTTGCAGGTATGCCGTCCACTCCGCGTCACTCAGGCTAAACTTTTCCAACAAGCGCGATTTCGTGTTCGCATCCTCGTAGCCCTTCTGCATGATGGCATCTTTTTTCTTGTAGTCCGCGATGCCATAAGCGCCGAGGTCCACGGAGACCACGGCGTCCGCGCGCGCGAGGCCCCGTATTTCATTCTCCTGGACCACCACGCGCACCGATTGATTCAGCACGCTGAAGATGGAATCCAAGTCATTTGCTCCGGCCGGGTGCGTTTCGAGGTGAACGGCGATGACGATGTCCGCGCCCATCTGCTTCACCACGTCGGTCGGCAAATTGTTCACCAGGCCGCCGTCTACCAGCACCTTTTCGCCCATCTTCACCGGCGTGAACGCGCCCGGGATGGACATCGTCGCCCGCAACGCTTCCTCCAGAGACCCCTTATCAAATACCACTTGCTTGCCGCTCACCAGGTCCGTGGCCACGCAGCGAAACGGCACGGGCAGCGCGTCGAACGAACCCACGTTGAAATACGGCAGAGTCTCGCGGTCGATGAGCAGGCTGATTTGATGGCCGGCGCTCAACCCCGCGGGAAGCGACAGACCATTGCGGAGGCCGAGGATAAAGGAATTCGGATAGACTCGCTGGTCTTCTTTCCGGCGATAGGAGAGATCCTCGTAGGGAGTCCTGTCCCCGATCATGCGGTCCCAGTCAACGCCTTGGATCAATTTCTTCAATTCGGCAGGACTCTTGCCCGTCGCGTAAAAGCCGCCGACCAAGCCGCCCATGCTGGTGCCGGCCACGTAATCCACGGGGATGTGGTGCTCCTCGAACCATTGCAGCACGCCGATATGTGCGAGACCCAGCGCTCCGCCGCCTTCGAGTGCGACTCCAATCCGTGCGCGCCCCTTTGGCAATTGTTCCGCGCTCGCCGCGGTTTCTTCCTGTGCCAAAGCGGCGAAGGGAACCAGAAGAAGCAGGCAGAAAATCAGAATGCGGCGCATGACGGGCCTCCACGGAGAATTTGTAGGTTGGGGCAGATGGGGGAACACGTATGAGTGTGGCTCAGGGGAAACTGGCGGGCAAGCAAGTATTGGCGATTTAAGGGGTCTTGTTTTCCTGAAGGATATTGCCGCCGTCAACAACCAGCGCCTGACCGGTGATGTAGGAGGCTTCCGGCGAAGCGAGGAAGAACACGGCCGCGGCGACTTCGTCGGGCGTGCCGGCGCGGCCCGCGGGTGTGTGCAATGCGGCGATGCGTTCGCTTTCCGTCGAAGACGCGGTTGCGATCCACCCCGGGGCCACCGCGTTGATGGTGATTCCGTTGCGCGCAGTTTCGAGTGCTACGGCGCGCATCATGCCGTCCATCGCGGCCTTTGCGGCGCCGTAGGCCGCCGAGCCGATGTTGCTCACGAGCGGGCCGGTCACGGAGCTTACGTTGACGATGCGCCCGTATTTTTTTTGCGTCATGACCGGCAGCACGGCACGCGTCATCAGGAACGCGGTGTGCAGCGTGATCTCGATCTGCCGCTTCCAGTCCTCGTAGGAGGAGCTTTCGAGCGTCGCGCTTTCGATTGGCCGGCCGGATTGCGCCATGCCTGCGTTGTTCACCAGGATGTCGATCCGCCCCGCGCGGGCCACTACTGCTTCGACGAGCCGCTGCACTTCGGTTTCGTTTGTGAGGTCGGCAGCGTGGGACTTCACTCGAGTACCGCTGGGATCAAGCTCGCGCGCACGCTCGTGAATGCGCGCGGTTGTCGACGTGATCGCCACGGTAGCGCCCGCGGCATGCAGCCGGCGTGCAACCGCGAAACCGATGCCTTCTTTACTGCCCGCGCCGGTCACCAGCGCTGTTTGTTCTTTCCAAGTGGGAGCCATAAATTTTGCCCTGAGAGGATACCCCGTTCGGCTGATTCCGTGTAGCCAAAACCCGGCTTCACTCCGCGTTGCCGGATAAGCCGCATTTCTCGGCGTTCCATTGCTAAAAGCGTAATCGGACGATAGGGTTTTTCTATGGGGCATTTTCCAACGATTCGGCCAGCTAACCTAACTCGGGGTGAATCATGAACGGAACTACTTCCTTTGCCCATGTCGTCGAAGCCAAGCCCGCACCATGGAGACGGGTATTTCGCATTATCCGCTGGACCTCCTACGCGGCCGTCCTGATTGCCATGCTCATGATTATGCACGCCGCGCCGCCCCCGCCGGTGGTGACGAGCTCGAAGGCCGCCGCGCGCGCCGAGCAGAAATTGCAGGACGTCGAGCAGGCTGTCAGCGCTGGGCAACCGGCGACGCTGCGTTTGGACGAGACAGAGCTGAATTCTTTTCTCGCCTCCCACTTGGATATTTCCACGAATCCGGCTGCAAATGCGGCTCCCGCTCCGGCTCCTTCCGCCCCTACTGCTTCTACGCCGCCCGCGGGAATCCCTCCGGCAGATTTGGAACAAGCGCGCTCTTCGGTTCGAGACGTGAAAGTGCAACTGATTGAGGATCGCGTCCGCGCGTATGTCGTTTTCGATTTTCACGGCAAGGACATGACGCTTCAACTGGAAGGCAGGCTCGGCGCTTCTGACGGCTATCTGCGCTTTGAGCCGGTGAGCGGTCAACTCGGCAGGCTGTCGATTCCGCAGTTCACGCTCGATGCAGCCGTGCGGCGGATAATGGATTCACCGGAGAATCGCGAAAAGCTGCGCCTGCCCGCGGAAATCTCCGACCTTAGAATCGAAAACGGCAAAATCATCGCCCGCTACAAATAATCAGCATCCATTCCGAGGCGGAGATCGCCCAGGCTCCAGACCTTCCCCTTGTACTTCGACAAGAGAAGTTGTATTGTGACCTGTAGAAGCGCAAGGGGAGCACATACCAGGCAAAGAATGCACCTCTCCCAAGGCGCGCCGCCCAGTCGCTCGAAACGGCCGGAGGAGTGTCCCATGCTCAAGGATCCGGGGAGTGGAAGATGCTGAGTGACCTTCGGATTCGCTTGCGTGCCCTGTTTCGTCGCAACGCCGTCGAAGGAGAACTCGACGACGAACTGCGTTTCCATTTTGACCAGCAGGTCGGGAAGTACGCTCGATCGGGGCTGACGCGAGAGGAAGCGCTGCGACGCGCGCGGCTCGAGTTCGGGGGCCTCGACCAAGTCAAAGAGCAATGCCGAGACGCCCGCGGGTCGCAGTTCCTGGAAGCTTTCGCGCAGGATATTCGCTACGCATTGCGTGCCCTGCGCAAGTCTCCCGGCTTCACAGCGGTGGCGGTACTAACCTTAACTCTGGGCATCGGAGCGAATACTGCCATCTACAGCCTGGTAAGCACCGTGCTGCTCCATCCCCTTCCTTTTCGAGATCCTGCCAAGCTCATGTGGGTGTGGTGCACTCGAATAGACCGCGAAAAAGCCTTCGCATCCATTCCCAACTTCTACGACCTTCGTGAACAGAACAACGTTCTCGACGGACTTGCCGCTTTTGGTTTCTGGAATCCGAACCTGACGGGAGTGGGGAGGCCGGAGCGATTGCAGGGAATCCGGATTTCGGCCAACGCTTTTGATTTACTGGGAGTGAGCGCGCTCAAGGGCCGGACGCTGTTGCCGGAAGATGACAATCCTACGGCAAGGAAGGTAGTGGTTCTGAGCTATGGGCTGTGGCAGCGGCTGGGCGGAGGCGACGCCCTGATTGGGGAAGCGCTCAACCTCAATGACGAAAGCTACACAGTGGTGGGCGTGCTTCCCCGCAATTTCCTGTTCCCGATCACCGCGGCCCAGTTGGCTATCCCCCTTACGCCGGAAGGGGACCCGCGCCGGTTCGACCGCGGAGACCGATTCTTACGCCTGCTGGGCAGGCTCAAGCCGGGGATTATGCAAGGCGAGGCCCAAGCGCAGATGAGCACGATCATCATTCAGCTCAGCCACGAATATCCTAAGACAAATGCGAAAGACACAGGAACCAAGTTGGTTCCGTTGCAGCAGGAGATTACCGGGAATTTCCGGCTTGCGTTGCTCGTGTTGTTGGGAGCGGTGGGTCTAGTTTTGCTGATTGTTTGCAGTAACCTGGCCAATCTGCTGATATCCAGGGGCACGGCGCGACGAAAGGAGATTGCCATCCGGGTGGCGCTGGGCGGAACGCGGGCTCGGCTGATCCGGCAACTCTTGACGGAAAGCATGCTGCTTGCGGGTATTGGAAGCATTTTGGGAGTGGCGCTTGCGATGTCTAGTATCCCTGCACTTCTGACCTTGACTCCCCTGGAGTTGCCGCGCTCTGGTGAAATCCATCTCGACAGAGGCGTGCTGGCGTTTGCGCTGGTGGTATCGCTACTTGCGGGGTTGCTCTTCGGCCTCGCGCCTGCGATTCGGGCAACGAAGACGGACATGAACGGAGAGCTGAAAGGCGGCAGCCGTGATTCCTCCGACGGAGCGCAAGGCAATCGTTTGCGTGAAATCCTGGTCATGGCGGAACTGGCGTTGTCGCTGGTTTTGCTCATCGGCGCCGGATTGTTCCTCAAGAGTTTTGCGCGGATCCAAGCGGTTGAGCCAGGATTTGATCCGAGAGACCTTCTAACGGTTCGATTGTCGTTACCCAAAGGGGCGTACCAAAAGACGGCAGACCTAACGGTTTTCTATCGCAAGCTTCGAGCGAACCTACTCGAGTTGCCTGGCGTGCAGGCTGCGGGAGCGGTGTCGGCCCTGCCGCTCAGCGGGTCGTGGGCCACAACGGATTTCAAAGTGAAGGGACACCCTCCGGCCTCGCCAACCGATGTACCTTCGGCGCAATATCGCTTCGTAACGCCGGGCTACTTCACGGCGATGCGAATTCCCGTGCAGCGTGGCCGGGATCTGAATGAGGGAGACACCGCCGAAGCCCAGAAAGTGGCAATCATCAGCCAAACGCTGGCCCGGCGGTTTTTTGCGGCTGAAAATCCTCTCGGCGCGCACATTGAGGTAGACAACGGCAAGCCGGATCCTCCAGAGATTGAGATTGTCGGAGTCGTTGGCGACGTAAAGCATCTCAGCCTGGACAGTGCGCCCACAGCGGACATCTATGTTCCCCTCGAGCAAATGCCGGAGACGTGGGTCCCCTACGCCACCAACAACATGCACTGGGCGGTACGTTGCGCATCCGACCCAACGACTTTGGCGCCGAGTGTGGGGCGGGAGATAGAGAACCTAGACGGGAACATCGCGGCTTCCAATCTTTGGACGATGCAGCAAGTTCTCGCGACGTCGATGGCGCAACAGCGGTTCAGCATGCTTTTGCTCGCTGCGTTTGCGGTGGCGGCACTAGCCCTGGCAGCCCTCGGGGTGTACGGAGTGATGTCTTACGCGGTGATGCAGCGCACGCATGAGATTGGTGTGCGCATGGCACTTGGGGCGCGACCCCGGAATATCCTAACGCTTCTTGTGGGGCGCGGCCTAGCCCTGACACTGGGAGGAGTGGCCTGCGGCGTTGTCGCGGCTCTTGTCGTGACGCGGCTGACGGGCAGCTTGCTGTATAGAGTGGAGCCCACAGATTTTTTCACCTTTTTCGGCGTTTCCCTGCTGTTACTAATCGTAGCGGTTTTAGCGAGCTACATTCCCACGCGGCGGGCGATGCGCGTGGATCCGATCGTGGCGTTGAGATACGAATAAGTCCTTCGCGGAAGTGGCGGGCTGCCGTTTTTTAAAGCCCTCCCCCACTCTGGCCGTGCACCGTTGTTATCGGCGAAGTTTTTGCATCTTTCTTCTCAGGCCGCGTGGGCCAGCGATAAGAACAGGGTCAAATAGCGCTTCAATTTTTCCGTGATCAGAAAATTTTCCTTCACGTGCTGGTGGCCTTGCGCGCCCAGCTTGGCTGCAATTTCGGGATGAGACAGTAAATACCGAATCTGATAAGCGGTGCCCTCCACCGAGTGAGACAGCAACCCGGTGTGCTTGTGAATCACCTGAATGGGAATCCCGCCGACGGCCGAAGCCACAACCGGTTTTTTCTTCCACAATGCTTCGGAGACCGTCAAGCCGAAACCTTCGCGGAGGCTTTTTTGGATCACGATTGTGGATGCACGTTGCAAGGCATTGACTTCGAGCGGCGCCCAGGTGGGAAGTTCCAAGACGTGGATGTCGGGATCGCCGTCGGCTTCGCGCTGAACTTCCTTTAGCACTACCGCGCCTTCAGGATCGTCGGCCGCTCCGCCTCCTGCCAGGACCAGTTGGCAATCGAAATAGCGCTTCACAATGCGATACGCGCGAATCACGCCGACAGGATCCTTCAAGCGGTCGAATCGCGAAATCTGCGTGAGAATTGGCCGCTTCCGGTCAATCTGATAGCGCGCCAGAACCATGTGAATAAATTCCGGCTCGAGGTCGCGGTTCTTTTCCGCAAGTGGATCAATCGCCGGATAAAAAAGATATTGCGGTATGTCGAGCCGTTGGGAAAACTCCGGGGAAGAGAACATCGCGGCGTCATAGCGCGCCACGAAAGACGAAAGAAAATCCCAGACTTCGCGGCTGGGATGCGAGAGATCGATGTGGCAGCGCCAGACCCAGTGAGCCGATCCAGGTTTGCGGCCTTCGATAAGCGCCGCCGGCTGCGGGTCGTGGATCACCATGAATTCCGCGTCCAACGGCAGGCGCGTGCGGTTGCTCTCGTTGCATGCAAGGAAAATCTCGAAGTCACCGCGATGCAACTGATACGCTCCGCCGTGAAGCGCGTTGTGAAACGCTTTTGTGACGGCGAAAAAGTCGTCGCCGCCGGTCATCACGTCCCAGCGGATATTCAGATCGAGCTCTTCCGCGAGCGGAATCAGGCGCGTGAGAATTTCCGCAACGCCGCCTCCCACCGCCGTCGAGTTGATCATCTCCATGCTGCGGCCGCGCAGAGGTTTGGCCAGCGCGCGCAGTTCCTCGATCTCGCCCGCGCCGAGCAGACGCGCGTAGTCCTCCAGCGGAATGCGGCTGGCCAGCTGGGTTTCCGTCATGCCTTCCTCTTTTCGCGGTCGATCAATCGCAGCACTTTGGCGCGCGCGCTATCGAGCGTGTTGGTGTAGATGTCAATTCGCTCCACGTTGGCGGCCAGCGTCTCAAGACCCAGAGTATTGGCCAGCCATAGCGAGAAATCGTTGGAGCGTAGATGCAGGCGGAGCCTGGAGGAGATGAAATGAAAATAAAAAGAAGCGTGACTCATCCGTTCGACCCCAGCGCGGAACTCCTCGAGCGTGGCGGCCTGGTAGCCGAGGGGAACAGTGACCTCGACGCTCTCGCAAAAATAAAAGCGTTCGAGCGCCGTCTGCCGCGCGAAATCGGGATACGTGTCGCAATAATCCGCGGTGACGCGGCACAAGTCGCTGCGGAGGGCAGCGATGGACAAATAATCGCGGATGTCCAGCGCCGCGAGCTGTTCCGCCAAATCGCCGCGATTCGCGTCTGCCAGCGCCCATTGCGCGAAATCATTCGAGAATCCTTCGGTAAGGAAGTGGTGGCTGCTGAGGGTTTGAAAGGTGTGATGAAAAATTGAAGCGTCGCTGCAGTGCTCGAGCCCCGTCAACAGCTCGCTGATTGTGCCGGCAGATTGATTGCCGATACGCACGAGATAAGACACGGTGAAAAAATCGAATGGGGTTGCAGCCGTCGCCACCTCAGGCCTCCACGCGCTCGGGTAGATCGATGCGGATTTCCGTCAGGTCGGAGAGCAGATGAGCGGCCCAGCGGTACACATTGTGCTGCCGCACCACGCCGCGCATGCGCCGCATTCGCTCGGCTTGTTCCGCCTCGGGCATTTCCAGCGCCCTGAGGATGGCGCCCGCAAGCTGCTGAATGTCATAAGGATTGACGAGCAAGGAATCGGACAGCTCGTGTGACGCACCGGCGAACGTGCTCAGGATCAACACGCCGCGCTCGTCCGAGCGGGAGGCGATGAACTCCTTCGCCACTAGATTCATGCCGTCGTGCAGCGGCGTAACCAGGCAGAACGACGCGGCGCGGTAATATCTTCCGATCTCCTCGTGAGAGTGATGCCGCTTTAGAAAAATGATTGGCTTCCACCGTTCTTTTTGAAAACGCGCGTTGATGCGCTCCTCTTCGGCGCTTATCTCGTCGAGGAGTCTCTGGTACCGTTCGATCTTGGTGCGGCTTGGCGCCCCAATTTGCACGAAGGAAAACCGCCGGTGGTAGGCCGGGTTCAACTCGAGAAAATGCTCGATACCGCGGAATCGTTCGAGAATTCCTTTCGTGTAATCCACGCGGTCAACGCCCACTCCCAAAAGCGACGCCTCGGTGCCCAACTTCTCGCACAGTGCCGCGCGTTCTTGTCCGCTGCTGCGTTGCGAGGTGTCGCGCTGCGCGGCGTGCGATTCGCCGTTTTCGGAAAACGCCACGCTGATCGGATAGGGCCGCACACGCGTAACGTGGCCCTTGCGGTTTACCGCAAAACGGTCCCATTCCGTCAGGGCCTCGAGGGCGCGGTCGACCGTTTCCAAAAAATTATTGCAATGCGACTGGATGTGAAAACCGATCAGGTCCGCGCCCAGCAGTCCGTCAATCAGCTCGCGTTGCCACGGACAAATGCCGAACACTTCGGGATTGGGCCAGGGGATATGCCAGAAAATCGCGATGCGCGCGTCAGGCCGCGCCTCCTTCACCATCCGCGGCAGCAAGGCAAAATGATAATCCTGCGCCAGGAGTATCGGCGATTCCGTGCCCTTCATCTCTTCGAGAACGGCGTCCGCAAAGCGGCGATTCACCTTCTGGTAGTACATCCAATCCTCGGGCCGGAATTGCGGCCGCGTGTGCGCGTTGTGGCAGAGCGGCCAGAGGCCCTCATTCGAAAAGCCTTCGTAGTAACCGCTCTCTTCCTCCGCGGTCAGCCAAACGCGCCGCAGCGTATAGGTCGGCCGATTCGGCGGAACGCGCAGGTGATCATATTCGTCAACAAGGGCGCGATCCGCGCTTCCCGAACCGTTGGCGATCCACGTGCCCTGGCAGGCGTTCAAGACGGGTTCCAGAGCCGTGACCAATCCGCTCGCCGGAACAAGGACGCTCACGATTTTTTCTTTTTCGTCGTACACATGCATGTACGGCTCGCGATTTGACACCACAAAAAGCGGCTTCTCGTGCAACTTGCTCCGCAGGCTCACCCGCAATCTTTCCGCTGTCCACAACGAAGCGCTCGTGTCCCGCAAACGCGCTTCCTCTTCCGCAGTGGCCCGCGCCTCATGCAGATCATTGGCCAGGTGCCTAACCTCCGTGTGGAGCTGGTCGAAAATTTCTCCCTTCTCAAGAGTATGCACACCATGCGACTGTCCGGTGCGCAGCGTGCGCAGCCACTTCGCCGTGCGTTTCAGTGGTTCGGTGAACGTCCAGCGGACGAGCAGCAACGCCAATGCGGTGATAAACAGTGTTTGGACGACCGCATTCACCAACAAGTCTCGGAGGCGGCGGGAGACCTGTATCTTGATGTAGTCCGTATCGTGAAAGAGGGCGAGCGAACCCACCACAACGCCGTTGCGCCGCAGCGGCACGGCGTAAATATGCACGCCTGAAGCGCCGAGACTTACGAATTCTCCATAGCCGGCGTCAATCTGGATCGCACGGGTCGCGGCAGTGGGCCTGGTTTGAAACACCGGCGCGAGTCCCGGGGTCATGGCGATGACCGACCCCGACCCGTCGTACACCGCGACTCCTTTCATATGTTCCCGTTGCCGGAATCGGGTAACAATCCTCTCCAAATTCCGATCCGCGCCCCGGTCGAGAATGGGCTCGATGGTTTCCTGCAGGCTTTCTCCCAGAATTTCCGCTCGCCGCGAAAGATCATCGCGCAGCACACGCCTTTCGGTGCGCACCTGATATCCCGCAAAGAGCAGAGACACGGCGGCCACGCTCACGATCAGAGGCAGGACAATCTTCAAAGTCGTGCGCATCCAGAACCCTCGCTGCAACCGCATTCAAGAATGCCGCGTTTGGCTAGGTCCAAGCGGTGGAAAGGTAACGATTAATCCGCTGACGGTCGCGCTCAAGCACTAAATTCAGCTCTTGAGCGTCAACGAAGATGCCGACGTATCAGTGTCTGTTGTACTCCAAATTTCAATGGGGCAGTGAGATATCTTGCAGGGCAAGAATAAAGCCAAAGCGAGCAAATAAAGGCAAATACGATTGTAAGTAACTTATAATCAATGAGATACGAGGAGTTGGCCGGAGGAGTTCATTTTCCACCATTCGGTACCAGAACTATGCATTTCTTTCGCTATCATTGTGCTTTTGGCGTTAGCAGGCGCTTTGGGCCGCTAACGTAGGGGCTGTCACGCTCATAGAATCGAAATAGGCGGTCGGCGGCCTTGGTGATGCCGATCCGGACGGTGCTTCCTGGCGGCCGGGCTGGCAGGGCTTTCCCTGAAACAAGCGCCCCAAGCCACAGCGGGCCGCGTTCGCAGAGATCGATGCCGTCATAACGGCGATCAATCCGAAGCGCTGCGGCGAGCCTTCCTGGGCCGCGCGTCAGTTCCGTCAATTTCTGCGTCTGGCGATGCCGTTGCATTGTCTTGATACCATCAAGAGGCTCAAGCGCTCGAATCAAGACTCCGCCTCCTACGTCGGCACTCTCGCTGCTCACATTCAGCATGAAGTGATTGCCGTACGTAAAATAGACATAGCAATGGCCATGGCGCAGGAAAAGGGACCGATTTCTCGCTGTGGGGCCGCGGTAGTGATGTCCCGCGGGATCTCCGGGGGGATAAGCTTCCGTCTCGACAATACGCCCGCTCATACGTCCTGCCGGATGCTCACGAACGACCACCTTGCCGATGAGGAATCGCGCGAGTGCGATCGTATCCGCGGGCAATTCCGCAAGGGTCAACCGCCGAAATCGAATTTTGCCGTGAGAAAATTTCGTGGCTGAACCCGGGCTCGGCTGAAGAGTCTTTTCTTTTCGATTTCGCGTGCCGCTGCGCCCGCTCACGCGCTCCCCGCATCCGTTGGTTCATGCCCGAAGAGCCGCACGAGCTCCGCGTGCTCCATGACTACCGCCGGATCGAGCTGGATGGCGTCGAAATATTTCTTCTGGAAGGCGTCGCCCGATTCCGAAGGCACAAACATTTTGCGCGCCAGCGTGATGGCGCCGCTGGTGTCCTGCGGCGTAATCGGCGCTTCCGCGGCCAGTGATTCATCGAGGCGCACGACGAATTCGGAAATGTTATGCAGCCAGGCAAATTGCGCGTGGTCGACGACGAGCCGGAACAGTTCCCCGGTCGATACGTGGCCGTTGACGCGCTCGTATTCTCGGCGTTCCATGTCGAGGAGCGTTTTGTGCAGCCGCAGCAGGGCGTGCCGGAGGGCAATAAGCTTGTCCCGCGCGGGTAAGTCGCTGTCGTTGGCCGAGAAAGAATTGGGCGAGGCTGAATTCATAGTGTTCTCAGTCGTGGTAACGTTTTTCACCCACGGGGAGAGAAATCGGCAGCCGGTTGCCCGGCGGAGGCAACGGGCAAGTCGCAAAAGCCGTGTAAGCACAGGGAGGATTTTCGAGGTGATTGAAATCGAGGACAAGTTCTCCCTGTTTCTCCAGTCCGTTAGTGGGAAAACTGGTATAGAGAAATCGACAAGCTTCATAAGTGGTTGTCGCGCTGGTGGTGTCCCGCAGGATGAAAAAAAGTTTCGGCTGCTCGGGATCTTCGAGAACCGGCTCGAGTCGATAGGTCTTGCCCGAAAGATTGAATTCCGCCGCGCCCGGAACCGGCTGATCGTAAGTCGTGCCAATGAGCGTGGCGAGGGTGATCGTTTTCGGGGGGTTGTAGGGAATCCATTTGGCGTTCACTCGGTAGGTAGCGTTGGGCTCGTACCAGTTCAGCCCATGAAATCCCGTCAGCGCAGGCGACTTGGCATCCTTGATGCGCAGGGCGAAGCGCGCCTCGCGCTGAATCACGTACATATTGAGCGTGCCGATGGTGAAATGCTGCGAGAGCTTATCCTTCAGCGGATCAACGCGCAGAGTTTGTGATTTTGCGGGCGCGCCATCGAGCAGAAGTTCTTTGGGAAACCCGCCCGGCGGAGGCAGCAGCGTCACCTTGCCATTTTCGAGATGCAGGACGCCGAGACGCGGGGCGTTCCCAGCGGGCACGTGAATTTTATTGTCCGGTGCGGCGCCGAAGGAGTTATCCCCCGGCTGAAGCCATTCGAGCCCCGCGAGCGAGAGCCAGCCGTCCGGCTTTAACAGGTCCGCCACATGCTCTGCCCGCCACGACGTCAGGTCGCGTTGCCAGGACCCATCCTGGGCGAGAGCCGGTGAGCCGAGGGCGGAGCAGAGAAGTCCAACCGCAAGCATCTTGGTGAACAGCCGGTCGGCGAGCATGAAAACAATTATATCGCGAGTCCGTGAACGGTGCGCTGAAGGGCGCCCACTAAACACGAGAGTTCCTGGGCGGCTTTCGCTCTCATCGAAGGCCACCCCGAATGGCTATGTTTTATCGCTTTACGGTAATATTCGACAGGGGCTGTCGCATTTGCGAGCACCTAAAAATCGAAACAAGGAATGCGCCACCTGCCAGGCGGTCCATCGTACCCATGAGAGATATCACGGAACTGATGAACGCTTATCGAGAGTGTTCGCGAAACCTGTGGAATGTCTATTTCTCTGGGCGGAAAGACATTGGCGATGCTCTAGATGTTTTCGAGCAGATTCGAGAACTGCTATTTGATTCGCTTGTCCTCAGCGAACTCTCTTATGAGGGAGAGGCTGAAGGTGAGGACATACCTCCGCCTGCTCTGAAGGTAGTTCCACAAAGATCGTTGATTCTGATTAGGCGCTTGACTGAATCGGGGGGGGTATTGGGATCAAGAGAAGGATATGATCGTTGGTCCGGACGATATCACACTGGCGTTTGTCGACTATTTCGACTTTTTCCAACCCCCAATTAAGGACTTTCATTACTATCTTTGTAAGATTCTTAGCTTCCCGAGTCATGTCGAGTACGAAGGGAGGGAAGCACTCGTAGAGGTATTAAACGCCAAGCTCTTTCACGACGAGTCTGCCAAAAAAAAGTAGGACACATGCGCGCGAAGCAGGGGTAAGGCTACAGCCGAGTATATATTCCATTGTTGCTCCGCGGGCGTCTGCGACACGTTACCAGTCTCGAATGGCGCCGGCGGCCTGCCAACGAACCTGGCGACCGTGATACTCTTTTCGATTGATTGCTGCTTTATCCCAACTGGCTGCGCTCCTTCGCAGCAGCCGCTCTGGAGATCCACGCATGAGATTCGCACTAAACTTTCCGCGCCGTGCCTTCGTTTCGGCGGCAGGATGCGCTTTATTAGCTCTCGCTGCGCTGACGGCACGCACCCAGGACGCGCCGGCTCAAGCTAGCCACGGCATCGCCGTCGCCAATATGGACCCTGCGGTCAAGCCGGGCGACGACTTCTTCCAGTATTCCAATGGCAACTGGATCAGGCGCACCGAAATCCCGCCTGACCAGCGTAGAGTCGGCGTCTTCACCAGCTTGGTCGACTTGAGCGACAAGCGTACGGTCGGCCTGATTGAAGAGGCAGCCAAGTCCAAGGCGCCCGCAGGGTCCAACGCTCGTAAAATTGCCGATCTATACAATTCATTCATGGACGAGGCCGCCATCGAAGCGAAGGGCCTCGCCCCGCTTCGCCCGCACCTCGATGCTATTGCCGCCATCCACAACCAACACGAACTGGCGCGAGCCTTGGGTGAAAGCCTGCGAGCTGACGTCGACGCGCTGAACAACACGAACTTTCACACTCCCAACCTTTTCGGACTGTGGGTCGCGCCGAATTTTAACGACTCTGAGCACTACACGGCCTACCTGATGCAAGGCGGCCTGCAACTGCCCGATCGAGAATACTACCTGGCCAGCGACGACCGCATGCGCGACATCCGCACGAAATATCAAGCCCACATCTCCGCCATGCTGAAGCTTGCGGGATTCACTGACACGGACAGCCGGGCCCAGCGCATCGTCGAGTTGGAACATGCCATCGCGGAAAAACACCTGAGCCTGGAGGAGAATCAAGACGTCCACAAAGCCAATAACACTTGGAAGCAGGCCGACTTTGCCGGCAAAGCGCCCGGCCTGGACTGGGCAGAATACTTCCGCGGCGCCGGCCTCACTAAGCAAGCCAGCTTTATTGTCTGGCAGCCGACCGCTTTCACCGGTGAGTCAGCTCTCGTTGCCTCCACTTCGCTGGACACGTGGAAAGACTGGTTGGCGTTTCACCTGATTGAAGCCTACGCTGGGATGCTGCCCAAAGCGCTCACGGATGAGCGCTTCACGTTCGTCGGCAAGACACTCTCCGGCACGCCGGAACAGCGTCCACGCTGGCAGCGGGGTGTCGCGCTGGTCAACGGTCTGCTCGGCGACGCCGTCGGACAAATCTACGCGCAGCGCTATTTCTCGCCCGAAGCCAAGGCCCAGGCAGAAGCAATGGTTGCGAACATCATTGCCGCTTTTCGAAGGCGTATCGATGCGCTTTCCTGGATGGATCCTGCTACCAAAGCGGAAGCTCAGGCCAAGCTCACTACCCTCTATGTGGGGGTCGGCTACCCGGAGACCTGGCACGACTACTCGGGATACGAAGTTAGGGCGGACGATGTTTTCGGCAACCTATGGCGCGCCGGCCTGTTTGCTTACCATCGCGAAGTCGCACGTCTCGGCCTACCTGTCGATCGCAAGGAATGGAGCATGACCCCTCAGACGGTGAACGCCGTCAACCTGCCGTTGCAGAACGCGCTCAACTTTCCCGCGGCCATCCTTCAACCGCCGTTCTTCGACCCCCAGGCTCCCGCCGCGGTGAACTATGGCGCGACCGGTTCGACTATCGGGCACGAAATCAGCCATACCTTTGACACAGAAGGCAGCGCGTTTGACTCGAAGGGGCGCGTGCGCAATTGGTGGACGCCGGCCGACCTTTCGCATTTCAACGCCGCCACCGCGAAGCTCGCAGCGCAGTACGATACTTACAAGCCGTTTCCCGACCTCTCCGTGAACGGCAAGCAAACGATCGGAGAAAACATCGCCGATGTAGCCGGCCTCGCCGCTGCCTACGACGGCTATCGAGCTTCGTTAGCGGGCATGACCGCCCCGACCAAAGACGGCTTCTCTGGCGACCAGCAGTTCTTCATTGCCTTCGGACAGAGCTGGGGATCGAAAGCGCGTGAGGCTTCGCTCCGCCAGCAAGTGCTGACGGACGAGCACTCCCCCGATGAGTACCGGGCGGACACAGTGCGCAACATCGACGCTTGGTACGCGGCATTCGACGTCAAGCCCGGAGAGAAACTCTACCTGGCTCCACCGGAGCGCGCGCAGATTTGGTAAGAAAAGTTGGTTTGTCAGGCGCGCTTTTCCCCTGCACAAATAAGCGTTGTCAAGCCCGGGTGATTAGTAGTTCGGGGCCGCCTCAATGCAACTGGAACACCAGTTTCATTCCGACACATTGCGCTCAATCATGCAGGCGAACGAGCATCGTAAGTCTTTGATTCTTAATCCCTTGTAGTTCGTCTCAACACTGCCTTTGGACGCGCACATGCAGTTTCCCCCCCGGGGGGCTGCGTCAATGCGCGATCAAACTGTGTCTACAGGTTCGATACGGAGATGGATCCGCGGATCCTGCTGGTTATTTAGGTTATTAATTTGTTTTTTTGCGTGTGGATCTGCCAGAGGGCAAACCACATCACCGCCGCAGAAGGACCTCGCTTCCACTAGCATCGAGGACCTGATGAACATTGAGGTGACTTCCGTTTCGAAGAAAGAACAGAAGCTCTCCAACGTGGCTGCGGCGATTTTCGCCATCACTCAGGAAGACATCCGGCGTACCGGCGCCACAAACATTCCGGATCTGCTTCGCATGGTTCCCGGATTGGATGTGGCGCAGATCAATAAAAACACATGGGCCATATCGGCACGCGGTTTCAATTTACAGTTCGCTAACAAATTGCTTGTCTTGATCGACGGCCGGGCTGTTTATACGCCGCTCTTCGGCGGCGTTTACTGGGACGCGGTAGACGTGCCACTGGAGGACATCGAGCGGATTGAGGTGGTGCGCGGGCCTGGCGGAACTGTATGGGGCGCCAACGCACTGAACGGCGTCATTAACATCATCACAAAAAAGGCCGCAGACACGCAGGGCGGCTTACTGAGCGGTGGCGGGGGCACGCAGGCACACGGATTCGGCACGCTTCAGTATGGCGGCAAAATCAAGGAAGGTACCAACTATCGAATTTTCGCGAAGTATCTGAACGACGACCATTTCCCCAACCTCAATGGGCAGAACTCCGATGATGGCTGGCATTTGTTGCATAGCGGTTTTCGCGTGGACACGAACTTGTCCGGGAAAGACTCCCTGACAACTCAAGGAGACATCTACGCCGGCAACGAAGGCGCGACGATCGTACATTCCGTCTTGATTCCTCCCGAAGACATCAATCTGCAGAGACTCGCCGTATTGTCGGGAGGGAACGTACTTAGCCGGTGGAATCATACTTTTTCAAGCCGCTGCGATACGACAGTACAGTTTTATTTCGACAGGTATAAGAGAGACGGTCCGGACTCGGACGAAGACCGCGATACTTTCGATTTCGATTTTCAGAACCACATCATGCTGGGTGTCCGACAAGATCTTATTTGGGGCGCAGGATATCGCCATACCGCTGATCAAACTGTTGGCACGATTGACAAGGCCTTTATTCCCCCCAACTTTGCCGGCGAACTATTCAACGTGTTCGTCCAAGATCAAATCACTCTGAAGCCTGATCGCGTGGCCCTGTATCTTGGGTCCAAATTCGCCAACGACTATTTTAGCGGTTTCGACCTTGAACCGAGCGCGCGCTTGGCTTGGACTCCGGGCAATCGCCGCACGTTCTGGACCGCCATTTCACGGGCCGGCCGGACTCCTACGCGACGAGATACCGGCCTGGATGCGGCGCTTGCAGCATTGCCCGGGCCGGCGGAAGTAGATTTGCTCGGGAACCGGAACATGAAATCGGAGCACGTCATCGCGTACGAGCTGGGCTATCGGGAACAGCCCACGGGCCGGCTTTCTCTCGACCTCACGATATTTTTCAACAATTACCACGGACTGGAAAGCGCAGAGCATTTTCCGCCATTCTTCGACCCGACCTCCGTCCCGCCCCTCCTGATTATCCCGATATCGCTGGGCAACAAGATGTATGGCACGACAGAGGGCATCGAGGCATCTGTCAATTGGAGACTAACGAATCGCTGGACGCTTAGCCCGGGCTATTCTTTTCTGGAAATGCATCTGCATACGGAATCCAAGAGTCTGGACTCAACCAGCGTGGCCGACACGCAAGGGTCAAACCCTGGACACCAAGCGCAACTGCGGTCCCATCTTGAACTGTCGAGTACCTTGTCCTGGGACGTGAGCGCCAATTTTGTTGGGCGCTTGCCAGCGCAATTTGTCCCTTCCTACACGCGTCTCGACACACAATTGGTCTGGAAGCTCGCGGAACGAGTGGAATTGAGTCTTACGGGTCAGAATTTGCTCAGGGATCACCACGTGGAGTTCAACGACGTATTCCAGAGCGTGAATTCCTCGCAGGTCAAGCGTAGCGCCTACGCCAAGGTCACCTGGCGATTCTGAAGCACTGAGCCTATTGCCTTGAGTTACTTGAACCAATTGCGAGAAAGAAAGCGGCTCAGGAGACGCCTACGCCTCTGGGGGCGGGTTGTGCCCGCTCTCTTCCCGCTTTGCACCATGGCTCTCTTGGCCCTCGCTGGTGTGATTCCGACCCACCCGCAGGCGGCTCCCTCGGTCGAGTATTCAGTCAAAGCCGCGTTTCTTCTGAACTTTGCAAAATTTATCGAATGGCCGCCAAACGAGTTTCAGGATGATAAGACCCCAATTGCTATCTGCGTATTTCGATACGACCCATTTGGCAGCACTCTCGACGAAATCATCCGAGGCAAGGCAATCAACAACCGTGAAGTACAGGTCCGGCGAATCAATGAACTTGAGCAATTGAAGTCATGTCAGCTTGTATTCGTTAGTGAGAGAGAGGAAAAGCGTCTGCCAGAAATATTGAACAGTTTGAAGAGTGCGAGTGTGCTCCTGGTTGGAGAGAATGCAGGTTTTGCCGAGCGAGGTGGCGGGATCCAATTCTTTCTTGAAAATAACAGGATGCGGTTCGCAGTCAACGTGGATGCGGTTCAAAGGGCCCGCCTCGCGGTCAGCTCCAAACTGCTCGCACTGGCCAGAATCGTCCATGACGACAGTCATCCCAAGGAGAGTTAAAATGCGGTTGTTCCGGGACCTATCCATTCGCCACAAGCTTCAGGGGATTGTCATCGTCGCTTGTGGCGCGGCCTTGTTCGTGGCGTCCGCGGCATTCACGCTCTATGATCGGGGTACTTTTCTCCGTTCGAAAACCAATGATCTGATAGCCTCCGCGAAAATGATCGGCTCGAATAGCACCGCCGCCCTGACCTTCCACGACTCTAGATCGGCGCAGGAAATCCTTAGTGCGTTGCACGCCAAGCCGCATGTCATCCATGCCTGCATTTACGACTCCGACGGCAAAGTCTTCGCAACCTACAGTCGCGACCCCACTCCGACGGTTTATTCTCCTTCCCCGGCCCGACAAATGAGAGGCGAGATTGTCGGGAAGAACATGCTCGTGTTCCAGAACATTGTCCTGAGTGGCGATTCGATCGGCGGAATTTATATCGAGGCTGACCTGCGGGACCTTGATGACCGGTTGCTGCGATACGTACTGATCGATTTCGTAGTGCTGCTAGCCTCGCTGGGCATCGCATTTCTGTTGTCATACCGGCTGCAGCGCGTAATTTCGGGGCCAATCCGCGAGCTAGCATACACAGCATCGTCGGTTACCGCGCACGAAGACTATTCTGTTCGTGCTACCAAGAGAGGCCACGACGAAATCGGGGTTTTGTTTGATCAGTTCAACAGCATGCTCGACCGCATCCAACAACGTGATGTCGCTATACAAAAGGCGCATGACGATCTCGAACGAAGAGTCCAAGAGCGAACCTCCTATCTCAACGCCCTGATCGAAAACAGCCCGCTGGCGATTATGGTGCTGGACTCCGCGGAAAAGGTTCAGTTGTGCAATCCAGCGTTTGAAGAAATGTTTCAATATTCCAAGCTCGAAATCTTGGGAAAACCTGCAGACATACTCCTAGCCGAGGGGAACCTGCTCACCGAAGCGCGCAACATTTCTCGCGGGACTCTCGGCGGTACCCCGGTCTCTCTCGTAACACAACGCATGAGAAAAGACCGGAGTCTGGTAGACGTCGAACTTCACGGCGTTCCACTGGTCGTGAACGGGGAGGTGGTGGGCTCTCTGGGTCTCTATCAAGACATTTCCGGACGCAAGCGGGCGGAAGAGGCGATGCGTCAGGCAAAGGATGCAGCCGAAGCCTCCAGCCGGGCCAAAAGCGAGTTCCTTGCCAACATGAGCCACGAAATTCGCACTCCTCTCAACGGGGTCATCGGCATGACCGACCTGGTACTGGACACGCCGCTCAACCGCGAGCAGCGCGAGTATCTCGAGACCGCCAAACTGTCGGCGGATTCCCTGTTGGTCGTAGTCAATGACATTCTGGATTTTTCCAAGATCGAAGCAGGTAAGGTCGATTTGGAAACTCTGGTGTTCAATTTGCGCGATTGCGTGGAATTAGCCGTTAAGACGCTGGCGCTCCGTGCGTCAGAGAAGGGCCTAGAGCTGTTGTGCGAGATTACGCCCAATGTTCCGGAGTATGTTGCCGGCGATTCGAGCCGTGTGCGCCAGGTGATCATCAATCTGCTCGCAAACGCGGTAAAATTCACGCAGAAGGGTGAAATCGAGCTGCACGTTGAAGTCGAGGCCAACGAAGCCAAGGAGTGCGTTTTGCATTTTATGGTTTCGGACACCGGGATAGGAATTTCCGAAGACAAGCAAAAACTGATTTTTGATCCGTTCTCTCAGGCCGACAGTTCGACTACCAGGAACTACGGCGGTACCGGGCTGGGTCTGACGATTTCTTCGCGTCTGGTCAAGATTATGGGCGGAAATATCTGGGTGAAGAGCGTCCTTGGTGAGGGGAGCGAATTCCACTTTACGGTTCGGCTAGGAATTGCCGACGGTGAGGAATTTCACTCGCAGATTTCACCCTTGCCTGTTATTTTACGGAGCGTACGAGTTCTCGTCGTTGATGATAACCATACCAACCTGAAAATTCTGGAAGCGATGCTTCGCCGCTGGGAGATGGAGCCAGTTCTCGTGGATAGCGGTAAACTGGCTTTGGCAGAACTCTCCGGAGCCAAGAACACCGGTAAGCCGTTCATCCTCATACTGACAGATTTGCATATGCCAGACATGGACGGCTTTTCCCTGGTCGAAAAAATCCGGAAAGACCCGGCACTATCGACCGCCACCATCATGATGCTGACTTCCGCGGGCCATCGAGGGGATGCCGAGCGATGCAGGGAATTAGAGGTTTCCGCATATCTTCTCAAGCCCATCCGCCAGTCAGAGCTCCGCGAGGCCATCGCCCAAGTTCTCGGTGCACGCCAGGAACACGTCTCTGCTCCTCTGGTAACCCGGTTCTCACAGCTGGAGCCGCGGGACCCTGCCCCTTCCCTCTGCATATTGGTGGCGGAAGATAATCTCGTCAATCGGAAGCTCATCGAGCGCCTTCTGGAAAAGCGAGGTCACGGCGTCTCACTGGCTTCCAATGGACGCGAGGCCCTGGCTGCAGTCAAGAGCGGGCAGTTTGAGCTCGTCTTTATGGACGTGCAAATGCCGGAAATGGATGGATTCGAGACTACCGCCGCGATTCGATCATGGGAGGCGGAAAAAGGATCTCACACACCGATCATCGCTCTGACGGCCCACGCCATGAAGGGCGATCGAGAAAAATGCCTGGCCGCAGGCATGGACGGATATCTCAGCAAACCAATTAGTCCCACGGAGCTGGATGAGATCCTGGGCCGCTACGTTGTTTGCCACGCAACCGCCGATTGAGTTTGTGGGCCTTCCCGTCTCCGTTTTCATATGACAAAGCAATTCCCGTGGTTTCCCCCGAAAAAGCCAGCGTTTCAGCAAGTCCGCTGATCGATCTAGGAGAAGCTTGTCGGACGCCCCGAGATGGGATATAAGCGGTCTTAGCGGATTGACCTCTATGCGCTTTTCCATTGTTCCCAGCCGAAACTGTGGGTGCTTTGCTTTTCCGGGTGGGGGAGGCCATCACTGGGAGTTTGAAGGTGTTGGCGGGGAAAGCGACACGAGCTTCCATTCCGCGACGGTTCAGCGGGTGAGAAGTTCGTGGAGTGCCGCAAGGCACAGGGAAGGGGGAAATTATGTTTGACGCAGGGCAAGAGGATACGCAACCCAAGGAAACCAAGCTGTTGATTGGTCTTTTCGTAGTCGTGGCGTTGATCGCGATCGGGGCGCTGTACTATTTCATCTCGCACGGCTCTACCAATAACGCGCCGTCTCCGTCCCCGGCGGCGCAAGCCGCTGCTACCACGGCGGGGCCAGCGGATGCGCTACATGATCTCAAGATCATTCGTACGTCGATGGAGAAGGACCGCAACGGGACCACTGCCATGTGGTCCGTCACCATACAGAACAGATCCAACGCCTACGCCTACAGCCAAGTAAAGTACGAAACCTCATACATCGGCCCAGACGAGAAGCCGATTCTCGTCAACCAGGGCGTGCTAAAGGATAGTTTCAGCCCCGGCGAACAAAAAAGTGCCGAGTTCAGCGATGCGCTATACCCGGCTGCCACAGCCAGGTATACGTTTAAGATTAAGGAAGCAAAGTCGGTAGCTGAGTAATCCGCCCGCCGTTCCTCAGTGGCTTGAGCTCGCAGCGGGAACCTGCGTTGCTTCGGTATGCGGCAAGGGCGCCACGCGAGCAGCGCCGTGAAACTGTTCCGCCTCGGTGGAACCTTCAAGCGCCGTCGTGGACGACTGGCCGCCGGATACAATTTGCGCGATTTCGTCGAAGAAGCCGGTGCCGACGAAACGCTGGTGGGTCACGGCGCGGTACCCGAATTCCTGCGCGGCAAACTCTTCCTGCTGAAGTTTCGAATAGGCGGTCATGCCTGACTGCGCGTAGCCACGCGCGAGTTGGAACATGGACAGATTGAGCGCGTGGAAACCCGCCAGCGTGACGAACTGGAATTTGTAGCCCATTCTGCCGAGTTCCTGCTGGAAATTAGCAATCGAGGTGTCGTCGAGTTTTTTCTTCCAGTTAAACGATGGCGAACAATTGTACGCCAGCAGTTTGCCCGGGAACTTGGCGTGGATGGCGTCTGCGAATTTCTTCGCTTCGGCGAGATCGGGGGAGGCAGTCTCGCACCAGAGCATATCGACGTAGGGCGCGTACGCGAGGCCGCGAGCGATGGCCGCGTTAATGCCGCCGCGGAATTGGTAAAAACCTTCGGGCGTGCGCTCGCCGTAAATAAATTCACGGTCGCGGGGATCGGCGTCGGAGAGCAGCAAACCGGCGGAATTGGCGTCGGTGCGGGCGATGAGGATCGTGGGCACGCCGCAGACGTCGGCGGCGAGACGCGCGGCGGAAAGTTTCTCGATGAATTCACGCGTGGGCACGACGACTTTTCCGCCCAGGTGGCCGCACTTTTTCGCCGAGGAAAGCTGGTCTTCGAAGTGGACGCCGGCCGCCCCCGCTTCGATCATGGACTTCATCAGTTCGTAGGCGTTGAGCGAGCCGCCGAAGCCGGCTTCCGCATCAGCAACGATGGGGGCGAGCCAGTACGTGCCGTTCTTGCGGTCGACGCTGTCGATTTGATCGGCGCGCAGAAGGGCGCGGTTGATGCGCTTAACGAGTTCCGGAGTGCTATTGGACGGATAGAGGCTCTGATCGGGATAAACGTCGCCGGCGGTGTTGTTGTCGGCGGCGACTTGCCAACCGCTTCCGTAAATCGCTTTTAGACCGGCCTGCACCATTTCAATGGCCTGGTTGCCGGTGATGGCGCCGAGCGCAGGGACGTAAGCGTCCGACTGCATGAGATTCCAGAGGCGCTCCGCGCCCAAACGGGCCAGGGTGTATTCGATGTGGAACGAGCCGCGCAGACGGAGCACGTCCTCATAACTGTAATTGCGAGTGATGCCGGACCAGCGGGGATTGGTGGTCCAGTCCGCTAAATAATGATTGTTTTTGCTGGCCCCGTTAGTTCCGTTCGATGACATTTGTGTCTCCTTATAAACGGCGCTTTTGTCTTAGAACCGATGTTACCTATGCATGTCGCAAACTTGCTGTTCGTAAGAGCACAGCCTAAGGGCTGCGCTACTAAAACCTCAGACCGGATCAAATTCGCCGCGGCGGATCATCTCTTCACTGATGGCGCGGGCCTCGCGCAGAGATTCGGCGAGCAGAGGGTCATTTGCTTTCTGTGTCTCGCTGAGTAGGCGATCGAGCTCCTCGTCGAAAATCTGGTGAATCAGTTCCGGGGTATGGCGCACTGGCCGCCCGTCCTCGCCGAGAATTTCGATGACGGCGGAATGATTCATGCGCTGCGCGATCATCAGACGGTAGATGCGGTCAGTGGCGAGATCTTCCATGTAGCCGTCAAGGAGACTCGCGCCTCGGCCCTGGAGGACGCCATTGCGATAGCGGATGACCGTTCGAATCGCGGCTCGTGTTCCTGCAAGCGTGCGCGCGCCCACATTCGCAGGGAGGGGCCGCAGATCGGGATGTGCGTTGCGATTCTCCGGGCGCGCGTGCAGTTGATTCGGAGCGGGGAATTGCGACACTGCGATTTCATTTTGATCGGGGTGCCCGGTCCACGCGCCGTCCATTAAGGAAGCTGCTTCATTCTTCTTGTCTTCGGCGAGAACTTTCAAGGCGCGAGCGTTTAACTCAGCGTCTTCGCGGCTGGGAAAGAGGGCGGTCATCCCGCCGACGGCAAGGATGCCGTGCTTGTGGCAGATCTCCGGCAAAAGCTCGCGGAGGTTCTGGAAAAATGGAACGTTGTGAGGAACCGTGTTTCGGTCCGGAAGCACCCATTCCGGATTCTCGAGATTGAAGTGAATCAAGCTCGCCATGTAGTCCCAGCGGCCGAGGTCCAGGCCCAGAATGTGTTCGCGCAAATTCCATGCAAACTCTTCCATCTGAAATGCCAGCGGGTGCGATTCCACCAGCGCCATGCACTTAATGGCATTGGCGGGCAAGCCTTTGGCGCGGGCAATCATCTGGAAAAGATCGCGCCACCACAGGGCTTCGTCGGCGGACTCGGATTTTGGAATGTAGAAGCAGAGCGGATGCTTCAGCGCGGCAAAATCGGCTTGATACGCGACGAGGGCGACATCGAACAGTGCCGCGGGAAGAAGCTCGCCGGGCAGAACGCCAGCCTGGTGCAAGTGCAAGCCACGCGGACGAGTAAAGATGACCGTCTTGCTGGGCTCGATGCCAACTTCACGCCCGCGCTTGCGGTCAAAATAAGTGAGGCGGCCGGCCAGGGCCTCGAGAATATTGTGGACACCGCGCATGATGTGTTCCCAGCGGTTGGCCGTCGAGTCTTCTAGATCGAGCATGACCCCGGGCGCACCAGAATTGAGCATCTTCACGACGAGATCGGCGTCGTCGGCGGGGCCCGTCATTTGATTGCGCTGGTCGGCGCACCATCCGGGGAGTTCCACGCGCCACGCATTCGTGGTGGCAACGGAAGGAGGCAGAAAATGCGGAACTTTTCCGGCGTGGGCCTCGACCAACGCGGAATCGCGCCGGGCGATGAGCGAGCGCTGGCGCAGCGTAAGCGCGGCGTGGAGCGGGGCGAGAAATTCTAGAAAGCCAGCCGAGAGGTCGCGGGTGGGATCGAAATCTTCCGGAGCGGAATTGAGCGGCGCAAGACGGTTCGAAAAAGGGAGCGGAGTGGCCGCGGGGTTGAGTTTGGTGGTTGCCGTTGCCATGTTTTTCGTTTCAGCCCTTTCCGGCTCGCGCCAGCGGGAAGGAAAGAACGCCTTCCGCAGGTAGCAGTAGACGCCAAAGTGTCCGAAGAGTCAAAATGACTAGTCCGAATCGGACGAGTGGCCAAAGTGGGCCAGAACGGGCTCAAAACAGGGCCAGAGTGCGGGAGGGGTAGCTTGGGCACACCCAATCGAGAGCAAGAATCCGGGCATCGAGGAAAGATCCGGGAGAGTTTCCTGACGCAACTCAAAGAAGACGTCGGCTGGCGCCGCATTGACAGCGGGCTGCAGCGGCTTGCGGCGAACAAAGCACTGATTGATTCTTGCGACGCGAACCGGAAGGGTGCGGGCGTCCTCCTGGGTTACCTGGCGCAATGGGTCGATATCGGATTTGCGCGGCCCGGGCTCATTCAGAAACTGCTAGAGCGCTTTTCCGCGGCGGACCGGGAAACCCTTACCCTGCTCGAGTACGTGCACACGAAGATGGCTGAGGGGCTGGTGGCGATGTCGGAAGAAGAATTCGCGGAGGCCGTCCACCATTTTGAGACCGTGCTGGCTCTCGAAGAGGAAATCCGGGATAAACAAGTAATTTCGATTGCGAATTTCTGGGTGGGGCGGTGCCTCCGCCGGCAGGGCCGCTATAACGATGCGTTGGGTTATGTGGCGAAAGCCCGGGATCTGGCGTCGCGGATGAACTATCCGAAAATGGCGGCGGTCATGCGCGTGTTGGAAGCGTGGATCGCGTTCCAGGAAGGAGAACCGGAGGACGCCGCGAAGATTTTGCGCGAGGCGGAAGAAGTCCTGGCGGATACGGACGATTACCTCACGCGAGGAAACATCAGCTCCGCGTACGGCCGAATCGAGCGCCGCCTCGGGAATTACGACCAGGCGCTGGCGCGGTTCACACAGGCCATCGAAGAGTACGGCAAACGGGATCCCCACAGCCGGAATCTTGCACGGTCGTTTGTGAACATTGCATTCGTGAAGCGGCTTGTGGGTCTGCAATTGCGGGACAAAATCGACGCGGAGGCGGCCAGGCGCCGAAGAAAGCAGGCACAAAAAGCGCCGGCAGGATCCTCCACCAAGACGGGCAGCCGGGAAGAACTCAGGCGCCTACGAGAAGAAGCCTTCGAGCATCTGACTAAGGCACGGGAGATTTACGAGCGTTACGACGATCACCGTGGCAAAGGAAACGTCTATATCACGTACGGGTATCTCTACCTGGACAATGGCGAACTGGACCGCGCGAGTTCCGTCGCGGCCACGGCTTTCTCGCTCGCGGAAGAAAAGAAGGACACGGTGCTGAAGGCGCGGGCGCGGATTTTGCAATGCACGGTCGAGGGAGCGAAATTTGAGGAGCAAATCGAGGAGGGGGCGAACGGGCGGTCTTCGCAATCCGGCGTCGAGTTTGCGCGGGAAGCTTTGGAGTGCGCGAAGCGCACACAGAACCGCCGCCTCATCGCCAAAGCGCACATCGCGCTTGGACTGGCACTGTGCCTCGATTTCTCCGACGGGACCGAAGCGGCGCGGGAGTGCGCCGACGAAGCGACCGCACTGTTGCAATCGGCGAATCACGACTACGTGTGGAAAGAATTGCAGGAGTTAAAGCGCAGGCTGCGCGGCGCGGGCAACATCAATCCGACGTTGCGGGAATGGTCCCAGGGCATTGTGGGCCCGAAGTCGTTTCAACAGGTGAGCGAGGAGTTTGCGGCGATTGTCATTCCGAAAGTATGGCGGCGCGAGGGCTGTAAAGTGGCGCGCGTGGCGGCGCGGCTGGCCATTTCGCCGAAGAAGGTGCGAAGGATACTGAGGAATCAGGGGCTGTTGACGGGCGAAGGTGAGAGTTGAGCGGGCCGCCTGTTAGAGCGGCCCGCGAAAAGTAAGAATGGAGGCGCAGGTGCCGTTCGGCGCTGCAAGAGCTACTTGCTCGGAACGACGAGGTCGTTCTTCACCGAAAAAACGTTGGGCACTCCATTGGCGCGAAGATTGGCCAGGTTCTTGTCGGACTCGTTGTCAACGACGCCTACGAGAGTAACATTGCCGTTTTTCACGATGATGTGAATCGAGGGCACGGCCGACTCGCCGTAGCGAAAGAAGGCGGCATCACCGTAGATGGCGCGGTAAACGGCGCGGCGAAGCTGGTCGTCCATTGGCGAAACCGGGAGGACCTCAATGTTGTTGGTGACGCCGCCAACGTCTTCGATGCTTTTTACTGCTGCCTCGGCGTCGGACTTCAGCGTGGGGCGCACGACCTGGCCGCTAAGGGTGACCTTGTCCCCTTCTACTTTGAACTCCAGGTTGTCGAAGACGGAGTAGTAGGGAAGCAAGACAAGTTGGTGTCGCACTTCCTTGATTAACTTGGCGCGATATTTTTCCTCGCTGCGCTGCTTCTTTTCGTCCTGGGGCTGGGAGGAGCGGGCGAAAGGGGCCGTGGCGAGCGGAAGCGCGAAAACTAGAGCGACGAAAAGGGCCCGAAGTGGGTTTTTCATGATGACCTCCTATATTCGAATCTTTACTTACATCTACGGGTTAGATTCAAGCAGCAGGGTAATTGGGTGTCACGGAAGTTGACGCGAGCGAATGTTAGCATAGAAAAGATAGTTATGGCCTAGTACGCAACATTTGTCGTGGGGAAGTGTTGGGGAGGAGAAAACAGGAGTGCTGGTGATCGCGCATCGCGGGGCGTCGGGACATGCGCCGGAGAACACGCTGGCGGCATTCAAGCGCGCCCTGGCGCTGGGAGCTACGTTTATCGAGACGGACTTGCAACTGACGCGTGATTCGCGATTCGTGGCGCTGCACGATGAAACGGTAGACCGCACCACAAACGGGCAGGGCAAAGTCCATGACATGACCTTGGCCGAACTGCGGGGTTTAGATGCCGGATCGTGGTTCGGAAGCGAATTTGCGGGAGAGCGAATTCCCACGCTGGACGAAATCCTGGAGTTTTCGAAAAAGAACGACGCGGTTTTCTACCTGGAGCTGAAACCGGGGGGGTCCTGGGGTGGAGAGCATGCCTTGATCGGAGCACTGCGGGAATCGGGAGAGATTCACCGCGCCGCGGTCATCTCGTTTGATCCAGGGATCCTTGCGGGATTGCGCCGTATCGAGCCGACCATGATGACGGGATTACTCTATGACGGGCAGCTTGAGAAGCCAATCGAGAAAGCACTGGAAGTGGGAGCGCGGCAGTTGGCGGTACGCGGCGACCTGGTGAAGCCAATATTCTTAAAGGAAGCGCGAAAAAAAGATTTACAGGTGATTTGCTGGACGGTGAATCATCCCGCGCATATTCGAACGCTGATGGAGGCAGGCGTGGACGGCATCATGAGCGATTACCCGGATAGGCTGGTTGCGGCGCAGAAGAACGAAGAGAAAGATTAGCCAGCGAGCCACCGAGACGCAGAGATGGAAAAATAGAAGGCAGTCTAAGAGGTTGGGAACGAGCCGGAGACTAGAATGCCGTAGAGAGAAGCAAGCTGGGAAACGGAGAGTTGTTCGGCGCGGCAATCCAAGCGGAGCGAGAGAGAAGCGAGAGTTTCACGAATAAGCCCAGGTTTCGCAAGAGACCGCAGATTGTTCACCAGCGTCTTGCGCTTCTGCGAAAAAGATAATTTCACGAAATCGAGAAAGCGTCCTTCATTGCCGAGCGAAAGGTGTGCGCGTTCCCCGGGAAGACGCAGGGTGACGAGGGCGGAACTGACTTTGGGGGGCGGGCGAAATGCGTTTGCGGGGATTTCAAAGACAAACTCCGGGCGTGTGTAAATTTGCGTGGCGACGGAGAGATAGCCGTATGCCTTACTGCCAGGCTCTGCGGCGAGCCGGTGAGCGACCTCGCTCTGCATGACGAAATGCATTTCGTTGATAAGGTCCGCGAAGGAAAAGAGGTGGTGCAGGATGGGCGAAGTGATGTAGTAGGGGAGATTGCCGTAAATCAAAATGCGGCGGCCGGCGGCAATGGCGGCTAGGTCGGTTTTGAGAATGTCCCCGGGAACGACAGTAAGGTTGGGGAATCGCTTGGTCAAGCGCTGGAGACCTGCGACGAGTTGGGGGTCTAGCTCGACAGCATAGACAGACGCGCCGGTCGCAGCGAGATGCTCCGTCATTTCGCCGTGGCCGGCGCCGAGTTCGATCCAGCACGAATTCTCGGCGGGCTTCGCCGGAGCGGTGGAGTGCGGCGAAACGCGAATGGCCCGCGCGATTTGTTCGCGCCAGTTTTCATCAGCGAGAAAATGCTGGCCAAGTCGTTGACGAGTCATACGGCCGAAAAGTGTAGCAGGAACGCTCGAAAACGCGAGAAGACGCGCAAGGTTGCAAGGCAAGGAAGCCGCGCGCCCGCGTGCAACGGCGCTACAGTCTGAGTGGTGCGGCTTGACGTGCCGATGGGCGTCCGGTAGCGTGAAAGTGTTGCAAAAGAAGAAAAAATCCAACCGAGAGAATGCTTTGCGAATATTGTTCGTAGTATCGGAAGGCCTGCCGTTCTCGAAAACCGGCGGCTTGGCGGATGTGATTGAGGGGCTGACGAGGGCGCTCGCCGGGCAGGGACACGAGGTCGCTGTGGTGCTGCCGCGATACCGGGGAACGAAAGCTGCGGCGCTGGTGATGCCGAGCCTGACGATTCCCATGGGCCCGCGCCTGCGGTTTCCAGCGATTGCCGATGGCGCGCTGCTCGAGGGCGTGCGGTACTTCTTCGTGGACGACCCTGGCTATTTCGACCGCGAAGGAATCTACGCTGGAAGCACGGGCGAATATCCCGACAACGCCGAGCGCTACGCCGAGCTTTGCCGCGCCTCGATTGAGATCGCCAAACACGTCTGGCCGGCGGACGTGCTTCATTGCCACGACTGGCAGACGGCGCTGGTGCCGGCGCTCCTGCGGTCCTCGTATCAGGATGATCCCGCAGTAAAAGACCTGCCGGTGGTTTTTACGATTCACAACATCGGTTATCAAGGACAGTTTGGAAAAGAAGTGCTGGAGCGCACCGGTATCCCCTCGATTCTTTTTCAACCGGGCGGCATCGAGTTTTTTGGGAAGGTCAACCTGCTAAAGGGCGGTTTAGTTTATTCGGATTACATCACGACCGTGAGCCCAACCTACGCGCGGGAAATTCAAACTCCGGAATACGGCTTCGGATTGGACGGAGTCGCGCGCGATCGTAAAGACCGGCTGGTGGGAATTCTGAATGGCGTTGACTACGCCGTGTGGAGTCCGGATAAGGACAAATTCATCGCCGCGAAGTATTCGGCGAAGGATTTGGCGGGGAAGCAAGTCTGCAAGCAAGAGTTGCTGGAGATTTTCGGACTAGCCCATGACAATCTGGCGCGCCCAGTGCTTGGAATCGTTTCGCGCTTCGCGGAGCAAAAAGGCTTTGACCTGATCGCCGAAAAGGCACACGAGTTGATGCGTGAGGATTTGACTCTCGTTGTTCTGGGAACTGGCGACCGCAAATATGAGGAATTCTTCCGCGCACTGGCGGAAGCGTATACCGGGCGGGTCGGCGTGAAGATTGCCTATGATGATGCTCTCGCGCACAAGATCGTCGCCGGCGCGGACATGTTCGTGATGCCATCGCGCTACGAGCCCTGTGGATTGAGCCAAATCTACAGTCTAAAATATGGTACCGTGCCGATTGTGCGGGCCACCGGAGGTCTCGACGATACGGTCGAGAATTTCGACGTGGAGCACGGCACGGGGACAGGGTTCAAGTTCGCCGAGTACTCGGGCGCGGCGTTGTTGTACGCCGTGAAACAAGCGCTGCATCATCACATGGACGAGCGCATCTGGAAACGCATCCAATTGAACGGCATGGCCAAGGATTTTTCCTGGAAGGCTTCCGCCACGGAATATGCGAAACTATACCAGGCGGCGCGAGCGACTCGTGGCTCAGTACAAACCCGGGACAGTTCAGAAAAAGCGGCCCGCAGCGCGGGACCAGGAACAAGAAACCAAAAGGCCTCTGGCACATCTAATTGAAGGAGAAAAAAGCGGCTGGCTCTGGCTAAGCTGCTGAGGACAAAGAACATGGCTGAGAACATTCAGGCAGCAACCGATGGAAATTTCGAGGCGGAAGTGCTCACAGCAAGCAACACCAAGCCGGTGCTGGTGGACTTCTGGGCCGAGTGGTGCCGGCCGTGCCACATGCTGGCACCCACCGTTGCCGAAATTGCCCACGATTACGAGGGCAAGCTCAAGGTAATGAAGCTGAATATCGACGAGGCGATGAATTCCACGGGACGCTACAACATCCGCGGAATCCCCACGCTGCTGGTCTTCAAGAATGGGCAAGTTGTCGAGCAGATCGTCGGCGCTGTGCCCAAGGACCAAATTACGAAGGCAGTGGATCGCCATATTTAGCAATTCGATGGAATATGGAAGGGGCGTGTCGTAGAGTTCGAGCGACGCGCCTTTCGTGTTTTTGCACAAAAGGGAAAATCTGCGTGGAAGGATGCCGGATTTGGCGATTCCCGAGGCAGCGGCAAACACTGCGACGCGCACGGCAAAGCCCGCGGATCACCCGCCGCTCCTCGCCGGGGACCGCGGGCCGATCCCTGTGTCGCGGCCGGGATTGCATGAAACCGTACTCGCGATTTTGAAGCCGCTGCCGCGCGGCCTGGTGCTCGATTGTCCGACCGGCGAAGGGGCGCTGGCGCAGGACCTGATCCGCGAAGGATTCGACCTGCGGTGTTGCGATCTTTATTCGGAGCTGTTCCGCCTGGACGGCGCGGAGATCAAGCGCGGCGACCTTTCCGGCACGCTGCCCTATTCTTCGGGGTCGTTCGATTACATCACTTCTCTGGACGGTCTCGAGCACATCGATTCGCCGCCGCAGGCCTTTCGCGAGTACCGGCGGCTGCTGAAACCCGGCGGGCACCTGATCATCAGCGTGCCGAATATCATGAATATCGAAGAGCGCGTGAAGTGGCTGCTCTTCGGCTACACTTCGCATTTCAAGCCGCTTTCGGAACAATACAAAGCGAAGATTCACGAGGATTGCGCGGGGATGGATGAAATCGTGGTCCACGCCAATCCCATCGGCTACACCGAGCTGCGGTATTTCCTCGAGAAAAATGGATTCGCGATTCAGGGCGTTTACCGTGACCGGAAGAAAGCCAATCAGTGGCTGTACTGGCCGCTGGTGGGGTTGATCCGGCTGGTGGGGAAATTGACGCCCGCTGCCCGCAGGAAGGATCGGTGGACCGAAGAGTTGGCATCGGACCCGGTGCTCCTCGGCGGTAACACGATCATTATTCACTCGATTTTGAAATAGCTTTAGAGCAGAACGCCTCACTCTCGAGAACCTTCGATGAAGAAATCCGACGCAAGCGTGATCCGCTGCCCCTGGGCCAAGAATGCCCTGAATATTCCTTACCACGATGAGGAATGGGGCGTGCCGCTGCATGACGATCGAAAATTGTTCGAGTTGTTGATTCTGGAGGGCGCGCAGGCGGGATTGAGTTGGGACACGGTCTTGCAGAAGCGCGCAAGATACCGCGAAGTGTTCGACCGTTTCGAGCTCGAGAAGGTGGCGAGGTATGACGCGCGAAAAGTCCGCGCGCTGCTGCGTGATGAGGGAATTATTCGCAACCGATTGAAGATTGCCGCGACGATCGGCAACGCCCGATCGTTCTTGCAACTTCAGCGCGAATTCGGGTCGTTTGACGCGTACATCTGGCGATTTGTCGGAGGGCAGCCGAAGCAAAACGCCTGGAAATCGCACAAACAAGTCCCCGCCCAGACTGCCGAATCCGACGCCATGAGCAAGGATTTGAAAAAGCGTGGGTTTCGCTTTGTCGGCTCGACGATTTGCTATGCCTTCATGCAGGCCGCTGGCATGGTCAACGACCACTTCGTTGCGTGCTTTCGCTACGCGGAATTGAGCCGGTAACAGGCCGCCTTAGGCACGGAAACGTTGGTTATCTTTAGTGCGGATACCTGTCAGTACCCAATGATTTCACCCTCGGAACGATCGTCCAGTGTTGGCAAGGCGTCCAAACGGTGAAGTATGTCCTCGACTTCCTGAGCCAGGCCAGTTGCGCAACGGCGCCTGCGGAGGCGTTCGCGGCGGTCACGAAGTGCGATAATAATGGCATCGGTCAGGGATTCACCCGTTTCATTGGAGATTTCACGGGCGAGTTTCTCAGCTTCGGGGTTCTTTATGCGAAGTGGCATGTTTGGCGCGCGGTGATTCCATAAAATAGAATGGCGGATAGATTCAAATACAGTCAAGGCAATTCTAAATTTCGTGAGGGAGAAACTAAGCCAGAAATGCTGACCGTCATCGCTTACGTGCACGCGAAAGCGGGACAGGAAGCTCGCGTAAAGCAAGTCTTGGATGGATTGATAGCACCGACTCGTGCGGAGGCTGGCTGTATCAATTACGACTTGTTTCAGTCGGACAGTGATCCCACGCTCTTCGTTTTTTATGAGAACTGGAAGAACGACGCGGACCTCGACCGCCATGCGCAGACTCCTCACATCAAGGAATCCGGCGGGTTGCTGACTGGCTTGCTACAAGAACCCGTGAAAATCACTAAATGGCGGACGGTGAAGTAGCTATCCTCTTCGTTGGTTGGACGAACACGTCGGTGGATTACGGCGCTAATCAGGTACCTTGATTGCGTGCGATGAAACCCGGTCGATGACTTGACCATGTTCAATGATGACCAAAGCGGGTTCGAAGTGGAATATCGGCTCGTACGAGTTGAAGCCAGGCGTTAACGTCGCACGAGATTCGCTTTTCAAGTTGTGAAGGTCAAGGCTCGCACCCTCCTCATTCTGAACGCATAAACTGACCACAGAAACATTCTGTTTTGCGGTCAAGATCAGGCACGTATCCTCAAAACTGTCTTGCCCTAGTCTCGCCACAACATTTCCCGCCCTGTCCTTGAGAAGGAACTCATTGGCCTCCGCAGTTTTCGGATGCCTCTCCCAAGTTGCGATACTTCCACCGGCGAGACAGAGAAATAACACGACTCCGACGCATTTCGCTCGGAAAATATCTCGCTGCAGCCGTTCAATCTTTGCGACGCAATCTGGTTGGTTGTTCAAATGCCACCTCTCCTGATCTCGCATAATATGAAGCTCCAATTATGTCGAATGGTTGGAAGAGTTGTTTCGGTCAAATTGGGAGTTATCGAGCGCTACCATGAACCTGCCCTACTGCCTGATAAGTGGGTTACCGGAAACTGACTCACCCAGTGGCCGCCAACTCCCTTGCCTTCTCTCCACGCCCGGCGTACGATGCTGATTCCGCTGTTTTCCGCGAATTCCCGCCGGAAGTGCCCCTCGAAGGACGTGAAAAAGAGGGAAGCGTGCGGCCCCGGTTGGCCGGGGTTGGCAAGGAGAACGACTGGGCATGAAATCCGTGGCAGTTGTGGGCGCGCAGTGGGGCGACGAAGGCAAAGGCAAGGTCGTGGACTACCTTGCCGGGTCGTTCGACTACATTGCGCGCGTGGGAGGCGGCCACAACGCGGGGCACACCGTCATCATCGACCGCAATGGGGGCAAGGATCGCTACGTTTTGCAGTTGATTCCCTGCGGAATTTTGCGGCCAAAGCAACAGGCGGTGATCGGAACCGGCGTGGTGGTGGATCCCGCCGCGCTGGTTGCGGAAATCGAGACGCTCGCAAAAGCCGGGATCGACGTCAAAGGCCGCTTGCATGTCAGCAATCGCGCGCACTTGATCTTTCCTTATCATCGAGAGCTGGACAAAGCTGCGGAAAACGCCCGAGGCGCGAATAAAATCGGAACAACTTCGCGCGGCATCGGGCCGGCGTATGAAGACAAGATGGCGCGCCGGGGATTGCGCGTTTGCGACCTGCTCGAGCCGGCATCGTTCCGCGAGAAGGCTGCGCGCGTCGTTGCGGAGAAAAACCGTCTAGCGAAGGGCGCGTACGGCGCGGACGTCGATTTTTCGCACGAAGTCGACGAAACGCTGCGGCTGGGCGAAAAAATTCGAGGGTACATCTGCGACACCGCCGAGTTGGTGAATCGCGCGCTGGACGAAGGCAAGTCCGTGCTGTTCGAAGGCGCCCAGGGCACCATGCTGGACATCGATCACGGCACTTATCCGTACGTTACTTCTTCGAGCGCGATATCTGGAGGCGCGGCGACCGGCGTGGGTGTGCCGCCCGCCAAGATCAAGCATGTCCTGGGTGTTTCGAAAGCCTACACTACCCGCGTGGGCTCCGGGCCGTTTCCCACGGAGATGCCCGACCTCGAAGCGAAAGAAGTACGCGAGCGCGGCAAGGAATTTGGCGCGGTAACCGGTCGCCCGCGCCGCTGCGGGTGGCTGGACCTACAGATTTTGCGCTACGCCAAAATGATCAACGGGATCGACTCGCTGGTGGTGACCAAACTCGACGTGTTCGACACGCAGCGCGAGATTCAAGTCTGCGTGGGCTACCACTACAAAGGCTCGCCGATTCGAGAGATGCCGGCGCTTGCGGAGGAGCTCGAAAAAGTTACGCCACAGTACAAGACCCTGCCGGGCTGGTGCGAATCGACATACGGTTTGAAGGACGGGGCGCGCCTGCCCAAGGCGGCGCAAGAGTATTTGCGCTTCATTGGCGATTTTCTCCAGGTGGAAATCGGAATGATTTCCACCGGCCCGGAGCGCGATGCCACCATCGTGCCGGCGGGAACGCTGCTGTCCCGCTGGCTGTAACACCCCATGCTCACCTACGAGCAAGCCCGCCAGAAGGTCATCGAGGAAGTTTCAAAGAAGAGAGGTCCGCGCGCAAAAGTTGACCTCAACGTCTGGGATGCCCTCGGATACGTACTGGCGCAGGACATGAAAGCGGATCGCGCGTATCCGCCGTTTGACCGCTCAACGCGTGACGGATACGCCGTGCGCGCCGCGGAAGCAAAGCCCGGCGCAAGACTCCACAATGTTGGGGAAATTAAAGCGGGCAATACGGTGACCGAACCGCTTGCGCCCGGAACGTGCGTCCAAATCATGACCGGCGCCGCGGTTCCCCAAGGCGCGGACGCCGTGATGATGATCGAACATACGCGAGCCGAGGGCGAAACAATCCTATTCGAACGCGACGCGCAACCCGGTCAGAACATCGTGCCGAGAGGTTCTGAAGGAGCGGCAGGCCAAGTCCTCCTCTCGGCGGGAATGCGTCTCGGTTACGCGGAACTTGCACTGGCGGCTCAAGTAGGCGCCGTGCAATTGCAATGCGCCCAAAAGCCGAGAGTTGCCATCCTCTCGACGGGAGACGAGGTCGTCTCCGTCGAAAAAACGCCCGGGTCATTTCAAATTCGGAATAGCAACAGCGTTTCCCTGGCGGCGCAGGTGCGGTTGTCCGGCGGGGAGCCAGTTTTGCTCGGGAACGCGGCCGACCGGGCAGATGACTTGCGCGAAAAAATTCACCGAGGCTTAAGAGAAGATCTTCTCGTATTGTCCGGCGGTGTTTCGATGGGCAAATATGACCTCGTGGAATCCGTTTTGAAGGAGTTGGGGGCGGAATTTCATTTTGATGCCGTGGCGATTCGCCCAGGGAAGCCCGCGGTTTTCGGGCGTTGCGGTGAGACATTCGTGTTCGGTCTGCCTGGGAATCCCGTATCAACCATGGTGACGTTCGAATTATTTGTGGCCCCGGCGATTGATTTGCTGAACGGAGCCGACGCGCGGCCCCTGCCCTTATTGGAAGCACGGCTTAGGGAGGCCCTGCACGAAAAGCCCGGGCTGACGCACTTCTTGCCCGCGCGTGTCGAATGGAAGGTCGCGACAGCCGAAGTCAGGGCGTTGAAATGGCAGGGCTCTGGTGATGTCGCGGCGCTGGCAAAAGCCAATTGCTTCTTGGTCGTGCCAGCCGATAGAGCCGAGGTTCAAACCGGGGAACCGATATCCATTCTCCTCCGAAAAGATGTAATTTGAGAACGTGTGGCCGCCATCGTTTGATGGCGGATCTTCTGCGGGCGAGCAAACTATAGATATGGCCAAGCTGTCGCATTACGGAAAAAGGAGCGAAGTCCGGATGGTGGACGTGTCTGCGAAAAAGGTGACCACGCGGACGGCGAAAGCGGAAGGGTTCGTGCGCATGTCTCCCCGCGTGGTACGCGCCGTGCGCCGGTTGAAGAATCCAAAAGGTGATCCGCTGGAAGTGGCACGAATCGCAGGGATCGCCGCGGCCAAGCGCACTGCCGAGTGGATACCTCTTTGTCATCCTCTGCCGCTCACGCACATTGATGTGACTGCGCGGCTATGCCAAAATGGCGTGGAACTGCGATCCACTGTAACTACCGCCGCTCAAACCGGTGTGGAAATGGAAGCGCTGGTCGCCGTTAGCGCCGCAGCCCTCACGGTATACGACATGTGCAAAGCCCTCGACAAAGCGATGGAGATTACGGACATTTTTCTCGTGGAAAAGACTGGCGGAAAGAGCGGTGATTTCCGCCGAGCGGTGCCGGGAAAAGCGCGTTCGAAAGCTGCCACGCGGAGCCGTGCACGATGAGCGCGTCGGCGGGCACAACCGTCAAATTGCTGCTGGCGGAGGACAATCCGCTGGTGCGCGGCCTAATCGTCAAGGGACTCGAGCATTCCTGCGAAGTGGTAAGCGCCTCAGATGGCACCGACGCTTTGCTCAAAGTAATCGACGATCCGCCGGACATGATTCTTTGCGATTACAAGATGCCCGGCCTCGATGGGCGCCAGCTGTTCGAAAAACTGCGGGCCCGCGAAGCCACCCGGCACATTCCGTTTTTGTTCATGGCCAGCCGCGCGGACATTGAAGAGCGTCTGCGGCCCCTGGTGGACGGTGTCGAGGAATTCATTGCCAAGCCGTTTCTGGTGAAGGACCTGGTGCGCATCACCAAGAAGGTGGTGGATCGCCTTCTCCTCGAGAAATTGCAAAAGCGCGCTTCCCGCCCGGGCGTGATTCAAGGCCGCCTCGAAGAAATGAGCATGATCGACCTGATGCAATCGCTCGAGATGGGGCAGAAAACCTGCCGGCTGGTCGTTCGCAAAGGCGGCGAACACGGCGAACTTTATTTTTCAAGCGGTCAGTGCCGCGACGCGAAGATTGGCAAGACCGAGGGGGATGATGCCGTCTACAAAGTCGTGCTGTGGACGGAAGGCGAATTCGAAATTGATTTCAACGCGGCCAGCGCTTCCACCCGTACCACCACCACGCGCAATACCACCGGCCTCCTGATGGAAGCGATGCGCCTGATGGATGAATCCAATCGCGACGCGGTTGAGACTAAGTGATCTCCTCGAAATAATTCACGCGATGCGCGTTGCCATCCTCACGATCAGCGACACAGTCTCGAAAAGCGAACGCGAGGATACCTCGGGTCCCGCGGTTGTAGCCGCTTGCCGGGGGCTCGGCTGGGAAATTACTTCCGCGCTGCGTTCCTCTGATGATGCCGCGAATATCCAGCAACAGTTGCGCGAGCTTTCCGATTCCGGCCGGGTCGATCTGATTCTTACCACCGGCGGAACGGGGATTGGACCGAGGGACAACACTCCGGAAGCAACGCAGGCAGTTGCTGACAGGCTCATTCCCGGGATCGCTGAAGAAATGCGGCGCAAGGGAATGGAATCGACGCCCACGGCAGTGCTATCGCGCGGTGTCGCCGCGATTCGCGCCAAAACCTTGATTGTGAATCTGCCCGGAAGCCCCAAAGGCGCGACAGAATCTCTTGCGGCCGTGGCGCATCTTCTGCCCCATGCCGTCGCCGTGCTGCACGGCGCGCGCCACGATTAAACCCGCCTAGCGCGGAATCACCGGAACGACAATACGTGATGCATAGGCCGCGTTGTGGTAGATGCGAATGTGGCCGATTTGTGTTCGCGAAGTCGTGATTTCCGAATCGCCGGTCTGCAAGTTTCGCGAGAAGTGTGGAAAGAAAGCGCCGGAAATCTGCACGCGGATCCGGTGTCCGGCGAGAAAGACGTTGCTGGTCAGCAAGCGATCAAAATCGAGGCGGTAGATTTTGCCGGGAGCAAGAAGTTCCGGCATGAATTCTTGTCCTCGCGTTTCCGGGAAGCGGTAGTTGCGATAACTGGCGCGAAGAACATCAAGCCCCGGGCTCATGAGATTGTATGCCGCCCCGCCGGGCTCCACATCGAGCAGCCGCACCCAGAGATCGAGGTCGGGGACATCGGCAGAAAGATAGATTTCCGCACGGATCGCGCCCGTGACCTCGGTGTCAGCCGCCAGCGGTTCAGTGTCGAACACCAAGACATCGTCGCGAGCGGCGAACGCGCGATAGTCGTGTGCGCCGTACTTCGTATAGGGATCGCTGACCGGCTGCGCAGGATCGGAAACGAACGTGCTATACGCCTGCTTCGCGTCGCCTGGCCTGGCGCGCAAGCGTCCCGTCGAAGCCTCTGCCGCCTTTGGCGCCAGGTAGAAAGATTGCTCCTTTGCGCGCACCAGCGGCCAGGCATCTTCATCCCGCCAGGAATTTTCTCCCATGACAAACATCCGCACGGGTTTTTCACGGTCGACGCCGTTGCCGATGCCGCGCAGGTAGTGATCCATCCAGCGAAGAATCAATTCATCGTAGTCAATCGCCGCCGTCGGCCCAAACTCGCGTTCGCCGGAGGCCGATTCTTCCTGTCCGCCATGTGTCCACGGACCGACGATCGTACGCGCGCGTGGATCTTTCTCGTTGCGCCGCGCGGCGAGAAGCCCGTTGAAATTTGTCGTGGCTCCATCGGGGCCGTACGCTTCATCGTACCACCCGGAAAAATTAAGGACCGCTGCGTGGACGCGGCCATACTTGTTTTGCAGCTCGGCCCAATCCCACCAGGGATCGGCGGGCGGATGCGAGAGCCATTCATAGTAGAAAGGCGCGACTTGCTTCAGATCCGGGAGGTCGCGCAACGGCAGAAAACCCTGCATTCGCTCATGATCGCTCTTCCAAAAGGCAGCGACCTCGTCACGCGTTCGTGGCCCTGGAAGATTTTTGCGCAGGCGCAGGTCGGGCGCGATATTAAACCAAATCCAGTCCAGCCACGAACCGTCGAACACGCCGCCCGAGTAGAAGAAATTGCGCGGCGTCGAAAACGTCATCGCCGGAACCATGGCCTTCAGGTGCGGCGGATTCTCCACCGCCGCGAGCCACTGCACCGCTCCCGGATACGAAAGTCCGAACGTCCCCACATTGCCGTCCGACCATTCCTTGCGCGCGGCCCACTCGATGGTGTCGTAGCCGTCACGCCCTTCGTTTCGATAGGGCGCAAACTCGCCGTCGGACGCATAGCGCCCCCTCACGTCTTGGACAATGACGGCGTAACCTCGTGTCACCGCTTTTTCAAAGGTTTTGTATTCCTTCCGCGCGAACTGTTTGCCGTACGGCGTGCGGTAAATGAGCACGGGATAGTGACCCGAGCCGCTTGGCAGCATCACGTCGCCGCGGAGGATGATGCCATCTCGCATCGGGATGGCTACGTTCTCAGTAATGTTCATTTCCGGTGGTGTGCCTGTGCGCGGCCAAGAATGGAGCGCAAGCGGCAAGAGACTCACGAAGACCACCCCGCCCAGAAAAAAATAGCCTTTTCCCATTACGTGTCGTCGTCTCCGGCTCCGAGTGTGTCAGCCAAGAGGGGAATTGTACTTGAACCCGCGACAAAACGCTGGTTGACGCATCTCGACGGCTCGTCAACAATACTTGGACCATGGCAAACAAACTATCAGGCAAGCACCTCGCCGTATTGGGGACAGGGAAGCTTGGCGGAATTCTGCTGCGCGCGTATTTGAAGCAGGAACTCTTTACGCCGAAGCATGTCAACGCCTCGGTGCGCCACGATGAAAAGGCCACCTCCCTCGGGAAAGCGCTCGGCATCACCGTAACCACCGACAATCGCAAGGCCGTGCAAGGCGCGGATATCGTGCTCCTTTGCGTAAAACCCCAAGTGGTCGGCGAGGTTTTGAAAGAAATCGCGCCGGAGCTCAACGAAAAAATGCTCGTGATTTCGGTCGCAGCGTCTGTCCCCACAAGCTATATCGAGAAGCATCTCTCCGCAAAAGTTCCCGTGGTGCGCGCCATGCCCAATACTTGTTCGACCGTGGGCTGCGGCATGGCGGGAATCTGCCGCGGCGCGTTTGCCGGAGCCGAGCATCTCGAGATCGCGAAAGCCATGTTCGATGCCGTCGGCCGCACCGTGGCGGTGGACGAAAAAAACATGGACGCCGTAACCGGGCTCTCCGCCAGCGGCCCGGCGTACGCTTACATCATTCTCGAATCCCTTGCCGAGGCCGGCGTGAAAGTCGGCTTGCCGCGCGACGTGGCCACGCTGCTTGCGGCACAAACGATGAAGGGTGCCGCAAGCGTGGTGCTCGAGACCGGCGATCATCCGGCTCTGCTGAAAGATGCGGTGACAACTCCGGCGGGCTGTACCATCGACGGCATCCTCGAACTTGAGGAAGGGAAGCTGCGCGTGACGCTGATCAAAGCCGTGGTCAAAGCCACGCAACGCGCCGGCGAACTCCTCTTCGAGAAGTGATCGAAGGCTGGCGCCCCATGTCACTGAACGATAAGCCGGATCAAGTCGACCACCAAACTTCCACGAAACGCGAAGCGCCGGCCAACGCAGACCGGGTAGGCCTCGCGATGGAACTGCCCGTCACATTTGTCGGGGCCGTTGCCGTTGGCGGATTTATCGGCTATTACCTCGACAAATGGCTTCATACGGCCCCATGGCTTTTGGTCGTTTTCGGCTGCCTCGGTTTTACCGCCGGCATTCTCGAAATAGCCCGGAGGTTCGCTCCCAGAAATCCAGGCGGTGACGATGGCAGCCATCCCTCCTGAACCGACCCACTCCTTGACAATTGGCGAGAGAACCGTCCGTCGCATCGCTTATCTAATCCCTGCTTTCGGCCTATCGGCGGGCCTCTCGGCTGCACTCTTGCATCGATGGGACTGGGCAGAGGGTCTAGTGCTCGGCTCAGGTCTTGCGTGGCTCAATTTTCGCTGGCTCAGGCGCGGGCTAGCAGCGTTTGTTCGCGCAGCAATGCCCGAGCTCGAAGAGAAAAAACATCGTGTGCGTCCCGCAACATACTTGGCGGCAGCTTTCCGCTACGCCTTGATAGCGGTATCCGTGTATGTTATCTTCTTCTATCTCCACGTACCTCTTGTGAGCATTGCGCTCGGTTTGTGTGCTTTTGCGGCCGCTACAATTACGGCGAGTGTGTGGGTAATTTTGCAATCAGCGAAATGAGGAGTCGCCCTCAATGGGCGGGTAGACGATGGAAGAGAATCTTAGTCCAATCACGCATGCGGTGAACCATTACCTTGGCCCGCTCGCAATTGCCATACTACAGGCGTTGCACATTCACTCCGAGAATCCGGACATCCCCATTCCTCAGCATGTTGTCATGGGGGTTATAGTCCTCTTCCTTGTGACAGTTTCGGCGCTCATCCTCAAGTCGCGCCTTTCTGTGGAGAAGCCTGGAGCTATGCAGCAAGTCGCGGAAGGGCTCCTCACCAATCCTATGCGCATTGGAATCCAGGATATCCTCGACCAAAGCGCCGGCCCCTACGCTCGCTCCTTTCTTCCCCTGGTAGGCAGCATAAGCATTTTCATATTGTTCTCCAATCTGCTAAGTTTGTTCCCCTTTTTTTCAGCTCCAACAGGAAATGTAACCGTACCCTTGGCCTGCGCCTCAATCACTTTCGTTTATTTCAATTGGCAGGGCATTCGTCATCAGGGCGCGCTCCACTACCTTAAGCATTTTGCTGGGCCTATCTGGTGGATGTCTTGGTTGATTTTTCCCGTTGAAATCATCAGCACAGTGGCCCGGCTGCTCTCCCTCACCGTACGTTTATACGCAAACATATTTTCGAGCGACTTGATTTACACACTCTTCCTGGGACTTCTCACCCAGGCGTTCGTATCCGTGTGGGAAAGTAGTCATGTGGGAGGGATAGTGGTCAGCATTTTCCCTGCGCTGATTCCTCTTTTGTTCATCGCCTTGCATTTGCTCGTGGCCTTTGTTCAAACACTGATCTTTACAGTGTTGCCGGCGTCTTATCTGGCTATGGCAACAGCTGAGGAACACTAACAGCAACTAGAGGTAAAGGTTTATCGACTTTCAGGCCGCTCCAGTGTGAGCCCGGCTGCACGGTGTCCGGGAACCACCTCCTGGCGGACATTGAAAAGGAGGCAGTGATGAAGAAACTGATGTTGATGTTGACTGCATTTGCCAGCGTTGCCCTATTTGCACCCGCGGCTTTCGCGCAAGGTGCTGCTGCGCCGGTGGCAGAGGGCCATGCCGCACTTTGGATTGCGGCCGCGTTCGGCATGGGGATCGCCGCGTTCGGTTGCGGTCTTGGCCAGGGGAAAATCGGTGCCGCAGCGCTCGAAGGTATCGCCCGTAATCCGGGAGCCGCCAATAGCATATTCACACCTATGCTTCTGAGCTTGGCGTTCGTGGAAACGCTCGTATTGTTCACCTTTCTGATGATCATCATTAAGGTGAAGTAGCCGCTATTCGATAAGCATTGCGAGGTTTGGCCCGGAGGCAGAGCCTCCGGGCCTTTTTTCATTCCTACCCGCCTCGTCTAAATCGAATGCCAACTCCGGAGCTTTTGGCTCAGAGCTGTGACGAGACTTCCGGGAAAAGCTTCTCTTACCGGCCGAGGAGTGTGGGCTGAAGAACGAAATTCAGGACGGGATTGGGCAGGACGCCGAACAGGATGGTGCCAATCGCGGCAATCGCGAGCACGAGGTTAACGGACAGAGGAAAGCGCATGGGGGTCGTGGCAGCTACTTCCGCGCTGGGATCGCGCATGTACATCACGACGATCAGCCGCAGGTAGTAATAAGCGCCGATCACGCTGTTGATGGCCATAAGGATGGCCAGCCAGATCAAGTGCGAGTTTACGGCCGCCTTGAAGATATAAAACTTGCCGAAGAACCCGGCGGTTACCGGAAGGCCCAGGAGCGAGAGCAGAAAGAGCCCGAGCGCAGCTGCGGCCACAGGCTGACGCTGCCCCAGACCGGCATAGTCGTCGAGAGAAAGATGCTTTTCGCCCTCGCCGCCAAACTGCGACACGATGGTGAACGCGCCGAGTTTCACCAGCGCGTAGCTGAGCAAATAGAAAAGAATTGCTGCGTAGGCAGGAGCCGCCGCCGCGCGGCCTTCCTGGGCCAGAAACGTGACCGCCGCGAACGCCACTAGTATGTAGCCGGCGTGCGCAATCGAGCTGTAGGCCAGCATGCGCTTGACGTTGCTCTGCACGAGCGCGCCGAGGTTCCCGGCAAACATGGTCAGGACAGCGAGCACCCAGAAGGCCCAGAACCAGTATTGCGTGGCCGCAGGCACCGAAATGAAGATGCGCAGCAGCAGCGCGAAAGCCGCCGCCTTGGGTCCCGCAGAAAAAAGCGCGGTGACCGGCGTCGGCGCGCCCTCGTAAACGTCGGGGGTCCAGATCTGGAAGGGCGCAGCGGCGACCTTAAAGCCGAGGCCGATGAGAATGAGCGAAAAGCCGAGCCGCAAAAGATTCTGCGCGGGATCGGCTTCGGCCATGCGGGAAAGATTCGTGCTGCCCGTCGCGCCGTAGACCAGCGCGATGCCGTAGAGGAAAAACGCGGTGGCAAACGAGCCGAGCAAAAAATATTTCAAGGATGATTCGCTAGATTTCAGCGAATCGCGGCGATATCCGGCGAGCACGTAGCTAGAGATGGAGCTCAGTTCGAGTCCGATGAACGCCGTCAACAGCTCCTGCGCTGAGGCAAGTATGCCCATCCCCGCGGTGGCGAAAAATACCAAGGCATAAAACTCAGGCAGGGCTAGCCGCTCGCGGTCAAGATAGGGTCCGGCGGCGAGAATCACCAGAAAAACGACCAGACCGATAAGCAGATGAAAAAAAAAGCTGAACGAATCTGCTTGAATCAATCCGCCAAATGCGGTCCCTCCGTATCGCGAGATGCCGACGGCGGAGATAGTCCCCAGAGCGGAGCCGAGCAGCGCCAGAAACGTGAAGAATTGGCGGCTGCGAACGAACGGCTGAAACAGCATGACTAGCACGCCAAAGCCGCACCAGATCAGCTCCGGCATCACGCGCAATAAGTCTTCGCGAACAGGAAACATTTAGCGGGCTCCGACCCTTTCGAGAGAGGTTTTGTCCCGCCCGGCCCCGGGAATTTCGATTGGCGCCGCAGGCTTCGTCGGCGCGACTGCCTCGTAGGCGCTGTTCGGACGGTTCATTTGATCGAGCACGTTCTGGCAGGCGTCCGAGAAACGCCGTGTGAAGAACGCCGAGCCGATGCCCATCCAGAGCGTAACGACGGCCATAGTCACGAGAATCCATTTTTCGCGCGCAGAAGTGTCCGGAAGCGTGCGGTTCTTGTCGCGTGTGATCTCACCAAAAAACACGCGTTGATAGGACCACAGCAAATAGCACGCGGAAAGAATCACTCCCGTAGCGGCCCAGGCGGCCCAATTCCAGTGCACCTGGTAGGTGCCAAGAAGGATCAAGTATTCGCCGACAAAACCATTCAGCATGGGCAGGCCGAGAGAAGAGAGCGCCACGAAAAGAAAAAACGCCGCCAGGCGCGGCATGGGCGTAGCCAGACCGCCGTACTCGGAAATTTCAAACGTATGGCGGCGATCGTAGAGCATGCCTACGAGAAGGAAGAGCCCGCCTGTGGAGATGCCGTGCGCCAGCATCTGGAAAACGGCGCCTTGCATGGAGATATTCTGAAACGCGAAGATGCCGAGAACCACAAAGCCGAGGTGGCTGACGGAAGAGTAGGCGACGAGCTTTTTCAGATTTGGCTGGACGAGGGCGACCAGCGCGCCGTAAATGATGCCGATGATGGCAAGCGTGGCGACCCAGGGCGCGGCGCGGTGCGCGGCAGCGGGGAAGAGCGGCAAGCAGAAGCGCAACATGCCGTAGGTGCCTAGCTTCAGCAGTACGCCGGCGAGGATAACGGAGCCGGCGGTAGGCGCCTCGACGTGAGCATCGGGCAGCCAGGTGTGCAGCGGGAAGAGCGGCACCTTGATGGCAAATGCTACAAAAAACGCTAGGAAGAGAATCATTTCCGTGCGCGGCGCCAGCGTAAGCTCGCCGGACTGAAGCGCCTGCTGAATCGTAGGCAGGTCAAATGTGCCCGTGCTGTTGTACAACCAGATGATGCCGACCAGCATGAGGATCGAGCCGGCCATGGTGTACAGGACAAATTTTACGGCGGCGTAAATGCGGCGTTCGTGGCCCCAGATTCCTATCAGGAGGGCCATGGGGATCAGCATCACTTCCCAGAAAAGGAAGAAAAGGAAAAGATCGAGCGAGAAGAACACGCCGATGACGCCGACTTCGAGCATCAGCAGCGTTACGAAAAATTCCTTGACGCGATGCGAGATGCTTTTCCAGGACGCGAGCACGGAGATGAGTGTCAGAAATGTGGTCAGAATGACAAGGAAGATGCTGATGCCGTCGGCGCCCAGGTGATAGTTGATTGGCGGAACGCTGATCCAGCGCGAGAATTCCTCGGCGCGGTAGCCGCTGGGTCCCACGGGAAGATTGCGGAGCAGGAACAGAGAAAAAATAAACTCGATGGTGGAAATGCCGAGCGTCAGGCGGCGAATCCACTCATGATCCTCGGGGCGGAGCATCAGGAGAGCGAGAGAACACACTGCGGGAAAGAAGATGAGAACGGAGAGCAAGTGTCCGCCGTGAGGCATCAGGGCACCATCCCTGCGACCGATCGGTGAAACGGCCAGAAGATCACCGCGATGATGACAATCGCCCCGATGACCACCCACACGGCGTAGCTGCGCGTATTGCCGGACTGCGTGTGGCGGACCGAATCACCAATGGCCGTGGCAGTCTCGGCGATGCCGTTCACCGTGCCGTCGATGGCGCCGACATCGGCGACTTTCCAGAGAACATTCGTCGAGAGCCACATCAGAGGATTGACGATGACGGCGGCGTAGAGTTCGTCGACGTAATACTTGTTCAGCAGCGTGGTATACGCGCCCTTCATCGATTTGGCGAGCGCTTCGGGCTTGCCAGGTTGTTTGAGGTAGAGCCAGAAGGCCACGATGAACCCGACGAGCGCGGTGAAAACAGCCACGCCTGCGAGCGGTATTTCCAGCGAGTGTGCGGCGGACTCAGCGGCAGCCGACTCGCCTGCGCCAAACACGGGCCCGAGGAAATTCACAAAATAATCCGGGCCACCCCAAAACGAGGGCGCCGCCACCCAGCCGCCTACGAGAGAGAGAACCGCGAGAATCATCAACGGCGCGAGCATACTCTTCGGCGATTCGTGCACATGGACCTTGTGCTCGTCATAGCGCGGCTTGCCGTGGAAGGTGAGGAAGATGAGGCGGAACATATAAAACGAAGTAAGGAGCGCAGTGAGCAAGCCGAATGCGTACAGGACGCGGCCGCCGGTTTCATTCTGAAAAGCGGCCAGAAGGATCGCATCTTTGCTGAAGAAGCTGGCCAGCGGTGGAAATCCCGCAATGGCCAGCGTGGCAGTCAGCATGGTGATGTACGTCCACCGAATTTTCTTGCTGAGTCCACCCATTTTCTGCATGTTCTGCTCACCGCCTATGGCGTGGATGACGCTGCCCGCAGCGAGGAAGAGAAGCGCCTTGAAAAATGCGTGGGTCATTAAGTGAAAGATTCCGGCGGAAAAAGCGCCCACGCCGCAGGCCAGGAACATGTAACCGAGCTGGCTGACGGTCGAGTAGGCGAGAACTCGTTTGATGTCGGTCTGGACGAGGCCGATCGTGGCGGCGAAGAAAGCGGTAGCGCAGCCGATGATGGCGACGACGAGCATGGCGGTCGGCGCGTGCGTGAAGAGCACGTGCGAGCGTGCCACTACGTAAACACCGGCGGTGACCATTGTCGCGGCGTGAATGAGCGCGCTGACGGGCGTGGGGCCTTCCATCGCGTCCGGCAGCCAAACATAAAGAGGAAGCTGCGCGGATTTGCCGCACGCACCCATGAAAAGAAGCAGCGACGCGATGGTCAAGGTGCCGAGCTGACCCATGGCGTCGGGAGACCAGCGGCCCGCTTTATCGAAGACGGCAACGAAGTCGAGCGTGCCGAAAGCGCGGAACAGCAAAAACATGCCAAGCATGAAGCCGAAGTCGCCGATGCGGTTGACGATGAAAGCTTTTTTACCGGCGTCAGCGGCCGATTTCTTCAGAAAATAGAAGCCGATAAGCAGATAGCTCGAGAGACCAACGCCTTCCCATCCGACGAAGAGCAGCACGTAGTTCGCGGCCAGCACCAGAATAAGCATGAAGAACATGAAGAGATTGAGATACGAGAAAAACCGATAGTAGCCGCCCTCCTGCGCCATGTATCCGGTCGAATAGATGTGAATGAGCCAGCCGACTCCCGTGACCACCATAAGCATGACGACGGTGAGCTGATCGACTTGCAAATCGAAACCCGCGCGGAACGTCCCGGCGGTGATCCAGGTGAAATATTGCTTCACCCAGGGAACTTGTTCCGGCGAAAGCTGCGTGAATTCGCGGACGGCTTCGAGCGCGCAGGCGAACGAGAGTCCTGTCGATCCAACGGCGACGAGATTGACGATTTTGTTCGGCCACTTCGCGCCGAAAAGGCCATTGGCCGCGCTGCCGAGCAACGGCAAGAGAGGAATGATCCAAAGGTAGTCGAGTATGGGGTGCGCTGGCATTAGAGTTTGAGCAAATCAACGCGCTCGACGTTGAGTGACCGCCGGTTGCGCGAAATGAGAATGATGATTCCGAGCCCCACGGTGGCTTCCGCCGCGGCGACCACAATCACAAACAGCACGAAGACCTGGCCGTCCAGTTTGCCGAGCGCCTGGCTGAACGCCACGAACGCGAGATTCACAGCGTTGAGCATCAGCTCGATGGACATGAAAATCGTGATGATGTTGCGCTTGAAGACGAAGGCGATCACGCCGAGGCCGAAAAGAACGGCGCTGAGAACGATGAAATAGTTTGTCGGGATCATCGCTACTCATTCTCCCGCTGGGCGAGAACGATGGCGCCGAGAATCGCCACGAGAATAAGGAACGAGGTCAATTCGAACGGGTAGACGAATTCCTTGAAGAGCAGGTTCGAAATGGCCTTTGTGGAAGCCACGGCGCCGTTCTGCGCCGCAGTCTGCACGGATTCGTTCGAACGGGCGATGGCTGCGGCGATAAAGCCTGCCAACGCCACCGTCAAAGGAATACCCGCAATGCCTGCGATTTTCGAAATGTTGGTGTGCTCTTCCGCTCCCGCGTTCAGCAGCATGATGACGAAAACGAAAAGCACCATGATGGCCCCGCCGTACACGATGATCTGAACGGCAGCGACAAATTCCGCGCCCAACAGGAGATAAAGTCCGGCCAGCGAAACCATCACCACGATCAGCGAAAGCGCGCTGTGAATTGGGTGCTTCTGAAATATCAGGTTCACTGCGCCGAGAACCGAAAGCGCGGCCAAAATGAAAAAAATGGCGAGCTGCGGGCTCATCGCCCACCCCGGATGAGGACAGCGGCCGCTGTGAGAATCACGTTGGCGATAGAAACGGGAAGAAGCAGCTTCCAGCCGACGTTCATGAGCTGGTCATAGCGGAGGCGCGGCAAAGTTCCGCGTATCCAAACATAAGCGAACAGGAAGAAGAGAATTTTCGAGAGGAGCCAGAAGGGCCCTTGGACGAATTCGTTGACGTCAGGACGAAACGCGAAGGCCGCGCCCAAGGCGGCGATAGCTATGCCGATAGCGGGCAGAATGAGCCTGCCAAAAATCGTTTCATACCGGATGCCATCCCAAATCACCCAGAGCCCGAACGGAACCAGGAGCACGCTCGGCAAATAGTGCGTCCACGCCCAAGCGGGAGTGGCAGGGAAGGGTGAGAGCCAGCCGCCGAAGAAAAGGATCGAGCACAGGCACGAAACCGTAATCATGCTGGTGTATTCGGCGATGAAAAACATCGCAAACTTGAAGCTGGCGTATTCCGTATGAAATCCGGCGACGAGTTCGGATTCCGCCTCGGGAAGATCGAAAGGCGCGCGGTTAGTCTCCGCGACGGCCGCAATGAAAAAACACAGGAAGCCGAGAATTTGGGGCAGTGGGCCGGAAATAACGTTCCAGCCAAGAATGCCGTAGGCGCTCTTCTGTGCGTCGATGATTTCGCGCAGGCTAAAGGTTCCGGCCATGAGGAGAACGCCGACCACCGACATGGTCAACGACAGCTCATAACTAATCATCTGCGCCGAGCTGCGCAGCCCGCCCATCAACGGATATTTGCTGTTCGAAGACCAGCCCGCGAGCGCGATGCCGTAAACGCCGAGGGCGGTGATGGCAAAAAGAGCGAGGATGCCGATGTTGAGGTCCGCGATACCGAGATAAATATCTCGCCCGAAAAGATGAAGTGGCTCGGGGCCGAAGGGAATAACGGCGATGGCGGTCAGCGCAAGCGCCAGTGAAAGTAGCGGCGCGAGAAAGTACACAAATTTGTCCGCGCCCGCGGGAGTGGGATCTTCCTTGAAAAGAAACTTAACGCCATCCGCCAAAGGTTGCAGTAGCCCATGCGGGCCGACGCGATGGGGTCCCCAGCGCGATTGGATGTGCGCGACGACTTTGCGTTCGAACCAGGTAAGGTAAGCGTTGACGGTCAAAACGATGAAAAGCAGCAGAGCGATCTTGACGACCGTGATGATCAAGGTCGCATTGGCGGCGAGGAGGTTCACGGTTTGGCTGCGGCCTCCGGGAGGGATTCCATCATGCTGCAGAAACGTCCAAGGGTCCCGCTGGTGAAAAGCGTATCGCGCGCGGAGCGAATCAGGCCCACGGGCACGTCGTAGGGAGCGTGACCATTTCTGGCGACCGCCGCGCGCGAAGGCTCCGCGCCACCGGTTAGCAGTCCGGCGGAGGGCACGTTATAGCCGGGAACCGCTTTGCGAATTTCTTCGAAGACCGCAGCGGGCGACTTGTAGTGGAAGGCCTTGCCGAGGTCGAGCTTCTCGAGTTGATGCGACAGAATGCGCAAGAGGTCGAAGTCGCTGCGCGGCCCCATTACTTCGGCAGCTTTGTGGAGAAGCTGAATCTCGCCCGAGGTGTTGGTGACGCTACCGTCTTTCTCGTACGCCGATACCGCGGGAAAAACGATGTCTGCCTGTTTCGCCGTTTCCGTCAAGAACATTTCATGGACGATCAGCAACGGCAGCTTTCCGCGGCCGAGGCCCAGCGTGCCAAAATGCGCCAGCGGATTAGCGCCGACAACATAGAGCCCCCGGAGCTTGCCGGCCTGCGCAGCTTCAATCATTTGCGGAGCAGTCATGCCGGGTTTCGGTGGAACAGTACAACCCCAAAGTTTTTCGAATTCCAGGTGTGCTGCGGAATTGTCGACGTAGGCGTAGCCGGGGAAGCGGTCTGGGAGGAGTCCCATGTCAGCAGCGCCGCGCGAATTGGCGTAGTCGCCGAGGGCCATGTAGCGAGTTTTGCCGGGAAGTTTCGAACCGAAAGCAACGAGCTGCGAGATCGCCGCCCCCGAAATTTCCGCGCCGAAAACCACGGCGACATCCGATTCTGCTTCCAGCCCCGCCTTGAGAGCGACAAGCCGCTCCACTAATTCTGGCGGGAGCTGGCCCTCTTCATGCGCCAGCCAGCGAAGCGCATTGATTTCGTGGCCCGCGGGCACTTTCACAAATTGCGTGGCCTTGCGTTTCAGCTTGATGTCGCTGGTATTGATGACGAAAAACTTGGTGCCATGATGGCGAATACCGCTGCGAATTTGCCAGCCGACGAGAGGGTTCTGATTCGTGGGATCATTCCCGACGAGCAGAACCGCCTTTGACCTGTAGAGCTGCTCCATGGTCAACAAGGAATCGCTCGCGCGATCTCCCAGAGCGGTGATCAAGCCGGTAAAATCAGCCGTGCGGTGATGGTCAATGTTGTTGGTGCCGAAGGTGGCGCGGGCAAGTTTTTGGAAGAGGTAGTTCTCTTCGTTGGAAGTCCGGTTCGAACCGATAAACCCGATGGAGTCCTTGCCGCCTGTATCGTAGGCCTGTTTCAACCTTGCGGCGGCGGCCTGCGCGGCCTCTTCCCAGGAAACGGGATAGAGCTTTTCGCCTTTGCGGAGCAGCGGCTGGCGTATCCGGTCGGCATGCCTCGTGAAATCAAACCCGAAGCGGCCTTTCACGCACAGAAAATCGCCGTTAATTCCGGAAAGGTCGCGGTTATTGGCGCGCAGGATTTCGTGATTTCGGACGCTCAGCGTGGTCTTGCAGCCATTCGAACAGTGCGTGCAGATCGTCGAAACGTACTGCATCTCCCACGGGCGAGTCTTGTAGCGGTAGGTGCCGCTGGTGAGCGCGCCGACGGGGCAGATGTCGATGCACATGCCGCACTCTTCGCACTCGAGGTGGTCTTCCTTGTTGGGGATGATGATGCTGTTGGCGCCGCGCATGCCGACGCCGAGCGCCTTTACGTCCATGCCTTCATCGCAAACGCGCACGCACCGGAAGCACAGGATGCAGCGCGGAGCATCGTAATAGACCAGCTCGGACCACTTTTCCTCGGGCCGGTGAATTTTTTCTTCGACAAAGCGGCTGGAATCCGCGCCGTAGCGGAAAACCATGTCCTGCAACTCGCACTCGCCGCCCTTGTCGCAAACGGGGCAATCGAGCGGGTGATTCGTCAGAAGAAACTCGAGCATATATTTCCGGGCATTGCGGACCTGCTCGGAGTCGGTGCGCACCACCATGCCCTCGGTCGCGACGAGCGTGCAGGCGGTTTGCAGCTTGGGCATTTTTTCGACTTCGACGAGGCACATGCGGCATGCTGCCTGCAAGGAAAGCCCGGGGTAGTAGCAGAACGAAGGAACTTCTGTCCCAATGCGACGGGTCGCTTCGATGACCAACGTGCCGGGGGGCACCTGGACATCGCGATCGTTGATCTTCAGATTGACGAGCTTCAAATCTGTTTTCAGTTCGGCCATTGGTTCCTACCGCGAGCCGACAAGATGCTCGGCGGATTTGTAGGCGCAGCGCCCATTCAAGTGATCCTCGAATTCGTTGCGCCACTTCTGCACTATGCTGATGGTGGGAAGCGCGGCGGCGTCGCCGAGCGGGCAGAAGGTTCGGCCCAGCATGTTTTTTGCAAGCTCGCCGATGAGATCAATGTCTTCGGTACGTCCCAGGCCGGCGTGGAAGCGTTCCAGCATTTTGCGCAGCCAGGAAGTGCCTTCACGGCAGGGGATACACCAGCCGCAGGATTCGTGCGCGTAGAAATGCATAATGCGCCGCGCCATGTCCACCATGCATGCATTTTCGTCCATGACCACCATGCCGCCGGAGCCGAGCATCGAGCCCGCTTTGGCGACGGAGTCGTAGTCCATGGGAATATCGATTTCGTTGGCGTTGAGAATCGGGCAAGAGCTGCCGCCGGGAATGACGGCTTTGAGTTTTTTCCCGCCGGGAATTCCGCCGGCCATTTCGTAAATGAACTTTTTCATGTTCATGCCGAGCGGAATTTCGTAGATGCCCGGCTTATTGACGTCTCCGGAGACGCAGAGCAGTCGAGTGCCGCCATTTTTCGGAGTTCCGCGGTTCGCGTAGGTCTCGCCGCCTTCGCGGATAATCGCGGGCACGGCGCTGAGCGTCTCGACATTGTTTATGATGGTGGGGCAGCCATACAGGCCAACGACAGCGGGGAAGGGCGGCTTGATGCGCGGGTAGCCGCGTTTGCCTTCGAGCGATTCCATAAGGGCGGATTCCTCGCCGCATTCATAAGCGCCGGCGCCGGTGTGCGTGAGGATATCGAAATCGAAGCCCGAGCCGAGAATGTTCTGGCCGAGGTAGCCGCGAGAATAGGCCTCGACGACCGCGGCCTCCATGATGTCCAGCACGTAGCGATATTCGCCGCGAATATAGATGAAACCGCGATGCGAATTGATGGCGCGGCCGGCGATGACCATCCCTTCGATTAGCTGGTGCGGGTCCATCTCCATCAACGGGCGGTCCTTGCACGTGCCGGGTTCTGATTCGTCGGCGTTGCAGAGCACGTATTTCGGCTTCGGCGAATCCTTGGGCACAAACGACCACTTCATGCCTGTGGGGAAGCCGGCGCCCCCGCGCCCGCGGAGGCTCGACTTTTTCACTTCATCGATGATGCCGTCCGGCGTCATCTGCTTGAGGGCTTTTTCGAGCGCCTGGTAGCCCTCGTGCTGCAAATAAACATCAATCTTGTGCGAATCTTTGATGCCCCATCGCTTGCTGATAAGCGGAGTTTCGCCAGGGTGGCGCTCATGGAGAGCGCCGCTCGTGACCGGCTCCGGCGCGGGCTTTCCACCGGCATCTAGTTCCTCGATGATGCGGTCGAACTTTGTCGGCGTGAGATTCTCGTAGAAATCGTAGTTGACCTGCATGGCCGGCGCGCCCGTGCAGGCGCCGATGCACTCCACTTCTTCAAGGGAAAACACGCCGTCGGCTGTGGTTTCCTTGTGGCCGATTTCAAGGCGCTTCTTCGCGCGTTCAAGCAGCTCCGCTCCGCCTCGCAACATGCACGCAACGTTGGTGCACACCTGGACGTGGTGCTTGCCCATGGGCTTGCGGTGCAGCATGGAATAGTAGGCGAGAGTCTCCTCGACCTGGACGGTATTCAGGTCGAGACGCTTGGCAATTTCGGCGATCATTTCGTCGCTAATAAATCCGAATTCATCCTGCGCGTACAACAGCATGGGTACAAGCGCGCTGCGCTTGAAGGGATAGCTGGTCTGCAGCTTTTCGAACTTGGCCGCGAGCTGGGAAGAAAGTTGCATGGCGATTTCGGTCTTTATCTCCTGTGCGACGCTAGCGGTCGACTTCTCCCAGAACAATGTCAATGGTGCCGATGCATGCAATCACGTCCGGGAGCATCTGGCCCACGATCAATTTCGGAAGCGACTGCAAGTTGATAAAGGACGGCGCACGAAAATGCACGCGCAGCGGCTTGGGCGAGCCGTCGCTGGCGACAAAGCAGCCGAGTTCGCCGCGTGGAGATTCGATGGTCACAAAGGCTTCGCCGGGCGCTGGGGAGAAACCTTCGGTAAAAATCTTAAAGTGGTAGATGAGCGCCTCCATCTCCGTCTTCATCTTTTCGCGCTGCGGCGGAACAATGCCGGGAGCGTCGGTCTTGATGGCGCCTTCGTTTGTAATCTTATCCATGGCCTGGCGGATGATTTTCAGGCTCTCGCGCATTTCCGCGACGCGAATCATGTACCGCGCGAAGCAGTCGGATTCTGTGCGCGTGGGAACGTTGAAATCGAATTCGTCGTAGCTCGAATAGGGGAAAAACTTGCGATTGTCGTAAGCCAACCCCGCGGCACGCAGCGTAGGGCCGGTCACGCTCAAAGCCACGGCATCTTCGGGGGAGATATAGCCCACGCCCTTCGTGCGTGCCATCCAGATGCGGTTTTCGGTCAGCAGTGTCTCGTATTCGTCGATGCGGCTGGGCATCATCTTCAGCACTCGGCCGACGGCTTCGCGCCAGCCCGCCGGAGGTTCGAGAGCAACGCCGCCGATGCGAATGTAGCTGGTCATCATGCGCTGGCCCGCGAACATCTCAAAGATTTTGAGAATCTCTTCGCGCTCGCGGAAACAATAAAGGAAGACGGACATCGCGCCGAGGTCGATGGCGTGGGTGCCAAGCCACACCAGATGCGAAGAGATGCGCTGCAGCTCGACCATCATCACGCGGATATATTGTGCGCGTTTGGGAATTTCCAGGCCCAGAAGCTTTTCTACCGCAAGACAGTAGACGAGATTGTTGCCTAGCGGAGAAAGGTAGTCGATGCGGTCGGTGAGGGTAATCGCTTGGGAGTAGGTTTTATCTTCACAAGATTTTTCGATGCCGGTGTGGAGATAGCCGAGATCAGGGACGGCGCTGACTACCGTTTCGCCGTTGAGCTCGAGCAGAATGCGCAACACTCCGTGCGTCGACGGATGCTGGGGCCCCATATTGAGGACCATGGTTTTCGCGGAGCCGGTGGCGGTCTCGACGGTGGTCATGGCGTGCTCTTTCTGAACAAGGCGCCGGTTGAGGGCACGTCGCGAAAACCCTCGACGGGATAATCCCTGCGCAGCGGATGCCCTTCCCAGTCATCGGGAAGCAGGATGCGCCGCAAATCGGTATGGCCGTTGAAACGAACGCCGAATAGATCGAACACTTCGCGCTCCAGCCAGTTGGCGCCGGGCCACACGGGAATCAGAGAATCGACGGAGGGGTCGCTGCCTGAAAGGCGTACGCGAAGGCGTAGCTTGTCCGAGCGAGGGATCGAAACCAGATGGTAGTTCATTTCGAAGCGCGGCTCGAGGGGGTAACGGTCGACGCAGGTAGCATCGGTGAGGAGGTTGAACTGAAGGGCGGCATCTTCGCGGCATCGCGCCGCGGTAACGCGGAGCAGCTCGCGCGGCACAACGATGGTCGTTTCGTCGCGAAATTGGATGACTTCCGCGGCCGCTTTCGGATTCCAGGCGCGAAGATGCTCGACCACAACATTAGCGCTTTGACTGGTGCTTTCCGTCACAGTGTTCAACGCAATTTCCGGAAAAGGAGGCCGAGATTACTTATGCCAGTCCAGCGCGCCCTTTTTCCAAAGATAGAGATACCCGACCAACAAGATGCCGATGTAGAGGAGCATCTCGAAGAAGCCGTACAAGCCAATGCTCGGTGAGGCCTTGACCATGTCCTTAAAGATGTACGCCCAGGGATAAAGGAAAATCGCTTCCACATCGAACAGAATGAAAATCATGCCCACGATGTACCACTTCACCGAGTAGGGCTCGCGGGCGTCGCCGGTAGGCTCCATGCCGCATTCGTAGGGCTGCATCTTCGCGCGCGTGGGGCGCCGCCAGCCGATCAGGACGGAGAGCGCCGTCAATAGACCGGCGAGCGCTGTGGCAATCAGCAGGTGTAGCAGAAGCGGAGCGTAAGATTGGAAACCAGAACCACTCATAGGCAAAGCGGTATAATAACGAGAGAACGGGTGTCGGTCAAATGCGATGCGGAGATTTCCACGGGGCGCGTTGGGCGGCGCTGCCTGGAGATTCCTTAGCGCGAAGGCCACCGGGAGCAGATCAGGGCATGCTTTTTGGACACAACACAAATCTCACAGTAGCCGGAACGGTGTACCACGTTCAGACCGAGGACCGCGGCCCCCTGCATGCGCTGATTGACACTACCGTCTATTGCCGCGGACGAGTTTTGCACCGGCGGACGGGCAAGTACGCCGATTTGCTGCCTCTCGACGGGGAGCGCGAGCAGGCGCTGAAGAAACGAGTCGATCAGCAACATCGGACCGTGGTAGAAGAGATGCGCAGCGGTGCGTTGCCGCTCGCGCCAGGTGCCGAAAACCCTTCGGCGGCCCTCCAGTCGGCGAAAGCTTCGCCGCCGGCCACTGCGCCGGCGATCAAGGCCGAGTTGCTGAATGCAAAAAGTTGGCTAACGGGAAGACATGCCACGCTGCAAATCGCAGTGCGCGACAAGAATAATGGAAGCGCAATCGCCGAAGCCCGGGTTGTCGCGAAGATTGAGGGCGCCGCGACTATTTCGGAGTTTACGGCACAAACTGACCGCCACGGACACGTGCAGTTGGATTTCGAAATGCCAAATTTTTCAAGCGCCGAACCGGCGCTAGTCATTGAAGCGGGTAAGGGCGGTGCGAAAACGTCCCTGCGATTTCAACTCCGCGCCCGCCCGCGTGTGCCTTCGGCTTAGAATAGATTCATGGCCACTGCGACTAACATCACGGTAAACGGAGAAACCCGCGAATTCCATCCCGGCATGACGGTGGTGGAATTGCTGCGGGAATTGGGGTTGAACGCCGGACGCGTAGCGATCGAGCGCAATCTGGAAATCCTTCCGAGACCCCGCTGGCAGGAAACGCAGGTGGCCGCGGGCGACCGCTACGAGATCGTGCAATTTGTCGGCGGCGGATAAAGGTTGCTACTTCAAAACCCTTCGAGCAGATGGCCCATCTTGGATTTCTTCGTCTGCAAATACGAGCGGGAAATCCTGCTCACGCGCGGCTGACAGGGAATGCGCTCCACTACTCGAATACCGGCGCTTTCGAGCTGGCGTACTTTTTCCGGATTGTTCGAGAGGAGCCGGATTTTCTTTGCTCCGAGCTGTTTCAGAATTTTCGCGGAAAACTGATAATCGCGCGCGTCGGCGGCGAACCCCAGGGTCTCGTTGGCCTCCACAGTGTCCATGCCGCCGTCCTGGAGTTGGTAGGCGCGAAGCTTGTTCATCAATCCGATGCCACGCCCCTCCTGGGGCAAATAGAGAAGGACGCCCGACGGCGCGCTGCGGATTTTTCGCAAGGAGAGCTCAAGCTGGGCGCGGCAATCGCAACGCAGCGAAGTAAGGACGTCTCCGGTCAGGCACTGCGAATGCACCCGCACCAGGGGCGCGGCCTTGCCGCGCAGATTGCCCCGGACGAGTGCGACGGCTTCCTCCTGAGGGCCGCGGCCCGAGAATCCATAAATCGTGAAGGGGCCGTAGCGCGTCGGCAAATCGGCATGCGCGACCATGCGCAAACTTGCGTTTTTTTTCTTCGACCGCCTGCCTGAACGTGATTTTGCGCTCATCGGAAACGAGCAGTATAGCAGGGTCAGCAAAAGCGAAAAAATCGCCTCTCATCCGCGACTTTGTTCCGCACAAGAGCTGATAGCGGGTCAATTTCCGACTGCGGCGGCTCGCCGCGATGGTCAGAGCTTCAGAAGCTTGGCAGCCGTTCCGCCTAGGATCATATTTCGCTGCGCGCTGGTAAGGTCGAGCTGTTCAAGAAACTGAAGCGGTCGCTCATAGCCCATCCTGTAGCAATAGTCGCTGCCGATCATGACGCGCTCTGCGCCGACCTCCCTAATCACGAATTCCATAACCTGCTTCGAGTGGACAATCGTGTCATAGGTGAAGCGCCCAAGATAGGTGCTGGGCGCCTTCGGCAAGTGCCTGGCCTCGGGAAGTACTTGCCAGCCGCGGTCAATTCGACCAATCAGAATAGGCAACGCGCCGCCGCCGTGGGGCAAGCTGATCTGGAGTTTCGGATGACGGTCGAGCACGCCACCAAAGATGAGGTGGCACGCGGCGATCGTTGTGTCGATTGGATTACCCAATAGGTTCTCGAGGTAGAAGGGACGCAGGCGCTCGCCGCCGATCGTCTGTAGGGGATGCAGGAAGACCGGCAGGTCCATCTCTTCGATGCGCGACCAGGTCGGCTCGAAAAGCGGATCATCAAGATCGTGGTTATTGATGTTGGTACCCATATAGACGCCGCGTATGCCCGGCAGCTTGCCCGCGCGGTTGAGTTCCTCGATAGCGCGGTCGGGGTAGAGCATTGGCAAAGTTAAGAGGCCAACGAGCCGAGTCGGATACGCTTGGTGACCGGCGCTCGCTGCGTCGTTCCACGCACATGCGAGCTTGTGGTCGAACTCCGCGTCGCCCCAGTAGGCCATAGGGCTGGTCAACGATAACGCCTGGACTCCCACGCCTTGCTGGTCCATGTCGGCGATGCGCTGTTTCAAGTCGATGAACTTGGTAGGCAGTGGCACAGTGGCGCTACCCGGGTTCGTCACGCCGATCGTTGCTGGCACTTTGTAGTAGAAACCCTGGGGTGTTATGTGTGATTCAGCATTGAAACGCTTGCCGTCTTCGTTGAAGAGGTTGAGATAGGTCTCAGGGAAATAGTGGGCATGAATGTCCACGGCTCGCAGCCCGGCAGCGCGCTGCTCCTGGCCTCCAACACCCTGCGCGGAAATTTCGGCGCTACGCCCCTTACTGTCGACCGTGCCGACCGCAGCGGCGGCCAATCCACATCGCAGCAGTTCCCGGCGGGACAGCTTTTGCCCGGAGTTACATCGCTTGTGCGTCGTCATCGCCTCTCCTCTCGCTGTTGGTATCTTGCATTGCTCGTTGGTTTTGCCGCGAGCTTACATCCATTGGACATCCGATTGACAGAGCCTCACATCAGGGCTGCGGCTGGGGTCTTGCGCGCTCGTTTAGATGGCGTTGGGAGAAGAGAAAGTAAAGTCCTGAACGGATGGTCAGCTATTCGGTTGCTGATTACCCATCATCCGGCAACGCTGGCGCTTTACTTCGCTGACCGGATTGGCTAGCGTAATCGGAGACAGACCACGTCTCGACCATGGATACGCTCACGTCCGTTAAGGACCTGCTGTTTACCCTCTTGCTGAAAGTTGGCGTGGCCTCCTCAATCGCCGCTTTGCTGGCACGTTGGACTACGTTTCGCCGGGTGCTTTTCACCGAAGAACGCGATCCCGATCAAAAACTCAAGTTGATGTTGTTCATGACACCGCCATTGATTGTCGGCGTTACACTGCGCCTCGTCGGTTTTCCGTACCGCTTCGCCGACGGCTCACTCGAAGGCGCATTTCTGATGGGCTTGCTGGGAGGCCGCGTCGTGGGGCCGATCGGCGGAGCGATTATCACCATCCCGGCGTTGATGGCGCATGAATGGCTGGGCATGCCTGCGGCGGCCGCGGCGGGACTTTTGGGCGGCTTGATTCGCCAGGCCATCCCGAACAAGGAAGACCTGTGGAACTTCGGGCCGTTTACGTTTCTGAATATTCCTAAGGCGATTGTGCGTTTGCTGCGAAGGGGCGAAGTGTCGTGGGAAATGTTACCGCTGTTTGCGTGCGTGGGCTTGGAGCTGGGCCGAGTGGCGCTGGTGACAGCGACCAAACCCAGGTGGCTCTTCGCAATCGATCCGCAGTGGAATTGGTGGCTCGGGCTGGCGGTCATCGCCACGCTGATGGCGGTGGCCGCACCGTTGAAAATCTGGAACAACACGCGCATCGAGATGAATCTCGAGCGGCACCAGCAGCTGCTTTTGAAAGCGCGCATGGACGCGCTTTCGAGCCAGATCAATCCGCACTTCCTTTTCAATACGCTCAATACGGTATCGTCGCTTATCCGCTTCGATCCCGACTCGGCGCGGCGCGTGGTGCTGAAACTAAGCAACATTCTGCGGCGCCTCCTGCGGAAGCATGAGACGTTCGTGCCGCTTCGCGAGGAGCTGCAATTTATCGACGATTATTTGGACATCGAAGTGGCGCGATTTGGCAGGGACAATCTGGAAATCGTCAAGCAAATCGAGGAGGACGCCCTAGAAGCTTTCGTGCCGAGCATGCTGCTGCAGCCTATCGTGGAAAATTGCCTGAAGCACGGCCTGGCTCCGAAGATTGGTGGCGGCAAGATCCAGTTCCGGACCGCCAATCACGATGGCCGGCTTCACATCGAGATTGAAGACAACGGCGTAGGCATTTCCGAAGAGAAGATGCCGCACGTCTATGTCGAGGGAATCGGCCTCAGCAACGTGCGCGAGCGTTTGCACGTTCTGTATGGGGCTGATTTCCAGCTGCAGATCGAGAGCCGTCCAGGCGAAGGCACGCTGATCAAGATTGATGTTCCCGAATTGGTTCCCACGCTGCCGACTGTGGGAAGCCTGCTCTAGGCCGAGAACAGTCTAAATCACGCCAGATCCCCTTGCTGGTGGCGCTCTGCTGTTTACGCTCTTGCCGTTTTGGCCAGTGGCCGCGCGGTCTTGGCTTCCCATGCGTTGCGCAATTCGACCCGGCGAGCGAGCACGAACGCCTTGGCCTCGTCGAGACTGGCGTAGACGCGCGTGCCCTTGATCATGTTGCAGGGGCGGCAGCAGGCCACCAGATTGCTCGGATCTTTCTTCCCCTTACGAGCACGCGGAACCACGAAATCCACCTGCATGACCAGAGCGTTTTCGAAGCTGGCTCTGCCGTCCAGCCCACAATATCGGCAGCGGTATTCATCACGTTCCAGGATCTTCAGCCCTTCTCGCAGGGATACGGGCGAATCCACCACAGAAAGCGTCATCAAATTTAGCGGCATGGAATTCCTCCAAAGCGGAAATCTCGGGGAGTTCGCGGGAGCTTGCGGCTTCCACTTCCTTGGGCAAAACCATAGGACGGCGAGGGGTCGGTGTCAAGCGCCGCGCGAAAAATAAAAGCTGGCGACACAGAAGGGAAGCAGGAAGAACCGCAAAAGGAAGCATACCTTTGGCAAAACCCGATAAGAAGTGATCAGCATGTGGGGAAGAAGCGAAAACCTGTCGGCGAGATCGAGCGAAAAAAGGGCTTGACAACTAGGCGGTTAATACGGTATATTCTGTACATACAGAAATGAGCGACACTACTAAAACAACACTAACTCCAGTAGCTCAGAAATTCATTCTCCATTGGGGCGAAATGGGCACGCGGTGGGGTATCAACCGCACTGTGGCGCAGGTCCATGCTTTGCTGTTTCTTTCGCCGCGGCCCGTGCCGGCGGATGAAATTGCGACGACGCTCTCGGTAGCGCGGTCGAATGTCAGCACCAGCCTCCGAGAGCTGCAGGGCTGGGGGATCGTGCGCGTCGTGCACGTGCTGGGCGATCGGCGCGACCACTTCGAGTCGATCAAGGACGTCTGGGAAATATTTCGCATTGTGTCGGAGGAGAGGAAGCGGCGGGAGATCGATCCCACCCTGCGGGTGCTGGCCGAATGCGTGCAGGAGTTGAAAACGGCGCGGCCTGACGACGCCTACACGCGGGAGCGGTTGGAGAGCATGCTCGAATTCCTGACCACCATGACGGGCCTCTTCGACGAGGTCTTGAGAATGCCCGTGGGTGCGCTAAAGGGCGTTTCCAAGCTTCGCGGCAAAGTCATCACGCTGTTGGGGAAGAAGGCAGCCAACGGTTGAACGTCTGAAGACCGCATACGAGGAAAAATAGAAGAATTAAAGATAACGCAGAGATGCCGAGGGCACAAAGATTCGCAGAATGGAAGAGAAGTAGTGCCACGAACGAAGAAACTGAGAATCAGGCGAACCATGATTTCGCTGACATCGGAATTCACAGACGGTAAGGGGCGGCACGCACGGGGCTGGCTTTTTTTCGACGCCGATTGCCGCTTCTGCACCAGGATCGCGCAGTGGCTGGCTCCCATTCTGGAGCGGCGCGGGCTTGCGCTGGCACCACTGCAGGATCCGCGTGTGGGAGCTTTGCTGGGACTCTCGCGGAATGATTTGCTGCGCGAACTGCGATTTCTGCTATCGGATGGCACGCAATCCGGTGGTGCGGACGCCGTCCTGGCCCTGGCGCGCGAGATCTGGTGGGCCAGGCCGCTGGTTTGGCCGTCGAAGCTCCCTGGAATAATGGATGCGCTTCATCGTGGATACCGCTGGATTGCTGCGCGGCGACAATGCACTTCGGTCAGTTGCCGGGCGCAGAGTATTGTCAATCGCGTCTGAAAGGCGAGACGACGATCGATTTTCCAGACATCTCATAGAGGTAAGATTTCACATGTCCAAGGTTCTGTGCCCTAGAATTCTCGCACCTATCCTGCACTGTTTGTTGTTCACGACGGCTTTTATTGTTCATTGGATCCGAGTGTCAGGACAACCTACAGATGAACTTTGGAAAGCGGACCATCGGTTGCAGGCTGTGCTTTGGCTCGCGGATCTCCCCTTCTCAATAATTGCCCAACTATTTTCGCTCGGCTCCTCGATGATACCGAGTAATAGGATCGGCCCGGTCATAACCACCGTGCTCTGGGGTGTTTCCGGGACCATCTGGTGGTATTTCCTGGGCCTTTCCGTCGAGGCGTGGATAAGTCGGCTTTCAGGAAGGAGAGGATAACGCCGTGCGTTTCGCCCAACTCTGGCGGTGGGAAGGAACGATCGATCGGAAACAGTACGCCACGGTGGGCTGCGCAGCGCTGGCCCTGAAATATTTTCTCGACAAGATTGTCGCCGGCGCGGTGTTTCACCGGACCTGGATGCCATGGAGTTATTGGACGCCACTCGGGCCGCAAGCGCGGGTTGGCCAGCTCCAGGTCGACCAGCGCGTGTTCGCCGCTACATTGCTGGTAATCGCGATTCCGTTCATCTGGCTAGGAGTCACGCTGACGGTGCAGCGGTTGAGAGACGCAGGACAACCTCTGTGGCTGGTGGTGCTGTTCTTCATTCCCGTCATTAATATTTTGTTTTTTCTGATGCTGTGCACGCTCGGCTCCCATGCGCGCGAGCCGCGCGAACAGGCGATGCCCTGGCCGGAAACGCGCGGTCTGAATAGCTGGATTCCGCGGAGTCCGATCGGAGCGGGGTTCGTGGCGATCGGCGCCACGGTTGTAATTGGACTGCTGTTCGCCGCGCTGAGCACGCAGGCGCTCAAGTCCTACGGCTGGGGATTGTTCGTGGCGCTGCCGTTTTGCCTGGGCCTGTTTTCCGTGCTGGTGTACAGCTACCACGAGCCGCGCAGTTTCCGCAGTTGCCTAACCGTTTCACTCGTACCCATTGGCTTGCTCGGCGCGGTCCTCCTGGTGGTGGCCATCGAAGGAATCATTTGCCTGGCAATGGCTGCTCCGTTTGCGATCGCTCTTGCCGCTCTGGGCGGGGCATTGGGATACGCGATTCAATCGGGCTACTGGAGGAATCGCGACGCGCCGGCCATGCTTTCCGTCGTGCTGCTGTTCACACCGGCGTTCCTGGGCGTCGAGCACTGGATCAGGCCGGAGCCGGAAACATTCATGGTGAAAACAGCGATCGAGGTGAATGCGGCTCCTGAAGCGGTCTGGAAGAAAGTTGTCGCATTCACGGAGATCGCTCCGCCAAAGGAAATGCTCTTCCTGGCGGGGATTGCGTATCCGATTCGCGCGGAGATAACCGGGCAGGGGCCCGGAGCCGTGCGCAATTGCATTTTCTCCACTGGCCCGTTTGTTGAGCCCATCGAAGTTTGGGATGAGCCGCGGCTGCTGCGATTCGGTGTCACCGCCAATCCTGCGCCGATGCAGGAATGGACGCCTTACGCGCACATCGAGCCGCCGCACTTGCACGGGTATTTCGTCTCGGAGAAAGGGCAATTCCTGCTCACGCCCCTAGCCGGACGACGGACGCGCCTCGAAGGGACAACTTGGTATCGCCACACGATGTGGCCCGCGGCGTATTGGCATTTGTGGTCAGACTACATCATTCATCGCATCCATCTGCGCGTGCTAAATCATATTCGCGAGGAAGTCGAAAGTTCAGGCGCGAGCCTTCCAGGCTCAGGCTGAAGCCGCACTACAAGCTCCTGCCCTGGCGGCCAGTTAACCAATCGCCGGAGTCCCATTGGATGCCGCTCCCGTTCAGATAAGCTGTTCTGGACGCGCGAGGCCTTGATGAGACGAAGAAAAATGACAAAACGCGAGCGCAGGCTGGTTGTCTGGGTAAACGTATTTCTTGTCACAGGATTCTGTGTGTGGTACCTGGGTGTCGCCATTTTCTTCGTGGCAGAGGCGCGCTATGTGGGATGGAAATTCCCCATGGTTAAGAAAACTCCGGTGGAACTGCCGGATTTGTCTGTTTCTCATGCGCCAGGACAGACGCTTTCTTATTTTGGCTATGAGTTCGAGGTTCCCTGGGACATCGATCAGGAAAAGACAAAGCAGACCGGAAAAATGGAAGTCATCAGTTTTCGTTCCGGGAATGCACTCTTGTTCTCGAGGGCGGAGCCCAAGGAGTTCGTACAGACCTTTCTGTCGACCACCAAGGTTGACCCGGACAAGGTCCGAAACCTTTGGGGAGAAGAGGCGCTGGAATCGGATTATTCCTTGCATCGGCTCATTCTAGAAGCGACGCCGGGAGAGGTGACTCTGTTCACTCGTCGTGAGGAAGCCGTTCGTAGCTCGATGCTGATTTTATTCAAGGGAATCATGATGCCGAGGGACGGAGAATCCGGAATCTTTCGAGTGCGGACCGATAAGTTTCGCGGTTTCCAATACGGCGATCCGCAAGCGCACCCCAAGTCACTTAACGTTGAAATTTTTGCGGACGACGGAGGACTCTACTTTGTGTTCGCGCAGAAAAGCGAAGGGCATGCACCTGCTATCACGCAAGCAGAGATCAATCGCGTAATCCAGACCGTGCGCAAGATTCCTGAGTCAGGCTTAAGCGCGAGCCGCTAGGCCCATTAACGCAAATCCGCACGTTACTCATCCGAATAAGTACTATGGTGTGAGAACCGAAACTCTTCTTATTCTGAAACTTGGTGTGCTGCGGGGCAGAAGGAGCCCAAATTGTGAAGAAGAGTGAATCGGGATTTTCACGGCTGTTTCTAATCATCATAAGTGGAATCGCGTTCACGCTTGTTACGGGATACATGTGGGGATTTCAGACGGCGATGTGGTGGAAGTTCCGGCATGATTTCACAAAGAAAGCGCCGATCCTGAATTTGATTCCGCAGGTCCTTCCAAACATCGCCGCGACTTCCACGAAAAGTACGAAGCTGTCGTACGCGGGTTTCGAGTTTGAGGTTCCTTGGACTGACCTCGACAGCCAAGAGTCCAAGTTCATCAGGAACACCGCGGTCTACAGGTTTCAATCGGGAAGAGCACTTATGTTTTTCGGCCCCAGCCCGACGCATGAAGACTTGCTCTCAGAAGTCGAGAAGGATTTTGGAGACAAGCAGGGGAATTTGGTTAAATTGTTCGGTCCGGAAGCGACTAAGAGCAATTATGCGTTTCATAAGGCGCTCCTGGAAGAAACTTCGGCAAGGCTTAAGCCGTGGATGAGTAAGCGCGATGCAGTGCGCTGCGGCATGCTCTTGACAATAAAAGCGGTCTCCTCGGTGGGTGGAGAAACAGGCATCTTCAAAGTGCAGGCGAATGGCTGGAAAGGCTTTCAATTTGATGACCCCTCGAAGAAACCAAAAAGAGCCACTCTGGAGCTTTATGATTCTCAAGATCAGCATGTCGAGATCATTTTCATAGGGAAAAATGAGGCAGGCGTTGACATCACTCAAGGCGACATAAACCGGGTGCTGGAAACGCTAAGACCGGCGGAGCGACTCACGGCTTCGAAAATCTCTGTGCAGGACAATCCAAAAGCTCCAAATTGATCGCACTTCACGCGGAGCCTTCAAGGCTTAGGCTTAAGCACGAGCCGCTGAGGACTGCTCCAAGATGCGCTGATAGTAGCGCTCATAGGCGGGGATGACATCGTTGGCGCAGAATTTTTTCTTGGCGTCGATGCGGGCGACCTTGCCCATTTCGCGGCCGCGGTCAGCGCGGGACAATAAATCGATGGCGTAGCGCGCCGCTTCTTTCACATCGCCGGGTTCTACCAAATATCCATCCACGCCGTGTTCGATCACTTCCGGCACCCCGCCGGTGTTCGTGGCGATCACGGGAACTTCGCAGGCCATGGCTTCGAGCGCCGCCAAACCAAAGGATTCCAGTTGCGAGGGCAGCAAGAAAAGATCGGCTGCCGCCAATTTTTCGTAGACCGCGTTCTGCTTGCCCAGGAAGAACACGTCCTTCTGCAGGCGCTTCTTGCGGACCAGGTATTCGGCGGAGCTGCGGTCCGGTCCATCACCGATGAGAACAAGCTTGGCGGGTATTGCGGCGCGCACGAGCGCGAAAATTTCTACCGCGTCGGTGACGCGCTTCACGGGCCGAAAGTTCGAAAGATGCATAAGGATGGGCTCGCCGTTCGGGGCCCATTGCTTGCCGAGTCCTTTGTCGGCGGCGCGGCTGTAGAGGTCGCAATTCACGAAGTTGGGGATCACTTCGATGGGGCGCTTGATGTCGAACTCCTTGATGGTTTGGTTGAGCAGGTAGCTGGAGATAGCGGTCACGCCGTCGCTCTGCTCGATGGAAAACTTCGTGATGGGCAGATAACTGCGATTACTTCCCACGAGCGTGATGTCGGTGCCGTGGAGTGTAGTGATGAACGGCAAGCGACGCGGGGCGGCCATGGAACGCGCGAGGAGCGCGCTGACGGAATGCGGAATCGCATAGTGCACGTGAAGCAGGTCGAGCGACTCGGATTCGAATACCTCCATCATTTTCGTCGCGAGCGCCAAGGTGTAGGGAGGATGGTCAAACAGCGGATAGGAAACGACCTCGACCTCATGAAAATGGATGTGCGGATCGTTGGGATTCAAGCGGATCGGCGGGGCATAGCTGATGAAGTGGACATCATGGCCACGCGCGGAAAGCTCCATGCCGAGCTCGGTGGCGACGACGCCCGAGCCGCCATAGGTGGGATAGCACGTGATACCGATTTTCATTTCGTTGCTTTCGATGCGCTGCTTTGCCTTGCGCGGTTCGCTACCCGGATGCTAGATTCGCAGGCTCGCCTTTGCGAGCAGGTCCGCCGGCCTTGCACTCTCGCGGGGCAGTCAATCCATATTAGACGCAATGAGGGGGGTAATGGTGACAAGGCTTTCCGGCAAGGTGGCGCTGATTACGGGTGGTGGCACCGGGATCGGGCGAGCTTGCGCGCTCCTGTTTGCGCGAGAAGGCGCCCGCGTGGCGGTCACCGGACAGCGTCCGGAGCCCTTGGCCGCCGTGGTTCGGGAGATTCAGGCTACGGGCGGACAGGCATATTCCGTATCTTGCGATGTATCGAAAGCCGAGCAAGTCAAGAAGGCGGTGGATGCTGTCGTCGCGCATTTCGGCGCGCTGCACGTGCTCGTCAATAACGCCGGTGTGCTGCACGTGGGCAGCGTCGAAGAGACCTCCGAGGAGGAATGGGACCGCGTGATCGATGTCGACCTGAAAGGAACGTTCCTGGTCTCTCGCGCGGCTTTGCCCGCATTGAGAAAAGCGGGTGGCGGGTCGATTGTAAATATCGGCTCGGTGCTTGGCCTCGTGGGCATGAAAAAGCGGGCGGCGTACACTGCGGCAAAAGGCGGAGTGACTCTGCTCACCAAGGCCATGGCCCTGGATCACGCGCAGGAAAAGATTCGCGTCAATTGCATCTGTCCCGCGATCGTCGAGACGGAACTCGTGCAGAGGATTCTTGCGCAAGCACCAGACGTTCAGGCGGCACGGCGAATGCGCGAGGAGCAGCTTCCTGTGGGGCGCTTGGGGCAACCGGAAGACGTCGCCGCCTTGGCGCTGTTTCTTGCGTCCGAGGAGTCTTCGTGGCTTACGGGAGCGGCGATTCCGTTGGACGGCGGGCTTACCGCGTATTAGTGGGGAGTTTGACGTTGACGAAATCCAAGACCGACAAAGCTGCGAAGCGGTTCAAGGCTGCTCTTCGCCGGCGATTGAAAGAAAGCCGCGCCACCGAACTGATGGGATTTGCGCTGGACCACGTGGAGCCGGGCCGCGCCGTTCTACGGCTGGATGTGCGCCCGCGGCACAAGCAGCTTCACGGCGTCGTACATGGAGGCATCCTGGCGGCCATGGCGGACACCGCCGCGGCGATCGCTGCGTACACGGTGCTGCCGAAGGGGACCACTCTGGCTACGGTGGAACTGAGCATCAATTATTTGGAGCCGGTTCCGGAAGGACGCGTGAAGGCTGAAGCGCGCGTCCTGCGTGTGGGACGAAATTTTGTGGTTGCGGAGTGCGAAATTCGAATTCAGAACGGCTCGCTCGCCGCCAAGGCACTACTCACCTTCGGAGCAGCCGTGGGGCACACCCTCGGCAAGTAAGAGATTATTCGTCGCCGCCCTGCGAAGATTCCTCGCCGTCCTTGTAAACGTACTTGATGACGCGCTTGAAGATGAGCAGGTTCGGGGCGCCCTGGCGAGTCAGCTTGATGCAGTCGCGGTCATACCATTCCACGGTTCCGCGCAACACCTCGCCGCCCTCCAGCACCAAGGCCATCGGCGTGTGGCCCTGCATCTGTTTGACCCAGTAAAAATTTTCCGCATGAGTCACTTCTGGCGGAGCGGGCTTCTTGCTCGGCACGGGCCCGTTATGGGGTTGCCGTTGGGGATTCGGCTCCTTCAAGTCCGGAAAACTCGGACGAAACAACCTGCGATTTACCATGATGGCTCCTCGTAGCCCAAGAGGGGAGTTGGTCATCTGCCTGTGAGATGCGAGAACGTGTCTCCGGGTTACAGCAGACTTTGAAAAAACGTCAAATGTCAGGGAACCGTGAATCACCGGGCCGAGTTAGCCATGCTTCCGGTGCCGGCAGACAAGGCAGCCGCCAAAGCGTCCAGGCCCAATTGGCGATTCAGGTTGCGCCGCGCCCCGGCGCAAAGATCGTCGAATGCAGAAATCGCGCGCATCACCCAGCGGCGGTCTACGAGCTTGCTGAGTGCCTCGAGTTCCTTCTTCAGAGAGGGATTCCGGAAGACAGGCTCCCGGACTTTAGACGTGAGCTCGAGCAGATCGGTAAGCAGCCCATAAAAAATGCCGATCAGTTCCTCGAGCGAGGTTTCGCGGTCCTTCGTCAGCGCCGACGTGTCCCCGAACAGCCGAGCGAATCCCTGACCGTGGACGGCGCGCTCGAGGATGCCCAGGGCCAGGCGGTGTTTCTCGGCCGTTTTTTCCACATTCATTTCGATGGCCAGGCCGGGGCTGCCTTCCGCGAGCTGCGCGGCAAGCTTGATCTCCGCGGGCTTTCGATTGGTCTTCTCGCGGAGAACCTTCTCGACCGCTTCCTGCGGGAGGGGAGCAAAATGAAATTGCAGGCAGCGCGACACTATGGTTGGGAGCAGCGCGTAGGGGGAAGGCGCCGTAAGAATCAGCGTGGCCGAAGGGGGCGGCTCTTCTAGAATTTTCAGAAACACGTTCGCAACGTCCCAGCGCATGGTCTCGGCGTCGTCCAGCAGGAAGACTCGGCGGCGCCCCATGGGCTGGAAATACGCGGCGCGCTGCACTGCTCGCAATTGGCCGATTCGAAGCGTCGGGCGCACCACGGGGGTCTTCAGGCGCACCGGATCGGGGACGAGCGCCCAGACATCGGGATGGGGCTGCAGGATGAGCGGAATTCGCTCGACAGTTGCCGCATCGGCGCTCTCTCCGCGCTCGGCCAGGCCCTGCTCGAGGAGTGGTTGCGGATCGGCCAGGAGCGCAATTCGGTGGCAGGTGTAGCACTCGTCGCAAAAGTCGTCTTTTAACCGTTCGCAGTTTGCAGCTTGCGCGAACATCCGGGCCAGCGTGAACTTGCCGACGCCGCGGGGACCCGTGAAGAGTAGAGAATGCGGCACACGTCCGCTGCGCAGCGCGCCGCGAAGAGCAGCCACGATGCGTTCATTCCCGAGGAATTCGGAGAAGCCCATTGCTCAATTCCTCTTCTTTCTGCTCTTGCGGGTTATCCGGGACTTAACGAGCGGCTCAACCGCTGCCAAAACATCAGCGGCGATTTCTTCCCGCGACCGCATAGTGTGATGGGACGCGTCAAAGCAGGATATTGTCTCCCATCGCGGGCGGCGCGCAAGCGTATCGTAAATCTCAGCCGCTTCTTCTAAGTGCCGCAAACTCGCTTCCAGGAGATCTTTTTTGGCGGTGGTGTAGCTCCGTGCCGCCTTTTGAGCAACCAGCGATTGGGCTTCGACGGGGGGGACGCGTAAATAAAGCACCAGGTTTTCGCGCGGCAGACGGTAGATTGTGTACTCCAGGTGCTCAATCCATTTGATAAATGTGGCGCGCTTTGTGACAGGCATGCGCGCCGCCTGATGGGCGAGGTTCGAACCGATGTAACGATCGACTAGAACAATTTGGCCCTTGTCCAGCGCGGCTTCGAGTTTAGGTTTGGCTTCGAAACGATCCCCGGCATAGAGCAGGGCTGTGAAGTGCGGATCAACATTTTCGAGCGTGCCGAGCTCACCGTTCAAGAAGTGCCCAACCATCCTACCGAACCAGGAATCGTATTGAGGAAACCCGGTCGAATAGACGGAATGGCCGCGCCGGGTGAGCGCTCTTTCGAGCAACTCCACTTGCGTGCGCTTCCCGCTGCCGTCAATCCCTTCCACGGCGATGAGGATTCCGCGAGGTTTCATGCGATGGATGCCAGTCTAACCGCAGTCTTTCGGCGCTGCAACGCCGCGCATGTTACGATGCGAGATTCTTCGGGAACGGAATGATGACGCCATCACGCGTGCACGAACATTTATCGCAAATTCAGGAGCGGATCGCCGAAGCCGCGAAACGCGCTGGGCACCGGCCGGAGGAGATTACGCTGATTGCGGTTTCCAAGACGCATCCGGCGAATACGATTCGCGAGGCCTACGAAGCAGGCGTGCGCCATTTCGGTGAAAACCGTGTTCAAGAATGGGAAGGGAAGCGCGGCGGGATTCAGGATCTGGCGGCGACCTGGCACCTTATCGGACACCTGCAAGGGAACAAGGCAGCGCGCGCCGCAAAATTGTTTCACAGCGTGGACTCCGTGGACGAGCTCGCTCTTGCCCAGCGTCTCGATCGCGCGCGCACAGAGCTGCCTCAAGCCGAGAGGTTGCGCGTGCTGATTGAAGTGCGCGTGGGACAGGAAGCGTCCAAGAGTGGAGCTGAAATCGCTGATGTGCCGGAGCTGGCGGAGAAAATCGCTGCCTTGCCGAGGCTGGAACTGGCTGGTTTCCTGTGCATTCCGCCGTTCTTCGAGAACGCCGAAGAAGTGCGGCCGTATTTTCACCGTGCGCGGGAGTTGCGAGATGCGATGCAACTCCGCCTGGGGCGCGCGCTGCCGGTACTCTCGATGGGCATGTCCCACGACTTTGAGATAGCCATCGAGGAAGGTGCGACGGAAGTGCGACTGGGCACCGCGCTGTTCGGAACGCGCGGCCACGCATAGAGACGCGCGAGGAAGAGATGCTCGAGATTCAAGAGCGCGATGGAGCAGTCGTCGTAGAGGTTCGCGTTCAGCCTCGGGCCAGCCGGGACGAGATTATCGGAGAGATGGATGGCGCGCTCAAAATCCGTTTGCAGGCTCCCGCTGTTGAGGACCGGGCCAATGAAGCTCTGGTCGAATTCTTGGCGCGGCTTTTGAAAAGGCCGAAGTCGGCTGTTAGAATTCTTAGCGGTGACCGCAGCCGGTCGAAGCGTTTGGAAATCCGCGGAATAACCAAACAGCAGATACTGGCGCTGCTCACATACGAAGTTTGAATCCGGGATCTTTTGGCGCTCAAGCGCCGCTTGCCAAAGGGAAAATGGGCGCCGACATTCAAGGAATACAGCAAGATTTGCAGGCCGCGAAGCTCGACGGCTGGCTCTTCTACGATTTTCGCGGCCGCGACCCGATTGCCCAGCGCATCCTCCAATTGCCGGAAGGCATGCGCACGCGCCGCTGGTTTTACTTCGTGCCCGCCAAAGGCACGCCGCGCAAGCTGGTTCACAAAATCGAATCGCAATCGCTTGCCGCGCTGCCCGGAGACATGCTCTCGTATGCAGCGCAGGGCGAGCTGCGCAAAAATCTCAAGAAAATCCTGGGTCGTGCCAAGCGCATCGCCATGCAGTATTCACCGAAAAACGAGATTCCGTACGTGTCCATGGTCGACGCGGGGACGGTCGAACTCGTGCGCAGCGCGGGCGCGAAGGTCGTGAGCTCAGCGGATCTCGTTCAGAAATACGAGGCCTGCTGGAGTCCCGCGCAACTGGAGTCTCACCTTGCCGCAGGCGAAGCTATCGACCGCATCGTCGCGGGAGCGTTTCAACACGCGGCCAAGTGCGTCCGCGAGAAGATCGCCGTCACAGAATATGATTTGAAGCAGTGGATATTAAAAGAATTTGAGGCTGCAAGCATCACGACGAGCGATGGTCCCGATGTTGGCGTGGGCGCGCACGCGAGCGATCCGCACTATGGGCCGATGCCGGGAAAATCCTCGCCCATCCGCGAAGGAGACTTGCTTTTGCTCGATGTTTGGGGAAAAACGAAAACACCAGGCAGCGTCTATTACGACGTCACCTGGGTCGGGTATCTTGGCCCGAAAGTTCCTGAGAAATTCGCGAAAATATTCAAGATTGTGCGCGCGGCCCGAGATAAAGCGCTTCAGCTCATTCAATCGAGCGTCGCAGCCGGGAAGCCGCTCGAAGGCTGGCAAGTGGACAAAGCGGCCCGCGGCGTTATCGAAAAGGCCGGCTACGGCAAGTATTTTTTTCATCGCACCGGCCACAGCATCGGCGAGGCTATTCATGGCAACGGCGTGAACATGGACGGTTTGGAGACCCACGATGTGCGCCACTTGATTCCTGGGATTTGCACGTCGATCGAGCCCGGCATCTATTTGCCGGAGTTCGGCATCCGAAGTGAATTCAATGTCTATGTCGGGGAGCGCGAAGCGCGCGTGACCGGCAACGTGCAACAGGAGATTCTGGCGCTTCTGGCATAAAGTATTCGCGGGGGCGCACAAGTGATTAGGCCGCAGACTGGACTTACGACCGTGACCACAATCACAAAGGGACTGACGTCGGAACAAGAATCCCGACGTGAAACGCGCGCCCTCGCCTTCGGCGTGGCGGGCTGGCTCATTCCCGGCTTAGGTCACGCACTGCAGAAAATGTGGGGCCGCGCCGTGGCGTGTTTTCTTACTGTCGGTGCCCTCGTATTTTTCGGGGCCGGCATGCGCGGGAATGTATTCTCTTCCCGCGGCACGGACGCATTCGAATATCTCGGTTATGTCGCAGACATGGGCACCGGAGGGTTCTATCTGCTCGCGAAATATATCGAAAGGGACGGCTCGGACGTCTCCCACGCCGATGGTGACTATGGCACCCGCTTCATGGCCGCGGCGGGAGTTTTGAACTTGCTGGCGGCGCTGCACGCTTATGAAGCGGCCCGTGGCCGGAAGGCGTGAGCGCCAACTTGGGTTTCCACCTCTCTCACCTCCAGGCCATGGTGCTGTTTGCGCTGATAATTTCCGTGGCGTTTGGTTTTCTCGGGCGCCGCCGGCCACTCGATCGTGTGAGATACATTGCCTGGTCCCTATTCCTATTCTTGCTGGTAGGCGTGGCCATCGGCTGGGCCATGTATCCGTTCACCCGTTGAACGTCTGGATTTGCCGCGCAATCCGGTCGCTCACTTAGGATTTCTTGACCATCTGGGCTGCTTGCTGCTGCAATTGCTGCGTCATCTTTTCGATTTGCTGTTGCATCAGCGGCAGTATCGTTTGCATCGACTCTGACGTTATCGCCGGCAACTCTTTTAATAATTTTTGCCCTGTCGGCGACAAATAGAATGCGACAAGCTGATCGATGTCGCCCTTTGTGAAGTGCTTTTGGTACACCGGCACCATAGATTGCAGAATTTCATCCCACGGAAACTGTCTGAGATAGTCGTCAATCAGTTTATTCGTGCGGGCCTCAAAATCGGGAGGGAGCTTGTCTTTGTCCCGCTCATATTGTTCGTGCATCATCTGATGCATAGGCTTGGTCATGGCATCGAGCATCTTCGACATCATTTCCCGCGAGTGCATCACTTCGAGATACCGTTGCACGTCTTCTTTCGTTGCCGGCGAGTCTGCGGGGCTTTGCTGCGCGAAAGCAATTGCTGAAGCGCAAAGCAAAACAACCGCCCCTAGCGCGAAACGTTTCATGGTGCTACCTCCATTTTGCCCATGGTACAGCAACCGGGGCGGTGAAACGGATGCTACGCGGGAAAGCTGTACTCAGCCCGACAACGGGGGAAAGGCGGCGGCAACTCAAGTTTGGTAGAATGAAACACAGGGCCGAGGTAGCTCAGTGGTAGAGCAGCCGATTCGTAAGCCGTAGCACGGGCCTTGCGGACAAATGAGATAGCTGAAAATTCAATGGATTAGCTACCTGTCACGTCCCATCACTGCCCAACATTTCCGGTCTTATAACGCAAAAAAACGAAGGAAGTGCGGGACGTTAAGCCGTCTTGCTTCTTGCACGCGGCCGTCGCTCCACAGACATTCTGCGCAGCGTTTCCATCGCAGCCGGGGTTGCTACCTCAGCAGGTCCTTCGCGTATTTGACGGGAACGGCAAGGTTCGAGCCGCCAAAATCCCTGAGCACCGCAAAATTTATGCCGATCACTTTTCCGTCGCGGTTGAAGAGCGGTCCGCCCGAACCGCCGGAAGTGGTGGCGGCGTCGTAGACAATTTTGTCCTCGAGCACGTCCCCGATGTGGCCCTGTGTGGTCGTGGGGCGGATGAGGTGCTGGGAAGCGAGCTGCGACATGATTCGATTGACGTCCTGATTGCCGCCGGCGATTTTCTGCGTTACATCCGCGCCCGCCCTGGCGAGAATGCCTCCAATTCCGGTCGGATAGCCAATCAACACAACGGGATCTCCCGTCACAGTGGCTTCAGTGCGATCGTCGAGTTCGAGGACTGTGGAGTCGGGAGGAGTCGGAGATTCGAGCTGAAGGGTCGCGATGTCCGCTTTCGAGGAAATGCGATCGAGTTTGGCGCGCAGTCCTTCCGCTTTTCCTGGGAAGTAAACATCGTAGGACAAAGCGTAGGCCATGGCGCCCTGATCGAGAAGTTGCTTTAGATCTTCGTCTTTCCACCAAGGTTCGACTACGTGGTGATTGGTGATGATTTTTCCGTCGCGCTTCACGAGAAAGCCGGTGCCGAAGACGTCAATCTGGAGATGGGGCCCCGCGCCCCCTAGATCGAGCTGAACCATGCCTTTGTCGTCGACCTGCGGCTTGCCTCCAGCATCGACGGCGATTTGGATGGGTAGACCGGATTGCTTATCAAGAAACTCGACAACAACATGAAGCAAGCAGACGCTGGGGCCGTAATTTTGGACGACGGTTTCGGCAATCTTACCTTCGCTTTCGAGTAGCTTCAGGCGACTCTGTGTGTCTGCTAGCTGACGCTTCAGAGAATCAGCGTCCGTGCCGCCTGCCGAAGCTACTTTCCTACGAAGATCCTCAGACTGCGCTTTCAGAGAATCACGCGTGGTAGATGCAGATTGCGACTGCGCCTCAAGTGACCCGCGCGTGAACTCCGTGCGATGCCAAAGCTCGCCTTGCTGGCCCAGACCGCTGCTCAGACGCGCGATTTCCCCTCGCAACTGACGGGTTTCCTTGCGCGTGCGGCGGCTGGAAATGCCTAGATCGATTGCCCCGAGCACGACGACCGCGCTGAGCACGAAAATAGCAGGGGGCAGCCAGAAGCGGCGTTTGCCGAGAGGGCCGCTGAGCAGTTGGAGGACGATATCCGCGAAATGCTCTCGTTGCACTGCGTATTTGAGCATGGTCTGGAGCTCTTCTTGCGGCTTGCGTTCGCGGAATTGCGCTCTGATCCTGGCGGCAAATTCCACTGCTTCGAAGGGAAACGAGATCACATCATCGGCGCCGAGGTCCAAGGCGCGAGCACGCTCCACGGCGCCCCCTTGAACAATCATCACGATCTTGAGTGACGACTCCATCTCCGGACGTGCCTTGAGTTGCGTGATCAGTCCGCAGCAGCTGAGGTCCGAAGGCGTCGCTTCCGTGACCAACACTTCGGGCGAAAGTCCCAGCACCTGGTCGACGGCCGAGCCGTAATGTGTAACAACGTCATACCTCTGGCTAGCCAACGACTTGTCGGCAGCCTGCAGGGAATCAGCGCCTAAATTAAGTAGTAAGACACGCATCAAGCTTTCGATGCAGACTGGAATGCGAGAGGTGCGGCCCCGTCTCAAGCCGCGAAGATTAGGGATAACTTGACGTTCGTTCAACTGGAACTCACTGGCAGCAGATTGGCACTAGCGTCAAAAGCTGGTCGAGGATTACTTGAAGAAAGTGAACGTAAGGCAACTACCCTCGTTTGATTTCAACTATTTACCGTCCGGCCTTATTGGGCCTCCCCGTGCTTCCAATAGAGCGACTGTTGGTGGGCGATACTAACGACGGAAAGGGGAGGAGTCCACATGACATATCAAACTGACGAGTTCCACCCGCATGCAGCAAAGCGCTTATTTCTGGCGGTCGTCAATCAGGCCATCTTTGATGTCTTGGAAAATAACGAGGAGGCGAAAGCCGCGGAGCAATGGCTGTTGAGCAGAGACTTTGACAGCCTTGCAGAACTCCTCAGCTGTGAAGGGGAAGTAGATCGTCAGGGTCAACAGCAGTCCGTCGCGTGAATTCAGAAGTTGACTCGCTAATGCCTTTCCACCCGATCCAGGACCTGGCATTCGCGGAAATGATTCGTTTGTCCCGTAACTTTTTGCGGGATTGAAATTTGCGGCTAAGTTAACCATAACCGCCCCCTCCCCATGTTTTTTGTAAGTGTTGCTGATAAAGGACTTAGGAGTTTTGTAAGTTCTTTAGAATCAACACTTGTGGGCTCTCTCGTAGGTGTTGCATCCAAATGGGTTACGGGAGCGGTCGATTTGTTAGAGAGGCGCGGGGCGGGGGGAGTTAGAAGAACCGCGTGCCGGGAAGGCATGGTCGAAGAACCGGCAAAAATCGCGCCGATTTAATGGACGGATTATAACATATTGGTACATTTTGTCAATGATTATTTTAAGTGGTTTGGATTGTGGGGGATAGGGAAGGTGAGGTCCGTGGGAGAGCGGCCCGCCCGCCGCGGCGGGTAGGCCCTACAAGAGAAAGGCACGGGTCTGAAGACCCACCACTACAAGAGCAGAGCCAAGAGGACAGCCAGGAATGGCCGTCCCACTAGAACTGGAGCTTGAGGGCGAGTTGGATGGAGCGGGGGCCGCCGATTTGGTAGAGGGGGTTGAAGCCGCCATTGGCGCCGCCAGAACCGAGACTGCTGGCCAGCGTTTGCGTCGAGCGGCCGAAGAGGGGGCTGTTCAGAGTGTTGTTGGGATTACCGAAGTTCGGGTGGTTAAAGATGTTGAAGAACTCGGAGCGGAAACGAAGTCCCAGCTTCTCGGTCAAGTGAAATTGGCGCTGCAACCCAACATCGGCTTGCGTAGCGCCGAAGCCCCGCAGCACATTGCGCCCGAAATCACCCTGCTGGCCAGCGGGCGGTGAGGTAAACGCTGCCAGGTTGAAAATCTTCCCACCCGGATATTGCGACCCATGCAGCTCAAGAGGAACCCCTGGATTAACGTTCGGGCGGGGATAGAGCGCGGTACCCGCGGCGAAATAAATTGCACCAACAATGTCATCGGGCGGGGCCGATCTGGCGATCACGAAAGTGTCCAGCGACCAGCCGCCAAACGCAGCGCGGACAACTTTCTGCGATCCCGGAGCGGGCAGATCGTAAGTCACTCCGGCGGTGAAAGAATGCCGGATATCAAAGTCCGAATCACCCCGGTCGGCGTTCTGATAAGAGCCACCGCCCGGCGTATTGAGGTAGTTCGCAAAGGCATCTGTCGAGGCGGTATCAATGGAGTGGGAGAGGGAATACGATGCCAAGGCTTGCAAGCCACTCGACAAGCGGCGCTGGAACTTGAGCTGAAGGGCGTGGTAATACGATGCGGCCGTATTGTTGGTGAGAGAGACGAATTGAATATTTTTATTGGGATTGTATATATTGGTCGCGCGAAGCAGGTCGCGCCCCGCCGCACCTATATACGTCACCGATAGACTCTGGTTGCGGCCAAGAGACTGCTCGAAGGCGACATTCCATTCATAGGTCCGCGGAAGCTTCAAATGAGGATCGGCCACAATAAGAGCGGAAACCGGTGGATTGAGTGTAAGGACCGGAGGCACGGCGTTTTGAGGGCTTAAGGGAAACGCCGCAAGCGGAATGATTTTGAAGCGACTGAATGGAAAATAGCTGGAAGACCCGCCGAGCGAGCCCTCCCCGAGATCGTAAAAGGTTCCGAATCCTGCGCGGAAGACGGCCCCCCAATTCCGTATCCCAGCGAGTTGATAGGCTACCCCGACTCTGGGCGCCACGTTTCCATAGGTTGTTTGGTAAAGCGGAGTGCCGCGAGGCGCTAAGGCAATCGTTGCCGGATTGTTAAGCCCTGTCACAGTGAATGGTTCGTTGGCCGAATTCTTGCCCTTGAGCGGAGGATTGATGTCCCAACGCAAGCCATACGTCACTGTCAATCGGGACGTGATTTTCCAGGTGTCCTGGCCAAAAACCGAGAAATTGTGTACAAGGAGGGCGTCGGCTTGGAAAGTTTCTGGTTCTCCGAACGCAGCCTTGCCGGAGAGAGCTCCTCCAGGGTTGGCCGTCAATCCATTGAATTCCGCAAATTGACCGTAGGCGAGTGGACTGGCGAAAGGTGAGAGCCAGCGATAGTCCACGCCAAACTTCAATTGGTGGCTGCCGGCGGTCACCGAAAGATTATCGACAACGTTGACCTGGCGTTGCTCGTCCGTTGCAGCCTTACCCTCGGCGAGTTCTCCCGAACCCAGGATAATGAGCTCAAAGTCACTATTCATAGGCGAAAACCCGGTGGGGAAAACCAGTGAATCGGGAAACGGCACAGCTCCACCGATGTTGTCGAGGGCGTATTTAGTGCTAATCCTATCGTTGCTATAGTTCACCCGCACTTCGTTGCTGATTCCTGGCTTGATCAGCTCCGTGAGGCCGACTGTCAGAGTTTGTACGGAGGAGGAAAACGACTCCGTCGTGCTGAGGGCAGGGCGGGAGAAAGGAGCGCGTTGGTCCAGGCTTGACGGAGAGTAATTGTAACGGCCAAACAAGTTCAGCTTCGAGTTGATCACGTGATCCACCCGAATGCTATAGGCGTCCAACGAGGATGGAACCGAAAAGCTGGCGTTGAATTGCGCCAGCCCTGCGCCTAATTCAGCGCCGTTCGCGATGGGATACGCATTGAGGAATGGTTGAATGGCCGCAGGAGCTTGCAGCCGGGACGCGGCGTCGGGGACGGCGGTCTGTTGAGTCACTGGCTGGCGCAATCGGAGTCCTTCATAGGAAAAGAAGAAAAATGTCTTGTCCTTGAAGATCGGGCCGCCGAAAACACCGCCGAAGTCATTCTGACGTTCCTCAGGCTTCGGCAGATGATTAAAGTTCCCAAACCAATCGTTCGCGTCCAGCACGCTATTCCTGAAGTAATCGAACAATGCGCCATGAAAGCTGTTCGTTCCGGAACGCGTCACTATGGAGATCTGTCCGCCGGGGGTGCGCCCGAATTCTGGAGCGAAGGAAGAAGTCTGGATGCGAAATTCCTGCATGGCGTCTATGGAGACCAGACTGTTGGTCCCACCCGCAGCGCTGAACGCGGGTAACGCTCCCCCGGCACTCTGGACCATTGGAAAGTAGCCGGTAACGCCGAAATTGGCGCTGACTCCATCCACGGTGAAATAGTTGGCATCGGCGCGTTGGCCATTCACGCTGAATTGTCCCTGGTCGTCGAAAGCCGTGGCGGTCACAACCACACCCGGCGTAAGGAAGATCAGCGTCTGAAAACTCCGGCCATTGAGAGGAATATCTTCAACAAAGGTGCGGTCAACTACCGTGCTGACCGTTGCGGACTCGGTGTTCACCAGCGGCGCGCCAGCTTCCACCGTGACGCTATCCGACGCGGAGCCAAGGGTCAGCTCGAAGTCGATTGCGAGAGCGTCCTGGACGTGGAGGATGACGTCTGGCTTGATTAGCTTTTTGAAGCCGGGCTTTTCGATTTCGAGGCGATAGCTACCGGGGGGAAGATTGGTCAAATAGTATTCGCCGGAGGAGTTGGTGGTGGTTTCGTAGCGGACATTTGTGGCGATGCCGAAGGCGGCGATTTTGGCATCGGCGATGAAGGCCTTGGAGGGATCGGTGATGCGGCCGGAGAGCCCGGCGTTGGTGGATTGGGCGCGCAGGGCAGGGGAATAGGAAATGAGGAAGAGGACGACGAGGACGGGGACTCGGCGCATGTTTTGATCCTAACGGGGTGTGCAGGCAATGAGGGTACTCCGGGCTGAAATGTTTGGCAAGGAGGCGGGGTATGTTTGGTGGGAGCCCCCGCATTATATGCGTGGGGAGGGAGCCGTTTTTGATCGTGCGCTTTAGCGCTGGCGCGGGAAATCTCCCGGGGCTAAAGCCCATTTTGAGAATAGGATGCTCTTTCCGCTGGACTGAAGTCCAGCTCCCCCCTGCTGAAGCAGGGGGCTCCCGCAACAAATAAATCCATGAATGCAGGGGCTCCCATCCGGAGAGGGACACAAAGCGTATCAGGTGAGATAAGATGTGGCGTCATGGCGAGGCGAGCCATAATCGCGTTGGGCGTGGTGCTGGCGTGGGGGCCGTGCGCGTTGGCGTTGGACCCGGCGCTGGACGTGAGCCAGTACGCGCACACGGCGTGGAAGGTCCGTGATGGCTTTTCCAAGGGCCTGATCACCTCGATTGCTCAGACCCCCGACGGGTATCTGTGGGTGGGCACGGAATTCGGCCTGCTTCGGTTCGATGGCGTTCGAGCTGTTCCATGGAAGCCGCCAGCGGGTGAAGATCTCCCCAGCAGCTATATTAGAAGCCTGTTCGTCGCGCGCGATGGGACCCTTTGGATTGGCACCCTTAAGGGCCTTGCAAGTTGGAAGGACGGCAGGCTGACGCAGCACGCGGAGTTTGCTGAGCATATTGTTGACGCAATCCTGGAAGACCGTGAAGGAACGATATGGGCCAGCGCGAATGCGATTCCGTCTGGGAAGCTCTGCGCAATTCAGAGGAGCGGCGTCCAATGCTACGGAGAGGATGGCAGTCTCGGCCGGTGGGTGGAGTCTTTGTATGAAGACAGCGACGGCAGTCTCTGGGCGGGAACGGCGACCGGGCTGTGGCGCTGGAAGCCTGGTCCTCCCAAGCACTTTTCGCCGCCAGACCCGATGGGCACGCCGCAAACTCTAAGTGAAAGCCAGAGTCGCGGACTGCTAATCGCCACGCGCACCGGAATCAAACAGCTCATTGACGGGAAGGCCGGGGCGTATCCTCTTCCAGGTGTTGTGGGGCAGTTCACGCCCGTTAAGCTGCTCCGAGATCGCGATGGCGGTCTGTGGATCGGAGACTTTGGCAGGGGCCTGTTACATCTTCATGGCGGAAGGACGGATGCGTTTGCGCAATCTGATGGTCTCTCTGGCGATTCCGTTCAAAATCTCTTTGAGGATCGTGAAGGTAATATTTGGGTTGCTACGCTCGATGGCCTCGACCGCTTTCGCGACTTTGTCGTGCCCACGATTTCTATGAAACAAGGATTGCCTGACGCCACAGCTTGGTCCGTGCTGGCTGGCAAGGATGGAAGTGTGTGGCTCGGCAGCTTTGATGGCTTGAATCGATGGGAGGACGGGCAAATTACGATTTACCGCAAGAGAAGCGCACAGGCCCAGCCAAACGAACAGAGAGTGAGCGATGGCATCAAACGCGAAAAGGAACTCGGCGGCCCGGGGGCGGCGCGCGAGATAACGGGTAGCGGACTGCCAGATGCGGTGCAGTCCCTCGTTCAGGATGGCAAGCGGATCTGGGTCTCGACCAATCGCGGGATTTCCTACTTGGAGAACGGCCGATTCATATCCGTAAGCGGTGTACCTGGCGGGCAAGGGTATTCCATAACCGCGGACAGTGTGGGGGATCTATGGATCAGCCACGATGAAGGCCTTTTTCATCTGCGCCGAGACAGGGTAGTCGAACAAATCCCCTGGGCCACGCTGGGACGTAAGGAAGTGGCTTGGTCTGTGGCCCCTGATCTCCTGCAGGGTGGCCTCTGGCTTGGATTTCTTCATGGAGGCGTTGCTTATTTCAAGGACGGTCAGGTCCGCGTGTCATACGCCGCCGCCGATGGGTTAGGAGAGGGCAGCGTCGGCGGCCTTCAACTCGATCGCGACGGCACGCTCTGGGCCGCGACCGAGGGCGGACTTAGCCGGTTGAAAGACGGCCGCGTGGCCACGCTTAGTATTAAGAACGGATTGCCCTGCGATGCCGTTAACTGGGTGGTGGAAGACAATGAAAGTTCCTTCTGGCTGTACATGGCCTGCGGCTTGGTTCGTATTGTGCGTCCTGAGTTGGACGCTTGGGCAGCCGATCCAAAGCGGACGATCCAAGCCACCGTATTCGGCAGTTCCGATGGAGTTCGGAGTCATTCGGCCCTTGGCGGCTACAGCCCACGCGTAGCGAAGTCCCCCGATGGAAAATTGTGGTTCTTGCCCTGGGACGGCGTCAGCGTTGTTGATCCGCGGCACCTTCACTTCAACAAACTTCCGCCGCCGGTGCACATCGAGCAAGTCACCGCCGACCACAAGACCTACGATGCGGCTTTGGTTGTAAATGGCGATGAAAAGGGGCACTTGCGGCTGCCGCCGCTGGTACGCGATCTGGAGATCGACTATACGGCGCTGAGCCTGGTCGCGCCGGAAAAGGTCCTATTTCGCTACAAACTGGAAGGCTGGGATCGCGATTGGCAGGACCCCGGGAAACGGCGGCAAGCGTTCTATACGAATCTTTCTCCCGGCAAGTACCGCTTTCGCGTGAGCGCCTGCAATAACAGTGGAGTATGGAACGAGGCGGGCACCTTCCTGGATTTCTCCGTGGCCCCGGCGTACTACCAGAGCACGTGGTTCCGTTTGTCGTGCGTGGCGGCTTTTGTTTTATTTCTTTGGGCGCTGTATCAAGTGCGGCTGCGGCAGGTGGCGCAGCAGTTCAATATGCGGCTGGAAGAGCGGGTCGGCGAGCGGACACGCATCGCGCGGGATCTGCACGATACGCTGCTGCAAAGTTTTCACGGGCTGTTGCTGCGCTTTCAGGCTGCGACGAATTTGTTGCCGAACCGTCCAGAGGAAGCACGGAAGACGCTGGAGAGCGCGATCGAACAGGCCGCTCAAGCTATTACCGAGGGACGGGATGCGGTACAGGGGTTGCGGTCGTCCACAAAGGTGACCAACGATCTCGCCTTGGCAATAAGCGCTTTGAGTGAAGAACTCGGGTGCGGTGAAACGAACCCCAATTGTGCCGAGTTTGATGTGGAGGTGGAAGGCACGCCGCGGAACCTCCATCCGATCCTGCGGGACGAAGTCTACCGGATCGCAGGCGAGGCGGTGCGCAATGCCTTCAAGCATGCACAAGCGGAGCGGGTCGAGGTAGAAATCCGGTATGACGAGCGGCAGCTTCGGTTGCGGGTGCGGGATGACGGAAAGGGCATTGACGCGAAGCTTCTAAACGAAGGCGGGCGGGCCGGACACTATGGGATGCGTGGCATGCGCGAACGCGCCAAGCTGATGGGCGGGAAGCTGGCGGTGTGGAGCGAGCTTGGTTCTGGCACGGAGGTTGAGCTGAGGATTCCGGGGTCGCGCGCTTACGAGACAGCCCCTGGGCGACGGCGTTCGTGGTTGGCCGAGAAGTTCGCTGGGAAAGAGACGGAGATGAAGTCATGAGTGCGGGCCCCGACCCGATTCGGATTCTGTCGGTGGACGATCATCCGGTGCTACGCCAAGGGGTCGCTGCGCTCGTGGGTGGGCAAGCGGACATGAGCTTAGTCGCCGAAGCGTCGAACGGACGGGAAGCGATCCAGCAATTCCGAGCGCACCATCCGGACGTTACGCTGATGGACTTGCAGATGCCGGAAATGAACGGTCTCGACGCAATGATCGCGATTCGGGGGGAATTCCCCGAGGCGCGAATCATTGTGCTGACTACGTATGCGGGCGACGTGCAGGTGCTGCGGGCGCTCAAAGCCGGGGCGCGGGGTTACCTGCTAAAAAATAGTCTGCACAAGGAACTGCTGGAGACCATCCGTTCCGTGCATGCCGGGAAAAGAGCACTTTCCGCCGAGGCTTCCTTCCAACTTGCCGAGCATGCCACCGATGACGCGCTGACCCCGGCGGAAATCCGTGTCCTGCGGCTGATTGCCGAAGGGAATGCCAACAAAGAGATTGCCGAGCAGCTTTCGGTCAGCGAAGAAACCGTCAAAGGACAAGTGCGGAACATCCTCTCCAAATTGGGTGCCAACGACCGTACCCACGCCGCCATGATTGGCTTGAAGCGCGGAATTATCGAGATTTAGTTTTACTCAAAAGAGTGGTTTTGAGCGGACCGTTTGAGGGTTCCAGGTCTCGTTAGGAATCTTGTAACCTGAACCTCAATTGAGACGGCTTTATTCCACGTTCGCTCATGGTTTGCCCGGCGCCGGCCTGCTACTTATGCGCTTGGTCCTGGGAATTGCATTGATCGATCGTGGAGTCACGAGACTGTGGAGCGGCCCTTCGATCCTGCTCACAATACTGTCCGCGCTCACGATCGGTGCAGGACTACTATTACTCGCAGGGTTATGGACTCCCATTACGGGAACGCTGGTGGCCCTCATTGAGGTGTGGAAGATCTTCTTGATACCCGGAAATCTGTGGATCTATATCCTGTTGGGAACTCTCGGTGCCGCCCTAGCCATGCTCGGACCGGGTGCCTGGTCAGTCGATGCGCGCCTTTTTGGATGGAAGCGCATCGACATTCGAGACCGGCAAAGTTAGCTCCTACATCTTTATCTCGCCCACATTTAGAGGGGTTCCTTCGCCCAAAAGAGTGGCTTGGGTGTCCCGAAAGGGTTGCTAAGTCGTCTCAAATCCGCCGTTTGGACGTCCCGATATGGTGTACACAGCGACTCCATATGGGGTTGTCCACGGAAGGGAACCGGTTCCACAATGCGCGCAATGAACAAAGAGGCGTGGCAAGGGTGCAATGTTTCTAGATTAGGGGGCAACTCATGGCTAGCGTCGCTGTACTCATCGCGGATCGAAGGCAGTCTGAAGAGAGACCCAAAGACCAGAACGTCGCTCTGCGCGAAGGAATCGATAAAGCATCGATATGCTACGAGATCGTCGGAACTTCTGCAGCCCTGCAAAGGGTACTGTCACTCGTATCCAAGGTCGCAAGTACAGACGCCAGTGTTTTGGTTACGGGCGAAACCGGGACGGGTAAAGAACTGGTGGCCCGCGCCATCCACAAGGGGTCTCATCGCTCTTCGCGCGCATTTGTGAGCGTAAACTGCGCTGCCATCCCCCGCGATTTGATCGCTTCCGAATTGTTTGGACATGAGAAAGGTTCTTTCACGGGAGCGATCCAACGGCGCCTGGGCCGGTTCGAAATGGCGGAGGGAGGCACGATCTTCCTCGATGAAGTTGGTGAGCTTCCTATGGAGACGCAGATTGCTCTCTTGCGTGTTCTACAGGAACACGAATTTGAGCGCGTCGGCGGGACTCGATCTATCCGGACAAACGTTCGGGTGATTGCTGCCACGAACCGCAATCTGCAAGCGGCCATCGCGGCGAGAACCTTTCGCAGCGACCTGTTTTACCGGCTCAACGTTTTTCCAATCGAGCTTCCTGCTCTGCGGGAACGCCGGGAAGACATTCCCGAGTTGGTCGAGTACTTCATCGATCGTTGCGCGAAGAACGTGGGAAAGAACATAACGGGGATCAACAGGAAGAGTTTGGAATTGTTTCAATCGTATCCTTGGCCTGGAAACATTCGTGAATTGCAGAACGTGATTGAGCGATCTGTGATCATGTGCGAAACCGAGAATTTCTCAGTGGACGAGACTTGGCTTCCTCAGCAGCCTGTTGCAAGCGAGTCCAAAGGCCAGTCTGACTTCTCTCAAAAGCTTGCTGCCCAGGAAAAAGAGATGATTGAGGCTGCCTTAAGCGAAAGTGGAGGACAGGTATTCGGACCGTCCGGCGCGGCTGCTATGCTCGGCATGCCACGGTCTACGGTAGAGTCGAAGATCCGGTCACTGAGGATCAACAAGAATCGCTTCAAAAGTCGCGCCGGGATGCCCTCTGGCAGATCTTGGTTCGAATCGGTTTCAATGACACCGCTGAGAACGAACGGCGCAGCGTGAATCCGGAGAGTTCACAGTCTTGATTTTGGGTCGGCTAAACCTACCTTCCCTTTCCGCTTTGTTCAATGAGCTTGGCAACGAGTCCAGTCCATCCAGTCTGGTGACTCGCTCCAATCCCTGCCCCGTTGTCGCCATGGAAGTACTCGTGAAAATAGATGAGGTCGCGCCAGTGTGGATCCCTCTGAAATTGTTCGAGGCCGCCGTACACAGGACGCTTTCCGTCTGCCGAACGAAGGAAAATTCGCGTTAGCCTTCGCGAAATCTCCAAGGCCGCCTCCCAGAGAGAGGCCTTGCGTCCGGAACCGGTTGGCAGCTCGACCGTGAGGCTATCGCCGTAAAAATGATGAAATTTCTGGAGGGCCTCGATAAGCAGAAAATTGATCGGAAACCACACGGGCCCGCGCCAGTTGGAGTTTCCTCCAAAGAGCCCAGTGCTTGACTCGGCAGGCTCATAGTCGACGCGATGTTCTGTTCCGTTTACATGCAGGACATAGGGATTGTCTTTGTGGAATCTCGAGATCGCGCGGACCCCATGGGGCGAGAGAAACTCAGATTCGTCCAGCAGGTAGCGGAGCACGCGTTCTAGCTGGCCGCGGTTCACTAGCGAAAGCAGACCACGCAGACCTTTCTCCGTTTGCGAGATTTCAATGTGCTTCCGCACATCGGCGTGGTTGTCGATAAACCACTGCATGCGGCGTTTGAAGCCGGGCAGCCGATCGACAATATCCTGTCCGAAAGTTTCAACCGCAAGAAGTGGAATAAGACCCACCAGGGAGCGCACCTTCAAATAGTGGCGATCACCGTTCGGCAGGTGCAGAACGTCATAGTAGAAGCCGTCTTGATTGTCCCAGAGTTCAATGCCTTCCCCACGTGGGTCATTCATCGCACGAGCGATGTGGACAAAGTGCTCGAAGAATTTGCTCGCGACGTTTTCATAGGCGGGATTTTCACGGGCAAGCTCCAGGGCGATGGCCAGCATGTTCAGGCAGTACATGCCCATCCAACTCGTGCCGTCAGACTGCTCGAGGTATCCTCCTGTAGGCAAGGGAGCGGATCGGTCGAACACGCCAATGTTGTCGAGCCCCAAAAAACCGCCTTGGAATATGTTCATTCCTTCGGCATCCTTGCGGTTCACCCACCACGTAAAGTTGAGCAGAAGTTTGTGAAAGGCGCTTTCCAGAAAGGCGCGATCAGCCGCGCCTCGCACGCGTTTTTCAATCTTGTATACCCGCCAAACTGCCCAGGCGTGTACAGGAGGATTTACGTCTCCGAAAGCCCATTCGTAGGCCGGAAGTTGGCCGTTAGGATGCATATACCATTCGCGAAAGAGCAGAGTGAGCTGCTCCTTGGCGAAATCGGGATCGATCTGGGCGAGTGGGATGCAATGAAATGCAAGGTCCCACGCCGCGTACCATGGATACTCCCACTTGTCGGGCATAGAGATGACGTCGGCGTTGTAAAGATGGCCCCACTCGTGATTCCGTCCCTTTTTTCGACTCTCCGGGGGCGGCGGCCCAGCCGGATCACCGTCAAGCCAGGTGCGCACATCGAAGTGATAAAACTGTTTCGACCACAGCAACCCGGCGAACGCTTGGCGCTGCACGTTCTTCGCGTCTTCAGAAAGGCCCTTGGGCGCGCGTTTGGCGTAAAACTCGTCGGCTTCTGTTCGGCGAATGGCGAGGATGGAATCAAAACCTTGGCCGAAGAGCTCGGTTTTTGGGGCGGTTGCGATGACGAGCCGTGGCGCAGACATGCGAGCAATTTTTGGCTCTAGATTGGTAAGGCGTAAACGTAGCGTTGCAGTGGCGCCAGGGGCAATTCGCAAACGGTAGAGTGCAGAAGCTTTCGTCCCGATCTTGTCAGGATTAACAGCTCCACGATCGCCGTGTACGATGTAGTCGTTGATTCCATCTTTGACGTAGGGTGTGCGGTTCTCGCCGCCAAACAACCTCTTGGCGTTCGTCTCATTCTCGGTGAAAAGAAGTTCAGGCTCTCCCTCGCAGAGGAGCCAGCGCTTTCCGTAAGTCTTGTGCTCGACCTCGATCACTCCTGATCCGGGAATGCCGTATTCCTTGGGAATGTTGAGTTCCGGGATCGCACGCAAATACGGGTGATAGTCGTCTCTGCCCCACGACCATGTGTTGCGAAACCAAATGGTGGGAAGGATTGACACGTCTGCTTCAGCTGGACCTCGGTTGATCACCGTGATCTTGATCAGGATGTCTTCCGCACTGTTCTTCGCATACTCGGTGAAGACATCGAAATAACGGTTTTCGTCGAAAGCGCCTGTATCGAGCAGCTCATACTCGAAATCACTTCGATTCCTGCGGCGGTTTTCTTCCACGAGCTTGCGGTACGGAAATTCCCTTTGTGGGTACTTGTACAGAGCCTTCATGTAAGAGTGCGTAGGAGTGGAATCCAGATAAAAGTAATACTCCTTCACATCCTCGCCGTGATTGCCTTCATTGCCCGTGAGTCCAAACAGCCGTTCTTTGAGGATCGGATCACGGCCGTTCCACATTGCCAACGCAAAGCATACAAGCTGATGCCGGTCGGAAATGCCCATGATTCCGTCTTCGCCCCAACGATAGGAGCGCGATCGGGCATGATCATGCGGAAAGAAATCCCAAGCCGAGCCGTAAGGGCTGTAGTCTTCGCGGACAGTGCCCCACTGGCGCTCGGAGAGATAAGGCCCCCAGCGCTTCCAATGGACGTTACGTTTGCTTGATTCTTCGAGACGTTTTTCTTCAGCGTTCATGATCATTCATTGTTTTGTGTTACTGCTTCGATGCGCTCACGGCTTTGCAAATTCGAAACGTCCATTCTGTCATAAGGGTTCAGCTCCTGAGATCCACAAACCGCGTCTCAATCAAACGTTGAATGACGGCAAAAATGATCGCGGTCGAAACCCCGAACATGAGCATTCCGTCGGCCGCTTCCATGGGTCCCAGCAATTTCCACGACGGCGTCATAATCAGATCACCGTAGCCAAGGGTCGTGTAGTTGACCGCCGAGTGGTAGTAAGCAGTTCCAAGATCTGGAAATTCTCCGCAGATTTCGAACAGCACCGCCCATAACGCGATTTCCATCAGGTGCGCCAAAAGCGCGATGGACATCGCCAGCGTGACGATTGCAAGATCGCTCCAAAAGTGTGTGCCCGCGCGGCCCGCTTGCTTCTCATGGCGAACGAACTTTACTGCCGCGTTCAGGGCCAGCCCGTGGATAAGCATCGTACATACCACGACGCAGGCGCCAACCAGCAACGGAATCAGGATTGCGATTCGATGAGTTTGCGTCATCCCTCCACTTCAGTCGAACGCAGTCTGGTGCCCTCCACAGCCAACTTATGGTCGGACAGGCTTCCGAACTTGTAGAGTCACCAGCGTTTTAGGCTTATGTCAGGCCTCTCCGCCAGTCTTAACGGACAAGGCCAGGTGCAAGAGGGGTGCCACCCGCTGTGCCCCGGATGTTCTTTAACAGCTTGGACTTACCATCGGTCGATAGTTCCTCGTGCGATGCTGAAGCCAAGAACTTGACACTTCTGTCAGGTCGGACCGAGGACTTGATTCGGCCATGGAATAGATGCCCGTCAGAGCGACGCGAACTTTCACACTGCACCATTGCCGAACAACTTCAATCGGTGCAGCGTGGTTGACGCTTGCGTCAACGGTATGACTTCCTCGCTTTTAATAGCTGATTGAGCGGATCCGTGCTGTGTCGACAACTCGTTGACAATAAAGACTTTCCCAAGGAACTTCAAAGGTGAATAGGTGGCCCGTGGGGTGCAAAACTTTGCTCTGTGGCGACCTCTATAAAGAGGAGTCATAGCAGGAGTGCGATGGGGCGTTCGCACCCTGAACAACCGCTACCGCAAGGCCGCCGTTCGCAACGTCTCTCACGATTCTTACGAAGGTGGGCGCCACAAAATGCTAAACGAGCTGAACCGTGGTAAGGTTCGCGCTAGTGTCCTAGCTTGGCTCTCTGCAGTGCTTGGGAATCAATCTCCTCATAAGGAGCCGCTATGACCTCAATGGACAAGCCAGCTTTGAAGGAGCCGCAAATGCTACAAACGCTAATCGCAAAGCTAAAGCCGTATCTCGTCCCTGTTCTTATCTTTCTGATGGCGGCAGGCATTCTGGTGGCCATCATCGGGAACTGGAACAGCTGGGCGAGCGAACGAGCCGAACAAGAAACCGATGATGCCTATGTGCGCGCCGACCTGACACCGCTCAGCACAAAAGTCTCCGGCGTCGTCGTGAAGGTTCTCGTGGACGACTATCAGACTGTAAAAGCCGGCGACCTTCTGGTCCAATTGCGCGACGATGACTTCCGTGCGCAAGTAGCACAGGCAGAAGCGGCCGTCGAGGCGGCGAAGGCGGCCATCGAGGACAATCGGCGCCAGAAAGATCTGCAAGACTCCAAGATCGACCGCGCAAAAACGGGAATCGATCTTGCCAAAGCACAGATTTCTGCGGCGCAGGCAGCGATCGAGGCCAACAAGGCCGACGTCGATCGAACTGTCGCGGAACGTGCTCGCCAAGAAGCGCTGATCGCCACGCAATCGGCCACCCAGCAGCATCTCGAACAAGCTGTCGCCGACGAGCAGCGATTCCGAGCCCAGGTATTAGCGCGCCAAGCCGATCTCGAACAAGCAAAAGCAAACCTGGCCAACAACCAAACCGCCGTCACAGCCGAAACGCGAGCCCGCGCTGTGCTCGATTCGCGCGATGCCCAACTCCTCGCCGATCTGCATGGAAAGCTGGCTTCGCTCGACGCCGCCAAAACTAATCTGGACTACACACGTATCTTTGCGCCGGAGAATGGAGTCGTCGGCGAACGCAAGGTACGTCCGGGACAGATGGTCAGTCCGGGAACACAAGTGCTCTCGCTGGTCCAGGCAGACCCGTGGGTGCAGGCAAATTATAGAGAGACCCAGGTTAGGCACATGCTGCCTGGCGCTCCAGCAGAAATTTCAGTGGACGCCTTTCCTGGCGTGCATCTGAAAGGAAAGCTGGCTCAAGTTGCACCGGCCAGCGGTTCGCAATTCGCCTTACTGCCACCCGACAACGCCACCGGCAATTTCACAAAAATCGTGCAGCGCGTCCCCGTCAAGATTGTGTTCGATCCGGGACAGCCCATGGCTCAACGTTTGCGGCCCGGGCTATCGGTTGTCGCCAGAGTGCGCACCAGAGAGATCACCGATTGATTGCGGAGCAAAGCCAGTGGCGAGTGCAACTCCACAACTAGCGAAACCAACAGCGCCGGCCAAAGCGCCCGCCGAAGCGCCCACTCAGCTTTCGACAAACCCGTACGTCGGAGTCCTCGGGGTGTTTCTGGGCGCCAGCATCGCGACGATGAACAGCCGTCTGCTCAGTGTTGGACTTGCTGATTTGCGCGGGGCCCTCGGACTTAGTTTCGACCAAGCCTCCTGGCTGCCCACGGCGCTGAACATGGCCATGATGTTCAGCGGCGTTTTCTGCGTTTTCCTGAGCGTAATTTACGGTCCCCGCCGCATTCTCCTTCTCGCCGCTTCCGTCTTTACGATCACTGCCATTCTCCTGCCGTTTTCACCGAACTTCTGGGTCATGCTGGCGTTGGAGGTTCTGGCCGGGCTGGCGTCCGGGACTTTTTATTCCCTCACCATGACCTTCGTTCTTACGTCGCTCCCGAAGCGCCTGATCATTTTTGGCATCGCGGCCTATGCCGCGGACATTATTTTCACGAGCAACGTTGCATCAGCGCTTCAAGGCTGGTATGCCGACCACCTCTCATGGCGCTGGATCTTTTGGCACGCTGCCATCGTCACGCCCTTCATGCTGCTTTGCGTGTACTACGGCATTCCCCGCCGCAGCCCGTCAGGCCCCGCTCCAAGTTGGCGCGGATTTGCCTATTTCAGCTTGAGCCTCAGCCTGCTCTACGGCGCGCTCGATCAGGGGGAACGCCTCGATTGGTTCCATTCCGGGGTGATCGTTGCAATGTCCGCCGCCGGACTCTTTTTACTCGCAGCCACGTGCGTCAGGAGATACTTGCAGCCGAATCCGCTGGTAGATCTCTCCTTCGTGAATTCAAGGAACCTGGTCATCCTGGCCTTATCGATTTTCGTTTTCAAGTTCGTTCATCTGGCCAGCATCATTCTTATTCCCGGTTTTCTCGGCAACATCCAAAGATATCGAGCTGTGGAAACTGGTCACGCTCTCGCCTGGATTTCCTTGCCCCAGTTTGCCGTGGTGTGGCTGGTAGCGGCCGCGATCATCTTCACCAACTCGCGGCTCATCCTAGCTGCGAGTCTTACTATAGTGGCGTTAGGCTCGCTGGTTTGTGCGCACGTCGATTCATCCTGGGCGGGAACCAGCTTCGAGACGCTGGAACTCGTGCTGGCCACCGGGCTCGCCGGCGCCTACGTCGGGCTCGTAAGCAGCATCGTTCTGGTGGGGCTAGAAAAGGGCGCGCTCAACAGCGCCGCCGCTGCCGCTACGCTCTCTGGATTTATGCATACCTTCCGGATCTTTGGCGGCCAAGTCGGGGTGTCTCTCATGAATCGCTTCCTCGCCGTTCGGGAAGAGTTTCACTCCAACATGCTTGGCCTTCACGTCCAGGTTGGTAACTGGCTCACGGACGAACGCCTACGCATCGTTAGCCTCGGCATGTTACCCAGCTCGTCAGGATCGGACGAAGCGCAAGCGCGCGCAGGCGCGCTCTTGGGTCAACAAGTGCACGCACAGGCTTATACGCTGGCCATCGCCGACGGCTTTGTGCTTATTGCCGGCGTGGCGGCAGCCTTTTTGCTGATCATGTTGTTTATGCACCCGGTAAAACCCAGCTATCAAGACTTGAGGAGAATGCCATGACTCGCCGACAATTTCTCCGGATATTGGCAACCGCCGGAGTATTTCTGGTTTGCACCACTTCGGCTCTGGCCGACGAAGTTCGACACCTGAAGCTTTCGGAAGCAGTTCGGCTGGCAATCGAACAGAACCGCGGCCTCAAGATCGCGCGCTTCAAAGTCCAGGAAAACGAACACAGAAAAGAGGGCGCCCGCTCAGACTATTTTCCAGTCATAACCAATCAATCCAACGCTCTGCATATCAGCGAACTACAGGATCTCTCGGTTCCTCCAGGAGCCTTTGGGAGCGCCGCAGGTGTGCCCATTCCTAACGTCAATACGACGCTGCCACAGGGGAAGAAGACGCTCATTTCGAGCGGCACAATGATCGCCCAGCCTCTGACGCAGCTGTTGCGCATTCATCAGGAGAATCGCGTCGCGACCGCGGAAATCGCCACTTCGAAGGACGACTTGAAGAATGCGGAGAATGAAATCGCGCTGCAAGTGCACGCACTCTATTACGGCATTCTGGTCGCGCAGCTTGAGAAGAAAGCGGCGGAGCAGCAAACCTCCTTCTCGGCAGAAAATCTCAGTGAGAACGAAAACAACGTCCGCAACGGAAGCGCCCTCCAGGTCGCAGCGTTGCAAAGCCGGGCAGAACTCCTCCAGGGCCAGCAGTCGGTCCTCACCGCCGATCTCAAGATCCAGGACTACATGGTCGAGTTGAACGATCTGCTTGGCCTCCCGCTGAACACAAAACTGGATCTCGAGTCCGAGGTTGATACAAATGTTGAGACGCTGCCGAAAGCCGAGTACGTGAAAGAGGCCTGGGGGGAGAATCCTGAGATCCGCGCTGCTGAGGAAGCAGTCGAGAAAGCACGCGCCGGCGTGGCCGCAGCAAAAACGGCGTACATTCCAGACATCACCGCATTTGCACGCCACAGTTACCAGGATGGTGTGCCGTTCTTCGTCCGCAACTTTGGCACTGTCGGAGTAAACCTGAGCTACACGCTTTGGGATTTCGGCAAGCGCCGCGCTACCGTGCGTCAGAATGCTTCACAGCTCGCTGAGGCGGAACAGAACCTTGAGCGTTTGAAGGAAGAAGTCGCCGTGGCGGTTGAGCGCAGCTACAACAAACTTGAGCGAACCCGGAGCATGGTCAATGTTGCGACGCAGGTCGCGCAGCTCCGCCAGGAGAGCGAACGCCTCGCGACCAATCAAGCAACCCAAGGCGTTGTCCTGATCTCGGATGTAAGACATGCCACCGCGGCAAACTATGAGGCCAAAGCAGAATTGCTGCAGGCCAAGCTTGGATATCTGCTGGCTTGGGCAGAGCTTGAGCGCACGATCGGCCGGGCGCCCGGTTTAGCGGCACAATGACAAATCAAAATTCCAAACACGCCGAGTCAGTGAGGGGCTTCATCGCTGTGAAGCATTACGGGAGCGTCTAGGAAATCGTAAGCTTGGCGGCCTACCTCGCAGGACCAGATGCGAGCTATATCACTGGCGCCAGCCTTAAAATTGACGGCGGTACAATTACGTTTACTGACAAATGGATGAAGGTTGCTACCTCGGCGTCAGTGCGTGCAGCGCGGGAACAATGCGACTAGAACGTTCAGATCCCAAGGCGTGAATAACCGCTGATCAGTCTTGATTCCAGCCACCTCTGCGGCACGAGCGATGAAGCCCAAGCGATGGCGCTTCACGAAATTGTGCAAGTGCTCGACGCAGATTCCCGTGAGGTTCACGACCTCTGCATAAGTGAAAAGTTTTTGGCTCGCTTTGATGGTTATCATTGGAACAGCTCCTATCGCTCTGTGGAGTCACCTAAATTTCAAATAATTCGTGCACGATTCAAAGGCCTCGCCTGCAAAGCTGCCCAGTCTGAGGAGATCACCTTGCCGCTCCTCACAGTGCAAACAGCCAGTACCTTACAAACATCCATGCGAGCGGCCCTGCCAAGCAAAGGCCAGCCGCCATCGCCAGAAATACATGAGTGCCGGAGATATTTATTTTGCGGGTCATGCGATCATCTCGGCTGACAGAGCTAGTCCTGGCTCTGCACGAGCGGGAGTTGCGAAGTGAGCTGCACGTCGATCATCATGCTGATACGGCGGTCGAGCTGAAAGAAGGTTGCGGCTTTCTTTCCGGGCAGCACCTTCCGAAAAATAGGCACATACCTCTGGCGAAGCTGCGCGGCCGCGATGTCCACATCCAGCCAACGGCGAATGAGACTGTCAGCCTGCTCATCGGTCAACGTTCCGTACCCATCGGAATATTCTTTGACCAGCGCGGCTCTCGTGTCGTTAATCTTTCCGAATTCCGCCGAATACTGCTCATAGACCGGCCAGAACTTTGTCGCTTCAGTGTCCGTGAGCGTGAGGTTCGCAGCGATAACCTGCTTCTTGATCGAACGGATGTCTTTGAGCAATAGCGCGAATTGCTGGTTCGTAAATGCATCGGCGCTGCCGGGCGCCGCGGCAACCTGTTGCGAAGGGGGATCTTGAGCGGCCGCTCTTGGACTTGCAAACGCAGACATCCCTGCAAACGCGAGCATTGCAAACGTGATCTTCTTCATAGTATTCCCTCTCCTTAGGTATCGAGCTTCGAGTCCCGGGACGCAACTCACGGGAAACCTCGTGTGCCAGTAGCCCAATAGATAGCATTGCAACCGCCTTGCCAACAGGAGTCCCACGAGTGACCGCAAACCGTTGAACGGACGGTGGTTAGCGAAGCAAAATGTCGATGGATGGGGTGAAAGAGGCAACGCTGTCGGGCGCTTAGCGCTTTCGGCAGACGATTGACGCCGTATTCCGCCTTGCTCGTATTTATCGGGTTCGTGCGCATGACGGTTGATTCACGCCCGTGATAACTTTGCGACCAATCTGGGTACGATTCTTCGGGGTATCAGGCGCTGCGCGAAGACGCTGAACTTATTGAGGGCTCCGGGAACCCTCAGCCCTCCGCCGTTGCCGAGAGCTCGTAAGGCGTCGTCCACGACTTCCTCCGGAGTCTGATAAATGCCTGCCCACTTTCCTCGGGCCGGCTCGGAGCGGCCGTTTTGAGTCTTGGACAGCCTTCCCGGGCAGACAGTGACCACGGTTACGCCCGCGTCACGCAGTTCATGCTCCAGGGCCAGAGAAAACGTCGTCAGGAACGCCTTGGATGCGGCATAGGCACTCGCAAAGGGAATGGGCTGAAAGCCGGCGGTTGAAGAGATATTGATGATGCCTTTTTGCCGTCGCTCCAACATTCCCGGAAGAAGACTGTAGGTAAGCTCAACGATCGCTTGGTTATTGAGGCGGAGCATTTCGAGCTGCCGCGGAAGGGAAAGATCGCGGAATTCTCCGCGCAGACCAAAGCCGGCGTTGTTAACGAGCAGCTCAATCGGGATGCCGCCCCTTGAAAGTTGTTCCGCCAGGATTTGGCCCGCCCCGGGGGTGGAGAGATCAATCTGAATTGCGACCACCGCGACCGGATTCGCCCGGCGCAATTCGTTTGCGAAGGCGTGGAGTGGTTCTGAAGAACGGGCGACGAGAACCAGATTGTAGCGGCGATCCGCGATAGCCCGGGCGAACGCCATTCCGAGACCTCGGGAAGCACCGGTTATGAGAGCAAAGCCGTCAGTCTTCATTTCAGTTCTTGCTCAGGGAGCGGCGCACGGCTTCGGGGAATCGAGTATCGAAGACGCCGTCCCAAAAACGAGTGGTGATGCCGTAGCCCTTCTCAATTCCGCGAGGGCTGTGATGGTACAGGTGATATTTCTTCATCCGGCGGAAGACGGGGAACCTGGAGCTCGAAAAGTGCAGTGCGTAGTGCAGCCATTCTTCGCTGACATAGCTCAGTACCACACCTGCGAGCACGACGGGCGCGGTATAGACGGGAAACAGGAAGCTGACAGGGGCCGCGACGAAGAATAGAGGCAGAATATCTTTTAACCCGCCGCTGATGTGCATTCCATCGAAAGGCCGCATGTGATGATCCCAGTGGAGGGGATCGAGCCGCTCGTGCAAGAACCTTCGGATGAAGCCTTTGCCAGGGGGAAAACGCCCGTGCAAAACGTAACGGTGAAAAAGGTACTCGACGAGGGTCCAGGTCACGCAGCCAACGGAGAAGAAAGCCGCAGCGATCCAGGGATGCGTTGCCGATAACGCGATGACCAACACAAGAACCGCGTACAAGGTATAGAAGATCGTCAGCGGGTAGAGGCGATGGCGGGCTAGAGCGGCCTGATGCCGCTTGTAGGCTGTGAAGGGGATTTCGGTGGCCCTTTGCAGAGGCAGCGAATTGAGTAAGGGTTGCGACATCGGCCTGCTCAGCCCTTCCTTGTGTTCTTCAGTCGAATCATTCAAAGCTTCCGGTGACGCCCTGAAAACCGTTCATGGCCTGTTTCCAAAGCCACTTCATCACGCGGGCCGCGCTGTAGCAGTAGGCGACGTTGTAGCCGAGCGTCGAGAAGCAATTCGGTTCGCAGCCCTTTTTCATCTCCGAGAGCTGTTGGACGTCGAATTTCTGATTGCCTACGGTGCCCCAGTCGTACGACGCGTTGTACAGGGGGAAGCACGGAGCAAGGGTCCCGTTGGTCCGGATGATCAGCCAATTCTGTCCCGCGCGGCATCCCCAGTGTTCGCCGGCACCGCGCATGAAGCCTTTCATGTTCTGCAGACGCGGAATCGAATCCACCATCTTCCAGCCTTGGCGCTGCTTGTCGATGAGCCAGTCCAGAAGTTCGTCCACCACGGGAAAGTCTTCAGGCCGAATGTACGTGTCGTTTTCGTGGAGATGTTTGAAGTGCCCCTGCTCCATCATGGGAGCCTCATTGACGTGGAAGGTGATGGAGATCCCATTTTCGTGGGCGATCGTGGCGAGCTGTTTCACGTCGTCGATGTTGGTGCGGCAGATGTTGGTGTTGAAAAACACGGTGTACCCATACCGGTATTGCCGCCGTACGAGGTAGTCGAAGTTCGAACGCACATGCTCAAAGGCTTTCGGGAGCGCGGGTTTTTCCTTGATCGCATCCACGGCGAAGTTGACCGTGGCAATGCCCGCGTCGGCGAGGCGATCAGTGACTTCCGGCCGCAGAAGCCGGGCATTCGTCGCAAGGTAGACCCAGAAGTCTTTTTTTGCGGCGTAATAAATTACTTTGTGAACGAAGTCCGGGCGCAGCAGCGGCTCGCCGCCGGTGGGAGCCAGGACGCGGCACGGCGTGGATTCCAGCCAATCGATGGCGCGCCGCGCGGTATCTTCCGTCATGCCTTTGATGCGGTTGTCATACGACCAGCAGTAGTGGCAGTCCAGATTGCATTTCCACTCGGTAAAGAGATAAGCAATGATCGGTTGGAATTCGCCGGGCAGGATGCGTGATTTGAAATACGGAAACATCCAGCCGCGCATGGTCTTCAGGACTTTCGAAGCAGGCCAGTGCCGCTTACCGGTCTGGAGGACGGAATCGTGCGCGGCGATATCGGCGGCATCGAGCTCGTGCATAAGAGCCGGGTGCTGCGGGAAGACCGGCGAGGGCAGAGCTAACGAGGTTTGAGATTCGTGCTCCGCCCGCGCCAGTGTGGGGTGGTCGGGGGGCTTTTGTAGAAGATCGTGGAGCGGCACATCCAGGCGAAATGGCTGCGCCGGCAGCGTAGGGAGAATTTGAAGTGGTTGCTGCGTTGAACTGGACATGAACCCCTCCTCTGGGGAGGTAATGCATCTCGCTTTCCAGTTCGGGGAATCCCACGAGCCCTGCGCAGTCGTGAACCGGCAATTCCGCATGTCACGGAATGGAAAGCACTTAGGGCATGTTGACGGCTTCAGAGTGCCAGGGGAAAAGGTCGTTCCCACCACTGGTGTCCGACAAGCTCTTGACGTTGGAGTCAAACCTCTGTCAGCGCCGTTTTGGATGCGCGAAGGCCGGGGTGCTGGATTTTTGTCGGGACCACCAAGCCTATTCCCTTCAAGCAGTTGCTCTTGCCTCCTTGTACTGATCCGCTGCGGTGACCCTCCAGGAGTGGAAGAGGGAATGCAGCAACGCACCACGAGCGCTGGTCGCAAAAGAGTGATCTTCGGAAGTTCCATTGCTAGAAGGTGAACGGATGTCTGCAATGGTTAGTTATGTACCCCCTCTCATTCCGGCGTTTCCGGAGGGGGTCGATGCGCGCTGGGAAACCGAAAATCGCACGGTGTGGAATGAACAGGAACACGCGAGCGAGGAACGCGAGCTGGTTTATGAAATTAGCTGGATCGCGGAGCTTGGTGTCTGGCGGCGTTTTCTACGGTCCCAGCGGAAGGCGCGGAACTAAAGACATCATGCCCTGCGAAACGCGCGCACTCTTCAATTCAGCTCGTTGCGTTGTAGGAGTTGCCTTGCTTGGCGCGATGCTTTTTTGCGGTGCACGTCTGCCAGCCCAAGAAGCGACGCAGAAGCACGGCGCGGTAAGAGGCACCGTATCGCTGGTGAACACATCGCAGGAACCCTCGACGTCCGAGGGCCTTCAGTTGGAATTGAAGCCTCTGGCCGAGGGCGCGGCTTCGTTGTCGGCGGTAACCGACGAAGCGGGCAACTATGAATTTAAAGATGTGGCGGACGGAGATTACTCTTTGCGGCTCCTTGCGGAAGGTTTCGAGCCATTCACGGCGACAGTTCACGTAAGAGGTGGCGCGTCGGTCATCCAAAATATTTCCGCAAAGGTGGCCGGGCTCACGCAGAAAATCGAGGTGAAGGAACAGGCCGAGCCGCTCTCGGCTGATTCTTCTGGCGCTTCAAGGCTTAGCGAAAAACAAATCGCCAGCTTGCCCGTTGTCGAAGAAAACTTCAAATCCTTGCTGCCCCTGACTCCCGGCGTGGTCCGCACGCCGGATGGAAAACTGAATTTCCGCGGCGCAACCGAAGATCAGTCCATGCTCCAGGTGAATAACTCGAAAATGACTGACCCGGTCACTGGTTCGTTTTCGATTCCTGTTCCTCTCGATGCAGTGCAGTCTGCTCGCGTAGTCCAGACTCCATACAGTGCTGAAAATGGCGGCTTCTCCGGTGGCCTGACGGTTGTCGAAACGGTGCCGCCACCGGAAGGCTGGAAGTTCGCCGTGCGCGACCTCAATGTTAGCTTGCGCGGCAAAAATGACCACTTTGTCGGCGTCGGGCGCGCCACGCCGCGCGTCGTCTTTGGCGGTCCGGTGTTCCGGGACAAAATCAGTTTTTCCGAAGTCTTCGAATACGACGTCATCCGCGATCCTGTGCGAGGGTTGGCCTGGCCACGCAACGAAATCAAGAAGCAAGGATTCAATTCCTACAGCACGCTGCAGGCGATCCTTTCGCCAAAGCAAGTTGTGACAGTTACGTTGAACGTATTTCCCCAGAGAACCCAATTTGCCAATATCACCGCGCTGATTCCTCAGACCGCTTCTTCCGACTACGACAGAAAAGGCGCTTCCGCAAGCCTCTCTGACGCCTACACCTTTTCTTCCGGTGCGCTGTTCCGTATGGCATTGAACTACACGGGGTTTGACAGCAACGCGCACGGGCAAGGCAGCGAGGCCATGCTGCTCACCCCTGAAGGGTGGGGAGGCAATTTCTTCAACTCTTGGGCACGCTCCTCCAGCCAGTTCCAGGCCGCCCCGACCTTTCAGTTTGCTACGCGAACTTTCCTGGGGCGCCACGAAATCAGGATTGGTGTCGACGCGACGCGCCGCTCATTTAGCGGCAGCAGCGTGTCACAGCCAGTGCACCTGCTCCGCGAAGACGGCAGTCTTTCCGAGCAGATCCAGTTCACCGGCCCGGGAATGCTGCGCGGATCTCTAACAGATGTGGAGGAGTTCATCTCGGACCACTGGATGCTCAGCGATCATCTGGCTGCAGACCTCGGAGGACGATTGACCAGCCAGACCGTGGGCCGCGCGGCGGCGTTTGCGCCGCGATTCGGTATCGCCTATTCGCCGGGCAAAGATCACAAGACCATTCTCCGCGCGGGAACGGGCATCTTCTATGACCGCGTTCCGCTGCTCGCGACGGATTTCATCGGGAATCCGACACGCGTCATCAACCAGTACGTTCCTAGCGGGCAGATGATCGCGAATGAATTTGCGTTCGAGAACGAGTACATCGCCAACGGAGGCGGTCCCATCGCCTCACGAATACGTCATTCGCCGAACATCAGCGCTCGCAGTTTTGTGACTAGCGCGGAAGTGGACCGCGCGCTTTGGACCGGGGCCGTTCTCCGCCTTGGCTATGTGCACAGCACGACGCGCGATCTTTTCGTTATTTCTCCCATTGGCGGCGACGGCGGCGCGCCAGGCGTTCTCGGACTCCTGAACTCGGGAAGGGAAAACTACAACCAAGCGGAAGCAACCCTGCGGTTTCACCCCATCAAGGATGGCGACTTGAGCGTCTCCTACATCTGGAGCCGGTCGCGTGGAGATTTGAACACGCTCGGGGACGTCTTCATTCCGTTCGAGCAGCCGGTCATCCGGCCCAACGCTTACGGTGTTCGCCCTTCGGATGTTCCGAGCCGCATGGTCGCCTGGGGGACGTTCCATCTTCCGTTCGCCCTAGTTTTCGGCCCCGTCATCGACGTGCACACCGGCTATCCGTATTCCAAAGTAGACGAGCGGCAGAATTACGTTGGGCTGCCCAACTCCCAGCGATTTCCAATGTTTTTTTCCCTCGATTCCCAAGTTTACCGGGATTTCCGCTTGCCTCCCGCGTTTCACCTTGGCTCGCGCAAGATTCATCTCGGCTTCTACGTAATCAACCTCACGAATCACGGCAATTTCAATCAGGTCTACAACAACGTCACCTCCCCGAATTTCGGCCGCTTCACGGAATTCGAGCGCCGCCAAACAGCCTTTCTGCTAAGTGTGGTCAACTGACCGCGCAGGACGAAGTTCTGCGCTGTGGGACTTCAGTAGCGCGAGCGTTAGCGAGCGCGTTCCGCCGCACTCCTTGACACTCGCGCTACTGGTCTCTGTGAGGTTGAGATAAGATGTGGGCGTCGTGGCGAGACGAGCCATTATGGTGCTGGCAGTGGTGCGGGCGTGGGTGGGGCGGCTTGCGCGCTCCCTAATGGTCGCGCTACTGATGATAGTCGGGCTGGCGTGGGGGCCGGGGGCGCACGCGTTGGATCCGGCACTGGACGTGAGCCAGTGCGCACACGCGGCGTGGAGGATCCGCGAAGGGTTTACCAAAGGGGCGATCTTCGCGATTGCGCAGACGCCCGACGGTTATCTCTGGCTTGGCACCGAGCTCGGCTTATATCGCTTCGATGGTGTTCGCGCCCTCCAGTGGCTGCCGCCAAACGGTGAACAACTCCCCAGCAATGTCATCACCAGTCTGCTAGTGGCACGCGACGGTACGCTTTGGATCGCGACGCTGAAAGGGCTCGCCAGTTGGAAAAACGGAAGGCTCACGCAGTATCCAGAGACCGGCAGGCAGATGGTTGCCCATCTGCTGGAGGATCGCGAAGGAACAGTTTGGTTTGGAGTCTACGCGCCCGGCAGGCTGTGCGCCGTCCAAGGCGCCAGGATCGAATGCAGCGGAGCCGGGAGTTTCGGTCAGGGAGTAGAGGCTTTATACGAAGACCAGAAGGGCAATCTCTGGGTGCCGGATGAAGTGGGATTGTGGCGGTGGGCGCCGGGTGCTCCCCAGCGCTACATGTTTCCCCATCGCGGACTTCAGGTCAGGTCGCTCATTGAAGACGACGAGGGAGGGCTGTTGATGGGCACGAGCGAAGGACTGAAGCGCCTTGTCCGTGGCAAAATCCAGGATTATGCGCTTCCGGGCGTCACAGGACAGTTCAGGCCCGTTCACTTTTTCCGGAGCCGGGATGGCAGTCTGTGGGTCGGCACTCACCAAGGTCTATTGCACTTGCACCAAGGCAAGACCGATACATTCGGAGTGGCCGACGGGCTCTCTGGCGATGCCGTAGCAGACATTTTTGAAGACCGAGAAGGCAGTGTTTGGGTCAGCACGATAGACGGGCTCGACCGGTTTCGTGAATACGCGGTCCAAAGGATTTCATGGAATCAGGGTCTTTCCACATCCGACGCTTACGCTGTACAAGCGACCGCGGATGGAACGATTTGGATTGGGACCTCGAACGGGTTGAATCAATGGCAAAACGGGCAATTGACGGTTTACGATAGACGAAGCGCGCCGCGCCAAAGCGGGCGAGGAGATGAACAGAAACTCCGCCTCAGCGGAGCGACAAGGGAAATTGCAAATAGCGGATTCGCCGGCACTCCTGCGTCTCTCGGGCTGGATGACCAGGGGCGACTGTGGGCTTCAAGCAGCGACGGCGTGTTCTATTTTGAACGAGACCGATTTAAGCGGGTTCCTGGCGTTGCTGGCGGAAATATATTTGGAATCGCCACGGAGCGATCGGGGACGGTGTGGATCAGCAACGGTAAACTCGGCCTTTTTTATTTGCCGCCAGGGGATGCGGTTCAAACGATTCCGTGGTCTCGGTTGGGACACAAGGGCTTCGGCGCGAGAGCTTTGTTGGCCGACCGGTTACACGGTGGCGTATGGTTTGGGTTTTATGAGGGCGGGCTATTCTATTTCAAGGATAGCCAAGTCCGCGCTTCCTACAGCGGGGATGATGGGCTGGGCAATGGCCGCGTAAATCAGCTTCGATTTGGTTCGCTCGATGGGCTGTGGGCTGCGACCGAAGGCGGGCTAAGCCGCATGAAGGACGGGCATGTGGCGACACTGACCAGCAAAAACGGCCTGCCCTGCGATGAGGTGCATTGGTCCGTCGAAGATGAAGACCATTTTGTGTGGGTGTACATGCCGTGCGGGCTGGCGCGAATTGCGCCCTCTGAATGGCACGCTTGGGCGAGTAATCCGCGGCGGCCAGTCCAAACCACAATTTACGACAGCTCCGACGGAGTGCGGAGCGTTGGGGTCTATGGCAGCTTTGGGCCACACGTGACGCAATCTCCCGATGGCAAAATATGGTTCCTAGATAGTGAGGGAGTGAGCGTCATCGATCCGCGGCATCTGCCATACAACAAGGCGCCCCCACCAGTGTACATCGAGCAGATCACGGCCGACCGCAAAAGCTACGATCCGGCTGCTTATGGAAATGGACACATGCGCCTACCTGCGCGGACACGCGATCTGCAGATTGACTACGCGGCGTTGAGCTTCGCCGCGCCGGAGAAAGTTCGTTTTCGCTACAAGCTGGAAGGCCGGGACCGCGATTGGCAGGACTCTGGCAATCGCCGTCAAGCTTTCTACACGGATCTCCCTCCTCGCAACTACCGCTTCCGCGTCACCGCTTGCAATAACAGCGGGGTGTGGAACGAGGCGGGCACCTTCCTGGATTTCTCCGTCGCCCCGGCGTACTACCAGACCACTTGGTTCCGCTTGTCGTGCGTGGCCGCATTTCTGGCATTGCTCTGGGCCCTGTATCGACTGCGGCTGCGGCAGGTGGCGCAGCAATTCAACATGCGGCTGGAAGAGCGCGTTGGTGAACGGACGCGCATCGCGCGGGATCTGCACGATACGCTGCTGCAGAGTTTTCAAGGATTGTTGTTGCGATTTCAAGCGGCGACTAACCTGCTCCCGCCAGGTGAGGCTAAAGAAAGATTTGAGGGCGCCATTGATCAGGCTGCGCAAGCGATTACCGAGGGGCGGGATGCCGTACAGGGGTTGCGGTCGTCCACAAAGGTGACCAACGATCTTGCGTTGGCCATAAGCGCTCTGAGTGAAGAACTCGGGTGCGGTGAAACGAACCCCAATTGTGCCGAGTTTGATGTGGAGGTGGAAGGCACGCCGCGGAACCTCCATCCGATCCTGCGGGACGAAGTCTACCGGATCGCAGGCGAGGCGGTGCGCAATGCCTTCAAGCACGCCCAGGCGGAGCGGGTCGAGGTAGAAATCCGGTATGACGAGCGGCAGCTTCGGTTGCGGGTGCGGGATGACGGAAAGGGCATTGACGCGAAGCTTCTGAACGAAGGCGGGCGGGCCGGACACTATGGGATGCGTGGCATGCGCGAACGGGCGAAACTGATGGGCGGGAAGCTGGCGGTGTGGAGCGAGCTTGGTTCTGGCACGGAGGTGGAGCTGAGGATTCCTGCGTCGCGAGCTTACGAGACAGCCCCTGGGCGACGGCGTTCGTGGTTGGCTGAGAAATTGTTAGGGAAAGAGACGGAGATGAAGTCATGACTTCCGAACCCGGCCCGATTCCGATTTTGGGGTATATAAAGGGTAGCGAGAGCTATTGGGCTCGGGCCGTATGTCCCCAATCCGAACGGAAACGCCTTCGGCTCCTGCCTTGGGATGTATTTCAGAATGAGCTCATGCGGGAAAGCAACGTGAGAACCTAACTTGTTCTTCTGTGGCATGCCGACGGCGCGGAGGGAACGGTTGGCGACAACTATTGGGCTGCGGCGTCGGCGGCATGGGACAGACCCATGGCTTTGGCATATTCGGAAGCGAAAAGCTCGTTATCCGGATACTGTTGGCACAATTCGCTCAACAGCTTTTGCGCGAGGGGGTTTTGTTTTTCACGGCGTGCGGCAAGAGCAAGCATAATTTTCGCGAACGGCCTGAGGTAACAGCCGTTTTCCGCCGTCTTGGCGAGCTGCTCCATACCGAGTTTCTTGTCCCCGTGAATTCCGCCAAACCAGAGTGTGAAGCGGGTACCAGCGCCCTGCGATCCAATAATGTAATTGGCAATGCCGGGCGCGATGTACGCGTCGGCCGCGTCCGGATGCTGAGCTAGCAACCGTTTGGCATATTCGTTGGCTTCTTTCACGCGCTTCAAGGCGCTCATATGTTTCTTCTGTAGTATCGATTCCGCGTCTGATTCCATTCCGGCGGCCAGTGTCAGGGCGAAAAGAGCCTCTCCATCCCCAGGATTTGTTTTCTGACGCTCCCTGGCAAGTTCGCGGGCGCGAGCCAGCGCTTCGCGGAAATGGCTCATACGCTCCGGATCTGGCCTGCCGTCAATCCCGTGCAGGAATCTCTTTTCGTTCAGGAAAAAGTCGCTGGTCAGTACGCCTTGAAGATGCAGCTCCTCAAAGAGATAGCTGGCGGCCACGGCCACCTCACCGAAAGGATCCTCCGAATTGCAGGATTCCCAGCTTGCGAAAACTTCGCGTGCTTCAGCGAACTTTTGCTCGTAGAGGAGATCGAATCCCGCGGTGAGCTCCGGTACCGCTGTGAAGGCCGGGGAGTGGTCCGGTGTTTCCCCCGCAAAGCCGATGACCGGGCCCAAGAGCAGTGACAGCGCGAGAAAATAGGTTCGACGGAGCATTTATCTGCACCTTTCAGTTGTCTGTGTGCGGCTGGCCACCGAGCGTGCTGTGCCCCAAGACTTGGCACTAAGGCGCCACGGTCGAAGCGACTGCACTCCGTGTTGAGAAATACTTGTCCAGGCCATCCAATACTTCGCTTAAGCCGCTTTGCACATTGCGGTCCATAGCAGCGACCACGGCCGAAACATCCTTTCCGTTCACCGGTACGTCGTGCGAGTAAGAGTGGCTCCACACGGCGGTCCCCGTCTTGGAGTCGCGCAGCTCGAATTCAAAGGCCACACGGGCAGCCACTCCGTTTTCGGCGATTTCTCGGAAGTCATACAAACGGCCGCGGAGGACATAGTCGCCGCGAGCGTCACTGCGCAAGGAGTAGACGTGCTGGTAGCGCTCCGACTCTTGTAGCTCTCGGAGCAGGACATCGCTAATCATTTCGGAAGGCGGCTCCGCCCATCGGTGATACTCGTAGGTGCCCATCGCCTCGCCATTGGAGGTGTAGACGATATGGTCGTCACGATACAAGTGCGACGTCGTGATCGGCCCGAGCAGCAGGGTGACGGGGAAGGGAGGTGGATCTGCTCCAGCGGCTTTGTCGCTGGGAGGCGTTAGCTGATAGAACTTGCTGGGTCGCGCGGCGCCGCAGCCATTTAGGATTCCGAGACAGAGGATGAGCGCCGGAAAAATAAACTTGCGTTTCATTGTTGTTCTCCTGTTTTGTGTTCTCGCGGATTGGACGCACGGATTAGCGTGTAGGGACGCGTCTTGATTGTTGCGGTGAATTCTTTCAGGTTTTCCGTCACGTGTCGCATATTGTCGAGCACTTCGTCGATGTTTTCTGAATTGACGTCGAGGGTTTGGTCGAGCCGTGCAGTGGCATCGGTCATATTCGTGAGAGTACGGCGAAGTTCGAGTACCGCCTGGCGAACGTCCGCGCGATTCTCGCCGACCATGGCATCGACATGGTTCAACGTCTGATTTGCTTGCTCGGAAGTCTTTCGAAAATCTTCGAGAAGGGGTTGCAGTTTCTCGCTGACGGCGTTCACGTTGTGAAGTGTGGTCTTGATTTGAGGACGGTTTTCTTCGAGCATTCCGCGCGCATCGGCGATCGTTGCGGCAAGATTTGCGCGGTTCTGCGGACCGAGCAAATCGTTCACGCGGGCGATGGTCTCTTTCACTTCCGACGCTCGGTCGTTCAAGTTGCGAAGCAGTTCCTGGGCCTGGGGATTGAGGTCATTGAGCTGCGCCGTCAGAGCGTTGAAATCCACATACTTTAGCGAGGGGAGTGCGGCGCCGCTTGCTGCTCTCGGTGCTTGCGCGCTGCCCGGGTAAATCTCAAGGTGATTGTCCCCCAGCGGGCTCATGCTCATGATCTTCACGCTGCTGTCGGTTTTAACAGGAAGATCGGACTGCACACTGAAGACGACATCCAGTCGCGCGGGATTCTGCGGATCGAGTCGCACACTGTCGACCCGGCCAACTTTCGGCCCACCCGCGTAGCGCACGGTCGCGCCGGGTTCAAGCCCTCCCGCGAAGGCAAGATAGGAATGAAACTTTGTCGTGGATCGTCCATAAGCGCCGCTCATCACGAATACGGTGCCAAACAGCACCGCCACGGCGATGAGCACGAACAAACCAACGACCACCTGCTCGCGTTTAGATTGCATCACTATCCTCTCTTTCCTGCAGCGTTATGCGCATCCGGGCGCTCTGCTGTCAGCATCTGCAGATAATCCAATTCTCCTGAAATTTCAGGTTCGGCAATGCGATCAAGAAATTGCCGGACTCTTGGCTTGGCGCTGGCGCGCATCTCTTCGGGTGTGCCGAGCGTCACGATGTTGCCTTTTTCGATCAAAAGCATGCGGTCAGCGATTAAAAATGCGCTCGCCAGTTCGTGCGTAACCACAATGATGGTCATGTGGAATGCACGCTTGAGTTCCAGAATCAATTCGTCGATGCCGGCTGCGATAATCGGGTCCAGTCCCGCCGAGGGCTCGTCAAAAAACAGAATCTCCGGGTCCATCGCAAGCGCACGGGCAACCGCGGCACGTTTCTTCATGCCGCCGCTTAGCTCCGAAGGCGAGTAGTATTCAAATCCCTCGAGCCCTACCTGCTGGAGTTTGAGCCGGAGGATGATTTCGATCGTGGAGTCTGCTAGCTTTGTGTGTTCTCGAAGGGGCAAAGCCACGTTTTCGCCTACGGTCATGGAGCCAAACAGGGCTCCGCCCTGGAAGGACATACCAATCTTTCTTCGAATTTCACCCATTTCCGCGACTGAGGTTTTCGCGAGGTCTTGGCCTTTGATCCATATCTCTCCTGCGCTGGGTTTTTCGAGACCTACGAGAGTGCGAAGAAGCGTGCTCTTCCCGGACCCCGAACCGCCAAGGATCACCAGCGTTTCACCGCGTACGACGTCGAAGCTGATGCCGTGCAGAATTTCACGTTCACCGTAGCTGACGCGCAGGTCACGCAGCGAAATCACGGGTTCAGTATGGGAAGCCGAAAGTATTTGTTCTGGGGTCATCGATTACCTGCGAAAAAGAACAAGGCCGTAAAGAACAAGTCCACCACGACAACCAGAAAGATGGACTTGACTACGGCTTGGGTAGTGGAACGGCCGACCTGCTCGGCCCCCGCGCCAGTGGAAAGTCCCTCGAGGCACCCGACGGCCGTGATGGTGATACCAAACATCACGCTCTTTACCAGCCCCGTGGTGATATCACGCAGGAATAGGGAGTCGATCGAAGCCTGGATGTAGCGCATAAATGTGAAATCCGCCTGAGCGACGCCGAACAGAGATCCTCCGAGAATGCCCATGACGTTGGCCCAGATAGTCAGGCAAGGCAGCATCACCATCATGGCCAGAAACTTTGGCACGACCAGAAAACGGATCGGGCTGATGGCCATTGTTTCGAGAGCGTCGATTTCCTCATTCACTTTCATGGTTCCAATTTCGGCAGCGAACGCAGAACCAGAACGTCCGATTACAACGATGGCGGTGATTAAGGGACCGAGCTCGCGGGACATCGTGACAGCAACTGCTGTTGCCACGGCACTTATCGCGCCAAAGCGCCGAAGTTCGTAGGCCGCCTGAAGCGCCAGGATCAACCCAATGAAGAAGGTAATCAGGGAAAGGATCGGCAAAGCGCGGACGCCCGTGTCCATGGCTTGCGATATTGCGCGCTGGAGGCGCAAAGGCTTTCCTCGAAATGGGGCCACCAAAGTGTAATAAGCCGTGCGGGCTCCAAGAGATGCAAGGGAGCCGAGATAACTCAGGGTGTCGAGGGTGGTGCTGCCGAGCTGGGAGACGAATTCCATGTCAGGAGGCCATTGCCTGTTCTTCGCTGTCGTAGACTTCAAAGACCTTGATGAGGCGGGAGAGTTGCAGAACCTCCCGGGTGGATGTGGTGAGCCCGACCAAAATAAAACGGGAGCCAAGATCGCGCGACGCCTTCAATCCTTCGACCAGGGAAGCCACACCGGAACTATCCATGTAACGGACCTGGCTGAGATTCAGTACCACGCGTGGCGTGCGACTTTCGCGGATCTCACGTAAAACCGAATCGCGCACTACCGGGGAGTTCGCGAAATCGATGTCGCCCGAGAGGTCGAAAATTGTCGTTTTGTCATGGCGCCGGGCAGAAATTTCCACTGTTTCTTCTCCTTCAGAGAACGCCGCTTCCCTGCGCCAAATACTTGACGAGCCGCAGCCGGTTCGTTGGCCCCTTGCGGGTGAACTCAACGGTGTCCATGGCCTGTTGAATGAAGTGCAATCCCAATCCGCCGGGGCGTATTTCTTCGAGAGGCCGTCCTTGAAACTTGCTCGGGTCAACTGCGGGACCCCGGTCACAAAGCAGGATTTCGAGCCCTTGCTGAACTTGCCCATCGTGTCGACGCTGCGCTCTGCGAAAGTACATGGCGATGGGTTGGTCAAGGCGATTGGCGTAAGCATGGCGCACGATGTTGGTCAGAGCTTCATCGACGGCGCGAGTGATCGACCTGCACTGCTCCACCGGGAATCCAAGAACTTCGGCCAGGCGTTCAACCGCTGCCCGCGCCACCGATAGCCACTTGGGATTGCTGTATAGGGCCAGCATTAACAACAGGCCTCCTCGATACCCGGGCTTGCGCTCCTGGTCATTACTCGCGACTCGGTGTGGAAAAGTTTTCATTTGCGACATGAGCGGCCTTCTTGGCGAAGTCGTAGGTTGCCTTAAGGTTGCCGCCAAAGAACCGGACCTTGCCGTTAACATCCTGTTCGAGGAGGGACGTTCCATCTGGGCTCGTGAACTTGCAATGGACCGCGATGGACGTAGCGCCGGAAACGGTGGTTACCTGCCGGGCTCTCTCGCTGCCCGCCTTGAAGCCCTGAACCGTGCTATGAAGGACGACGAGGTCGGCGACACTCGCGGCGTTGCGGTCGCCATCGCGATACACATGCGAGAATCCGTTCTTCTCGAGTTGGCGAATCAGGTTTTCGTAAAGAGCAACCTGGAATTCAGCGGGCAGTTTGATTTCGTCAGATTCAATCATCTCAACCTGGAGCGCCGCCGCCTTGATCTTCGCGGCCTTGTTCTTCTGAGCCAGAAGTGGAGAAGCACTAAAGATCAGCGTGAACAGGTACAGTTTGATCCCCGCGTCGATAATGCGCTTCATTGTTTTTGCTCCTTGCTGGGTGAAGTACTGGAAGTAGCTGCTGGAGTTGGCTCCCCCGAAGCAGTCGTGTGGGCACCCTGGGCTACAAGCTCTTTCTTAATCACGTCGGCCGTGCCAACTGGCATCGTGAAGATTGCGCCGTGCAGGCCCCCGTCAGCATCGCGATACTTAATGGTGAGCGTATCGATCTTGGAGCGGAACAAACTCAGGAAGCGGCCGCCGCCATAGGGCGCACCCATACTCATCATGCCGACAGTCTTGCCGACGGACTTTCGACTGTCAGCGCCGGTGACGACGTCTTGAATGGAAGCGGCGCTTACGTCTGAGCTTGCTTTGCCGTGGACAAAATGCAGCTGCCCGTTCTCGACGCTCAGGGCTCCCTTCGCATTGTCTTTGACGCCCGTCAGCCCCGTAAGCTGGACTGCCTTAACGGGGGCTGAAACCTGTTGCGCGCTCCCCACAGGAATTAGCAGCCCTGCAATGAACGAAATAACAGCCACAAAAGCTGACCTGCTTCTCGATGTCATGCATATCTCTTTGCTCATGAAATCCTTCTATTTCAGCGAACGTGCACCAACATGAGGGAAACATCATCGGTTGGCGGACCCTCTCGCCACGCAGCCACACCATCGAGAATGCCCTGTTTCATTTCGTGAGGAGGCAGGGACGATGTCTGGCGTACGATTCTCTGGACGCCTTCGATGCCGAGCATTTCTCCCCTGGAATTGAAAACTTCGGTAATCCCATCTGTATAAAGAACGATCCGGTCGTCTGGCTCGAGTTCCACTTCCTGGTTGGTGGTGGCATCCACGGCGTCAGGGAGCGCGCCGAGAATCATGGTGCGGGATTCGAGCAGTTGCGGATTCTGGCCACGACGCGCCAGCATTGCCGGGGGATGGCCGGCTCCCGCGAAAACCATGCTACGTCGTTGGGCATCGATCCGGGCGGCCGCCACGGTAACAAACATTCCAGAGCCGGCGATGTCTTCGATCAGGAAGCGGTTCAACTCTCCGAACATGTCGAGGAACGGCATTCCACTGCGCAGATGCGCTGTTGTTTCGGAGTAGATGCGGTTCGCGACCAGCGCGGAGCCGATGCCGTGACCGGAAACATCACAAACAAGCAAGCTGAGGTGCTCGTGGTCCCGCGAGTTCACTAGGCCGAAGTCACCTCCGACCGAGTGCACGGGATGGTAGAAGGCGTCAACGCTCATGGCGTCCCAGACCAGGGACCTGGGTGCGAGACTGTTTTGGACGCGTGCGGCAAGTCGCAGGTCTTCCTCGATTTCCATCTGACGCTTCTGAAGTTGTGCGTTTGCTGAGCGGAGTTCCTCTTCGGCGCGTACCTGCTCCGAGATGTCCGTGAAGGTCAAGATCCCGAACCGGCTGCCAGTGTTCTCGAGTGTCCGCGAGCTGACTATGACGGGCAAACGGCCGCCATCCTTCCGCGGAAGCACAAAGGCATAGCGGTGGTGCCCGGCTTGCAAGGCGACTTCAACCTGTTTCGTCAGAAAATCCAGTTCCTGGGAGGAATAGAAGTGCGAAGGATCAAACCCGATCAGATCCTTCCTGGCAATGCCGGTCATTTCCACGAACCGGGAATTGGCGAAGAGGATACGACGCCGGTCGTCGGTGATGACGACTCCCTCGTTGAGCACCTCCAGAACGGTCTCCATCTGCGTGAGCCATTCGGGGTTTTGGGTCTCGATCGAATCTCTCCCCGTCACTGACATTGAGCGCCCCTGATTCGAGCGCTTGGTAGGGTCAGCTGTGTCATGAGAACGCTATTTCTGGAGACGAGATCTCCGCAGACCTTGCGGCAAGAGGCTGAAAATCAACTTTGCCAAAAGAAAATGGAGAATGCGCAGCTCTCCGGATGGGGGCCACAAGAGATCGCTGGGCTAGATGCATGAGGTGTCGCCTGGCCCGGAAGAGCCGCGACTTAAACGTGCCGGTTGAAACGCCAAGCAAGGCGCATGCCTCCCGGCTCGACATTTCGTCGTAGTAAGTCATCGTAAATGACTGCCGAAGCGCAGGACTCATTTTCCCAAGCAGAACGTCGATCAATTGGAAAGTTTCTCCTTCCGCACAAACCATTTCCGGATCGGGTTGCGAAGTCGGAACCCCTTCGGTCCACGACATTTCGTCCGCTATGGAGGGCTCGGGAAGCGAGCTGATCCGCGAGTTTGTCCGTTTTCGGAGGATCATGAGAGCGGCGTTCAGCACGATGCGGGTGAACCAGGTCGTGAAAGCAGACCGACCTTCAAAATTACGCAAGTGGACATAGGCAGAGAGGACCGCATCTTGAACAGCATCTTCGGCGTCTTCCTTGTTTCGCAAGATGGAGTAGGCAATACCCACAAATTTTGGGCGCGACGCCAGAAACATCTCCTGGAGAGTTTCAACGATCCCGGAGGATTTGTAGCTGGCCGACGAGGGCAAGCTTGCCGGTGAGTTTCTGTGTCGTCCGGCGGAATGGCGCGAGCGGCTGTCCGATGCTCTTTTATAGGAGCGCCGACCATTGTTGGCAGACCTCGAAGTGTCCCTCACTGGCAGTCTCCGTTTCAGTCTTGAATCTATAAAGCATCTGCAGGCCCATCGAAGGACCCTGGCTGGGGAATAAGCCATCCCGTCTGTTTTCAACAGAGAACAGACACGATAGCCGCGCGCAGCAAATGAAAAAACTCACTTCATCCGTAATTTATGACGAGGGCTTGACGCTAAAGTCGAGGTCGTGACGCGGTAACGGGTGATGGAATGGCTTGAACCCCGCCTTCACTGTATGTGTCTTCGCTTTCAACGATTTGGCGTGACCGCAGGCGCATGTGGGATTGGCAGGCATGTTGCAATACAGGCTGGCGGATTGACGTTAGGGAGCAAACGTGCGGATAGGAATTGGGTCGGACCAGAGCGGATCGGAATGCAAGGAACGTCTTAAAGCCAAGTTAACCGTCCAGGGCCACGCTGCTGAGGACGTTTCGATAGGGGATCGCCAACGAATCGACTATCAGAGCGTAACGGGCGAACTTTCGTCGGCAATCTACACAGGGCGCGTCGAACGCGGTGTGCTGATCTGTTCCAGGGCGATTGGAGCTTGCGTGATGGCCAACAAGCACCCCGGGGTACGCGCGGCTTTGTGCCATGACTTGAACTCAGCGCGTCAAGGTGTTCAGGACGACGGAATGAATCTCCTGGTGATGAGCGTTTATGATCTTACGCCCGATTGGGCCTGCGAGGTGGCGGGCGCTTTTATCAATGCTACCCATCTTCCCGGCGAGCAGGCATTTGGAATTCCTCCCAGACGTCTGGCGCGCATTGTCGAGCATATTCGGAAGAATCTCGACACACGGTTGGCCGTCGGAACGCTGTCCAGGTTGGCGGAGATGAGCCAGTCGCATTTCTCCAAGATGTTCAAGGTTAGCACTGGCCTGGCGCCTCATCAGTTCATCTTGCAAGAGCGGATCAATCGTTCGAAGGAACTTCTCCGTCAAGATGACGCGAAGATCGTCGACGTCGCGCTTGAAGTAGGTTTCGAAAACCAGGCGCACTTCACAACAGTGTTTGGCAATTTCGTGGGTATGACGCCCCGCCAGTTTCAGCGTTCGTCGGATGGCGAGCTCACTCTGATGTACGGACCCTCACTAGAGACAGCGCAGAGCTGGTAGGAGCACACCTGCCAGGAACGGTAATAGAGGAAAAGGATGAAAACCGAGGGCAAGAATTGGAAGTGGGCGTGGTGGCTCCTAATGGCTGGCGTGGGCTTGCAATTTTACTTTGTTCAGGAATTGGTTGCTGCACTTGCGTTTTTTGCGATTGGATTTGCGGCGGTCGCCTTAGTGATTGTGACCCTGTACATGCTGCAGATAGGCTGGGAAGCGGCGGTGTCGCGTTTTACGAATAGCAAGGATTTATCAGAGCCGGGCTTGGAACTCGGACGGCCGTCGCGAGGGATGTCATGAGAATCGGCGTTGTCGCCAGTGATCATTCAACGAGAGGTCCAAAAATGGCCAGACGGAGAAACACCGCGGCGAGCGAAAAGAACCTTCGACCGCGGGCATACGAGATCTGCGTCCAACGCGCGTACAGTGAGGTGCGCGCGTTAAGGGATCTACTGCAGGCCGAACTTCAACTCGAAAAGGCTTCAGGGCAGCGTTACGAACGAAGAAAGAAGAAAGGAATGTCCGTTAGCGCGACGAGGTACTGTCCAAAGTTGCCGCAGAAGTTGAAAACCTGAAACAGGAACTCGAAAGAACGGGATCGCAAGATGGGAATAAATTGGAAACGTGAAACGAGCATGCTGGGGACGGACTTAAGAATGCGACGCAGGGAATTGAGGAGTTGCTCCAGAAAGCGAGCGGTGTGATGTCAACGACTCAGACGGTTTTGGATATCGACCAGCTTTGCGTAAACACGATGAGAACGCTGGCCATCGATGCTATTCAGCAGGCGAATTCGGGGCATCCCGGGACGCCGATGGGCATGTCACCGACGGTGTACTGCCTGTGGCAAAGGCTTTTGCGGTTCGATCCGAAAGATCCTATCTGGATGAATCGTGACCGCTTCGTGCTTTCCGCCGGACATGCGTCAACCTTGCTATACACGATTCTGCATCTCGCAAAGGTCAAAGCAGTCGACCCGGAATATGAAATTCTAGGCAGGCCTTCCGTCACGCTGGACGACATCAAGTCCTTTCGCCAGTTTGGGAGCCGCTGCGCGGGGCACCCGGAGTATCGCTGGACCTCCGGAGTAGAGACAACCACAGGTCCGCTAGGACAGGGTGTAGCGACCAGCGTAGGCATGGCGATCGCTGAAAAGTGGCTTGCGGCGCGATACAACCGCCCGGATTTTGAACTATTCGGGTACCGGATTTATGCGCTTTGCGGCGACGGTTGCATGATGGAGGGCATCTCGAGTGAGGCGGCTTCTCTTGCAGGACACCTGAAGCTCGACAACCTGTGTTGGATCTACGACAACAACCACATCACCATCGAAGGCAAGACCGACATTACGTTTACCGAAGATGTTGCGGGACGCTTTCTGGCGTATGGATGGAACGTCTTTCGTGTAGGTGACGCCAACGATCTTGATCGCATCGAGAACGCCCTGCGGAATGCCGCGGGCACAGCAGGCCGGCCGTCTCTCATCATCGTTGACAGTCATATCGGGTACGGTTCACCTCATCGTCAGGACACCAGCGCCGCACACGGCGAACCGCTTGGCGACGAAGAGATCAAGCTCACCAAGCAGGCGTATGGCTGGCCGCCAGACGCCAAGTTTCTCGTGCCAAACGGAGTGTATGAGCACTTTGAATCCGGCGTTGGGCGGAGAGGCCGCGAAGCGCGCCAACAATGGGAGAAGCAGTTCGCGGAGTACAGAAAGAAATTCCCGGAGGCCGCAGCGGAGCTCGACCAGATTCAAAAGCGAGAGCTGCCGGCGAATTGGGCGAAAGACATTCCGGTCTTTCCCGCCGATGCCAAGGGAGTTTCCGGACGCGACGCGTCCGCCAAAGTTCTGAACAGCATTGCTCCAAATATTCCGTGGTTGGTAGGAGGCTCTGCGGACCTGACTCCTTCTACCAAGACGCGCCTGACGTTCCCGACCGCCGGCGATTTTCAGGCCGACACTCGATTGGGTCGAAATCTGCATTTTGGGATCCGTGAACACTCTATGGGCGCAATCCTCAACGGTCTCGCGCTGTCCAAGCTGCGACCCTTCGGATCAGGGTTTTTGATATTCAGCGACTACGGGCGAGGTGCGATTCGTCTGAGCGCCCTGATGGAGATTCCTGTCACGCATGTCTTCACGCACGACTCCATTGGCGTTGGCGAAGATGGCCCGACGCACCAGCCAATCGAACATCTGATCTCACTGCGGGCCATTCCGAACCTGGTGGTCATTCGACCTTGCGATGCGAACGAGGTCGCGGAAGCTTGGAAGCTAATTCTGGAGATGCCCAGGCAGCCGGTGGCGCTCATCCTGACGCGCCAGGCGTTGCCGACACTTGACCGGAAGCGCTTCGCTTCGGCAAGTGGTCTTGCGAAGGGGGCCTACGTGCTCGTTGATGCGGAGGGCGGTAATCCGGATGTACTGCTGATGGCGACGGGAAGCGAGGTGCCCTTGTGTGTCGAGGCTTACGAGGAACTGACACGGCAAGGGATTCGCGCACGCGTTGTGAGCATGCCTTCCTGGGAGCTGTTTGAAAGACAGAGTGAAGAGTACAGGCGAACCGTGTTGCCCCCATCTGTCAAGGCTCGTGTGGCGGTCGAACAGGCATCCACGTTCGGATGGTGCCGCTATGTGGGTATCGACGGGGCGATTTTAGGAATGAAGACATTCGGAGCTTCGGCGCCGTTGAAGGTGTTGCAAAAGGAATTTGGATTCACAACTGATCATGTCGTGGAAGCTGCGAAAGCGCAGCTCGCAGAGGTGAAATGACCATGCATGTTGCCGTTGCTTCCGACCACGCCGGGTTTTCGTTGAAGGAGAAGGTCGTCGAATATCTCGGCGGCTTAGGGCACACCGTCGAAGACCTAGGCACCTGCGACACGACTCCGGTCGATTATCCGGACTTTGCGGAAGCGGTTGCTGCGGCGATTCTCAGCGAGCGAGTCGAACGCGCAGTGCTGATCTGCGGAAGCGGGGTTGGCGCCTCCGTGGCCGCGAACAAATTTCGAGGTATTCGGGCCGGCCTGTGCCACGACACGTACTCGGCCCATCAGGGCGTGGAGCACGATCACATGAATGTGCTGGTGCTCGGAGGCCGAGTGATCGGCGAAGAGCTGGCGCATGAACTGGTGGGTGCATTCGTGGGCGCAAAGCAGTCCCAGGAGGAGCGTCACCTGAGAAGGCTTGCAAAGATTGATGCGATTGAAGAGAGATATGGCTTGGAACCCTTGAACAACGGTACGACACGCTGCTGATTTTGGAATTTAGTAGACACAGAAAGGTAAAAGCACAATGACAACTGCAGCACTGAGCATTCCGAAGGAAGCAAATCCGCTGAGAGGTCTCTCTGATTTTGGGCAATCCGTATGGCTGGATTACATTCGCCGAAGTTTGATCACTAGTGGAGAGCTGAAGCGGCTGGTCGTGGAAGACGGGTTGTGCGGCGTCACTTCGAACCCGGCTATTTTCGAAAAAGCAATCGTAGGCAGCACGGACTATGAGGCGGTGATCGACAGCAGGGAGTCGGCCGCCCTGGACGCCAAAGGACTTTACGAAAAAATCGCCGTGAAGGACGTGCAGGATGCGGCGGACATTCTGCGGCCAGTCTACGAGGAAAGCAAACAGCAGGACGGCTATGTGAGCATGGAAGTCTCCCCGTTGCTCGCGCATGACACGGCAGGAACGTTGGAAGAGGCGCGGCGACTCTGGAAGGCGGTGAACCGGCCAAACCTCATGGTGAAAGTCCCGGCAACACCGGAAGGAATTCCCGCGATTCGCCAATTGATCAGCGAAGGGATCAACGTCAATGTGACGCTGCTTTTTTCGCGTGAGGTCTACGAGAAAGTTGCAAAAGCTTACATCGAAGGCCTGACCGCGCGCGCGGCCTCGGGCGGAGACGTCAGCCGGATCGCGAGCGTGGCCAGTTTCTTCGTCAGCCGAATCGACTTCAAAATTGACGCGCAAATCTCCAGCCAACTGAAAACGGCGACTGATCCCACGCAGCGCGCACGGCTCGGCGGCCTGCTCGGCAAGGTCGCGATTGCCAATGCGAAGCTTGCGTATCACAGCTTCAGCGAGCTGTATTCGGGAGAAGCCTGGAAGGCATTGGCCAGCAAAGGAGCGCAGCGCCAGCGTTTGCTCTGGGCGAGCACGAGCACGAAGAATCCCAGCTATAGAGATGTGATTTACGTGGAGGAGCTCATCGGCCCTTCGACGGTGAACACGATTCCGCCCGCGACTTTCAACGCCTTCCGGGAGCACGGCAGGCTTCGCGCGAGCTTGACTGAAGACGTGGAAAACGCGGCAGACACAATAGACGCGCTGGAGCGGGCCGGCATCTCGATGAAAACCGTGACAGACACCCTGTTGGAAGAAGGCCTGCGCCAGTTCGTGGATGCGTTCGCGCAGCTGCTGAAAGCGACGGGCTCGAGGAAAAGCGGCCAATCCACGGCAAAGATCAATTCTATTTCGTACACCCTGCCGCAAAAGCTCGCCGCTGCAGTAGAAGGCGCGCTCACGGATTGGCAGAAAAATGACAAAGTGCGCCGCCTGTGGCGAGGGGATGCCTCGCTCTGGACGGGAGCCGATGAAAATCACTGGCTCGGCTGGCTGGGAGTCACCGACGACCAGATCTCTCATATCGAGCATCTGACTTCACTCGCGGCCGAGGTCAAGCAGGCGGGATTCAAGCACGCACTTCTCCTCGGGATGGGAGGGTCGAGCCTTTGCCCAGAAGTCCTGCGGCTCACGTTCGGGAAGATTGAAGGATTCCCTGAGTTACATGTCCTCGATTCGACCGATCCTGCTCAGATCAAGACCATCGAGGCAAAAATTGACCTGAAGAACACGCTGTTCATCGTCTCCAGCAAATCGGGTGGCACACTCGAACCCAACATCTATAAGCAATATTTCTTTGCTCGCGTGAAGGAAGTCGTCGGTGAGAAAGAAGCAGGAAACCGGTTCATTGCTGTCACCGATCCGGGCTCAAAGATGCAGCACGTGGCCGAGAACGATAGGTTCAGGCACATCTACTTTGGTGTGCCTAGCATCGGAGGGCGATACTCCGCACTATCGAATTTCGGCATGGTGCCGGCGGCCGTGATGGGAATTGATGTGCCGAAGTTCTTGAGCCGCACCGAGGAAATGGTTCATGCCTGCGGAGCGACGGTGCCCGCAAAGGAGAATCCCGGCGTGGTATTGGGAGCGATCCTCGGAACCGCGACAAATCAAGGGCGCGACAAAGTAACCATCATTTCTTCCCCGGGCATCTCGGATCTTGGCGCGTGGCTCGAACAGCTTCTCGCGGAATCGACGGGAAAAATCGGGAAGGGAATCGTTCCCGTGGACCGGGAGCGGTTGGCGAAGCCTGAGAGCTACGGGAGTGACCGGGTATTTGCCTATCTGCGCCTAGAATCCGCGCCCGATCACGCGCAGGACGCGGCGGTTGAAGCTTTGGAGAAAGCAGGCCACCCGGTCGTGCACATCGCGGTCCAAGAGTCGTATGCGATTGGTGAAGAGTTCTTCCGCTGGGAAATTGCGACCGCCGTGGCTGGATCGATCATCGGCATCAATGCCTTCAACCAGCCGGACGTAGAAGCCAGCAAGATCGAAACCCGGAAACTCACTAGCGAATACGAAGCCAAAGGCAAGTTGCCCGACGAGAAGCCTTTCTTCGAAGGCGACGGCGTGAAGCTCTACGCGGACGCGAGGAACGCTGAAGCTCTTAAGAACGGAAAGACGCTTACCGAGATCCTAAAAGCGCATCTCGGACGCCCCGGCGCAGGGGATTATTTCGCTGTGCTCGGCTACATCACGATGAACGCTGAGAATGAAGCCGCTCTGCAGGGCATCCGCCATACGGTCAGAGACACCAAGAAGTTGGCGACTGTTCTCGGATTTGGGCCACGATTTCTGCACTCGACAGGCCAGGCCTATAAAGGCGGGCCCAACAGCGGTGTCTTCCTGCAAATCACTTGTGACGATGCCAACGATCTTCCGGTCCCTGAACAGAAATATACGTTTGGGGTGGTCAAAGCGGCGCAAGCGCGTGGCGATTTCGCTGTACTTGCGGAGCGCGGGAGACGGGCGCTTCGCGTGCACCTCGGCAAAGACGTAAGTGCTGGACTCGCTAAACTGCAGGCGGCAATCGGGCAAGCATTGGCGTAGTGCAACGGTGAACTAAGAAAGACACGAACGAACAGGAGCGATATCGATGCAACTTGGAATGATCGGGCTGGGAAGAATGGGAGCCAACATGGTGCGTCGGCTGCAAAGAGCCGGACATCAATGCGTAGCCTTTGACCGAAGTGCGGAGTCAGTGAAACAAGTCGCGAGCGAAGGCGCTATTGCCGCTACTTCGCTGGATAACCTGGTGAAGAAGCTGCAAAGGCCGCGAGCGGTGTGGCTAATGGTTCCGGCGGCGGTGGTGGACGCCACGCTGCAAGAACTGGCTGGAAAGCTCGACGCCGGTGACATCGTGATCGATGGCGGAAACTCATATTACATCGATGACATTCGCCGCGCGAAGGAACTCACCGCCAAGGGTTTGCATTACGTGGACGTTGGTACGAGCGGTGGCGTGTGGGGCCTGGAGCGCGGCTACTGCCAGATGATCGGCGGCGAAAAGCAGATTGTCGGGCACCTCGATCCGATCTTCAAATCGCTCGCGCCGGGACGCGGCGACATTTCGCGGACGCCGGGGCGCGAGAAAGTTCCGGGAACGGCTGAAGAAGGGTATCTGCACTGCGGCCCATCGGGGGCAGGGCACTTCGTGAAGATGGTGCACAACGGAATCGAGTATGCGTTGATGGCTGCCTACGCCGAGGGACTCAACATCCTCAAGCACGCCAACGCCGGCAGCGGAACTCGTGAAGTGGATGCCGAGACCACGCCGCTGCGCAATCCGGAAAATTACCAGTATGAATTTCCCCTGGCGGATGTGGCCGAGGTGTGGAGGCGGGGCAGCGTCGTGGCCAGTTGGCTTCTCGACTTGACGGCGATTTCCTTGCTGGAGCAGCCATCCCTTGAGAGATTTTCCGGAAGGGTTTCGGATTCCGGTGAGGGACGCTGGACGATCCTCGCGGCTATCGAATCGACGGCGCCGGCACCGGTGCTCACGGCATCGCTGTTTCAGCGTTTTGTTTCGCGTGGGGAAGACGAATTTGCGGCCAAACTCCTCTCCGCCATGCGATTTCAATTTGGCGGGCACTTGGAGAAGGCGGCGGGCGCCAAGTAAATGGACCGGGAATGGAAATCAAGTGCCAGACAGGACGAATATGACTGAAAGTTTGAACGGGCACGGACACCAAGCAAGCCCCTGCGTGATGGTGATTTTTGGGGCAAGCGGAGATCTGACCAAGCGCAAGCTGATTCCGGCGCTATGCAATTTGGCGAAAGACAAACTGCTCTCGCCGCAATTCGCGATAATCGGCTTCTCCTACAATTCCATGACAACGGAAGAATTTCGAGCGCAGCTCACCAAGGACATCAAAGAGTTCGCGCCCGAGCCAGTCGATAGCCGTCTCTGGGATTGGTTTCTTGAACGAACGTACTACGTGCAGGGAGATTTCCAGGATTCAGCGGCGTACGGAAGACTCCAGGCACAAATTGTAGCGGCTGAAAAAACCCACTCCACACAAGGGAACCGCTTCTTCTACCTGGCGGTGTCACCGAAGTTTTTCTCTCCCGTGGTGAAGAACCTGGGCCAGGCGGGACTCACGCAGGAAGAGGACGGCAAGTGGGCGCGTGTCATCGTGGAAAAACCTTTCGGAAGAGATTTGCCTTCGGCGAAACAGTTGAACCGCGACCTCAAGCAGATTCTCGATGAACAACAGATCTACCGCATCGATCACTACCTGGGCAAGGAGACCGTGCAGAACCTCATGGTCTTCCGTTTCGCGAATAGCATCGCGGAACCCTTGTGGAACCGAAACTTCATCGATAGCGTGCAGATTACAGCCGCCGAGACGGTCGGCGTCGAGCAGCGTGGCGGCTATTACGAGACGTCAGGGGCCCTGCGCGACATGGTTCCCAATCATCTCTTCCAGTTGCTTTCGCTGACGGCCATGGAGCCGCCCATTTCGTTTGACGCAGACGCCGTGCGTGACAAGCAAGCGGAGATCCTCCATGCCGTTCAAGTTCCTAAGCCAGAAGAGGTGATGAACGCTGCGGTTCGCGGACAATACGGCCAGGGAATGACAGGAGGGGAACGGCTGCCCGCCTATCGCACCGAGCCTATGGTTTCCGCCGCTTCGAACACCGAAACTTATGCTGCCTTACGGCTCGAAATTGATACCTGGCGGTGGGCCGGCGTGCCGTTCTATCTCCGCACAGGGAAGCGCCTCTCGCGCCGCACGACGGAAATCGCCATTCAGTTTCGCCGTTCTCCCTTCGTGCTGTTTCGAAATACGAAGATCGCGGATCTGCAGACGAACCGTCTAGTCATTCACATCCAGCCAGACGAAGGAATTTCGCTGAGATTCGGAGCCAAGATTCCGGGCCCAGTGATGCAGCTCGGCCTCGTGAATATGGAGTTTGACTACGCCCGCGACTTCGGGCATTCGCATAGCACCGGATACGAGCGGCTCTTGTACGACTGCATGATCGGCGACGCCACCCTGTTCCAGCGTGCGGACATGGTGGAGGCCGGCTGGAGAGTGATTCAACCCGTTCTGGATATGTGGTCCTCCACTCCGGCCAAGCGTTTTCCGAACTATGCGGCGGGAAGTTGGGGGCCGGAAGAATCCGACGAATTGCTCGCGCGAGATGGCCGTGCGTGGCGAACGATCGGGGAAGACCATCCGTCGTCTGAGCCGAGTGAGGCTCCGGCGGCGCTGGGGCGGGCGACTGCAGCGGTGCACTGAGACTATGACGACTGAGACTGCAACAACAAATCGTGAGATCCGAATTTTGGCGGATGCCAATTCCATTGCGCAAACGGCCGCAGCGGAATTCCTGGAGGCAGCAAAGCAGGCTGTTCGAGAAAAGGGCTCATTCTGCGTCGCGCTCTCTGGTGGCTCCACGCCGAAAACACTGTACGGGCTGCTGATAAGCAACCCGGTGCTGCAGGCAATGGTGCCTTGGGGCAAGATCCAGTTCTTTTTCGGGGACGAACGGCATGTACCCCCAGATAACACGGAAAGCAACTTTCGGATGGCCACAGAAGCGATGTTCGCCAAGGCCCCAGTGGATGCAAAGCAGGTGCATCGTATCAAGGGTGAAAAACGAAATGCGGCGCAAGCCGCAGAGGAGTACGAAGAGGATTTGCGAACCAGTTTCAGGCTGGCTGAAGGACAGCTGCCTCGCTTCGACTTGGTGCTACTCGGGATGGGACCCGAAGGGCATACGGCTTCTATATTTCCGGGCACAAAAGCCCTGAAGGAAGAACGCCGTCTGGTCGTCAGTAATTGGGTGGGCAAGCTCTATACGGATCGCATCACGCTGACGCCTCCGGTCTTGAACAACGCAGCCCGCATAGTTTTCATGGTGCACGGGGAGGAAAAGGCACCCGCACTAAAGGCCGTGCTCGAGGGACCCTACGAGCCGGACCAACTCCCCGCGCAGATTATCAAGCCAAAAGAAGGCAAGGTGTTGTGGCTCGTGGATCCCACTGCAGCCGCCATGCTTGCTCCGCGGGGGAAGAGAGCATTCTAGGAGAAAACGATGGCTACAAGTCCGCGTACGACAATTCAATCTCTTCTCGGAGCGAAAACGGAATCCTTGCTGGGATTCCACTCCCCGAAGATTGCCAAAGAGCGCCTCCATCTTCCCGGACCGGATTTCATCGATCGCGTTTGGGCGGGATCCGATAGAAATATTCGCGTTCTGACCAATTTGCAGAGGATTTACGAACATGGCCGCTTGGGAAAGACTGGGTATCTTTCGATACTTCCAGTCGACCAGGGTATCGAGCACTCCGCAGGCGCCAGCTTCGCGAAAAACCCTGATTACTTCGACGCGGAAAACATCGTAAAGCTGGCTGTCGAAGGTGGATGCAACGCAGTGGCTTCGACGTGTGGTGTGCTGGGTGCAGTCGCGCGCAAGTATGCACACAAGATCCCTTTCATCATGAAGTTGAATCACAACGAATTGCTGACCTACCCAAACAAGTTCGATCAGGTGTTTTTCTCGACGGTGAAGGTAGCGCACGACATGGGCGCCGCAGCCGTAGGGGCGACGATCTACTTCGGTTCGGAGCAGAGCGACCGGCAGATCGTGGAGGTGAGCCGGGCCTTCGCATACGCGCACGAACTAGGGATGGGCACGATTCTGTGGTGCTACATGCGCAACAACGCATTCAAGAAAGACAAGGATTACCACCTCTCGGCGGATTTGACCGGACAGGCCAATCATCTGGGAGTGACCATCGAGGCCGACATCATCAAGCAAAAGCTTCCGGAGAACAACGGTGGCTACCTGGCGCTCAACATGGGCGATTCGAGCTACGGCAAGTTCGACAAGCGCATTTATTCGGATCTCGCCAGTGACCACCCGATTGATCTCTGTCGCTACCAGGTAGCGAATTGCTTCATGGGGCGGGCAGGCTTGATCAACAGCGGAGGTGCGTCCGGCGCGAATGATTTCGAGGAAGCAGTAGCTACGGCGGTGATCAACAAGAGGGCAGGTGGAACTGGACTGATCTCGGGGCGGAAGGCATTTCAACGGCCTCTTGCAGAAGGGATTCAATTACTGAACACCATTCAGGACGTCTACTTGAGTCCCGAAGTCACCGTTGCCTGAGGATCCAAGAAGTTACAACGAGAACGAACTGGGTTCTTTTTCCAGAGCAAGAGAACCGCGAGGAGGAGTGTTGTCAAATCGACTGACAGGTAAGGTAGCCGCTGTAACAGGCGGCGACCAGGGGATTGGACGGGCGATTGCGGAACGTCTGGCGCAAGAAGGCGCTGACGTTGCCATCTGCTATCGCAAGAACAAGAAGGGGGCGGACGAGGTAGTCGACGAAATCACCTCTGCAACCAAGCGGCGCGTGACTGCCTTTCAGGCTGACGTAGGAAAGGTTTCTGACGGACAGCGATTCATTGAAGAGGCCGTCGCGGCTCTCGGAAAGGTCGACATCCTTGTCAACAACGCAGGTCTGGAGAAACGAGCGGACTTCTGGGACGTGACGGAAGAGGATTTTGACGCGGTCTTGAATGTCAACCTGAAAGGGATGTTCTTTGTAACGCAGGCGGTCGTACGCCACCTGCGGCAAACGAACCGTTCTGGGAAAATTATCAACATCAGTTCAGTGCACGAAGAATTGCCGTTCCCGCATTTTGCTTCGTATTGCGCCAGCAAAGGGGGAATCAAGATGCTGACGCGAAACCTGGCGATTGAACTTGCCCCGAGCAGGATCACCATCAACTCGATTGCGCCTGGCGCCATCGAAACGCCTATCAACACGAAACTTTTGAATGATCCGGTCAAGCTCAAAGAGCTGCTTGGAAATATTCCGCTTGGAAGGCTTGGAAAGCCGGAAGACGTTGCCGGGCTGGCCAGCTTCCTGGCATCGGAGGAATCCGACTACGTCACAGGAACGACGTTCTTTGTTGACGGCGGCTTGCTGTGGAACTACCAGGAGCAGTAGGTATTCCTGGTCAGAATGGAAATCAGGAGAGAGGCTCAAGATGGCATCGAGAAATGGAAATTCAGCAAAGCCCATCCGCATGGTGATTGCGGACGTTGATGGAACGCTGGTCACGCAGGAGAAGGTGCTGACGAAGCGAGCCGCCGAGGCCGTTTTGCAGCTGCACGATGCGGGAATTCAATTCAGCGTCACGAGTGGACGGCCTCCCCGCGGCATGGCCATGCTGATCGATCCGCTAAAGCTGACCCAACCATTGGCGGCATTTAACGGCGGCGTGCTGATTCAGCCCGATCTTACGACGGTTGTTGACCAGAGGTTTCTACCAGCGGCAGCGCCGGAAAAAGTGATTGAGGCCATCGAGAACCATGGTCTCGATGTGTGGGTATACACGGACACCGGATGGTTTGTGCGCGACCCAAACGCAGCTCACGTCGCACGCGAGCAGTGGACCGTGAAGTTTCCTCCAACGGTGGTCAAGACGTTTGCGGGACTGCTTGGCCGCGTAGCGAAGATTGTCGGCGTCAGCGACGACTACGACCGCGTTGCCAAATGCGAGAAGGATGTTCAGCAAGCCGGCGGGACGCATATTTCCGCGGCGCGCTCGCAGCCTTACTACCTCGATGTGACACATCCCCAGGCCAACAAGGGTGGGGTGGTGCTCGCGATGTCGAGACTGTTGAACATTCCGGCCGAAGAGATCGCGACCATCGGAGACATGCCCAATGACGTTCTGATGTTCGAGAAAAGCGGCGTGAGCATTGCGATGGGCAACGCGAGCGCCGAAGTTCAGGCATCGGCTACCTATGTCACTTCCACAAACGAAGAGGAAGGATTCGCCAAAGCAATGGAGGAGTTCGTACTGAAAGGGCGTTCCGCGAGCGCTTGAGAGCACGAGAAAGTCATGCCCCATGCGAAGGAATAGAGAATGTAGAACATCCCCCACTTTAAGTGGGCAGAGACATTTATCCAAATCGTAGCTAAGTAGTAGACGGTGGAACTTTGACCGAGAGTTTCCGAGCGTTGGGAGGAGGCAAGCACGTAATGGCGGAACGAGTACCGCACACCTTATATCAGGTCTCGACGGCCACAGCCCTCGTTGAGGGGATTTACCAGGGCGCGGTGCAAGTCGCGGCTTTACGGGAGCATGGTGATCAGGGCTTAGGCACCTTCGAGAGTCTGGATGGTGAAATGGTCGTCGTCGATGGGCACTTCTTTCAGGTGCGCTCTGACGGCTCTGTGAGAGAAGTACAGGACAACGTTCTCAGCCCGTTCGCGGCAGTCACCGCCTTTTCCCCGGATCAGTCAATCACTCTGGGGAATTGCCCGGATTTGTCCTACCTGACTTCTCAGTTTGACCTCCTGCGCCAATCTGACAATTTCTTCTTCGCTTTGAGAGTCGATGGAACATTCGACTACATCCACACGAGAGCGATGCGCCGCACGAAAGAAGGAGTTCCGCTGGTCCAAGCGGCGGCCGTTCAGCCGGAGTTCGAATTTAACAATATCTCGGGGACTCTCGTGGGCTTCTGGACTCCTGAGTACGCGAAATCCCTGAATGTGCCGGGATATCACCTGCACTTCATCTCGGCGGACCGCACCCGTGGCGGGCATGTTCTGCAGTGCCGCGGGAAGAATCTGCGCTTACAAATTCAGCGCGAGGGCGATTACCACATCGTGCTTCCCGAAACCGAAGATTTTTTGAAAGCCAACTTACGTCGAGACCCGACCGCGGCTCTCGCAAAAGCAGAAGGGGAAAAGAAATGAGCACACCCACAACAAAGCTAGCGCCGCAGACAGGTGCTGAGCTGTTAGTGAAAAGTCTGGAAGCGCAGGGAGTTGAATACATCTTCGGTATACCAGGGGCGAAAGTTGACAAAGTGTTTGACACACTCGTGGATTCGAAGATCAAAACCATAGTCTGCCGGCATGAGCAAAACGCGGCGTTCATGGCGAGCGGTATTGGCCGCATGACGGGAAAAGCGGGAGTGGCATTGGTCACTTCGGGGCCCGGCTGCTCAAATCTGGTCACGGGCTTCGCCACGGCGACTTCGGAAGGTGATCCTGTGGTCGGTATTGGCGGCGCAGTGCCGGTCGCGGACCGACTGAAACAGCTTCATCAAAGTATGGATACCGTCAACCTTTTCCGGCCGGTCACGAAGTTCAGCGCCGAAATCGACTCTACGAGTTCCGTTTCCGAAGTGGTTGCCAACGCTTTTCGGGCCGCTGAATCGGGACGTCCAGGGGCGGCGTTCATTAGCGCTCCGAAAGACATCATGATGGGAGAAGCAAATGGTGAGGTCCTGACGCCAGCGGCGCGCCCTAGCCTCGGCGCAGCGGACACGGATGCCATCGCCGCTGCTGCTGGCCGCATTAACAAAGCCAGAAATCCCGTCCTCCTGCTGGGGTTGCTTGCGAGTGAGCAAGATTCCGCCGAGTCAGTGCGTGGATTCATTGCGAAAACGAACATACCGATTGTGTGCACTTACCAGGGCGCGGGAGTGGTTCCGCGGGAGCACTTCGATCGCTTCGCCGGGCGAGTTGGCCTATTTCGCACCCAACCCGCCGACAGAATCCTCGACGCGGCCGATTTGGTTATTGCGATTGGCTACGACCCCATCGAATTCGAACCCGGGCTTTGGAACCGGGGAAAGAAGCGCAACCTGATTCACATCGACGTAGTGCCCGCGGATATCGACAAGGATTATCGCCCGGACGTGGAGTTGACCGGCAACATTTCAGCAATTCTTCGTGGACTCACGAGTCAGACGAACGGTGTACCTCCAGCCAGTGGCGCAGAGCTTCTCCGGGAAGTTGCGCTCGAGCGCACGGCCTTTGTCGAGAAAGCCGCCGCGTTGAACGGAACTCCTATCCATCCGATGCGCCTCGTGCATGAGCTTCAGGGCTTGCTGAGTGATGACATGACTCTGTGTCTCGATATGGGATCCTTTCACATTTGGCTCGCGCGGTATCTTTACAGTTTTCGCGCGCGGCAAATCCTGATGACGAATGGGCAGCAGACACTTGGCGTGGGACTGCCTTGGGCAATTGCTGCCAGCCTGGTTCGCCCCAACGAGAAGGTGATATCTGTTTCTGGCGATGGAGGCTTCCTGTTTTCAGCCATGGAACTGGAAACTGCTGTTCGTCTGAAATCCAACCTTGTGCACCTGGTCTGGATCGACGGCTTCTACGACATGGTTGGCATTCAGGAGATGGCAAAGTACGGGCGTTTGTCCGGAGTGAAGTTAGGCCCGGTGGACATCGTGGGGTTTGCCGAGGCTTTTGGCGCTAAAGGATTAAGGATCGAACGTCCGGATGAGATTTCGTCAACACTAAAAAAGGCCCTAGCCATGGAAGGGCCCGTGCTAGTCGGCGTGCCTGTAGACTACCGAGACAATCATCGACTGATGGAGATTGTGCATCCCGACGCGCTGAACTGACAGCGGCAACGATCCGGCGGGGCGAAAACGCCCTTGCCTGGCTAGTTCAGACCAAAATCCATGCAGCGGAGGTGCAGTGCTACATGCGCGACCCGGATGGGTACCTGATTGAGGTTGGACAGATGACCATGACCGATGGCGAATCGCGCGACGCTCGGCTCCTTCGAGTGATGTCGAGGGTTAAGCGCGCGCCATGGATTATCGCGCTGATTGCTGCGAGCACCCTACCATCTCTGGCGCATCAACCTGCCGCCCAAAAGCCCGATGATTTGCAGAAGCAACTGGAGCAACTCAAACAACAATACGACGCGACAACTCATGACCTTGAGCAGCGCATTGCTGCCCTGGAGCAGCAAATCCAAAAACAGAAAGAAGCCAGCGAAAAAACAAAGGAAGGGACCATCTCTGCGGTAGAGCTAGCCGCCCAGCAAGCCGCCGAAAAAGCCGTGCTCGGGCAGTCGGATCAGGTCGGAGCAAAGTATCAGGGCCAACTGCCTTCGGAACCGACGTATGACCTCTTAAGAGAGGCAGACCAAAAGATCGCGGATCTACAGAAGCAAGTACAGGCCTTCGAGTTCCACGGCTATTTCCGTTCGGGGTATGGCCTGAATAGCAAAGGCGGCTCTCAAGTTGCTTTCCAAGCGCCTGGAGCGGACGCGAAATATCGCCTGGGAAATGAAGCAGAAACCTACGGAGAATTCATTTTCGTCAACAACTGGCTGAATCCTGAACACAACAGCGATAAGGCGTGGCTGAAAACGGAAGTCATGATCGAGGCGAACACAGCAAATGCCGCGAGTTATGCGAACTTTCCTGGAAACACGGGAAATGATCAGTTCCGGTTGCGCGAAGCTTTCGTGCGGGGCGGCAACATCCTGGAGAGCCAACCAGATGCGAAGTTCTGGGCCGGTGAAAGATATTATCGCCGCTATCATATCGAGATTGATGACTTTTATCCCCTGGACATGAGCGGTTACGGGGCTGGTGTTGAGGATTGGAATCTTCACGTTGGCAAAATGTCCGTGGCGTATCTCTCGGGAGCGAGGCCCGACATCGTCACGCAGAATGGGAACTACGCGAAGAGCAATATCGATGTCCGCTTCTATGATTTCAAAGGGCCCTTTGGGCTGTGGGGCGCTTGGTTTGATTTCGCGACCGCGAAGGGTGGGACTACACAAACCGGCACAATCATTCCCACAGCGAATGGCTACGCGTTCGGGATACGCCATCAGCGCCTCGAATGGCACGGCGGTTACCATGCATTTTCCATTCAATACGGGAAGGGCGCAGCGAGCAATTTCAGCACGTCGCTCGACAATCCCGATCCATTCCTCAGGAGTTCAGAGAGATTGCTGATCGCGGACCACTTGCTCGTTCAACCCAACGACCGATTCGCCGTTATGCCGATCTTCATCTTTCAACGGAAGCGGGACGGCCAGCCAGGGCATGGCTTCAACGACTGGGCCTCGTTCGGACTGAGACCCGAAGTGTTTTTTACCAAGTACCTTTCCCTGGCGTTCGAGGCTGGGTTCGACCACACGGAAGGTTTTGTCACGACGCAAAACGGCAATACTCAGTTCGACGGCTGGCTCCGCAAATTCACGATCGCGCCGCAAATCGGCGCAGGCCGCAAGTTCTTTAGTCGGCCGGTGCTGCGTACATTCCTGACTTATGCGAATTGGTCGAACGGGTTCCGCGGTTTGGTGGGCGGAATTCCATTCGAGGACAGAACCAGCGGGCTCACGTATGGCGTGCAGGCGGAAACGTGGTGGTAGACAGTGACTGCCAGTGAGAATCACCCGGCAGGGAAAGCACGGAGCGAAGGAACGAACGACGTCTTGGCATCTGAGGTGAAGAAAGATGGCTACAACAGAAGTACCTACCAATTCTAGCGCGGCGCAAAGTATTTCGGTCGCTTCCGCGACTCAAAATTACTCACGGCCGCTGGCCATCGTCACGACACTGTTCTTCATGTGGGGGTTTCTAACCTGCCTGAACGATATTCTGGTGCCGCATCTGAAAGCGATTTTCGATTTGAATTTCGCGCAAGTGATGCTGGTGCAGTTTGCGTTCTTCTCAGCCTACTTTTTGTTTTCCGTGCCATGGTCGAAGATCGTAAATAGGATCGGCTACCAGAGGACCATGGTGGCGGGCCTGCTAACTATGGCTGTCGGAGCGTTACTGTTCGTACCTGCGGCATCTGTGGTTTCTTACCCCCTGTTCTTGACCGCTCTGCTCGTTCTCGCCACGGGAATTACCGGCCTACAGGTGTCGGCCAATCCCTACGTGGACTTGTTGGGGAAACCCGAGACAGCATCAAGCCGCTTGGATCTGACGCAGGCTTTCAACTCGTTGGGCACGACGATCGCCCCCAAAATCGGGGGTCTGCTGATCCTGAGCGCCGCGCCATTGGCGGTCGAGCAACTAAGACAGCTCGCGCCACAAGCGCTGCATGCGTACCGCGTGCAAGAAGCGGCCTCGGTCAAGGTGCCATACACGGTGATCAGCGTCGCCCTCGTTCTGTTAGCGATTTTGATCGGCACCTTCAAACTTCCCAAAATCGAGACTGCGGCGGACCGTCCCGGAGAGAAGGTCACAGATTCGATCTGGAAGCATCGCAACCTCCTCTTGGGCGCAATTGGAATTTTTGCGTATGTGGGCGCGGAGGTTTCCATCGGAAGCTTTCTGGTGAATTATTTCGGCTTACCCGAGATTGCGGGTTTCTCGGCCAAGACCGCCGCAGGCTTTGTCTCGTTCTACTGGGGTGGCTCCATGATCGGACGGTTTCTTGGCGCACCCCTTCTGCGGCGATTGAAGGCTGGATATCTGCTGGCGCTGTGCGCGCTTTGTGCCACGGCGCTGATCACTGCTTCCATGATTTTGGGTGGACATACGGCGATGTGGACCATCCTCGCCGTTGGTTTATTTAACTCGATCATGTTCCCAACCATCTTTAGCTTGGGAGTGGCAGAACTCGGGCCTCTGACAGGAAACGGATCGGGCGTCATGAATATGGCCATCGTGGGCGGTGCAATACTTCCCGTAATTCAAGGTTTCATCGCCGATTATGCCGGCCTGCACCACGCATTCATTCTTCCCGTGATTTGTTACCTATACATTTTGTACTTTGCGCTGATTGGGTCGAAGCCTAACAGCGAGAGGTACGCAAGAGCTTAGAGCGCGCCCCAAAGAGACAGGGTCATCAACGGAAGATAATGGATACTTCACAAAAGGACCTGAGCCACCCCCCCTCCCTTTTTTTGTAAGTGTTGATTCTAAGGGATTTAACCTTCGCATAACTCTTTTAGAATCAACACTTGCGGAGGTCTTGTATGTGTTGATTCTAAATAGCTTATGTGCAACAGAATTGTCCGATCGGGGATGCAGCCTTGGGAGTTGTGCGGACAAGAAAATTAGGCTGAATTGCGGCCTCAAGAAAGCAAAAGCGCCAGCAGATGCTGGCGCTACGGTAACAAGCCATGATATTACCCAAACGGTACAGTACGCGTTGGGTGGAGATTTGTCAAGAAGAAATCATTGTTTGGCGTGGTCTGATAGCCTGATTTTTGCACGGTGGCCTGTCCAGTGTATGCACCTGGGCCAATTGCATGACGTGACTATTGGTGGATAGTGGAGGAAGAAGATGGCAGGGGAGAGGCAGGGACCGGCAGGTTGGGGAGGCTGGGCAATACTGGTTCATTCCGCGCGCACGGCCCTGGCGGCGGTTGCATCGGTGCTGGTCGCGCGCTTGTTCCGGCTGCCAGAGGCGTACTGGGCACCGATCACAACCATTGTGATTACACAATCGTCGCTAGGAGCGGCGCTGAAGGTATCCTGGCAGCGTTTTGTCGGAACAGCGCTTGGGGCGGGAGTGGGCGCGATTGTCGCGAGTCGCTTCGGGCCGCATGTTCTGGTGTTTGGCGCCAGCGTGTTCTTCCTGGGACTGCTTTGCCCGCTTGTCTTGGCGGATCGAAGTGCATACAGGTTTGGGGGCATTGCGCTGGCCATTGTGCTGTTGATCCCGCGGCCGGGTCCAGCCTGGGACACCGCCTTTCACCGGTTCGCCGAAGTGTCCATCGGAATTGGCGTTGCGCTCATATTGACGGTGATCTGGCCAGAGAGGGAGGAGACACCTTTGGCGGAGAAGGCAAGCGATTCACCGCGGAAGGCGAACGCCGATCAGGGCAAACTTAACGAGTTACCAGGTTCGCCGGCGGCACTTCCTCCCAAAACAGACGAGAGATCTTGAACGGGTTGCTTTGCGGCATCGAGAGCGGATTTCAGGAGCTGCCTGGCATTTTCACGGGGCTCTCCATGCTCGAATATAGCGCTGCCCGCGACCAGGATCTCGGCACCGGCACGCACTACGTCGGCGACAGTCTCGTGATTGATGCCACCGTCGACTTCAATGCGGAAGCCGAGTTGGCGAGACTCGCGGATTTTCGAGAGCAATGCAATTTTCTTGAGGGAAGAGTGGATAAAGGTTTGGCCACCAAAGCCGGGGTTCACGCTCATGACAAGAACATGATGAACCAGTGGAAGAACTTCATCGAGAGCGTGGACCGGTGTGGCTGGGTTTATGACCACTCCGGGCTTGCATCCGTGCGCTGCAATCAAATGAAGGGTGCGATCGAGATGTATGCAGGCTTCCTGGTGGACAGAGATCCAATCAGCGCCAGCTCCGGCGAATACGGAGATGAATTCGTCCGGCCGTTCAATCATGAGATGACAATCGAGCGGGACTTTCGAGACTTTGCGAAGAGAAGCTACGACGGGGGGCCCGATCGTGATGTTCGGGACGAAATGACCATCCATAACGTCCACGTGGAGAACGGCGGCTCCCCCTTCGACAGCGGCCTGGGCTTCCGCGCCGAGGCGAGCGAAGTCAGCCGACAGGATGGAGGGAGCGAGCTCGATCATAGGAGTGTTCAGCTTGCAGCCCGGGCATGCTCCGCTTGCGGCTTCCCGATTCTTTCGAGCATTCGGTCGAGGATTTTTTCTCTTCTTAGATAACCGACGGGCACGGGATTGTCCTTGCTTTGGACAACCGGCAACCACGAGATGTCATGATCAAGCATGGTAGCGACCGCCACCAGCGTGGAATCGTCGAGAGCTACACAAACTGGATTCACCACGAGAAATTCACTTAGCTTGGAACGGGTGATATCCCCGTGCTGATCCGTCGGAAGGGCGGCGATGCGAGCGACAATTTGATCGAGGTCGTTGCGGTCGAAAGTTCCCCATAACCGCTGCGCTTCGTCGACGATTAGGAGTTCGCCAGTCGGACTTTCCTTCAAGGCCCGAATGGCAGCAGGCAGGCTGGTGTCATTACGGAGGAGTTCTGCTGGGAGCGGGTCGAGAAGAGAGGCAAGTGGCTCACGCTCGAGAAGGGACTTGGTCAAGGGGAGGCGGTGCCAAAAGTCGCCGGAGCGGTGAATGACCGCCTTGGACAACACGTCGCGGAGAGGCGCGAAGGTGCCCGCGATTTGCGAAAAAAGGGCGCTGCCGGCTTGGCGCAGGCGAACAGCGGTACGGGCGCGAATGCTCGTTTCATGAGGACGGTTTCCCAACAAGGCGGCCTCGCCAAAAAAGTCACCCTTGCCAAGCACGGCGACGATTCTTGGCTCGGTGTTCGGCTCCGCCGCTTTCAGGATCTCAACTTCACCATCTTCGATAACACTAAAGAATCGGGCCGACTCGCCTTGTCGCTGGATGAAATCGCCTGGACGATAGTAGGCGTGGTAGACCTGTTGCGCCGAATCGGTATTAAGGAAGCTGAGATCGCGCGGAAAGAGCAAGTCCCATGCCCAGTCCAGGGCCACCTTGATTCTGCGAGACCATGTTGGCAGCTTGAAGAGATATACCCCGCGCCACAGGAACCAGGCGAGGAAACCCGAGACTTGTATGCCAAACATCTCCGCGACGGCTTGGTAACCGCCAATAGAGCAGAGCTGGCCGAGGGCTTTGAAGCGGAACGGTTTGGTGGGCTCGCCTTTCAGGACTCGAACGAGGTTGAGCGCCGCCTGGCGACCCTGGCGTTCCGCGAACTGGCCCGTTGGAGCGGACGGCTTGTTGTCGAAGGAGTTGACGATGAGGGCGCAATCGCCTAATGCCCAAGCGTTGGTCTGGCCCTCGATTCGCATTTCCGGAGCGGTGCGAATGCGTCCCCGCTCTTTGGGAACGTCGAGGTGTTGGACGAGGGGAGAGATCGAGGTTCCGATTGTGCAGACCACGGTGGCTCCCGTCACCATCTTTCCATTGTTCAGTTCGATGCCCTCGTGGGTTGCGGCGACGGCACGCGTATTCAGCAGGATGCTGATGCCGGCTTCCTCCATCTTCTTTCTGGCGAACTCGCCCAGCGTTGGCGCCACTTCGGGCAAGATATGGTCCTGGGAATGGACCAGCGTGACAACAACGTCTTCCTTTTTGAAGTTGCGGTAAAAGCGGGTGCTGCTGCGAACCAGTTCGTTGATTTCTCCAGCGACCTCGACGCCGCTGAAGCCCGCTCCCACGACAAGGAAGCTGAGATGCCAGCGCCGTCGATCGGGATCGGTGGAAGCTTCGGCTTGTTCCATCTGGCGCACGATATGCTGTCGGAGGTCAATGGCATCGCGCATGACCTTGAAGGCAAACGCATGCTCAGTCATCCCGGGGATAATGCCCAGGTTACTCTCCGCTCCGCAGGCGATCACGACGTGGTCGTACTGCAAGCGTCTGAGCACTCCGGTCCCATCGTCAAATTCGATCTCTGAGGAGGGAAGATCGATCCTCTGAACGCGTTCGGTACGGCAACCAACACCAGGGAGCATCTGGCGCAAAGGTGTTGCGGCTGCGTCCCCATTGATGGAGGCTCCCGCGACATCCGCTAGAAGAGGATGAAATACCATGTGGTTCTCTCGGTTGAACAGGAGGATCTCGCACTCTGAAGCCCGCAGCTTGCTGCGAAGAGTTTTCGCGAATTGTACGGCGGCAAATCCGCCGCCGACGATGACCACTCTGATTGGTTTCACTTCCTTGCTCCTAAGGCCGGGTGCGATGTAAGTCCCGCATTCCTTCCGGCAACTGCTAACCCACCGCGCCAAGGCGCGAAATGACATTCCGGCGTTCTAGCTCAGGATAGAAGGTGGGGGATACTGCGTATTTCGGAATCGTGCAAATTCTGTTCTAAATAGATGGCGGAATGGGTGGCCAGCAGGGGTAAGAAAATCGCTTATAGCGTTGCCAAACATCAGGAACCCAAGAGCCAATTAATACGAATCAAAGGCGAAAGAAAATCAGGTGAGAGACTCGGCGGAGTTCGTTTTGTTGCGATCGAAGCCTCGGTCTAGGCGAAACTCAGAGTGGTCGAGAGGGGGTAGTGGTCGGAAGCCGAGACAGAACGATGGACCTGCGCTTGGCTCGCCAGAACGGGGCCCCGCGTAAAGATCCAATCGATGACCCTCCCCGGCTCTAAGAACGAGGGAGGTGTTGTTGGCACGTGCTGCTTCGCAAAGGCGTCCTGAAACTGCGCGTGGCCGATCGCCGTGGAGACCGGTCCGCTGGACACATCGAGATTGAAATCGCCAGCGAGCACGATCGGCGTGTTTGCATCGTATCGACGGGCATCCTCCAGGGTCTCCTCAATCTGGGAGCAGCGCAACGCGTCGTCGCCTTTGCTCTCCAGGTGCAGGTTATAGGTGACGATCGTTTTCCCGGCGACGTTAGCATCGCCAACCAGCGCCAAACGGCCGCCGGTTCTCTCCTGAAACGGCTCGATCTCGGGCAGGAACCAGCGCGGACGCCAGAAGTTCGATTGCTTCTGGAACCGTATGATGCGGGGATTCGATAAAGGCCAGCGCGAGAGCGTCGCTTGGCCGTGATAGGCGGGTGATGCGCGTGAACCCTGTGCTAATTCCTGGAACTCACGTCCAAACACATAGTTCATCTGCAGCTTCTGCGCGATTTCCTTCGCAACGTTCAGGTGATGCGTCCGCCGGGCATTCAGATCGGATTCCTGCAAAAGAACAACGTCGGCCTTCGCGCTGGCCAAGAACTCGATAACTTTCTGCAGTCGCAAGCCCCGATTGATATTCCAGTTCACGACACGAATGGAATCCGGTGGAATGAGGACCAACCGTGGAGGAGAAAAATTGCCTGTCTCGATCTCCTGCATCGAGATCACGGTTTGCCACACCTTTTAGCTGCGCACACCCGGACGCTCCCCAACCACCAAATAGATGAGGTTATCACCAGAGGATCAAAGCACACCCGCGGCATATTCACGCGAAGGTTGCGCATTCTGAGAGAAAGCGGCGCGATTTGCCACAACTTGACTCCTGGGTGTGGCGAACGCGCGAGAGGAGTATAGCGCGATAGGCCAAACTAGATTTGCTCCGATCACGCTCAAAATGAACGCCACGTTCATGAGATTAAAGAGCGCAAAGAAGAGCAGGGCATAAGGGAAAAAACAACGCCGGACGATGAACTCCGTTTGCCGCCCGAAGTACAAGAAAGGATTCGACGGACGGCTCTCCGCGTGGCCCTGCCAGATTTTCAGTAACTGCTCCGGACGTCCAGCAGCGAGGCGGCGCCGCACCCATCCTGTGGCGAGGAAGCTTGCTAAGGCTCCAAAAAGGAGCAGGCCGCCGTATACCAAGTACGTTTTTGTTCCCGAGCTTCGCCACCGTCCTATGGTCATGCCCACAAGAAGAAACAGGTAGAACGCGTAGTCGCAGATTGTCTCGAGCCAGCAGCCAAAATCAGATTCCTGGAGTTTCAAGCGAGCGACCTCTCCATCGCAACCGTCCAGAATGCTTGCGAAGAGGCATAGAAATGCGCCGAGTAATGTGCTCCAGTAACCGCCGTAAGCGAAGAATGCGGCAGATGCAATGCCGACGCCGAGCGTGAAAATACTGACCATGTTTGCTGTGATCGGAAGCTTGATGAGCTGCCGACTGATCGGAATGGAGATCTGGCGATTCAACCGCGCATAGAAGCCGTCCGTGGGTTTGACCAGCCAGCGGTCCAGTTTTCGTTCGGCAGCATCGCGGTCTTCTGGAGTATTGACACGCTGCCATTGGTCTTCCGCGACTGGCATGGAAACGACGGGGTGCATCTCGGTGAGCGCCGCGTGCAGTTCCTTGAGCGTGCCGGCTTGCGTTGGACAACGCTCCGCGAAATCGCGAATCGTCTCCACGGGGAGCACAAAAATTCCGGCAAGTTTGTCTTCACTCGCCAGCACCAGCG